>SWCB01005859.1_pt1 | contig 479906 bp, 400 predicted proteins | sample 4692901 | NCBI WGS metagenome assembly SWCB01 (sample SAMN10267276, study PRJNA491770) | bioreactor metagenome | isolation source: DHS bioreactor inoculated with subseafloor sediment | place: Japan: off Shimokita Peninsula | collected 2006-08 | reverse complement strand
GGGGGGGCTTTAAAATATATTTATTCGCTGGCTAGCAGGTTCGGCCCGGAGTGGGGTTATGGAACCTAAATCCTTGATTGCAAATTTGGATTGATTTGGGGGGTAGGCTCTGCAAGCAGAGCCTTGTTTATTTCAAAAGCATCATCTTCTTAACTTGATTAAACTCACCGGCTGAAATTCTGTAAATATAAATTCCACTTGAAAGATAACTTGCGTTAAAATTAACTTCATTAAATCCGGCTTTTATTTCTTGATTTATTAAGGTCATTACTTTTTCACCAAGTACGTTGTAAATTTCCATTACAACTTTTGAATCGACAGGTAAATTATATTTTATAGTCGTACTTGGGTTAAATGGATTTGGGTAATTCTGGAATAAAGCAAATTCTGTAGGAAGCATATTTACTTCTATTTCAATTTCGTCTGAATATTCGAATTTACCGTCAAAGTCTATTTGTTTTAGTCTGAATGAGCATTTTCCATACTGCATAGTTTTATCTGTGAATGAATATGATTTTAGACTGTTTGAATTTCCATGTCCTTCAACAAACCCAATATTATCCCATCCTTCCTCTGAACGCTGATCGCCAACCACAGTTGGTAAACTGACTACTGAACGCTGAACTTCAAAACCATAATTATTTACTTCTGTGGCGGTCAACCAGTTTAATACTATTTTCTTTTCAATAATTTTTGCAGTGAATGAAGTCAACTCTACTGGCAGCGGGCTTGTTTGACTTTTGAAACTTCCAAAAGATAATGGTTGATATGATTCATAATATTTCCAAGGACCATAAACTTGATATGGATTAGAAACCATATCATATTTTACCCTAGTTCTAAAACGATAATTTTTATAAGTCGGAATTCCACTTATATCCTCAGTTAATTCTGTTCCGGTTAAACCTAAATTTGTAAATGAACTTTGGTTGCCTGTGTAAGAAACAGAATTTGTTATTGAATCTCCGCTGCTGAAAGCTGAACCTGTTGCAGCATACTCATAAACCAATTTTCCTTTTGTTCTGCCGAAAGGAGATTTGGCAAATTGACCAAATCTAATCTGCCCATCAGAAGAGACTTTCCCATGAGGCCCTATTAAATTAGAAGTAGAATATTGATACTGCTGCAAATTAGAACGCATTCCTTTTGAACTGTTTCCATAGTAAGCAAATGTCTTTCCTTCATTTGCTTGAATATTGGTAAACTCATTTGCTCCAATAATAACATCACTGTAACCATCACCGTTTACATCTCCGACTGTTGATACTGAATAACCAAATTGTGCAGAAGCAACATTACTTTCGGCTGTCCAGTCTGCTGTTGCACTTATTCCAGAGGCACTTCCTAAGTAAACAAAAGTTTTTCCTTCAGCTGTTTGACCATTAGCATAGAATGGAGCTCCAATTATTAGATCGCTATATCCGTCACCGTTTACATCTCCTGCAGATGATACTGAATAACCAAATCTGGCATTTATTTGATTACTCTCTGAAGTCCATATTGGTGTAGAATTCAATCCTAAAGCGCTTCCTTTATAAACATAGGCTCTTCCTTCTCCGGTTTCTCCGTTTGCATAAAGCACAGCTCCAATAATAACATCACTATAACCATCCCCGTTTACATCACCTGCAGTAGAAACTGAAAAACCAAATTGAGCCTCAGCCTGATTACCCTCTCCAGTCCAGTTGGCTGTAGGATTTAAGCCCGAAGAGCTTCCGTGATAAATAAAAGCCGTTCCTTCATTTGATTCTCCGTTATCATGCAATCGTGCCCCTAAAATCACATCACTGAAACCATCTCCGTTTACGTCTCCGGCTGTCGAGACTGAGGTACCAAAACGAGAATCTGCCTGATTACTTTCTGCTGACCAGCTTGGTGTTGCAATTAATCCGGTAGAACTTCCACTGTAGAGAAAAGCGGCTCCTTCCTCCGACTCTGTATTAGTATATCTATGCGCTCCAATAATAACATCACTATATCCATCTCCATTTACGTCACCAGCAGTGGAAACTGAATAACCAAAATTAGCACCTATTGAATTACCCTCTAAAGTGCTGTTGGCTGTAGGATTTAACCCGGAAGAGCTTCCGTGATAAACAAAGGCAGCCCCCTCATCATTTTCACCTAAATCATACAAATATGCTCCAACTAATACATCGCTGTAACCATCTCCGTTTACGTCTCCGGCAGTGGAAACCGAATAACCAAAATATGAGCTGGCTTGATTTCTTTCAGCTGTCCAATCCGATGTGGTGCTTAAACCGGAAGAACCTCCATGAAAGACAAAAGCTTTTCCTTCAAAAAATTCGCCATTAGTATAATAAGGAGCTCCAATTATTACATCGCTATATCCATCTCCGTTTACATCTCCGGCTGTGGAGACTGAATAACCAAATTCGGCATTTGAAGCATTACTCTCTTTTGTCCAATTTGATGAAGCACTTAAACCGGAAGAGCTTCCATTATAGACATAAGCTCTTCCTTCATATAATTCGCCATTACTATACCAACTTGCTCCAACTATAACATCGCTGAAACCATCTCCATTTACATCTCCGGCTGTGGAGACTGAATAACCAAATAAAGGTGAAGGGTCAAGATTACTTTCAACAGTCCAGTCTGCAGTTGGACTTAAACCGGATGAACTTCCGTAATATACATATACACGACCTTCATCTGTTTGTCCATTATCAAATTTTAGTGCTGAGATTATAACATCACTATAACCATCACCGTTTACATCTCCAGCAGTTGAAACTGACCATCCGAACTCTGAATAGGCTTGATCATTCTCGGCAGTCCAATTTGCTGAAGAACTTAAACTAGAAGCATTTCCATAATAGACAAAAGCTCCTCCCTCATTAAATTCAGGATTATCATAATAATTTGCTCCAATTATTACGTCACTAAATCCATCGCCGTTTACATCTCCGGCTGTGGAGACTGAATTTCCAATATTGGTATTAGCTTTATTACTCTCTACAGACCAGATAGGGGCAGAATCTAAACCTGCAGCCTTTCCAAGATATACATAAGCTTTCCCTTCTCTATTTTGTCCGTTTGAATACTCAGGAGCTCCAATTATTATATCGCTGAAACCGTCTCCGTTTACATCTCCTGCTGTTGAAACTGACCATCCAAACCGCGAACTAGCCGAATTATTTTCTGCAGTCCAGTGAGTTGTAGTAATTAGACCAGTGTCACTTCCGTAATAAACAAATACACGTCCTTCATCTGTTTCAACATTGTCATATCTATAAGCGCCCACAATTACATCACTGAAACCATCTCCATTTACATCTCCTGCAGTAGAAACTGAATTTCCAAAACTAGATGAAGATTGATCACTTTCAACAATCGTTGGTGCAGTAGTATTTAATCCTAATGGTGGTGGACCTCCATAATAGACATAAGCTCTTCCTGGAAAATCTGTATTACCAGTTTTATATAATTCAGCTCCAATTATTACATCACTGTAACCATCACCGTTTACATCTCCGGCTGTGGAGACTGAAGAGCCAAACTCGGCCCCAGCTGCATCACTATCAGCAGTCCAATCTGCTGTAAAACTTAATCCGGAAGAACTTCCATAAAAAACAAATGCCCGCCCTCCGCTGCCATAATAAGGAGCTCCAATAATTACATCACCATAGCCATCTCTGTTTACATCTCCGGCTGTGGAGACTGAAGAGCCAAATCGAGCATTAGCTAGATTACTCTCCGCAGTCCAGTCTGCAGTAGTTGAAAGCGGATCTATTGTTATTGGATATTCTGCATCCTGATCGTTGACAGCAATGATTAATTCCTTTTCATTTTTTTTCTCAAAATGAGCTGGTAATATTTTACCCTTATTATCAAATACTTTCAGATTTTGATATTTCATCTTTTCTTCAGCATTATCATTAACAAAAGCAACAACATCAGCACCAACTCTCATTTTTAAGTCTGTTTCTACTTTTATATTTACCTTAAGCTTGCCTTCCTTTTTGAATTTTTTCTTTACAATAAAATCTTGCCGCATTCCATCTTTATTATTTTCATAAGTGATTGCAAAATTTTCATCTTCTATTATTGCATTATTTTTATTTACTGATAACCCTCTTCCGGTGAAAGTTCTAAGATCGTTATTCTTTCCATATCCGGTAAGCTTAAACTCTATATTCCAATCCTCAATATTTTTATACACTTTATCTTCTTCTAAAATATTTTTATCCGAAAGGTCAAATAGGGGTATTTTTGTTAGAAGTGGTTTCGCGATAAAACCATCTTTAGAATATATGAATCTCAAATTTTGACTCTTGTTAGGAGATATATAAGCTTTATATTTTTCCATAAAATTAATGTTGTATTCATCTTTTTCAATATTCTCAATTGCAGCTTGGAACCATGAAGAATTTTCTAAATCTGCCGGTGGTATAACATTTTTATTGTCAGAAATCTGATTTGATTTATTAATATCAGAAACTGCAGCAAAATTTATCCCTATAATAGAATTATATTTATTAGCGGTTTTACTTAAGTCAATAAGGTAGAATGCTATTGTGCTTATAATACCGATTAATAAAAAAATAAATATTTTTTGTGGTTTCTCAAATAGCATAACTTTCCTTTTGTTTAATATCGTAATAGGAATTCGTAAAATATTTTAATCAAAATCAAAATAAGACAATTGATGCTATATAAAACATTTTTTATCAAAAAAAAAAGTAGTAATTTTTTTAAGTCATATTCTAGAGACATCTGAAAAATAGGCTATAATTTTAGTTTGCGACAAAAAAACAGTTAAATTTTTAAGAGTTAGTCAAGATTACCCTTTTTTATAAAATTTTGTTTGAATATTCTTTGTTGTTTTTTGAAGATCAAGGCTTTGATATCCGTCTTACACTAATTCGTAAGTGTGATCATCCTACTAATGTTGAATACTAAAGAAGTAAATATAAATTCAAACCGATTTCTTTCTAAGTCATAATAACTGCTCCTTTGATAACCCAATACCCGCTTCATAAATGCAAATGGTCGCTCTACTGAATTTCTTATGGTCGATAATAGTCTGTTAATCTTAATCTGTGTTTTCGTTAGCGGTTTGTTTCTATACCCTTTTTCTAATATGCCGACAAATATTCCCTTATTCTTTAATTTCTGTTTTCTTTACTTATTTGCATATCCTCTCTGCCTATATTAGTGAGACAAAAAAATAAAAAAAATAAGGTATTTAAAGAGGGCATAAAAGGAATAATAAAATGGAAGAAAAGTTATATGAGAAAGATGAAATAAAAGAAAAGATAGTAAATAGTGTTGAATATGAGAATGATGGAATAACTTACTTTTTGGCTGACTCGATTGAAGACTTTTCTGATATGTTAGTTGATAAGATTTATATGACTAGAGCTGAAGCAGAGAGTTCGCTGGAGGTTCAGATTAAAAGCCTCGAATGAGAGGCTTTTTTTTATTCAAAAAATTCTTAAAGACCTTTTCAAAATTCCAGAAAAAATTTTGTAATCAGTTTTTAATTTCCAATAGAAGCAATTCTTTCGGACTCTTTTGAGTTAAGGGGGGCTTTAAATTATATTTATTTGTTGGTTAGTAGGTTCGACCCCGGGTGGGGTTATGGAACCTAAATCTTTGATGGCAAATTTGGATTGATTTGGGGGGTAGGCTCTGCCGAGCAGAGCCTTGTTCCCTATTTCAAAAGCATCATTTTTTTAACTTGATTGAAGTTTCCAGCTTGCATTCTATAAACATAAATTCCACTTGCCAATTTTGATGCATCAAAGTTTACTTCATAATTACCTTTTGATTTTTCTTCATTTACTAATGATGCAACTTCATTTCCAAGAATATCATATACTTTAAGACTTACAAAATTATTATTTGGGACTGAATAGGCAATTGTTGTAGTTGGATTAAATGGATTCGGATAATTCTGTAATAGATTGAATTTTGATGCTATAATATCATCTATCTCAACAGAAACCGGTGCATCGGGATCTGTTAATAAATAAGCTTTTCCGGCAAATGAGTTGTGACCATAAGCACCAACAATTGCTTCCACAAAACCATCACCATTTACATCTCCGGCATAACTAACTGAAACTCCAAGATAATCTGTGGCTTCTTCACCTGTATAAGTATGATCAGCTGAACTATCCATGTTTTCACCGCCATAAAAGATGTAACTTTTCCCTGTCAAATCAGCATAACTATAGGCACCTACAATTACATCATCATAACCATCTTTATTCATATCTCCAACACCGCTAACTGAATTACCAAACCAATCATTAGCTGCTTCACCGTCCAATACCACATCTGCTAAGTTATCCATGGTGTGCCCGCCGAAAAAGATATAACTTCTGCCAGAACTGTTGTTAAACCTTTGCGCACCGATAATAACATCACCAAAACCATCACCATTTACATCACCGGCTCCACTTACAGAATAACCAAATTGATTACTTCCACTTTCTCCATTTATAACAACATCAGGGATTAAGTCCATATTCTCACCACCAAATAAAATATAGGCTCTTCCAGTGCTTCCGTCTACATTATGAGCCCCAACAAGAATATCATCAAAGCCATCACCATTTAAATCCTTCACTCCAGATACTACTCTTGAGTTAGTAACAAATTCTTGATTGATCACGATGTCTGGTACATCCGTCATTGTTTCTTTGCCAAAATAAATAAGGACGCGTCCCGGTTCAGAATTATGATCATCTGCTCCGACTATAATATCGGAAAGTCCATCATTATTTATATCAACATTACCGCTAACAGAAAGCCCAAAGTAATCTCCTTCACCTACTAAAGTTAAATCCGGTAGAACATCCATATTTTGCCCGCCAAAAAAGATATAAGCCTTTCCCTTTCCAAGATCATTACGATAAGCCCCAACTATTATATCATCATAACCATCACCATTTATATCACCTGCACCAGCTATAGCGGAACCAAAACTTTCACTTGTACCATCACCTTCTAAGATTACATCAGGAATTGAACTAATATTTGTTCCACCAAAGAAAATATTAGCTAGTCCTTTTGCATTACTATACTCTGGTGCCCCAATTATTATATCATTATAACCATCACCATTAACATCGCCCGCTGAACTAACGGCTTTACCAAAGTAATCTCCATTTTCTCCATCAAAGCTCGTAAGTAATTTAACTTGCGCAAATGAAATTGTAACGCTGCATAGAAGTAAATTTATAATACAGAATAATTTATACTTTTTCATTTTGCCCTCTTATTTAACCAACAACATTTTTTTAACTGATGAAAACTTTCCATTTACATTTAGTTTATAGAAATAAATACCCGCTGCAAGGTTGTTTGCTTCAAACTCTAATGTATGGTATCCTGACTGCATACTATTATTGATCAAACATGCTACTTCTTTTCCTAAAACATTAAACACACGTAAATCAACAAAGCCAGGTTCTAGTAAACTAAATTTTATTATTGTTGAAGGATTGAATGGATTTGGGTAATTCTGCATTAAAGCATAATCCAAATTTATTTCAGATATTTCTTCATCAACAGAAACCGTATTGTCGAATTCTCTTGCTACATTACTGATTCTTACTTCATCGATTGATCCAATAAAATCGCCGCCAATAACAACATTTTGTGAATTCAATAAAACATTGTTACTGCTGAAATTATTTGTAGTTGTGAAAACTTGTTCTCTATTCTCGTCATGCATTATCAGCTTTAATTCAGATTTTTGTGTATCTCTAATTAATGCAATGTGATACCATTTGTTAAATTCAGGTTTTGGTCCGGTAACGTTAATTCTTGAATTTGCAGCTGAGAAATAGAAACCATGAGAAGCATAATCCCAATAAGAGTTTAGTTGAATTGAGTAATTCGATTCGTAAGGATCGTTATCTCCCGGTTTACTTATTAAATATGGAGGAACACTTCCAAACGAACTAAAATTTGCCCAGAGTTCAATCGTCCAATCATCGGATAAACTCAATGCATTATTATGCGGAATGGTTATTTTATCTGAGGCAGAATTGAACTTTAGACATTCAGATAAGTTTGAAGTTGAGTTATTTATAAATGAATGTCCTCCGCCTGAAGCTGTGCCATCATTAGAAAGAGAAGACATATTATTATAGTCGCCGTCAAAGTGTAACAGCAGAACTGTATTTTCGTCCATGCAGTATGGACCGCCAATCAATTCTTTATCACTAATTGTGAAGATATTTTGTGATTGCGAACTTACATTTCCGTTGTTGTTTTCAGAGACCCTTATTAGACATAATGTTGAATTAACATTGGGAATCATCCAATCATATTTTTTAGAACTATCCTCATAATTATTTACAATTGTGTTCCAACTATTTCCATTATCTGCTGAGTATTCAATTTTTACTGATTGAACATTTTCCGACTCCCAAGTTATTGGATACGTTTTTCCAGCAGTTAGATACTCACCGCCATTTGGAGTTTTAAGTGAAATTGTTCCTACAACTAAATCTTTTGTTGTAAACTTCCAAACTGAAGCGTTTGATAAACCGGAAGAATTTTTGCAGACAACTTTCCAAAAATAATTCGTATTTGGTTCAAGCGTACTTAACTGATAAGATGTTTGTGGATTAACATTATTTAATAATAATTCTTGGGGTGGATTTGTTTTGCCAAAGTACAGATCTATTTTATCTGTACTTGCACCATTGCTCCAGGTTAATTTAGTGTTCTCTATTTCCACGTTAGTAGCATTATTTGCCGGTGAAGGATTATAAGCAGCACTTGGTAAAACCACTTCTTCAAAATTTCTTACAACATTGCTGATTCTTACTTCATCAATATAACCTGTAAACTCGCCTCCAATAACAATATCTTGTGAGTTTAGTAGAACAGAGCTTGTATTAAAAGTATTTGTTTGGTGGTGTATTTCTTCTCTATTTTCATTATGAACTATTAATTTCAATTGCGAGTTTTGTGTATCTCTAATAAATGCTAAGTGATACCATTTATTCAACTCTGGTTTTGGAGCAGTTACATTTACTCTTAAATTTGCTGTAGGAAAGTAAAAAGCATGAAATACATTATCCCAAGAAGTCTGTAATTGTATCGAATAATTTGATTGGTAAGAATCACTATCGCCTGGTTTACTTATAAGATATGGGAAAGAACCATATGATGTGAATTTAGCCCATAATTCTATTGTCCAATCTCCCGACAAACTTAATTCACTATTATGAGGAATAGTTATCTTATCCCCGCCAGAACTAAACTTTAAGGATTGATCAAGTTTAAGAGCTGCATTATTTTCGAATGCTTGTCCTCCACCAGAAGCAATTCCATCGTCTGATAGGTCTGACATATTTTTGTAATCGCCATCAAAGTGCAATAACAATACTGTATTTGCATCGGTATAATATGGACCACCAATTAATTCTTGTTCACCAATTGTAAACGTATTAGGTGATTGAGAACTCATATTACTACCAGTTTCAGAGATTCTTACTAAACAAGAGGTTGAATTTTCTGTGGGTATTGTCCAAGCATATGCTTTAGAGTTATCATCATAATTATTTATTATACTATTCCATGATGTTCCGTTATCAGTAGAATAATCTATATTTACAAATGAAATTAGTTCTGATTCCCAAATAATTGAATAAGTTTTGCCCGCTATAAAATACTCACCACCATCAGGAGACTGAATAGTAATTGACTTTGCAAGTGGATTTCTTACTTCAATAATGCTGCTTATTCTATTAACATTGACATCGGATTGATCAGAAATTTTTATTCTACAATTTTCCGAGACTACATTACTTGGAATAAAAGAGTATGATCCATTAGAAGCTGAAATATTTTCTGCTATTGTTTCCCATGTGTATCCCTTATCATCACTAAAATCTATTTTTAGATTTTGAACATTCGCACTATTCCATGAAATTGTTAATTCTTCATTGTTAAAAAATATTTCATCACTTAAAGGTAAAACCAAAGCCAGCTCTTTATTCCCCCAATCAGGTTCTAAACCAATAAGAGCAGAGTTATAGGCAACATATATTCCACCTAAATTATCAACATCATAATAACCTTTTATATCATTGAAAGCGTAATCGATATAGAATTCATCACTTTCATTATAACCATCTAGAATCCAATAATGTGCACTAAATGATCCCGGCACCCATGGTGCAGGACTGTCGGTGGTGCGTCCCAACATCATGATTGGCCTACCATTTGCTAATTCGTTTTTTAATAAATCTATCCATTCAGCTTTTGTATAATTCCATCTGTCAACCCACTGAAGACTTTCTTTAAAACCAAAATACTCAACAAACGCTCCAGGAATTCTTTCTTTATCACCACTCCAGCCAATTGTAATTTTTTCCCCAACAGCACTAGTCGCTTCAAATAGTCGTGCTGTTTCATCGTATTCGTCTTGAGGTGAACTGTTATATAGTATATATCTCATATCAGCATAATTAAGATTCATATTAGTTAAATCAATATTCCAGTAGTTCCCCCACGTATCTGTAAAATTTAATGGCTTTTTCCCATTCACTGGATATTGCCAATAGTGAAGTAATCTAGCAAAAGATGTTGGTCCGCAAGCATTACCCCAGTGACCATTTACACCATCAGGATCTTCGGGAAGATATGCATTATAAGGCCAAGTAAAAGTTTGCCATTGATTTTGAATTATAGGTTCAACAGCATCCGGATAAGTTTGAAGTTTATCTTTTTTCTGAGTATCAGATGCGTTTATCGAAATTAAAGCGAAATTTAATGCTAGAATAACAAAAGCAAAGTAAATAGTCCTCATTGTTTATTTCTCCTTCTTGAAATCAAAATTTATTCAAATTTTAAAAATGATTTTCTGATCAATCATAATTTTCTGATTTAAAATAAAAAAATACCTTTTTATCCGCAAATCTCTTATCAATGAGACTTTTAAACCATTTAAGTCAAAAACCTTTCAAAATTCATTGCAGATCTTAATTTTCAATTTTTTCATACAATCAACTTGTGCAAATTTGAAATACATCCAACTATTAAATATTCATAAAAAGTACATTAGCACAAGTAGCTATTGCTTTAAGTCTCTATAATCATTTTTGATTGATAATCACTATTTATTTGTTTTCTCGTAATCTTCTCTGGTTTTAAAAACGAATTTTTCCAAATTTTCTAATTTTTCTATTCCACGGTAATATCCTTTCATGATAGCTGATTCTCCCTCTTTTACGTTTCTCCATTGACTAACATCCAAAACAACCCAATCTTCATTTGATTCAAGAGGATTTCCATTTGCATCTATTGCTTGTAAATATCCAAAAATATGTGAGCGAGTAACTTTGGAAGTAATTTCAGCTGATAACTCGATTTGATTGTACATTACATTTGTAATTTGCAAATTATTTATTTTGTGTTTTTCATCTTCCAGTATTCCTTCAAACGGAACATCTTTTGGGAGATTAAGAGACTTTGCTATTTGATCAAGTTTTTCTTTTGATTCTTTTTTTAATTCTTTTCTTTTCTCATCATATTCGGCTAGATCAGCCATTGATTTTGCTTCTTTTGCCTCTTTTTCAATATTAGAAATTTTTTCCTTATAAGTTTGTGCAAATCCAGGAGCTTCGCCAAGGTATTTGTTTGTTGCGCCAGAAGTTTTACTTTCTCCACAATTATTTATCAATAAGGCTAATACTATTACAAAAAATGATTTAATTATGAGTTTCATTTTCCCACCTATTTGTTAAAAATATGACACTCCCAATAAAATGCTTAAAATCGGTCAAATCAATCGTTTATAGGCTCGATTTATAAATCAGAACTAACTAAGTGGCAAAAATTGAATTTATCTTGGCGGGGAATAGAAATATTTATTTTGAGAACATCATTTTGTGTGTTAGTCTAATATTTTTATTATTGTTTTTGTATGAAATCTGAGAATTCTGATGGAGTTTTTCCTGTGAATTTTTTAAATGCATTATAAAACGCAGATTTTGAACTGAAGCCAACTGTATTTGCTATTCCTTCAAATGAGTAAGTTTTATTCTTATCATTCAAAATGATCTTTTTTGCTTCCTCTATTCTATAACGATTAACAAAATTGCTGAAATTCAAATTATATTTAAGATTTATAGTGCGGGATAAATAAGTTGTGTTTGTCTTCAACCTTTCTGCAATTTCTTTTTGACTAATTTTTGGGTTTATAAAAATTTTTTCTTCAGTCATAAGTCTTTCTAAATTATTTACTATCTCTTTAGAAATTTCATCTTCATTCCATTTTTCTTTTTCGGTTGAAGTCAATGAGTTTTCAATTGCTTGTATAACTTTTTTATATTTTCTTCTGTCAGTAAATCCACCTTCTGCATTAGGAAATATTTTTTTGACAAATTCTAAAGTTTTATTTCTATAGTAAAACAAAACTATAATGATAACAACAAACCCTAAAATTATAAAAATGACTGACGTATTTTTAACTTGGTTGAGCTCATTTTCAAGATTTTCATTTTCAATTTGCGATAACTCTAATTCACGAACTTTTTGTTGCACATCATATTTAATTTGTGTATCAATTACTAACCTTTGAGTTTTTGCACTAAATATTGAATCTTTAAGAGCGTTCCTCAATTTTAAGTATTTGAGTGCTGAATCGGGCAAAGAAATAAAAGAATAAATTTCGGAAATTTTAGAATAGTTTTCTATTATAGTTCCAACAAAATCCCCTTTTGCACTTGCCTTATAGTACTTTATTGCATCTTCATACAAACTTTTATTTTCGGCAATTTTACCAAGCAAGTGATATGCATTTGCAAGTGCAATCTTATTATTTGACAAATTGGCATAACTTAAAGAGTATTTAACATAAATTTCTGCGGAATCTATAATTCCTGAGTTAAAGAAAATCTCTGCTATATTATTATTTGTATATGCTAAATAATGATTATTATTAGTTTTTTTAAAATTAAATAATGCTTTTCTATTTAAGTCTAACGCTTCTTTAAAGTCTCTTCTTTTGAAATAAATTCCCGCATAATTCATATACCCATAACCTAAACCATGAGAATAATTATGTTCTTTACTAATTTGAATAGCTTTTTCATAATATTGTTCAGAATCTTCAGGACTAGAGTAATCCTTAATATATCTAGCAAGAATTACATAATTGTAAGCAGATAATTTCCAATCATCTTTTGCCTCACTAATTTCAATAGATTTTTTTAAGAATTCGATAGCCCTTTCGTTGTCGATCGCATCTCTATACATTATAGCTATCAGCAAAAATATTCTAGCTAAATATGATGATTTCCCTTTTGAGTATTCAATTACTTTACCTGCATATTCTAGAGAAATATTTCTGTCAATTGTTTTACTGTAACTATTAGCAAGCAAGTAATATGTTTGAAGTTTTATTTTTCGATTTTCAATCGGTGGAAGAAGTTCTTCGGCAGAATTTAAGTATTTTAATGATTTTTCATAATTATTCAACTTAAAATAAAAATATCCAAGTGCATTTAGTGTCTGAACTTCAAGAGAAACGTCATTGATTTTTTGTGAATTGATTAATGACATTTCTAAAATTTGTTCAAGACTATCGCTACCTTTTTTCTGAATTTCGGATATTACAATGTAGATTAAAGATTTAACTAAATTTAGTGTATCGTTATTATTAATCGCATCAATTTTGATTTGGTGAGATAATTCTTTTCCTTCAAGAGAAGTGCTAATGAAAACGTTTTCATAAAGTGAATCAAATCTGGAAAACTGACTTTCCTCAGAATTAGAATCAAAAACTTGAGCTTTTGGTAGAATATATAAAACAAGTATTAGTAAGAATAAAGATTTCACTTAGCTTTCCAACCCAAAAAAAATTTATTATCTCATTATTAACTTTACAGTCAATAATAAGTAAAAACATAGCAAATATAGTTTAAGATACTTCTTTTAGCAATTTTCTTTAATTTTCGGTAAGACCTGATCTTGAGGAAGCTTATACTTTCTAACTAAAAAAGTCGACCTATTTCTGGACGCTGCACTTTTCATATCAAAATACGAAAGTGAGTTAAGAGTAGTATTATATTCTGATGAATAACAGAGAATCTAATTTCACATCCGGTTCATTCATTAATGGCTTATCGATGTTAAATTGATTATTTAAGTATAAATTAAATCTAATTCGCCATAATTACTAATTATTTGGATTAATAAAAACAATCTGCTTTTTCAATAAGAAATAACTTAGAATACCTTACCGGCAGTACCGGTAAAGTATTCTAAACAAATTTAAAATAGGTTTGGTAGATTTGAGAATATTAACAAAATTCTCTGATAATATACATCCAAATTGAAAAAGCAATTTTACATTGCTGATATAAAAAATTCACAAATCCTAATTAAAAGGATTTGTTGAAGCAGTGTAATTTATTACTTCATCAAGAGATTTAGATTCAAATACTACTTTGTCAGTATTTCTTACAACACAGTAATATTTATAATCGATTTTTAATTCTTTATTATTCCAATCTCTTCTAATTTGTTTAGAATGAATGTTGTATCCGTTAATTCTTTTTACGAGGGCCATTTGTTTACCTTAATTAGTTTTAAAATCTACTAAATAATATATTGTAAATAATCGTACATCAAATATTAATAAAAAATATTGCTTTTATGGGAAAATAGTGAATAAGGACTATATTATCAATATACAAAGGGATTTTGAGTTTTAGAAAAAATATTCCGTTTAATTCTATGCTATCAAGATAAATATACAAAAGACACATTTTTTTGTGAATAAAATAAAACAATCTGATTAATTTTTAGTCAACTTAATTTTCTATCAACTTAATTCAGTTTTTGAATAAATAAGACCATTATTTTAAATTGATTTATTGATATAATTATTTTTAATCTAAGAGAATTTGGAGATAATTTATGTGCGGCAGATTTGAAAGTTTTGAAGTTGATAAAAAAATTGTTAGTCTTTTTACAGAGCATGGACTTTCTTTTGAAATTGACGAAGAACTTCAAAACAGAGCTTCAATCGATATTCGCCCAACTGAAAAAATCCTAAGTATATTGCTTAAAGATGATATTTACAAAATCACCAAAGTCGGCTGGGGCATTAAGTTTTCTGACTCTTCCCCACTAATTTTTAATTCCAGAATAGAAACAATTGAAGAAAAACATTTTTGGAATGGATTGTTTTCAAAAAATAAATGTCTTGTTCCAATGAGCGGTTTTTATGAATGGAAAACTGAAGGAAAAAAGAAAACAAAATACAGAGTTTATCTGCCGGACAAAGAACTTTTTTTTGTTCCTGCAATTTATACTCGTGGGAAAGACAAGCAAATAAAAGCATCCCTAATTACTACAACTCCAAATAATTTTATTAGAAAAATTCACCACAGAATGCCGGTAATTTTTGATTTTGAAGAAGGAATTAATTTTCTTAATAATGATATTGAAGCTAACTTAAAAAAGTGTGTTCCTTATGACGATACAAAAATCATGAATATTGAGGCTGTAAAATAAATCAATTAATTGATTAGATATGTTAGAATGTTTTTTAATAGCACATATTAACTTCATTTTATTTTCACAAATTTTTATATATAGAAAAATATTGTTTGCAAATTATATGTATGGATAAGCAATGTTTTATAAATCTGTTTATTGGTCAACAATCATAGACTTGCTATAGAAATCAGAAATTTCAAACTTGTTTTTATAAATAATAATCAACGAAATAAAGTGATAACGCTAAAAGGGAAATACAATAAAGCTTTTGTTTTTACTGATGATATTGATAGTGAGACTCGGAAACAAATTGAAGCAACACTAAATCATCCAGCATTTACAGAAACTGAAATTAGAATTATGCCCGACTGCCATGCCGGCGCCGGTTCTGTTGTGGGTTTTACTTCTAAACTAAATAATTTCATAATTCCAAATGTTGTTGGTGTTGATATTGGATGTGGAATTTATTCTTACAATCTTGGTAAAATAAAAACAGATTTCGATCTTCTGGATAATTTTATTAGAAAAAAAATTCCACACGGTTTTGGAATAAGAGAAAATATTTATACTAAAAATAATGAGCTGAATATTTTCTTTGATGAATTGATTCCGGTTGTTGAAATGATGAATTTAGAAATAACTAAAATCGAAAAATCAATCGGTTCTTTAGGCGGCGGAAATCATTTTATTGAATTAGGAAAAGACAACAATAACGATATTTGGCTTACTGTGCATAGCGGTTCTAGAAATTTTGGTCTTCAAGTTGCAACCTTTTATCAAGAAAAAGCTAAAGAAATAGTGAGAGATCAAAAAATAGATTTACCCAAAGGAACTGAGTATTTATCAATGGATTTAGGTGGTAAAGAATATTTGAGTTCGATGAATATTGCGCAAAAGCTGGCTCATTTTAATCGTGTAATAATGGCTGAACAAATAATTGAATTTCTTAGAGTGGATGTAAAAAGAGAGGTTTTTTCAATTCATAATTATATTGATTTTAAAGACAAGATTATTCGCAAAGGTGCAATTAGAGCCTATGAAAATGAACCGTTGGTAATTCCGTTTAATATGCGGGACGGCTTAATAATTGGTAAAGGAAAAGGATCCGAAAAATGGAATTTCTCTGCTCCTCATGGTGCGGGAAGAATTATGTCTCGAACAAAAGCGAAAAAATCAGTTAACTTAAATGAATTTAAAAAATCCATGAAAGGTATCTATACAACTTGTGTAAATAAATCTACATTGGACGAATCCCCCTTTGTTTATAAGGATATGAACGATATTCTTAAAAGTATTAACGAAACTGTTGAAATAGAATTAAGCGTAAAACCACTTTATAATTTTAAGGCAAACTAATTTTTAATATAATTTAGGATATAAGATATTTCTGATTTTAGATATAACTACCACTTATAATTTTTTATCTCGAAAAAATATGCGTATGATAAAAGTCTAATTAATTTGAGCAAATGCTTCTTTGCATTCTCTTATAAACTTTTTTGAAAGCTTAAAATCTTTTCTGCCATTTTCCGATTCAATTCCCGTATGAACATCAACACCGGCGGGTTTTGTTGCTAGAATTGCTTCTTTTACATTTCCAGGATTTAATCCTCCGGCAATGATAACTGGCTTAGGTGAAAGTTTAATTAACCGTTTGCTAATATTCCAATCATGTGTTTTTCCGGTTGCACCCGAAGCACCGGTTTTTGGATCAAATGTATCCGTTATATAAAAATCTATCCACGGCGAAAAAGTATGCACAATTTTTTCAAGATCTGATAAATTGTTTTCTTTTACTACCAGACTTTTAATTACAAGTATATCCGGTCTAAGCTCCTTTAATTTTTTCAGTTGATCAAGTTCAATATTACCATGAAGCTGAACAGCTTGCACATTTAACTTATCGCAGAATTTTATTATTTCTTCAGCAATATCCAAATAAGTTATCAGAACGGATTTATGCGGAAAATTGATTTCTTTTATAACTTCTATTGCTTGCTCTTCGGTAAGATCTTCCTTATTTACTGGCAATCTGAGGGGAAAACCAAGATACTCAACTCCCAAATTCATAAGCATTTTAGCTTCTTCAGCATCAATAATTCCTGCAACTTGAATGATATGTTTGATCATTTATAACTCTCATTTATTATTGATTCTAATTTATTAAAGAATATTTAAAAAAGTTGTTAGTTAAAGAGATTGAAGAAAAGGGAAAATTTAATTTAACAAATACGATTATTTTTAATCACTCTTTTGGAAAGACCCGCATAAGAATTAGATAAACTGAATTAATCTTTTTCTTGATTATTGTTAAGAACATTTCAATTCTCTATTGATAAAAACAAAATTTCTAGACATATTAGTATTATTTAAAATAAACGAAGGAATTTCATTCTGTATTCTAAAAGTCATATATATTTTTTGATTTCTCATGCATGAAAATATTTTAATTGTAGAAGATGACGAAAATCTTAGCAATAACTTAAAAGATCTTCTTGAAGAAGCAGGTTATTATGTTTCTATTGCAAATAACGGCGAACAAGGAATTAGTTTAGCAAAAGAATCATCTCCCGATTTAATTCTTTGCGATATAATGATGCCTGGAATAGATGGCTACAAAGTAAAAGAAACATTGGCTAAAGATCCTTTAGCTGTTAGCATTCCATTCTTATTTCTTACAGCAAAAGCAACACTTGATGATATAAGAAAAGGTATGCTGCTTGGTGCAGACGATTATATTGTTAAGCCATACAGAGCAAAAGAACTTCTTAGAAGTATTCAAATCCGATTAGAAAGAAAACAACAATTCAAACATGGTATTATAAATCAAGATGCAGACAACAGTAAAAGACTCACTTACGATGATAGAATATTAATTAAAATAAAAGAAGGATCTGCTATAGTTAATATTTCTGATATTGCTTGTATAACTGCATTATCAGAGTATTCACAAATTGAATTAAACAGCGGAGAATTATACGTAGTAAGAAAATTATTGAAACAGTGGGAAGACTTATTACCAGAAAATGATTTTCTTAGAATACACAGATCAACAATTATTAATATAAATTGTATTAAAAAAATTGAAAAGTGGTTTAATCGCGCAATGAAAATCTCTATGAAGTGCTTAAAAAAAGATTTTATTGTAAGTCAACGATATACTTCTAAAATAAAAGCTAACTTAAGTGTTTGATGAAGTAAAAAGAAATTCTTTTATTTAACCCGGTTTTTTATCCATAATAATTTTCATTTCATTCATATTTGTTAAACTATTCTATAAAATCAAACTACTAAAAATTAATAAAAACAAATCTTTTTGCGATAAATCGTCCTAATAATAAAGACTAGAAATAAATCGTAAAAAGAAAGAGTAGCTCTATCTTTCAAATGAACAGTAATTTACTTTTCTTTGTTATTTCAAATGGATTTATAAATTTCTTAATTTATTAATTAATAACTTTATATTACTCAAGAAAAACCATTATTTTTACATTTCTCATTTCCAAGAAAGGGCGCAAACTTTGTTAATGATAGAAATTTTACCAGATAAATGTGACTTCTGTGGATGTTGTGTCGGAATTTGTCCCGAAGACGCAATAGAACTTAAAGAAGCAGAAATAAATATTATTGAACCACTTTGTACAAATTGTTCAAAATGTATATGGGCTTGTCCAATTGAAGTTATAAAATTCAATAGGAATGGAGTTGGCAAGGAGAATAATGAAAAAGGAATATGATATAATTGTTGTAGGTGCCGGGCCGGCTGGTTCAATGGCGGCAAGATTTGCAGCAGAGCAAGGAGTTTCTGTTTTGATGCTGGAAAAAGATCGGGATGTTGGTTATCCGGTTAGATGCGGTGAAGCCATAAGCCGCGCCGGTGTTGAAGAATTTATTACACCAAACGATAAATGGATTAATGCTATTATTGATAAATTTGCTATGGTTTCTCCGGACGGAACCGAAGTGGTTATTCCTCTTGAAGATATTGGATATATCCTGGAAAGAAAAATTTTTGATTACGAACTTGCAAAACAAGCCTCCAATGCTGGAACAGAAATTTTAACCCGAGCTTATGTAAATGGATTAATTATAGAAAATGATAAAGTATGCGGAGTTAAATATGAATACCGCGGCGAACAGCTTGAAGTAAAAGGCAAAATTGTAATTGGTGCCGATGGTGTTGAGTCCAGAGTTGGACGTTGGGCAGGTTTAAAAACTTATATCGATTTTCGGGATATGGAATGTGCAACTCAAATTACTGCATCCGGAATTCCTATAGACCAAAAAACTTGTTATTTTTATTTCGGTAAAGATTATGCTCCTGAAGGTTATTTCTGGATTTTCCCTAAAGGTGATACTTCAGCAAATATTGGTCTTGGCGTTAGCGGAATGACCGGAAGAAAACGCTCGGCTTTATCATTCCTTAATAATTTTATGGAAAAGAATTATCCAAACGCATCGGTGCTTACTCAAATTGCCGGAGGAGTTCCTTGTGTTTTAACTCTAGAAAAAATTTCTTCTCCGGGAATTATGCTGGTTGGTGATGCAGCCCGTCAAGTCAATCCCCTTTCCGGCGGCGGAATTGCAAGCGGAATGATAGGGGGTAAAATTGCCGGGACTATTGCAGGAGAAGCTGTCAAAGCAAATAAGTTAGATAAAGTTTTAACTTATGATAATGCATGGAACGACCGACTTGGTAAACGCCATGAAATTTTTGATAGAATCAAAAATGGCATTTACAATTTCTCTGATGAAAAATTTAATAATATTGCCCACGCTTTTAATAAAGTTCCTTATGAAAAGAGAGGATTAGGAAATTTATTTAGAACAGCTTTAATTAATAATCCTTCACTTTTAATTGACGTGGCAAAGGTGTTTTTAGTTAAATGAAAAAATTATTAATCCAGCTTATTAAAAAATATTACAAGTCTATTTTAGAAATTTGGGTTGATAAAATTCTTTTATCCTATGGAAATAAATTTTCTAAACAGCAGATTACAACTTATGTTGAGAGCAGTCTGCATACAATTTTGGAAGTAATTAAAACTAGCGATTACATGGTTGCTGACCAGTACTTAATTGATAATTATAATCTTTTTACAAAAATAAATTTATCACTTTTAGAAGTTAGTCAAGTTTTCTCTTTTGGACGATATTCAATAATTACATATATAGATAATGATGAATCGTCATCAATCGATCCAATAATTTTAATTGGATTTATTGATGAAATAATTGAGCAGATTTATGCGCGTTATGGCGTTCTTCATCAAGAAGTTCAAATGAAAGAACTTGCGGTTGATAGAGATAGAATTGCAGCAAAGTTAGAATCAAATCAACAATATCTTGCAAATGTTCTTCAGTCATCGGACTCTGCAATTATGGTTATTGATAAAGAAGAAAAAATAATTTCGTGGAATGAAGGAGCGCAAAAGATTTTTGGTTATTCTGAGGATGAAGTTTTAGGAAAAGATTCTTCTCTACTTCTGCCAAAAAATGAAAAATATCTTATTGAACTTCAAAAAATAAAAGAAGACGTTGTTAAGTTTGGATCAATAAAAATCAATGAAACCGAAAGAAAATCTAAAGAAAACGAAATAAGACATGTGCAGTTAAATATTACAAATCTACCTGGTAGCAATGGAGAATCCAGCGGGAGAACAGTAATAATTAAGGATATTACTGAACTCAAAAAATTAAAAGATCAAGTTGATCAGTCGGAAAAACTTGCTGTTATTGGGCAATTGGCAGCCGGAATTGCACATGAGATTGGAAATCCACTTGCATCAATTTCTTCGCTTGTGCAAATTTTACAGCGAAAATCTAAGGACGAATTTGTTGTAGAAAATTTGTCAATCATAAAAGAAAATATTGATAGAATTACTAGAATAGTTAGAGAACTTGTAGATTTTTCGAGACCGCCAAGTTATGAAAATGTAATTATTCAAATAACCGATATTATTAAAACTGCTTTGGGAATTGTTAAATATGATAAAAGAGTTAGAAATGTAAAATTTTTAACTGATTTAAACCCGGATTTGCCAAAAATAAATATTGTCCCGGATCAACTGCTTCAAGTTTTTGTAAATATATTATTAAACTCCCTTGATGCTATCGAGGGAAATGGAGTTATAAAAGTAAACTCTTTTTATAATAATGAATTTATTTTTGTTGAAGTAATTGATAACGGTTGCGGAATGGAAAAAGAAACAATAAATAAAATATTCGATCCTTTTTATACAACCAAAGAAGTTGGGAAAGGCACCGGACTTGGGCTTTCAGTTAGTTACGGAATTATGCGAAAGTTCCACGGCGATATTATTGTTGAAAGTGAAATAGACAAAGGAAGTAAATTTATTATTAAACTTCCTATCTCAGAAGATTAATTTGGAGTTAGCATGACATACAAAGTATTAGTTGTTGATGATGAAAAAGCTATAAGAGATTCATTGAAATATGTTTTGGAAGACGAAGGTTATATTGCCGAAGCTGCGGCAGATGGTGAAGAGGCTTTACAAAAAGTTAAAGAAGTCAATTTTGATATAATCATTTCCGATATTAAAATGCCAAAACTTGACGGTATGCAGCTTTTAGATCAAGTGTCAAAGCTTTCCCCGGATACTTTTTTTATTATAATGACCGCATTCGCTTCTGTAAATACAGCAATTGACGCTCTGCGTAAAGGAGCATTCGACTATCTTATTAAACCGGTTGAATTTGATGATCTACTTATAAGAATCAAACGATTAATAAGTTATAAAAAACTTGCTTCAGAAAATAAATTTTTACGACAGAAAATTTCATCGGAAGAAAAATTTGAAAGTCTTGTTGGCAAAAGCGAACCTATGATGAAAGTTTTTCAAGTTATAAAACAAGTAGCACCTACTAATAGTAATATTTTAATTTCCGGTAAAAGCGGCACGGGTAAAGAGCTTGCAGCAAAAGCGATTCACTATAACAGCAAAAGAAAGGATAATGTTTTCTTACCGATTAACTGCGGTGCTATATCAGAGAATTTGATTGAAAGTGAATTGTTCGGTCATAAAAAAGGAGCATTCACGGGCGCTTCGGAAGATAAACAAGGATTATTCAAAGTTGCAGATGGCGGTACTTTATTTTTGGATGAAATTGCCGATCTTCCTTTGAATATGCAAGTCAAACTATTACGCGCTATTGAAGATAGAGAATTTTTGCCTGTTGGCGGAACGAAATCAATTAGTACAGATGTAAGAATTATTGCAGCTACAAATCAGAATCTATTCGAAAAAACAAAAGCTGGAGAATTTCGAGAAGATTTATTTTACCGTTTAAATGTTGTTGAAATTAAACTCCCTTCATTAAATGATAGAAAAGATGATATCCCTCTTTTGGTTAATCACTTTATAGAAAAATATTGCAATGAAATGGGGAAAAAAGTTTTAGGTGTTGATAACGAAACAATGAAAAAACTTATTTCTTACGATTGGCGCGGCGGTGTAAGAGAATTAGAAAATATTATAGAAAGAGCCGTAATTTTTGCCGGCGGTGAAAAAGTAACAGTAGAAGATTTAAGCGATTATGTTCGAGGCAGTTCAGGTTCTCACGGTTATCCTGATGGACTAAAAGACGCTTTAAAGAAATTTGAAAGAGAACATATTGTAAAAACAATAAGAAAATTTGATTACAGCAAAGAAGAAGCTGCAAAGGCTTTATCTATTGGACTTTCTTCCCTTTATAGAAAAATGGAAGAATTAAATATCCCTACAAAGTCTCCCAAAGAATAACAAAGGTGAATAGTGGAATTAAATCTGCTTTTTGATATTGTAAATATATTTTTTCTTTCAATCTTTGTAGTTTTTTTCTTCCATAAATTGCATCTTCCCGCAATAATAGGATTTTTACTAACAGGATTGATTGCTGGCCCCTATGGCTTTGAGCTTGTCTCATCTGTTCATGATGTAGAAATTTTAGCAGAGATTGGAATTCTACTTTTATTATTTACAATCGGTATTGAATTTTCTTTTAAAGAAATTTTACAAATTAAAAAACCGGTTTTACTTGGCGGAAGTCTCCAAGTAATTTTAACAATTCTTCTTGTTTATGCAGTTGCTCAATTTAGAGTTCCGGTAGGAGAAGCAGTATTTATAGGTTTTTTAATTACTTTATCGAGTACAGCTATTGTTCTTCGTATTCTTAACGATAAAGGACAAATCGATTCCCCCCATGGAAGGAATGCTCTTGCAATTTTAATTTTTCAAGATATCATTGTTGTACCAATGATGCTTCTACTCCCAATCCTTGCCGGTGTTGGAGGAGATATACTTAACTCAATATTACTCTTATCAGGTAAAGCAGTTTTAGTAATTATTTTTGTTTTTGTCAGTACAAAATATGTTGTTCCATTTGTTCTGTTTTACATTGCTAAAACAAAATCTCGTGAATTATTTTTACTTTCTATATTTGTTATTTGTTTTGGTATTGTTGCTCTTACATCAATAATAGGTTTATCCCTTGCGCTTGGGGCATTTTTAGCCGGATTAATAATTTCTGAATCCGATTATTCTCATCAGGCACTGGGAAATGTACTTCCATTCCGTGATATTTTTACAAGCCTTTTCTTTATTTCAATTGGAATGTTACTAGACATTAATTTCTTGTTAGATAACTTTTTATTTGTTGTCTTTTTTAGCATTGTAATTATAATTGTTAAATTTAAGTTGACAACTATTTCTGTGTGGTTTACCGGAATGCCTTTACGCACGTCTATAATAGCCGGTTTATCTTTAAGTCAAGTTGGAGAATTCTCATTTATACTTGCAAAAAGCGGATTAGATTTTGGATTTTTAAGTGGTGATGCTTACCAGAGTTTCCTTTCAATCTCAATAGTTACAATGGCTTTAACTCCTTTTCTTATTAATTCTTCTCATGCAAGCGCTAATTTGCTATTAAAATTGCCGTTTCCAAAAAAGATTAAGCGTGAGGCATTTTACAAAAGAGAAGAAAAACAAAAACCAAATTTAAAAGATCATTTAATAATTATAGGATATGGTGTAAACGGAAAAAATTTGGCTCACTCAGCAAAGACAGCTAATATTCCATATATAATTATTGAAATGAATGTAGATACTGTCAAAAAAGAAAAATCTTTAGGAGAGCCAATATTTTTCGGTGATGCTTCTAATGAAGAAGTTTTAATTTTTGCCGGAATAAAAACAGCCCGTATAATTGTTGTTGCAATTAACGATATAGCAGCAGTAAGAAGAATTACTAGTAACATTAATACGCTTAACAAAGGTATTCATTCAATAATTAGAACTCGCCATATAACCGAAATGGAAATGCTTTATAAACTCGGTGCGTCCGAAGTTATACCGGAAGAATTTGAAACTTCAGTTGAAATTTTTACCCGAGTTCTTAGTAAATATCTTGTTCCACAAAATGAGATTAGAAATTTTGTAGACGAAATAAGAACAAATGGCTATCAAATGTTTAGAAGTTTATCTGGACAATCAAATAGTTTCCCGGGAATAAAACTTCATTTCCCCGATTTAGAAATATGTACTTTCGCTATAGAAAATAAATCTGAAGCGAATAACAAAAGTTTAGCAGAACTTAATTTAAGAAAAAATTATGGCGGAACTGTTCTTGCTATAAAAAGTGAAAGTAAGACAATTACAAATCCACAAGCTGACTCCAAACTTAAAACTGGTGATATCGTTTTTGTATTATCGAAACACGAAAATATATCAGATATCTCAAAAATTTTTAGAAGCAATATTAATGAATGAAATTAATATCAGTCAACAAAAAGCTAAGAAAGGAATACGCTCAACTCTTGTCGGAATTTTTACTAACCTGCTCTTAGCCTTTATTAAAGGGATTACTGGTGCTTTAGGAAATTCTTATGCTTTAATTGCTGATGCAATTGAATCTCTTTCTGATGTAATAACTTCCATTATAGTTTTTGGTGGATTAAGAATTGCAGTTAAACCACCTGACGAAAAACATCCATACGGACATGGGAAAGCTGAGCCAATAACTGCATCAATTGTTTCAATTGCATTGTTAATAGCCGCTGTCGTAATTATTATCCAATCAATTCATGAAATAATTACTCCGCATAAAGCTCCTGCAGCTTTTACACTTTATGTTTTGGCGACTGTAATTTTTGTGAAAGAAGGTTTGTTCCGTTTCGTTTTTTCAGTTGGTAAAAGTATTGAAAGCGGAGCTGTTAAATCTGATGCATGGCATCATAGAAGTGATGCTATTACTTCCGGAGCAGTATTCATAGGAATTTCTATCGCCCTTATTGGCGGCGAGGGCTATGAAAGTGCTGATGATTGGTCTGCTTTAATTGCTTCCTTTATAATTATTTTTAATGCTTATAGGCTTTTCAAACCTGCAGTTCAAGAACTTATGGATTCTCACCCTTCGCATGAAGTAGAAGAAAAAATTAGATCAATAGCATCGGAAGTTGAAGGCGTTATCGCTCTTGATAAATGCAGAATTAGAAAAATGGGATTCGATTATTACGTTGATCTTGATATAATTGTTGACGGTGAAATTTCTGTAAGAATGGGCCATAAAACTGCTCACAATGTAAAAGATAAATTAAAAACGGGAATTCCCGAAATCGCTAATGTACTAGTTCATGTGGAACCTGATGATGAGAATAGACTTAAGCGATTGGAAATATAAATCGTAATAATGCTAAAGAATGTATTTACAATTAATTATAGCTTATCAAGAAATTTTCAAGTGAAGAATTGACTCACAGAGTAGTATAGTATAGAAATAAAACTCTATTTTAATTTAGCTATTTATTTTACTTCTTCTCTCATCAGGCTTTGCCTCTCTAAAAATGTTCGTTATCAACTAATTTTCGTAATTGAATTTTAAGCGAATATTATTGTATAATTGAAAGCAAAAATAATTTATTCAAAACTCGATTATTTAAAAAATTTTATAAAACAAAAAGGGAACGAAATGCATACTATAAAAAGATCATTAAAACTGTTACTGTTTGCGGTTCTCCCGTTAACTATGTTTTTAATTTCCTGCCTTGAAGAGGACTTAACAAAACAGAAACTAAGTGAGACCGATATTAAAGAAATATCATCACGGTCCGAAGTTGTATTCAAAGAGAACTGTGCAGGTTGCCATGGATCAACTATTAAAGCATTTGCAAATGAAAATTGGGATTTTGGCAATACGCCAGAAGCAATTTATGCCTCTATTGCAAACGGGCGCAATGATGGTGAAATGCCCGGATTCAAAGGAGTATTGGAAGATCAGCAAATCAAAGAGATGGTTGTGAGCATTCTCCATTCATCAGACAAACTAAATGAGTATAATTTTCATTCAATAACAGAACAGTCCGAAATTTATAAAGCCAAGGACTTCCGTTACAAAATTGAAAAAGTTGTTGATGAACTTCAAAGTCCATGGGGAATGGCTTTTCTTCCTAGTGGTGATATGCTGGTTACCGATAAAACCGGCGACCTTTGGCGTGTAGGAAAGATGGGAATTAAAACTAAAATATTAGGTGTTCCCTCAGTAAAATTTGAGCGCCAGGGCGGTTTGATGGATGTAGAGCTTCATCCGGATTTTATAAATAATAATTATATCTACATTTCCTATTCAAGTTTTAAACCAGGGAATAATGACTTGTCATCAACATCGGTAATGAGGTTTAAACTCACAGACGATAAACTTACAGAAGGCAAATTAATTTTTGAAGCTCTCCCCTATACTAACACTGGACATCATTACGGCTCACGAATTGAATTTGACAACAACGGTTACCTCTTTATAACTGTTGGTGATAGGGGTAAGCGCGATGAATTTCCGCAGGATTTATCCGTGTTCCCCGGCAAAGTTCATCGTGTTTTTGATGATGGCAGGATACCTGAGAATAATCCTTTCGTAAATACGCCGGGCGCAGTAAAAAGTATATACTCCTATGGACATCGAAACCAGCAAGGTATGATAAAAAATCCGATTTCGGGTGAAATATGGACGCACGAACATGGACCAAGAGGGGGCGATGAAATAAATATTGTGAGAAAAGGATTGAATTATGGCTGGCCTGTTATTTCATATGGAATTAATTACAGCGGTACAAAATTTACCGAACTTACTACTCAAGAAGGGATGGAACAGCCTTTACATCAATGGACTCCTTCAATTGCACCTTCAGGAATGGATTTTGTTAGAGGAGATTTATATCCCGGCTGGCAAGGTGCTTTGCTTGTAGGTTCGCTTAAATACAAGTTCCTCGGCTTATACAAACTCGAAAATGAAAAAGTAATTTCGGAAGAAAAAATACTTTCCGATAAAGGGCGCGTTAGAAATGTTAAGCAAGGACCTGATAATTACATATATGTTGCCATTGAGGAACCTGGCGTTATTTATAAAATTGTTCCCGTTAAAGGCGGCTGATGTTATATGTATTTTACTAAATTCAAAATTATACCGGAAAGATTTTTATTAAATGTTATTTCTATTTCATTTTTTGCTATAATTAATATTAATGCACAAAAAGCCGTATATACTTCAGATCTAGATTCTATAGTAGTGAAAGTGGGAAGACACAGCTCCGGTATATCATCAATGCCCTTCTCAGTAAATGTTGTAGATACTAACTCCCTAATCCTAATAAATAATGTAATGTCGGTAAAAGAGATATTTAATACTACTCCAGGAATACTTGTCAGCAACAGATACAACCCTTCTCAGGATGATAAAATAATTATGCGCGGAATCGGAAGTCGCGCTAGCTTTGGCACACGTGGGATTAAAATTCTACTAGATGATATTCCTCTGACATTCCCAGACGGTCAGTCTCAGCTAAACAATTTAGATCCCGGAAGTATAAGAAGTATTGAAATCTTGCGCGGCCCCAGTTCTGCCCTTTATGGTAATGCGTCTGGAGGTGTTATTTCCGTTTCAAGTAATGTCCTTAACACTGGTAAATTGAAAATACAATCAACATTAAACGGCGGAAGTTTCGGTTTTATTAAATATGGACTCGGAGTTTCAGGCAAACTTTTAAAAGGTGGCGCAGGTTTTAATCTTTATACTGCAAAGTCGGACGGATTTAGAAATCATTCTGAAGCACAATACAGCGGCATTAATTTTATTACTTCGCAGCAGTTAAATTCGGTGCTTAATGTCACAGCCTTGGCAAATTATTATAATGCGCCCTACTTGCTTAATCCCGGCTCTCTAAACAAGTTTGACTCTGATAATGAACCTGACAAAGCAAGGAGTATTATTTTATCCAGTGGTTCGGGGAAAAAAGCTGAACAGTTCCAAACTGGTATATCTTTACTTTTTAGTTTTTCAAATGTCTTTGAAATTCGCACAACATTTTATGGTATAAGTCGCTCGCTTTTAAATTCTATTACAAGCAGAATAATTGAGCTAGACAGATTTTCTTATGGATTTCGATCCACATTATTTTACGTCCCATATATTTTAGATGAATCAATTAACATAACTGCCGGAATTGACTACGAAGCGCAGGACGACTCCAGAACCGAATATGTAAACGAAGGTATAAAAGAATACGAATCAGTAAACGCTGAAGATATTTTTGATAATTTAACCTACGGCAACAAACTTTTAAGCCAGAATGAAACAGTTAAGAACATTGGTTTTTTTTCGCAAGTGGAGTATTTGCCTTTTAGCGGTTTAAAATTATCAGCCGGTATAAGATATGATAACTTTATTTTTGAAGCGATTGATAGATTCTTGAATGATAATATCGATGATTCCGGTAGTCGTGCGATGCAAAAAATAAGTCCAGCTTTCGGCATAAGTTACAGAATCTCCAGTAATCTAACGGCTTTCGCTAATTATTCAACTGCCTTTCAAACCCCAACCACAAACGAACTCAGTAATAATACGGATGGTTCAGGCGGATTCAATCAATCCTTAAACCCGGAAACAGTTCACAGTATTGAAACCGGAATTAGAGGAAATATAAACGAACTTTCTTTTAGTTATGATATTACAGCATACAGAATGTTTATATATGACATGATTCTTCCTTACGAGAATAGGTTAGAAGAAACATATTATAGCAATAGTGGAAGAACTGCCAGCGATGGTCTGGAAATTTCTTTGAGTTGGCAAAAACATAAACTAGCTCAGATTAATTTTGCATATACTTACCAGAATATGAAGTTTGAGGACTTCAAAGTTGAATCTGGTAATGGTTTAATTCAACTCGCTGGAAATAATGTACCCGGTATCCCCAATCATAGTTATAATTTGAGAATTATTTCAGAGTTGTCATTCGGTTTATCATCTTTAATTAATATTAATCACACAGGGCAAATTTACGCTAATGATCTTAACGGGCCTCCAGATGGAAATATTCAAACAAAAAGTAGTTTTATAAATAACAGTTATACTATTATCGGTTTACAACTTGCATATAAGTTTAGACTATATGGAATACATTTTTATTGCAGCACTGGAATTGATAATTTATTTAATACCATTTATAGCGGATCAGTAGTTCCTAATGCTTTCGGTAATAATTTTTATGAACCCTCACCAGGACGGGCATACTACGGTAGTATAAAGGTTTCATTATAAAATAATTAGATTCCTTTCACAATGTTTTAGAATCTGTATGTGATATTTTTATCAATTGCTTTATTTAACACCCCCCATAAATCCTAAAACTTTGCTAGCTGCAATTGAACCTGCTTTTAGAGATTTATGAATGTCATTTGTTTTTATCCAGGTTATACTAAATGCCGCTTGAAAAGAATCGCCACAACCTGTTGTGTCAATAATCTTATCTACTTTAATTGCTTCTTGATAATATGCTCTTTTGTTATAGAATAAAACGCTGCCTTTAGATCCTAAAGTTGCAACTATCATTTTCTTAGATTTTTTTGATAATTCACTCAGATCATCTAATAATTCTTCTTTGCCGCTCAAAAATACGACATCAATTTTATCAATAAATTTTTCGATATCGACTAGTCCGAAATAATCTAAAAAGTCAATAATGATCAATTGTTTATTATTTCTTCTTTTTAATAAATCTCTAAGGTTTGGATCACCGGCAGGCATAGCAACAATCGTACTATCAGCTAAATAACTCCAGTCTTTTTCTGATAAGCGAAAAACATCAAAGGCACCGCCATTCCAGCTATCCGATTTGAAATATCTATCACCTTTTTCATTTATAAAAATTTTGTTTGATGCTGTGGGTTCTTCCATTCTGTATAAATAAGTACGATTTATTTTTACTTTATCGAGATGGTTTTCAACTAGTTTTCCAAAATTATCATTCCCAACAGCACCAATAATAGATACATTTTCAATACCCGATAACTTGCATTGAGTTGCAAAATTTATTGAATTTCCACCTACATAGATTCTATCTTGTTCAGGAAAAAAATCTACACAACAGGATGTTAGTGCTGTAATTTTCATATTGTTTTATTATTCAACTTAATTGCGATTAAAGATAACTTTAAAGTGAGTTTTAATATCATTTGAATTTATCTTACCAAACAGACTTAAGACATTTGAGAATCTTTGAAAAATATATTCATTATGTGCTGCATTAGGCCCACATTTTTACTTTTTATTTAATTTATCAATCAAATTATATTTTACTTGCCTTGTTTTCCACCTTTCTCTAGCATATTTCTGCATATCAGTTATTGTATCTTTTTCGTCTAGAATTTCAAGTCCAAGAAGGGTTTCAATTATATCTTCCATTGTTACAACTCCGTCAAATCCTCCATATTCATCTACAATAAGTGCAATATGTTCTTTTTTTTCTAAAAGCTTTTCCCATAACGAAAACAAAACCATGGATTCCGGAAACACTAAAATTTCTCGTTTGATATCTTTTAGTGTCAATTTATGTTTGTCTTCCGCCAAATTTTCAAAAACCTCTTGTCTAAATACGTAACCGGTAATATTCTCATCCTTTCCCGAGTATATAGGAATTCGTGAAAATTTCAAGTAATCTTTATTTTCTAAGAATTCAATTAATGATAAATTTTCATCAGCTACGGCAACAACAACTCTAGGAGTCATAATTTCTGTTACCTTAACATTTTTTAGTTTTAATATGTTTTGAATAATTTTATTCTCTTTTTCAGAAAACAAGCCTTCGTCGGCACCAATACTCGCTAAAGCTGCAATTTCCTCTCTGCTGGTGGTCTGCTCTTCTGTGTTAGTTGAGAATATTCTAGTAATTATTGCAGTCATTAATACTAAAGGATATGTGAATATGATCATAATTTTTATAGTATAGTATGAAATCTTAGTTAGACTTCTCCAGTATCTAGCCCCAATAGTTTTTGGTATAATTTCAGTAATTACTAAAATTAAAATAGTTAGAATAACAGAAACAATTCCAAAATATGCTTCTCCAAAAACTTTAACCGCTTGCGCTCCAACTCCGGCAGCTCCAATTGTATGGGCAACTGTGTTTAAGGATAATATGGCTGATAAAGGTTTATCTATATTTATTTTTAGATCAATAAAAGATTTTGCCCAATCATGTCCTCTACCTTGCTTCACTATCAAAAATGATTGAGGAGTGGATAGAAGAACTGATTCCATTATAGAACATAGGAATGAAACAAATAAAGCAAGGAATAAATATGCAAGTAGAGTTATCATTTTTTATTTCTCAAATATACAATTATAGTTCTTTTTTTTGTCCTACAATACCAAAATCATTAACTAGATAAATACCAAAGAAATTCAACATAAACATTTTATTATCAATTTCATTATAGATTTAACAAAATTTCTGTAATTAATTTCTCGTTTTTTATGAATTTAATCTATCATTTATTTTTTTTACTTGTATAATATAATTGACATCCTCCTTAGATTTTACCAAACGATCGGTCTAATAAATCTATTCGAAAATGGAAGAAACAAATCCATGAAATTTTAAATCTTCTTGATTACGAAGAACCAATTAATGGGAAAATACTTAGGTTTTTGGAAATGTAGTCTGAATTTATTCTACTCTTTCTAATTTTAATATATCTTCTAACATATTTTCCAGGATAAATTTCTAATGTCCAACTCCTCTTATAGTAAAAGGATTTCGAAAAAAATCATGAACTTTTCTATTGAATTCCTCCGGATATTCTATAAATGTTCCATGACCGCAATTTGGTAGAATCCATAAATTTGCTTTTGGAATATTTTGATAAATTTTTATGGTATGCTCAAGATTTATAATATCAGCATCACCACTAATGATTAAAGATGGTGAAGTGATTTTTTGTAATTCACTAAACTCAATATTGGGTTGCGACCAGATAAGCGAAAATAATTTCCAGTCATTTTTTTCTTTTGTATTTGTAAATATTTTTGTTCGAATAGAATCAAAATAAACCTTATCACTTTTCCACAATGAAGGTAGAATCGCAGATGTATCCGGGACAAGATTTGCTCCCGTGCTTGCAAGCTTAATAACTTTATCAGGATGCCTCATTGCAAGTAAAAGTGCAACTATACCACCGTCACTCCAGCCAATTACAAATGTAGAATCTATGTTTAGCTGTTCCAGCAAAGCAGCGTTATCATCAGCCATCATTTCAAAACTTAAGGAATCACTTGTATCCGTTGATTTCCCTTGTGCACGGCTATCAACTGCAATCACTTTGTAATGTTTAGAAAAGTAAGAAATGATTTTTGCCATTGAATTAATACTGCCGCCATTGCCATGCAAAACCAACAGAGGTTCGCCTTTTCCATATTGTTCAACATAAATATTTATTCCGCGGATTTTATAATATTTGCCGGCAGCATCATTGTTGCCATAATCAATTTCATTTTGGCAATTTGCTGTTTTCGAAAAAGTAAAAACTAAAAAAAGTAAAAGTAATTTTTGCATAGTAAACCTGTTTATATCGAATTGATTAGTTTGAATATGTAAAATTCAAAAAGCTCTTCTCAAGTTCAATAAGTTTCTTATTTTAAGATTCATGTTCACTGATTTCAATTCGTGTATATACACGAATTCCAAGAGATGAATTTCCGACTTTTCCGATTAACTTTTACAACATTGCTTTAAGTAAATTTATAAATGTTATCTAAATCTAATCCTAAATGTAAATATATGGCTCACTTATTCGAATATTTATTCAAAAAAACGGAATGTTATTTTACTATAAAATGTAGATTTTTGAATTTCCTTAATAACTAGCTTTTAATTAATGCATCCATCTGCTATATTTCGCCTAATTTATTTTTCAGTTCAAAATCAAAATGAGGGTATAAAATTGGCTGTTTCAAAAAGAGTGAATAATATTGGTGTTTCACCAACTATGAAAGTTGCGGCAAAAGCTAAAGAACTTAAAGCACAAGGATTAAATGTTATTGATCTAAGCGTAGGTGAGCCGGATTTTCCAACACCGGAAAATATTAAAGAAGCCGCAAAAAATGCTATTGATTCCAATCAAACTAGATATACAATAAATTCCGGTATTCCTCAATTGCGACAAGCAATTTCAGACTATTTGAGAAATAATTGCAATTTAGAATACTCAATAAACGATATTATTGTTTCAAGCGGTGCAAAGCAAAGTCTTTATAATACAATACTTTCAATTGTTGATCCAGGAGATGAAGTAATAATTCCCGCTCCATATTGGGTTTCTTATCCGCATATGGTCTCAATGGCTCAGGGCGAATCGATTGTTATCGAGACTTCACAAGAAAGCAATTTTAAGATTTCACCGGAACAATTAGAAAAAGCTATTACACCAAAAACTAAAGCATTAATATTATGTAACCCGTCAAACCCAACCGGTTCTGCTTATACAGAAAATGAATTGAAAGCAATTGCGGATGTTGTAAGAAAATATGATATGTATGTAATTTCGGATGAAATTTATGAACAATTAGTTTATGATGATTTTAAACTTGTAAGTTTTGCTTCTTTTGATGATGAAATAAAAGCAAAAACAATAACAGTAAACGGTGTTTCAAAAACCTACGCAATGACCGGATGGCGAATTGGTTTTACTGCCGGACCTTCCGATGTAATAAACGGAATTAATAAAATTCAGAGCCACAGTACTTCAAACGCTGCTTCAATTTCTCAATATGCTGCTTTAGAAGCATTTAGCGGTCCGCAAAATGCTGTTCCTTTTATGAAGGGTGAATTTGCCAAAAGAAGGAATTATCTTCATGAAGAATTAAATAAGATTGAAGGGATTTCATGTAATCTTGCAGAAGGAGCTTTTTATTTATTTCCGAACATTAAGGGACTTTTTGGAAAATCAAACGGTACAGTTAAGATAGAAAATTCAACTGACTTTGCATTATATCTTCTTAACGAAGCTCAAATTGCTGCTGTTCCCGGAAGTGCCTTTGGTGCTGAAGGATTTATAAGATTATCTTATGCCACATCTTTAGAAAATCTTGAAGATGCTGTGAACAGAATAAAGGATGTTTTGGCTAAATTAAATTAAGCTCCAAGATAAGATTGAAGAGTTTTGTAAATCTTATCTTTGGGCATTTCTTTTTCAGTCCAAAGTTCAAAAGATTTTGCGCCTTGTTCCACAAACATTCTTAATCCATTCAAAGTTATTGCACCCTGCTCTTTAGCAATTTGCAATAATTTTGTTTCAAGCGGATTATAAACAACATCAAAAACTATTTGCTCTTTCTTAAAAGATTTTGGAATTGATGTAGGTGTGTCATCTTCTTCAGGCGACATTCCTATTGAAGTTGTATTAATAATCAATTTCGATCTGTTAAAAACATTAATTAAATCCGGCGGAGTTAAATCGTAAGTTTTAATTGAGTTGAATACCATCTTTGAGGAAAAATATTCTTTCAGACCTTCAGCTTTTTCTTCAGTTCTATTTACGATATTTATTTTTTCAACTTTGAAATGTCTTATAAGTGAATAAAGTGCTGCTCTAGCCGCACCGCCGGCGCCAATAACAGTAACTTCACTGCCGGAAATTTCATCTTTAAACGGAAGCAATGTTTCAACAATTCCGTTTACATCAGTATTATATCCGTGTAAAATTCCATTCTCATTAACAACAGTATTTACAGCACCAATTACACTTGCTTCTTCAGAAACTTCATTTAAGAAATCAACTATTTTTTCTTTATGTGGAAGGGTCACATTAAATCCTTTTATTCCAAGCGCAATCATTCCCTTTAATGCATCTTTTAAACTTTCCGAAGGCACATCAAAAGAAAGATAAAGATAATCAAGCTTTAGAATATCAAAAGAGATATTGTGCATCAGTGGAGAAAAAGAATGCTTTATTGGATGCCCAATTACAGCAACAATATTTGAATTGTGATTAATCTTGTTTTCAAAATTCATAAATAACGACCTGATAATAAAAATTAATTTTCGTCTAAAAGTATTTTAATTAATTTGGATGAATTTGCATCTGGATAATCACGCGCAAATCTATTTTTAATGTTTGGATCTAATTTGAAGGCCGATTTCAGTGAGTCTATTGCTTCTTGAGTTCTACTCATCATAAAACTTAATTTTGCTTTTCCGTAATATGCATTAGCATGCTGAGGATCAATTTTGATACATTGATTGAATGCTTTAAACCCTTCATCAAGCTTACCGCTTTCTAAATAAATCTCAGCCAATTTAAACCATGCATCGCTGTTGTTACTATTAAGTTTTGTAACATGAATAAAACTTTTTATTGCTTTATCTAGTTCTTTTAATTGATATTCAATTTCACCTTTAGCAAACCAAGCTTCTTCCGCATCGTCTGTAACTCTAACCGCTTTAGTAAAATCTCTTAAAGCTGCTTTTGGATCTCTTAATTCTTCGTAACAATATCCTCTAGAAATATAGGCTTCGTAATAATCTTCAACAAGTTCAATAGCTTTAGTGTATGACTCAACCGCAGTTTCGTAATCATTCAAATCTTCAAAAGCCTGACCTAAATTAAACCAAATTGTTTCATCAAATGGATCAAGCTCAGCAGCTTCCTTAAAGCAATCTGCTGCCTTGGTTAAATAACCAATATTTGCATAAGCAACGCCACAGTTAAACCATGCGCTGGCAAAATCGTCTTTAACAGCAATTGAAACTTCAAAACTATTTATGGCTTTTTGATATTCATTTTTTCTAATTTCCACAATTCCTTTGTTGTACCAACCGCCTGAACTATAAGGTTCTAGCTCCAAAAAGACATTGTAAGCATTTAATGATTTATCAAGCTCATCAATATTTTCATTGCAATATCCAAGCTCATACCAAGCTTCGGAATAAGATGGATCAATTTCAACCGCTTCCTCAAAAAATCTTATTGCTTCAAGATACTTTTCTTGTCTTTCATATAATACACCTAAGCTGAACATAACTTCTTCATTATTCGACTCTATAGAAAGTGCAGTTTCTAAAGACTGAACAGCATCGTCAAAAAAGCCTAAATTATCTTCGGCAATAGATTTATTAATAATTGTTTCAACATCAGACGGATTAAGAGAAAGCGCTTTATTAAATGCTTTGTATGCTTCGCTAAATTCAAAAATATTATTTAGCAGAACTCCTTTAAATTGCCAAAACTCGGCATTGTATGGAGCCACCTCAAGCACTGCGTCTGTAATGTATAAACCGTCTTCCGTTAATTCATTTTCAAGACACAAGTAAATAACTTCTTCTAAGAAATCTAGAAAGAGGAAAGTCTCCCCATTTTCTATATACTTAGCTGCAGTTTGTATCTTAATATTAATTTGATCGTTCGAAAGAAACGAGTCTTGTCTATCATCAAAATAGTCTTCAGAAAGACTCATCAACTCCTCAATTAATTCATCGAAAATGTATTACTAAGTGAAGTTAAAATCAAGTTGATTTTAAGGTCAGAAATTTTAGAGAAAAATATGCTAGGTTTGTGCTTCAGACATTTCTTTCTTTAGAATCCGTTTAGCGCCATCAGTAAGTTTATAAAAATATATATTTAATTCTTTACCAAATTTTTTAGAATATTTTTCTTCAAGATCTCTTTCAAAAACAGCTTGGTTATTTTCCTTAAGAAGAGATACCGTAGTTTTAATTGTTGAACAAGAAACTATCTTTGAACCAATAACTCCATCATTATTTCTTGCTACTTCAGTTAAAAAATTTGTTTCATCAGAATAAATTTGATACTCGTCTCTTAGTCCACTATTTGATTGGAACATTGCTTCGCCAAGTTTATCAATTTCACCTTTCCTAATTCCACGCAAACTTTCTTCGGCTCTTGCAATTTCTTCAATTGTAAATTTACATCTTCCAAAAACTCTTTGTGGAACTGTGTAGGAATGTTTATGCAGAAATGAAATATCTACATCACGCAAATTTTTAATTCCCCAAATGTAAAGACGCAATCCTTTCATACCAATTTCACATTCTGTAACTCTTTCTTCACATAAAGTATTGTATTTTGAAATTGGAATTTCTGTATCGCAAAAGGCAATAAGCAAATCTTCATTTTTTATTGTGAAGTTTTTTGATTGAGAAGATCTTAAATCATTAACAATAATTTTTCCGCTTTTTCCAGAAAGCGAAGCATCAATAAATCCGATATTTGCCAGCTTACCAATTGCAGAAACTTCAGATTGGAAAGCATATTTTTTAATTTGTTCATCAGTTAAACTAATATGAAATTCTTTGTTGATTCCTTTCAAAATTGAAACAAGAATTGCGGCAATTTTTCCATGACCAACTGAATGTGGAATATTAGTTTCGATGTAACAATTAAATCCATTTGGAATTAAATTCTCGGTCTTAATTATTCTAATAAGATTTATTATAATTCTTTCGAAAGGATCTGGAGAAATATCAGCATTTTCAAAGCTTTGTATTCTTTCGGTGAAAGAAATTCCTTCGATAATCAAAGCGAAATTTCGGTCTTTTCTTTTTTCCAAAACTGTTGCTGCAAATGCATCAATTGCTCCGGTAATTAAAATTCCATCATTATTTTGTGTATGATCCCCAATTAAGAGAATTGAAGCGGGAGAAATAATTAATGAAGCACTTGTTGATTCGCCAAAATGGGATTCGAATTTTTCTAAAGCGCTCTCTAAAAGAGCTTTTGTTTTTTGATTTAAGTCTACCATGTTGAACCCATTTATAGTTATTAAGTCATTTTTTCTAATAAAAATCAGAACAATGAACGCTAATATCTTATTCAAAATTAATTAAAAAGAGTGCAAGATGCTATTTTAATCTTATGTTAAGAAAAGATTTTGTTTAAGAAACTTCTTTATACTAATTTTATGAAATTAAAGAAGCTAAATATGAATTTTGAAAAAACAATAAATATACTAAGTGATAAACTTGGAAAAATAATTTCTTGGTTTACAACAATTCTTGTTTTAGTTGTAGTTTACGATGTTTTTATGAGATATTTCCTCCAAATTAGCAGTTCTGCAATTCAAGAATTAACATGGCATGTTTTTTCAATAATTTTTCTTCTTGGTGCTTCTTACACTCTTAAAGAAGACGGACATGTAAGAGTTGATATTTTTTATCAGAATTTTAGCGAGAAGAATAAAGCAATAATTAATCTTGCAGGTATTATTTTATTTATAATTCCTTTATGTGTAGTGATTTTAATAACATCAATAAATTGGACAATAAATTCCTTCATGATAAATGAAGTTTCTGCAGATCCCGGCGGTCTTGGATTTAGATATTTAATTAAAGCAGTTCTACCCTTAAGTTTTTTCTTACTTTTGCTTCAAAGCATTGCTATGATGATTTCTTCAATTAATAAAATATGCGGGAAATAATTTGGAAGCAATTTCATTAGTTTTTTTTGCTGTAGTTCTCATGCTTCTGTTATTTGGATTTCCTGTTGCTTTCACTCTGGGTGGTGCTTCAATTCTTTTTGGTTTGTTCACTTTTGGATTTGATTATTTTAATCTTCTCCCCCTACGTATTTGGGGAATTATGAATAATTACATTTTAATTGCAGTACCGCTTTTTATCTATATGGGAGTAATGTTTGAAAAATCGGGACTTGCAGAAGATCTTCTCGAAACGATGGCATTACTTTTTGGAAAGTTGAGAGGCGGACTTGCAATTTCTGTTTTAGTTGTAGGAACTTTACTTGCAGCAGCAACCGGAATTGTTGGTGCAACGGTAGTTACCATGGGAGTTTTAAGTCTGCCTGTAATGTTAAAAAAAGGTTACAGCCCTTCTTTGGCAACCGGAATTATTTCTGCTTCCGGTACTTTGGGACAAATAATTCCGCCGAGTATTGTACTGGTTTTGCTTGGTAGTGTTTTAAATATTTCTGTTGGACAGCTTTTTATTGGAGCAGTAATTCCTGGGTTTATTCTAGTTGGTCTTTATTTAATTTGGATAATTACTTTAGCAATCTTCAAACCTAAATCTTCTCCTGCAATGCCAAAAGAAGATTTGGCTGAATTTGTTGGCAAAGTAAAATTCAAAAAAATTATTTTCGCTTTTATTATTCCGTTCTTTTTAATTGTTGCTGTGTTAGGATCAATTTTTGCCGGTATAGCATCTCCAACAGAAGCCGCAGCAATTGGAGCTTTTGGCGCAACTATTTTAACAATTTTGAAAGGAAGATTTAATTACAATACTATTTCTGAAGTTATGAAAAGCACAATGATGCTTACAAGTATGGCTTTTATAATTTTGGTTGGTGCATCAGCGTTTGGCTTAGTTTTTAGGGGTTTGGGAGGCGATAGATATTTAACAACTTTAATAACAGAATCAAATCTTAATGCAAATCATTTCTTAATTATTGTGATGGCACTAATTTTTGTTGCCGGATTTTTTATAGATTTTATTGAAATAACTTTTATAATAGTTCCAGTTGTAGCGCCTGTATTTGTTCATTTAGGAGTGGATCTTTTATGGATTGGAATTCTGATTGCTATTAATTTGCAAACTTCATTTCTTACTCCACCATTTGGATTTGCACTGTTTTACTTAAAAGGAGTAGCTCCCCCCGAAATTACTACAAATCATATTTACAGAGGCGTACTCCCTTATGTAATAATACAATTAATCGGACTGTCGTTAGTTATTATATTTCCGGAAATAGCAACATGGCTGCCAAAATTCTTAGGAAGTTAAATAATTATATTCGGCAATTTTATTCCAAATAGAAACTTTACTTTGAAATTCTTTATATGATTCAAAAATTTCTTTGCTTTGAATATCAGTATCAACAATTTCTTGAATTACTTCAGCAGAATATTTTCTAAAAGTATTTAAAACGTCTTCAGGGAGTTTTAAAATATTAACTTTTTCTTCCTTCATCTTTAATAAATATTCTTTGTTTTTATTTTCAAATTCAGAAAGCATATCTATTTGAGCCACCATAGCGGCGCTTTTCACAACTTCTTGTAAATCTTTTGGAAGAGAATTAAATGCCGATTTATTAACTATTAATTCAACTACACCGGTAGGTTCCTGCCATCCGGGATAATAATAATATTTTGCAATTTTATGAAAGCCCATTAAATAATCATGATAAGGACCGACCCAATCTGTTGCATCAATTACTCCCCTTTCCAAGTTCGTGTAAAGCTCTCCTCCTGGAGATAAAATTGCAGCTGCTCCAGCCTTAGAAATCACATTCCCACCAATCCCCGGTTGACGCATTTTTAATCCCTTATAATCATCAATAGAATTAATCTTTTTGTTATACCACCCGCCCATTTGCCCTCCAGTATTACCCGCCGGGAAAGGAATTAAATTGAAGCTATCATAAACTTTCTGCCAAAGCTTTAAACCCTCTCCGTAATAAAACCAAGCATTCGTCTGCTGTGTATTCATTCCAAAAGGAACGCTTGTAAAAAATTGTGCTGAAGGAGATTTACCCGCCCAGTAATATGAAGCCGAATGACACATATCAGCAACACCCGAACTTACTGCATCAAAAGATTCTAACGGAGGAACTAATTCACCGCCTCCGTAAACTTGAATTTTTATTCTTCCACCGCTCATTGTTTCAATATTTTTCACCAATTTATCAGCCCCTTCACCAAGTATTGGGAAATGGGGCGGCCAGGCTGTAACCATTTTCCATTCATACTTTTTGTTCGAAATTATTGCCGGACTTTCATTCGTCTTTTCATTTGCGCATGCTGTTAATAATGCAGATGAACCTATTGCGGCAACCGAAGCTTTTTTCAAAAAATCTCTTCTTTTAATCATCTAATTATTCTCCTTAATTCTATCAGCAATTAGAAAAACTTTTTACAGATTCAAATTTATTGTTATTTATTGATTAGTAATCCCAACACAATTACAATTGTTTCTGAATTTTAATAGCATTGCACAATCAAGAAAATTAAAATAATAATCTGGATTTTACTTTAAACAATTATGGCAAGCCGCTTAAAATTTAATTGATCCTTGTAAACAATTGAAATTTTTCAATCAACTAAAGTGCAGGCAAATATAGAAAATCTTATCCAAAATTACTTTTTCTGATAAATGTTTTTGCCTAAGTATTTAATTTGAGTTAGAATGATAAGATTAAATTCTACAGTTTAGTTAAGTTGAATAGAATTTTATTTTAATGGATTTCATAATGATGGCGGGTAAATTGCTAACTTACAACTTTATTAAAATCTATTATTGTATTTTATTAATAAATAAATACGGAACAAGCTTGTTCTGCTTGTTCCGCAGGAATAAATTATTTATCATTACCTAAAATAATTGGTAAACCATCTTTACCGGAACCAATAACAACTACTTTTGAATTATTAGATTTTGCTAAATTCTCAGTTGCCTCAATTCCTTTCCATCTCAATAATTGATCGCTAATTCCCTTAGAAACTATATCTTGAAAATCTGAAATACCTTTAGCTTCAATTCTTTTTCTTTCAGCTTCTTGTTCTTCTTTTCTCAAAACGAATTGCATTCTTTGAGATTCTTGTTCAGCTTTTAATTTTTCTTCAATTGAAGCTGTTAATCCAGGCGGTAATATTATTTGACGCATTGGAGCATTTTCAATAATTATTCCTCTTGGTCCTACTAATCCTTGTAAGTCGCTAGTAATAGAAGCCTGCAATTCTTCTCTCGAAGCAGTGTACAGAGCTTTAGCTTCGTACTTTGCAGTAACTCCTCTAACTACTGATCTAAACTGGGGAGTCAGAATTATTTCTTGATAATTTGGACCGACTGTTTTATAAATTTTCGAAGCATTTTCCGGATCTAATGAAAATAATAAACTTAATTCCAATTGAACGCTCATTCCCTCTTTGGAAGGAACAGCCATATTCTCTTTGAATTCCTGAGTTTTGATACTGAACAACTGAACTTTTGCCATAGGATTGACAAAATTAATTCCGGCTTTTAAAGTGTTGTCGCTTACGTTACCAAAAAAATCAACAACACCAACCGAACCTGCGGGAACAACTGTAGCTGTTTGCAAAACAGCAACAACAACACCTGCTAAAACTCCAAGAGAAGCAAACATTGACTCTTGTTTTCTTCCCGCCTTTTTAAAATTAGTTGCGGCAACAACAGCCACAATTATAAAAACAATTGCTAAAATAAATAACATACTACCTCCTTTATGATTAAAAACTTATTTAAGTATCTCTCTTATTAATTTTGGAGACATTACTTCTTCTTTACTAAACTCAATTGCACCCGATATTCTATCTTTAACTTTATCTAAAGATGATTTTTTATCTGTATGAATCTCAGCAATTACAGTTCCTTTAGTAATTTTGTTTCCAATTTTCGCTTTAAAAATTATTCCCGCTTTCGGATCAATCTTATCGTCTTTAGTTAATCTGCCTGCTCCAAGTTCTAAAGATGACATTCCTATTTGATAATTATCAATCTTGCTTAAATATCCTGATTCAGAAGCAGTAATTTCTTCAATGTATTTTGATTTTTTATATTTCTCAGGATTTTTCAACAAAGAGATATCTCCATTTTGAAGAGAAACTATTTCAATTAACTTGTCAAATGCTTTTCCATTGGCTATAAGTTCCTTTGAAATCTCAATTCCCTCTTTAATTGATTTAGCTTTTCCTCCAAGATAAATCATAGCTCCGGAAAGGTTAAAAGTAACTTCACATAAATCATCAACATATTCTCCCTGAAGAATTTTTATTGACTCGTAAACTTCAAACCAATTCCCAATGTAATTACCAAGCGGTTGATTCATATCGGTTATAAAAGCTATAACTTTTTTATCGAATGCTTTAGCTGTATTAATTAAAGATTTTGCGAGTTCTTTTGAATCAGATAGATTTTTCATAAAAGCACCGCTTCCGGTTTTTACATCAAGCACAAGCCCGTCAATTCCTTCAGCTAATTTTTTGCTCATAATGCTTGCTGTAATTAACGGAATTGATTCCACCGTTGCTGTAACATCTCGCAAGCCGTAAATTAGTTTATCTGCCGGAGCAATTTCTTTTGTTTGACCTATTAACACAGCACCACATTTTTTTAAGACTGATTTATATTGTGCCAAATTTAAGTTAACATCAAAACCTTTGATGGATTCCAATTTGTCCAGAGTTCCCCCTGTATGTCCTAAACCTCTTCCAGAAATCATTGGAACTTTTACACCAGCTGCAGCAACAATTGGTGCAAGTATTAATGAAGTTTTATCACCTACACCGCCGGTCGAATGTTTATCAACTTTAACACCATTAATTTTTGAAAGATCAATAACTTTGCCGCTATAAAGCATCGATTTTGTAAGAGAAGCAGTTTCATTTTTATTTAATCCATTTAAAAACGCAGCCATTAGAAATGCAGAAAATTGATAATCGGGAATTTTGCCTTTTGAATAATTCTGAACGAGGAAATCAATCTCTTCAGAAGTTAATTCATTTTTTTCTCTTTTCTTTTTGATTAGTTCTACTGAATTCATACACCTTTATCCGTTTAATTTTATTTTTAAATTAATCAAAATATGGAAGATTTTGTAATAAATCCGAGTTGTTGGAACTTTTCAATTCTTATTGCTATTTAATGCTTCTAATAAATTGAGCTTTTTGTGAGCGTATTTGAAATTGCAGTTTATCTTTTTGTAGGTCTAATTTTACTTGTCTTAGGGGGTGAAGGACTTGTAAGAGGAAGTTCTTCTATAGCATTAAGGTTTGGTGTAAGCCCCCTTGTTATAGGTTTAACAATAGTTGCATTCGGAACCAGCAGTCCAGAATTATTAGTTTCACTACAAGCTGTAGTAAGCGGGAATTCTGATATTAGTTTAGGAAACGTTGTTGGCTCAAACATTGGGAACATTGGATTGATTTTAGCAGTGTCTGCTTTAATAAGACCATTAAGAGTTCAACTGCAAATAATAAAAAGAGAAATTCCATTTATGATTTTTGCATCTTTTTTGATCACTGTTATTATAATACTTTTTTCAGTTTTTAATGCAATAATGGGATTACTATTTGTAGTTACTTTATTGGTATATGTTTTTGTTACAATAAAGGATTCGAAAAAAGAAAAAGCAATAGTTACTGAAATTCCTTCAATTCAAAAAGAGAAAAAATTGCTTGTCTCTTTTCTTTTTGTGCTTGGTGGTTTATTAAGTCTTATTATAGGTTCTGATCTATTTGTTAAAGGTTCTGTAAGTGTTGCGAAAATATTTGGTATAAGTGATTTAGTAATTGGTCTTACAATTGTTGCAATTGGAACGAGTCTTCCGGAATTAGTAACCTCATTAGTAGCAGCAGTAAAAAACGAAACAGACATAGCAATTGGAAATGTTGTCGGTTCAAACATTTTTAATATACTTGGAATTTTAGGCATCACTGGAATTGCCGGAAATCTAAGTCTTGAATCAATAAATTATATTGATCTAGCTTTACTGCTGTTATTTGCATTGATTATTCTTCCCTTAAGCAGAACACAATTTGTTCTTCAAAGATGGGAAGGTGGATTATTATTAATTATATATGCTGGTTACATAACTTATTTAATTAGCTAAAAGATTTTTAGTTGTACATTTGAATTCTTTTCTAATCTATAATTGCAGACGTGTTTGTATAATTTTATCAATTTCTATATAATTGATAATCTTATTAAATCGAAAAATTAAAAGAGGTTTTTATGTTCGATCCTAATTATAATTACACAGTAGTTGACCGTTTTTTGAAATATGTAAAAATTGATACTCAATCAGATGAAGAATCAACAACATTCCCAAGCGATCCTAAACAATTAGAATTATCAAAAGATTTAGTTAAAGAATTATTAGAACTTGGTTTAACTGATGCTCACATGGATGAAAATGGTTACGTTTTGGCAACACTTCCTTCTAATACTGAAAAAGATGTTACAGTAATTGGTTTTATTGCCCATGTTGATACATCACCCGCCGTTACCGGAAAAAATGTTAATCCGCAAATTGTAAAAAATTATCAAGGCGGTGATATCGAACTTTTAAATGGGAAAAAAATTGAAGCAGCTTTCAATCCTGAATTAAAAGATTTAATCGGTTCTGATATAATTACAACTGACGGATCAACTTTGCTTGGTGCTGACGATAAAGCAGGAATTGCCGAAATTATGGATGCTCTAAATTATTTGGTCTCACATCCCGAAATTAAACACGGAACTGTAAAAATTTGTTTTACTCCCGATGAAGAAGTTGGACGTGGCGCAGAAAAGTTTAATGTAGAAAAATTCGGTGCTAAATATGCTTACACAATTGATGGGTCAACAAAAGGTGAAGTTGAAACAGAAACATTTAGTGCAGATGCTGTAGTAATAAAAATTCACGGAATTAATGTTCATCCCGGATATGCAAAAGGGAAAATGGTTAATTCACAAAAAGTAGCAGCTAAATTTATTGATTCGCTTCCGAAAGATAATTTATCACCTGAAACTACTGCTGAAAGAGAAGGTTATGTCCATCCTGTTTCTATGAATGGAAATGAAGAACTTACCATTCTTAAATTTATCATACGAGATTTTATTGATGAAAAACTTAAAGAGTATGAAAGATTCTTAGAAGATTTATTAAAGAAAACCGTTGAAAGTTTTCCGGGAGCTAAATACGAATTTGAAGTAATTGAACAATACAGAAATATGAAAAACATTTTAAACCAAAATCCTCAAGTTGAAGAATATGCATTAGAATCTTTAAAGAGATTAAATATAACTCCTATTCAATCGGCAATTAGAGGCGGAACGGACGGATCAAGATTAAGCTATATGGGTTTACCAACTCCAAATCTGTTTGCAGGCGGACATAATTTCCATGCCATTACTGAATATGTAGCCATTCAGGATATGCAGGCTTCCGTTCAAAACATTGTTACAATTGCTCAAGTTTGGGAAGAAAAAGCATAATTTTTATAAATCTTTATAAGAAATAAATAGTATTTCAAAATAAAAACCTCCTTGGATGCGGAATCCTTGGAGGTTTCTTTTTAATTAGTATACAGTTTACTTTGTAGTAGTTTTTACAATTTTCTCTTTGAATTTCAATCCAAGTTTTTTCAATTCTGCCATAGCAGGAATATAAACTGACTGATGTGTTGGAATATAACAACCGCTTATAGGAAGTTTATCAGTTAAAATTAATTTTGTGGCAATTGCAGCCGGGAGACCAACAGTTTTAGCAATAGCAGTAAAACCATTTGGATCGCCATATTCTACTAAGGTAGAAACAATTTTTTCTTCCTTTTTCTCTTTAGGAAATCTTGCTACAACTTCATGAGCTAGAATTACAAGATCTCTTGCTCCGCTTGGCAATGGAAGTTTTTTCTTTAGCAATTCAGTTAAAACATCTGCAGCAGTATTAACTTTCCCGCCAATTTTTTCTTCAGAGAAAAGTCCTAACCATTTTAGATTATTCATAATTTTTCCGGTAGGAGAAATTCCTAAATAATTTGCAGTTTTAGTTTCAATCTTTGTTCCGGAAACAGTTAATGGAAGAAACATATTGATATAATCTGCATATGTCATTTGATGAAGATTTGGGATCTTAAAATTTTCCGTTGGCAAACCAAGTTTCACAATTTGCGACCATGTTTCACTCCAACCGGGATATCTTAAAGTAGCACGCAGCATTGTATCGGTTTTCTTTACATTAAAAATCTTTTCATAAATAAGAGAATCCCTATTTGGATAAGCTTCAAAAGTCCCTACACCATCAATTTCTACATCCCAAGTTCTATTAAAAACCTGCGGATATCTTAGAACTTTTACTTTTCCATTTTCCTTATATAATGCACCGGATTCACCAGCCATTGCTACGTTTTTAGGATTCCATGTTATGCAATAATTAAAAGGATTTGATTTAACTTCAGGCGCCGGAAGGCCTCCTCCGTATGATATAAAACTTTTTACGTATCCACCTCTTTCTTTAATTCTATGAATTAAAGCCATTGCAGACATGTGGTCAATTCCGGGATCTAATCCCATTTCATTTAGAATTATAATCCCTTTTCTCACTGCATCTTTATGAAGATCGGCAACGCGGTTGTTTTCATATGATGCCGTTACACAATGTTTTCCATAATTAATACAATCAAGAGCAATTAAATATTGAAAAATAGGAGCTAATAAATTTACAACAATATCGCATTCTTGAATTAATCTGTTTCTCATCATTGAATCATTAACATCAAACTCCATTGCAATTCCGTTCGGATGCCCGTTAACTTTTTGCTTAGCCATTTCTAAATTCATATCGCAGACAGTTACAAACCAGTCATGCGTTTTAGCTTCTTTAAGTAAATAGGAAATTAAGGAAGGGGTTGATTGTCCTGCGCCGAGGACCAATATTTTTTTCATTCATCACCTCACAAATAGAATAAATTAGTCTTTGAAAGATATAGAGATTATTAGGAAAGGCAAAAATAAAAAGGTGATAAATCAATCTTTAATAGGAAAATACTATATATTATTGCAAATACTATCCGGGGTATCTCTATTATAAATGTAAGTTGGGTAGCTTACTTTTTTTATTTGAAATTTATTTTTTGCACGTTCAAAAAAATCTGAATCCTCGCTATACTCAATATTGTTAAAACCGGAAAGTTCAAAAAAGACTTCCCTTTTTGCAAAGAAAGTCCCTCCAATAGTACAATTATTCAAATGAATTAATTTTGATTTATCATTTTTATCTTTCACAAATTGGTCACCAATTACTTCAACACCGCCATGCAAAAAATCATATTTCCCTTTTGCCAATTCAACAAAACGCAATTTTAAATGATCAGCTTTATATTCGTCATCACTTCCCAAAAAAGTTATGTATTTGCCGGTTGAAGCTTGAATTGCCGCATTAAGATTAATAGGAAGTTTTCTATTTGCGTGTCTCATATATCTGATGTTCTCAAATTTATCTTGATAAGTTTTTACAATTTGGAATGTATCATCTGTGCTTCCATCGTCGGCAACAATTAATTCCCACTCAGTAAATGACTGATTTACAACCGAATCAATTGCCCTTTTAATAAGCGAAGCTCTATTATATGTTGGAAGAATAACAGAAACCATTGGAACAAAATTTTTGTATAAACGCATCATGTAATTAATAAAATCTCTTAGTTCTGTGAAATTAGATAAAAATACTTTCGGAAATCTATACAAAATCAACGGATTAAGAACATTGTAATTTTATAATATGGTTACAAATCTAAACATAATTTTTTCATATATTGAGGATTCTTTAATAAAATTTAAGTTGAAAAATGGGTTTTAGAGAACAAAAAAAATATCTTTCTACTCTAAAGCGTTATGAACGAAAAATGACAACAAAAGAGTTAGAAGATTACAGAATGTTAGTAAAACGAGACAAGATGGAAGAAGATCTCGACAAACTTTCGATGGAACGACTAAAAAGTTATTACGAAAAGTATTATGTAAACAGAGAAAGAGAAGACATCAGTAAATATTTTAAAAGTAACGAAGAATAAATTTTTAACCGGGGAAATAATGGAGTACAAAAACCTACACAGATCAATTGCAGCGGCGGTATTTTTAATTTCTGCTTTTGTTTATTTATTAACAGTTCAATCAAATGTTTCTTTTTGGGATTGCGGTGAATTTATTGCATCCGCATTTTTACTTCAAGTGCCTCATCCACCGGGAACTCCTTTCTTTTTGTTACTTGGAAGATTAGCTTCTCTTATTCCTATTGGAGATAATGTTGCTTTTAGAGTCAATTTAGTTTCGGTTTTTTCAAGTGCATTTGTTGCTTTGTTTCTTTATCTAACTGCCGTAAAGCTTATCGAATTTTACAAAGGGAATAAACACGAAAGCAGATTAGACGCATTAGGAACCTATCTTGCAGCTGCAATTGGTGCATTATCACTTGCTTTCAGTGATACTTTCTGGTTTAACGCTATTGAAGCAGAAGTTTACGCAAGCGCAACTTTCTTTATCGGCATTGTAACTTGGTTAATGGTTACATGGCATGCAAAAGCAGATAATCCGGATAATGAAAAATATTTACTGTTTATTGCTTATTTAATAGGTGTTTCAACCGGAATTCACTTGATGTCTGTCCTTGCTATTGTTTCTATAGTAATGATAATTATGTTTAGAAAATATATGACAGACGAAAACACTTTAAAGGAAACTGGATTTATATTCTTAGGTCATGTTGGAGTTATTCTTCTTGTCGGAATAATTATGTGGGCTGGATTAGATTCTTCTACTCCTCCTTCACCGGAAGAAGCAAAAGAAATTGATTTTAGATTCTTAACAATTTTTGTTCTTATTTCAATTATTTATATGGGAATTTTTTGGAAGAAAATTTTCAGATCAAATTCCTTCTATTTGCCAATGATCTTTGGAGGTATAGCGCTAGTAGTCACTTACCCCGGAATTGTAAAGTACCTTCCTAATTTTGTTTCTAGCGTCGGTAAAAATAATATTGTTTTGGATATACTGATAATAGTTGTTCTTCTCGCAATTTTAGGATATTTAATTTACTGGTCAAATAAAACTAACAAACAGACTTTGCACTTAGTTTTTCAATCATTGTTATTCGCTTTTCTTGGTTTCAGTTCTTATGCAATGATTATCATTAGAGCAAATCAAGATCCTCCAATTAACCTTAATAGTCCGAAAACTTTCAGTGAAGTTGTTTCTTATTTAAATAGAGAACAATATGGTGAAGCTCCTTCATTTGCAAGGCGATACACACAAGAAGGACATCAGCAAGTTGTTTACAGAAATTATAGCAGCGATTTGGATTTCTTGTGGTCTTACCAAATGAACCATATGTTTAACAGATATTTATTTTGGAATTATATTGGTAAACCTTCGCCGGCCGCTCAGGATGCGGGTGTTGATTGGTCTATGTTATGGGGAATACCATTTTTAATAGGATTGTTCGGACTCTATTTCCATTTCCAAAAAGATTGGAAAATGGCTTCCGTCTTCATTGTGATGTTTATTTTTCTCGGTTATCTCACGGCATTTTACCAAAATCAACAGCAGCCGCAGCCGAGAGAAAGAGATTATTTTTATGTGGGTGCTTTCTTTGTCTATTCAATTTGGATTGCGCTTGGAGTGCGCGGTTTACTTGATCTGACTAAAGAATATATTAAACCGATTAAATCACAACAAATGGTTTTTAGTGCTATAATAATAACAGCATTTATTGTTGTACCCGTCAATATGCTTGGTCATAACTTTCATATTAATGATAGATCAAGAAATTATGTGCCTTGGGATTATTCATACAATATGCTTCAAAGTGTTGCGCCCAATGCAATTTTATTTACAAATGGCGACAATGACACTTTCCCTCTTTGGTATCTGCAAGATGTTGAAGGAGTTAGACAAGATGTAAGAATTGCTAATTTAAGTCTTCTTAACACACCTTGGTATATAAAGCAATTAAAACATAATACTCCGCATGGAACGGACAAAGTGCCAATGAGCTTATCTGACGAGGAAATTGACCGTATAGGACCTCAACGCTGGGATCCTCGTGTTCTTTCTCTTGATATTCCCGATGGAGTAATTGATGAATTTAATATTTCCGATTCAACAATACTTGCATCAAAAAAACTTACATGGTTGATGGAAAACACTGTTCAGTTTGGTGATATAAAAGCTTTGAGAACTCAAGATATTGTTTCACTAAATATAATTTTAGCAAACAAATGGGAACGACCAATTTATTTTGCCGTAACAACTCCGGATGACAGTAAACTCGGTCTTGATGATTATTTAAGAATGGAAGGATTTGCCTTTAGACTAGTTCCGGAGCCTAGAACAGAGAGCTTTTACTATGTTGAGCCTGAAATCTTAAGTAAACAATTATTCAATGAACCTGAAGGTTTTTCTAAAACTTATCAACCCGGATTTAAGTTTAGAGGATTGAATGATCCAACTATTTTCTTTGATGAAAACCATACCAGACTTTCGTCAAATTATAGAAACTCTTTCATACGTTTAGCTCTTCATTATCTGGAAGTTGAAAAGAATAATGAAATGGCTATAAAATCACTGGATGAAATGGAGATTAAAATTCCTCGTTCTAAGCTTCCAATGGATTATAGACTATTAAATGATCTAGGGAAAATTTATAGAAGAGCCGGAGCAAATGAGCAATACAGACAAATTGTTGCCGATCTCGAAAAACCAATGTGGGAAATGATTGAAAGAAATCCAATGAATTTTAATGATGAGTATTCTCCTTATTTTATTCTTATTTCTAATTATGAAAATTTAGGGATGTATTCAAAGGCTCTTGAAGTTGTTAATAAACTTGAGGCTGCTGTTGGTGATAACTCAAATGTTAGAGCACTCAAAAATAAATTTGAAGCTTTATCAAAACAAGCTATTGAACAAGATAGTGTTGTAAATTAGAAATTATTATGTAATGAGGAGATTTGAGAAATTAAATCTCCTCATACTTTTCTCAAAAACAACATCCATAACTTCATGAATAAAATTCTAATAAATGCTTTATCCGGAATTGGCGATGCGCTTATGTTTACGCCAGCCTTGAAGTTTTTAAAGGAGAAACTTCCAAACACTCAAATTGATATTTTAGTTATGTATAAAGGTGTTGAAGATATTTATAAACGTCTTCCTCAAGTAAACTCTGTTATTTATCATAATTTTTTAAATTTAAATCCACTTTGCACATTAAGATTTGTATTGACTCTCCGCAAAAAATATGATGCCAGCATTAATGTTTATCCGGCAAACAGAAAAGAGTATAACGGAATTAATTTCCTAATTGGTGCAAAAAAAAGAGCCGCCGTTTCTTATATAAGAATGAATAAGAAGGAATTGGGATTTTTAAATAATGTTACAATTTCTGAAAATGATAATTTTCATAATGTTGAAGAAAATATCAAACTGGTTGAAGAATTAATTGACGTAAAGTGTGACCGAATCTCTAAACTAGAATTCCCTCTTAACAAAACCGATATTGATTTTGCTGATAATTTTTTAAAGGAAAATAATTTAGAAAATGAAAAACTTATTGTAGGAATGCATCCCGGTTGTTCAACTTTAAAAAATCATATTAACAGACGATGGTCACCTGAAAATTTCGCTAAACTTTCAGATTTGTTATCAGAAAATTTTAGAAGTCCTATTTTAATTTTTGGTGGACCGGATGAAATCGATCTAAAAGAAAGTATTAAATCATTTTCTAGTTCGGAGAAAATTTTTGTTATAAATTCTAAAAACCTAGCTCAATCAGCAGCTTTAATAAAAAGATGCAATTTATTTGTCACAAATGATTCCAGCTTGATGCATGTTGCTTCAGCTATGGAGACAAATGTTGCCGCCATTATTGGTCCAACCAGCATAAATTATATTAAACCTTGGGGAACGAAACACAAAATTATTTCTTTAAATTTAGAATGTGCACCATGTTTTTTTTATTCACCAAAACCATTGCTCTGTAATAGAAATGATGTAAAATTTAAGTGCGTTAGAGAACTTTCTCCTGAATTTGCTTTTTCTGAAATTAAAAAATTTATCAGTGAAATTAATCTTTTAGAGAGTTTATCATAAATTGAGAGCATTCTGAAATACTTGCAGCATATTCAACTAATCCTGATTTTCTTTTCTCAATTTTAATTCTTGCTTCCATTTCATCAATTATATTTTTCCACATTTTACCATATACTGCAACTGGTTTTGCCGGAATTAACCCCTTATTAAAATATTCCCAAATTACGGCTAGCTCTAAAAAAGTACCAGTACCACCGCTTAAAATCACATAACCATCAGCAATAGTTACAAGTGTTTTTATTCTTTCAAATAATGAATCGCATTCAATTACCTCAGTCAGATATTTATTCGGAATGGATTTGAATATTTCAACTGTTACTCCAATTACTTCAACCCCCGATTCCCTAGCTCCTTTAGAAACCGCTTCCATAATGCCTAAATAACCGCCAGAACAGATATTAAAACCATTTTCACCAAGAATTTTTCCTAATAAAAAAGCGTCATCATATTCTTGATCGCCTTGCATTGGATAGGAGCTGCCAAAAATTGTAATAGTCTTCATTTTATTTCCCGGTTAACTGAACAATAACATTTCTCTTACGTGTCCTATTATCAAAATCTATTAAAATAATTTGCTGCCAAGTTCCAAGTAAAAGTTTCTTTTGTGAAAAAGGAACAGTAAAGGAAGCACCTTGTAGCGAAGCTCGCAAATGTGAAAAACCATTTCCATCAAACCAAGCTTCATCATGATTATAAGTTATATTTGAAGGAATAATTTTTTCAAAAAAATCCGGATAATCTCTAAGTAAACCGGGTTCAAATTCCATAGTAGTAATTCCAGCTGTTGCCCCTGGCACAAAAACTAAAATGCTCCCTTCAGAAAAATTTGATTCCCTTAATATTTTTTCAACATTATCTGTAACATCAATAATGTCGCTAAATCCTTTTGTTGAGACACTAAATGATTTTGTTAGAATCTGCATCACAGTTCTTCTAAAATTTTACAATTCAACTTATACATATTTTTAATAAAGTGATATTTTTGGAGAATAACAAAGGATAATTAAAGTGCTAAAAAAATTCACAATTATAAAATATTCGGAACTCAGATTAATATTTGATATTTTTCTTTGATAAAATCTTATGCAAAAGACAAAACTAATAAGGAGAATTGTATGTTAACTCAAGTTGAAATGACTTCAAAAGATTATATTGAATTAGAAGAAAAATATGGCGCTCATAATTATCATCCGCTTGATGTAGTTATTGAAAAAGGAGAAGGTGTTTGGGTTTATGATGTTGAAGGGAAAAAATATTTGGATTGTTTAGCTGCGTATTCTGCTGTTAACCAAGGTCACTGCCACCCAAGAATTATTGATGCAATGAAAAAACAAGCTGAAAAAGTTACTCTAACTTCAAGAGCATTTAGAAATGATCAGCTTCCAAAGTTATACAAAAAATTGAATGAATTAACCGGCTATGAAATGTTCTTGCCTATGAACTCCGGTGCTGAAGCTGTAGAAACAGCTCTTAAGGCTGCTAGAAAATGGGGATACAAAGTTAAAGGTGTAGAAGAGAACAAAGCTGAAATAATAGTTTGTACAAATAATTTTGCCGGAAGAACAATTTCAATAATTTCTTTCTCTACAGAAAAACAATACCAAGATGGATTTGGTCCATTAACACCCGGATTTAAAGTTGTAGAATATGGAAATGCTCAAGCATTAAAAGATGCCATAACACCAAACACGGTGGCTTTTATTGTTGAACCAATTCAAGGTGAAGGCGGAGTTGTTGTTCCAGTAGAAGGTTATTTAGAAGAAACATATAATATTTGTAAAGAAAACAATGTTTTATTTGTTGCCGATGAAATTCAATCTGGATTAGGAAGAAGCGGAAAATTATTTGCGTTTTTATATGAAAAAGTTTGTCCGGATATGATAACAATTGGCAAGGCATTATCGGGCGGCGCTTATCCGGTTTCTGCAGTTATTGGAACTAGAGAAGTTTTGGGTGTATTTAATCCGGGCGATCATGGTTCTACATTTGGCGGAAATCCACTTGCGGCCGCAATTGCGGTTGAAGCTCTTAATGTTCTTGTTGATGAAAATCTTGTTGAAAAATCATTTGAACTAGGAAATTATTTCAGAGAAAAACTTAGAGCAATTCCATCTAAACATGTAAAGGAAATTAGAGGGAAAGGATTATTTATCGGTGTTGAACTTCACAATGAAGCAAAAGGGGCAAGAAGATTCTGCGAAGCTTTAATGCAGCGAGGAATTCTATGCAAAGAAACTCATGATAACGTAATCCGTTTTGCTCCTCCGCTTGTTATTAAAAAAGACGAAATCGACTGGGCTTTAAGTCACATTAATGAAGTTTTATTAATGGACTAATCTTTTTGAGTCTTCACTCAAAACCTTATAGAATAAATAAGTCTAACAAAATAAATGTTTTTTAAAGCCCGATAAACTCGGGCTTTATTATGAATAAAAGAAAAATAAATGGAAAATAATATTAACCCCGTAATACTAACTGCAAAAGAACTTGAACTTCATTTTGGAGATCAAGTAATTCTAGATAAGGCATCGTTAAGCGTACATGCAAATGATAGAATTGGATTAGTCGGCAGAAATGGTGCAGGGAAATCTACTTTTTTAAAAATAATTTCAGGTTTACTTTCGCCCGATTCCGGCGAAGTGGCTAAAAGAAAAGAATTGGTTATTAGTTTTTTATCTCAAGAATTTACTTTAGATGAAACAAAAACTGTTTACGACAATATTTTTAATGGAGCAGAAAATATAATTTCTCTGGTTAATGAATACGAAAATCTTCCTTATGATTCTAAGCAAAGAGATATACTACAACAAAAAATACTTGAACTTGATGGATGGAATTTAGACAAAAAAATTTTTCTGTTAATCGAGTCTCTTCATGCACCGGATGCAAAACGAGATGTTCAGACACTTTCAGGTGGTGAAAAAAGAAGAGTTGCTCTATGTAGAGCTTTAATTTCAAATCCGGATTTGCTAATACTTGATGAACCTACAAACCATCTTGATACTAATTCAATTGAATGGATTGAAAATTTTCTCTCAAGCTATAATGGAACATGCATATTTGTTACTCACGATAGATATTTCCTTGACAAAATTGCCAATAGAATTGTAGAACTTTCAAATGGCACTTTTTATTCACACCAAGGGAATTATACTGATTATTTAATTAATAAAGCTGAACGGCAAGCTATTAGTGAGACTGAAGAAAAGAAACGTCAAAACTTTTTAAGACGGGAGCTTCAGTGGGTTATACGTGGACCAAAAGCAAGAACCACAAAATCAAAAAGTCGATTAGACCAGTATTATGAAGTTGCTTCAAAGGAAAATAAAGAAGTTGAACTTAATGTTGATTTAGTAATTCCGCCTACGGAAAAGCTTGGCAACAAAGTTCTTGAATTAAAAAATATTTCGGTTTCTCTTGGCGGAAAAAAGCTTATTGAAAATTTAGATTTTAGTTTTAAATCCGGAAGAAAGCTTGGCATTGTTGGGAATAACGGAGTTGGAAAAACAACTTTACTAAAAGTAATTTTAGGCGAACTGCCTCCAACAAAAGGAATTGTTGATTTTGGAGAAAGAACCGATATAAATTATGTAGATCAATCAAGATTAATTCTTAATGATGAAGATACAGTTTTTGATGCAATAGGCGAGGGAAATAATACAATCAGTTTTGGCAAGCAGCAATTAAATGTTTGGACGTATTTAAGAAGATTTCTTTTTTCAGACGATAGAATTAATACAAAAGTCGGCAGACTTTCCGGCGGTGAAAAAAGCCGCTTAACTCTTGCAAGCATTTTAAGAAATGGCGGAAATTTTTTAATGTTGGATGAGCCTACGAACGATCTTGATTTACAGACTTTACGAATTCTTGAAGAAGCACTATCTGAATTTGACGGTTGTGTAATTATTGTTAGTCATGATAGGTATTTTCTAAACCGTGTCTGTAATGGAATTCTAGCTTTTGAAGGAAATGGCGAGATTTATTTTAGTGAAGGTGATTATGATTATTACATTAAAAAAAGAAAAGATAGAATTGTTATTGATGAAAATGTTGATTCGCAAAAGAAAAAGGAAGATACAAGAGTTAAGCAAAAAGTTAAGAAATTAACTTGGAAGGAAAAAAAAGAATTAGAAACTATTGAAGAAGATATAATTTTTGCAGAATCTGAAGTTGGACGAATTGAAAATATTTTTTCTTCTACAGATTTTTATGAAAAATTTGCTGAGAAAACTAATGAACTCAACAAAGAATTAGAAGAAGCAAAGTTGAAAGTTGCTAAGCTGTATAAGCGTTGGGAAGAATTAGAAAGCATAAAAAATGGAGTTAGTGAGGAATAAATTTATAGCGGGATTTTACAATCCCGCTAAAAGATTAAATAGTTTTACAGTATTAGTCTGGTTTAATCAGGCTAAGTAAAAAATTTTAAATCGTCAAAAAATGATTATTTAGTTTTTTGCTCAACAGTCCAGGCATAATTAATTTTTCTTTTTAAGTAATCTTTAATTGGTTCAAGCCCAATCTCAAACCTTCTTTGATCCACATACTCAGGATCTTTAATTAGAAACGGTTCTAATTTTTGATCTTCCGTATAGCGAAATTGCATTCCATAAATTTGTTTTTGATCCTCATTAACTAATATTCTATCCTGAATTTTTGCATATTCCAAACAACTTCCTTCACCTGATAAACAATTTTCTTTAATAGTATCTATATACATTTTTCTAACTTCATCGCTTGGATTATGGTTTATTACTAGCAAAGGAGCATCCGCAGCTAATTTTCCAACAGTGGAATATTTTGGCCAACCATATTTTTTTAACATTGCTTGCATATCATTAAAATTATTCAGAACAATTTCATCTTTCCAAGCATTAATTGGATAATACCAATGTGGAATTTTTCCTGTTTCCATATAATACTTTTTAGCAAGATCAATTTGATAATCGAGTGATTGATCTTTCATTATAAGCTTAAGCAGCTTTACCGCATATTCAGGATTAATTAATTTTCCGTTCTTAGCTTGGTATTTTTTCATTTGTTGTTTCACAATTCCATTCCAGCGTTCATCTTCAGAAATTCCTATTAAATCTGGATCAGTCAATGCCCATAAGGTTGAATCAGAATCTAATGCTATCTTTAAATAATAAAATGCGCTATCATTATGTTGATATGTAAGTGCAAATGCACAAGCAAGATTATAAGTATTTTCATTTTTATTTGGATTTTCAATAAACATTTTTTTGTATTCCAAAATGGCATCGTCTAATTTGCCTTCATTTCTTAATGAATCTGTAACTGAATTTTGAGCGGCACAATTAATTGCTAAAGCAAAGAATATGATTATAAATAATATTTGTTTCATTCTAGACCTATAAATAAGTTGATTTAAAATAATTTTCTAAAAAGTACATTTTAGTAAACTTGATTATATATCACTTTTTGGAATACTAAGTATTTACTCTATCAAAGCAAACGTCACAAGTTTACTACAACAACTAAGTTGAGATTTTTGCTGCTCGGTTTAGTGGAGGGTATCCCAGCTAATCTTACAGCACGATTAACCGGTTCTACTTTCAATTCAACTAGAAAAAAATTATTTTGCTCAATTAAATTTTCATTAGAACCGGATTCGCTACATAAATGAAGTAACGGCTTCTCTAGATTGGCGTCGCAAGAAATAACCGTTACCTCATCAAAAGAATTCGGTTCTACCTATTCAGACTTCATAACTAGATTTTTATACTTTGATCTAAAGACCAACCAAAATATTGCCGAAATCATAAAAATAAATAATCCAGTTAGGATTGTAATTATTGAAACTGCATAACCACCAGCTACAATTTGTGGAGAAATTGCACTTGCTTTTGATATAGCCTGCATTGCATTATAAACACCCATAAAATGAGCAAAAACACCAAATATAATGCTGAAGGATCCCCAAAAGATAATTGCGTTAATCCCCTTTTCAAGCTGAGCTTTAGAAAGCCCCTGCTTGAAGTAAAGATCGTTTGCCTTTTTTGCTGCTAAAACTAAAACAGCAATTCCCATTAAAATTAGCGGCCACATTAGTATTCCGCCTTCTTGAATGAAGTTCATTTCTGACTCCTTTTTTGTTATTTGTTTTCCAGTAAGATTAATGCTTCGGATTCTTCAATCTTACCGGCTTTATTAGTTAAAGAAAACCAATACAATAAAATTATCATAATGGATCCGCAACAAGTCATTAACATTGCAGAACTTCTCATCATCCATTCAACTGAAAGTTGAAGAGAGCTGCTATCAGTTAACAAACTAATTATGAAATACGGACCAAGAAATTGTACCGTTCCGCTGGACAAATAAATTTCTCCAAAGTAACCGGCTATTCCAAAGAAAAGAGAGGCAATGCACAAGTATAGTAGCTTATCCAATCCATTTCTTAATTTTCTGATATTGTGATCTTTCTTAATAAAAAATTGATAGACTTTTATTAAGTACAAAATAGTAGCAACGAACAGCGTTAAAAGGATTGGATAAATAAACTTACTTGCACTCGCGAAAAATGTGGTTGATATAGTAACTTGAATAAAGCTAAGAAGAACTATTAAAAATATTAAAGCCAGAAGAAGTTGTTCCCATTTAGTTTTTGCTCTTTGTGAAAGCTTATCGAACCAGCGTTTATAAGGCGTTGAATGAATTTGAACGAGTTCTTCTAAAGCTGCATCTGAAAGGGAAAATTTATCAATTGTATTATTCTTTGCATCCTCTTCACTTAGTCCGCGTTGTATATAGGCATTATAAATCTCTTCAATATCACCGTATATTTCTAAAAGTACTCTAGACTTTAAAGGCTGAGGTAATTCCAATTTATTATTTATTTTTTCTAAGAGATAAGTAAATTTATTCATGACTCTGTTTCTCCCAAAATTTCAAAAAAATATTTAAAAATATTCTTCCACTCATCGTATTGACCTTTAATATATTTTTTTCCACTGGAAGTGATAGTATAAAATTTTCTCTTTCTTTTCGGACTCTCCTTTTCCCAAACTCCTTTTATTAACTTTTCTTTTTCTAGTTTGTGCAAGATTGGATAAAGAGTACCATGATTGAACTTAAACAAACCTTCGCTTTTGTCTTCAATTTCCAAAGCAATTTGGTATCCGTGCTTTGGCTCCTTATAAAGTATTGAAAGAATAAGCCCTTCATTAAAATTCTTAGTTAAACTGGGGATTCCCAGATCCGACTTTTTCATAATTTTTTCCAATTATCATTTAGTATAGAATCACTATATATAGAGCTTCTATATATCTACAGTCAACATATAAATATTTTTATAAATATGCAAGTAGAAGAATCTAAAAACTGATGATTTTTCTTTAGAATTTTTAAGGAATGTGTTTGAATCTAGAGATAAATTGAAGTTGTAAAGGAGTTTGTTAAAATTATAAAGTCAAGTTTTTTGAAAAAACTATTCCGGTTTATTTACAACATTAGCAAATGAACCGGAATAAAATCAATTTATAAATTTCACTATTTTTTGACTTTTAAACTATCTGGTTAATTTTTTGTATTTGATTCTTTTAGGAATTTCAGCGTCTTTGCCAAGTCTTTCTCTTCTATTTTCTTCATAATCAGAAAAGTTTCCTTCAAACCAAACTACTTGGCTATTCCCTTCGAAGGCTAAAATGTGTGTACAAATTCTATCCAAGAACCATCTATCATGGCTGATTATAACTGCACAACCGGCAAAATTCAAAAGTCCTTCTTCCAGCGCGCGCATTGTGTTCACATCCAAATCGTTTGTTGGTTCATCAAGAAGAATTACATTTGCACCTGCTTTCAACATTAGAGCTAAATGAACGCGGTTTCTTTCACCGCCTGAAAGGACTCCAACTTTTTTCTGTTGATCTCCACCGCCAAAATTAAACTGACCGACATAGGCTCGTGAATTTATTTGTCTGTTTCCAAGTTGTATAACATCAGCTTCCTCTGAAATCTGTTGCCAGACAGTCTTTTCCGGATCCAAAGTCTCTCTGCTTTGATCCAAATAAGCAAGTTTTGCGGTTTTACCTATTTTAAATGAACCTGAATCAGCTTGCTCTTTTCCAGTTATCATTTTAAATAATGTAGTTTTTCCGGCACCGTTTGGACCAATAACGCCAACAATTCCACCGGGAGGAAGTGCAAAATTCAAGTTTTCAAACAAAAGTTTTTCACCATAAGCTTTTGAAACATTCTCAGCCTCTATTACAATATTTCCTAATCTAGGTCCTGCCGGAATATAAAGTTCTAATTCTTTCTGAACTTTTTCTGTCTCTTCTTTCAACATATCTTCATAAGAAGTAATTCTAGCCTTAGATTTTGCATGACGACCTCTTGGCGACATTCTAATCCATTCTAATTCTCTTTTAAGAGTTTTTTGTTTTTCAGTCTCTCTTTTTTCTTCTTGGGCTAGTCTATTTTGCTTTTGTTCAAGCCAAGATGAATAATTCCCTTTATAAGGAATTCCTTCTCCTCTGTCTAATTCTAAAATCCATCCGGCAACATTATCTAAGAAATATCTATCATGCGTAACGGCTATAATTGTTCCGGGATAACGATTTAATTCAGCTTCAAGCCAAGCGACTGTTTCTGCATCTAAATGGTTTGTAGGCTCATCTAAAAGAAGAATATCGGGTTTTTGTAAAAGCAATCTGCACAAAGCAACACGTCTTTTTTCACCGCCGGAAAGCACTTTTACTAAAGTATCTCCGGGAGGACAATTTAATGCATCCATTGCCATTTGAAGTTTCGAATCAATATCCCAAGCTCCCATTGCATCAAGCTTATCTTGAACTTTTCCTTGTCTTTCGAGTAAATCGTTCATTTCATCATCTGTCATTTCTTCGGCAAACTTTGCATTTATTTCATCATATTCTTGCATCACATCCAGGACATCTTTTACAGCTTCTTCAACTGTTTCCTTGACGGTTTTTGATTCATCTAATATTGGTTCCTGCTCTAAATATCCGATTGTAAATCCAGGAGAAACCGCCGTTTCACCATTAAAATCTTTATCAACTCCGGCTAAGATTTTCAGTAAAGAACTTTTTCCCGATCCATTTAATCCTAAAACTCCAATTTTAGCTCCATAGAAATATGAAAGATAAATATCCTTTAGAATAGGTTTTTTATCATAATATTTACTAACTCCAATCATTGAGTAAATAATTTTATTTGCTTCAACACTCATTAATTCTCCGTTAACATTTTTTTTGTGATTCAAAAATAAGGAAAATACTTATCAACTGAATTTAATTGCATGGTATAATTGCGGATTTCTAAAAATCATCTATATAGTTTGATGATTTTTAAAGTGACTTAACTATTTGAATAAAACAATAATTTCAAAATAAATTCTTCCGACAAATTTATTTTCTAATTATTACATTCCTTCTAAATTCCAAATTATTGCACCATCATAAAAATGAATATCCATCTTATTACCATAATAAAAAAGATTTCCTTCAAAAGACGGTCCTTCCTCAGGGAAATGAAGAGTTAATAAACTTCCGGTATCATCAAGTGACCAAGTTCCATTTGTCGGTAAAATTCCACCTGCGCCGGTTTTCAAACATGTGCGATTGTAATTTAATTTTATAGTTCCATAATCTTCACCATTAACCAAAATTTTCCAAGTATTGTATGTAATTACATCTTCAATTGCGCCGTCTATTTCTGTTTCTTGATAATCATCAGCATATTCCGGCTTTTGGTAATTCCCTACAAAGTGTGAATTGTTTAAAACAATCATATTGGGCTGACATAAATCCATCTCGTCAATTAAATAGGAATTGCCTTCTTGGCTAATCAAAAGAAAATTATAATTACATTCTTGAGAACCATCATCAAATGTAATTTCAATGCTTTCGCCCGAAAGGATAACTTCATCCAGCAAATTTTCGCTCCACTCATTACCCTCAATAGCTAAAAACAATTCATCAATTGCATCTGGAGTATCATTTTGAAAAATAAAACTAATTGGCTGAGCAAAGATTGAGCTTACAAAAAGAAACATTAGTAAATAAGATTTATTCATTTTCAGTCTCCAAATTAAAATTAAATCTTGTTGTAATATTTTTTGCGTACAACTAATTTGCTATCTAAAAGTGAGAATAAAATAAGATATTTTTATTTCATGAATCAACAATTTTTTTAATATTTTCTAAATTTTGCCAAAAATTTAGAAAATATAACTAATAAAATTAATCTATAATTTCTTTCAGATTTCCATTTATATCTAATCCGGAATTTCTACCGACATCTTCTAAAATTATTTTATTTGTTAGCTTGTCTGTTAAACGTAAAAATATTTTTGAATCAAGACTTTCAGAAACTCTTTTTGTCATTTCATTATTATAAGGACCGTGTAAAACCCCGCCTTTCGTTCTAGCAGCTTTAATATACAGTGAATTATTTTTGTCTGACACTTCTAATTCAACAAAATTTTCATTTACTCTAAGAAATTTTAATACTGCTCCCGTATAAGTTGTGAATCTTAATAACTTCATCCCAATTTTTAGTCCAATTATATAACCTCTAAATGAGCTAAACAGCCAAGGTATTTTAGCTACTGATGCAGTAAGTGAAATTGATTCATCAGAAAAATGATTTGATTGAAGCCAAACGTAAGCGCTGGGGAATGATGAACCCCAATCTTTTTCGCCGTAACCTTTTCCATCAGTAAAATTTATTTGGCTGCTGTTATAATTCAGACTTCCTTCAATGCCATGATTTAAGCTTATTATGCCATGATTACATTCCATAAAAGGGACATAAGAATACCAGCCCATAATTCCCGGTGAAATTATGCTATTTGGCCATTTAAATATTTTAGTAAAATGTAAAGTTCCGCTTAAACAAATTCCTTCATCTTTAAGATCAAGCATGAGCTCTTCGGCAGAAAAAAATGAATCGCCAATATTTATTTCAAACTTATTTTTCTTGGCTGAAAATTCATCAACACCATATTTTATATAATAAGATAAGTTGCTTTTCCCATCAAGAATTTGAATAAACGAATGTGCTTTTGATTTCTCTTTTGACTTAAAAATTCCGGGGATTATAGCTAAAATATTTTTTTCATCTTTATCAACTATTTTATAAAACCAACCTTCAAAAAAGTTATCATTTCGTTTTTCACCATGATAAACTTCAGATTTACCAATTTTTGATATATAACCGAACATTTAACATCCTTTTAAATTTTTAAGATATCAATCACAAAGAAATTCAATAAATATTTAGAAACACGAAACTAATAATAAGGCATATAGTGTTAAATGATAAATGTTACTATTGTAATTTTAGATTGATTTCTCAAATGAGTATATAATTTAGCAGCTTAAAATTGCATTAATAAAGATCTTTAAAAAAATCTAAATGTTAAAAACTAACAAAAATAATAATTTCGGAAAGCGAGCATAAATTGAATAAAAAAGAACCAAATTTAATAAAAATGTTAAGAGCACCTTTTTTTTCCTCTGTTTATGCTCCAATTTTAGTAGGAACGGCATCAGCCGTTTTAATTTCGGGAGAATTTAACTTATTTGCCTTTGTGCTCGCCCTGTTTATGGGAACCGGACTTCATGCTGCAACCAATGTTTACAACGACATTTACGATACTCTTCAAGGAACTGATAAGATCAATGTTAATCGAAATGAATTCAGCGGCGGAAGTGGAGTTTTAGTTGATAATCCGCAATTATTTTCAAAGATGTTTTTCCTTGCGCGAACAAGTTTAATAATAGCATTTCTTTCAGCAGTTGGTCTACTTTTTATAATTGATAAATCACTATATCCTCATTTGATTGGTTTGTTTTTATTATCTGCTTTTTTTTCAAAATATTATACCGCTTCTCCATTTAAGCTTTCTTACAGAGGGTTTGGGGAAATATCTGTCTGGCTGGCATTTGGTCCGATGGGAGTTTTGTTTGCTGCTGTCAGTCAAAATATTGGTTTTCATAATTCAATTTTATGGGTTATGCCGGCAACAGGTTTAAGCACTCTTTCAATTTTGTGGATTGGTCAAATGATCGATCTTCCGGCAGATAAAGCAACCGGTAAATTAGGAATGGTAGCAAGATTAGGAATTGAAAAGGCAAAATTAATTTTTCCCTTTATTCATTTAATAATTATTGCAAATATTATTCTACTTCCAATTTTATCAGAGACTTATAATTTTATTAGTTATTTGCCTTTGATTCCATATATGATTCTTCTTCCAAAAGTATTATCGTTTATTTTTAAAAAAGAACAATCAATTGAAAACATTAAAATTGCGGCAAAGTTAAATGTTCAACTTCACATGCTCTTTTCAATTACGTATGTAACCGGAATATTTTTACAAATAATTATGTGACAAGATTATGAAAAAAATACAAATTCTTTTTTTATTAACTATTTCAATAATAAATATTAGCTGCACATTGGGAACTGAACAAAAATATAAAATGACTGAAGTTGATACAATCGAGATAAAGGTTTTACCAAAATCGGTTGTAATGGAATCTTCGTCTGAAAGTAATTCATATTTTGATGAAGGGAATAATTTATTTAGACCATTATTTCAATATTTGCAATCAAACGATTTAGCCATGACAACGCCGGTTGAAGCTGAAATTGAAAATCCAAAAATGCGTTTTTTTATTGAATCATCTAAAGAAAATGAGATTTTTGAAAACAGTGCAAATGTAAAAATAATAGAGATTCCCGAAAGAGAAGTTTTGAGTATTGGAATTAGAGGACGCTACAATGAAAGCAATTTTCAAGAAGGAAAGACAAAACTGTTAAAATGGCTTCAAAGCAATCCCGAATACAAACAAGCAGGAAAACCATATGCGGTTTATTGGAATTCTCCATTCATGCCAAGTTTCTTGAAACGCGCCGAAGTCCATATCCCTATTACAAAATATGAGGATTGATAAGTAAAATATCAGTTTTACATTTTGTTTTTTCTAAAATTATTTTCCGGTTTTATACCAAATTCTGAAACTTGAATTAATTCCTTATATGATATTTCAATATCTTTCGAAGGTTGTATTTTAATTTTTTATAAATATTTTATTTTTAATATGGTAAGAAAATGGAAATTTTATCTTTTGAAGAAGTTAGAATATTAGGCTCGTTAATTGAGAAAGAAAACACAACTCCGGAATATTATCCGCTTACAATTAACTCGTTAACAAACGCCTGAAATCAAAAATCCAGCAGAAATCCTGTTGTAAATTTTGATGAAAGTATTGTTGAACAAACTGTTCAACAATTGAGAGACAAAAAATTAATTTCTAAAATTACAGGACCGGAAATTCGCGTTCCCAAATTTCAACAAATTTTTACTAATCATTATAATTTAACAAAACAACAGATTGCAGTTCTATGCATACTGTTTTTACGAGGCGCCCAAACAGTAGGCGAGATAAAAAGCAGAAGTTATAGAATTTATGAATTTGAAAACCTTGCTGAAACAGAATCAGTTTTAGAAGAATTAATGAGAATTGAAAATGGACCCTTTATAGTGAAGCTTCCTAAAGATTCCGGAAGAGAAAATAGATTTACTCATTTATTTTGTGAAGAACCTGAAATAAAATCAGTTCAGAATATTCTTTCATCAAGTGATGATCGCCTTACAGAGCTTGAAGATCAAGTCGCTTTAATAAAAAACATGTACACAGAATTAAAAGACGAATTTGAAAAGTTCAAAAAACAATTTGAATAAAATATTTTATGACATTTTTATTTTTTAAAATTTCTTTTTGCTAGAAATAATAACAAACTAATTTAATTTTTCATGCTCAATTCACATCAAACACTTACTCATATTGACTAATTTAGATTCTTATGCTTAATCTTACTTGATAAACCTTATTTTAATCTTACTCATTTTACTATATTTCTTATAATAATTTTTGATGATAATTCAACGGAGGTAAAATGTTTTCTGTGGAGACTTATAAAAATCGAAGAGAAGAATTAACTAAAAATATTGGAAGCGGAATATTATTCTTTCCCGGAAATAATGAGACTCCTTTGAATTATCCTTCTAACACTTATCACTTTAGACAAGACAGTTCTTTCCTCTATTATTTTGGACTTGATCAAAGCAATTTAGCAGGGATTATAGATGTTGACAAAAATGAATCAATAATTTTTGGGAACGATAGAGATATTGACGATGTGGTTTGGATGGGATTTGAAGAACCTTTAAAATCAAGATCAGAGAAAGTTGGTATTTCTAAAACAAATTCTTTTGGAGAATTACAAAATTATCTACAATCAGCTTTAGGCTCCGGTAGAAAAGTCCATTTCCTTCCGCAATACAAACATGATATAATCATTGAATTCCAAGACTGGCTTGGAATAAATCCAAAATTTGTAAATAAATATTCTTCAATAGAATTAACAAAAGCAGTAATTGCTCAGCGTTCTATAAAGTCTGAGGAAGAAATTGAAGAAATTGAAAAAGCATTAGAAATAAGTTATCTGATGAACAAAGCTGCAATGAAAATGTCAAGACCCGGAATATTTGAGCGAGAGGTTTTTGGCGCGGTTGAGGGAATTGCCTTGAGTAAAGGCTCAGGAGTGAGTTTTCCAATTATATTTTCTGTTCATGGTGAAACTCTTCATAACCACCATCATAATAATTTGATGAAAGACGGAGATTTGTTAGTGCTTGATTCCGGTGCGGAATCTCTTCTTCACTATGCAAGCGATATTACAAGAAGTTTTCCGGTTAGCGGAAAATTTGCTGAGAGGCAAAAGGATATTTATAATATTGTTCTTAAGAGTCAGCTTGAAGCAATCGAAATGATTAAGCCCGGAATTAAATACAAAGAAATTCATCTTAATTCAGCCAAAGTAATTGCAAGCGGTTTGAAGGATCTTGGTTTGATGAAAGGGAATATTGATGATGCTGTTGCCAGTGGTGCACACGCATTATTTTTTCCGCATGGTTTAGGACATATGCTTGGTCTTGATGTTCACGATTTAGAAGGACTTGGAGAAGCATTTGTTGGATATGATGAAGCGACAAAAAGAAGTGACCAATTTGGACTTGCTTATTTAAGATTAGCCAAATCTTTAGAATCCGGATTTGTTGTTACCGTTGAACCCGGTATATATTTTATTCCACAATTAATTGACATTTGGAAAAAGGAAGAAAAACATAAAGATTTTATTAACTATGAAAAGGTTGATGAATACAAGGGTTTTGGTGGAATTAGAATTGAAGATGATGTTTTAGTTACTGATAATGGTTTTAAAGTTTTAGGTAAACCAATTCCAAAAACAATTGAAGAAGTTGAAAATGCTTGCAATCCATAAATTGACAAAACTATGAACCTATTTTTTTAAGATAAAATAAATATCTAAAGACTAGCAACGAAGAATCAAGAATTAGAAATATATTTTTTAGGACGAGTAAAATGCTTAATGAGAAATATTATAATCTTTACACAGAATTCAAAAAAATTATTCCATCAGAAAGAGTATTTATTGATGAGCTAAGAACTTTAGCTTATGGCACAGATGCAAGTTTTTACAGATTAATTCCAAAAATTGTCGTACGAGTTGCTAATGAAAACGAAGCGCAAAAAGTAATTAAGCTTTGTTACGATTCACAAACTCCAATTACATTTAGAGCTGCCGGAACAAGCCTTTCGGGACAAGCAATAACTGATTCTGTTCTGCTTCAATTGGATAGATCGTGGAATAAATATAAAATTTCGGAAGACAGATCAGAAATTTCCATGCAGCCGGCTTTAATCGGCGGATTTGCAAATTTATATTTAGCTCAATATCATAAAAAAATTGGTCCCGATCCGGCATCGATAAATTCATCAATGATAAGCGGAATTGCATCAAACAATGCAAGTGGGATGACCAGTGGAACAGCTAAAAATACATATAACACACTGAAGTCTGTAAGAATAATCTTAAATGACGGTACAATTCTAGATACTTCTGATGAAGAAAGTAAAAAGAATTTTGAATCGAAGAATCCAAATTTTATAAATCAGATTAATAATCTGACAAAAAATGTAAAAAGTAATTCTATTCTATCTGATAAAATCAAAAAGAAATTTGAGATAAAAAATACAACAGGTTATGGGATCAATTCTGTAATTGATTTTGAAAATCCTTTCGATATTATTTCACATTTGATGATCGGTTCTGAAGGTACACTTGGATTTATATCTGAGATTACACTTTATACGGTTGATGATCCTCCATATAAAGCAACTTCATTAATTTTATTTAAAGATATAAAATCTGCGTGTGATGCAATTCCAATTTTCAAAAATCTTCCGGTTGCTGCTTCTGAAATTATGGATAGAGCCGCATTAAAATCGGTTGAAGATATTGAAGGAATGCCAAGTTTCTTAAAGCAATTAAACGAAAATGCTGCGGCATTACTGGTTGAAACAAATGCATTCGATGAAAATCAATTACAGATTCAAATAAGTCAAATAATTTCTTCCATCAAACATCTTCCTAAAGAGAGAGAAGTTGAATTTACGACTGATAAAAAAGAATACAAAAAACTTTGGGATGTGCGTAAAGGTTTGTTCCCAACCGTCTGCAAGAGTAGAAAAAACGGAACTACCGTAATTATTGAAGATCTTAATTTCCCTACATCAGAGCTGGCTGAAGCTGTTTTGGATTTGCAGCATTTATTTAAAAAATATAATTATAGCGAAGCGATAATTTGGGGACATTCACTTTCCGGAAATATTCATTTTGTTATTAGTCAAGATTTTGCCGATCCAATTGAAATTGAGCGTTACAAAAATTTCATGAATGAAATTACAAATTTGGTTGTTGATAAATATGACGGATCACTAAAAGCTGAACATGGAACCGGAAGAAATATGGCTCCATTTGTCAAAAAAGAGTGGGGCGCTGAGGCATATGAGTTAATGCTTGATTTAAAGAAATTATTTGATCCCAATAATATTCTTAATCCGGGAGTGATTATTAATGAAGATTCAGAAATTCATTTAAAGAATTTAAAACCTCTACCAGAAGCAAATTCTATAATAGATAAATGTATTGAATGTGGTTTCTGCGAAGTTAACTGTCCATCAAAAGATTTGACATTGACGCCACGCCAAAGGATTACAGTCTGGCGTGAAATAATTCAGAGAGAAAATAAATCGCAAAATAATTTTGAATTAAATTCATTGTTAAATGACTATGATTATTTAGGTAATGAAACATGCGCAACTGACGGGCTCTGCGCCACAAGCTGTCCGGTTGATATTGATACTGGAAAATTAATAAAAGGAATTAGGGCTAAGAATATTTCTCCTTCAGCTGAATTTGTTGCAGATTTAATGGCGAAGAATTTTAACCTTATTACTAAATCAGCAAAGCACGGACTTAATTTCGTTCACCTTTTTCATAATCTTCTTGGAACTGAAAGTCTTAATTATCTTAGTAATTCTATAAGTAGAATTTCGCACAATTTAATTCCACATTGGAATAGTGCTATGCCTAAAGGGGCGGATTACCCTTTCCCAAAAATAAATCTTAAAAGTGATTTAAAAGTTGTCTATTTCCCAAGTTGCATTAGCAGAAGTTTTGGACTTCAGAAAAATTCAAATGAAAATTATTCTCAAACTTACGTTACTCTTAAGCTTCTAAATAAATCAGGTTATGAAGTTTTGTATCCGGATAAATTAGATGCTCTGTGCTGCGGAATGCCATTCTCCAGCAAGGGTTTTAACAAGCAAGCTGATTTTAAAAGCAATGAATTACTCGATAGTTTAATAGCAAAATCAGAAAATGGTAATTATCCAATTCTGTTTGATACAAGTCCTTGTTTATATCGAATGAAAGAATATCTTCAAAAAGGAGAAAAGGATTTAAAAATTTATGAGCCGATAGAATTTATTCTCGAAAAATTAGTTGACAAACTAAACTTCACAAAGACTGAAGAGGTAATTACTATTCACACAACTTGCAGTTCAACAAAGATGGGATTAACAGAAAAATTTGCTGAGCTTGCAAAACTATGTTCCTCAAATGTTGTAATTCCCGAACAAATAGGTTGCTGTGGTTTTGCCGGTGATCGAGGTTTTAGTTATCCGGAATTGAATGAATCGGCACTGCGCTCGCTTAAAGAAAGTCTGCCAATTGATTGCAACGAAGGATATTCAACAAGTAAAACTTGCGAAATTGGTTTGTCACTTCATGGAGGGATTGAGTATAAATCCGTTGTGTATCTTGTTGATAAAGTTACATCTGCTAAGTCCAAATGATTATTCTGTAATTAGGAACCAGTTTCATAAGTTTTAATTCCTTTATGAAGCTGGTTTTTTCACTTTCTAAAAATTATTATTTCTTCAAAAAGTTACTATTCAATATTTACAAGCGAAAATTATATTGCCACTTTTTAATGATATAGCTATATTGGACAAAGGCATCTTAATAGCGAAGGGCTTATGAAAAACTTATTTATGATTTTACTTCCCGCAATATTCCTTTATGGATTATCCTTCTTAGATGAAAACCCATTAAGCGAAGAAACCCAAGCCTGTATTGACTGTCATTCAACTGTTACTCCGGGTATCATAAAAGATTGGGAAAATAGTCTTCATTCAAAAACTTCAATTAGTGAAGCACTTCTAAAAGATGAATTATCAAGAAGAATTTCCATAATTCAAAATCCAGAAGATTTAAAACCAGAAATTGCGATTGGCTGTTACGAATGTCATTCACTAAATGCGGAAACTCACACTGATAATTTTGATCATTTTGGTTATCAAATTAATGTTGTTGTTTCGCCTAATGATTGCGCCGTTTGTCATCCTGTTGAAGTTGAACAATATCATGGTACTAAAAAATATCATGCAAATGATAACTTGGCAAAAAATCCGACTTATCATGCATTGGTAAAAACTACAACTGCAATAAAAGAATATAAAGATGGCGAAATTCAAATCTCAAGAGAGAGTGAGTTAAATGCAAACGAAACTTGTTTTGCATGCCATGGCACTGAAGTTAAAGTTGATGGAATGCGCACAATTGAATCTGATTTAGGTGAAATTGAAGTTCCAAATTTAACTAATTGGCCAAACCAAGGCGTCGGTAGAATAAATCCGGATGGAAGCCGCGGTGCTTGTACTTCTTGTCATCCTCGTCATAGTTTTTCAATTGAAGTTGCTCGAAAACCTTATACGTGCGGCCAATGCCATTTGGAACCGGACGTTCCGGCTTACAATGTTTACAAAGAAAGCAAACATGGAAATATTTACGAATCAAATAAAAGTAAAATGACTTTTGATACCGTTCCTTGGGTTGTTGGAAAAGATTTTACTGTTCCAACTTGTGCTTCGTGTCATAACAGTTTGATAACAGATGAAAGTGGTGTGGTTGTATCAGAAAGAACTCACGATTTTAGTTCAAGAATTTGGGTTAGAATATTCGGACTAATTTATTCTCATCCCCAAGTAAAAAAGGGTAGTACTTATGAAATTGTAAATCAAGATGGATTAGGTCTTCCAACTACATTTGATGGGAAACTAGCTGATGGTTTAATTGATGAAGAAGAACAATCAAAACGAAAAGATATAATGAGCGGATTATGTAAATCTTGCCATTCAACATCTTGGGTAACAAATCAGTTAAATAAGATTGAAAAAGTTAATAAAGAGGCTGACGAAATAGTTTTAGCCGCTACAAAAATAATGATTCATGCTTGGGAAATGAAAGTAGAAAACCCTGAAAACCCTTTTGATGAAAATATTGAAAATCTTTGGGTTAAGCAGTGGTTGTTTTATGCTAATTCCATTAGATACGCAACTGCAATGATGGGCCCGGATTATGCGGCTTTTAAAAATGGTTGGACTGAAGCATCTCACAATCTTCAGAAAATGAATGACTTGTTGAAATTAAAATCCAATAAATGAGAAATATCTTTTTAGAATAAGAAGAATTTCTTAAAATATTCTCATTTTTTGGAGAAAAATAATTTCAGATACATTATTCTATTATCCCATTAAAGAGATTCCGTTCTTTCGATTTTAAGTAATAATTGCCTTTTTTCGACTTATAAGAAACATTATACTTAACATTAATATAAGATAGTGCAGTTTATTTTATTGCTGGAATATTATCTCTTTCTCTCCGATTAACCTTGAATAAAAGACTAATTTGGTCTAATTTTTGTTTCTAAGTATTATCGTTATTTAATATAGAAAGGTAAACATGATTTGGCGTATAACTCTTTTTGTACTGATGAGTATTGTTATTGTAGCCGGATTAGCATTTCCAATTGTTAAGTCCCCAGATACATGGTATCAGTTTCCATTAATTCCAGGACTTGAAGAAAAAGCAAAAATAATATTTTTTCATGTTCCCACTGCTTGGCTTGCTGTTATTGCTTTTCTTTCTGCAATGATTTACGGAGTTAAATATTTAGTTAAAAAGAATCTTGATGATGATGCAAAATCAAATTCAGCTCTGCAGCTTGGAATGGTTTTTTGTATTCTTGCAACTGTAACAGGTTCAATTTGGGCTAAATTTACTTGGGGTGCTTTTTGGCATTGGGATCCAAGGGAAACAAGTATTTTCATTCTTTTATTAATTTACGGCTCTCTTTTTGCTCTGCGTTCTGCAGTAGAAAATGAAGATAAACGTGCAAGGCTTTCTGCTGTTTATTCTATCATTGCATTTTTAACTGTTCCATTTTTCATATTTATTATGCCTAGAATTATGGTTGGACTTCATCCAGGTTCTGCAAATGATGATACAAGTGGACCGGTTGTTGATTTTAGAATGGATTTAAATATGACTGTTGTATTTTATTTGTCATTAATTGCATTCACAATTCTTTACTGGTGGATGTGGAAAGTAAATTATAAATCAATCATCATTAAAGATAAATTATCAAAAAAATTAATCTGAGGTAAATCTTGGACGGCTTATATAACTTTTTAGAAACAAACTCAATTTACATTGTACTTTTTATTGCACTAACAATTTGGCTGGGAATATTTTTATTTCTTTATTCAGCCGACAAACGTTTAAAAAGCATTGAAAAAGAATTAAAGGAGAATAAATCTGATGAATAACAAATATATTTTTGGCGGTTTTATAATAGTAGTATTTCTAGGCTTGATGGGTTATTTATTCACTCAAACAAATATTGCCTACGAAAATGATTTTAAAAATGTTATGAATACCGAAAACACTGTTAAAGCAACGGGTGCTTGGGTAAAAACAAAGAACTATCACATTGATGCTGAAAAAAATCTTTTTTCTTTTTACATGGTTGATAATCATGGAACTGAATTAAAAGTTGTTTATAAAGGTGCAATCCCTAATAATTTTGAATCATCAACAAGCGTTGTTGTTACCGGTAAATTTCAAAAAGGCGTTTTTATTGCAAACGATATTTTAACAAAATGTCCTTCAAAATATGAAGAAGAATTTGAAACAGAGACAAAAAGCTAATTTTAGCAAAAGGAGTTTATAATGATTGGCAATATATTTCTAACTCTGGCTCTTCTTGCCGGAGTATTCACAATGACGATGTATTATTTTACTTATAAAGAGTATAATAATACTTTAAAACTCGCACGCATTGGTTATCACATTATGACTGTATTAGTAATTTCAGCAAGCTTATTACTTTTACATGCCATTCTTACTCACAATTATGAATTGAAATACGTTTATAATTATAGCGGAAGCGATCTTTCAACCGGTCTGTTAATGTCAACTTTTTGGGCCGGACAAGAAGGCAGCTTTATGCTTTGGACTTTATTGACTGTAATTGTTGGATTAGTTTTATTAGAATATACAAGCAGAAGAGGTGATTTAGAACCAAGAGTTATGATGGTTTTTGCTCTTGCAGTTTCTTTCCTCCTAGTAATGGTTAATCCATTATTAAAAAGTCCTTTTAATTATATCTGGACAGAACCTACATTTATTGAAATTGGTAAATTAAACCAATCACTTTTAAACTCCGCATTCCTATCTAATTTCTTTTTCTCTGATCCTGGATCAGGAAAAGATTTTGTAAAAGTAGGACCTGAATTGGTTGCAGTGCTAAAAGCAAATGGAATTACATTAAATCAATTTATTATTGAAGGGAAAGGATTAAATCCACTTCTACAAAATTTCTGGATGCAAATACACCCTCCAATGTTATTTGTTGGATTTGCTTTAGCAACTGTTCCTTTTTCATTTGCTTTTGCTGCATTAATAAAAAACGAATATAACGATTGGGTAAAACAATCACTTCCTTGGATGCTTGTAGCTTCTGCAATATTAGGATTAGCAATAATGCTTGGCGGTTACTGGGCATATGGTGTTTTAGGCTGGGGTGGTTACTGGGGATGGGATCCTGTTGAAAATTCATCTTTGGTTCCTTGGTTAATTAGTGTTGCCGCAATTCATACTATGCTCGTTCAAAAAAGATCACAAACAAAAAATGGTGTTGGAAGATTTGTAAAAACCAATTTAATTCTCAGCATTATGACTTATGTGCTTGTGCTTTACAGTACATTTTTAACAAGAAGCGGAATACTTGGTGATTCTTCAGTTCACTCTTTTGTTTCTCCCGGCGCTATTGTTTATTTATTTCTCGTGCTGTTTTTAGGTTCTTTTACTCTTTTGGGAATTGGCGGAATTGCTTATAGATGGAAATACTTAAATAAGAAATTTAATTACGAAGAAAATATTTTATCAAGAGAATTAGCTTTATTTACAGGAAGTGTTGCTATTATTGCCTCAGCAATCATAATTCTTATTGGTACATCTGCACCAATTTTCGGTCAATCTGTTGAATTGAAATTTTATAATGAATCGAACTTACCAATTGCAATTATTATTGGAATTGTAAATGGTTTGAGTCTATTATTAAAATGGAAACAGACAGAAGGCAAATCATTATTGAAAAATTCACGATTTGCTATTGCTGCAACAATAGTTTCAACTATTCTAATTGTGGTTTTTGGTGAAGTTACAAATTTCATGTTAGCCTTATTTACATTAACTACTTCATTTGCACTTTGGGTAAATATTGAAATTGCTTCAAAAATTATTAAAGGAAGAAAAACATTTTTAGGACCTTATGTTGCTCATTTTGGATTAGCACTTTTCTTTTTAGGTGTTATTGCTACAGGCGGATTTACTGAAGACAAGCAAATAAATCTTGTTAAAGGTGAAACTGTGAACGCATTAGGATACGACCTTACATTTAACGGATACCGAACAATTGAAGGCGGGAAATATGCATTCGATATTGATGTTAGAAAAGGTGATAATCAATCTATTGTTTCTCCGGTAATGTATGTTGCTGAGTTTAATAATAGTTTGATGAGAGAACCTGATATCTGGTCTAAGTTCACTAAAGATTTTTATATAGCCCCTGTTGGCTACAATAGCGGTGAAGAAGAACAGCAAAGTAATGCAAACGTCTCAAATATTACAATGAATAAAGGCGATTCACAGGAAGCTCTTGGCGCTAAAATAACATTCAGTAATTTTAATTTGCCAGGCGCCGGTGCAGATGCTATGATGAGCGGTGGTGTATTTAAGGTTGCTGCTTCATTAATTGTTGAAGTAAATAATAAATCTTATTCTGTAGAACCTTATTTAGAAATTCAAAATGGTGAAAGGAAATATTATCCGGCTGCAATTGAAGAAGAAAATTTGAATTTTCAATTAACTTCAGTAGAAGCCTCTTCAGGTAGCATTAATTTGACTGTTGCAAATATTGATGGTTCAGAGCAAATTGAACCTCAATCTAAAATGAAAGAGACATTAACTATTGATGCAAGCATAAAACCGTTCATTAACCTAGTTTGGCTTGGAACTCTAATTATGGTTCTTGGCTATATTCTAGCTGCTGTTAGGCGAACGAAAGAATCTCAGAAATAATTAATTTCTTAAAGGGCAGATCTTCTGCCCTTTTTTATTTAATTAAATTTATGCTGTTCATATGGATTATATTTTAATTTGCTTCGTAAGTTTTTTTGTTTCCGGACTTACATTTTTTTCCGGATTTGGATTAGGAACATTGCTGCTCCCTGCTTTTGCTTTGTTCTTCCCGATTGAAACTGCAATTGCCGCAACTGCCGCGGTGCATCTAGCTAATAATATTTTTAAAGCCTTTTTAATTGGTAAAAGTGCAGATAAGCAACTTGTTATTTTATTTGCTCTTCCGGCAGCTGTTGCTGCATTTATTGGAGCATCGTTATTGAGCTTTGTTAGTGAATCTACATTTAGCATTTCTTATTCAATTTCAGAAAGCGTTTTTACTATTACAGCTATAAAATTATTGATTGCCGTTTTAATGATATTCTTTGCTTTTTTTGAGATTATCCCACATTTTCAGAACAAACAGATAGAAAAAAAATATATCCCTTTAGGTGGAATTTTATCAGGCTTTTTTGGCGGATTATCTGGTCATCAAGGAGCGCTTAGAACAGCTTTTTTGCTTAGATCTGGATTAGATAAAAAAGAATTTATTGGAACAATAGTTTTGTCTGCAATAATTATCGACGTAGCTCGATTAATTGTTTATGGTAATACTTTCCTCAGCACTAAACTTAATGTTTTTTTTAGCGATAATATGAGAAATCTAATAATAGCTGGCATTTTAAGCGCATTTATTGGCTCTGCAATTGGTAAATATTTACTGGACAAAGTAACTTTTAAAAGCATCCAATATACTGTAGCCTCCATGCTAATAATCCTTGGTATTGCTATTGGTGCCGGATTAATTTAACTAAATAAATCTAGAAGGAACAAAATTGGAATTTGAAAATATTACCGTAGTTACAAATAAAAAAGGTGTCCAAAAAGCAAAGATGACAATTGATAAACTGCAAACTATTATTCCAAATTTATATTTAGGGAAATCTAGATATGGAGAAATTAGAGAGCAGATATTAATTTCCTTTAGAATTTCAAAAGATCATTTACACTCAGTTATTGAGAAATTGATAATTAATGGAATTAAAATTTTACCAACAACAGACGAAATAAAAGATTTAGTTGAGAATAAGAAAAAAGATTATATTTCAAAATTGAGCCCATCTTCTCCGGGGTGGAACGAAACAAAAGCTAAAACAAAGAAACCAACCGTTACTATAACACAATTAGAAGAACTATCTGATGAAGGTAATTATGAAGAGATAATTAAAATCTCAAAGGACATGATAAATTATGGACAAGAACTTGTTGACAGAGCACAAAAAGTCCTACACAAAACAGTATTCACTGCTATTGAAAAAACATATACAGAAGGACAAACAAGTAAAGTAAAAGCTGAGGATTCAATTGAAAAATTAATTAAAATTGCCGCTGAACCGGTTTTACGTATAATGCAAGAGACTACTTTAATTAAAGAGGCAGGTCTATTTGCAATTGAACTAAGTAAGAAATACCCATCTTTAAATGATGAACTCATTAAAATAGCCAATAACAACAAAATTCATAATATTACAAATGTAAAAGCAGTTGTTGCTTTTGCTGAATTGTTGAAAACTGAAAATGTAGACAATAGTGAAATTATTAATTACGCCGTTAAAGAAATAAACTTAAGATGGTTGTCTATAGCTTTAGATGTTGCTCAAACTTCCTTAACAGATGAAGAATTAAAACTTTATAATGATTTTATAGATTATGTGCATACAAAAAGAGCCGGCAAAGCCGACTCTTAAAAGAAATTATTTCATCTTTTTTATAATAATACAAAATTACAAAATTGCTTTTAATGATTCATAATGTGCTTTTATTGTTTTATCTAAGTCTTCTTTAGAATGTACTGAGGAAATGAACATTGCTTCGAACTGAGCCGGAGCTAAATAAATTCCTCTATTTAACATTTCATGAAAATATTTCCCGTATAATTCCGTGTTTGATTTTACAGCAGTTTTGAAATCAACTACATTCTCTTCAGTAAAAAACATGCAAGACATACTTCCAACTCGATTCATTGCAAAATTTTTCCCTAAATTCGAAAGATTTTCTTTCATTCCTTTTTCTAAGTATAAAGATTTTTCTTCGAGAATATCATATATATTGGAGTTTTCTTTAATGTAAGATAAAACTGCATATCCGGCTGACATTGCAAGAGGATTGCCGCTTAGAGTTCCTGCTTGATAAATTGGTCCGCTTGGAGCAATTTTTTCCATAATTTCTCTTTTTCCACCAAACGCACCAACCGGAAGTCCACCACCAATAATTTTTCCAAAAGTAGAAAGATCAGGTTTGATCCCTAATACTTCTTGTGCTCCACCTTTTGCAACTCTAAATCCGGTCATAACTTCATCAAAAATTAAGACTATATTTTCTTCATCACAAATCTGTCTTAATCCTTTTGCAAATTCATCAGACATCTTTACAACACCCATATTTCCGGCAATTGGTTCTACAATTATTGCAGCAATCTCATTTTTGTTTTCTTGGACTACTTTTTTAACCGAATCCAAATCATTGAAATCTGCCATAAGTGTATCTTTTGCATTTCCAACCGTAACACCAGGACTAGTAGGTACGCCCAATGTTAATGCACCTGAACCCGCTTTTATCAAAAAATAATCTGCATGACCGTGATAGCAGCCTTCAAACTTAATAAACTTTTCTTTACCTGTAAAACCTCTTGCTGCTCGAACAGCACTCATAGTTGCTTCCGTGCCGCTATTAACCATTCTAACCATTTCCATCGATGGGATTAGCTCAGTTACAAGCTTTGCCATTTTAATTTCTGCTTCAGTAGGTGCGCCAAAACTAACACCGTTTTCAATTGCATTATATAAAGCATCTTTTACAAAATCAGGATTATGTCCAAAAATATGAGGTCCCCAGCTTCCTATATAATCTACATATTCATTTCCATCAACATCAATCATTTTTGATCCGTATCCTTTCGAAATAAATAAAGGATTACCCCCAACAGATTTGAAAGCTCTAACCGGAGAATTTACTCCGCCCGGTATATATTTTTTTGCTTCTTCAAATAATTCTTCACTTTTCTGAATATTCATTTTTACTCCTTAAACAAATTTGCTTTTTAAAAAACGACATCTCAAAAAAATCATATTATCATTCCGGTTTTCTGTGTTTTTGCAAAAAACCGAAATCCAAATTTCTATTTCAAAAATTTCATTCCAATTTCTCAATGTTACTATTTTCTAGTCTTATTGATGTACTTTGCAGCATCTTTAGCGAAATAAGTTAAAATCATATCGGCACCGGCTCGCTTAATAGCCATTAGAGATTCCATCATAACTCTTTCTTCATCTATCCAATCCAGCTTGCCGGCTGCTTTTATCATAGAATACTCACCGCTAACCTGATAAGCGGCAGTAGGCATATTAAATTCTTCTTTAACTCTATAAATAATATCCAGATAAGCTCCGGCCGGTTTAACCATAATAATATCCGCCCCTTCATCAACATCTAAATCAGCTTCGCGGATTGCTTCATTTGCATTTGCAACATCCATTTGATGAGATTTTCTATCTCCAAAAGTTGGAGTAGATTCTGCCGCATCTCTAAAAGGTCCATAATATCCGCTTGCATATTTAACAGCATAGCTCATTATTGGGATATTTTGAAATCCTTTATAATCCAGAGCTTTCCTAATTGCAGCAACTCTTCCATCCATCATATCGCTTGGCGCAACCATATCTGCCCCGGCTTCAGCATGAGATACAGCTTCTTTTGCAAGTAATGATACTGTTTCGTCATTAAGAATCTCTTCTCCCTTTAATAAACCGCAATGTCCGTGAGACGTATATTCACAAAGGCAAACGTCAGTAATTACAAGCAAATCCTTAACTTCAGCTTTTATAGCTCTTATTGCTCTTTGAATTATACCGTCTGCAGCATAAGCCTCAGAACCCTTTTCATCTTTATGTTCCGGAATTCCAAATAAAATTATTGCGGGAATTCCTAAATCGCGAACTTCTTTGCATTCTTTAACTAATACATCAATAGACATTTGAAAAACTCCCGGCATCGATTTGATTTCAGTCTTAATGTTTTCTCCGGGACGAGCAAACATCGGATAGATAAAATCGCTTTTGTCTAATTTTGTCTCGCTTACCATATCTCTTAATATTGGATTATAGCGTAATCTTCTTAATCTTAATGTTGGGTAAAATGACATGTAAACCTCTTTTCAATTTATAATTACTTTTTATTTTTTTTCTGCTGATAAGATTATCAAATCTTAAATTCTAAAAAACATTTCACACTAATCTTTTATTTGTTCTCTAAAATTTTTTTAAACGTTAATTCAGAATTTCTTACACAGTCGCCAACAGATATGCCACCTCTGTAATTTCCGCTTAGGAAAAATCCGTTATTTTCTTTTTCGAATTGCTCAAAATATTGCTCATGTTCAATATGACCGACATTATATTGTGGAATTGCTTTTTGCCAAAGTTTATATTTTAACAATATTGGATCTTTTTCAATATTTGTAATTTCCTTAAATTCTTTAATAACTTTTTCAATAAGAATATTTTCATCCATATCAAATAATTGTGGTGATCTTGCTCCACCAATAAATAATGTAAACGATGCATTCCCTTCATCAGCACGATTTTGAAAAATTGTAGAACTCCAAATAGCACCCAAAAAACTTTTCTTTTCTTTAGATGGAATTAAATAGCCAAATCCATCTAAATTTCTTTTTATATTTTTCTTATCAAATCCCAAATACAAAACCATTACCGGAGGATAATAAATTTGCTCCAAATGTGATTTTAGTTTTTCATCAAAAGCAATAATTGAAGACAAAACGTAAGCCGGAATGGTGGAAAGTAAAATTCCAGTCTCTATATATTTTGATTCACCATTTTGCTCATAATTAATCTGGTAACTATTTTTCAATTTCTGAATTGAGGTTAACCTGCAGCCATATTCAATATTGCCAATTTTATCCGCAATAGCATTGGGGAAAGTCTGCATTCCATTTTTAAAGGAGAACATTTTGGCAGCTTGTTTAGATTTTTCCTTATTCTTTTTCCTTTCTCTAGCACCTTTAATAGTTCCCTTTATTAATCCCCCATAAATTTCCTCTAATCTATAAAGCTTGGGGAAGGCTGATTTAACGCTAAGTTTGGAAGGATCGCCCGCAAATACACCGGATACAAAAGGGTCAATTGCGTAATCAAGAAATTCTTGTCCTAATCTTCTAACAACAAACTCAGACATACTTTGGTAATAACCATCTTCAGATTTTCCAATAAACGGCTCTGCCATTAATCTTAATTTTGCATTTGTGGAAAATAATTTTGTTTTGAAAAAAGCTCCCGGAGAAGTAGGAAGCGGCATCAATTGATTATTCTTAAGAATATATCTAGTGTTTGCGGCTTCATTAGCATAAATCATCTGATCTTTTATTCCAATTTCTTCTGCAATTTGTGAGATTAAAGGAGTAGTTTCTAATCCGCTATTCGGCCCATAATCAATAAGGAAACCATCTTCGTAAGAAGTTTCCATTGCACCGCCGGGCTGGAATTTGCTTTCTAAAATCTTAACATTAAAACCTTCTTTTTTAAGCCAATAAGCTGTAGTTAAGCCGGAAATACCAGCCCCAAGAACCAAAACATCTTTATTCATAACTAATTATTCTTTCTTTCTAATTCATTAATTGTAATATCAGTAAGAGCTTTTATAAATGTTTTTGAATCATTCAAACCTGTCATAACAATATAGTTTTCTATTTTATTTTCGTCAGCAACATGTCTGTATTCAATATCTAATTCAAAAGAAGTTTCAACATGGTCAGAAACAAAACTTATTGGGATTATAAGTAAATGTTTTTTATTCTGCTTTGCCAACTCTTCAATCATTTGATCTGTGCCGGGTTCAAGCCATTTAACTGGTCCAACTTTGCTTTGATAGCATTGATGAAATCCATGAGAATGATTTCTGTCCTTCATAATTAATTCAACAGTTTTTTTTATTTGATGACTATAAGGATCTCCATTTTTAACCATACTTATTGGAGTTCCATGAGCACTAAAAACTAATTGAACATCTTTTCTAATTTCTTCAGGGAACCTCAATAATGTTTCGTCAATTCTTTCGTTTATTGCTTTCACATAAGTTAAATCATCATGATAATTATTTACATAGATCATTTTACTTTCATCACCTTTATAAAATCTTTTCCATTCATTAAAGGATGAACCGGTAGTTGAAACAGAAAAGTGAGGATATAAAGGAAGCATTAAAATTCTGTTATAACTACCTTTATTAATACATTCAATAGTTTCTTCGGTAAGCGGTTTCCAATAACGCATGGCAACCATTACATCAATATTAGAGTTGTATTGGCGAAGTGAATCTTCCAGCATTTTTCTTTGAATTTCTGTCCATTCATTTATAGGTGATTTTCCACCAATTAATTTATACTCTTCAGAAACTTTAGGAGCTCTGCGAGCAGAAATTATTTTTGCAAAAAGCTTTTGACCAAATGGTAATTTGAAAATATCAGGATCACGAAAAAGATTATATAAAAATGGTTGGATTGCTTCTAATGAATCTGGACCACCAAGATTCAGTAGAACAACAGCAGTTTTTGACATTTATTTCCCTTTAAATAATTCGATTTAAGTCAACAAATTTACAAAATATAAGTCAAGTTTTTTAGGTAAAACGCATATCTAATCCTTCGACTCAAAGAAAATAAATTAGCATAAATTAAACCTCTTATATATATTGAGATTTAATTTTTTGAGTGAATTATGAATAATCCGTTTACAATTCTTTGTATCTCATCATATGAAAAAGGACAGGATTTCATCCGTCAATGTAAAGAAGAAGGGGCAAGAGTTTTTCTACTCACTTCTAAAAGTCTCGAAAACGCTGACTGGCCAAGAGAATCCATTGACGAAATATTTTATATAAATGACATTGACAAACAGTGGAAAATGGAAGATGTAATTTATGGCGTGAGCTTTCTCTCCAGAAAATATAAATTAAACAGAATTGTAGCTTTAGATGATTTTGATGTTGAAAAAGCTGCTTCACTTAGAGAGCATTTAAGAACTCCAGGAATGGGCGATACTACAGCCAGATATTTTAGAGACAAATTAGCAATGAGGATGCGCGCAAAAGAAGTAGGTATTTTAGTCCCGGATTTTGTTCATGTTCTTAATCATGCCGAAGTAGATTCTTTTATGGAAAGAAACGAGCCGCCTTATGTTTTAAAGCCAAGAATGCAGGCCGGTGCAATAGGAATTAAAAAAATTAATCATCAGAACGAATTTTGGAATATTGCAGATTCTTTGGGAGATCAGCAATCGTATTATCTTTTAGAAAAATTTGTTCCGGGCGACATTTACCACGTTGATACTATTGTCTTTAACAATAAAATTGAGTTTGCAATAGTTAGCGAATACGGCAAACCGCCTATGGAAGTGGCACATGAAGGAAGAGTATTTACAACAAAAACAATTAAACGCGGTACAAAGCTTGAAAAAGAAATACAAGATGTTAACAAGGAAGTTATAAATAGTTTAGGATTGTTAAGAGGTGTTTCTCACACTGAATTTATTCGCGCTCAAAGTGATGGTAAAATTTATTTTTTAGAAACTTCTGCTAGAGTTGGCGGAGCAAATATTCATGAACTTGTAAAAGCCGCTTCCGGTATTGACTTATGGCGTGAATGGGCTAAAATTGAAGTCAGTAGTGAGTTTAATGGTTATAAGCTCCCGAAGAAACTAAACAATTATGCGGGATTAATTATTTCCCTAGCTAAACAAAAATGGCCTAATCTCGATAATTATAATGAAAATGAAATTGTTTGGAAACTTAATAAAGAATATCATGCAGGACTGGTTTTTAAATCAGCAAATATTGAAAAGGTTAATAAATTGATGGATGAATTTACTCAAAAATTTTATTCTGATTTTTTCACATCACAACCTTTGCCAGATAATCCAACTGCATAGCTCAATTTAAAATTGCTGTTTATTTATTCAATCAACTTTAATCCAGTTGGAAATTTAGTGAAAAAGTGAGCTTTATAAATTCAGTAACAAAATATTATTTGGTTGTAATTTTTATATTACTTTCAATAAATATATTTGCACAAGTTGAAGAATTGAATAAGTCTTTTCTCGTTGAAACCGACATCAATTTATTTAATTCTGCATTAGCAAAACAAGATACTTCCGAAGCTATCAAAATAATTTACTCAGCTCTTGAAAGACTTCAAAATGAGGAATCCGGCTATCAGAAATATTTTGCTTATGATACTTTAGCTTTCCTTTTATTTAAAATTACTGATCTTAAAAAAGCAATAGAAGTTTATAAAGAAGCTGCCATTTTTTTCTTATCAGAAAAAAATTACAACCAAACCGCACAAATTTACTGGGATATTAGTTTCATTTACAGCAAAATGTTTGATGCTGTAAATGCAAATAAATATTCAAAAAAGATTCTTTCTATTCAAAACTTGATTGATAATCCAAAATTAATTTCATCAACTTATAACGACCTTGGATTAATTTATTGGCGGCTTGGCGAATTAGATTCAGCAATTTCTAATATGCATAAAAGTATTGAAATTATAAAAGAGCTAGATGATTTACCGGCTTTAGCAAAAAGATATAATAATTTAGGAATTATTTATTGGCGAAAAGGTGATATAGAAAATTCTTATAAATATTATTCGGAATCACTTAACATTAGAGAATTTTTAGGTGATAAAAAAGCTGTATCAAAAGTTCTAAATAATCTTGCACTAATTTTTCAGAGATTGAAATACTATGATCTTGCCGAAAGCTATATTCAGAGAGCTTTTGCTTATTCTGACTCACTGGATGATCAAATTGGAAAAAGTTATTCTCTAAGAAGATTAGGCAATCTATATCTTGACATGAAAAAATTTGATAAGGCTGAATCAATATTAATTCAGTCGTCTGTTATATTATATCAGATTGATGATAAGCCAAGTTTAGTGCAGCTTTTCAATTTACTTGGCAGTATTTATGAAAAGAAAAATAAGACAGAACTAGCTTCCTATAATTTTAAGAAAGCCGTTAAAATGAGTTTAGAAATTAATGATAAATTTTCTATGTCATTAGCTTATTTAAATTTAGGATCGCTTTTGTTGAAAAATGAAATTACTGATAGCGTTTTTTATTATTTAGATAACTCTTTAAAACTCGCTACTCATTATGGCTATAAAAGTATAAAGCGAGATGGCTTTATAAAATTGGCTGAATTTTATCGGCTTAAAAATGATATCGCAAAAGAAAATTATTTCTTAAAAAAATACATTGCCATAAACGACAGTTTAATTAATCAAGAAATTGCAAGCAGCATAAGTGAACTAAAAACGAAAAATCTAATTAAGCTTTCTGAAGAAAGAAGAATGCTTCTTCAAAAAGAAAACGATATTCAAAGGACTGAAATTGACTCCAGAACAAATCTCTTAATTATAACAAGTATATTATTAATACTTATTTTGATTTTATTTTCTTATTCTATTTATCTAGTCAGCAAAAAAAGGAATCTTTTGAAAGTGATTAATCAAAAGAATTCTGAACTGCAAGAAGCCAATTCCGCTAAGGACAAACTCTTTTCAATTGTTGCGCATGATTTAAAAGGTCCATTTACAAGTATTCTCGGATTTTCAGAATTGATATTTGAAGAATCTTTTAATCAGAATAATTCTGAAATCAAAGAATATTCTACTCACCTAATTAAAAACATTAACAGATTAGTTGAACTAATAAACAACCTTCTTAATTGGGCTTTGATTCAACAACAAAAAATCACTGTTAATAAAGAGGAAATTTTTGCAAAAGATTTAATTGGGATTGTATTAAATGATGTTGAACTTAATGCAGAACTAAAAGGTATTACTTTCAAAAAGGAAATAGATCCTAAAGTAAAATTGAACGGCGATAAAGAAATGCTCTGTTCTGCAATTCGAAATATTTTATCGAATTCAATTAAATATAGTCCGAAGAATAATATAATACTTATTAGCTGTTCCGCTTTTTCTGATAATGTACAATTAGAAATTAAGGATTTTGGCACAGGAATTTCGAAAGAAAGAATTTCTGCTGTTTTAGAGAATTCAAATACAGAATCAACTCTTGGAACAAATAATGAGAAAGGAACCGGAATAGGACTTTCTATTTGTAAGGAATTTATTGAAAAACACGATGGCAAATTAGAAATTGAAAGCGATGGGAAAACTTATACGTTATTTAGAATTTTACTGCCGGTTAATTAATTTTTAAAGAAACACAAAAAACTCCAATGAATTTACCATTGGAGTTTTTGTTTTTTAAACAGTTCTTGAATATCTAGAATTGTCTTCCTTACGTTCTAGAAATCCATCAAAATTCATTGCTACATTTCTTATCATTAATCTTCCCATATCAGAAACGACTAATTTTCTGTTTTCTAAAGAAATCAATCCATCATCCATCATTTCATCAAAACCGCCAAGTGCATGCGCAAAATATTTCTCAAAATCAATTTTATGTTTTTCTTCAACCCAATTAAAATCTAATTCAAAATCACACATAATTTTTGTGATTACATCTCTTCTTAAAAGATCATCTTCGTTCAATTTATAACCACGTTCAATTGGTAGATGTCCTTCGTCTAATGCTTCAAAATAAGGCTTTTCTCTTTTGATATTTTGTGTATAAACATTACCAATCTGGCTAATGCTAGTAATTCCCATTGCGTATAAATCAGTTCCGGCATTTGTAGAATAACCTTGAAAGTTCCTGTAAAGTTTTTTCTCACGCAGAGCAACTGCCATTTCATCATCCGGTTTTGCAAAGTGATCCATTCCAATAAATTCGTATCCGGCTGATGTAAGTTTTTCAACTGTCATTTTTAGAATTGCTAATTTTTCTTCCGGAACAGGAATATCTTCAGGACGAATTAACGCCATATGTTTTTTCATCCAAGGCACATGAGCGTAATTAAAAACTGCAATTCTATCAGGGGAAATATCAATTATTGTATCCACAGTTTTAGCAAAATCTTCAACTTTCTGAAATGGAAGCCCATAAATTAAATCAAGATTTATACTTTGAAATCCTAATTCTCGCACCCAGGTTACAACTTGTCTTGTCATTTCTTCAGGTTGAATTCTATTTACAGCTTTCTGTACTTTTTCATCAAAATCTTGCACACCCATGCTAATTCTATTCATTCCGCCGTTTCGTAAAGCTTCTAAATGCTCTCTAGTTAATCCACGCGGATCAATTTCACAGCCTTCTTCAGAGTTTTCCTTAAACTCAAAACTTTGTTTTATGAAAGAAAGTAAATCACTTATTTCATCCGGATTTAAATGAGTTGGTGTTCCTCCACCCCAATGAAGCTGTACAGCTTTTCTATCCGGATTCAAATATGTGCGCAGTAAATCAATTTCATTTTTTAAATATTTTATATACTGCTGGATTCTGTCTCTGTTACGTGTAATTATCATATTGCACCCGCAGAAATAACAAAGTGTATCACAAAACGGAAGATGATAATACAAAGATAAATCCGGCTGAACTTCATGATTTGTGCGAATTATTTCATCTAAATATTGATCATGTGTAAATCCTTCATGAAAGTGTGGCGCTGTGGGATAACTTGTATATCTTGGTCCGGGCTTGTCATATTTTTTAATAAGATCGGTATTTATTTCAAACATTTTATTCTCCTTACTTCCTTTTCTATCAAACATTTTTTGAACATATTAAAAGCTTTTTTTGTAATTCCGATTTTGTTAACTAAAACCGGGAAACAAACCAAAGAATATCATGAACAAAAATTTTTAATGATATTTTTTGCTCTCTTCTTTTACAAACTGAACTAATGCTTTTGCATGTTCTGGATCAACATCAGGTAAAATTCCATGCCCAAGATTAAAAACATGACCACTTCCCTTTCCAAAACTTTTTAGAACTTTTTTAACTTCTTGCTTAATTCTATCTTTTGGAGCGTATAAAACTGTCGGATCCATATTACCTTGCAATGCAACTTTATTACCAATTCTTTCTCTAACTTTTCCTAAATCTGAATTCCAGTCAAGCCCAATAGAATCAGCACCAATCTTAGCTAGGCGACCATATTGAGAATGAATTCCTTTTGGGAAATAAATTATTGGTTCTTTCTTTACTTTCAATCCAGCAATAATTCTTTCAACATATTGAAGTGCAAATTCTTCATAATCCGATTGAGTTAAAATGCCTGCCCAAGTATCAAAAATTTGAACAGCGTTACAACCAGCTTCAATTTTAGCATTTAGATAATCTGTTACAGCAGTTGAAATTTTATCCAATAATAAATGAGCAAGTTTAGGATGATTGTAAATAAGTTTTTTCACTTCTGAAAAACTTTTTGATCCGCCCCCTTCAACCATATATGTTAATAAAGTCCATGGAGCCCCACTGAAGCCAATTAAAGGGACTCTGTTATCAAGAGCGTCTTTAGTCTGCTTAATACCATCCATAACATATTTCAAATCAACATAAGGATCGATTACTTTTAATGCCTTTGCGCCTTCTTCGTTTCTAATAGGTTTTGGGAATTGAGGACCTTTGCTTTCAATCATCAAAAACTCCATTCCCATTGCTTCCGGGATTACAAGAATATCCGAGAACAAAATTGCGGCATCAACTCCAATAATATCAACAGGCTGAACAGTTACTTCGGCTACTAATTCTGGAGTTTTGCACATTGTAATAAAATCAGCTTTTGCTCTTACAGCTCTATATTCCGGTAAATATCTTCCGGCTTGACGCATAATCCAAATTGGTGTTCTTTCAACTTTCTTTCTTTTACTTGCTCTTAAAAATAAATCGTTTTTTAGTTTGCTCAAGTGTTCCTCCGCAATTACAATAATACTTTATTGCTTTCTATATGTTTTTTAATTTCTGAAATCATTCCATTAATTGTGAATTCTTCCGGGATTATTTTTACTTCAATTCCACTTTCTTCAATTGCTTCTTTTGTTGTTTTCCCAATCGGGATTATTAATTTGCATTTGAAGTAATCAGCTTCATCCTCAATATTCATAAGGCTTATAAAGTTTTCGTAGGAAGAAGGCGATGTAAAAAGATAAACATCAACTTCAACATTATTTGCTTTTGAAATTATGTTTTCTATATCTGATTGATCCGGCAGTTCATTTTTATAAACCGGAATTGAGAAAACTTCCGCTTCTCTTTCTCTTAAAAATATTTCTAAATCTTTTCTACCAATCTCTGATTTTGGAATTAATATTTTCTTTCCTTTTAATTCTTTTTCTCTTAAAAGTTTAATAACTCCTTCGGCACTAAATTCCTCCGGCAAAAAATCAATTTTAATTTTGTGTTTTTCACAATATGCTTTTGTCTTGGAACCGACTGCAATTTTGTTTTTTATTAAATCTGAATCATAAAAAGTTTCGTTAAGTGCTATTAAAAAATATTTAGCCGAGTTAAATGAGGGAAATATTACAAAATCAAATGGAGTATTTTCACTCAATAATATTTTCAAATCAATGATCTTTTCTGATTCTGAAATTTTAATTGTCGGGAAATAAATTACATTTATTCCTAATGCTTGAATCTCCGAAAACTCGCTCCTGGCTTGTTCTTTTGATCTTGTGATTAGAATATTTTTAATAATCTTATTCAATTACTTCTGTCTAGCTTCTTTATAAATTTCATCTAAAACTTCTTTAGCACCCGCTTTTACTAAATCTTTTGCCAATTGCTTTCCAAGTTTTACTGCATCTGCTTTCTTACCGCGTATTTTTTTTCTGAATGTAATTGAACCGTCTAAAGAACCAACCATTCCGTCTAAATATAAGCCTCCCGGTTTAACAACAGCGTTTGCGCCAATGGGGACTTGGCATCCGCCCTCTAAGGCTTTTAGTAAAGCTCTTTCAGCAATTGCAGCGCAGTATGTATTTTCATCATGAAGAACACTTACCATTTTCTCTGCAAACTTGTTATCATTTCTAATTTCAATTCCCAACGCGCCTTGCCCAACGGCAGGGAGCATTTCTTCTATACTTATGTATGAAGAAATATGTTTTTTCAGTTTCAATCTTTCTACTCCGGCACGAGCGAGAATTATTGCTTGCCAATCTGATTCAAGAAATTTCTTAATTCTTGTTGGAACATTTCCACGTAATTCTTCAATTTCAATATCAGGGCGTAAATGTTTTAGCTGCGATCTTCTTCTTAGCGATCCGGTTCCTACCTTACAGCCTACTGGTAATTTTTCAATTGTCATTCCTTTTTTACGTGCAATTAAAACATCTTCAACTTCATGACGTTTTGTTACTGCAGTAAGTTTTAAACCTTTTGGAATTTCCGTCTGCAAATCTTTCAAGCTGTGAACCGCAATATCAATTTCACCTTCAATCAGCATGATTTCTAATTCTTTTGTGAAAAGTCCTTTATCGCCAATTTTGGAAAGAGCCACATCAAGGATTTTATCACCCTTTGTTTTTATTTCTTTTATTTCTACAGTTAAGTTTTTATGTGCTTTTTCTAATTCTCTTTTTACAAATTTAGCCTGCCACATTGCTAAATCACTTGAGCGAGAACCGATAATCAGTTTTTCTTTTTTACTCAACTTTACTTTCCTCATTTTTTGGAATGTCTATATTTTCCGATTTGAAATTTTTTGAGTGTCCGTTATTCAATCCAAATAATTCTTTTAAAATTACAGAATGAGTTTCCACTTCTTGAATATTTGTGCCCTGTTCAGCAATTTCTCTTAACTTAATTGTTGGATTATGCAAAAGCCTTCCAACCATTCTTCTAGTCATATCTTCTAATTTTGCATAATCATCATCGGTAACTTTGTGCTTAATTTTTTCCAGTTCATCTTTTCTAATATCTTCAAAAAATTCTCTTACTCTTTTTATTGTTGGAACAACCTCAAGAGTATTATACCAAGAGAAAAAGCTGACTAATTCTTCCATAACAATTGCTTCAACTTTTGGAATTTCCTTTTCTCGTTTTTTCATATTCTGTTTTACAATTACTTCTAAAGAATCAATATCATGATAAAAAACATTATCTATTTCCTGAACTTCCGGATCAATATCACGCGGCATTGCAATATCCATAATTACAACCGGAAGACCTTTTCGTTTTTTCATCATTTGCTTAATGTCATCTTTTGTTAGAATTACGTGAGACGAACTTGTAGCACTAATAATAATATCAAAGTGATGAATGTGATCGTTTAATTGAGTGAAAGGGATAATTTCGCCATGAACTTTTTCTGCAAGTTTTTCTGCGCGTTCTAATGTTCTATTAGAAATTGCAATTTCTCCGACTCCTTTGTCTCTAAGGTGAATTGCAGCAAGTTCGCCAGTTTCGCCTGCTCCAATAACTAGTGCCTTTTTCTTTTCAAGACTGGCAAAAATCTTTTCTACAACTTGAACTGATGCGTAGCTTACAGTAACAGCACCTTCGCCAATTTCACTTTCTCTAATTGCTCTTTTACCAACTTTTATAGTTGCATCAAAAACTCTTTTTAAAACTGAACCGGAAAAATGCATATCCTCAGAAATTTCGAAAGCATCTTTCACTTGTCCAAGTATCTGGCTATCGCCAACAATTAGTGAATCAATTCCGGTAGATACTTTAAAGAGATGCTTCACAGCTCCGCAAGAAAAATATTTTTCAAAATGTTCCGGTTTTAAGCCTTCTACTTTTTTAAAGCTAAGAAGGAAATCTATTATATTCTGGAAATGCAGTTTGCTGATTTTTGGGATTCCATAGATTTCAGTACGATTGCATGTTGAAATGATGAATCCCTCATGAAAAAGGTTTTCTTTCATTTGAGGAATAAGATCAACAATTTCATTTTTGCTAAAATGTAAAGCTTCCCTTAATTCAATGGGAGCTGTTCTATGATTTATTGTAATTCCGACTAAATTCATTTTTATATTAACTCAAAATCAATAAAATGAGTGAAAACTTTCTTTAAAGGCAATTGTTACAATAATTGAGAGTATAGCAATTGCAAACCCAATCTGAGAAAAAATAATCAATTTTCTGCCATACCAAAAGCCACTGTATTTTGCCACTATAACTAATCCGTAAATAATCCACACAATTCCGGTTACTAAAAGTTTTGGATCTAAGTAACTAAAATTTGGGAAAGCAGAAGGAAGCCAAATAATTCCTATAATAATTGCAAATGTTAAAAGAATAAAGCCAATTATTAATGATGAAAAACTGAGTTTTTCTAAAGTTTCTAAACTTGGAAGACGATTAAAAATAAGACCAAATCTGCTAATTTTTATCGATTTATAAAGCATCAAATATAAAAGACCGTAAACTGTAGAAATTGTAAATCCACTATATCCTAAAAGCGCACTAATTACATGCGATCCCAGCATTCCATTTCGAAGCACCTCTTTCACTTCTATTAGGTCTTCAATAAAAAGTGAAGAAAATAATTGAAAGAAAAAAGCAAACACAATTATAAATAATCCTGTATTTCTTATATCAGTTAGTAATTCTAAAACAAAATATGCAAATGTAATTGAGAAGGCAAGAACCGTAAATATCTCAAATTTATTTGTAATCGGTGGATGATTAAATTCAACTGTTCGTGCAAAAAGATAGAAAACATGCAAAACTAGAGTTACAAAAAGAAAAATTCTTTTAGTATTATTTAGTCCTTTTACGTCTTTAGCAAAATCGTAATAATAGACCAAAAAACCGGCCAAGTATAAAACCGGAAGAATAACATTTAGGAAATGAATTGTTGATAACATATTTAACCAATATAACTTAATTACAGGGAACACTAATCTAACCAATTGTGTGCCAAAATTATATAAATATATTTTTCCACATATTTAACTAGATTTTTTCATTTTTCAGAAATAGACAAATATGAAAGTTGTTTTCAATCCTTATAACTGATTAATTTGAAATGAGTTACGCTAATTTCTAATTCTAGGATATTCTCTCTGAATATCTAATTAAATTGCATATTTTTTATGAATTCGATTTCCTAAATATCAAATACTTTTTTTTCTTAGATGTGAGATATTGAAAAAATGGTTTACTAGAATTGGCAATAAAAAAGGGATGCTTTCGCATCCCTTTTCGTCAAATGAGGCTTGTATATCTACTCACTACTTCATGAGTACTAGTTTTTTAGTTTCAACAAAATTGCCTGAAGAGATTTGATATAAGTAAATTCCGCTTGAGAGTTTGCTTGCATCAAATGTAATTTGATATGAACCGGCATTTTGATTTTGTGAAACTAATGTTTCAACAACTTCCCCAATGCTATTAAACACTTTCAATGAAACATAACCTTCGGCTGGTATTGAATATTTAATTGTAGTTGAAGGATTAAATGGATTTGGATAATTTTGTTCCAAAGAATATTCGCTAGGTAATTCAATATTATCTTCAACACTAACTAAATCAGTATTAAAACCAAGTTTACCCATTTGTTCAATAGTTAAAGGAGTACAGAAGAACATTTGCTGTCCGTCCCAATCAGATTCAACAAATCCCCAATTTTTGGAAGGAGCAACAGGATCAGTTGTATTTCCCAAGTAAGTTATAAAATCAATTTTAAATGATCTTAAATAATCTGCAGGCATAGGAACGATACCTGTTAAGGTTGTTAAAGATGAATCTGCTTCATTCCATTTAGCAAACTGCATAATTCCATCATCATTAAAATCTGAAATTGCCGGAATTGAACCACCCATATTTGCGTGGCAATCAAGACAACCTCTTCCTTCTCTTGTTATGTTATGAGGAGTATAAGGACCAAACGCAACCCAAGTATTTCCTTGATATGACAAAGATTGGAAACTTGCAGGATGCACTTTACCATCTTTTTCTCTATTTACCAAAAGCATAAAGTTTTTGATTTGCTTTAAAGGTCTCTTGTTATGCTCTAATTGACTTTCAAAGTGACAATTATAACATGAAATAACTGATTGAGCATGGCATGATGTACAATGGATTTTGCCGCTATGAGGATCATTTGCAGCATGACCTGCAGGTAATGGATTTGATCCTGAAGGACCGTGACATTCTTCACAATCAGCTTTAATTGCACCGTCTTCTAGCATTGAATTATATTCAGTTCCGTCACCATGCACATCTTCACTTGGATGACAGTCCCAGCAAACCATTCCAGCATCTCTATGAACATCAGAATAGTTATGAACATTGATTTCTGCTGCTTGCCTGCTATGGCAGCTCAAACATTGACTAACTTCAACACTAAAATCAGTTTTATGACAATTATTACATGCGGCAGCAAATGGATCAGGATAAGGATTTCCGTTTGCATCTGAAGCACCGTGACACTGAACGCATCCCAAACCATCAATTGGAATATTTGTTAATGTTTCAAATCCGCCGGTACCACCGTTTTCAACTTTACTATACCAATAAATTTTTCCGTTTCTTGTATTGTGTAAACTAGTATTAAAATTTGCCTGAGCAAATAATGACAACGAGAAAGCACAGAGAATAACTAAAAAAAGTAATTGTTTTTTCATTTCATTCCTCCTGCTAGAGTTTTTTCTTTTAATTGTTTATTTGTTGAGTACTCTTCAATCAATTTTATTATTTTAATTACGACTTCATTAGTGTTATCAATCTCAAATGCTTTCTTAAAGTTTTCAATTGAAATTTTATAATTACAATACAACCAAAAAACTCCAAGCATTAGATAATGTTTTGTGCTTTGGTTTACATATAATTTTTTCTTTTCTATTTCGGCTATTAATTCATAGCAAGGACAGTCATCTTGAATTGGATCAGTTTCTGCGACAAAGTTTATATCTTCCGAGATCAATTCTAAAAGGAAATCAATGGCTTTTTCAATTTTATTATTATGAGTGTAACAAACAATAATTTTTTTGCGTGCAGCTTTATTGGCGGGGTCTTTTGTTAAAACCTCTTCTAGCTCAACTTCGGCTTCTAAGTATTTTCTTGCCATAAAATATTGGTTTGCTAACATTTCGCTCATTTTCTTTCCCTAGAAGAACCCCGCATTTAAGCGGGGTTAAAAATTTTATTGTACAAATGGATAATCATGAATTTCAGTATCTAAGAATTTTGTTCCCGGCATATTATCATAAGACATTCCATTTACTCCATACAATAATGATTTTGCATCATATCCTAAAGCTCTTAAATATGTTGCTACGTGTGCTGAGGTTTGACCGGTATAGCAGTATACAACTATTGTTTTATTAGTAGGAAGAGTTTTTAAGTTAGTTGCTAATTTTAAATCTTGATTTGGTGTATATTGAACTGCTCCTTCAATATGTCCCCAGTTATAATCTGCTTCACTCCAATAATTTAGGATATAATAATTACTTAAATTAGAATAAACCGCTGAATTAGAAACAGCTGCTGGTGTAAATCCTTCTTGAAGTACAGCTTCAATTCTTGCTTCTAAAATAACTGCGCCTTCAGTAGCACCGGTATTTAAGGTTGGCAATTCACCTGCTGTATTTTTTGCTGTTGGAGTTTTAACCATATCACTTGCTCTTACATTACTGATTGAATTCTGCCATTTAGATGCAAATGCTGCATTCCAACTGCTCATTCCCCATTTTAAATCAAACACATTTGAGTATCCTAATAATCTCAAGGCAGAAGTTGCCCATCCAGCGGTTTGACCTGAATAACATGCAATTACAACTTTTCCATAAGCACTTAAGTTTTTTGTTTTATAATGATTTAATAGATCTGCTGTTGTAACATTTACAGCGCCTTCAATATGTCCGGCTGCAAAATCTGCAGAAGAACGAATATCAATAACATACTGACTGCTACCAGTTAATATATTGTTATAAACATCAGTAGCTTTAATCATTGCAGGAGCAGCTGTATTTATAAAATCGCCTGATTGTTCTAAATATTGAACTAAGACCTCAGCTTCATTAACTGATGGTGTAGGCTCAATTGGATTACTTTCATCATCTTTGCTGCATGCAGTGCTAAAGAATAAAAATGCCACTAGAGTTAATAAGTATAAAAGATTTTTGGTTTTCATTGGTTACTCCTATTTCATTTATTTTGAATTAAAAAATTGACTTATTCCCATCCGTTAGGAAGTTTTCCATTTACAATTATTCCTTGATCAGCAGCTTTTTCCCAATCATCGAGATCCTCTTCAAAAAGGAATAATTCTTTATTGTTGAAAGTGCCATCACTATTTTTAGAAATGTGACAACCTTCTGTGCAATTTGCGTTTACTTTCCATTCTCCATTTTCATCCTTAGTTCCGGTTCTTGGTGTAATTCTAATTATGTTATGTGGAGTTGTATATTTATATGTCGGCCTAACAGCAAGGTTTGGAAGAATATCTAAACCATAATTTTTCCAACTATCTGGTGCGGAAAGTGACTGTCTTAGTAAAGCGTATTTATATTTTGTTTTTGTTTCTGGTATTGGATTCATTCCTATCTTAAATCCTTGATATGAAGCAATTCTTGCACCTTCGCCTCCAATATGACAGCTTCCGCAATTATTATAATCTTGTGAATGGCATGCTTGACAGTTAAAAGTGTCTAAGTGCATAGTGTGAAACAAGTTTGCATTTTCTAAACCAGAATGACAATTTTCACATTTCGGCAATTCAGGGTATTTATATCTTTGATCGTAAAGATTTCCATCGCCATGAATTTCATTTTTTGTATGACAATCTATACATTGAAATCTTCCTTCTGATAAGTGAACATCCGGTACTGTGCCTGGAGCGACTCCATAGTAAGCATGTCCACCGCGGCTTACATGACAAGTAGTGCAATGATCTTGCATATCAGGAGTTTTTATAAAACTATGTCCTTTATATAAACCGCCGCCACCTGCATTTGGTCTATTTACGTGACAATCACCACAAGATGCATGACATTTTGCACAATTATGATCATATCCTTCTTTCATCATATCACTTAATTGATCAAAACCTTCTGGAACATTATCTTTACCGGCTCTTAAAGCAACCATGCTTTTTTGTCCCCATCCTTGATGAATATTGAATTTACTTCTTTCCACAATATCAGCATGGCATGATGAACATTTTTCATCTGCTTTTTGAGATGGTTTTGAGATAAAAGTTCCGGAGTGAGCATTTGCCTTATCTGATGTATTATCTACACCATTATGACAATCAGTGCAATTTAAAGTGCCGTGAATATCATTTTTGAAAGCTTCATATCCTTCCCCGCCAAGATAAACTCTATCGTAAGGTTCAATATGAGGAGTATCACCGCCGCAACCTGCACCGCCTTCTGCTGGTGGATCGGGAGTGTAAACTGTTTTTAAGTGTTCGTAATTAGTGTGGCATCCTTCGCAAGAAGCAACCGATTTTGATGCAACTTCATCATCAATTGGCTGGTTTACATTTGTTTTTTCTTCTTGACAAGCAAATACTAAAGCCGCTAAAATAAATACAAATAGATAGAGAATTAGATTTTTCATTGTGCTTCCTATTTAAGACATAACAAGTATTAACAGATACTTTTATCTCAAATAAAATGCCACAAAATGTTGCGAAAAAAGCTTGTTTCAACGCTTCAAAATGAAACGCTTTGTTTCAAGCGAAACAGTTTTAATTGGTCAACGCACTTAACTTGTTGTAAATTAATAGGTTATGAAATTGTGAAACATACTGTTTCAAGTGAAACATTTAATCTTCTATAAGTCCTAAACGTTTCATTTTGCGCCACAATGTTGTTCTGCCAACTTTTAACTCTTTTGCTGTTTGCGATTTATTCCACTTATGTTTAGTGAGAATTTTAAGAAGTTCAGTTCGTTCACAACTTTTATCAATACAATCATCAATACTCTTCACAATTCCAATTGATGAAAAATTGCGCACTGCTGAAGGCAATTTCGAAGATTGAATAGTATTAGTATTGGTTCTTACAAAAGCATATTCAACTGTATTTTCTAATTCTCTTACATTACCGGGCCAATTATAATTCATCAATAACTCAATTGCCGAATCATCAAATTCTTTTACATCTTTCTTGTAAATAATTGCAAATTTGTTCATAAAATGATTTAATAAAGGGATTATATCTTCTGTCCTTTCTCTTAAGGGGGGAACTTTAATAGGAATTACGCTCAAACGGTAAAATAAATCTTCCCTTAATAAACCTTTTTTTAAGGCTTGTTCAATATTGATATTTGTTGCAGATATAACTCTAACATCTGCACTTCTTGTAATTGATTCACCAATTCTCTCAAAGGTTCCTTCTTGCAATATCCTTAATAATTTTGACTGCATTTGTATTGGCATTTCTGCAATTTCATCCAAAAAAAGAGTTCCTTGATCTGAAAGTTCAAATCTGCCAATTCTGTCTTTATGAGCATCAGTAAAAGCACCCTTAACATGTCCAAACAATTCACTTCCCAATAAATTGTCCGGGAAAACTGCGCAATTTACTTTTACAAATTCCTTTGATTTTCTTGGTGACGATCTTTGAATTGCATTAGCTATAAGCTCTTTTCCTGTTCCGGATTCACCATGAATTAAAACCGGGGCATCAGATTCTGATATTTCTTTAATTAACTCAAAAATTTCGCGCATTCCTTTGCTATGACCAATAATCCCATAAAAGTTGGTTTCATCTTCAAAACTTTTACGAAATGCTTCAACTTCTGATTGGTCACGGAAAGAAATCACACCACCTGTCGGGTCATTTTCTTCATTAAAAAGAACAGCGGAATTTAAGCGAATTGGTTTTCTTTCACCATCTTTCGACACTATTTTCGCTTCAAAATCATAAATATTTTTATTGTTTCTTAAAACAATTGAAATTGGACAATCTAAAAAACAAAGATCTGATTGAAAAACATGTTTACAGAATTTTCCAATGACTTCTTCTTTTTTGAATCCGGTAATTTTTTCGGCTGCTTTATTAAAGAAATTGATTCTGAAAGTTTTATCAACTGTAAAAACACCTTCACCGATCGAATCTAGAATATGATCTTCAATTTTTTCTTTTGAGTTCATTAATTGTTTTATTTGTTACATGTAAAATTATGAAAAGATGGAATGAATGTCTTTGAAAATCGGAATATTACACTTTTGTAAATAAACTTAGAGAGATAAGTTTTTTATATTTTTTGTATGATATTCAATCTTGGAAATAAATAAAATTAATTTTAGAGAAAATATTATTCAATTATTCTAATTTGCAATTAAACCTTAAAAGAGAATTAAATGATTAACTCTTTATGAGTTTTACTTCATGCATGGTTAATTTATCTTATCTAACTATAATAAAAAAGCCCAATCTTAAAAAGACCAGGCTTATCGTAAAACCATATACTTTAAAAAATATTAATTTCCGAAAACGTTTCCTACACCATTAATATGCTTCAATTTATCAATTATATTACCATCAGAATCAACAACACCAGGATGGCATCCTGAGCAAGAATTTAATGGGAATGGTGAATGACCAACCGGTGCAACGCTTAATAGATTATTGGAATCGTCATATTGACCATGACAAGTGCCACAAGCTGCTTGAGTTCCATCAACTTTATTCCAAATTGGAGAGAAATTATTACCCACCATAACGGAATCCGTGTAAGCAAAAGTATTAGTTGATTCGGATTTCTTGAAGACGAAATTTCCATGGCAATAAGTATTATTACATTTTAATCCCTCAAAATCATACTGTGCGTTTCCATTTAAATTTGCAAAACTTCCAAAATCCATTTCTGCAGGCAAACCATCAATATGTGCTGAAACAAAAGGCTCTCCGGCAACATTAGTTGATTGATGACATTCGAAACATCCAATAACTTGAGCTATGCTATTTGTATATAAATGCACATCATGAGCTCCTACACCTTTAGCTGTTGTAGAAGTATTTCCTACTAAGTCAGAAGGAGGAGCAATTTTGTCGGGATTAGAAAAATCTCCATGACAAGTATTACATGCTTCGGGTCCACTGGATTGAGAATGACAAGTTAAACAACTTGCACCTGCAGTTCCACCGGAATAATTTGCTGCATGACATTGCTGACATTCTTTTAGATCCCAATTATTTTGCTGAATCAATTTTCCATGAAAATTAGGAGAATTTGGACTCTTTATTCCATCAGCATGAACTCCATTAGATTCCACAACCGGAATATTTTCTTTTACATCACTGCATGCAAAGAATAGCATAAATGAGAGAACAGTTATAAATATTAACAATAATGTATTTTTCATTTTATAAACCTGTAATTATAATTACTTAATTTGCTGCACCATGGCAATATCCGCAGAAACCAACACCAGCAATTCCGGTTGTAGCACTTGCAGAAGTATGACAGTTGTAACATACCGCACCATCAGATTCATGCCAGTCACCATTTTCATTCTGCATAAAATTAATATCATGAGTTTTTGGATTTGTTCCTTTAATACCGTCATTATCAGTATGACACAACATACATGTTGGATCTCCGCCAAAAGTATCATGGCAACTAGCGCATCTTTCTATATCCCTTTTAGCTAAATCTGCGTGCGCACCACCACCGGAACCAACACCAATCATAACAAAATTCGGCATTGTGTGAGAAGTAGGAACAATTCCACTTTGTGCAAAATCTTCATTTGCACCATTATGGCATTCAGCGCAGAATGTTTCAGTCTGGTGACATGTAGAACATTCCATAGTTTTAGATTTAGCTTCAATTCCATGAGTAAATCTATAGTTTAAATCATGAACTCTTGTTAATTGTTGTTGCTTAGCATTGTCAGTATATCGATGAGGTGAATATGGAACATAAAAATCTGTTGCAGTATTTCCTTCAGTCAACATAGTAGTTCCAACGTGACAGCTTTCGCAGAAATCATTTGTATGACACATTACGCAGTTTTCATCAGCATCCATAGCATCAAATTTATGAGATTTTGAAAATGAAACTGTTTGATGTGATTCAGGAATTAAATTTGCTGTGGATGTATGACAAGCTTCGCATTCATATGTAGCTGCTGCAGATTCATTGTGGCAAGTAAAACAAGTTTCCATAGGAGGATTTGTTCCTGTTGATTCAAATCCATAATCAACTTCAGCTAATCCTTTATGACAAGTTGTACATTCCATTTCTTGATCACCAACATGAAACGAATGATCAAAAAACAAATCAGCTTGTTTTTGAACTAAAGGTTCATAAACATCTTCATAGTGGCACATATTGCAATTTTCATCATCTTCAACATCATGACAAGCAGCACAATCTTCCTTTCCGGGAATTAGTCTTGCGTCAAGTGTTTTTGCATCAGAAACCGATGAGTGACATGATGCACAATCAGTTACTTCTGCGTGAAGCGAATGAGAAAATTTAATTATAGATTTGTTACTTTTCTCCGGTTCAACCGCAACTTTAGATGTAAAAGCTGTAAGTGAGAGAAACACCAAAGAAAGTATCGCAATTATTAGATAAATGTGTTTTGATTTCATAGTTATAATAGATTTAAGTTAGAATTAAACCAATGGTTAATTTTGAATAACAATCTCATATCGTTCTTATAAATTTTGTTATTCATGTATTGACCTTGAAGATCGAATGAAAAACTAGTCCACGGACGTAAATTAACTCCTGCCAAAACTGCCATTAAGCTGTTTCTTTCAGAATCCGCAGATAATTTATAATTCGTGTTAGATAATCCAATTGAAGGAGTAATAAAACCTTTACCGAATGATTTTGCCAAGTAAACTGAAATAGCATCAAGTTCACCCGCATATCCAAAAGTCTTTCTATAGCTTATACTTCCAAATTTAAAATTGAATCCTAAAGTAGCTCTTTGCGAACTTTCATCTTCATATTGAACATTTGCAAATTTGCCAAATACTGTAGTTACATTATCAAATCTGTAGTCTAAACCGGCTTCAACTTCTTGTGTGTTTCCATAATTAAAGACAGAGAATATTGAATTATATCTAATTCTGGGTTCTCTATAATTATAATAAAGGCTAACACCAACATTTTCAATTTGGTCGTATCTTCCTAAGATTTCAAATTTTGATGTTGTCATGAAGTTCAGGTCATGTTCATAACGAGTATAAACATTAAAAACATTTTGCATATTATAAGAAACTTCACCACCGACAAATTTGTATTGATTTGATTCTTGCTGGATTAAGACTTGAATTGGATTATAATTTGCATCCAATCTTGTTGCAGTATATTCAAGAGCTTTAAAGTTTTTGTCAATGTAATTTACTTTTACATTTAAATTTTCAATTGGATATGCGCTAAATTGAGCGCCTAAAACATAATCACTTTTCCAATCGTCAGTAAATTCAAACTTTTGATAAGCCGGCATGTTTCCGCCGTAAAATCCACTTAAAGAGTAATTGCTGTGTTTAAGTTTAAGATTTACTCCATCATAAACACCACCGGCAACCGTGTTGTAAAAAGGTTGTCTTCCTAATTTTACAGTGGCAACATCTAAAATATCTCTTGCTTCTAAATAAAGATTATAAACTCTTAATCTAGGATCATTATCTAATGCATCACTGATATTAGATTCGAATCCCAATCTTGTACGCAAAGCAAATTTATTTTGATTTACATTAAGATAAAGAGATTCATAATTTCTGATAAAAGTGTTAGAAGTTGTTGCACTAGTCGCTCTTTCAAAAGAGTAAAGAGAAGCAGAAAATCTTCCGTTAATATTTTGTGCTGAAACCATTAACGGAAGAATAGAAACAAATAGTATTATTTTTAAAATGCGCATTTTTTAACCGAGATTATTTTTTTTCTGGTATGTTATGTTTAATTGCTTCATATTTTTTTGCAAAATCAAAAGGTTTGTAAGTTGGACTTTTCTCATTATGGCAAGTAACACACATTTTTTCAATTTCTGCTGCATTTGCCCAAACCACCAAACCATTTTTAACTGATTCAGCTTGATCTTTCATTATTTTCATTGATTTATATTCAGAACCAGGACCATGACATGTTTCGCATTGAACACCATCTTCAACACTAAATTTCTTATCCAATAACTTTGCTTCTACATTGTAACCGGAAGCATGGCATACTAAACACTTTTCAGATTTTGAAGCATCTTCAATTCCCAATCCCTTGGCAATTTCTTTTGCTTTTTCAGTTTGAAGAGTTTTAAATGCATTTGCATGTTTTGAACCTTGCCAAATTTTTAACTGCTCCCCTTGCTTATCGGATTTATGACACATTCCGCATTTTTCAGCACCAATGTATCCAAAATCTTGAGCTATTGTTGTAAAGCTAAACACAACAAATAACACTGCCATTGTTAGAACTTTTTTTAACATATCAGCCTCCTAGGTTTTTACAAATTTTTTCTTCAACAAATAAAATAGGATATTATAATCTAATTAGCAACATTTATCCTAAAATGTTTTAATCAGTATATCAAAATAAATACCGAAGATAAAACCAGTATAAAGCCCTAAAATCTAACTTTTTAGAATTGCGAAGTTATTAAGTGAGACGCATAAGTCGCACTTTTATTTTTATTTATGAGAAAATATTCAGTTTTATCAATTTATTAGGTATTGAAATAAGTTTTATAATTACAAATAGTCTTATTTTTCTTTAGATTTGCCTGTCAAATTAAAAATAGTACAAAATGGAAAACTTAGATAAAATTCGCGAACAAATTAATTTACTGGATTCTGATCTTTTAAAGCTCTTAGCAGAAAGAAGAGACCTGAGCAAAGAAGTTATTAAAGCAAAAGATGTAACCTCAAAGCCTATAAGAGATTTTAAAAGGGAAGATGAACTTCTTAAACGATTAGTTTTGGTGGGTAAAAGTTTTGGCTTGGATTCTCATTATGTAACCAAAATTTATCAAGCAATCATTGAGGATTCAATCAGAATTCAGCATGGAGTCCTTCATAGAATTTCAGATGATGAAAAATTAACCAGAGTTTCAATTCAAGGTATTGAAGGTTCTTATAGTTCTCTTGCAGCTAGGAAATTTTTTGTTGATAATGAAAACAACATTCAATTTATAAGTAACACAACATTTGAAGAAGTAGTTAGAACTGTGGAAAACGGTGAAGCGGAATACGCAATGCTACCAATCGAAAATACAACTTCAGGTGGAATTAATGAAGTTTATGACCAACTTTTGCACACCACATTATCAATTATTGGCGAAGAAATATTTCAAGTAAAACATTGCCTTGCGGCAATTGATGATATTCCAATAGAAAAAATAAAAGTAATTTATGCTCATTACCAAGCTGCTGCTCAGTGCAGTAAGTTCTTTGCAAAACTTCCTAATGCTAAAATTGAATATTTTCATGATACTGCCATGTCTGTTCAAAAAATTCTTGAAGAAAAAAATCCGGAATTTGCAGCAATAGCAAGCGAAGAAGCTGCAAACTTATTTAATGTAAAAGTCATAAGAAGAGACATTGCAAACCAAAGTGAAAATTACACAAGATTTTTAATTGCATCTAGAAAAGCTAATGATGTTGATATTAGAATTCCTTGCAAAACTTCTTTGGTAATGGCTACAGCTCATAAACCAGGTTCGCTTGTTGATGCACTTTCTGTTTTTAGAAGAAATGAAATTAATATGACAAAACTTGAATCGCGCCCAATAATTGGAAATCCATGGGAAGAAATGTTTTATCTGGATTTTGAAGGAAATATGCTTGATCCAAAAATTAAAGAGCTTATTGATGAATTGGGTCAGCATACAAGATTTATGAAAATATTAGGAAGTTATCCATCTCAAGATATTACTAGAGCAAAACTTGATAACACAATTTCTATTGATGAACCGAATGAAGAGACAATAGAAAAACAACCGGAGAAGAAAAAAGATTTTGCACCAAAAAGTTATAAATTGGCAAGCAGAGAGTACAAATCAGACGATACAATTATTAGAATTAAAGATGTAGAAATTGGCGGTGATAATTTCATTGTAATGGCTGGACCTTGCTCTGTTGAATCCGAAGAACAAATTATGAAATGTGCCGCAGAGACTAAAGAATTCGGCGGTCATATTCTCCGTGGCGGATGTTTCAAACCCCGTACTTCTCCATATAGTTTTCAAGGCTTAGGATTTGAAGGCTTAAATTTGCTTTATGAAGCCGGCAAAAGTTTTGATCTGCCTATAATTACTGAAGTTTTATCGGGTGATCAAGTTACGGAAGTTGCTAAGTTTTCAGACATACTTCAAATAGGCGCAAGAAATATGCAGAATTTTTCACTTCTTAAAGAAGTTGGAAAAACTCATCGCCCAATTATGTTAAAGCGTGGTTTGATGGCTTCAATTGATGAATTGTTAAATGCTGCTGAATATATTTTAGCCCAAGGAAACCGACAAGTAATTCTTTGTGAAAGAGGAATTAGAACTTTTGAAACCGCAACAAGAAACACGTTAGATTTAAGTGCAATTCCAGTTTTAAAGGAACTTACACATTTGCCAATAATTGTTGATCCATCTCATGCAGTTGGGCAGAGAGATAAAGTAATTCCGCTTGCAAAAGCAGCAAAGGCAGTTGGTTCTCATGGTATAATGGTTGAATTTCATCCGGAACCGGAAAAAGCTCTAAGCGATAAAGAACAAGCTCTTTATTTCGACCAGTTTGAAGAATTGATGAGAGATTTGAAAAGAATTTAGTTGTTTTATAAAGTTACAAGGAAGTGGTCATTTAAAAAATTTTTGACCTCTTTCATCTTTAAATTCTTTATTATTTCAGAAATCATTTAAACTATTCTTCTACATAAGAATACCCAAAGGATTTGATATAATCGGTTGATATTAACAAGCTGTAATTATGCACCATATAAGTTGCAAAAACTCCCAAACCTCCATTAATATTGGAATAATCACTTCCGTAAATTCTGCTGCTGAAAGCGTTTGCAATTACGTTTGTTGATGAATAATGTTTTGTAAGGTTTTCATCATAAACTTTTAAGACTAATTCAGCCGAATAAATTTTAATATTCTTTGGATCATTAACTAAATCCATAAGCTGCTGCAGTGTTATACTGAAAGTATTATAATCAACAGAAAAGTTCTTTATGGAAGAAGGTTCTGGATATTTGCCTTCCATTTTTCCTTCTTTAGTAATATAACTTTTTGGGACTTCAATTCTGTTAAATTTCTCAATTCCATTTTCTAAAATTGAATAATTAACATAAAGTTGTGGGTGAAAGAAAATATCTTGAGCAGAAATTCTCCAAAAAATACTAATTCCTAAATTTAATGTCGGATCCGCAATTGACGTGCTTCCCGCTTCTTCAAAAGTGAAAAACCTTGGAGTATAAGTTTCTCCGGTTAATGTTTCTCCATTTGGTAAATCTACAGTTAGATTGTAAGATTTATCCTCTTGAATTTTGAGATTTTCTGAATAATAATAATGAATTAAGGAGTTATCTTCATTTATCAAAATTGAGTCTTTGAATAAATAAGAATTCCCTTCAGAGTTTACATTTACAATTGCATTGTTAATAAAATTAGTATTTGAATTTCCGGCTTGGAAATCTTCCGGTTTAACAGATTTTACTATTGTGATAGTCTGCAATCCTTTATCCCCTCTAAGCAAGGCATTAACCGCATAAGTTTCCTTGTAGCCGGCGTTTGGATTAAAAGATTCTTCGCAAGACGAAAATAGAGCTAAAACTATTAAACTGAATATAATCTTTCTCATAATATTAACTTTATTGTTGCTGTTGGTAAAAACGGCAGCATATTAACTTTTTTGCCTGTATCTCGCTCGAAATAATAAATATTATCTCTGTCGTAAGCATTTACAGCGCTTACATCAATTTTGAGTTTCATAAAACCCAGCTCAATCATTTTAGAAAGACTAATATCCAAACGGTGATAATCCGGCAATCTTCCTAAGTTTCTTCCGGCTAAAATTGCGTATGGAAGATAACTTCCGGTATTAAACCAATCGCTTTCTAAATTATTTACGTAGTACTTATTATAATATCCAACAAGTTGAGTAAATGGCTGTCCGGAATGATAAGTCCACAAAGCACTTAACTGCCATCCTTTGCCAAGATTGTAATCTATTGTTAAATCAATTGCATGGCGTGAATCATAACGCGGGTTATATTTTTCGCTATCAATTTCTTTATAAGACCAGCTTAAAGTGTATGCTGTATTAAATAATAATCGCCCGAATGAAAAATTCAAATTTGTTTCAACTCCATATGCTTCACCATCACCGGTAATTAAGTTGGGATCACTTTCAAGAAATTTATTATCGTTAATTGCAGGAAGCCCGCTTATTGTTTTATAATAGGCTTCTACATCTGCTATTAAAAATTGATTAAATACATATTCAAATCCGGCTACATACTGCAAAGATCTAGTAGGAATATTTTCATCAGGTAAAATTATCCAAGGATCGAAAATAGAAATAACTTCATCTTCATCAGCAATGGAGGCTATTTCTTGTTGGTATAAGCCAAATGAAGCTTTTATTTTTAATCTTTCGGTTGCAGAATATGCTGCGGAAATTCTTGGTTGAGGAAAGAAATGCCCTTTATCTTGAAGACCGACTAAATTAAATCTAACTCCGGCTTCAGCAATTAATCCCTTAAATCTAGCTAACTTATAAGAAGCATAACCAATTAGATTGCCGCTAGTTTCATTTACATTATTTGTTGATCTTGCTAGATCATCAACTAATAATTCAGTCTTTAAAATCTTCAGCATCATACCCGTACTTAGTTCATCTCTGCTATCATATAAAAAAGTAAAATCTCCGCTTATACTAATATCTTTAACAAAATTTTTCCGCGATTTTAATGTACTGGCATTTTGAATGGATTTCCCTTCAAAACCGCTGTAATTAATTCTGAATGTTGAGAATAGCGGTGAATCATAAGTCTGAACCCACTCTAATCCTACCAAACTAGATTTCCAAGAAAAGCTTGGTTGAGTAGGATCGCCGTAATCAAGATTATCATTACTGAAAAAGCCGAATAAAAAATATCTGCCATTTTTATTTAAGTAATCATCAGCATAATTGAACTTGAAAGATAAATCATAAAAATCTGCCGGCACATTCGAATCATTATAAAATTTGCCAAGTATTTGGTTTGAAAAACTTTTTCTTCCATTAATCATAAATGAACCGTTTGGAAGCGGAGTTTCAAACAAAACTTTTCCGCTTAGAAAGCTTGCGCTTGCAGTAACTCCTGCCTTTTTGGTATTTCCATCTTTAGTAATTACATTTAGTACCGATGATATTCGCTCACCAAATTTAGCCGAGAAAGCTCCTTTGTAAAATTCAATACTGTTAATCATATCCGGATCAATAACACTAAATAATCCAAGCGCATGAAATGGATTATAAATTGTAACTCCATTGAGTAAAATTAAATTTTGATCGCTGCTTCCCCCGCGAACATAATATTTTGCAGAAGCATCGCCAGTGGATTTCACTCCAGGCAAAAACTGCAAAGATCTAATTAAATCGGTTTCTACGCTTTTAGGAAGTCTTTCAAGTTTTTTCGAATCAATTCTTTCTATACTGATATTTGTTTCTTTGCTTAAATCTACCGCTTGGGCAATTTTCTCAATTTCGGAAAGCTGAACATCAGTTGGAACTAGATCCACATCAACAAGCGTAGTTTTATTTGGAGCAATATAAAGCTCAATTTCTTTGGTTTCGTATCCAATATAAGAGATAACAAGAGTGTAAACATTCACTCTTACGCCGTTAAAATAATAATATCCTCTTTCGTTGGTAGTAGTTCCGCGATTGAGTTCTTTAATAATAATATTACTGTAAGCAAGAGCTTCGCCATTTAAGGAATCTCTAACAAATCCTCTAATTCTTCCATCCTCTTGGGCAAGTATATTCGTTGAAATGAAAATAAAAAATAGGAGTAAAATTTTTCGCATTCTTCTCTTTTTGATTTTCTAGAAATCTAACATATTGAGATTAGTAAAACAACTACCAAATTAAGATGTATTTGTTTGATTTAATATTTTTATGCAATTAGAGCGATGCACAAAAAAATATGTTGTTCTCGAATTGGAACTTAATGCTAAGGTTTACATTAAAAAGACTTCATATCTATTTTGCTTAATGCAAACTTTACTTTTAAAAAATAGTTTCGAATATAGATTTAGTATATTTTATGCCTTGTGAAAAAACACTTTATATCAAAAAAAAATAAAAGAACTATTTTTTATAATTATTTAAATGCTAAATCTTATTAAAAAAATCTTACTATATCTTATCATAATCATTAGTTACCAAGCTCAGACCAATGATGATCTAAAGAAGCAAGTTGATTCCCTCAATAACCTTTCATTTAAAGCTAGAGGTACAAATCCTCTCGAGACAATTAAATATGGCGAAAAGGCTTTGGCTTTAGGAAAAACAATCAATTATTTACATGGGCAATGCGAGAGCTACAGTTTTATTGGAGTTGGATATAGAAATATGTCATACTTCAAAAAAGCACTTGAAAGTTATTTAAAAGGATTAACTCTAGCAGATTCTATAAACAACAAAGAACAAATTGCATTTGCGTATAATAACATTGGGAATCTTTATTTAAGGAGTGGTAATGACTCTCTTGCTCAAGTTTATTTGCAGCAAACTCTTGACTTTGCAATTGAAAATAATTTTGATGCTGTTCTAGCTTATGCTTACAAAAATTTAGGCAGTTTATATTATACTAAAAAAGAATACTCAAAGGCATTAGAACTTCTAAATAAATCTCTTTCGGTTAGAGAAAGGCTTAAAGATAATTGGGGAATTACAAATACTCTTAATGAACTTGGGGCTGTGCGCAATGCAATGGGCTTTTATAAAACAGCTCTTGAGTGTTATGATTTAGCATTTGAAAATGCAAAAAAGATAAAGAATAATAAAATATTGATTGGGGAAATTTATCTTGGTAAAGCAAATGTTTATTACTCAATGGGAGATTTTAGAAATGCTGAGAATACAATTACTAAAGGTAGAAGGATTTTTGAAAGTATAAATGCAAGAACAGAACTTGTAGAAATTTATGATTTAGTTTCAAACATCAATGCTAAAACCGGAGATTACAAAGAAGCGTTCTTATATCTTCAAAAACAAAATAATCTTAACGACTCCATTAAAGTATTAAGTGCTGAGCGTCAGCTTGAATTAATGGAACTTCTCTATATTTCGGATAAAAACCAAAAAGAAAACGAACTTCTGAAAAGAGATAATGCAATTAAGCTGTTACAAATTGAACAGGAAAAACAGTTTAGGAATCTGCTTATTCTTATTTCTTTCTTATCAGTTGTTACAGCAATTACATCTTATATGTTTTATAAAGGGAAGAAAAAATCAAACGAATTATTGGTTAAGAAAAATGAATTAATTGAGGAACAGAAAACAGAGCTTTCTAAAATTAATGCAACTAAGGATAAATTCTTTTCAATAATTGCGCACGATCTCAAAAATCCTTTTGGTAGTTTAATGAACTTGTCTGATTTATTACTTGATGAAATAAATGATTTAACAAGCGAAGAATTACAAGAATTAGTGGAAGCTATAAATAATGCATCAAAAAGCAGCTATCGATTATTAGAGAATCTTTTACTTTGGTCTCAAACTCAAAAAGGACATATTACATTCAAACCGGAAATTTTTGCTATTGCAAATATAATTCAAGACAATTTTTCACTTTATTCTGAAATGGCAAAAGGGAAAAACATTACTCTTAAATATATTCAAGAAAATGCTGATAGCTCTGTTTATGCAGATAAAAATATGTTTGATGCAATAATCAGAAACATGGTAAACAATGCAATAAAATATTCTGATGTAAATGGAATAGTTAAAATATCCACAATGATGAATGGAGAGAAAACTCTTATCAAAATTGAAGATAATGGAATCGGAATTCCTCAAAATAAAATTGACAAATTATTTTCAGTTGAAGACAAACAACTTCAATCCGGAACCAAAGGGGAAAAAGGAACCGGATTAGGCCTTGTTGTCTGCAAGGAATTCATTGATATTAATGGCGGAGAAATTAAAATAGAAAGTGAAGTTAACAAAGGGACACTAATTTCTATTTACCTCCCTAAAAGCAATTCATAAAATCATTTTTAAGTACTTCTATAATTTTGGAAGTTTTAAGAAATCATTTTTATCTTTCACTACTTGAAATAAGACACTGATATTCCTTATTTTGCGGAATAAAAAGGTTCAAATGATTAGCCGAAAAATACTTTTACTTCTATTTAGTTTGTTAACAATCATTTCGTCAACTACAAACGAAACTTGGATAAGAATAAATCAAATTGGATATTTAGAAAAATCAATTAAAGTTGCTGTTGTAATTAGCAAATCAAATTTAACATTTGATTCATTTCAGATATTTGATGCAATAAGTGACAAACTCGTTTATTCAGGCAAGCAGATTAGTGAATATGGTTCATATTTAAATTTCACTTCTACATTCAGAATTAACTTTTCAGAATTTCAAAAAGCGGGTTCGTATTATATAAAAATTGATGACACAGTCTCACCATTTTTTAGAATTGGAAATGATGTATTTGACGGCACCGCAGATTATTTATTAAACTATATGAGACAGCAGAGATGCGGGTTTAATCCATTCTTAAATGATTCATGCCATGTTAATGATGGTTTTAGAATTTATCATCCGGAAAATGATTCTTTACATATTGATGTAACCGGCGGCTGGCATGATGCTTCCGACTATTTACAATATGTAACAACATCTGCAAATGCGGCTTTTCAAATGATGTTCGCTTATCAGCAAAATCCAAATTCTTTTGGAGATTATTATGATGCCACCGGTATCAAAGGTTCAAATGGAATTCCGGATATTCTAGATGAAGCCAAATGGGGAGTTGACTGGCTCTTGAAAATGAATTCAACAGATGATGAATTTTATAATCAAATTGCAGACGACCGTGACCACATGAGTTTTAGACTTCCTACTCTTGATTCTGTTTCTTATGGTAAAGGTTTGGAAAGACCGGTTTATTTGGCAACAGGAAAACCTCAAGGAGTACTTAAGCATAAAAACAGAAGTGACGGATTAGCTTCAACCGTGGGGAAATATTCTTCCACTTTTTCTTTAGCGGCACAGGTATTAAAACCATTTTATCCGGAACTGACCGAAACCCTTATGAATAAAGCAAAAAATGCTTATGAGGTTGGAAAGGAAAATCCCGGAGTTTGCCAAACTGCTCCATGCCGCGCTCCATACTTTTATGAGGAAGACAATTATACAGACGATATGGAATTAGCCGCTATTCAATTATACAATTTGACTAACGAAAAAAATTATTTAAACGAAGCAATCGATTTTGGAAAGAAAGAAATATCTACTCCTTGGATGGGAGCTGATTCTGCTAAGCATTATCAATGGTATCCTTTTGTAAATTTAGGACATTCATATTTATCATCCATTGAACATAATAGTTCAAAAGAATTTACAAATTATCTAAAAACCGGACTTTCAAAAATTTATAACCGCGGAAAAGAAAATCCCTTTCTAAATGGAATTCCATTTATTTGGTGCTCTAATAATTTGGTTGCCGCAGCATTAACTCAATCAAGACTGTATTCTGAGACTACAAATGATTCAACTTTTCTAGAAATGGAATCCTCTTTGCTGGATTGGCTTTTCGGCTGCAACCCTTGGGGAACATCTATGATTGTTGGACTTCCGGGTTGGGGAGATTATCCTTCTGATCCTCATTCAGCATTTTGGCATAATAATAATTTTCAAACTTTTGGCGGTTTAGTTGACGGTCCGGTTTACGCCGCTATTTTTAATAATCTGATCGGAATTCAAATTTACGGTGGTGATGAATATTCTGAATTTCAGAATGACTATGTAGTTTATCATGATGACTACGGAGATTATTCTACAAACGAACCTACAATGGATGGAACTGCAAGCCTTTCGTATTATTTTTCTTCAATGCAAAAATTAGGAAATTCTAAAAAAGATAAAAATATATACGCGCATGGCGCTATTGTTAGAGGAGATACTACTCAAAAGAAAATTGTATTAGTATTTACAGGACATGAATTTGCAGATGGAAGAGAAGAAATTTTATCAGTCTTAGAAAAACATAATATCAAAGCTAATTTTTTCTTCACAGGTGAGTTTTATAGAAACAAAAATTTTAGTGACTTTATTAAAAAGTTAAAAAATGATGGGCATTATTTGGGCGCTCATTCAGATAAACATTTGCTTTATGTAGATTGGGAATTAAGGGATTCTACTTTAATTTCGAAAAGTGAATTTATTGCCGATATCAAAAACAACTATAAAGAAATGGAAAAGTTTGGTATAAAAAGCAGCGATTCAAAAATTTTCCTTCCCCCTTTTGAATGGTACAATAATGAAATTAGTAACTGGACAAAAGAACTCGGTCTAACTTTAGTGAATTTTTCAAGCGGTACAAATTCAAATGCGGATTATACAATTCCTTCAATGACAAATTATAAATCATCTGAAAAAATTTTTGAAAGCATTATTAATTATGAAAAGGAAAATTCATTAAACGGGTTTATTCTTTTGATGCATATTGGAACTTCGCCGGAAAGAAAAGATAAATTTCATGACATATTAGATAAACTAATAATAGAGATCAGTTCAAAGGGTTATACGTTTGAACTGATTAATAAACTAGATAAATAAATTGTTTTTTAATCGATTTAAAATTCGAGGCTGTTTTGACCTAACAATTTGTATTTTTAAATCGATTATAACTTTAGATAAGATGTATTTAATAAACTTGAGTAAAATGCTAAAAAACGCTAAAAAATATTTATTACTAATTCTATTTATTACAATTCCAATCGGAATTACAAATTGCGATGAAAGTTATTCAAACATTGAACTTGATATTGATAACTTAATAAATTCAATTGAAGAAGAAGATTTATCAACTCCACAAGCTTTAGAAAAAATTGATTCGCTTTTATTGCTTGCTAAAAAATCCGATTATAAATCAGCCATTGCAAAAGCTTATTCTTTACGAGGCTCCCATTTTTATTCACAACAAAATTTTACAGAGGCTTATAACAATTTTAAATCTTCAGTTCGAATTGCATCTTCGGAAAAAAATAATAAGCAGCTTGGTATTGACTATGAAAATCTGGGCAGAGTTTACAACAGATTCAAAGATGGAGATTCTTCAATTTATTCGTTTAAAAAATCTGCTGAATTTAGGAAATTAATTAATGACTCAACCGGAATTGGAGTCGCATATCACAACACCGGATTTATTTTCTGGCAAAATACTCAATATGACAGTGCAATTGTATATTTCGAAAAAGCGCTAGAAATTAGAAAGAATCTTCCGAATAAAGATCATTTGAGTTCCACTTTAAATAACCTTGGAACAATTTATTATCAGTGGGCAATTTATGATGAAGCTTTAATGTATTACTTCCAAGCTCTAACTCTTAATAAAGAACTTGACATCCCAAATAACATAGCAATCAATCTTGTTAATATTGGTTTAGCTTATAAGGAAACTGCTAAATCTGACGAGGCTATTAAATATTTTATTGAGAGTCTTCCATTCGCTCTTAAATCCGATGAATTAAATACAGTTGGATATGCATACAATTCTTTGGGTTCGGCGTATTTGGGAGTTCATCAAGATTCTTCAATTTATTACTTTAATAAATCTTTGAATATTTACAGAGAAAGTAAGTATAAAGGGGGTGAAATTATTGCCCTAAAAGGAATTGGACAAAACTACATTTATGCTTCCGATTTTGACAATGCTAGAGAATATTTTTATCAAATTTTAAGAATAGCCGAAGAGGAAAATATTCCGCTTCGTATTGCTGAAGCGAATAAGTTTTTAGGTGATATTTATTTAAAAGAAAACAATTATTCAAAAGCTAAAAAGTATTTTGAGGATTGTTTAGACCTCAGTCAAAAACATTCCTTAAAAAGTTTAATGAGCGATAGTTATAAGAATTTGAGTATAATAAATGAAAATCTAGGTGATAACGACTCGGCTTTATACGCCCTAAAACAATACGAAAAATTATATTCCGAAATTAATAATGAAGATATTCAGCGCAGAATTGACGATCTAAAAAATAAATTTGAGTTTGAGAAGTATCAAAGAGCTTTACAAGCTCAACAATATGAAAACGAAAAACAAGGTTTATATTTAGCAGGGGCACTGATATTATTGGTTTTAGCTGTTATGTCTGCATTTGTTCTTTTAAATATCAATAAGAAAAGGAAAAAGAATAATTTGCTTCTGAGAAATAAAAACGAATTAATCGAAGGACAAACTAAAGAGCTGGAAATAAAAAATTCAGAATTAGTAGAATCCAATGAAGCAAAAGATAAATTGTTTTCTATTATTGCACATGATTTGAAAAATCCTTTTTCAACTTTATTGAATTATTCATTTTTCCTAAAAGAAGAATATCATGAATTATCTGAAAAAGAGAGAATTGAATTTGTTTCTTATATGTACGATACAACAACAAAAACTTACGAACTGCTAGAAAACTTGCTCAATCTTTCAGCTTCAAGAACCGGCAAAATATCATATTCTCCAACAAACATTTCTCCGTTTGAAATATTTAAAACAGTAATTTCTCTTTATGAAGCTCAATCAAAGAATAAGACAATAACGATTTCTAATAATGTAAAAGAAAACCTTTTAGTTTTTGCGGATCAATATATGATTGAAATTGTTTTGAGAAACCTCATAAATAATGCAATCAAATACACTCATGTCAATGGAAATATTGCAGTTGAAGCTAAAGAAAAGAATAGTAAAGTTATGATTTCTATTGAAGACAGTGGTGTTGGAATGGATTCAAGTACAGTTGAAAACATTTTTAATATCAATGTTATTAAATCGCAAAACGGAACTAAAGGAGAGCGCGGAACGGGTTTAGGACTTGGGCTTTGCAAAGAATTTGTTGAGAAGAATAATGGATCAATAGAAGTTACTTCTGAATTAAATAAAGGAAGTAAGTTTATCGTTTATCTTCCAGCAAAAATGGAACTTTAAATTAACGAGTACTCAATCTACTCCATTAAATTAAAAGATTAATATTCATTTAAAAAATCACAAGTATCACAATTACCGCAATTATTTTCGTTTCTAAATCCAAAATAATCTGAGATGTAAATTCTTCTGCAAGCTTCGCTTTTATAATAGTTTACTACTGATAACAGTTTTTTATTATCATTCATCAATTTTTCTTTAAGCTTATTTTCATTTTGAAGTTCATCCGGGAGCTCACTTATAATTGCAAGATTTTTATTTTCAACACTTCCCTCTATAACGCCATATCTATCAAGCATTGCCAGCACAGTTTCAACTCTAAAATCACTTTTATCTTTAAAGCTAATTTGCTCACGCAGAAAATCAGCACCGATCGCATTTACTGCTTCCAATTTATTTTTAAGAAGATCATAAATTCTGGAATAATAATTTGAATCAGGATTTGCCCATTTAATAAATTCCATCTGTGTGTATAAATCATCTTGATTATACAACATTACGCAAAGTGAATCTTTTCCGTCTCTTCCCGCTCTACCGATTTCTTGATAATATGATTCAATAGAAGAAGGGACTTCTACATGTATCACAAACCGAATATCGGATTTATCAATTCCCATTCCGAATGCATTAGTTGCTAAAATTATTTTTTGTTTGCCACTTAAGAAATCTCTTTGGATCTGCTTTCTCCTCTGTGATTCAAGCTTTCCGTGATAAACTCCGTGCTTATATCCTTTATCTCTTAATTTTTGCGAATAGTATTCAAGCTTCTTTATAAGCGAAAAATAAATTATTCCCGAGCCTTCATAATTATCAAGCACATTATATATTTCTTCGAAAGTAGCTTTTTCATCAAAAACATCTTTTGCTTCTAATCTTAAATTTGGTCGTTTAATTCCTTCATGAAATATTTTTATTTCTGTTTTGTCAAGACCAAGCTTATTAACAATATCTTTTTGAACTTCGCTTGTAGCAGTAGCAGTTAGTGCTATTGTTAAAGGATTTCCCATGAGTTCTCTGAACTCTGCAATTCTAGAATAATCCGGACGAAAATCATGTCCCCATTCAGAAATACAATGTGCTTCATCAACTGCAAGCAAAGATATATTTACTGTTTTAATTGCTTCAATAAATATTTTTTTTCGAAATCTTTCCGGAGTTACGTATAGCAGTTTTATTTTTCCATCAACAAAATCTCGTAATCTTTTTTCACGCTGTTCTGGTTTAACCGTAGAGTTTATAAATTCAGCAGGAATATTTTTCTTTTTTAAAGCATCAACTTGATCTTGCATTAAGGCAATTAAAGGGCTTATTACAATTGTGCCCCCTTCAAACATCAATGCTGGGATTTGATAACAAACAGATTTCCCCGCTCCCGTAGGCATTAACACTAATGAATGTTTTTTCTCGATAGTTATTCTATTTATAATTTCTTCTTGAGTTCCTCTAAAAGAGGAGTGACCATAATACTTTTGTAAAATCTCTAATGAAGTCTGCATTTATTCCTTTTGTCAAAACTTTATTGTTATAATTTGCTTCTTGCGGAAGATAAAGTAATCAGCACACATTTTATTTGTGTGCTGATTAAAAATTATTTGTATAATGAATCTAAACCAATATACCCTTTTAAACTTGTCAAATATTTTTCAGATTGAACATAAGTTAATCGCTGTTCTGCATCTTTTAATTTCGAATTTAATTCTGCAATCATTTCCTCATTTAGATTAAGAGATTTTTGCTTATAATTAGAAATATACTCAACATGCTTTTTCCACAAAGCTGTGTCACTTTTCTGTTTATTTTTCAAACGTATTTGATACCAATCGCTGCTTAACAAATAATCTCTAGTAAATAAATTTCTTATTTCTGAATCACTAATATCTTTACCATTGTACTTTCCATCAACCATAATATGTAGTAAAGCTTTTAATGGCGGACAAGCTGCCTCAATACTTCCATCATTAAAGTACATTTTTGCAACTCTTTGCTGTGCTTCAACAATATTATTAATTCCATCAACAAAAATCTCTAATGATTGAAGTTCCGGTTTAAGCATTTCTTCATTAAAGACTGCATCAGGATTTTCAAAAACTCTTCCTAAAAATGTACGCGCAAATTTGTCGGTTATTCTATACCCAAGTCTGCTTGCCAAAATCTTCTGACCATCAAATTCAAAATCTGCAATTTTTTCAAGATATTTATGATCAATTAAAAACTGATGATCTCTTTCTTCAGGACGCATTCTGCTCCATAATTCGGGAACCAAAAGACTTATATCATGATCAACTTTATATTTTGGTCCAACATAACCGGCAGCAGTTGTGTATCCGTCATATCCGCTAACAATAAAAGAAACTAGAGCATTATTTAGATCTGTAATAGGACACAAAGCATTAAAAGGACTCTTGGTTAAAGCCCCTTCCGATCCCGCTCCCGTAGTTGAGGGAGATTTTCCGGTAAGACTGCAAATAAAATCCATAAATAATTCTGGCAATTCTTGAAAATGAATTGGATTATAAACAGCCAAAGATCTAACTCCGGGCTCAGGCGGGTTATTTCTTCTTCCCGCTAATACAGAACTTACTGGAGTTAATACAGATTTTTCAATTGGAATTTTTCTGTAAAGTCTTGTACCAACTTCTGCAATATATTTTTCCTTATGTTTAATTAAATCCGGTCTATTTTGCAGATACCTCATATTCTTAGAAGGTTTCCCTTCAAAAATTCTTGGGTGAGAAGAAGAAACAAAATATTTTTGATTCCCTTCTTGAACAACAGATTCAATTAATTTTTTAATTGGTAAAGTATATTTATCAAATTCAACTGCATCAGACATAATTTCCTTTGCATCGTTTAAATTAAGCGGTTCAAAATTGGAAATAAAAGTATTTGGTTCAGCCAAGTCAATTTCGGCTTGCTTATCAAAACCTCTATTTATAGCTTCATCCGGTCTTTGGAAAAATCTAAACTCACAGTTTTGAGTAAACTTGACCGAAGGATTTTTAATTTCTTCATTCAAGTAGTCTATTTTTTCGGCTGGAATAACCGTTGATACTGTAATGTCATCTTCCATTTGGATTTTATCTGAAGCAATAAAATCTTGCCTTAATTTAAAAGTTCTCCAAGAGTTATCATTCATTAAACCAACTCTTAAATAGCTTGCTACTAATTTTCTATTTTTAAATTTAAGTTCGTTACCATATTTACCGTCAATAATATCAACGGAAAAATTTTCTCTCCAGTTATTTCCCCATTCAGGTTTATAAAATCTTTTTACAATGTAAACCAAGCCCTTTATATAATGCGGAATTGTCTTCAACCACTTATTATATTCATCATTATATCTTAACGGAGAAGGAGTTAAAAGTTTTATTACAGAACCAAGAGATCTATCGGGACTCAATATTGGTCGGCTTTTTCCCGCATCAGGATAAATTACTTTAAACCGATCACTATAATCTTTATTAATAATTTCTTCTACTAATTGAAAATCCTTTTCAAATTCAGCCGTGAAAAAGGGGCCGTATATAACCGCATCGGTTATCGATTTCGAAATTTCAGATTTTCCACCACCCGAAACCGTGCATGGTTTATGACAAAAAGTACCTTCGGAAATTGTTCCGACTAATCGCCATGAAGGAATAAACGCATTTTTCTCCATTCGAATTTTATATCCTGAAGGAAGCACATATACATGTGATGGATGAAGTTGAATTGATTTTTCCTCTCCATCTTTTTTCCATTTAACTTTTTGCTCAATTAACTCAAATCTAGAATCTTCATGAACATAAATTATTTCCGGATAATTTTTATCAACTGCATAACCATCTTTGTCATAATCCATAAAAGATGAATACATTTTTATCATTTCATCAAATGAATTATTGTTTGTCTGGATTTGATTATCGTCATGAAAACCATCTCCCAAGCTATAACTTGGGAATGCATTTGAACCGCCGGCATGTTCTTCTTCAACATTTCCAAATAAGTTTGCCGCGTAGCTCAACTGAGTTTTAACTTCTTTTTTAGAGTAACCAAAATAATTATCTGCAATTACCGTTACTATAATTCCCTCGTCAGTTCTGGCTGTAATCTTAAAAGCACTTCCGTCATTGTAAAATTCATCTTCCTTTTCCCAGCACATTCCATCACGTTTTTGTCTTTCGGTTGCTTCAGAAATATTTGGCAGTCCTAATCCCTTTTTGGTAAGCTTTGTTAAATGCGGAGCCAATATTATGCAGCCTGAATGCCCCGACCATCCTTCAATATCAAGAGCTGAATCATTTTCTGGCAAGTACGGATCACCCGCATTTCCAAAAATTGATTCAACAAAATCTAAATTGCTTACTAAGTTCCCCGGCGCAAAGAAGCGAATTTCCATACTTTTTTTAGAACTAATTCCAGGAACCTCGGGACTTACAGGAGGACGCAATAAAAGAGAAACAAATATTTCGGCTTTTTCTTTTTGAGATGCTGTATATGGAAGCTGTAATAATTCATTTGGTGGATTTAATGCTGCGGAAAATAATCTGGCAAACGTTTCTTTAGGAACAGATTTTTTATCATCCGGAATTGGTAAACCACCTTCAGCGATGTGAAAAACTCCTTTTGTAGTTCTTCTGTCATTTTTAGGATTATGCAAAATTCCTTGCTTAATTCTATAAGAACTAATTATATCGGACACGAAATCATCTTTATCCGGAGGAATTGATAGAACTCTTGACATTCCGTGACTTTCAAGAATAAATGTAACTGAGGGCAATCTAAAATCTATTTTTTCCTTAAAATCCGACAAATATGAATCTAGGAAATTCTGAATCCTTTGATCTGCGGGACACAAATAATTTGATAAAAGTCTGTTCTTCTCTTTATGATTTCGTATTAAATCATTTGCTAATTCTAAAAATCTTGTATCTTTTAATCCCTCAAAAACAGGTCTGTTTAATGCGGCTAGTTTCAAATTTATATATTGTGCAACTCTTTTTGTTTTAAGCAGTTCGTTTTTCCCATTATTACTAATTCCTAAAGATTTTTTTAAGTCCATTTCATTCCTCAATAATTTAGTAAATTTCAATCGTGAAAAATATACTTTATTAGGCACATTTTCTTTATGATCTTTTCTTTTTGCACTATTTATAACAGAAATAATGCTTAATTAAATCCTTAACTTAAAAAAAATTGTTAGTAACGCAAGTTTGAATTGGATTATTTTACTCACTTTAATTTAATTAACCGATATTTTTATGGAAACTATAAACTTAAATCCAATTGGTATTCTAGAATCTGAACTTGAATACAGATATGAAACTCCTCGTCAAGGAATTTTATCTGATGGTATTATTTCAATTATAAAACTACTCCCACATAATAATTTTGAGCAGGCATTAAAAGATCTTGATGGTTTTGAGAGGATTTGGGTTTTATATCAATTTCATCTTAATAAAAATTGGAAACCGCTTGTAACTCCCCCAAGACATACAAGAAAAAAAATTGGAGTTTTTGCAACTAGATCGCCGCATAGACCAAATCATATTGGACTCAGTTGTGTAAAGTTAGAAAAAATTGACAAGTTAAATATTTACATCTCCGGTTCCGATATTCTAAATGGCTCGCCAATACTGGATATCAAACCATATCTTCCCTACTCTGATTCTTTTGAAAATGTAAAAACCGGATGGGTTAAAAATGGAATTGAATTGATCTATAAAGTTTCATTAAGTGAAAAAGCAACTCTTCAAACAAATTGGCTTAAAGAAAATTCAAAAATCCACTTAGTAAATTTTGCAAAACTTCAACTTGAATTTAATCCTATGGATTCAAGCAGAAAAAGAATTTCTAATATTCTTGATGACCATTTGAATCCAACAAATATTTTTGTTTTGGCATACAGAACTTGGCGAATTGTTTACGAAGTCAATGAAGAAAATCGAGAAGTCCATTTGATAGAAATTAAATCCTGTTATACTAAAACAGAAATAACTGATTTAATAAATGATAAATATGAAGACAAATTATTGCACCAAGCTTTTATAAAAACATTTAATTAAGCAACAAGCACTCTCTCAATATTTTCTGATAGACGACTTAATAGCTCATAGTTTAACCCATAATTCATTTCTGCAAAACTTGAAACTGAAATTTCATGCTCACCCTGTTTGCCAATTAGAATAACTTCATCGCCAATTTTTACATTTTCAATCAGACTAACATTTACCAAAATCATATTCATATTTACTGTTCCAATCACTTCTGCTCTTTGTCCGTGCAATAGAACATGGCTGTTATTGCTTAAAACTCTGCTGTAGCCATTTGTATATCCAACCGGAATAATTCCAATATCCATATCATCTTGAGCTTGAAATCCAAAACCATAACCTACAAATTCACTTTGCTGCACTCGTTTTACCGACATAATATTTGATTTCCAAACAACAGCTCTTTCCAGCGGATCAGTAAATATTCTCTGTTTACTCAAATATTTTATATAAGCTTCCTTTGTGGGCCAGTAGCCAAAAATCATGATTCCGGTTCTAATCATATCTAATCTGTAGTTTGGATAGTTTAAAGCTGCTGCTGAACTTGCAACATGTCTAATTTCTGGAATAATATCATGCTTTTTTAAATATTTTAGACGCTGTAAATAAACTTTAAACTGCTGCGTAATTCTAACATGATTGGCAATACTTTCTGCACCCGCAAAATGTGTTGATGCTCCTTTAATAATAAAATTTTGTCTATTCTCATTTAGAGTTTTTACGGATTCAGACAATTGCTTTTTTGTTAATCCAGTTCTATTCATTCCGGTTTCTAATTCCAAATGAACTACAGCTTTTTTGTTTAATTTTTTAGAAAGCTCCAATACTTTAATCAAAATTGCAGTTTCAAAAACATTGATTTCAATTTCATTTTTAACAGCCCATTCAAAATCTTTCGGTTCAATATATCCCATTATCATTAACGAAGATTTTTTCTTAAATGAATTATAAACTCTTATTGCCTCTTCAGAACTGAAAACTGAAAAATGATTAATTCCTATATCCTGCAATGCCGGAACTGCAATTTCAATTCCATGTCCATATGCATTTCCTTTAAGCACTGCCGAAATTATAACTTTATCATCAATTAATTCTCTTATAAAATTTACATTTTTTTCTAAGGCTGACTTTTTAATTTGTATTACAGATGCACTCATATTTTTTCTAACTTTTCGATTTTTAGAATTAAGTTTGGATTTAGACATATCGATTTATAAAAATCTAGTTCTTCAAAAGCGGCAACACCGGGAAAATCTCCTTCTTTTTCTAGCATTGTTGTCATTAGTTGAAAATGAAGATGCGGTGCCCAATGTCCGTTTTCTTCTTTATTACCAAGCTCAGCAAAGGCTTCCCTCTTTTTAATTTTCATCCCGATTTTTTTTTGTTTCAGTGAGTTGAGAGATAAATGTCCGTATAAAGTATAGAAAACATTACCCTTCAAATTATGTTCTAGAATAATTGTCGGACCATAATCACCATAGTTATTATTTACTTTAAAGCTGTGGATCTTTCCATCTAGTGGAGCAAAAATTTTTGTTTCCGCATCAGCCCAAAGATCAACACCTAAGTGATAAACTCTTGAGCTATTGCCTTCTCCAAAATGTTTGCTTCTTTTGTAGATTATCCTGTTTTCTAAATAACCACCGACTCCAATTTTACAATTGTTTTTTTCTAAAGCAGTTTTTATATAATTAGTAAATTGATCAACATTATCGATATCAAACAAGTTTAGAGCTTTGTTCTTTTCGGAAAAATCAAAAATGAAAACTTGTTCTTCAGAAAAAGAGACATCAATTATTGAATTAAAATTATTTTGTTTTAGAGTGGTAATTAATGATTCTGACAGGCTCATTAATTCTCCGGAATTTTATTCGTGTGAATACGACAAACGAATATAACGATTATGATTTTTATAAAAAAATTATGGGGGAATTATTGCTGATTTTTAAAATTTGAAGTCAAAATAGTTTTCCTAATTGAAAACTAAAATAAATTTAGTCCCCTTTTCTTTCTGACTTTCCATTTCTAGATCAATATTATTTATTTCACAATAATTTTTGACTAACGCTAAGCCCAAGCCGTTTCCTTCATATTTTCTTGAATAACCACTTTCTTCCTGAGTAAAAGGTTGAAATAGTTTTTTAATAAAATCCTCTGACATTCCAATTCCGGTATCTACAATCTCAACAGATATTTTAGAATCCTTATTAATATTAAGTTCAATATCAATTATGCCTTTTTCTGTATATTTTATTGCATTATCAATAAGATTGGCAAATATTTGATTTACGCTGTATTCGTCACATGTAACTTTTGTATTTGGCGTATTAGTTTTGAAAACTAATTTAAGTCCTTTTCGATGCGCAATTTCCAAATATTCAGTATAAAGATTGTTTATCAAAATTTTCAAATCAACCGTGTTAAATATGGGTGAATAAGATGCGCTTTGTAATTCAGACATATTTAAAATCAAGTCGATAGTTCTTATTAACCTATTGCTGGAAAGTTCAATCGTCTTGAAATACTGATTCATTTCATCTTTGTCGATTTGGTCTTCTTGAATATTCTCTTTTATAAGTGATATGTAACTTAAAATTCCAAAAAGAGGCGATCTAATTTCATGCGACATTTGTGCAAGAAATGCTGATTTAACTTTTTCTGAATTTTCAGCATTTTCCTTTTCCTTAATTAAATCAGCTTCGGCAATTTTTCTATCTGAAATATTTCGCCAAGAAACAAAAATTAGATCATGTTTCTCAACCGGAAGCTGTGTTAAAGTTACTTCAATCCATAATTCTTTTTTGTCTTTTGTAGTATGAATCCATTCAAAATTGTGGCTTCCTTTAATCTTTGTCAAAGAAATTAATTCAGCCGCCTTATCTTTAGATAATCTTCCATCTGGTTGATATTTAGGAGAAATATGATCCGGAGTAATTTTCTTTAGATTTTCAATACTGTTGTAATGTAGCATATTTGCTGCAGCTTCATTACAATCAACAAATTGGTCATCTCTTATTAACAACATTGGATCAGCAGATTTTTCAAACAATGTTCTAAATCGAGATTCACTTTCTTCCAAAGCTTTTTTAATACTGCTGCTGTTTATCACATCATTATAATTCTTTGAACCGACAATAATTACAAAAATGGCAAAACTTATTTGCAGATGAATGCTTGAATGCAGACTTTGTCTGTTATTGAAAAGGACATCAATAAGTACTACTAAAATTATTGGTATGAAAGAAGTTATCAATAAAAAGGCTTTTTTCTTTTTGTTTGAAACTAAATCGAAAAAAATTGCTCTTATTACAAATCCAATCAAAATTAATAAATAACCGATTATTGCATAAATCCAAATCGAATCTTCATAAGAATAATTATTAACTTTTTCTCCAAATATAATTTCACTTTTAGAAATTGTAACCAAACCATCAATTGAAATTCCATTTGGTTTTAAAAAATTGGCAGTTGAAAAAATTATTACTGCAATTAGAAAAACATAGAGAATAAATTTGGGCTTGTACTCTGAAACTTCAGAAACTAACATAAATAAGAAGAAAGACCCAATTATTAAAATCTGATTTGTTATTTTTTCAAAAAAAGTAAACTGCTCATTTGTTTCTAGATAAAGCATAAAAAGAGAATTGACGAGAATTATTATCATAGAAGTAATTACAACTAAATAAAAGAGATTAAATCTGAAATGTATTTTTTTAATGGTAAGAATTGAAGAAAATATCGCATTTGTGAATAAAATTCCGATAATAACCGATATAATAATTTGAATAAAACTCATAGACTTTCTTCTTTCTCATTTATGTGAAAGATTAAAATAAATAGAAATTTTTATCCTGTTAAAACTTTCTCTTCAATAGAGTTATTATCGATTTTTTACAAAGCTTATTTAGTGTTGTTTCTATTTTATTTTGATTTTTTTAAAAAATTATGAAAAATAGTTTAAAATAAAAGCGGCGATTAAAAAATCGCCGCTTTGTAATAATTTATTTACTAAAATGATCTTATTTCATTAACATCATTTTTTGTACTTGTCTGAAGTTATTTGTAACCATTTCATAGAAATAAACGCCTGAAGCTAAGTTTGAAGCGTTCCATGAATAGTTATAAAATCCAGGAGCAAATTGATCATTAACTAACACAGCTACTTGTTTACCCACAGCATTGTAAATCGTAATTTTTACATTAGAATTTTCAGGAACTGCAAATTTAATATTTGTTGTTGGGTTGAAAGGATTAGGATAATTTTGTGATATACTATAATTATCTGGAATTCCTGCTTCAACTTCAACACCGGTTAACATAATAATAAGTTGTGTTGAATAATCACTTTGGTTACCACTGAAATCTAAAGCAGCTACTTTATAATACCATTTTGTTGCTCCTGAAATATTCTGATCAACAAATGTATTTTCGATTGTAGTTGCATATAATTGATTTTCAGAAGGATTAACTAATGGTAATTTACTTCTGTAGATTGCAAAATATTGGAAATCCTCATCAACTGGTTCATCCCAAGCTAATTCAACTGTATTTGATACTACTGTACCGTCAAAATTAGTTGGAACTGAAGGAACTAAATTATCTACTGATGTTCCTGCCATTGGAGCTGTTTCAGCTACAATACCGCTTTCAGTTTTTCCAAGAACTTTGAAATTTGATTCTACATCATTTACTATTGTTGGAACTACTGCAGCATATTCAACAAATTGAGTTGCTTCAACTTCTGCTACTGCATCCCATAATTCGCCTGATAACATAAACTGAGTACCAACTGAAAGGTTGCTAGGTATTTCACTAATTGTAGAATATTTTGAAGTGTTAGCTGTTGCTTTTGCAGCAGGAACTTCTCTTAAAACTACATAAGTTTTTACTTGATCTTCTGCAACACCATCATCAGAACCAAAAGCTGTCCATACTGCACGAACTTGATAACCTTGATCCATTGGAATATCAGTTACACTTATCATTTCACCTGATGTAATTGCACCATATTTTAAAGCTTCGATAGTAACTTTTAATAACGCTACTGTTAAGGCAGGGTTATGAACACCGAAACTTCTGTCTTCTTCTACCACAAAATAATTGTAAGCAGCTTTTGCTTGAACTATTGAGTATTCATATTTTCCGCTCATATCTACTGTTGCTGTATCCATTGGAGGAAGCATCATAGCTAAGTCATGAAGCATGCCTTCAACTTCGTGTTGTAATCCTTCTTCTTTTCCGTCACCATCATGATCAGCCATTCCATTGTAATAATATTTTTTCTCATCGAAAGATGCAACTTCACCATGGCAATCAGTACAAGCTGCAACATTATCTGTACCATCAGGGAAAACTACACTGAATGAGTGACCACCGGCTAAAATTACATTACCAGAATCATCAACATGAGCAGGAGACATATGGCAGCCTACGCAAGCGTTTTCAACAGCTTGTCCGTGAGGAGATGAAGGTAATTTTTTACCAAAAGTTACCATGTTTTTGCCCATTAAAACGTCAGTTTGAATACTGTAATGCGGGCCAAAATGTGAACTGTAAGAAAAGTTAGTTGTATAATCTTCTGAATTTCTACGACCTTTATGGCAAGTCATACATAATTTACCATAACCACCATCTTTAACTACTTCGCCGTTAGATAAAACTATATCAGCTGTAGTTCTTAATTGATGATTCCCTTCTGCATTGTTATGAGGATCATGGCAAGTAGCACATGTAATTGCTTCAGGAGTTGGTACAGCAGAGTCGCCATTTAAATAAGCAAGAAATCCACTTCCACTATGGCAGTTTGAACAACCATTTCTGCCACCGGCATAAGCTAATGTTGATCCGGAAGCATGTCCAGAAACATCGTATTGAGCAGGATAAACATGGTGTGTACCGGAATCATGACAAACAGCACAAACTTTAGAATCTAATTTGGAAACCATTTTGTTGTCAGTAGTATTTCCAATGTGTTCGCTTCCAGGTCCGTGGCAAGCTTCGCATTGAATATTAGCACGTTGCATCGCTTCTGGATAAGCTGCAGCAGTTAAATCTGCTTGTCCAGGGAATAATGAATCAGGGAATACAAACGGAAAATCATCAAATCCGTTATTTGCTGCATTTTTATCATAACCTGTTGTATGGCAGCTTACGCATCTTGAACTGAAATGATCACCTTTTCCACCATCTAAACCTTTAGAAAGACCAGTTGCGTGACCGGTTGTGTTCCATTCTGTAGCTTTTGAGCTGTGGCATTGAACACATGCAACTGTTCCACCAGTATCGCCTAAGTATAAACCGGCATTGATTGTTAGAGTTCCAGATTCTGTAAAATTAGTAAAAGTTATTACATAAGTTCCTACTAAATCCGGTGTAAAAACTACAGCTTCGCTATTTGCATCAATAGCTTCTTTTGCTCCTATTACAGCAGCTGAACCGGTAGGTTTTGTTGTAACAGTCCAAGTCTGTGATCCTGAAAGACCATTACTTGCTGTTCCTTTTAAATACATTTTTGTTTCTTTTCCAACGTTTGCTAAACCGTTGAATGCTACGTCAAAAATATCTGTAGTGTCAGATACAACTTGGCGAGGCGAAACACCTAATGGTTGAACTGCTGCTGTTTGTGCGCTTAAACTAAGACACAAACTTAGGAGGATAATTAGTGTTACTACTTGTTTCATTTACAACCTCATTTTTGTTGAAGTTAATTAATTAGTTCTTTGTTTTAATTTGTTGAATGACTGAATTAGCTCAGTACATTCATATTCTGAAATCGGTTTTATTGAATAAAAATGAATTCCAATTGGTAAAATTTCTCTTCCAAGCTCAATTGTTGAATCAGATGTAAAAAATACTGTTGTTAAATTTGGATTTACTTTTCTTATCGACTGAAGAATTCTTGCTGTGTGTGGTTTCAAGAAATCATCATCAGCAATTAAAATTGAAGGAGATGTTGAGCATACTGTTGACATTATATCTAACGGATCATAAAGATCATTAATTAATAGAAAACTGTTCTCTTCAAGGTTTATCATTCCCTTGATTGAGTTAATTAATTCTTCGTCTTTTGATAACATTAACATTTTCATGCTTATTATCTTGCAACCGCTGTGCCAACAAAGATATTACTGTCGTAATTTCCTTTTTACTATTTTGAGATAAAAAAAGTCACTATTCATCACATTATGAAACTTTTTGCATTCTTGTATTTTTAGTGGTTTGAAAAATATTTATATCTAAAACAATTTTTATGCGACAGATTTGTCACATGGCGACAATAAATGGACACCGAGATATTTTATCTTTTTTTGTATTTCATATTTTCGTGATATATTTAATACAAAGATTGAAGGGAATTATAAAATAATGTTCAAATCAATAAAAAGTAAATTCATAATTCTTTCTGTTCTGTTTATAACTTTAAGTGTTGGAATTCCATTACACTTTTTAGTTAAACAATTCAGAATGAATTTTGAACAGAGATCCGAACTACTTTTATCAACAACATTAGACATGCTTTATTATGGTTTGGATAACGCAATGATGGTTGGTCCGGATAAAGATGTTCAAGGAATTATCGAACAAATAAATTCAATGGCGCAAATAAGCCACATTAGAATATTTAAGCAAAATGGAGAAATTTTATATTCTAATGACTCCACTGAAATAAACAAGAACCTACATGTCCTTTATCCAAATCATATAATTGAACAATCTTATAAAACAAATAAGCGGCAAATAAAAGTTGACGAAAACCGCAAAGCATATGCAGCATTTGAACCAATTCTTAACAAACCAATATGTCAACAATGCCATAATGAAAAGGACGTAATTGCATATTTAGATGTTGATTCGCATTTAACACAAGCAGAAATCAATTTTTATACCGGCACTTTTCATTTAATATTTTTAGGTGTTGCCGTTATAGGGCTTTTAATTATTGGTTTTATTCTACTTTTCAATCACTTTATAAATAACCATATTCAGTCATTTATAAAGGCATTAACTAAGGTTGAGGAAGGGAATTTAAACACTCGGCTTCCCGCATCAAGAAAAGACGAATTTGGAGTTTTAAATAGACATTTTAACAGTATGGTAGACGAGATTCAATATTCAAGAGAGCAAATAGAAGTTCTTCATTTTGAGCAGCTTAGACATGTGAAAAAACTTGTAACTGTTGGAGAATTAACGGCACAAATTTCTCATGAAATAAATAATTACATTGCAATAATTTTTTCTCGAACAGACTATCTATTACTTGAAGCATTGCGGTTAGAAAGCATAAAGAAATTTAAGCCTGATTTAGAAGTTATTCAAAATCAGATTACTAAAATTTCTAAAATTACGGGGAATATTCTCCGACATAGCAAAAAATTATCGTCAGAGTTTAAGGAAATTGATTTAGTTACTACCGTAAATCAAAGTCTGCAAATTTTGGAACCCTTTCTTCCAAAAAAGAAAATTATGTTAGAAAGGAATTTTACAATTGAAAACGCCTTTATAAATGGAGATTCTCAGCAAATAGAAGAGCTTGTTATTAATTTAGTTAACAATGCAGTTGATTCAATAGAAAGAGATGGTTTCATAAAAATAAAAATATTCGAGAATAATTCGCAAATACTATTGGAAATTAGAGACAGCGGAGCTGGAATTACGCAAGAAATTATCAAAAATATTTTTTCTCCTTTTTTCACTACTAAAGAAGATGGGAAAGGGACAGGTTTAGGACTTTACATTGTTAAAAATATTTGCAAAAATCATAAAGCTGAAATTTTAGTTGACAGCAAAATTAATGTTGGAACTGGATTTATAATATCGTTTCCAAAACTAAAAGGGAAATAATGAAAAAAGTACTTTTAATAGATGACGAAAAAGAAATGTTGGAAAGTCTTGAAAAAATTCTTTCACACAAAGAAGAATTTTTGTTAACCTCAACAAGCAACTGCCATAAGGCAATCAGCATTATTGAAAATGAAAAATTTGATTTAATAATTACAGATTTAAAACTGGGTGAGCTTACCGGAATTGATATTTTAAAAACTGCAAAGAAATTTCATCCAAAAACTTTAGTAATTATTCTTTCCGGTTATGGCACAATTGAAAGCGGCATTGAAGCAATAAAAAACGGCGCTTATGATTTTATTGAAAAACCATTTTCTTCAGTAAAGCTTTTTGAAACTATTGAAAGAGCTTTCTGCTCAATTCAATCCGATGAACTTGATATTCAAAAACTGAATGACAATGAAAATTATTTTGAGGGTATTGTTTACAGAAGCGTATCAATGCAAAATGTTATTGAAATGATTAACAAAGTTTCAAAAGGAAAAATTAATGTAATGGTTTTTGGCGAAAGCGGAACCGGAAAAGAGTTGGTTGCAAGAGCAATTCACAAATTAAGTCATGGCGAAGGTCATCCTTTCGTTCCGGTTAACTGCGGTGCATTGCCCGAAAGTCTTTTTGAAAGCGAATTATTTGGACACGAAAAAGGAGCTTTTACCGGAGCATTAAAAACTAAACCCGGTTTGATGGAATTTGCAAATGACGGGACCTTCTTTTTTGATGAGATTGGAGATTTAAGTTTATCCCTTCAAGTAAAGCTTTTAAGAATTTTAGAGGAAAGAAAAATTAGAAGAATCGGCGGTCAAAAAGAAATTGAAATAGATGTAAGAATTATTGCAGCAACAAATAAAAATTTAGAAAATGCGGTTAATCAAGGAACATTTAGAGAAGATTTATATTACAGATTGAACGCATGTGCAATTGAACTTCCTCCTCTAAGAGAAAGACGAGAAGATATTATTCCTTTAATAAATCATTACTTGACAAAAATTTCTCAAAAAGACGGAACTATTCAAAAGATATTTTCTTCTGAAGCAAGCGAAGCTCTTAAGAATTATGCTTGGCCGGGAAATATTAGAGAATTACAAAATGTAATTCAGAAACTTTATTACCTATGCCAATCGCAAGTAATAAGTCTTGAAGACCTTCCTCTACCCGTCAATAAAGTTGAAAACGTTTTTGATAAAATGACTCTTGATCAAGATTATAAAAATGCAAAAAATAGTATAATAGAAAAATTTGATATTACTTACTTAACGCATCACCTAAAAAAGAATAATGGAAATATTTCTAAAACAGCTCAGGAATGCGGTATTGATAGAAGATCAATCCACAGAATGCTTGCCAAATACGAAATTGTTTTTAAAGATTGATGAAGAATTGCATTGAGTAATTTAGAAATTTTTCCGAATTATAATTTATTAAAAAGTAACAACAATAATATTTTAGAGAAATTTCTGCTTTTATTTTCCCCTTTCTCACGTCAAGTTTGTATTTTCATAATATAATATTAATAACAAAATAAGGATAAAAAATGAATAGGATAAATATGCTGCTGTTTTCGTTTGCAATGCTCTACTCAATAAATGCCGGAGAAAATCCATTACTGCAAAATTGGGAAACTCCATTTGGAACACCCCCTTTTGGCGAAATTAAAACTGAACACTATCTGCCTGCATTCCAAGAAGCAATTAAACTTCACAACGAAGAAATATTAAAAATTGCAAGCAATGAACAAGAACCGTCATTTGAAAATACAATTGAAGCTCTAGAATATAGTGGAGATAAACTAAAACAAGTGCAAAGAGTATTTTCAGCCATGAATGGAGCTATGAACAATAGCGAAATGACAAACCTTTCTAAAGAAATTTCACCAATGCTTTCAAAGCATAATGACGATATAAATCTGAATGAAAAATTATTTGGAAGAATAAAATCCGTTTTTGATCAAAAAGAAAACTTGAATTTAACAACTGAACAAGAAAAGGTTTTAGAAAAATATTACAAAGGTTTTGTACGGGGCGGCGCTAATTTAACAGATGAACAAAAAAATGAATTTAGAGAAATTAATAAAGAACTATCGATTCTCTCTGTTCAATTTGGCGAAAATGTTTTGAAGGAAACTAATAAGTTCGAACTAATAATTGAAGATGAATCTGATTTATCGGGTTTACCGGAAAATGTAAAATCAACCGCTTCAAATGCAGCTTCAGAAAAGGGTTATGACGGGAAATGGCTTTTCACTATTCAGAAACCAAGCATGCTTCCTTTTCTACAATACTCTGATAAAAGAGAATTGCGGGAAAAACTTTATAAAGGTTATTACATGAAAGGTGATAACAACGATGAATTAGATAACAAAAAAAATCTTTCTAGAATGGCAATGCTTCGCGTTAAACGTGCAAATATTCTGGGTTATAAAACTCATGCTGATTTTGTGCTTGAAGAAACAATGGCAGCAAATCCAAAAAATGTTTATGACCTTTTAGAAAAACTTTGGAAGCCAGCTCTGGAAAGAGCAATCGTTGAAAAAAATGATATGCAGAATATGATTAAAGCCGAAGGCGGAGATTTCGATCTTGCTTCTTGGGATTGGTGGTATTATGCAGAAAAAGTTAAAAAAGAAAAATACGATTTAGACGAAGATCAGCTTCGTCCTTACTTTGAAGTGAATAATGTTATTAAAGGAGTTTTTGGATTAGCAACTAATTTATTCGGAATTCAATTTGAAGAAAGAAATGATATTCCAAAATATCATCCTGATGTAAAAGTTTTTGAAGTTAAGGAAGCAGACGGAACTCATATCGGAATTCTTTATACAGATTATTTCCCAAGAGAGAGTAAGCGAGCCGGCGCTTGGATGGATGAATTTAGAAGACAATACAAAAAAGACGGAAAAATGATTACTCCAATTATTTATAATGTAGGTAATTTTTCTAAACCAACCGGAGATAAACCGGCGCTTCTAAGTCTTGACGAAGTAAATACTTTATTCCATGAATTTGGTCATGCACTTCACGGACTTCTTTCCAATTGTACTTATGAATCAGTAGCAGCAACCGAAACTCCAAGAGATTTTGTTGAATTCCCTTCACAAGTAATGGAAAATTGGGCGCTTCATCCTGATGTGATAAAATCTTACGCAGTTCATTATGAAACCGGCGAAACAATTCCAATGGAACTAATAAATAAAATTCAGAATGCCAGTTTATTTAATCAAGGATTTGCAACTGTCGAGTATTTAGCAGCAGCTTATTTGGATATGGATTGGCATACAATTGCTGAACCTGTTGAGCTTGATGCAAATGAATTTGAGAAAAAATCTATGGAAAAACTAGGATTAATTTCTGAAATAATTCCTCGTTACAGAAGTACTTATTTTAATCATATTTTTTCCGGAAGTTATTCGTCAGGTTATTATAGTTACATTTGGTCTGAGGTTTTAGATGCAGATGCATTTAATGCTTTTGTGGAAAGTGGAAATGTACTAAATAAATCTTTAGCCGATAAATATAGAAAATACGTTCTTTCTTCCGGCGGTTCCGATGATTCAATGAAACTCTACAAATTGTTTAGAGGAAGTGAACCTAATTTTAATCATCTTCTTAAGAAAAGAGGACTGAATTAAAGAGAAATAATAAATTTTATAAATCCCGATTTTTAATAAGAAAGAGCAAACTTATTAAAAGTCGGGTTTTTTTTATTCTTTCAAAATTCCTAATTTCTGCATTTTCTTAAATAGATTTGTTCTGTCAATTCCCAATGCTTCAGAAGTTTCGGATATTTTCCATTCGTTTTTATCAAGAATTTCTAAGATATATTCTTTTTCGAAATTATTTTTGGCAATTCTTAATGGAAATGTATCTTCAATAGTTACTAGTTTATTTATTCTAATATTTAGCGTATTTAACGTTTCTTCTAGACCAATTTCTTTGTATTTACAAAAGATTACTAGTTTTTCAATTACGTTTCTAAGTTCTCTAACATTTCCGGACCATTCATGATTTATTAATTTTGCCTCGGCTTGACTGCTAAATTTATTTACAATTTTATTATACTGATTTGTAAAAACTCCTAAAAAATGATAAGCCAATGGAAGAATATCTTCTTTCCTTTCTCTTAATGGCGGAGTTTGAAGTTTTACAACATTTAGTCTATGATACAAATCCGCTCTAAAAAGTTTTTGTTCAACAAGCTCATTTAAGTTCTTATTTGATGCAGTAATAATTCTAACATCAATTTTGCGTGGAGCATTTTCACCAATTATTTCAACTTCATTTTCTTCTAAAACGCGTAATAATTTGGCTTGCAGACTTAAACTCATATCGCCAACTTCATCAAGAAAAAGTGTTCCTTCATTTGCAGCAATAAACTTTCCATTTCTATTTTTTTCGGCTCCAGTAAAGGCTCCTTTCGTAAAACCAAATAATTCGCTTTCCAGAAGCTCACTTGGAATTGCTGCACAATTTACTTTTATATATGGTTTCCCTTTTCTATTGCTGTTATGATGAACTGCCCATGCAACTAATTCCTTACCGGTTCCACTTTCTCCTTGAATTAATACTTTTGCATCAGTTGGGGCAACTTGCGCAATTTGATTTATCAAATTCTTAAAAAGTCTGCTTTCTCCAATCATTCTAAAATTTTCTTTTAGTTCATGATAAATAATTTCATTTTCAGATTGCAGCTTTTTCTTATTTAATGCGTTGTTAATAGCTACAATTAATTTTTCTGTTTCAATAGGTTTCTCAATAAAATCGAAAGCACCTTTCTTAATCAAATCCACGGCAATGTTAATGTTACTTTGTCCCGAAATCATTATGATAGGAATATGTGGATCCTTTTTAGTAATGATATTAAAAAGTTCAATGCCATTAAGTCCGGGCATTTTAACATCCAGTAAAACGCAATCGTACTTTAACAGATTTAGAGCATCCAAAATTTCTCTTTGGTTTGATAATACCGTAACACTGAAGCCTTTAATCTCTAAAAGTTTCTTTAACGAGATTAAGTATTTTAAATCGTCATCAATAGCTAATATTTTTGAAATCATTAAATAACCTTATAATATAAATTTTGGGAAAATAATTTTAAATGTAGTCTCAATTCCTTTTGCAGATTCTAACTGAATAACTCCGTTATTATCTGAAATTATTTTCTTTGCGATTGCTAATCCCAAGCCGCTTCCTTCAATTTTTGTTGTGAAATACGGCTGAAATATTTTATTTGCGTATTCCTCATTAATACCTTCCCCATTATCTCTTATGGATATTGTGATATATTTTTTAACATCATCATTTCTAAGAGAAGTTTCTTCAGTATTTATTTTGATAATTCCAACACCGTTAACCGCGTCAATTGCGTTTTCTATAAAAATATGAAATAACTGTTCAATTTGATTAGGATCACCCCAAATTAAATTGGCTTCATCGCTAATGTTTATTTCAATTTTAACTCCATTTTTCAAATATGACGTATAATGATTTGTAGCTCTTTCAAGTTCTTCTTTTATTGATACGGATTGAAAATTTGGTCTCTCTAAGTTTGAAAATTTCAAAAAATCCTTTGTTAATTTTGATATTCGTTTTATTTCATCTTGAATCATTTCTATATCAGAAAAATAATCTATTTTTTTATTCAGAAACTCAACTTCTATTCTAGACTTTAGCGAGCTTAAATTTAATTGAATTATTGAAAGCGGAGTTTTTATATCATGTGCAATTTTCTGTGCGGTTTTTGCCCAAATTAAACTTCTTTCATGCTGGATTACTTTTGTTCTGTCTTCAAGCCTAATAAGATAAGCGTAAACATAGCCCCAGATTGATTTTAACGGAGTTATAAAAATTTCTCCTTCGGTAATTCCATTTTCATTGTAAATAATATTTGAGCGGGTTGAATCATTTTTGCTGTCTAAATTATCTTTAAGCATTTTGAAAAGTGTAGAATTTTTATCCAAATTTTCAAAAAGATTATCCCCTTTTTTGATATGTTTATTTGGATTTATTTTATTTAGAACTATCGGATTTATCGCTAATAGTTTTCCGGAGTGATTGATAATTAATACATTATTATTCGGCTGATTAATAAGATATTGAAGGGAATCTGAATATTTTTTTATCCTCAAATAAGCTGTATTAACAAAAATAAAAACAAAGTAAAAAATGGGAATTGACAGCAATCCAATTAAAATTGAATATTTATGAACAGCACTTTTTTGAAGCTCAGCATAGGATTGAGTGGTTTCGTCTTTTAATAAAAATAAAACCTTTTCTTTATCTCTTCCTATTGAAAAATAATTATTAGAAAAAAACAAAGCAGAACGAATATAGTCGAAAGATAGAAACTCAAAATTATGATCCATTATAAAAATATTTTTGTCTTGGAAACCAATTATCTCATTTGTTTGGTCGTCTTCAATATCAATTTGCTTTATTATTATGTTGAGTTTTTTGTCAAATCGCTTTGTCTTAATTAGTTCATATTTGTTTGAATACAGTTGAATCTCAGAAAAATCATCATAGAGAATTAAATAGAAAATGTGATCTTGCGAGTTAATTTTAAAATAAAAAGGAATTACATCTATACTTTCTTTCGGGAAAGTTAAAATTTTTATAATATCTAAATCTTCATTATAGACAAATGTCTTTGGCGGATATCTGGATTTGTTTTGAATATTTGTGACCGAAATCGTTTTGCTATTTCCATCTTTTAGAATAATTGTTCGTGCGGAAGAAGGATAAATATTTAAAACATCTGATTCATAAATTGGATTTAGTTTTTTATCAAAAACAAAAAATTTAGTTTCCCAATCATTGTTTTTTAGATTTTTATCAAAATTACCGGGCGAAACGCTTGATACTAAAATTTCAACATTGTCATCACTATTTAAGTCTTCTAAATAAAAATTTTCAAAATATTTCGGACTAATAAATTTGTTAAGAATTCTTTTTTCTTCAAAATCATAAATAACCAAACCTCTTATTGGAACTGAGTGAGTTGTAGCAACATATAGAATGAGTTCCGGTCTTTTGTCGTCATCAAAATCATAAAGTTTTGCTTCGATTCTGGATAAATCCCAATCCTTATTTAATATTGGCTCTCTAATTAAAACCGGCTCTTCATCAATAAAAACTAATTCAGTTTTTGCGTTTAGAACCGAGACAAAGAGAGTATCTAAATTTAAAGTGAAAAATATGATTTCATCTATACCATCAGAATTATAATCTGCAAAAAAAACTTCGAATGCTTTTTGAATTTTTCTATCAAATTTATATGACCCAAAATTTACTTCAGTTGAATCAAAAAGATTTAGATAACTAATTCCAGTTAAAATTTGAGTATAAGGTTGTATCCTTTCGCTTTTGCCATCTTTATCAAAATCATGATAAATTTGATAATAGTTTTTATCAAATTCCATTTGTGCCGTAATTGCAATTTTATATGGATAAAAGCTTGAAAGAATAGTTATATAAATAATTGCACTAATCAATAAAGCAAAGACAAAAAACAACACCTTTATATTTTTATAAGATTTAATCATTAGACTTAACTAGTATCAAATTTCAAACCTAAAATAAACGTCCAAAACAATCTGTTTTTTCACTCGATGTTGCAATAATTGCAACATCGAGTCTATTCCATGTTGCATTTTTGCAACATGACATGGAAATAAACTTGCAATTTAGGCTAAAAACGACTTGGTCTAATAATTGGTTATTCTTATTTAATATTATAAAAATTATCGAGGGCCGATAATCTGTCGGAGATTTGATCAAGCGCCATGCTTGATTGGTCTCCGACCTTTTTTTTGTCTTTTCATAGTTGAGGTAAAATTGGATAAAAATTATTTTTCGACTATTGATGAAAACAACAACTTAGTTGAATTCAGAATTGACGAAACTCCAAAATCTATTAATGGCGTTATTCATTACACTACAGTGGTAATTCAGTCAATTGATAAAATTTATCTTCTCCCTTTTACAGCAGCTTATGATGAATCAAAATCAATTGAATCAGCAAAAAAATTTATTTATGAAATGAAATCAATTTGCAAAAGTAATGGTAATATAATTTTTACCAAACAATTACAAAGCATTTGCACTGTGTGGGAAAGTGAAATTCTGACTCGCTAATCAATTAACTTTCATCCAACCTTCTTTTTTGTTCATTTTCTGCAAACTATATTATAATTTAATATTTTTTCAAAAAATATATTTTATTTTCTATTTTTATAAACTTTAGATTTAACAAATAATTATTTTTGTCGATAATATTAATATCAATTAATTACATATTTAGGCTTTCTAATGTCTAGGAAAAAACAAGCGATCTATATTTACTTTATTCTTGCAGGGTCCTTTCTGTTATCATTATTTTCAATAATTCAGAAAATCATTCTTAATATTAATCCGTTTGCACTAAATGGTTTTATTATTCCTATTATTTTTGGCAGTGCTGTCGGTGCAATTTTGGCTTTTTTTATGATAAGGATAAAAAGAGAGAAACTGATATCAAAGGGGATTTTATCCAGCATAAGCTGTCCAACAATTGTAACAAACAAACGGAGCCAAATTGTAGATTATAATAATGCTACGGCAAAGATTCTTAATCTTCCTAAAAGTGAAATCCTTGGGAAAAGAATAAATGAAATTTTAGAATTTAATCCGGCTGAAGAAGTAGAACATAATTCAAAAATTGGCAGTAAAATTTTTCAAATGGAATTAAACAACAAGACATTTTATTTTGGCAGAAATGTACAAAAATTTAAGGATCCATTTACTAAAGATATTTACTTTGTAACTTCATTAAGCGATTTAACCGAAAGAATTGAAAGCGAAAAAAGATTAATCGAAGCAAAAAATTTAGCGGAAAAAGCTGATAGATTAAAATCAGAATTTCTTGCACAAATATCTCACGAAATAAGAACTCCGGTAAATACTATTACAAGTTTTTCGTCAATCATTGAATCTGAATTAAGAGAAAAATCCGAATTTGAATTTGAGGAATATTCAGAGTTTTTCAGTTCAATAAGAAAGGGAAGTAAGCGATTAATCCGCACAGTTGATTCAATTTTAAATTTCGCTCAAATGCAGTTAGGAAATTATGAAGTGTTTATTGAAGAGATTAATCTTTATGATTTGGTCAATTCAATTAGTGAAAATTATCTTCCGGAAATAAATGCAAAGAATTTATCCTTTACATTAAAAGCAAATAAAAAAGATATATATGCAAAAATTGATAAAGAACTTTTCCAATTATTATTTGATAATCTTTTAGAGAATTCTATAAAATATACTTCTGAAGGATATATTACTGTAAATCTGAATGAAGAAAATAATCAAATAAATTTTAGTATTGAAGATACGGGAAGTGGAATAGACAAAGAATTTCACGATAAAATTTTTGAGCCATTTGCTCAGGAAGATTCAGGTTATTCAAGAAAATTTGAAGGTATGGGTTTAGGATTATCTCTTGTAAAAAGATGCATAGAATTAAATAAAGGGGAAATGGAATTAACAAGCGAAAAAAATAAAGGGACGAAATTCCATTTAACTTTTAAAGCGGCATAACACAAAATTAATCGTTTTCAAAAAGTCGTCTTGTTAAAACTGCTAAACTTTGAGTAAGCTGCGCATTTTCTAAAACAATATTTTCTGGAAGTTTAATTTGGATTGGAGCAAAATTCCAAATAGCCTTAATTCCTCCCTCAATCATATAGTTAGCAACTGACTGGGCAGCAAAAGCCGGGACAGCAATAACACCAATTTTAATTTTCATTTTTTTTGCTAGGTCGGGAATTTTTTCCAACGAAAATATTGGTACGTTATGAACTTTAGTTCCAATTTTTGTTTGATCATTATCAAAAGCCGCAACGTAATTTAATCCATATTCTTTAAATCTTGTATAACCCAGCATAGCTGTTCCCAAACTGCCAACTCCGGCAATGAAAGCGTCATTAATTTTATTCCAATTTAGAAACCCTTTTATTCCCTTAATTAAAAGCTCAATATTATAGCCGGTTTTAGGTCTGCCTGTAACTCCGGTATATTCAATATCTTTTCTAACTTGAGTAGGATCAAGCGACATTTCATTTGCAATAATTGTACTTGAAACTTCAGTTAAACCTTGTAATTTAAGCGTATTTAGAAGATGGACATATCGTGGAAGTCTTCGTAAAGTTGGCTCAGGTGTGGCTTTATAAGTTTTAATTAAGTTCATTGCTGCTCCTATATCGAGAAACTTTTCTCGGCACAATTATAACAAATAAAGAGTTGGATGTCAATTTATAATTATTTTAATCCGAGTCTTCCCAATCTGGAACGTAAATGTCTCTCGGTAATGTTCAAAAGTCTAGCTGCTGCACTTTGATTTCCATTGGTTCTTGAAAGTGCTTCATGAATTAGTTCACGTTCAAAAGCATGAACTTTTTCTTCATATCCATCGGAAATATTATGCGGATCAATAAGTGTTTTTTCTGAGACAATATTAATTTGTGAGGGCAAATCTTTCTTTGTTATATATTCGTTTCTGGTTAAAACAAGAGCACGTTCAATTATATTTTCTAGTTCTCTAATATTACCGGGGAAACTATATCTCATAAGTTCATCTAAAGCTTCTTTCGTAATTCCGTTTATTACTTTATTATTTTCTGCAGAATATTTTTTAATAAAAAAATCTACTAAAAGAGGAATATCTTCTTTTCGTTTTCTTAAAGGAGGGAGATTTATTGAAACAACATTTAATCTATAATACAAATCCTCTCTAAATTGGTTTTTAGTTATAAGTTCTTCTAAATTTATATTTGTTGCAGCTAAAATTCTCGCATCTATTTTTTGAATTTCATTGCTGCCAACTTTTTGAATTTCATTAAACTGCACGGCACGCAAGAGTTTTACTTGAAGATGAATCGGAATTTCACTCACTTCGTCTATAAATAAAGTGCCTCCATTTGCCTCTTCAAATCTTCCAATTCTCTGATTGAGCGCACCGGTAAAGGATCCTTTTTCATGTCCGAATAATTCACTTTCCAGTAAACTTTCTGAAAGAGATGCAACATTTACTGTTACAAAAGGCTTGCTTTTTCTTGAACTGCTAAAATGAATTGCCTTTGCTATTAATTCTTTTCCGGTTCCGCTTTCGCCGTTAATTAAAACTGTTGCCCTGCTATCGGCAACTCTTGCAGCAATGCTTAAGACATCATCCATATTTCCGCTTTGAGTAACTATGCTCTCAAACTTGAATTTTTCACAAAGCTGTTCTTTAAGCTGTTTATTTTCTCTAATAAGATTTTTCTTTTCATCAATTCTATCAATTGTCGATTCTAATTCATCCAAATCAATTGGCTTATTTATATAATCGTAAGCGCCGGCTTTCATAATGGAAACAGCGTCTTCAATTGTGCCATAAGCAGTCATTACAACAATTTCAACTTCCGGATTAAATTCTTTGAACTTTTTGACAACATCAAAACCGCTCCATTCCGGCATTCTAAAATCAGTCAGTACAATATCAATTAAATTATTTTGAAGAATTTCAAAACCTCTCATTCCGCTTTCGGCAGTATAAACTTTGAAATTCCTTTTTACTAAAAAACTCTTCAATGATAAAAGCTGAGTTTGCTCATCGTCAATTAAAAGTATAGATAAATTTTCCATTGTGTTTTCTTTTTTATTTGTTGACCAGAAAAGTTTTAACCCGGCATTTGAATTTTAAATGTAGTTCCAATTCCTAATTCACTTGAAACTGAAATTACACCATCATGTTCATAAATAATCTTTTGAACAATGCTTAATCCAATTCCATTACCTTCAGCTTTTGTTGTGAAATAAAGATTAAATATTTTATTTATTTTTTCTTTTTCAATTCCGGAACCGTTATCTGACAAAACAATTTCTAAATTCTTGTTTTCTTTACGTGCAACATGAATTACTATTCTTCCATTTCCTTTTATAGCATAAAGTGCATTTTCAATAAGATTGATAAACACTTGTTTTATTTTATTGAAATCCCAATTAACATTGTAGTTTTCATCAGATTTATATACAAGTTGAATCCCATTTACTTTTGAAATAAACTCATATTGTTTTAGTAAATCATTAAAGAAATTATTTATTGTAAAAGTAGTTTTATTAAGTTTCTCCGGTTTAGTAAATCTTAAGAATTCTTCTACGGTAGCGTTAATTCTTTTTACTTCATTATAAATTATTTTTGTAAAGGAATTATACTCCTCAACATTTTCTTTAGGTTTGAAATCTTTCGAAAGCTGTTGAATGATTGTCCCTATTGAGTTTAATGGGTTTCTAATTTCGTGCGCCACTCCGGAAGCAAGCTCACCCATTGCGCTTAATCTTTCTTTACGTTCAAGTTGTTCTTCAAGCAACTGCCTTTCTGTAATATCTCTAAAAAGCAAAATATAGTTGATGTTGTTTTTTTCATCCGTAAACTTATTTTGCGAAACTAAAAATGTTTTTTGATTTCCGCCGATCAAAATGTTTTTAGAAATAATACTTTGTTTTGATAGAAGAATCTCTTCAATAATTTCTTTGCTGATTTTATTTTTTGTTTCATCAGAGTCTTCCAAGCTAAAAAGTTTCTTGGCAGAATTATTAGCAGTCAACAATTCGAAAGAACTATTAAGGACTAAAATTGAATCACTAACATTTTCAATAACTTTGAGAGAATATTCTTCAAAAACTTCAAATCTTTTTTGGAGAAGATTAAAATTCTGTTTAACAAAAACAGATACAAATAAAATTGACCCGACCACAAAAAGAAGAATTCCAATAATTATAAGTCGTCTAATAACACGATCATTTATTGCGTTTAATTCATCCAAAGTAAGAGCTAAACGAAATAATCCAACTATTTCTCCTTTGTAACTGAATGGATGAATTGCTTCAAACACTTCAATATTTTCAAAATTCATTATGCGAGAGACAAAAGTAGAATCAGTATAAGATTTTGTTAACTCAGCCGATTTACCAAAGGGCTCTAAGTATTTTATATTACCGGAAGCTGCAATAATTCCATCTTCATCTTGAAGTGCAGCATAAACAATTCCCGGATTTTTAGTAACTTTTTGCAAAAGCGAACCAAATCCAAATCCTTTTCGAAACGATAAAAGTTCTTCGGCGTCAATATTTAATACAACTGCACTATTATTTTTTGTGCGCAAAGCAACGGCAAATCTTTTACCTTCAACAAATCTTGCATCTTTAACCCCAATAATTAGAGTGTCAACTTCGCCGTTAAATATTGGTTTTAAGATTTCCTTAGGATTATTCTTTTCTTGAAGTCCAGTGTGAAATTCCTCACTGCTTGTGTAGATTTTTTTACCGGTTTTATCAAAGATATTTATACGGTAAATATTGTGCTTCTCAGCTAAATCAATAATTGATTTATTATCAATTTTGCCATCGTCAAAAAGTAACTTTATATAACTGGCATTATCCAAAAGTCTTTCTTCTGCTTCAAGTTCAATCTGCTCATAAGCCTCAATAGCATTGCCGGAACTTATGATTATAGTTTCAAGAAGTGAATGGGACTGTTTTTCAAGCAGATTAACAAGCTCTCGTTTACTTTGGGTTAATTCAATAACAGCCGAAGAAATTACAATTACTGCTGTCGAAAAAAATATCAACAGTAAACTCTTCGGCTGTATTAATCTTTTAGATATTAGTTCTCTAAATCTCAATTCAAAAACCATTTATTCATTGTTGGAATTTACTTCTCTATTTTTCTCAATCCAATTATAAATTGTTGGCAGAACTAATAAAGTTAATAAAGTAGCCGTAACTAATCCGCCTATTACTACAGTAGCCAATGGTCTTTGAACTTCAGAACCAGGTCCGGTATTAAACGCCATTGGAATAAATCCAAGTGAAGCCACTAAAGCTGTCATCAATACCGGACGTAGTCTGTTAGCCGAACCGGTAATTGTAGCTTCTCGCAATGTCATTCCCTCTTTTCTTAAATCATTTAGATGAGAAACGAGAACAATTCCATTTAGCACAGCAACACCAAATAGAGCAACAAATCCAATACTGGCAGAAACTGATAAATACAAATCTCTAATCCAGAGAAGTAAAACTCCGCCGGAAAGTGCAAATGGTAAATTTAGTAATATTAAAAATGCAAAACGAATTTGCCCAAACATCAAATACATTAATCCCACAATTATCAATAAAGACAATGGAACAACAATTAAAAGGTGATTCATTGCTCGTTGTTGATTTTCAAATGAACCGCCAAATTGTAGAAAATATCCAGCCGGTACATTAATGTTTTTGTCAATTTCATTTTGCAGATTTGCGACATAAGTTCCAATATCTATATTGTCTAGATTTATGCCAAGTATAACTCTTCGCCATCCATTTTCTCGGGCAATTTCGCGCGGACCTTCTTGAGCCTCAATATTAGCAACTCTTTTAAGAGGAATGAAATTTCCATTAGGCAAATAGACCGGAACTTCTAAAATTTCTTGAAATGAATTTCGGAATTCTTCAGGAAGTCTTGTAACTATTTCAAATCTTCGCTGTCCTTCATAAACTTGGCTTGCAGTCATCCCTCCTATTCCAGCTTCAATTACTGTTTGAATATCATCCACATTTAGTCCAAAATACGCAGCAGCATCTCTATCAATTGATATAGTTAAATAAGGCTGGCCAATTGGTTGTTCTAAAAAGAAGTTATCCGTTCCCTCTAGTTTCTGGACTAATCTAGAAATATTTTCTCCAATAATGCTAAGTGAATCCAGATCTTCGCCATAAATTTTTATAGCTAAATCTGATTTTACACCGCTCGTTAATTCATCAACACGCATAGCAATTGGTTGAGTAAAATTATATGAAAGTCCGGGTTCTGATTGCAAAAATGGTTCTATTAAATCTCTAATTTTATTTTTAGTCATTCCACTCCGCCATTCAGACTGAGGTTTTAGAATTACCCATACATCAGTTTGATGAACTCCCATCCAGTCATTAGCCAAATCGGAGCGACCGGTTTTCGGAACAACGGTTTGAATTTCCGGAATATTTTTGATTAGCTTTCCGGCGAACCAATTCGCATTTTCCACTGATTCATTTAGAGTTACAGAGGGAATTCTAACTTGTTCAACTAAAATTGAACCCTCATCTAACTCAGGCAAAAATTCTGTTCCCAAATTCATCATTACAATAATTGATAAAAAGAAAACTGCTAAGGCAACTGAAATTACTGCTAATTTCTTTTCAAGATATGTATTTAAGAAAGATTCATATTTTGGTTTTAACCAATCAATCAAATAATTTTTTCTTACTTTAATTCCTCTTCGAAAAATTATTGCACTCATTGCCGGCACATAAACTAAAGCCAGTATTAATGAACCAAACACTGCGGCAGCAACCGTAATTGCCATTGGTCTGTATAAAACACCTTCCATTCCTTCAAATGTCATTATAGGGACATAAACCATCAATATAATTAATACTCCAAAGAATATTGGTCGTGCAACTTCCTTGGCTGCTTTCATAATTACATCCGGATCATCTTTATCCTTTTGCATCTTATGAATTATATTTTCGATCATTACAACCGAACCGTCCACAACCATTCCAAAATCTATTGCTCCCAAACTCATTAAATTGGCAGCTAATCCAAATTCTTTCATTCCGATGAAAGCAAACAACATTGAAAAAGGAATTACTGATGCTACAATAAAGGCCCCTCTTATCTCGCCAAGCAAAAGGAGTAAAACCGCAATTACAAAAAATCCTCCCTCTAATAAATTTATTGTGATAGTTGAAGTTGTTCTTTCAATTAATTCGGATTGGTCATAAAACTTTTCAATTGTTACTCCATCAGGAAGTGATTTATTAACGTCAACAATTCTCTCATTTATGGCATCAATTACTTCTTGACCATTTCCTCCGCGCAGCATCATTACAATACCGGTAACAATTTCACCGTTTCCATCTTGAGTAACTGCACCTTGTCTTAATTGTTTTCCAAATTTCACTTCGGCAACATCTTTTATAAAAACAGGTTTACCATCTAAATTTTTGACAATAATCTGATTGATATCATTAGCTGATCGAATTTGTCCAAAACCTCTTATTATATATTGTTCTCGATTATGTTCAAGATAATTACCACCGGAAACGCTATTATTACTGGCGATAGCATCGATTATTTCTAATATGCTGATATTGTATGCTCTTAATTTTCCGGGTGAAATTATTACATCATATTGTTTTACAAATCCACCAAAAGAATTTATTTCTGTAACACCTTTAATGGTCTTTAATTGTGGGGCAATAATCCAATCTTGTATTGTTCTTAATTCGGTTAAATCATAATTAGCTCCTCTAACAACATATTGATAAATCTCTCCAAGTGCTGTTGATATTGGTCCAAGCTGAGGAATGGAAACTCCTTCAGGTAAATCTCCGCTTATTGACTGGATACGCTGGCTGACCATTGATCTTGCAAAATATGTATCTGTATCTTCGTCAAATTCTACAGTTACTGCCGAAAGACCAAACTGCGAAATTGATCTAACTTCCTTTACTTTCGGAAGTCCGTTCATTGCTGTTTCTATCGGATAAGAAACTAGTTTTTCAACATCATACGGAGAATATCTTCCGGCTTTTGTAATTACCAAAACCTGCACCGGTGTCACATCCGGTAAAGAATTTATTGGAATACTGTTCAGCGCTTCATATCCTCCAAAAGCCATTAGCACAACTAGAGAAAGTGCTACAAACTTTTGCTTCAAACTAAATTCTATAATTTTATTTAACATCATTAATTCCTCACTTAATCTGCGTATTGTTCAAATCTAGCTAATGCTTTTAAACTGAAAATTTGATTTACAGCAACTTCTTCACCTTCAGTCAATCCTGAATTTATAATTGCTCTGTCACCATTTATTTTTAGAATATTTATTAATCTCTGCTCAAAACTATCTTCACTTTTCTTCACATAAACCACTGCGTTTTCTTTTTCGTATGCAATTGCTGATGTTGGAATTGTTATTATCTTGTTTGGATATTGAGTTTCAATTTCAAGTCTTAAATTTTCGCCTGGTTTTGGCCATCTTTTTTCAGTTGAAGCTACAATGTTTACTACAATTGACTTATTTGCTTCATCTAGTGCGGGATTTATCGTGGTTATTTCTGCATTTATAATATTGCCTAAATTATTCTTTTGAAAAGCTTTTATCTTATCGCAGGTTTTCAGGTATGCTCCGTCTTCCGGTGAAACATAACCTCTAATCAAAACTTTATCTAAGTTGATGATCGTTAACATTTTGTCATAAGCAGTTACGGATTGACCAAGATCTATAAGATGCTGATCAATTGTGCCGTTGATAGCTGCTTTAATTTTTAGATATGGATCAATTGTAGATTGACTTTCCCACTTTTCAATTTCATTTTTATCAGTTCCGGCTGCAATTAATTTTGAGTATGATGCTTTCCTTCCAGCATTCGCTCTTGCAAAATCAGCTTCTGCTCTGTCTAAATCAGTTTGCGGACTTATTTTTTTTTCTACTAATTGTTTTATTCTCTCAAACTTATTTTCTTGATATTTTTCTTCAGCCACATTTTGCAAATATTCTGCAACAAGATTTCCGTATTCTGAACTTTCAAGTTCACAAAGAACTTCTCCCTTTTTTACGAATTCTCCTTCATGAGCATTTATTTTTATAATTCTTCCATCAACAGGCGCGGAAACTACAGAAATATTATCCGGTGCAGGATATACAAATCCAGGAACTGCAATTTTATATTTGTATTCAAGAAGTAAAATATTTTCCGTTCTAATCTTTAATTCGCTTACTTGTTGCTCATCAAGATTTATAATCACATTGTCTTTTATTTCTTTTTGTTCAACCAAAGAAGGGGGTGATTCTAATAATTCTTGATTGTTCTTATCATAATTTTCTTCTTCTCCGCAAGCAGCAAAAAGAAAAAGAGATATCATAAAAACAACTGAAATGTTGTTTAAAAATTTCATTCTATTCTCCTATTAATTAAAAACCAAAGTAGTGTTAAGATATTTTTCAAGATTTATTAACTGATAATAATATGCACGCAATGCATCTAAGTATCGTTTTTCACTTTGTAAAAATGTTCTTTGTGAATCCAAGAGACTTAGTAAATCAATTTCGCCAAGCCTGTAACCTTCCAAAGTAAGATTTCTTAAAAGTTCTGATTTCTTTTGAATCATCGATTGATATCTTTTTATTGTGCTTAGACTTGCCTCATAACTGTGCCAGGTGTGTTCAATTCCGGTTTTCATTTGTAATTGAACTTCTTTCCTTTTGTAAATCAACTGATTTCTGTATGCCGATGCTTGTTGAATTTCAGAATTATTATTCAGTGCAAACCAAAGCGGAATTTGCAAACCGATTTCAAAACCACTAAAATCATAACCGCTTCCGTAATCTTGCTTGTAATAACTAAAATTTAGATTTGGTAATAATCCGCTCCAAGCTGAATTTATTTTATTTTCTGCTGAACTAAGTTGTTTTGATATACTCAAATATTCAGGAAGAATTTCTAAATTTTCTAGCACTTTTAATTGACCAATATTGATTTCCACATATTCTAAACTGTCAGGGAAATTTATTCCGTACTTTTGTTCTTTTGGATTAAGACCGATTGATTTAAATAAATTATATCTGGAAATATGAAATAACCTGTTTGCATCTTCCAAATCATTTTCAGCTTCAGCATATTGAATTTCTGCTTTCATTAAATCTAATTCCGAACTTTCACCGGCTTCAACTTTTGATTTAACCGCATTTAGTAAATCTCCAGAAATGCTGATTTGTTCATTATAAAGTGCGCTTAACTCTTTTGCGTAAATTATATTTGTATAATTATTCTTCACTTCAGAAATAACATTTAGCCTTTCAGATTCTATTTTAAATTCAAGGGCAGATTCTTCATCAGAAATTGCATTTAAATTATAAATTGTACTCAAAGGAAAATCTATCGATTGGGAGATTGACCAACGTTGTTCTGCAAAATTAGAGTTTTGAATCCCTTCTTTCATGAACGAAACTGTTGGAGAATTCAATCCGAAACTTCCTATATATTCACTACTTTTCTTTTCCTTCTCTTGAATTAACTGGTTCAAAACCGGATTGTTTTTCAATGCTAAATCTATAGCAATATTTACTGTTAATTCTCTCAGTGTCTCTTTCTTTTCTTGAGCATACAAAAAAGTTAGAGATACAAGAAATAGTATTATGAGTTTCCTCATTTGTTCACCTTTTATTTTTGCACTTCTTTCTAGATGTCTTGTCTTTTTATTGAATATAAAAAAGACTGCAGTAATCTAAATTTTGTCAAATTAAGGCGGAGACTTAAGCGGTGCCTAATCTAGAATGTACTGCAATCTTTTGGTTGTAAATGAACTTAGTTTTTTTCTGTTGATGTTGAATCTGTATAAATTGGGCAATTAACAAATCTTTTTCTGCCATTCCATTTTTTAGAAGCTTTTGCTCCTTTGCCTATTCCTTTTGAATTTGCTGATTTCGATTCCAACAAAGCTTGTGCACGCATTCCCCTTTTATAATCTTGATCAAGTCCATTTGGAATTCCGTCATTATCATGATCCGGAGCATTGTCATTAAATCCATCACCATCATTATCAACAAAATGAATTCCGTGCGCAATTTTTGTTTTATCAATAACTTGAGTTGAATCTTGAGCACTTAAAGTTGTCGAAAACCCAAAAACTAGAATTAGAATAAGAAATAATTTGTTTTTCATTTCAGCCTCATTTTTTCCATTTTAATAGAAATAATGTGCCAAATAAATTTATTCGTTTTTGAACAGAATTTGATTAATTAAAAATACTCAACATCCAAATAGTCGAAGCTGTTCGACTTATTAGTCGAGCTTCTTTTAGAACTTTAAAATTGCTTATTTTTGATTATTAAATAAATTGGAGGATTTATGAACTACAGAAAATTTGGTAACACAGATTTAAATGTTAGCGAAGTTGGATTTGGTGCTTGGGGAATTGGCGGACCTGCAATGGCAGGAGATATTCCAATCGGCTGGGGAAATGTTAATGATGAGGAATCTATTAAATCCTTAAAAAAATCTTTTGAGCTTGGGATTAATTTTTTTGATACCGCCGATTTTTATGGTTTGGGTCATTCAGAAGAATTAATCGGCAATACATTTGGAAGCAGTGATAAAATTATTGTTGCAACAAAAGTAGGTCATCGATTAAATCCGGATAATGCAATTGCACTCGATTATTCAAAAAAACATATCCTTTCTGCGTGCGATGCAAGTCTAAAAAGATTAAAACGCGATTCTATTGATTATTATCAGCTTCATTCTGCTAAACTTTCACATTTAGAAAATGGTGAATGCATTGAAGCCATGGAACAGTTGCAAAAAGAAGGAAAGATTAGATATTGGGGAATTTCTCTTAATACTTTTAATCCTTTTCCGGAAGCCGAGTTTTTCATTAAAAATAAAATTGGGAATGGCTTTCAGTTGGTTTTTAATGTGATAAATCAAAGAGCAATTGATTTATTCGAGAGATCAAAAGAAAACGGTTATGGAATTATTGCTAGAATGCCCCTTCAATTCGGATTATTAACCGGAAAATTTTCAAAGTATGCTACATTTCCTAAAAATGATCATCGCCATTTCCGATTAACTCAGGAAATTTTGTCAGAATCCTTAGACTTTTTGAAAGATGTTTGGCAAATTTCTGAAAAACTTAATATTGAGAAAACTTCATTAAGTATGAGTTTTATTTTAGCTTTTCGAGAAATTTCGACTGTAATTCCGGGAATAAAAACTGAAGAACAAGCTATAAAAAACACTTCACAGATTATTCCTATAGAAAAAAGTGATCGGGATTTGTTAACTAACCTTTACAAAGAAAAACTTTACAAACTTGTTGAAATGATGGAACGACAAGGTTAATTAGCATCCTACTTAATCCAACAAAAAAGAGTTATCTAAAAACAAATATTGACAAAATATTTTTAGTAAAGATTGCCATGCACTGTAAAACGATGCTGGCAATCTTTTGTAAGAATGTAAGTTTTCATTAAGGACTTTCCTTTGAATGACTAACGCTATAAAATAATACTAGCCTTTTCAATTCAAAATATCTTTGGGGATAACCAAATTGTTTTTCCATTAAAAACCTATAAATGAATTATGATTCATTTTTGTCTTGACATATTTGTTCCTCTTTTTTATTTTTGAATAATGATTCATTAATCATTTGAGAAGAAGAGATGAGAGTTAAAGAAGGAAATAAGAAAGAAGACATTCTAAAAGCATCAATAAAAGTTTTTGCAAAAAATGGTTTTCACAATGCGAAAATCTCAAAGATTGCTGAAGTGGCAAATGTTGCTTCCGGAAGTGTTTATTTATACTTCAAAAATAAAGAAGATATTCTCTTTCAAATTTTTAAAGAAATTTGGGAAGAATTGAATCTCAAACTGAAAGATATTTCTGAATCAGAAGAACTGAATCCAATAGAAAAAGTAAACCACATAATAGATTCTACTTTTGATGTATTCGAATCTAAACCTGCCCTTGGCGTTGTGTTTGTTAATGAACAGAATCATGTGCAGGACACATGGAATAATTTTCAAAAGTATTACGATAACTTTCTTGATTACGGAGAAAACGTAATAAAAGAAGGAATTAAAATAAAAGTTTTTTATTCTGATATAAACCTTTCCGTTTTTAGATTTTTTGTTTTTGGCGGCATTAGAAATTGTATTCAGACATGGGCAAAAAATCCTAAAACATATGCTTTAAGTGATTTTCGAAAAGGAATTAAAGAATTAATTAATAACGGAATTGTTATAAAACAGTTGACTTAAAACATGATTAAAAAAATAGTAGTATTCATTTTATTTTCTATCCTTTTAAATGCCCAAGTGACTTCACTTTCCGATGCTATTGATCTAGCATTGAGTAAAAATCTCGAAATAAAAAGGTATGAAGAAAGATTAATTCAAAAAGAATTTGGTAATCAGAAAGCTTGGGGAAATTTTCTCCCAACAATTGATTTCGATTACAGCTATAATAGATTGGATGACGACCTCACAATTGATCTAGCTCCAATAAGAAACGGGATAATTTCACTGCAAGCTAACACACAAACAGAGATAGCAAATATTTATTCAATTATACAGACCGGTCAGGCTCTGCAAGATGCACAAAAACTGGCATTCTTAAACCAAGCAGTTCAACAGTTAGATAATCTAATACCAGCATTTGCCTCAACATTAAAACAAAAAGAATATCAAAAAGCGGGTTTAACAGCTATTCAGCCTCTATTTGTTGGTGGGAAATTATTGGCTGCAAAGAAAAATGCTGCGGCAGAACAAAGTGTAGCGGAACAAGAGTTAATTCAAATAAAAAATAAAATTATTATTGAGACAGTAAGTTCGTATTTAAAATTAGTATTAATGAACAATGTTATTAATACCAGAAAAGATTTAGTAACTGGAATCAAAGAGCATTACAATCGTGCAGAAAAACTTTATAATGAAGGATATATTTCAAATCACAATGTACTAAGAGCTCAAGTTGCACTAGCAGAAGCAACTAGAAATCTAGAGAATGATAAGGACAACCTTGTTCTTTCAACATTAGCCTTAAAAGAAAAAATTGGAGTTTCGGATTCTCTTTTTGTTCAAGTAAATGATACACTTTTATTTAAAGAGATTGATCTTTCAATTGAAGTTTTGAGATCACAAATGAAAGATCATCAACCATTATTTAGAATACTTCAACAAAAATTGATTAGCGCAGAGCAGAAATTTAATTCTGCAAAAGCCAGCTTCTTACCTCAAGTTGCAGCTTTCGGCCGTTATGAAGTTTATCCTCAATATTTATCGGCACTTGAACCAAGATGGGCGGTTGGCATTCAATTAAAAATGAATTTGTTCAATGGATTTAAGGACTATGCAGATATTCAATCTGCTTCATATTTAGAAAATGAAGTAAGGTTAATTAAAAGTGATGTAGAAAGAAAAATTGATTTATTGCTCAATAGCAAGCTCACAGAATTCAATAGCAGTAAACGAAATTATTTAAAATTAGAACTTGATCTTCAATTGGCTAAAGAAAATTTAAGAGTTAATGAAAAAAGATTTGAATCAGGATTAGGAATTTCTCTTGAAGTAATTGACGCCCAGCTTTCGTTAGAAAAAACTGAATTGGACAGAATCATCAATCTTTATCAATATTATCAAACCTTAGCAAAAATATACGAAACAGTAGGAACACCAATAAAAATCTTGGATTTATATAATTAATCGGTTTTAAAAATGAAAAACTTCGATGCAAAATTTCTTTTATTAGTACCAGTTGTAATTTTAATTGCTGCAGTAATTTATTTGGTTAATTCTAAAGATCCAAAAAATATTACTGTTGGACTTATTGAAACGACAACAATTGATATAGCTTCAAAAATACCTGGTAGATTAGAAAAGATTCTAATTAGTAAAGGAACAAAAATTAGCAAAGGTGATACACTTGCAATATTAGGAAGCATAGAAATGACTGCAAAAGTTGAACAAGCGCGTGGTGTAAAGGATGCAGCTTACAATAAATATTTGATGGCTCAAAATGGTGCAAGAAGCGAAGAGAAAAGAGCTGTAGAGCAATTTTTTCTTCAAGCAAAAGAACAATTTCTTTTTGCGGAAAAAACATGGAACAGATTTCAAGCATTGTATTATGAAAAAGTAGTTTCAACACAAGAAAGAGATGAAGTTGAGTTCAAGTATAATGCGGCTAAACAACAGATGGAAGCGGCTAGAGCAAAATTAGAAATGGTAAACAAAGGCGCTAGAGTTGAAGAAATTGCTGCTGCTAAAGGTTTATATCATCAAGCAGAAAATGCTTTTAATGAAGCAATGGCTTACCTCGGCGAATTAACACTTATTTCTCCTATTGATGGGGAAATTTCTAACATAATTGCTGATGAAGGTGAAGTTATAAATAGTGGATATCCAATAATTTCTATTCTCAAAAAAAATGAAGCATACGCAGTCATTCAATTAAGAGAAGACAGATTAACAGATCTAAATATTGGGTCAATAATAACCGGCTATTTGCCTTCTTTGAAAGATACTATAGAATTTGAAACAATCTTTATTAGTCCACTTGCAGATTTTGCAACTTGGAAACCAACAAATCAAAAAGGTGAATTTGATTTAAAGACTTTTGAAATTCACTTGCGCCCTATACTAAGCAAAAATGATTTAAGACCGGGAGTGACAGTACAATTTGAATTATAATTATGATGCGATTTGATAAAAAAATATGGAAAGAATTTAAGAGAATTCTAAATAAAACATCTCTTATTGTTGCCGTGGCAGCCCCCCTTGCTGTGGCAATATTCTTTTCATTATTATACAAAAATGAAATTGCCAGAGATCTTCCAATTGGGTTTTATGATTCTGATAGAAGTGAGTTATCAAGAACCATTCTTAGATATCTTGATGCTTCTGACTATATGAGAATTGACAAAGAGATTACTTTTATTCAAGACATTGAAAACGAAATTCAACAAGGGAAACTTGAAGCTGTTTTTGTAATTCCTATAAATTTTGAAAAAGATATAAAATCCGGCAAGTCTTCCACTCTTGTGGTTTATAAAAATACATCAAATATTATAACTGGAAATATGATTTTAAAGGATGCAAATGCTGTTATCAGGACTGTATCTGGTGGTGCTTTTGCAAAGAAACTAAAATCGAAAGGAATAAATGAAGAGCAAGCTTTAAATATTGCTAATTCAATAAAAATTGATTCCCATCCATTGTTTAATACTCATTATAGTTATGCTCTTTTTCTTGTACCTGGTTTAATATTTGTCACTCTGCAATTAGCAGTAATGCTTTCTTCTGTTGTTCCGAATACTAACAAAAAAAATATGAGTGAGTTTTTTGTAAGATTGATTCCCCAAGTTTTGCTTCAGTATTTTAATTTTATTGCAGTAGCATTTATAATTTTGCCATTGTTTGATATTCATTTAGATGGGAATTTGAATTCAATATTTATTTTCTTCAATCTGCTTATTATTGTCTCGGCTTCAATTTCAATACTTATTTCATTTATCTCAAATAATGAGTTGTTTAATACTGAAGTTGTACTTTTGCTTAATACACCAGCATTTTTATTTTGCGGTTTAACTTATCCATTAAATTTAATGCCGGATATTCACATTTGGTTCGCACAAACAATCCCTTTCACACACTTTTTTGAAGCGTTTATAAAAATATTTTACATGAATGGCAAACTAAGTTTGGCAGCGTCAGAGATAAATATTTTACTTGGTTATCTTTTTATCATTTTTTCAATTACGCTAATTGTAGTTACTATTAAAATCAAGAAAGCAAAATTGTTAAAATGAATATTTTCAAAAAAATATTATTTCGTGAGCTAAATTTTATTAAAGAAGAGAAGAGTCTTTTTGCTTTGATTTTTCTTGCCCCTTTCTTTTTTGCATTTTTCTATTCATCAGTCTATATCAGTAAAGTAGAAACTGACATAAATATTATTGTTGTAGATGAAGACAATTCGGAATTGTCCAGAACTTTTACTCGATACTTAGATGCACATCAGAAGCTTGCAATTTATTCAAACTCTTTCAACTATCATGATGCTGAAACATTTATTAAAGAAGATAAAATAGCTGGATTTGTATTCATATCAAGTGGATTTGAAAAGAGCATAAAGCAATCAAAAGGTTTTACAGTTTCACTTTACTTGAATAACGCTAGGTTTTTAACTTCAAATGATATTAATATATCAGTAAACGAAGTTGCTGGAACAATGAATGCCAGTATCAAACTAAATTATCTTCAATCTAATAATTTCAGCAAAAAACAAAGTTTGGCTCAATTTGAACCGATCAAGATTGATATTAGATCGCTTTATAATTTCACAGAAAGTTATGGGGATTTTGTAATACCGGGACTGCTAGCTTTAATTTTGCAGCAAACTTTACTAATAGGTATTTCGCTGGCTTTTACAAAAGAAATTGAAGAAAAGAGAACAAAAGAACTTTATGAGCTAAGTAATAAAAGTCTCACCAAAGCAATTATTCTAAAAAGTATTTTTTATATAGTACTTTTTTCAACAATATCTTTTTTCTTTTTTACTGTTACTTTCAATTTATTTAGTATTTCCTTGACAGGAAGTGCGTTTGCTTTATTATGCATTACAACTGCCTATCTTATAAGCGTTTCAATGTTTGGATTTTTCTTATCCACCTTTCTAAAAAGAAAAATTGCCGTACTTCAATTTTTTGCTTTTACATCTTTACCATTTTTTATGGCTTCTGGATATAGCTGGCCTAAATCCGCAATTTATGATTCTATTAATTGGTTTATGTACTTGGTGCCAAGCACATCATATTTAGAATCTTTTATTTGTGTAACACAAAAGGGACAAGGGTTTGATGGAATTTACGTCAATACAATTATTCTAATAATTCTTGCAGCTCTTTACTTTACTGCAGGTCTTTATAAAATTAAAAAATTACCTATACACTAAATAGTTGGGACTATTCAATACTCTAACCCAAGCGGAAGATTAGTCCCATTTTTTATTCCATAATTTGTAAAGCAGAATTTCCATTTATTAAAGAACTTAATTGACTCTCAGAACCAAGCAAATCTTTTACAGTAAGATTGTTAACAACTTTATCAATTGCCTCTTGCATAAATTTCCACAAAGATCTTATTGAACAGTCAATTGAATTAGTACAAATATCGGCAGCGCCTGAGTGAGTTTCGCAGAACTTCTCATCATATAGCCTTCCACCAATTACAGTAAGCACTTCGCCTATATAAATTTGATCGGGCGAGCGAGTTAAAGTATAACCTCCACTTTGTCCACGCTCACTTTCAAGAAATCCACCAAGCCTAAGAGTACGTAGTATCTTTGCAGTATTATGCTGAGAAATCCCTTCGGACTCGCTAATTTCTGGAATTGTTAAGATTTTATTTGTTCCATAAAACTTTGCGATCCTTAATAAGCAGCGTAATCCATATTCTTCCTGGGCACTAAATTTCATTTTTAATAAACTCTCTATATATTCACTTTAACATCTTGAAAAATCTTTACGCATTACATTCATTTTTTACTTATTTATAAATGGCTGCTCGCTTTAGCGAGTATATATTTTACTAAATAATTCTTTAAAGATATTAGTTTTCATTTAATGGAATTTTAGAACCGCAGGCTCTTGCATGAACTAATTTTCCGTATGCTTCTTCAGAAATTGACGGACCTTGTTTTTTGCAATGTGTATTAAATTGATCAATTAAAGAATCGGCAATTTCTTGCGGTGATCTTCCTTCAATATGATGTCTTGGCAATACAAAAATAGGTTCGCCATTTTTGAACAGCGCCATAAAAGGAGAAGATGGAGGAATATTTAATAAATATTTTTGACGAACTAAATCAACAGAATCTCTGTCTTGTCCGGCAAAAACAGTTACTAGTCTATCCGGAATCAAATCATTTTGAACTGCATGACATACGCCAGGTCTTGCGCTTCCGGCTGCGCATCCGCAAACAGAATTAATTATCAGCAATGTAGTTTTATCATTTTTTGATCCTAAAACTTCATCAACTTTTTCTGGAGTTGTTAATTCTTCAAATCCGGCATAAAGTAATTCATCGCGCATTGGTTGTACTGCTTCAGGATCATATATCGGTGGTTTTTGATTTATATTAAACATATTTATTTCCTTTGTAGATTTTGGTTAAAATTTATTTACTCATTTATTCCGGCCTAAATTTTTAGTTTTGTCGCAGTTTTATTTTATAGATTCCGATATTCCGAAAAGCGGGAACCGGAATGACAAACTCATGTTTTGCCGGTCTCTCTAAAAAAATCCTAATTCCAGTTTGGCTTCTTCACTCATCATGTCCTTATCCCACGGGGGATTCCAAACTAAATCCACATAAACATCATTAACGCCTTCAACTGATTTTACTTTTTCTTTTACTTCAGGAGGAAGACTTCCTGCAACCGGACAAGCCGGCGAGGTAAGCGTCATCTTAACGTAAACATTTGCATCGTCATCAATATTAATTTCGTAGATCAATCCTAATTCCCAAATATCAACAGGAATTTCCGGATCAAAAACTGTTTTTAATAATGTGATTATATTTTGTTCTAATTTGCCTTTATCAACCATTTTTATTCCTCTTACTGAAACATCTTTTTAATTTTTAGCAATCCGGCTTCTAATTTATCCACTTCTTCAAAAGTATTATAAAATGCAAACGAAGCTCGCGCTGTAGCCGGCAAATTAAATCTTTGCATAATTGGCTGAGTGCAATGATGCCCCGTTCTTATTGCAATTCCATGCGTATCTATTAAAGTCCCTATATCATAAGGGTGAATTCCATCAATTACAAAAGAGATTACAGAAGCTTTGTGTTTGGCGTTCCCAATTATTCTAAGTCCGTCAATTGCCAGTAATTTTTCAGTTGCGTATTCTAAAAGCTTTTCTTCATATTTTGTTAATTCATCTCTATCAAATTGATTCAAATAATCAATCGCATTACCCAAACCAATTCCACCAGAAATATTTGGAGTACCGGCTTCAAATTTATGCGGAAGATCATCAAAAGTAGTTTTTTCAAAAGTAACGGTTCTAATCATATCACCGCCCCCTTGGTAAGGAGGAAGCTCGCTTAAAAGATGAGTTTTACCGTAAAGAATTCCTATTCCGGTTGGACCAAAAACTTTGTGACCGGAGAACACATAAAAGTCACAATCTAATTCTTGAACATCAACTTTTATATGCGGAGTTGCCTGCGCTCCATCAAGCATAACCGGGATGTTATGGCTATGAGCAATTTTCACAATTTCCTTAACCGGATTAATTGTTCCAAGTGCATTCGATATATGAACCACTGAAACCAATTTTGTTTTTTCAGAAATTAGTTTTTCTAAATCTTCAATAACTAATTCACCGTCATCCGTTATTGGAATGACCTTTAGTTTGATATTTTTTCTTTCACACAAAAGCTGCCATGGAACTATGTTTGCGTGATGTTCCATATGCGAAACAATAATTTCATCACCTTCTTTTAAAATGTTTGCACGGCACATCGTGTTTGCAATTAAGTTTATTGCTTCTGTAGCACCTCGGACAAATATAATTTCGGAAGCGCTCATTGCGTTTATAAATTCTTTAACTTTTAAACGGCCGCTTTCATAAGAATCAGTTGCAAGCTCGCTTAAAAAATGTAATCCGCGATGAATATTTGCATTCTCAAAGGTGTAATAATGTTTGATGCTTTCAATAACACTGCTAGGCTTCTGAGTGGTTGCAGCGTTATCAAGATACACCAGAGGTTTCCCGTTCACCAAACGAGAAAGAATTGGGAAATCCTTTCTCACTTCGTTAACATCAAATTTTCTTTTAACTATTTTTTCCTCTTTAGGAAAAATATCAAATCCATTTTTCATAATTATTCTACTTCAACTCTTTGCAGACTTTCGAAAATCATGTGATTTAATTGTTCTTTAAACTCTTCAATTGTTACGTTATCAAGCACATCGCTTGCATAAGCTTTTATTAACATTGATTTAGCAATTGTTTCAGGAACTCCTCTTGAAAGAATATAGAAATAAGCTACATCGTCCAAACGCCCTATTGCGGCACCATGAGAGCATTTTACATCATCTGCAAAAATCTCTAATTGCGGTTTTGTATCCACTTGAGCTTTTTCTGTAAGCAAAACAGCTTTGTTGGATTGATAAGCATTTGTTTTCTGAGCATCTTGTCTTACTAAAATTCTTCCGGTAAAAACACCTCTTGAATTATCATCTAAAATACCTTTGTACAATTCATTGCTTTCACAATTTGGTTTTGCGTGATCAACAAAAGTATAATTATCAATATGCTGATTTTTCTTCCCAACATATAAACCATAATAATGTGTTTGAATATTTTCATCGTCCAACATAGACGATAAATCATTTCTTACAATAGATCCGCCAAATGTTAATGATAAATGATTGAATACAGAATCACGATTTTGATAACCATCTGTTAAATCAATGTGATATGAATTTTCTAATTCATTTTGAACTTTGTAATAATTCAAATGGGCATTTTGTTCAACAATAAATTCATTAATTGAATTGGACAAATATTTGTTACTGCCAAAGCCCCTATAGTTAGCTATAATTGTTGCTTCGCTGCTTTTTCCAATCGAGATATAACTTCTTGGGACAGATAAAATTTCGGCATTTTCGTTTCCATTTAAATATAGAACTTGAATTGGTTTTTCTAAAATTTTATTGTTCGGTATAAAAACAACCAATCCGTCACTTGAATATGCGGCATTCAAAAAGTTAAATGCATTTTTTAATTTTAAGTGCTTTCCAAAATTTTCTTTTATTAAATCAGGATTTTCTCTTGAAATTTTATCAAGACTTCCAATAACAATACCTTCCGGCAAATTATTTATATCCGATAATTCTTCAGAATAAATTCCATTTACAATTACTGCTAAATGGAAATCGAATCCGTTGAATAAATATTTCTGAATTTCTTCTTTTGTCAGATTTGTTTTTTCTACATTTAACGGATGAACAAAATTCTGCTTAAGAATTGGATTTACATTCGTGTAGCGCCATTCTTCATCCTTTAATGTTGGAAAATTCATTTCGCTTAATTGAATAAGCGCATCTTTTCTAATATCATGAAGAAATGTTTTTGTTTGTCCGTTTAACTTTGTTTCAAAATTATTGAACTGCGATATATACCATTCTTTCGAATTTTGAATTTCTGTTTTATTCATTATTAAACTCCCTCCTTATGCTGTTTCAAGAAGTTCATTCTTGACCCAATCGTATCCTTTTTCTTCTAACTCAAGCGCCAATTCTTTACCGCCGGATTTAATTATTTTTCCTTTGTACAAAACGTGAACAAAATCCGGAATTATATAATCAAGTAGTCTTTGGTAATGTGTTACAAGAATTACGGCATTGTCTTTCGATTTAAATGTATTAACGCCTTGCGATACTATTCTTAGCGCATCAATATCTAATCCTGAATCAGTTTCATCAAGTAAAGCTAATTTTGGATTTAACATAAGTAGTTGAAAAATTTCGTTCCTCTTTTTCTCACCGCCGGAAAATCCAACATTTACAGCACGACTAATAAGAGAATCATCCATTCCAAGAACATGAGCTTTTTCTCTCATTAATGCCAAGAATTCTTTTGGAGTTAATTCTTCTTTTTCGTGATGTTTTCTTATTTCATTAATTGCAGTTTTTAAAAATGTAGCATTACTAATTCCCGGAATTTCAACCGGATATTGGAATGCTAAGAAAACTCCTTCTCTAGCTCTTTCATCCGCTTCCATTTCTAATAATTGCTTTCCTTCATAAATTACTTCGCCGTCTGTAACTTCATAATTTTGATGTCCCGCTAAAACATTAGCCAATGTACTTTTGCCGGAACCGTTTGGGCCCATAATTGCGTGAACTTCGCCCGGTTTAACTTCTAAGTTTATTCCTCTAAGAATATCTTTTCCGTCAACTTTAGCATGTAAATTTTTAATGCTGATCATTTTATTCCTCTTATTATTCTAAATATTTATTTGTTGTGCCGAACAAAATTGTCATTAAATAAAGATCGGCATTTTTAGATTCAGGCATCTTGATAAATCAAGAACCGGAATGATGTACTTTTATTTTAAAATTTTAGCCGACACTTCCTTCTAAGCTTATTGCTAAAAGTTTCTGAGCTTCAACTGCAAACTCCATAGGAAGATTGTTAAAAACTTCTTTACAGAATCCATTCACAATCATATTTACGGCGTCTTCAGTGGCTATTCCTCTTTGATTCAAATAAAATATTTGATCTTCGCCAACTTTTGAAGTTGTTGCTTCGTGTTCAACAATTCCGGTTTGATTATCAACTTCAATATATGGGAATGTATGAGCGCCGCATCTATCACCAATTAACATAGAATCACATTGCGAAAAATTTCTAGAATTTTCTGCATTCTTTCCAATTTTTACTAAACCTCTGTAAGTATTTTGACTTTTCCCAACCGAAATTCCCTTAGAAATAATTGTACTTTTTGTGTTTTTTCCAAGATGAATCATTTTAGTTCCGGTATCGGCTTGCTGAAAATTATTTGTAACTGCAACCGAATAAAACTCTCCAACAGAATTATCTCCTTGAAGAATGCAGCTTGGATATTTCCAAGTGATTGCCGAACCGGTTTCTACTTGAGTCCAAGAAATTTTTGAATTTTTTCCTCTGCAAGCACCGCGTTTTGTCACAAAATTGTAAATTCCACCTTTACCGTTTTTATCGCCGGGATACCAATTTTGAACGGTTGAATATTTAATTTCAGCATCATCTAAAGCGACTAATTCAACAACTGCGGCATGCAACTGATTTTCATCTCGCATTGGCGCAGTGCAGCCTTCAAGATAACTTACATATGAACCTTCCTCGGCAATAATTAAAGTACGTTCAAACTGACCTGTATCTTGTGCATTTATTCTAAAATAAGTAGAAAGTTCCATTGGGCATCTTACACCTTTTGGAATATATACGAATGAGCCGTCACTAAAAACAGCAGCATTAAGAGCAGCATAGTAATTGTCTGTAGTCGGGACAACCGAACCCAAATATTTCTTAACTAAATCAGGATGATTTTTTACTGCTTCGGAAACTGAACAAAAAATAATTCCTTGTTCGTTTAATGTTTCTTTGAAAGTTGTTGCAACAGAAACTGAATCGAAAACGGCATCAACGGCAACACCAGAAAGTCTTTTTTGTTCATCAAGCGGAATACCAAGTTTTTCAAATGTTGCAATTAATTCCGGATCAACTTCATCCAAACTATCCAATTGCGGTTTTTTCTTTGGGGCAGAATAATATCTAATATCCTGAAAATCTACTTTTGGATATTTGACATTTGGCCATGTTGGTTCTTCCATTTTTTGCCATTGACGAAATGCTTTTAGTCTCCACTCGGTCATCCACTCAGGTTCTTCCTTTTTTGCAGATATAAATCTTACAATATCTTCATTTAGTCCTTTTGGGGCAACATCTGCTTCAATGTCAGTTACAAATCCCCATTTATATTCTGATTGCGTAACATCTTCTACAAGTTTAATGTCATCTCTAACTTGTTCACTCATAATTTACCTTTCTTTAATAATTTTATAATACAACCTATTGAATCTGGAAAAAAATGTCAAGATTAATTTAGTCAACGGATCTATGAAATGATTTGTTCCCAAAATCATAAATTAAATGAGATTTTTGAACTTTTATTTTGAATTTAGAATTTCAACAAATTCCTGTGGTGTATAATTTACTTTTAGTCGATTAAAATCAAAGAATGCTATTTTTTTGATGTTTTTTGATTTTATTAACGTAAGAATGGATTTTAAGTCTTCTTTAGAATAGTCTTCTTCATTAATTTTTCCCACTTGAACTGCCGGGAAAAGTGGATTAAATTTAGATTGATTTTGTAATATTTCAAAAATAAAATTACTCACTGCTCCAATTTTTTTATGATAAATCATCGGTGAAAAATAATCCGAGAACATAGATATGTTTGCTAGATTTTGTCCGGCAATTTTATAAATTGCATTCTGGTTAAACTCTTGTCTCCAAGGCAAGGTATTTATAATTATACTCACGTTTGGAGGAATTATCTGCATAATTTCTTTCACAAAATCAGAAATTAAACTTGATCTGAATTTGTACCAATCGGAGAAATTATTATAAACAATCTCATTCAAATCAACTTTGTCATTAAATTCTATTGAATTTTCATCTAAATAAACTAGAAATTTTGATTTACAGTTTTCGCAAAAACAAAAATGTTCAAAATTATATTTTCCATTTAAAACATTAATTTCTTCCCAATGAACCGGAAATCTGATGAAATCTAAAATTATATAATTCGGTTTTAGTTTTTTAACTGATTCAAGAATAATTCGTTTTTTATAATTTCGATAATTTTCATTTGACGGGCAGATCATAATCTGCCAAGTTTTATTAGCTTTTTCTCCAAGACTATTCTCTGCTAAATAATGAAGAGAGTCTTTTTTAGATTGATCGAAAAAGATTGGAAGAATTAAACCAAGATTTAGATTATTCTTTTTGATAAAATCAATTTCTTTTTCTAAATCAACTTTACCATTAAATTTTAGGAATTCTGAATTGTAAAAGGAGATATCATTTTGATAAGGATTGACAAATAAAGTAGCAACTCCATAATTATTAATTAGACTGATATCGTCTTTAAATTGAATTGAAGTTGAATTTTCATTTAGATAATACTTCAAAGCAATTTCATCAAAAAAATTAGTTTGTGCGGAGAGAATATTAAAAAAGAATAAAACGATAATTGATTGTGTTTTCATAATTCATAAAAAAAGGACGCCCGAAGGCGCCCCTTTCACTCATGCCTCTGTATAAGGAAATACAAAAGTTGTTACTTTAGAAGCATCATTTTCTTCACGTCAACATAGTTAGAACCGTCAACGCCATTTGCTTCAATTCTATACAAATAAACACCACTTGATAAATATGAGGCTTTGAATTCAACCCTTTGGAAGCCGGCATTCATTGTGCCATTTATAAGTGTTGCTATTTCTTGACCAAGAATATTATAGATTTTTAGAGATACTTTAGAATCAACTTTCAATCCGAATTTAATTACAGTAGTTGGATTGAATGGATTCGGGAAGTTTTGTTCTAAACTAAATTCAGCCGGTAATAAATCGTTTTCAACACCAACTGTTGTGTGAACAAATTCGATTACTTCCATATCACTTTCTTGCTCACCATAAACTGCAGTAACACCAAAGAAATATGTACCATCAGGTAAATCAGCATCAACATAAGTCATTTGATCTTTACCGGTTTCGCCAATTAAAGTCAAATTATCTAATGCAGTTCCACGATATACTTTATAACCTTTTACAAATGCCATCAAGAAATCTGTGTGTGCTCTTCTAGGATTTCCGGTGAAATTTGTAATTTCTGTTCTTGCTTTTACTTTTTCAGTAGTTTGAGAATTAGAATTAACAGCAACAGGCTGAACTCTCATTGGAGCAGTTCCTGAAGCAGTTTTTACCCATAAATCGATCAAGAAATGACCTAATGAAGCGTTACCTGGTTCTTGAAGATTATTGAACGGATCTTCAAGATTATTAATAATAACTTGACCGCCGGATTTTGGAGGGATTATATCATCAGTAAGAACTGTAGGCCATCCGTCTCCAAAACTATCAGGAGTAATTGATTGAATAAAAACTCCTAGTTTTGCTATGTCAGCTACACCTGTAACTTTTATAGTTTCCCATTGTTCATTTAGATTTATGTCAACTACAGTTCCCAAAGTATCAGTATATAATTCTGTTTGGGTATCCCAATCATAAATATGAACAACATACTCTGCAGGACCGTCAAAGAATTCAAATGCAGAATGAGCAAAATCAATTTGCATAAGTTCAGGACTTTCTAAACCTGATAAATCAAAAACAGAACCATAAGCTTTTGTTCTATCATGATAAAATCCGCTTATTGCTGCACCGCTGTTCATTGTTACTAATGAACCAGGACCGCCGTTAACATTCCAATCTAATTGAACATTTGCTTCAACTGTCTGAGCAGCTAAACCTTGAGGAGCAAAAAGTGGAACAGTTGGTGTTAGAGGACTTGTTGAATAAGCACCAAGACCGTTATTAGTGCCAAGTGCATAAACTACAAGTGTAGAATCATTGAACCATCTGTAATCGACTGATCCAGCACCATTTCCATTTGCTATATTACCAAGTTGCGGAGTAACTGAATAAACGTAAGCGTCTTCTGCCCCATTAGTTACATCAACTATTGCAACATATTCTGCTTCTCCATTTCCAGGAATATCAGGATAGTAAGCTAAAATAAATTCTGCTTGCATATCCGTTTCATCAACTCTTAGATATTTAATTTTACTTGCTGAAGTACCAACAATATCTCCGGCAACTGTGTCTATTATTGAACCATCTGATGCATAATGAGTTAAATTTTTACCATAAGATTTAGCCCATATTGATCCATCATCTGCAATTTGTAAATTTGGTCCCGTTCCTTGTGATAAACCAGCTAAATTAATTACTTCCGGTGTGAAAGATTGTCCATTATCAGCAGTTGTAAATTTAACTACTGTTTCAGCAGCATCTTTAATTCCGGCCATAATAACAACACTGTTGTCATCTGTACTTCCTTTCACTGAGAACATATCACCCATTCTGCCGCTTCCGTCAAATTGGGCAACAATAACTGGATCTGCTGATTCATTATCCCATCTGTAAACTGTAAAAGGATTAGTAGCATCAGCGTTTAATGTCATATTTGCACCAAAAATAACACCATCATCAGAAACATCAACAACGTTTAATTTGAAGTAACCTAGTGTTAAATTGCGCGCATTAATTTCGCCCATTACAGCGCCATTATCAGCATCGTGAATAACTATGTGTGAACCACCACTTCCTGACGCTACATAGACTCTATGTTTTCCATCAACAAAACCGTAAGCCATACCTCTTTCATAATTTGCACCGGCACTTGTAAAGTAATCCGGCAAATTATTATTAGCTACGTTTGCAGCCCAATAAGTTTTTAAAGTATCAGGAACATAAGGAGCAACTCCAAGATCTTCTAAATTTCTGGATGAAATAAAATCTCCAGTAGATCTAGAATTCATAATACCGGTTACATTCATAACATCTTGGAATATTAATTCACCTATAAAATCAACACCATAAAAAGTTGTTCTGAAATCAACAGTATCAATACCATCTGTTAGTGGATAAACTGTTCCGTTTGCATAAGTAGCAACTCCATCGCCGTCAATAAAAGTTACATTTTCAAGAGTTACTAATTCTGATTCATACATTTCAAAATTAGTTTTGAATTCTTGTAATGTGATTATTTCAGGAACAACAACATTATCTGTAGATGAAGCAGGAGCAGAATTCATAACAGGAATTAATTCATACATACCGCCATAAACAGTTAATGTACCTGTTAAATTTGTAACTCCATCACCAACATTATATTCAGTCATAATTTTACCAGCGTTATCATCTATCATAACTGCTGCAGTAGAATCTTGAATCCATTTTTGATTTCTGAAAGATTGTTGGAATGTAATAACAACTTCACCGGTTATACGATAAACACTTCCATCATCAATTACTTGGTTTCTTAATTCAGCAAGATTTGCAATTTCAATAACCGGAACAACATCGTATTGTGCCATTGAAATTTCACTTGTCAGCATTCCATCTGAATAAGCAATTGCTTTAACTAAAGTAGAATCAGTTAATTCGATAGCTGCTGTGTATTCAGTAGAAGCATTAGAAGGATCAGTTCCATCTAATGTATAATATATTGTTGCTCCAGAAGTTTCAGAGGCTAATTCAACTGATACACTTCCATAATAAGTACCAGCAGCAACTGAAAACTGAACTTCAGAAACTTGTGCCGGAGGAGTAAATTGATAAGCAGCAATACCGTTGTTTGTTGCTAACATATATAAATTATAAGTTCCGTCACCATTATCAATATAATCAACATCGCCAACGCCATTACCATTTGATATTGCGCCCAAGCTAGTTGTAGCTTCAAATAATGCCGCACCAGCAAATCCATCTGTAACATCAACAATTCTAATGTTCTCATTAGTTGCGCCATAATTATAAGTTACAAGAAATGATCTGTTGTCGGTATCAAAAACTCTAAGAGCATTACTTCCGGTGCCAACTATCGTACCGGAAATTGCTTCTTGGAAAGTACCATCGCCTAAATAACTTTTTGGATAATTTCCATTTGAATTTAGATATAATTCGGATGCATCAGCATTTGCCCATATTGCAGGGGAATTTCCTGAAACTGCATCACTTAATGTTATTTCTGCAGGAGTGAATGTCATTCCATTGTCTGCAGTTGTAAATTTCATAACCTTTGCATTTGTTGCTGCAACCGCCCAAACAGTTAAACTGTTATCGCTGGCAGATCCGGTTACAGTGAATTTATCACCAAATCTTAATGCTGCAGCATCAGTGTATGCAATAACTTCAACAGGATTAGAATTTTCATTATCCCATCTGTAAACTCTAAATGGAGAAGTAGAAGCATTTGTAGTTAAGTTAGCACCAAAAATAACTCCGTCGTCACTAACTTCCATATCGTTTAATAAAAATGTACCGCCTGAAAGTCCGGTTGTGCTTAATGTTCCAACACTATCTCCAGTAACAGCATCAACAATTACAACATGCTGAGAACCTAATCTGCTAGGGACATAAATCCTTGCTAAACTCCCAACAGCAGCAGGATCAAAACCATAAGATGCTATACCATTGTTTGTAGCTAAAATAAACAGCGTGAAAGTACCGTCTCCGTTATCTCTAACATCAACATCACCAACACCGTTACCATTAGAAACAGAACCTAATGAATTTGAAACAGAAATTAATTCTGCTGCAGCAAATCCGTTCGTGGTTTTTAGAACACGTAAATTTTCTGCACTAGCTCCATAATTATAGGTAACTATGTAATCATCAGTTCCATTGGTAAAATATCTAATTGAGTTGCTTCCTGAAGAAACTAAACCGGCATCAACAGCATCTTGAAATGTACCGTCTGCCAAAAATCGTTTCGGAGTAAATCCATTTGAATTAACATAAAGCTCAGTTCCAGCTGCATTTGGAAATGCTGAAGGTGTATTTCCAACTATTCCGTCACTCAATGTAATTTCAGTTGGAGTAAATGTTGCGCCATTATCAGCAGTTGTAAATTTAACTACTTTATCGCCTGAAGCCGTAACTGCCCAAACTGTTAAACTGTTATCACTTGCTGATCCGGAAACAGAGAATTTGTCGCCAAATCTTTTATCGAGTCCGGTATAATTAATTACTTCTACCGGAGCAGAAACTTCAGTATCGTATTTATAAACTCTAAAAGGTGATGTAGTTGAATTTGTTGTTAAATTGGCAACAAAAATAAGTCCATCATCACTAACTTCAATATCATTTACAGGAAAAGTACCACCAGAAATACCTGTAGTATTTAAAGATCCAACACTGTCACCTGTAGCAGCATCTAAAATCCATAAATATGTACCGCCATCACGACTAACAATGTATACTCTGTCATTTCCGCCAACTTTGCCGTAAGCAAAACCTCTTTCGGTACTGCTTGCTGATAGAAATGTAGGATAGTTTGACATGCCTTGTGATTTTTCCCAATTCTTTGATAAGGGTTCTTGCTCAATACTACCAAAAGCAAAACCTCTTTCGGTACTTCCAGTTCCTAGCCATGTGGGGTAATTTGATTGTGCGCTTGATTTCTCCCACAAAGTTGATACTTGTGCATTCATCATTGAAAAGCACAGAATAATTAGGAAAAGAAATAATGTAGTCTTCCTCATTACGTCTCCTTAGTTTATGAAAAAAAATTATTAATTATTTGGTAACTAACCTTTGTTAGTCTTTTGGGAATTATGAATCTTCGTCTTCTTTGTATTTTGAACACTGGATTATTCATGTAAGCTAAACATTTGCATAATTGCCTATTTTTACAACTACATCATGCGGTAGTAATGCCTTATGTCCGCCATAATAAATTCCTCTTTGTAAAAAAGGCAGCCATAAGAGCAACTAGGAATGTAAAGATCAAACCTTTTAGAAATCCTAACCATGGATTTATTAAAAGAAGATTGAATAAGGAATTAAACCCAGTTAAAGCAAATACCGGCATGATAAAAAGACTTCCGGCTACGTAAGCAATCATTGGATTTTGACCGCTGTAAATCAATAAATTAAAAGGTTTTTTGAATTTTAAAAAATCTAGAAAGATTGTAAAAAATATGTACGTGAAAATTGCAAGTCCTGTTGTAACAAAATAATAGCTCAAAGTTGATTGATCTTTTTTAATTCCCCCTTCAAATGCTTCAAATGAAAGCCCAAGCAATAACCAATAAACACCCCAATAAAATAGAGTTCTTATAAAATCATTATTCTCTTTTTTAATAATTAAATACATACTGACTAGGAGTGCAATATTTAGAATTAGATTTGGAACAATCATGCGGGCTTGCAGAAAAACCAAATTAATAACAATTATCAAAAACGATAAAATAGAAATTAGAAAGGCCTTTTTTTTTTCAGCAAAGAATTCACTACTGTTGTTTTTTGATTTCATCCATTTTAGCAGAATATCTCCAATCACAGTTCCCGGAACTACAATAAATAAATATTGCAAATAGTAGATTTTATAAAGCCATGGGAATGGAGAAAAATTCCATAAAACTTGATTCCAACTACCGTCGATATTTTGTGTTAATCGGAATGCAATTAGAAAACCTAAAACTCCAAGCCTGAGTATTAAATTATCTTTAGTAAACAGCCAAATTAAAGATCCAAAAACTGCTGTATTTGCTAGAACTAAAATTATTATATCGCTTCTACCCAACGAGAATGAAGCATCGTTTGGATATTTGAGAATATAAAAAAGAACTAAAGTAGTTATAATAGAAACAGCTCTTATTGCATAGACAATCTTTTTATTAACCGAATTTGGAAATCTTAGGAAAAGTCCAAAAAGTAAAATGAATCCTAAAATTCCGGTTAACCAATTAAATGTTGTTGGTGATGGATTTAACGCATACGGTTTGAAATGTTGAATAAAAATTGCAAAGAAAGCTAACAGCAATCCTCTTTGAATTATTTGTAGAGATATTTTTAATTTAGGAATTCCTTGTTGAAGCTTTTTTGATAAAGCAAAAGGAAATGCTGTTCCCATAGCAAAAAGGAAAAATGGGAATACTAAATCCACCCAAGTTAAGCCTGGCAGATTTGGATTAAATTTGTGAAGCGGCGGCGGGATTTGTGCATGATACATCCAATCTGGAAGCATTCCGGCAAAGGGGATACTGCCGGATAAAATCATTAAGAGAATTGCTAAACCTCGGAGAGCGTCAAGAGCATCAGCACGTTTTTGCATAAAAAGAATTACCGCTTTTTTGTATGCAAAATTTCGATTTTAATTTCAAACAACAACTACATCATACGGTAAATCCTTGTAGAACAAATTTTTAATTTCAAAAGGATTTATTTTTTATTGCCAATCTTTTATAACTATCCTTAAAACAAAGCAATAGAAGTAAAACAATCCCAAAACTATCAGACCAAAAATAAATTTATAGTCAGAATTATAACTGCCAAATAATAACCAAAGAATTGGCAAAATTACAAAAATTATAAAAAGAAAAATCCATCCGAATTTTCTTTCTTCAAATAGAATCTTCAACATGAACGGAGTAAAAATAATCGCGGCAATTGCAGAAATAAAAATTGTAAAATTCCAAAACCAGCTTAAAAGAAGTAATGTTGAAGTAGAAAGCTCAATATCTAACCATTGCTGCAATCTGCGAATATTATAATCTTTTGAGATCTCTATTTCCATTATTCTCTTCTATAAAGCATTAAGGTTTTTTTAAAGACTGGAATTTACAAAATCATTTTTTGAGTTTATGACCAAATACTTTTTTGAATTTTTCTATTTTTGGAGTAATCACAAAAGAACAGTATGGCTGGTTTTTGTTGTTATCATAGTAGTCTTGGTGATAATTTTCAGCTATATAGAATTTTTCGAACTTTGAAATTTCAGTAACAATTGGATCATCGAAAATTTCTTCTTCAGTAAGCTTTTTCTTGTATTCTTCAGCTAGTTTTTTCTGCTGTTCATTATGATAAAAAATTGCAGAGCGATATTGTGTTCCAACATCATTCCCTTGTCGGTTTAAAGTTGTAGGATCATGTGTTGACCAAAATACTTCCAACAATTCTGTAAATGTGATTTTTTGTGGATTAAAAACTATTTGAATTACTTCTGCATGACCAGTATTTCCGCTGCAAACTTGTTCATAAGTCGGATTTGGAATTTCTCCACCTGAATATCCGGAAAGGACTTCTTCAACTCCTTCTAATCTTTGAAAAACCGCTTCAACACACCAGAAACATCCTGATCCGAATGTAGCAGTTTCCTTATTTATTTCTTCCATCGAATTTCCTTTTATTGACAATGCTAATAAGACAATTGGTATTATAATTTGGCGTAAAATTTTCACAATTTTTATTCATTCTTTTTTAATTTGGAAAATAATTTTGATTTGTATCTAATTGGTTGAAAGTATCAGTTACTTTTTTCAGCAATTTTGTGGCGCGTTCTTTTGTATAAAGCTGAAACTCTTCTCGTCCAAAAATTTTGGAGAGCGCATGAAATGCTTCGGTAATTATCTCAGGAAGGTTACTTTCTTCAACTAGAATATCTACAGGGAGCAAAAAGACTAAATCGAAAGCTGAAGTTTCTGCAATTGATATTAAATCGGCATAAGAAAGATTTTCAATATCACAGCTTTGATCAAAGCATTTTGTCTTTTTTCTGAGCTGTAATTCATAGCGCATTCTTTCTGTAAGCATAATAACTGCTGCTGAAGTTGGTATCTTAATCTCTATCATTTTATCCTCTTAACTTTCATATGTATTATCGGAATAAATTTCTTTTTATTGAGTTAATTGTTTAACAATAATTCTCGCAAAAAAGATTCAATTCAATTAAAGAAAATTCCAGTACAAAGAAAGTGCAAAAGAAACAAACCTATAACTTGTGTTATCACGAGAGGTTGAACCACCTGCTAAATTACCTGAAAGTTGTAGATTTTCAAGAATCCGATAAAATAATTCACCGTTTGCCTGAAGAATTACAAAATCACTTTCCGGCACATATCCAATTTTCCCGCCGATGATTAATCTGAATTCCTCTTCATTTTCTAAATACCAATCTGCCCAAATACTATGAGAATTAAAATCGATTGGCGAATAATAAAAATCAGAATCATATCTATAATTTTGATAGAAATATTCGTATCCTGCTGCTAAATCTTCCCAGAAAAATCTTCCTAGTCTAAGATTAAAATCATTTCCTTGGTTATCACCAAAATCGGGATCTCCTTCACCAATCTTCAAATATTGGAAATATGAAGAAACTAAAAATTTAGAAGGATGAGTATATTTCCCATCAAACCGTAATATTGAAGCACCAAACCTTTGGAAAACTAAATCAGGTGAATATAAAAGAACAGCCGCATCTGCTTGAGTGTAAGTTGTGCTTAATCTAAATACTTTTGGTTTTTCATAGCTAACGGAAAAATCAATCGCTTCTTTATTGGTAAATCCACCAATGTTAGTTGTACCAACACCAACACCAAAGCGGAGATTCTGAATTAACGATAAAAACACATGTCCTTTAAAGGTTGTAAATGTTTGATCAGCCCCGCTTGAGCCTACTGTTGCTCTGTAAAAAGAAGCTCCAAACGATAAAAAATCTGTAACTCCAAGCTCTAATCTTCCGCCATAATTTAAGTATCGAAAACCAATATTATCAGAGTATGCAGAAACAGAAGGAGCAAATCCAATATAATTTGGGAAAGTAGCAAAGATTGCCGAAAGCCCGCTTACAGGAAGCCAATCTTTACGAAGTTCAACCATTTCTATTTCAGTTGAATCTAAATCCCATGTTAAAAGCATATCGTATTTATTTCTAGCTGAATCCGGTTCGCCAAGCTGGGCGTAGGAATCGCCCAAATATAAATTGGCTTCGAAGTTATCCGGTTCTTCAATAACCAATTCTTGAAAAGCTTCAACAGCTTTTACAGAATCTCTTAAAGTATATAAAACTTTTGCCCTTTGAAGAGCCGCGTCAAAATAATATCCATCTGCTAATGCCTCATCATAAGCACTTAGAGCTTGATTGTATTCTTGGGCACAAAATAAAACATCACCATATTCTTTATAGATAAGTGCATTAGGTTCAGCTTGTGCAAGATAATCTTCATAATAAAATAGAGCACCGGCGCAATCGTCTTCCATTACTCTTTCGCGTCCTTGCTGCAAAATTCCAAAAATACGTTCTTCTTCCACACGCATCTTTTGGAAATCAATATTTGATTGAAGTGTAATTATATCATTATGTTTTGGATCAATTTCTTTTGCTCTATCGGCATATTCTTGAGCTGCAATAAAATCTTTGTCAATTACTTTTAATGATCCCATTGCAACTAGAGCATCAAAATTATTTGGCTGCTTTTCTAAAATATTAGTTAAATATTCTCTAGCAATTTCAACATCTCTATTATTCCAAATTGAAAGCTGAGATCTAAAAAGCTGGTAGTCTAAATTATTTGGATAATCTTCTAAAAGTCCATCCATCACAACAATAGCTTTTTCAAAGTCTCTTCCCCAAGCAGCAACTCTTGCATATTGAAATCTTAAAGGGGGATCAGTTTCATCTGGAACTGCGTAAAAATAATCGTCCAAAGTCATCATTGCATTATCATACTCTTGCAAGTATTCGTAATATTCGGCTAATCTTTTTACGGCTTCTTTATCAAGAGGATTTTTCTCAAGTCTTCCTTTATAAAGATCAATTCTGTTTCTATATACATTATCTCTAAAATCTGTTACATAAGCCCATTTTTCTTCAAAGCGTGAATCACCCGAATATTGAGTTCCCAGAATTAATAACTGCTGATATGCTTCTTCTATTCTTTCAGCTTTTATGAGCTCATCAACAAGTCTAAACCGACTTTCATCATCTTCAGGATTTGCTCTAAGCATTCTGTAAAATCTATCAATAGGATATTCTTTTTCGAAAGCACGGGGATCTTGTTGAGTTACATAAGCATTTTTTGTAGCCAAATCTAAACCATCTTTTGCTTCTTGAAAGAAAGGCTTAATTTCAAGCGCATTTGTAAAAGCTTCTTCGGCAATTTTATATTTACCTAACCATAAAGTAAAATAGCCATAACGACTCCAAAGCCTCCAATCACTTGGGTATCGTTCAACATAAATCTTTAAAATCTTTTCCCCTTTCGTAATTGATCCATTCTTCGCAAGGATTTCAGTGTATCTTATTATTTCATCCGGAGAAGCATTTTGATCTCGCTCTAGGTATCTGTCATACCACTCTTCTGCTAAAATCCATTCTTCCTTATTTCTATGTGATTTTCCAATTTCAAGATAATTGAATGGATTATTTGGATCGATAGCAATTTCACGTTTATGTCCTTCAATTTTTTTATCTAAAATTTTGTACCATACTTCAATAACTCTATTTAGATTTTTTTGATATTCATTATCATTCGGGGCTAGTTTTATTGCTCTTCTAAAATCTAAAACAGCGCTGCCGTATTCGGTTCTTTTTTCAAAGCATAATGCTCTTAGATTGTAACCTTCGGATTCTCTGGGATTTGAAGAAATATATTTATTCAGCAGATCAATCGCTTCGCCATATCTGCCGGCTTGCATATGAGACATAGCTTGTTTCTTTAAGGAATCATCAGCATTTTTGGGCTGTGCATAAAATGCTATACTAAGCAGTAGAATAGCTATTAAAATTCTTATTGACATTTTTTGTTTTGTTTAATTATAGATTTGCTAAATTACTTAAAATTTCCCTATAAAACAGTGCTTTTAACTGTATTAAAATTGGAAATAAATAAACGGCTGAATTCCGGTTGATTTAAATTGAGCAACAAACCAAACAATCATTGCCAAAAGCGCTGCCTGCCCAACTAAAGGTGTTCTGCCTAACATTAATTCCAGTTTGTATTCAAAAGTTTTTGGTAGAAAATGTATTAAGTAACCAACCGTCATCAAAATAAAAACTAATGAATAGCCTTCTATAAACTGAAAAAATACACCCGGATTAAAGTAGTTTATAATTTGGTTTATCATATCCAACCCATGCTGGGTTGATTGAGATCTGAAAAATAGAAGTGAAAAAGTCCAAATGTGAAAAGTAATTAATGCACCAATAAATTGTCTTAATTTAGATTTCTTTACCCATTGAGGAATTCCGAAGAATTTTTCTCCTGCTAGAGCAGTGCCATGAATGCCTCCCCAAATAACAAAATTCCATGCAGCACCATGCCATAAGCCGCCAAGCAGCATAGTAAGCAAAAGATTTACGTACGTTCTTTTTTTTCCTTTTTGATTTCCACCAAGAGTAATATAAAGGTAATCTTTTAGCCAAGTAGAAAGTGAGATATGCCATCTGCGCCAAACTTCGGTCATAGTTGATGATCGGTAAGGGGCATTAAAGTTATCAGGAAGTTTAAAACCTAAAAATATTGCCAATCCAATTGCCATATCGGAATATCCCGAAAAATCGCAATAGAGCTGCATGGCATATCCATATAGGCCTAATAAATTTTCTACTCCGGTATATCGAGAAGGCCAGTCAAAAATTCTATCTACAAAATTGATACTTATATAATCAGCAATAACAGCTTTTTTAAATAATCCGCCCAAAATAAGAAACATTGCTCTGCCCATATCGGCTTTTGTTAATTCAAATTTCTTATGAATCTGTGGAAGAAAATCTGATGCTCTTACAATAGGACCTGCTACTAACTGAGGGAAAAATGAAACGAAAAATAAAAAGTCCAAAAATTTCTTTTCCGGATCTAAATTTCCTCTATAAACATCAATTGTATAACTCATTGATTGAAAAGTAAAAAAGGAAACTCCAACTGGAAGAAAAATATCCAGCATATCAAAATGAGTCGAGAAAATTTGGTTAGCATTATTTATAAAGAAATTAGAGTATTTGAAATATCCTAAAATTCCAAGATTACTAATTAAGCTTATTATAAGAAGAGTTTTTTTTGATTTTTGAGAGTTAGCTTCATGAATATATTTTGCAGCGTAATAATCTATAAGAGAGCTAATAATTACCAGAAAGAAAAACATTCCACTAGATTTATAATAGAAAAACACCGAGCTAATTGTTAAAAATAATATTTTGGCGTTTTTGTTATTAAGGAAAAAGCGGTTAAAGATGAGAACAAATAAAAAGAAGAATAAGAAAAACCCCGAATTAAAAAGTAAAGGGGCGTTTGGATTATATTCCAAAACATTTATCAACTTGTCTATAAATGAGTATTCCATTAATCCTCTATAGTCTTAAAAAGCGACCAATAAAAATAGCTCAGGAATGTTGAAAAGCAAACAAAATTTCCAACATTCCTAATAAATCTTTTTTACTTTAATTTTTTGTAAGCAGTTATTATTGCTTCGCTTAACATATCAGCAACCTTATTGGCACCTTGTCCGTTAAAATGGACATAATCTTTAAAAGCTAGAGGAGGATTTGCTTCTACCCATTGAGACATAGAGTTTTGGCCACCCATCGCTTCAAATAAATTCCAGAAAGCTATATTTGCACTTTTTGCAATATTTTTTTGTGCATCTAATAATTTTAATACTTTTGGATCAGTTTCAAAACCGTTTCCTTTTTTTGCACTTTTATCTTGAACGCCAATTAATAAAATTCCGGTTCTTGGAAATGCTTGTTTTAAATTATCTATAACTTTTAGCATTTCTCTTTCATACCATCCAAAATCTCTGGAAGCTGAACCTGAAGCATTCAAACCAAATTCTAAAATGATTAATTTATAATCAAGCTTTCTAGAAAAATCTTTTAGCATACTAACATCTATTTGCTGAAGATCTGCCCCGGAGTTTCCGCGGAATGGGAAATTATCAATATAAACTCCATTTCCATTTTCTAAACTAACACCATAGACATGGGCTTGATCTCTTTCAGGAAATTCTAATCTTAATTTTTTTGCCGATCCTTCAGCATCAATTACTAATTCTTGTAAACCGCTCCCACTCTTCAAGCTGGCTTTGTCTTTTTTCTTTCCGTCAATTGTGTAATTTATGGCTGAAGCTTTTGCGTTACTATAAAAAATTCTAGCTTTTGAAAATTCTCTCGCATTTCTGTATTTACGATAAAGTTCATATTCTACCCAGCTATTTCCTTTGGGAACAAAAACTTCGCCGTTAATGCCGTATCCTAATCTATTTGGGTTAGTGCCAAAAATTGAACCGGTTTCCCAATTACTTGAAAAAGATATTTTTGTTGTTATTCGAAAATTAACATCTTGAGACGTAATTGGGAGAAAGCCAACACCCTTTCCGCCAAATTCCTTTTGCATTGTTTCTCTAATATCTGCGGTAATTAAATCACCTTCAATTAAAGAATCTCCAAAATGCGCAATTCTTACTTGAGATTTATCAGCATTTTTTAATGCATCAAAGAAGGGTTTTAATTGACTTAAATTGCCAACAATTGGTTCTTTTTTCAGATTCTGAAGAATTGAGTTTCCCATATCAGAATTACTTGAATTTAGAAATGATGTAGTTCTTTCAATCAATCTTTCGTAATCAATAATTGAGGCAGTTATAACTAAGTTATCCGAACTGCTTTCATTTTTTGATGCTTGGGATGAGTCATCCATTTCATACTGAGGTTTGAAAAAATCATCTTCCTCTTTTAATTCTTCTTTTGGTTTGAAGAAATCATCTTCTTCAATTTGGTTATTTTCTGTTTGTTGAGTTGGTTTTAAATCAGAATAAATATCAACAGTTTTAATATCTAATCCCATTACTTCATGATCAACTTTAACAAAAGATATTGCGGATAAAATTATAATTACTATTACTACAAGTGCTAAGGGCCGATTCTTATAATCCATTCTATCTCCTAGAATTTTAATTACATACCATGTTTTTTTAATACTTTATCAACTTCTGCTCCCCAAATTTTATAACCTTTTGCATTTAAGTGAATTCCGTCATAAACTAAGTCGTCTTTAATAAATCTTCCTCTTTTAGTTAATGAATTTAAATCTATATAATCGATATTATTTTGTTTCGCAAAAGTTTCTAACATTTTATTGAGAGCATCTACTTCTTTGTTTCTTCCTTCATTTACTTCAGTTACTTTTAACTCAGGTCTATTTATTGTTAACCATTCTTTGCCCCAATCTTTGCCGGAATAAAGCACTGATTGAATGACGGGCTTAATTCCTCTGGCTTGAAGACCGGCAATTATTTTCAAATAATTTTCATAAATTGTTTGCGTTGGAACCCAATTATAAATATCGTTAATACCCCCCATAATGAAACAAATTTTTGGTCTTAATTTATAAACATATTCCATACGGTTTAAAAAACCTTCAGTTATATCGCTTGTAATTCCTCTGTTTACAACTCCATTTCTGCCGAGAAGCTCATTCCAATTTACACCTTGTGTAAGTGAATTGCCAAGCATAACTACGTCAGCTTTTTTTGTCTTATAAATATCGTATAAATCTGTTTGCAATTTGTAAATAGGATTTGCCGAATAGTTAGAAGTGTTATTCTGGGCAAAATTCAATTGGATAACAAAAAACAAGGCTAAAATAATTTTTAAAATTTTCATAACATTTTATATTTGATTGTAGTTAACAAAAAATAATAATTATAAACTTACTAATCTACTTTAACTAAACCAAATATCTTATTTAATTAATTCACATTGCCTTTGCTAAAATGGAATTTCGAATGCAAAAGTTGATCCTCTTCCTCTTTTGCTTGTTACTAGAACTCTACCACTATGTTCTTCAATTATTTTCTTTACAATCCATAGGCCTAATCCTGAGCTACTTTCGCCACCTGTCGGCTTTGTAGAAAGCATTACACCTTTTTTAAATGCATCTTGAAGATCTTCAACAGATAAGCCGGGACCAGTGTCTTGGACTTCAACTCGAAGTTTATTTTCAATAATATTTGCGGAGAGTTTAATTTTTGTATTCATTTCGGAAAACTTAATTGCGTTATCTAGCAAATTGTCTATTACTGTTTCAATTTTACCGGCGTCACATTTAATTTTTGGCAAATCACTTTGTATTGATTTTTCTAAAGCAATATTTTTAGATTTTGCCTTAACTACATTTATCGAAATCAACTTTTCAATAATTTCATTAAAATCACAATCTTCAATAGCTAATTTTGATTCTTCCAAACCATCATGTATTATTTTGGTTATTTCTCCGGTAAGTTTTAGAATTTTATCCGCAGAAACTAAAAGACTTTTTATTATTTCTTTTTGTTCATTAACAGTTAATTCATAGCTGTCTAATAAATCCACCAGATTTTTAATGGCGCCGGCCGGATTTTTTATATCATGCAAATAAACCGCAAATAATTCTTCTTTTTGTTTATTCAAGCCTTCCAGTTTTACCAGTTGTGCTTCTAACAATTCTTTTTCTTTTAGTAACTCGTTATTGGCTGCCGCCAGTTTTTTATTTTTAAATTGAAATTCATTTAAAAGTTGTTCTGTGCTTTCAATTCTTTTTTGAAGGTTTTTGATAATATCTTGAAATTCATTATCATTATTGCTTGATGGTCTTTTATCGGTTAGCATTTGGTTATTACTTAATTTATTAGAAGATTGTTTGTCGTTTGAATTAATCATTTTCTTTCCTAAGAATATCAGCATTATCATAAATAGAACAAATGACGAAAGTAAAATTATAATTTCCATAGTTTTTAATTTTTCTTAATTAACAAGATGTTTTTTTGGTTAAACGTATTATCGAAAAAATATTTACATTAATTAAGTGCAAAAACTAAAAAAGTGTTAGAATGCTTAAAAAAAATTCATTTTTTTTGATAATCTTCTTAATTTCTTGCTCAAATCCAATTGAGCCGGAACAAATTTTAGAAGAACCTATAAATTTCAAATCCCCAAAAACTGGTCAGGTTTCAACTTATCAAAAGGCTTTTGGAGAAAATTATATAGACAAATCTAATTCTATTTATGAGTTATCAAACACTTTTCTCGATGTAGAAATTTCTAATATTGTTATAGACACAATTTTTATTACCGAAACAATTAAAAATTCTCCACAACTTTCTTATGCAATTTGTTTCCGAAATGATTCTTTAATTATTTTTAAGCCAAACAGCATGTTTTTAGATTCATATTTATTTGGGAGTCATTTTATTAATTATAAAATTCCATTTATAACCGATAATAAAAATCAAATTGATATTTTAGAATGGAAAACTTCAACTCGATTTTGCGAATGTTTTCTTCATGGATATACAAAAAATTATTCTGTAATGAATAAAATATACGATTCACTAAGCGTTGTTGTTGATGAAACAGAAATGGCGCGTGATAAATCCGGCTATAACTTTCTGTTTTCTTTGGAAGATGGAATTATTCTTTCAACCAAAATTATTCCTTGGAAAAATGCTGGAGATATTTGGATGCTTGTAAGCACAAACTAATATCTTGTTTAGAAATTTCGTTTTCGTTAAATTTAAAGCTTAGATAGCTTGCTTTTTAATTCAACTATTTTTAACTAAAAAACAGCAGTTGTCTAGATAAATATTTTTTTAACTCTTACACAATTAAGTGTGCATTTTTAATGTGACGATTTTTATTCAATTAATTGTGTTAAAATTTTGAGTTAGCAGAAAATTAGAGGACATAATGGCCGACAAAGAACAACTTCCTTATTTAGTAGATTTGCTTGATGATGATTCTGGTGAAGTGCGCGATGAAATTTTAAAAAGTCTGATGGATTATGGACAAAATTTAGAGGTTGATTTATTTTCTGTTACTTCACTTTTTCGCTCTGAAAAAATTTCTATTGTAAAACCTATACTTGAAGATAATAGGCGAAAGTGGCTTTATGAAAATTGGAAAAGCTGGCAGTTATTTGAATCCGAGCATGAACAATTAGAAGAAGCCATGGACATGATTTCTAAATTTCAATATGGTTTTAACCACCCAAATCAAATTTCTTTTCTACTGGATAAAATTGCAGATGAATTTAAAATATTCAAAAAAGACGGAGATGAAATAAATCTTGCAGATTATCTTTTTAAATACAAAAAATTACATGGAGAACGAGACGATTATTATAATCCTCTAAACAGCAATTTAGCTTTTGTAATGAAACATAAAAAAGGTCTCCCAATAAGCTTAACAATAATTTATATTCTTGTTGCTCACAGACTTAATTTGAAAGTGGAAGGCTGTAATTTCCCCGGACACTTTCTCGCAAAAGTAAAGTACAAAAAAGATACTGTCTTAATTGATGTATACAACAATGGAAGAATTATTAACGAATCTGAATTAAAAGAACTTTCGCAAGATTCGATTGAAGCAATTCTGAAAATTGTAAATTTGAAAACAAATTCAAAAATTATTGTAAGACGAGTTCTCAATAATTTGATAAATGCTTACGGTCAAATTGGTGATGAGAAGAATAAATCATTCTTCATAAAATTATTAAATATTACTCCGTGGTAAAAAAAATTTTTTTGAGTTTCTAAATTAATTAAAATCTTTTTTTGAGTTTTCGCCACAAACCGCTGCCAAGCATATTGTTTGCATTAGCTAAAATATTTTTGATATTATAAAGAATATCAGAATCGCCCGCCCAATGTTCTTTAATTATTTGCGGATCAATTTCATTTACTAAATCGTTCAAAATATAAGCTGCTATTGAAATATCATCCAAGTAACCTAAAGGACCTAGAAACAATTCCGGTATTAAATCTATTGGTGAAATAAAATAAGCAATTGCTCCGGTCAATTTTATTTTCTTTGAACTTGGCACTCTTGAATCAAGAGAAAGTTTTACCAGCAGATGGAACATATCCGGTGTAAGCATAATAAAATCTTTCCACTTGCTGTCTATTGAAGTATTTTTATTCAGCCAAATGTTTAGATCTTGTCTAAGTTTTTTGTAAAAATCTTCTTCCTTTTTGTTCATAAGCTTAAAAATCCTATTGCTATTAGTCCTATTAATAATGCTATTCTTCCATAATTATTAAAACTTTCCTTAAAAAAAATAAATGCGCCAAATGCCGTAAAAATTATAACGCCAATATTTATAGAAGGGAATACAATTATGGCCGGAATTTGTTTCAAAGCGTCAATCAAAAAAAACGAACTAAATATATTTGGGACTCCAAGAACTAAGCCGGTTATTGCTGTGCGTTTTTCAACTTTATATTTCTTAATTATAGAATAAGCAAAAGTATAAATAAAAGCTGAACCAAAAATTGACATCAAGAAAAATGACTTTTCGGTTTCTGGGCGCCATTGATTAAAAACTTTTACTAGAAAATCAGAAGCTCCAATTCCAACAAGGATTGTTGCTAAATATAAATACTGAATAACTTCAATTCGTTTTTCTCTTTTATGTGTTAAAGATTTATAGAAAAAATAAAGTGTTATAAACGCAGCCACAAATCCTATCAATTGCATACTTGTTGGTATTTCATTATAAATAATTATTGAAAATGTAATTGGAATTATAACCGACAACCTTGATGAAACCGCTGCCAGCGCTGTTCCGGCAACTTCTACAGCTTTTGCAAAAGAGAAAAAAGTTATGACAAACATTATTCCCAGAAATGATCCAAATAAAAATGTCTCAATTGAAATTCCGGGATTTGTTTCGGAGAATAATAAAATTGCGGAAATAAAAAATGTCATAAAATAATTTGCCGAAATCAGAATTATTTCATTTCCCTTTTGAGTGCTGTTAAATTTAAGAATTAATGCAATACTTGTTGAACAAAAAATTGAGAGAATTAAAGGGATCATATTTTTGCTTTCAACATTTCAAAAGGATCATCGTAAACAAATTTATAGTTCAATACATTTTTCACTTTCTTGTTTGATACAATTTTAAAATCTCTCTCTTCAGCTTTGATAAAACTGGGTTTTGGAATTCCTAAATTTTCAGCAGCATAAGAATAAAATTTTTCTTTTGTTGGATGTTTGCTTGAAGAACCATTAAAAATTTCTCCAAATTTATTTTGATTAATTACTTCATAAATAATATTTATGCAATCTACTTGGTGAATTAAATTTACCGGTCTGTTTCCATCTTCAAAATTATTCTTAAATGATAAAAATCTTCCCGGATGCCTTTCGGGTCCAATCAAACCGGCAAACCTTAAAATTGCTAAACTATTTTCAAGAGAATTTGATAATATTTTTTCAGCTTCTTTAACAGCTCTTCCTCCATCTGAAATTGGAATTGTTTCATCGTCTTCTGAAACAATTCCGCAATCTTCCCCATAAATAGAAGTTGAACTTATATAAATAACTTTATTGATTTGTGATTTTTTTATATGACTCAATATTTCTTCCATTTGAGTTTTATGATAAACCACCTTATCATCAACTCTGCCGGGAGGAATATCAATTATTAACAAATCTGATTCAAGAAATTTATCAAAGTTCTTTGTTCTTAAATCCGGATTTAATATTACTGAATACGCCTCTATTCCATTTTCTAATAAAAGAGTAATTTTATCAAGCGAAGTTGTAGAACCTTTTACTTCAAATCCCTTTTTGATAAGAAACTTAGCAAGCGGAAATCCCAACCATCCACAGCCTAAAATGCTGATTTTTTTCATCTGATACTTTCATTGATTATTCAAAAGCTTATTATTCTTGTGGTTCAACACCGTAATTTACCCATTCTTCTTTAGAAGGACCATAAATTCCGGGAACTTGCAAACCCAGCAACCGCATAACAACTGTTATCTGCCCACGATGATGAATCTGATGATTTACAAGCATAGCTAAAATTCTTCCTCTTTCCCATCTTTCACCATATATATCAACAACTTCAGAAAGATCTTCATCTTTCCATTTTTCTTGAATTGCCTTAATCATTTCTTCGCTGTGATATTTATAAGTATCAATTATTTCTTTTGTTGTTGATGGAATTGGTTTTTTATCAAGGACATTTTCAATTCCAATATTAACTTGCGAAGGCATTTCAGTTAGTGTTTGTGTGATGTGCCAGCAATTTCGTCCTAAAGTCCTTACGTTTTCTGAAATTTTTTCATTGAGCTTTTCATCAGAAATATTAGAAAATATTTTAATTGTTGATTCTGATTCATCTCTCCAAGTCTTAACAAAATCACTTATTGTACAATACATTTTGACCTCTTCTTTTTAATTTATTAAATAGTCATAAAGATTTATTAAATTTAATAATAGTCTGAATCCTTAAATAAATCAAGAGAGTTTCTATGTCAATAATTGAAGTATTACTTTTGTTAGTTATTGCTTCCGTATGTGGCGGCATTGGGCAAAGTATTGCCGGTTATTCGTTTGGCGGATGCGTTGTTTCAATTGTTGTTGGATTTATTGGAGCAATGATAGGCCAATGGCTGATGAATAAATTTAATCTACCGGAATTTTTCACTCTTTCTGTCGCAGGAAAAGATTTTCACGTAGTATGGGCAATTATTGGTGCAACAGTATTTTCAGTAATTATTGGAATTTTAACACGCGGCAGAAAAGAACATTAACTATTTTTTTCCCCATCATGAATTAGAAAGTTGTTATGAATAAAAATAAATCTAACAGATTAATTAATGAGAAAAGTCCATACTTACTCCAACATGCTTATAACCCGGTAGATTGGCACTCTTGGAGCGATGAAGCTTTTGAATTAGCAAAGAGGCAAGACAAACCAATTTTTCTTTCTATCGGTTACTCAACTTGCCATTGGTGCCATGTTATGGAACATGAATCCTTTGAAGATGAAGAAGTAGCTAAGCTTATGAATGATGTCTTTGTTTCTATAAAAGTTGACAGAGAAGAAAGACCTGATATTGATAATATTTATATGACTGTCTGCCAAATGATGACTGGACGCGGCGGCTGGCCTCTTTCAGTTTTAATGGATCATAACAAAAAACCTTTTTTTACGGGAACATATTTTCCTAAAGAATCTCGTCATGGAAGAATTGGTTTTATTGATTTGATTAAGCAGATTGACGATGCTTGGAAAAATAAACGAGATCAAATTGATAAAAGTGCTGATTCTATTACAGATCAATTAGTAAATTATTCACAGTCATTTTCTCCTGGAAGTATTGATATCTCCATATTTGACAAGGCTTTTGAAGAATTTTTAAAAAAATACGATTCTAAATTTGGCGGATTTGGAAGTGCTCCAAAATTTCCTTCACCACATAATTTGCTTTTTTTGTTGAAGTATTTTAATGAAACAAAAAATCTGCAAGCTTTAGAGATGGTTGAAAAAACTTTAACGGAAATGAGAAAAGGCGGAGTTTATGATCATATAGGCTTTGGTTTTCACCGCTATTCTACTGACCCAAAGTGGCTTCTTCCTCATTTTGAAAAAATGCTTTATGATCAAGCAATGCTTCTTCTTGCATATTCTGAACTTTATTCAATCTCAAAAAATATATTTTACAAAACAACAGCTAATGAAATAATTGAATATGTTTTGCGGGACATGACGCATATTGATGGCGGATTTTATTCTGCCGAAGATGCAGATAGCGAAGGCGAGGAAGGAAAATTTTATGTCTGGAGTGAAGATGAATTAAAAACAATTTTTAATGAAACTGATTTTAATTTGATTAAGAAAATATATAATACTTATCCTGAAGGAAATTTTTCAGAAGAATCCACTCACGAATTTACCGGAACAAATATTTTACATCTTTCAAAAGATTTAAAGTACTTGCAAAAAGAACTAGATTTTGATGAAGATCAATTTAAGAATAAATTGGAAGAAATCCGTAAAACTCTTTTCAGCATTAGAGAAAAGCGGGTTCATCCTTATAAAGACGACAAAATTTTAACAGATTGGAACGGGTTATTTATAGCCTCACTTGCAAAAGCCGGAAGATTATTAAATAATCAAGAAGCAATTATTGCTGCAAAAAATGCTTTCCAATTTATTAAAGCAAAATTATATACTGATGATAACAAATTATTACACAGATTTAGAAATAATGACGCTGCAATATCCGGAAATATTGACGATTACGCTTTTCTAATTTTTGGTTTAATTGAATTATACAAATCAACTTTTGAAATTGATTTTTTGCATGAAGCAATTAAGCTGCAAGAAACTCAAAATCAACTCTTCTGGGATGAGAATTCCGGTTCGTTTTTTTTCAGCAATAATGAAGCAGATTTGATTACTAAAACCAAAGAAATTTACGATAGTGCAATTCCATCCGGGAATTCCATTTCTCTTATCAACCTTATTTCACTAGCTAAACTTACAGGCAATATCGACTTTGATAAAAAAGCAAATTTGCTTTTTACTTCTTATGGAGAAATTATAAATAAAGTTCCAAATGGATTTGGAATGTTTTTGTGCGGTGCTGATTTAATTCTTAATCAAACTAAAGAATTAGTAATCATTGCAAATTCAAAAAAGAATTTGGATGAAGCAGTTAATTTAGTTTATCAAAAAAATGCTAACAATATTTTTATAATTGCTTTTACTGAAGATGAAAAAGAAAAAGTAGAAAATGTAATTGGCTGGATTAAAAATTATTCAGTAAAAAATGAAAAAACTACTTTTTATTTGTGCAGCAATTTCACTTGCGAGCAACCGGTAAATAAAATAAGTGATTTAAAAATTTAAAGCGAACTGAATAGTTCGCTTTAGTGATTTTAAATTTTATGTATTATTGATTGGGAAATGTTTTAGGAATTATTTCCTGGTATAAAGAATTTCCATGCTTTTAAATTCTGTTCCCATTGTAGTCATGAACATTTCCATTTTAATTGTGTTGTCATCAACCATTTCTGAAATTTGTCTTACAGCAAGGTTTTCGCCTGACATTGGATCCACCATTGTTCCATTGTAAGTAAGGGTTTTCATATCATCACTAATTTTCCCTTTCATAACCATCATTCCGGTTCCCATATTATCAATCCAGATGCTGGTTAATTCTTTTGTACTGTTATCAAAGGATTCTAAACTCACTCCTTCCATCGGCATTCCCATATAGTTTCCAACATGTGTAAATTGTAAATATCTATCACCTAAAATCATTTTAGCTTTTGATTCTCCGCTTGATGGAACTGGATCGGTTCCCGGTGCCATCCAAAATTTTATGTCTGTTTTCCAATCACCTTCTAATGATTTGAACTTTTTATGAACATCGCTTGGAGTCATGTACTCTGTCCAAATTTTCATCATTTCTTCTTGACTAACTTGCTCCTCTTGTGCAATTAATAAATTAAAAGAAAATAGAAAAGTTAGAGATAGTAACGTGATTTTAAGTCTCATTTGAACTCCATTTTTTTTTGATTCGAAGAAATATATAAAAATGAGATATGAGAGCAAACAGGTTATTTATTAAAGTGGATTTTTTATCCTCTAATTTTATCTAAGGATAAATTGATATTTTCGGCTTCTTCTTTAGAAATGTTTTCGAAAATCTTAATTAAATATTCATCTAAATGATCTGTTTCTTTTAAAAGTCTCAGCCCTTTTGAAGTAATAATTACATCAACTTTTCTTCTATCATTGTTGCAAATATTTCTATCAACCAAATCTTTTTTCCGAAGTCTTTCTACAAGTCTTGAAGTATCTGACATTTTATCAAGCATTCTATCTTTCAAAAGATTTATACTCAACGGCTCCGGGAACTGTCCTCTTAAAATTCTTAAGATATTATATTGCGAAGGGGTTAAATCATATTTTTCAAAAAAACATGATTGTTTATTCATAAGCCAGCCGTGAGTAAAAATTAAATTCACGGCTAGCTTCTGAAATTCATTCTTAAATTTAGTTTGTTTTATTTCTTCTTCTAAGCGCATTATTTTTGTTTGATTAATTCAACATGAATTTCAAATGTAACAGTTTCTCCAACAACTAAACTACCAGTTTCTAATAATTTGTTCCATTTTAATCCATAGTCAAATCTATTAACTTCTCCTGTTAAATTGAATCCTGCTCTTGTATTTCCCCATGGATCTTGAATTGTACCGTTATATTCTACATCCAATGTAATTTCTTTTGTAACATCTCTCATTGTAAAATCGCCAACAAGTTTGTAGTTTTTATCATCAACTTTTGTCATTGATTTTCCATTAAAAGTAATCTGTGGGAATTTTTCTGCATTAAAAAAATCATCTGATTTTAAGTGATTATCTCTGTCAGTATTATCTGTGTTAATGCTGCTTACTTCAATTGTAAAAGCGACATCCGATCCTTCAAAATTATCTACTGCCGGCGATGAAAAAGTTCCTTCGTAAGTATTAAATTCACCTTCAACTTCAGCAATAATCATGTGATCTACTTTAAATCCAATGTTGGAATGAGATTTATCAAAATTCCATTTTACTTGGGCTGTGTTTATTATAAAGGCACTTAACAACAATACAATTAAGAAATTTATTTTTTTCATTACTTCCTCCTGATTAGTTTTTTGTTTGTCTATTCCAAATATATGTTATAACATTATATGTTGCAACTATTATTTTACTTTTAAGCACTTTTTTTATAAAAAAAATTAATCTTTCAGATTATTTTTTCGATAATTGATTCTAATACATTTAATATGGTGTTATGATTATAAATAGACTAATAATAATTTTATTTCTATTTGTCCCTATAAATAAGGCACAGGATATAAAAGAATTTTTGAACACAATTAGTTCCCTTTCCCCAGAGGAACAAGTTGATTCTATAATTAGCTTTTCAAATGGAATAAAAAACGATACTCCTCAATTTCTCGAATTAAACAGAAAAGCCTATGATCTTGCGGTTAATCTTCAATACAACAAAGCAATCGGTATCGCTTTAAGTAATATTGGATTGTCTGATCATTATTCTAAAAATTATGATTCTGCAATAAACAATTACAAAACTGCTCTGTCTTACTTGGAGCAAACAGACAGTCAACTGCAACTTGGTTTGCTTTATAACCGGCTTGGAAACTCACTGCATTTAATAAACAGAAATGATGAAGCAATTGCCAATTTTAGAAAATCTATAGCACTTAGGAAGAAAATTAATGACAAAGTTGGAATTGGTTATGCTTATACAAACATCGGTTTGATTTTTTGGCGTACCGGAAGATACGACAGCGCTTTAGTAAATTATGAACATGCTCTTGAAATTAGAAAAACTCTTGATGATAAAAAATTAATAGCTTCTAATTACAATAACATTGCAGTGCTCTATTATCATTGGGGAAGATTTGAAATAGCACTCGATTTCTATTTGAAATCTTATTCTATACGGGAAGAATTAGAAGATTCCTACGGAATGTCGCTTGTTCTAAATAATATTGCACTAATAAATAAAGACCGAAATCAGACAAAAAAAGCCAAAGAAAATTTTTATGACGGATTGAAGTACGCAAATAAAAGTGGTAACTATTCTGCAATTGGATATTCTTATAATGGAATTGCTTCCATTTTTGAAATTGAAAATCAATTAGATTCAGCAAATTTATATTATCAAAAGTCTCTTTCAAGTTACACGACAGCTGATCATTTTGGTGGAATGGTAATGAACCTAATCGATTTAGCTGAAGTATCAATTAAAATGGAAGATTTTGATAAAGCAGAAAATTATTTGAACGAAGCGTTTTTAATGTCTGAACCTAGATCAGAACAAATGAGAATTGCTGAAGTTTATTTGTACCGTTCTGATATTCAATCAAAAAAAGGAAATCTTACTCAAGCAATTAATTTTCTTCAACAAAGTTTGGAAATTGCTGAACAAGTAAATAAAGTAGATTTACTTGTTGATATATATGAAAGATTTTCTGACCTCTACTCTAGGAAATCTGAATTCAAAAAAGCCATCGATAACTATAAGCTTTTCAAAATTGAATCGGATAAACTTATTGCGGAAAAATCTTCAAATAAAGTGATGGAGCTTGAATTTGAGAATCAAAAATCAAAAGAATTAAAAGAAAAAGAACTTCTTCTTGAAAAACAAAAAGCACAAAGTAATATGCTGGTAATAATTTCAATTGCTTTTGGTCTGCTTGCTGTGGTTTTGATTTTAATAATTTTATACAGACAAAGAGCCGCAAAAATATTAAAGCAAAAAAATGATGAAATTGAAAAGCAAAAAGATGAACTCAATAAAAAGAATTCTGAATTAAATGAAGTTAATCAAACAAAAGACAAATTCTTTTCAATTATAGCTCACGATCTTAAAAATCCGTTTGGCGCTTTAATTGGTTACACTTCATTTATTTTAGATGAGTACGAAGATTTAACTGACGAAGAAATAGTTGATATGGTAGAAAAAACTAATTCAGTTTCAAACCATTCATTCCAATTGTTAGAAAATCTTTTAACTTGGTCAAGATCACAAACCGGTAAAATTGAGAGTCATCCAAAAGAAATTAATTTGAATTCTATTCTTGAAGATGTAATTACTTTATTTAAGGAGATTGCTTCTAAAAAGAATATTAAACTAGACATAAATTCCCAAGAGAATATTTTAGTTGTTACTGATGAAGATATGGTGAGAACAATTTTCCGTAATTTAATTTCGAATGCAATCAAATTTTCTCACATTAATAATCAAATTGATATCTCATTGCAAATTATTAACGGCAAAGTTTTATTCTCCGTGCGCGACTATGGAATTGGTATGGATGAAGACACTTTAAAATCTCTTTTTAGAATTGATGTAAATATTTCGAATATTGGAACTGGTCAAGAAAAAGGGACAGGACTTGGATTGATTTTAGCAAACGAATTTGTTCAGAAAATTAATGGTAATATTGATGTAGAAAGCGAGCTCGGCAAAGGAAGTAAATTTAGCGTTTCGCTTTCAAATTATCTAAATTAGTAAATACATGAAAGAAGATAATCTTAAAATATTACAAAAAGAGAAAGAAAAACTTCTAGAAGAAATTAGAATTCTAAAAGAAGAAAATCAGAATTTACACAGCGTTTATAATGAAGCTGTAATTTCTGAAAATACTTTTAAAAATTTATTCGATACTACTTCAGACGCAATTTACATACAAGATAAAAATGGAATTTTCTTAATGGTTAACCATGGTGCAGAAAAAATGTATGATTACCCAAGGGAATATTTCATTGGAAAAACTCCGGAATTTCTATCTGCCCCCGGAATGAACGACTTAAGTGTAGTTATTAAAAGTCTTGAAAAAGTGTTTCAGGGCGAAGATCAAAGATTTGAGTTTTGGGGAATTACAAAATCCGGCAGAATATTTCCCAAAGCAGTAAAAATGATGAAAGGAATTTTCAAAGGTGAAGATGTTGCAATTGTTACGGCAAATGATATTTCAGAAAAAAAATTAGCAAGTGAAAATATTAAAAAGACAACATCCACTCTTAAAGCAATTTTTGAAGGAAGCCCCGATGGTATTGTAATTATTGAAGATAACATTGTAACATTAATAAATGAAAGATTTACTGAAATTACTGGACTAAATTTAAGAGATATTTCTACAGAAAAGCTAGAAAGTATTATTCATGAAGAGGATAAAAATATTACAAAGTCAAAACTGAAAATTGCATTCAAAAATAATGAACTTCCAAAGGAAATAATTTATCGAGTTAAATTAAAATCCGGGGAAGAAAAAATTCTGAAAAACAGATATAATTTTTTAGGAAATGATAAAAATGTAAATTTTCGATTGGTTATTGTCTCTGACATTACTAAACAAAAGAAAAGTGAAGAAGCTTTATTGGACAGTAAATTTAAGTTGAAGGGAATTTTTGAAAACTCGGTTGACGGAATTGGACTTTCGAAAAACGGAATTCATGTGATGTGTAATCCGGCTTTTCTTAAAATTTTTGGTTATGATAATTTGGAAGAAATACAAGAGCGGACTGAAATAAATTTAATTGCTCCGGAAGAAAGAGAAAAAGTTTTAGAATACGGAAATAACCGAGGAAATAATTTATCTATTCCAAGAGTTTATAATACAATTGGATTAAGAAAAGATGGTTCAAAATTCGATTTGGAAATTAAAGTTTCTGATTATGAATTGAAAAATGAGAACTATCAAATTGCGGTTATAAGAGATGTTACTGAAAGCAACAGATTAACAAAAGAACTTATTGAAGCCAAAAACAATGCTGAAAAAGCAGATAAATTAAAATCCGAATTTCTTGCACAAATTTCTCATGAAATCAGAACGCCAATAAACGCAATACTAAGTTTTGCCAGTTTAATTAAAGAAGATATTAAAGAATTTATTGATGAAGATATTTCTGCATCTTTTGAAATATTGAATCAAGCCGGCAACAGGCTTGTAAGAACAATCGATTTGATTTTAAGTATGTCAGAACTGCAAACTAATAGTTATGAAATGACCCTAAAATCAATAAATCTTAATTCTGAAATTCTCCTAAAGATCATTGAATCCAAATTAAAAATTGCAAAAAAGAAAAATATTATATTTAATACAAATTTTATAAACGACTTGAATTTACTCTGTGATGAACATAGCGTTTCGCAAATTTTCGAAAATCTTTTAGATAATGCAGTTAAATATACAAATTCCGGTAAAGTAGAAATCATCACCAAAACCGAAAACAACTCAAAAATCGTGGAAATAATTGATACAGGTATAGGTATTTCTGATGAATATCTTCAAGAATTATTTCAACCTTTTTCTCAAGAAGATCAAGGATATTGCAGAAAATTTGAAGGCAATGGACTAGGACTTGCCCTAGTTAAAAAGTATTGCGATTTGAATAATGCAAAAATTTCCGTTCATAGTGAAAAAGGTATCGGCACAAAATTTAAAATTTCATTTTAATTAAAAACCTTTCTCAAAATCACTTAAAATATTCAATTATTTTTTCGATAATTATTATCAGTGGAAATCTGTTTAGAAATATTTTTTTAAATAATTCTATAAAAAAATAATAGCTCATTCGCTTAAATGGATTCAAACTATTAACTGTTTTTAAACTTCAGAATGATTAAAAGAAAAATGTTCGTTTCCAATACGGAGAATATTAATGTCAAATGAGAATATGTTGAAAAAACTTAAAAGAATTAGAAACTATAAATTTTTTATTATATCACTTATTACAATATCATTTTTCATTTCTGTTTATGTAAACTTAGAATCAATTCATAATCATTTGGCAGATTGTGAACCATACAACCAACATATAATTTCAAATTCAGAACATAGTGAAGAAATTAGTTTATCAAATTACGTGGAAAATCAAAGTGCTTCTGTAATTCGCAATCACATTATTTTTTGGTTTTTAGGCATTAGTTTAACATTCATTTTTGGCTGGATGATAAAAAAAGAAGTTATTTCACATTATAAAAGTGAAGAAAAATATGAATCATTAATAGATTCAGCACCATTCCCAATTGTTTTACACATTGAAGGAAAATTGATTTTTGCAAATAATGAAGCCTTAAATCTATTGGAAGTTGATGATGTAAACGATTTTTTTGGAAAGGATATTTTAGATTTTGTACATCAAGATTCTTTTGAAATAGCCAAGGAAAGAGTAAATAAAATTAATGAAGGCTTTAGCGAAGTTGATACTTTAATTGAAAGATTTATAACTGCTAAAGGCAATTCGGTTTATGTTGAAGTAAAGGCAAAAAGAGTAATTCATAATGATAAACCTACAACAATGGTTATTTTTCATAATATAACTGACAGAAAAATTTGGATTGATAAATTAAAATCTTCGGAAGCAAACTTAAAAACACTTCTTAACAATAATAGAATTTCATTTATACTTTTTGATACTAATAGAAATGCCGTTTATTACAATCTAAAATCAATTGAGCTTTTTAGTAAAATTTACAAATCCGAAACAAATGCTGAAGTTACCATAAAGAAATTCTTTAAATCTGATGTTTCAGCTCAATTCCTTAATTGTTTTAATGAAGCACTTTCTGGCACTACTTGTACTTACGAAAACGAACAAAAAACAAATAATGGTGAAATTTTATATTTGCAAAGTGACCTCCATCCGGTAAAAACAGAAAATGGTGAAATTACCGGTGTTGTTCTTGCATTAACGGATATTACAGATCTAAAAATTTCCCAAATAAATTTAGAAGAAAACAAAGCCAGATTAAAAATCATTTATAACAATACGAATATTGGAATTTTACTTACGGACAAAACCGGAATTATTGAATACTCAAATCCTTCTTTTTCCAAAATTCTTAAATATCCTAACCAAGAAATTATTGGCAAAAAAGTTTCTGCTTTTACAAATCCGGATGATTATCAAATAGAACTTGAACACATAAATAATCTTAAAGAAGGAAAAAGTAATTCGTTTACTTTAGAAAAAAGATACATAACCAAATTTGATGAAGAAGTTTGGACACGCATAAATATAACATGCACTAGAAATGAAAATGGTTCAATAAAATATTTAACAGGAATTGTTGAAGATATAAGCGATAGAAAGCAAGCCGAGATTGAACTTAAAAGAAGCAATTTGATGAAAGATATTCTTTCAACTAGTATTATGAATAGTCCCCTTGGAATGATTTTGTGGGAAGTTGAAGAACATGATACAAAAATAGTCGATTGGAATAAAGCTTCTGAAAATATTTTTGAATGGAAAAAGGAAGAAGCAATAAACAAAAATTTCTTCGATCTAATAACAATTCTTCCCGGATTAATTCCCGGATCCGAAAATGGGAAAGTAAAGAAAAATGAAAATTATCCTTCTTGTTACTTAACAGAATCAACTACTAAAAGCGGAATTAAAATAATTATTTACTTGTACAACACTGCAATGTATAATCAAGAATCCGGTGTAATTAGAATAATGTCTTTGGTTCAAGATGTAACAGAACAGAAAAAAATTGAAAAGGAATTAATAATTGCGAAAGAAGAAGCAGAAAAAGCCGATAGACTAAAATCTGAATTCTTGGCGCAAATGTCCCACGAAATTAGAACACCAATAAACGCAATGCTAAGTTTTTCTAGCTTAATAAAAGAAGATGTTAAGGAATATTCAATTCCGGATATTGAAGAAAGTTTTCAAATAATAAGTACAGCCGGCGATAGAATCATCAGAACAACCGATTTATTGATTAATATGGCAGAGCTTCAAACAAATTCACATGATTTTAATCCACATTTGATTGATATTAAAGAAGATATTCTCACCAATTTATATGCATCATTTAAGCCTTTTGCTAAGAAAAAGCATCTTGATATTAACTTTATTTTTGAAGCAGAAAAAACAAAAGTTTTTGCCGATGAATATATGCTGATAAAAATATTTGATAACCTTATTGATAATGCAATTAAATTCACAACAAAAGGAAGCATTGAAATAAAAGTTCAAAATCCAATAGAATCAATTATTTGTGTGAATGTAAAGGATACCGGAATTGGTATTTCCGAAGAATATATGAGAAATCTTTTTAAACCTTTTTCTCAAGAAGAAAGTGGTTATACTAGAAAATTTGAGGGGAATGGACTTGGGCTTGCTTTAGTGAAAAAATATTGTGATTTAAACAAAGCCGAAATTATTGTTGAAAGTGAAAAAGGTTCCGGGACCTCTTTCCAAGTTTATTTGCAGCAAATGAAAAATTAATCTTTTATTTAAAAAGCCAAACTTTTTATAAAATCAAGTTTCGGAAAGTTAGTTTTTAGAATTCTGAAAAAAACAAAATTTTTGCAAATCACAATTAAATTATAATTTCCTCAAATGAGATTAATTGAAAATCTTACTAAATATTCTATCGATATTTTTGTGAAATTTATGAATTCCTTTTACCGGCTCTAAATACATAATTATACATTTGTTAAATACGAATTCTTTCTGCAGTGAAGTAAGAATAGATTTAGTTTTCTCGTTGCCTGCGCCTTGCTGAATCCAAATATGATTTATTTCCGGAGGGATTCCATTTCTTAAAATTTGATTTGTTACTTCCGGTTTTGTAACAAAAACAACAGCGGAAGCATTATTTGTATCGTTAATTGAACTGTAAAATTTAATATCCGAATTTTCCAGAGCTTTAGGATTTACCGCAAAGGCTGTGTAACCGGAATTATTTAGTTTCTCAAAAATATAATATCCAAATTTTTTCTTTTTTGAAGAAACCCCAACAACCGCAATTTCTTTTTGCTCAAGAAAACTTTCGATTTGTGGTTCCATTTTATTACTCCTTTTATTGGAATAAAAAACATCACTATAAAAAAAATATTTATTACTACAATTTACTTTAAAAAAACGAAACCCGAAATTGGGGTTTTTTCGGGTTTTGTTTTAGGGGTGGACTGATAGAAATTTATGAGAAACGGAGCGGATCTCAAAAAAATTAACCTAATTAAATCCAGCACTTTATTAACACTCTTTTATATAACAAAGTATGTGCCAATCAAGAAGTTGCGTTTTTAGTGAATTTTTAGCTGGGTATGTTGCATTTTTGCAACATAGAGACATATTCATGTTGCAAAAATGCAACATGAATATGTTATTTGTCGATTTCCAGGTTTTTCATTTTTTTGAAAAGATGGGTTCTATCTATACCGAGGGCAGTTGCTGCTTCCACTATTTTCCATTCGTGTTTTTCTAAAATGGAAATTATATGATTTTTTTCGAAGAGATTTTTTGCTTCTTTTAGATTCTCAATTTCATAAATTTTATCAAACTCTGCTTTGTCATTTGTTATTTCTTTAACAAGATCAAAAGTTATTGTTTCTGTATTTGCAAATAATACGAGTTTTTCAACAAAATTTCTAAGCTCACGTACATTGCCTTTCCAAATTTGGTACTTTAAATACGATTCCGTTCTAGAATCAAAAGATGTGATTTTTTTATTATACGATTCTGCAAATTTTCTTAAGAATAAACGCGAAATAGGAATAATATCATCTTTCCTTTCGCGTAAAGCCGGAACTTCAATTTTAACAACATTTAGTCTGTGATATAAATCTTCCCGAAATCTTCCTTGAGATACCTCATTTTCTAAATCCTTATTTGTAGCGGCAACTATTCGCACATCAACTTTTATCGCGTCATTATCTCCAATGGGCTGAACTTCTTCTTCCTCTAATACTCTAAGCAATTTAGACTGAAGATGGAAACTCATATCACCAATTTCATCTAAAAATAAAGTTCCACCATCAGCCGCTAAAAATTTCCCCGAGTAATCTGTATAAGCTCCGGTAAAAGATCCCTTTTTATGACCAAACAATTCGCTTTCTAATAGATCTTCCGGAATTGAAGCACAATTGAGTTTGATGTATGGTTTTCCTTTTCTGTTACTGTTATGATGAATTGCCCAAGCAACAAGCTCTTTACCTGTCCCACTTTCCCCTAAAATAAGTGCTTTTGCTTTGGTCTCTGCAATAGATTTTATTGTGCTGAAAATTTTATTGATTTGGTGAGAAACTCCCACCATCTTAAAGTTCTCTTCAAGTTCTTTGAACAGTATGTTTTTTTCTTTTATTAAGTCATTTCTTGTTAATGCGTTATTTATGCTGATGAATAATTTTTCAATTTCTAATGGCTTTTCAATAAAATCGAAAGCTCCTCTTTTTATTAGATCAACAGCAATTTCAATATTACTTTGTCCGGAAATCATTATTATCGGAATCTCAGGATTGTTTTCTTTAATTGTATAAAACAATTCAATTCCGCTTAAGCCGGGCATTTTAACATCCATCAAAATTATATCATAATGACCTTTATTTATTACTTCAACAACTCTATTTGAGTTAGCAACTATTTCTACATCATAGTTTTTTATTTCTAACATTTTCTTAAGTGAGCTTAGAAAATTTTTTTCATCATCAATTGCTAATATTTTTGGATTCATAAATTCAACCTAAAGGGAATATTAATTTTACAGTGGTTCCAAGATTATTATGAGAATAAAATTCAATAGTTCCATTATGATCATCAACAATTTTTTTGCCTATTGCCAGTCCCATTCCGGTTCCGTCAACTTTTGTTGTGAAATAAGGTTCAAATATTTTATCTATTCGGTCTTTTGGAATACCTTCGCCATTATCTGTAATTTCAATTAAACAACAATTTTTATCACTAGATAAATCTGTGATTTGCTCAATTGATATTCTTATATAGCCTTGCCCAACTACAGCATCTATAGAATTTTCAATTAAAATATGAAAAAGTTGCTCAATCTGATTTTCATCAGCATTTAGAACACACTTTTCCTTTTGGTCTATTTTTAACTCAATATGACTATCAAAATAACTTTCAAATTGATTTAAAGATTTCATTAAAATTTTTTCTGCATCAACACTTGTAAAATTTGGTTTTTCTGAATTAGTAAATTTTAGAAAATTCTTTGTTAGGTTTTTGATCCTATCAAGTTCATTTTGAATCATTGTTAAATCTTCATTGTAAATCTCTTTATTTATGAGATCTTCTTTATCAATCCTGTATTGAATTGATTTTAAATTCAGCATTATAGTTGAAAGAGGAGTTTTTATATCGTGCGCAATTTTTTGAGAAGTTCGGCTCCAAACTTTATAGCGGTCTTCTAAAAGACTTTTTGAGAAATCAATTACCTCAATCAAATATAAATAGGGAAAATTAAAAAATGTTTGAAATACTTTTACGCGAATTTTTCCATTAAAATATTTTTCTTCTCTACGGAATGATAAATCGTTTTCAGAGTTTTCCAGATTCTTAATTGAATTTTTTATTTGTGATGAAACTTCTTCTAAATTACTAAATATGTTTTGATAGTCTTTCCCTAGATAATTTGTTTCATTAAGCATTAATAAATCTATCAAACTTTCATTCACCTTTTTGATCTTTCCAGTGTGAGAAAGAAGCATTATTCCCTGATCTGAAATTTTAACAAAATAATTAAAAACACTTATATAACCGAAAACAAACGCGATTGCTTTACCTAACATTAAAAGAAACAGAAAATATAAAAGTCCTATTAACGGAACGATAAAATGCAAATTGGAAATAAAGAAATTGTTTACAAGTACATAAACCCAAAGACTTGTATCCGTAGGGATTATCAAAGCATTTCCAAATTCTGATTTATAACTTTTTACAAGTTCATCATCATTTAATTCTTTTGGCAAATAATCAGACTCAATTCTTGTCAGCATTTTCAATTCTTGATTATAAACTCTTATTTCTTTATCAACAAAAACAAGCAGCTCAAAACCATCGTCCGAATCAATATCTGCTTTAGAAATTTTTCTTACAATATTTGGTCTATTAAATTGGATTTGTTCTTCTTTTATCACTTTTAGATCATAATCATAAACAGTCATTAAGCCTTCTCTAGTTGAAGTGAATATCTTTCCGGTTAATGAATCCACCGCAGGATATAAAATATTTTCATTCAACAGAACTGATTTTTGCAAAACAAAACTTGAGTTATAGATTTCTAATTTTGAAAAAACTCTAGGCAGATTTATTTCATTACTAAAAAGCAGAAAATCATTTTCGTTCCCATCTAGTTTATACATTTGGGATTGACCGGGATAACGATTGTAATCAATAGGCTCTTTGCTAAATTTAAGAGAATCGTTAAATATAAAAAGCCACGAACTAAAATCGTGATAACCTTTTTGAATAAAATCATTTCCTGTAGCTGTTGATAATGCTACAAGCTCATTTTGGGAATCGGAATTTATATCAACTAAATATGCATTTCTAATTGGAGCGGTCGAATCAAACCTATGCAATACTCTAAGTTTTTCTCGGTCAATTACAAAAACTGATCTGGGATAAATTCCATAAGCAGTAGCAATGGATAGGTAAAGGAGTTTTCTATTGTTGCTATTATCAAAAATTAAAAATGAATTATAGAACCATTCTTTAGAATTATTTCGCTCATCTTTAATAGAAACAAATGCATTTTTTACTAAGAATTTTCTTCCAATTAAATCAATTACATCAAAATAAAGAGAATCATTTTTAACATTTAGAACCAAAATATCTTTATTGCCGTCTTCGTCCCAATCATTAAAATGAATTCCTTCTTTTCGAACAGCTCCCTCTATATAAAATTGCTCTAACATTATATCATCGCTATTATAGCAGAGAAGCAAATTTCTATTAATATCTTTTAGATATTGCAGTTCGAATCTTTCACTCTCACCATCATTATCTAAATCTTCAAAGTATATTTTTAGTAGAACTTCATGGTCGAGAATATATCTTTTTTTTACATCTAAGTGATATTTGTAATATGATAATTCTAAATATAGATATGTTGTAATTGTTAAAAGAATTGAAACAATAATATAAAATGTAAAAAGCTTCTTTTTTGTTTCTAGTCTTAACAAGTTCTTTCCTAAAATATATTTCAATACGATCGATATCAAATATATCAAAAATAACATTTACAAACTTTGATTGATATCAACAATCTTTAAGAAAACTTCGAAGATTTCAAAACTCATTTGCATAAATTGGAATATTGTTTTTATTATTGTAATACGTTATTTCATTTTAACAATAGGGGCTATATGAAATCAAAATTATTAATGATCCTTTTTTCACTCTTTATTTTCAGTTTTTGTTCTTCAGAAAACATAGAAGAAAAAGGCTCAGATGAATATTTGGAAAGTGTAAATAAATGGTCGGAAAATAGAGAAAGCAGACTTAAAGAAGAATCCGGATGGCTTAATTTAGTTGGTCTTTTCTGGCTAAATGAAGGAGAAAATACTTTTGGCTCAGATTCAAAGAACAATTTAGTTTTTCCAAAAGATATGCCCGCAAAAATTGGAGTTTTTTCTCTAATTGATTCTGTTGTAACTGTTAAATTAAACGACAATTCCGAAGTACAAATAAATGATAAATTGGTTAACTCAGAAGTTTTGAAATCGGATATAGAAGATTCAACAACTATTATGTCATACAAAAATTTCAAATGGTTCTTAATAAAGCGCGGCGATAAATTTGGAATTAGGCTAAGAGATTTAAATGCAGATTTAGTAAAAAATTTTCCGGGAATAAATCGCTTCCCAATAAATTCTGATTGGAAGATTACTGCAAAATTTTATCCATACAACCCGCCAAAACAAATTAATATTCCAACCATAATTGGAACTGTTGATGTTGAAGATTCACCCGGTTATGTAGAGTTTGAAATGAATGATCAAAAATATAAAATGGATGCGATGAAAAACGGCAAAGGATTCTTTTTTGTTTTTGCAGATCTTACTTCTGGTGAAGAAACTTATGGTGCAGGAAGATTTTTATCCGCCGATGCCCAAAATGAGAACGGCAAAGTTATATTGGATTTTAACAAAGCATATAATCCACCATGTGCATTTACTAAATATGCAACTTGTCCTCTCCCTCCGGAACAAAACAGACTTAAATTACGGATTACAGCAGGAGAAAAGAATTTTGGGAATCATTAAAAATTTTGAATTATTTAAAATGAAAATCCCCGTTTACTAGCGGGGATTTTCATTTAACTTGCTCAGAATTTATCTTAAAATTATTTACTAGTTTTAGTAAATAAACTTTCCATATTTCCTCAATTCTTTATCATATATTTTAGCATTTGGATTTACTTTTTCTAATTCATTCCAAAATTTGATAGAATGATTTTTAACTTTTGTGTGAACTAATTCATGCAGCAAAACATAATCAATAAGTTCCGGTGGAAGTTTCATCAAGTGAATACTCAAATTAATATTATTTTTAAATGAACAACTTCCCCATCTGGATTTTATATTTTTTATTGCTAAAGAGTTAAAAGTAAATTTGTGTAATTGTGCTAAATCTTCAATTCTATTGGGGAGATAATTTTTTGCTTCTATTTTTAGTGCCCGCTCAATTCCTAATTTAATAGTCTTTTTAACATCATCATCTTCAACTGATTTGCCGACTGGCATGGAAATAAATATTTTATTATTTCTAACTATTAAAGAAGTGGCATCAGTTTTACTTTGCTTAAAAACAATTTTGTGATGTTTTGTTGCCATATCTTCATTAGAAAAAAGCGGTAAACTTTCTTGCTCAATTTTCTTAATTTTTTCTAACTGAAGACTAATCCAATCAATTCTTTTTGCAAGAATTCTTTCTCCTTCCAAATAAGAAACCCATCTTGGAAGAGTAATAAAAACACCTTTAAATGGTTTTATAGAAATACTGATATGCTTTGCCCTGGCACTTTTGCGAAGTGTAACTTTACCAATTTCACTAATTTCGATTTCTTTGAATGGCGTCATAAATATTATATGCGGCTCATTTAAAATGAACCGCATCAATAAAATTTATTTTCTTCTGCTTCGTGGTTTAGAATCTCTGTCTCTATCTCTGCTTTTTGAAGCACCAAAAGATCTTCCACTTCCGCGTGAAGATCTAAATCCTTCTCTTTCTCTTCCGCGGTCGCTGCTTCTTCCTTTTGAAGTTCCGGGTTTCTTGCTTTCGGCAACTTCAATATTAATTTTGCGTTTGTTAAATTCTTTGTTTGAAAATGATTTCAATATCTTATCGGAAAAAGCTGAATCAGCTTCAAAAAATGAAAATGATTTCAATATTTCTATTTCACCAATTTCAATATTTCTAATTCCGGTATAGTCATTAATCATTCCCATTAACATAACCGGACGAAGTTCATCTTTTTTGCCAAGATTGATAAAGAATCTTGTAAATCCGTCAACAGTTCCTTTTGTTCTAGATTCTCTATCTCTTCTTGAATCATCAGGTTTACTTAAATCTGTTGAGTTTTTGTAATAATCCAAAAATCTATTAAACTCTACAGATACAAATTTTTTGATTAATTCTTCTCTATCAAGATTTTCTAATTTTTCAAAAATGGCAGGTAAATAAGAATCAATTTCAGAAGAAACAACTTCAACATTTTTCATTCTATCAATCAAATAAAATAATTGTTTTTCGCAAACTGCATTCCCGCTTGGTACACTTTGAAGTTCGAATTTTTTATTAATCTGCTTTTCAATTGTTCTAATTTTTTGTTTTTCTTTAAGATTGGTTATTACAATTGATGTTCCGGATTTTCCTGCTCTGCCTGTTCTTCCGCTTCTATGAGTGTATATTTCAAGATCATCAGGAAGATTATAATTTACGATATGCGAAAGATTGTCAACATCTAAACCACGAGCAGCAACATCTGTAGCCACTAACAATTTTATATTTTTAATTCTGAATTTTCCCATAACCGCATCTCTCTGCTGTTGAGAAAGATCGCCATGAAGCGCATCTGCACTATATCCATCTTGCATTAATTTATCTGCAATTTGCTTGGTTTCGATTCTAGTTTTACAAAAAACAATACCATAAATTTCAGGATAAAAATCAACAATTCTTTTCAATGCAGAATATCTATCCCGCTCATGAACCATAAAACAAATATGATTTACCGTATCAGAACCGGAATTCTTTTTACCGATTGTAATTTCTAAGGGTTTATTCATGTAGTTGTTTGCAATGTGTCTTACTTCACTTGGCATTGTTGCGGAAAAAAGCAAAGTGCTTTTATCTTGCGCAGTCTCTTGCAAAATCAATTCTAGATCATCTCTAAAACCCATGTTCAACATTTCATCTGCTTCATCAAGAACTATAGTTTTTATTTCTTTGATGTTTATAACTTTTCTGTTAAGCAAGTCTAAAAGCCTGCCCGGAGTAGCAGAAATAATATGAGCACCTTTTTTAATTGCTTTAATTTGAGCTTCGATGCTCGCGCCCCCAAAAACGGCAACCACTCTTAAACCTTCGGTGTACTTTGAATAATTTGTTAAATCATTTGCAATTTGAACGCACAATTCTCTTGTTGGGCATAAGATTAAGTGCTGAGTTTTTTTTGTACTAAAATCTGTATTCTGAATTAAGGGAATTCCGAAAGCTGCAGTTTTTCCGGTTCCGGTTTGAGCTAATGCTATTAAATCTTCATTGGTTTTATTCAATAAATGTGGAATTACTTTTTCTTGAACGGGCATCGCATTTTCAAATCCAATTTCTTTAATTGCCTTTAAAATATCTTTGTCCACTCCAAGTTCTTCAAACGTCATCATTCTTTTTCCTAAATATGTTTATGTGTTTGTTGATAGTAATTTGATTTTTGATCAACCTTAATGAGATTTGTAAGAATTATCAATGAAATTTTCACCAAGACTTTCTACTAACGGAATGAATGGAAATAGATGGAAAGGTAAATTGAAAAATCGACTTAATTCTTGTTTTACACAAATAATTACTACCGAGAAATTAATTAACAAAATTAATCAAATATTTCTTCATTTCCACATATAATTATTCAACTCTTAATTTACCAAAAATATCTTTTTCTTTTCTCTTAGGAAATGAATTATAAACATGGAACCTTTTTTTAGTTTTTTACGTATTCATTCATCAATAATTATTTGGAATATATGAAAAAAACTGAAATTGGAAAGTGGATAGAAAGCAGCGCTATTCAAAATGTTATAATTGTCTTAATCATTATTAACTCAATTACAATTGGATTAGAAACTTCTGATTATTTCATGAATAAATTTGGAAGTTATTTACTTACTCTTGACAAAATAATTTTAGGCATTTTTGTCCTAGAAATTATGATTAAGCTTTATGCCTTCGATTATAAGTTTTTCAAAAGCGGATGGAATATTTTTGATTTTTCAATTGTTGCAATAGCGCTTTTGCCTACTTCCGGTGCACTTTCTGTATTAAGAACTCTTAGAATTTTTAGATCTCTCAGACTAATAAAAGCTATTCCAAAATTAAGATTTATTGTTGAAGCACTACTGAAATCTATCCCAAGTATTGGTTGGATTTTTGCACTTCTTCTTGTTGTGTTCTACGTTTTTGCGGTTATGGGAACTTCACTTTTTGGGAAAGAATTTCCACAATTCTTTGGAAATATTGGCGCTTCAATGTATTCTTTATTTCAAGTAATGACTTTAGAAAGCTGGTCAATGGGAATTTCCAGACCAATTATGGAAAAATTCCCTTATGCATTTTTGTTCTTTATTCCTTTCATTTTGGTTGCAACATATACAACTTTAAATATATTTATTGCAATTGTTGTAAACACAATGAGTGAAATTCACCAGCAAGAATCTGTAAAAGAAGTAAAAGAAATTGAAAAAATCGTTCATTCAGAAAATTTAGATGTGTTAAATGAACTAAAAAAAATCAAAAATCAGATCAATACTTTAGAAGATAAATTAAGCGAGAAAATTTACAGAGGCTGATAAAGTTCAATTCTATTGCCTTCCGGATCTCTTATCCATGCAAATTTTCCATATTCATAATCTTCAGTTTTAAGTATAAGAATATTTTGAGCAATTATATTTTCTAAAAGTTGATCAAGCTTTTCTGTACGAATATTAACCATATAATTCTGGTCGCCATACATTGACTCTGTTTCGGTCTTTATATCCTTATTGAAAGATTGATTTGATTTTATAATTGAAAAATGAAAATCAATTTTTTTAGAAGTATTTTCTTTATCAAGTGAAATAAAGACTTGATAAAATGCACTAAAATCGGGACTTGATTCAAAATTAAATCCAAACACTTTTTTGTACCAATCTGCTAATTCCTTTGGTTTATCAGTGAAAATAAACACTCCGCCAATACCCGTTATTAGATCCATTTAGCTCTCCATTTTTTTTAAATATCAAAATCAATTAACTTAATCTGTTCTTTTAACATTCTTTCAATTTTCAATAACTTTTCATCAACGGAATCAGTTTCTCTTTTAATCAGACTTATAATTGAAAGTGAATTTGAAATAAATGCCAACAATATTGTCTTATCATCATTTTTTTTTAATAATTCAAGATAATTTTCAACAACATCAATTTCTGTTCTTTTTAATGGTCCGGAAAGAGATTTATATAAATTTTTGGTAGTGTTAATATTTTCAATTACACTTTTGGCACTGGCACTAAAGAGATTATTTACTGTTGGCAGGTTTTCACTTACTAAATTCAAAACATTTCTGGCGTTAAAAAAATTTGCAGAAATAAAATTCAATGCAAATACTCCTGACAAATGATAAAGCGCTTTATTTTCCGAACTAATTCTAAAAGGAACTGCTTTTAATTTCGAAACTATCTCTGCAAGTAATTCATATAATTCTATATTATTAGATTCAATTGCAGAGTTGCATCCTTCTAAAGAATGAAAATTGTGATTAGGGAAGGATTTCATAAAATGAATTGATGCACATTTTCCCCCTTTATTTGCAAGGGTTTTTAGAGCATTAATATTTTTTGAACCTGAAAGATGAATAAATATCTTTTCAGCAAAATCTAATTCTAGCTGGGAAATCTCTCCAGCTACATTTTCAATTTGATCATCACTGACTGAAATGATATAACAATCTGATTTTACATTTATCTCTGTTAAGTAGTTTGAGAAATTTGCAATTTGATTTTTTTCGGCAAGTTCTTTTGCTGAATTTAACCTTCTACTTATTATTGAATTAACTTTAAAACCATTGTTTATTAACTCAGGAACTATTGAATGTGCTGCATTACCCGCACCAATAAGGCTAAAGCTAATTTTCTTATTCATCAGTTATAGACTGCAGCTGATAAATAACCAACTACTTCACTAAAATCTCTAGTAATTTCTCCGGAATCCGTGCGATGTAAAACTTTAGAATTACGAATCCCAAATTGACTTAATGATTTCATCATTGCCAAAATTGGACCTCCTCCGCACGCTTCGCACTTTTTATTATTAAGATCATCGTTCAATTCATCATAAGAAAAATTATTAATGTGTTCTTCAACTTTAGAATCTAATTTTTCAGCTTGCTGTCTTGGATAGAAATGTGATAAATCAGAACTGGCAATTACTATTGTCTTTTCATCCAAACAGACTTTAATCCCTTCTACCAATTCATCAACATAAAGATCAGATTGATCCCCCATAACTATTGGTACAATTGAAAATTCCAAATTTATTCTCTGTAAAAAAGGAATTTCTACTTCTATACCATGTTCGCGTAAATGCCCGGTTTCACCAAAAAATATTGTTTTGCTTCCTTCAATTATTTGTTTTGATTTCTCTTTATTAATAGGAATTAAACCAAGAGGAGTTTTGAATGCATCACCCTCATAAATTGAAATACCCGGGAAATACTCTCTATGACTTGGGGAAATGATAATTGCAGTTTCAAAATTTTGTTGCCCTAAAGAATTGAAAGCATAAGCAGCAGTTTTTCCTGAATATAAATATCCTGCATGAGGTGCAACAATACCTTTAACATTGCTAAAATCTTGTTCAATATGAAAACTATCAAGAAGATGGTCAACATTATACTCAAGCTCATATTTTGATCTTGGATAAAACATTCCAGCAACGTAAGGTTCCCTAACGTTTCTCATTTTCCAATCCTATTTGTTCTTCAGAAAAAACTGTTGCAGTAAATGCTTTTAAATTAAGCATTTTTTCTTTCCAGAATTTTTTAGGTAAACCGGCTTTATTACATAATGCGGAAAGATATTCATCTTTATTTAGATTGTGCTCTAAAGGAACTTGCGGCAATAATAGTCCTCTGTGTTTTCCTTCACTCAATATTAATCCGTGTTCGCCAACTTTAATCTCATCATATGAAATAATTTTGTATGGTTCCGATAGGATTGAAATTTCGATTTTAAGCTTATCAATTTCATTGGAAGTAATACTTGGAAATCTTGGATCTTTAGTTGCAGCCAATATGGCGGCTTCTAACAAGCTATCTCTCAGAGGAACATCGGATGTTGCAAAACCAATGCAGCCGCGTAGTTTCCTGTTTTTTGTCAGTGTTACAAACACTCCGGATTTAGAATTGAGAAGCTCATCCATTTCTTCTAATTCTGATATTGAAATATCTTCAAAAATATTTTGAATAGCTTTTCTGGCAATAGTAAGAAGCAGTCTTTTTTGTTCATTGGATATCTTCATGACTCTAACTTATATATTTCTAAATTATTTTTTTCCACAATTAAGAATAGAAAATTTTTGAAAACAAAAAAAGTATCTAAAGCAAGCTTGTCAATCCCGGCATCTAAAACTTTTGTAAAAATTTCTTTTTGATTTTCCAGTTCATAAATCTTAAAAATATTAGTAAAACTTCCCGGAAATAATTCTTTATTGAACGAAGTTAATAAAAATTTATGATCATAATTTATTGCTTCAATGTGACCGGAAATATTTTCATTTAGATCTTTTGGAAAATTAATATTTCCTAATTTTTCTATCTCCTCCGGAAAAGAATAACTCAAGTACTTTATTTCTTCTTCTGACTTATACTTTTCATTAATAATTTGAAATTCATTATCATTCAATTGAGAAATTATTTCACCGGTCTTAAAATCTACCGAATAATAGAACTTGCCTTCAAAGCCTTGTTTATAAGCATAAATTATATTTTCAAAGCAAAAAAGAAAGGCCAATTCTTGGTTATGCCATTTTATTATTTTTTCATTTACGTCAAAAGAAATTATCTCTTTATGATTCGGCATATCTGGCTTTGGAAAACTATGAAAGAAAATTGTGTCATTATAAAACGATTCAATCCCGAGCCAAAATTTTTCATCGAATTGAAAATCTTTTAATACAACTTCTCCATCCAAAAGATTATAGCACGAAAAAAAGACTTCCTTTTTAGTTGTGTCTCTGGCTTCAATCAAAATTTTATTATTTTGATTTATTAAAATCCGCCAGATTCTAAAATTATTTTTTATATCTAAGTTCTTTTTAATATTCATAAAATCAAATCACCGGTTCAAATTTTGCAGTAAAATGTCTAAGCATTGGAGCTTCATAAACTATTTTATACCCTTTTAATTTTTCTCTATTGTTAAAAACCTCAATTAAAACTTCTGCCGTAAAATCAATATGACTTTGAGTATAAACTCTTCTTGGAATTGCCATTCTAACTAATTCCATTGGAGGCGAAATTAGCTCGCCGGTTTTTTTATTGTACTTTCCAAACATAACACTTCCAATTTCCACGGAACGAATTCCACCTTCAAGATAAAGTTCGCAAACAATCGACTGTCCGGGATATTGATTTGGCGGAATATTTGGTAGAAATCTTTTCGCATCAATGTATATTGCATGTCCGCCCGGCGGCTCTATAATTGGGATTCCGGCGCTTAGCATTTTTTCGCCAAGATATTCTGTGCTTCTAATTCTATATTCTAAATAATGTTCATCAACAACTTCTTCTAAACCTTGCGCTACAGCCTCTAAATCTCTTCCCGCTAAACCGCCATAAGTTGGAAATCCCTCCGTTACGATAAGAAGATTTCTGCATTTCATTGCAAGTTCTTCGTTATTTAAAGATAAAAATCCCCCAATATTAACAAGCGCATCTTTTTTTGCACTCATTGTTGCTCCGTCTGCATATGAAAAAGTTTCTTGGCAGATTTCTAAAATCGATTTATCCTCGTAACCTTTTTCTCTTTTCTTTATGAAGTATGCATTTTCAGCAAATCTGCAAGCGTCAAGAAAAAGAGGGATATTATATTTATTACAAATTTCCTTAGTTTCTCTTATATTCTGCATGGAAACCGGCTGTCCGCCACCTGAATTATTTGTAATCGTAATCATTACAAGAGGAATATTTTCTGCACCTTTTTCCTTAATGAAATTTTCTAGAGCTTCTAAATCCATATTACCTTTAAAATCTGCTCTTTGCTCCGGATGTTTTCCAATCTCATTTAGCAAATCAACAGCTTCTGCTCCTGTAAACTCAATATTAGCGCGTGTGGTATCAAAGTGAGTATTATTTGGAATATATTTTCCTTCACCGCCAAGAATTGAGAAAAGAATTTTTTCTGCAGCTCTTCCTTGATGAGTTGGAATTATAAATTTGTCACCGGTAATTTTTCTTACTGCTGCTTCAAATCTGTAAAAACTTTTTGACCCTGCATAAGATTCATCACCATCCATTATTCCTGCCCATTGTTTAGAGCTCATCGCCGAGGTTCCGCTGTCTGTTAACAAATCAATTAGAACATCTTCAGCATGGATTAAAAAAGTATTATAGCCCGCATCAACTAAAATTTTTTCTCGCTCTTCTCTTGTTGTAAATCTAATTGGTTCAACCGATTTAATTCTAAATGGTTCGATAATCGTTTTCATGCATTATTCTCCTAATTTATAATTCTAAATTAGTTTTTTTGAACATGTTTATCCAAGAAAAGTAACTGGAGACTCTAATACTTTTGGTCGATCGATATAATTATTAAATAAATTAATTAGTCTTTAATGCCAAGACTTAAGGTTGAAAGTCATAAGAAAATCTATTTAGAATATTTTACTACCTGGATTAATAGAATATTTATTCTTTGATCAAAATATCTTATTTTCAATTAGTATTTAAAAAATTATTTAGGAGGTAAAATGGATGAAATAAAAGATCAAGAAGTAGATTCAAATTTATCTGAGGAGGAAGAGTATGAAATGAGTCATACTGACAAACTTGTTGGTGTTTTTACTGAGCCCTCTGCAACATTTGAAAGAATTACACAATTTCCTCCCAAAATTATTGATTGGTTGTTGCCTTTATTATCAGTAATTATTATTTCAATTTTAGCATATGTTGTTATTTCCAGCAATCCGGTTATAAAATATTCTTTAGTTGAAAAACAAATGAAAGCAGTTGAAGAACGCTTTGACGAAATGGTTAAAAGCGGGCAATTAACAGAAGCTCAAAAAGAAGAACAGCTTGAAAGAACTAGAGATTTTATGACAAATTCATCAACCGCAACTTTAATTTTTTCTGCTGTGGGAATTTCAATTTCTATGTTTGTTATGTTCTTTCTTATTTCTCTATTTTTCTTTTTAATTGCAAAATTCGCTTTGAAAGGAGAAGGAGGTTACAGTTCTACAATGGTGGCTTACGGACTTCCATATTACATACTTATAATTCAATCAATTCTTACGGTTATTCTTTCGCTTTCACTCAGCAAATTTGTTATGGGAACAAGCGTTGCCGTATTAATGGATGCTGACACAAAAGAGTTTGGCGGATTTTTACTTTCTAAAATTGATCCGATTTCTATTTGGTTTTATGTAGTTTTTGGAATTGGACTTTCTAAAATGTTTAAGTCAAATGCAGCCGGAAAATATATTGGAGCCGTTATTGGTTCGTGGCTAATTGTTAGTGTTATTATTTTCTTTTTAGCAAAAGAAATTTCTTTCTTACAAAATTTCATTCAATAGTTTTACTTCTTAAAATGCCGGTAATCTTCCGGCATTTTTTTAGCAAATCAATTTAATTCCATGTCCGTGTAAAGTAATAATTTCTATAGAGCCGTCAAGTTTCAAATAATTTCTAATTTTATTTAAATAAACGTCCATACTTCTTGATGTAAAATAATTGTCATCATGCCAAATTGTTTTTAATGCGATTGATCTTTCAAGCACATCATTTTTGTTTAGGCAAAGAAGCATCAGCAGATCAGCTTCTTTTGATGTAAGTTTTTGTTCAACTTTATTGAAAAGAAGAATCCTTCTTTGATAATCAAATTTGAATCTGCCAATTTCAAATTTCTTTTCTTTGTCAACTTGATTATTGTTTTGGTTTGATCTTTTTAGAATGAGATTTATTCTCAATAAAAGTTCTTCGGTACTAAAAGGCTTTGTAATGTAATCATCAGCACCAATTTTTAATCCATGTATTTTATCTTCTTGTAGTGATTTTGCTGTCAATAAAATAATTGGAGTACTTTTATTAAAATTTCTAAATTCTTTCGTTAAAGTGAACCCATCCTTTTTTGGAAGCATTACATCAAAAATGCACAAGTCATATTTTGTGTTTTTTAAATTTTGCATTGCGGACTCACCATCACTTATAAGCGTAACTTCGAAATTTTTAACATTCAAAAAATCTTTTAAAATTGTTCCGAGATTTAGATCATCTTCTACTAAAATCAATTTACTTTTTTGATTATTCATACGGGAACCTTATTTGAAATGTTGTTCCTTTTTCCAATTTGCTATCAACAATAATATTTCCATTATGTGCTTCAACAAATTTTTTTACATAGTTTAGACCAATTCCAAAACCTTTTACATCATGAATATTCCCTGTGGGGACGCGGAAAAATGGATCAAATATGTGCTGAATATTTTTTTTACTGATTCCAATTCCATTATCTTTTATATAAATAAGAACAAACTTTCTTTCCTTTTTTAGAATTATTTCAATGACAGGAATTTCTTTGCAATATTTAATTGCATTATCAATAAGGTTATTAAAAATATTCATCAAATGAAATTCGTCTGCTTTAATTATAATTTCTTCTTCAAATGTTAGATTTATTTTCCCGTTTGTTTCTTTAATTTTTTCATGAAAACCGCTTATTACATTTGAAATAATTTCGTTCAAATTCACTTCTGATTTCTTGATTTCGATTTTGTCGTTTTCTCTAATTGCAGTATTTAAAAGATTTTCAACCAGAAGTCTTAATCGATTGTTTTCATATTTTATCATTTCGGTATATTTTTCAAAAAGGCTCTTTTCCCTTGATAGATCGGGTTCATTTAATGCTTCGCATGCTAACGATATTGTGGATATTGGAGTTTTAAATTCATGAGTTATATTATTTATCAAATCATTTTTGATATCGGTAATTTTCTTCTGTCTAATAAGCATTCTAACTGTTTGATAAAAAACTACCACAACTATTGAAATAAAAAGAACCGAAAGGAAAAGCATTAATCCAATTGTTTCCAAAAAATATTTCGTTCTATCTTTAAAGCTCACTTGAACAAGAGTGTTATTAGGAACGACATCATTGGGGAAAAGCCAAGCAGAGAATATTAATTGATCATCACTATTCTTTGCTTTTCTAATTATTTTGTTGCTTGAATTTATTTCAATATTATAATCTAAATCAATTCCCCTTTCTGCAAGTTCAGCCGTAAATATTGAATCAATAAAAACAATATCCGCAGCTTTGCTTGTAGAATCTTTCATTTTTACATTTATAAATTCAGTAACAACTTCTTTAACAATTGTCCTTTTATTGTCTAAAATAGAATCGATTTTTATTATAAATTTTACATCTTCAAAATCATTTGAATCAGAGTAAGAATAGTTGTATTTAATTCCTGGAGTTTCGTTGGAATCAATAATAACATTATACTTTTGTTTCCTTTCACCGTTTACAGAAATGCTTAGGTTTGTTTTTGTTGAATTAGAATCATCATTTTCAGAATTCCAAGCAAATATTTTTGGAGGAGCTGAATTTGTCTTATCAAGAAAAATTTTTGCAATTTCTCTTTTTTCTAATTTTTCTGAGACTGCAATTAAAGATTCGTTTACATAATTTGAGAAACGCAGTTTTTCTGAATTGTACATTCTTAAAATCCAATAAACTTGAATTGCTACTAAACCAATCACTGCAAAGCTCATAAAGACTATTATTATTTTTAGCTTCGTTTTATTCATATTGTAAAATTAATCTAACATATTTAAAGAAATTACTCGTTTAACATTTTTTAACATTCTTTAACTTTCGTTTAACACAAAGATTAGATTATTTATAATATTTTAATAACAACAAAATAATCAAATAATGAGGACTAAGATGAAACGCAATCTGTTATTTATATTAATTACGTCACTTTACTTTGCAGCTATATTCCAGATAAATGCTCAAGAAGAATCTTCGCTAAATAAAAAATTAAAGTCACTTAAAGGTGATGTAAAAGAAATAACTATCAGAACTAGCGAGGATGAACTTACATTAAGCGATGAAGATGCAGAAAAACTATTCAAAAGAATTCAAATGACATCAGGAGATTTTGAATATGAATTTATTACATCAGATTCAAATGATGAAAAAATTTTCAAGATAAAGCTTGATGGGATAGAATCAGATAGTTCAAAAAACATTATGGTATTTGTAAGTGAAGATGAAGATTTTGAATGGAATGAAAAAGGTGAAGTTGAAAAAGATATCAATATTGAAATTATTGATGGCGTAAAAAAAGTTACAATTAGAACAGAAAAAGATGGAAAAGAAACAGTTGAAATTTTGCATGGAGAAGAGGCAGACAACTATTTGGAAGAACACAATGGAAAAACCTTTGAAATAAAAATTAATGATGAGAAAGCCAATAAGAGGAAAGTTATAATAAAGACTATTAAAGAAAAAAAAGAAAAATAACTACTATTAATAAATACAAATTAGATAAGAAACCGGAGCAATCCGGTTTTTTTGATTTTAAATGAATTGCTCACCTTAACTAAGAATTATCATTCAGCAATCATTATATTTCAGAAAAAAAAATGAAACAATGATTGAAATTATTGATCTGCATAAAAGTTTTTCCGGTAAGGAAGTTCTTAAAGGAATTAATCTAAAAATTAATGAAGGTGAAACTCTTGCCATTATTGGCAGAAGCGGTTGTGGAAAAAGCGTCCTCTTAAAACACATAGTGGCATTGCTTTTCCCGGATAAAGGTGATGTTAAAATTGAAGGAAAAAGTATTTTAACTCTTGATGATAAATCTCTATATAAGATTAGAACAAATTTTGGATTTTTATTTCAAGGAGCTGCTCTTTTTGATTCTATGACTGTAGAAGGAAATATAAGTCTGGCATTAATTGAAAATGACACGCATTATACGCAAACAGAAATTGATATTGCAGTTGCCGAAAAGCTTGATTTAGTTGGGCTTCCCGGGATTCAAAAATTAAAGCCAGCAGAACTTTCCGGCGGAATGAGAAAACGAGTTGGCTTAGCTAGATCATTAATTGCAAATCCAAAATACATTTTATATGATGAACCTACTACCGGACTTGATCCAATAATGTCTGATTCCATTGATGAATTAATTAAAGATCTTTCCGATAAATTAAATGTTACTTCTATTGTTGTTACTCATGATATGTTCAGCGTGAAAAAAGTTGCGGATAAAATTGCTATGATTCATGAAGGTAAAATTTATTATACCGGAACTCCAGATGAAATACATAATTCAGACGATAAAATTATTCAAGAATTTATTAATAGAACCGGTTTCTAATGTCTAAAACTAAAATAAAATTTATTTGTGCAAACTGTGGATTCGAATCTTTAAAGTGGTTAGGTAAATGCCCTTCATGCGAAGAATGGAATTCATTTTCGGAAGAATTAGTTGAAGAAAGAAAATCTTCAGCTAAAAGATCCAACATTCCACAAGAAGTAAAAACACTTAATTCAATAACGGAACTTTCGGAAGAAAGAATAAAGTTTGGCATAAATGAATTTGACAGAGTTTTAGGCGGCGGCATAATTCATGGTTCAGCCGTATTAATTGGGGGCGATCCGGGAATTGGAAAATCTACACTTGTGCTTCAGGCTATAGGAAAGCTTCGAGAAAAAGTTTTATATGTTACAGGTGAAGAATCTTTAAGGCAAATTAAGCTGCGCGCAAAGAGATTAAAAATCACTTCAGAAAATATTTTACTTTTAGCAGAAACTGATCTGGACTTAATAACTGCAACAATTAAGGAAGTGCAACCGGCAATTGTTGTTATAGATTCTATTCAAACAGTTTATTTACCTGATTTAGAAAACGCTCCGGGAACTGTAACTCAAATAAGAGAATGCACAAATTTTATTATGCAGTTTGCTAAAAAAACTGGTTTTAGTGCTTTAATTATTGGTCATGTTACAAAAGAAGGTATTATAGCTGGACCAAAAATTTTAGAGCACATTGTTGATACTGTTCTTCAATTTGAAGGTGAAAGAAATCATTCCTATAGAATTTTACGTGCTACAAAAAATCGATTCGGAAGTACAAACGAAATAGGCATTTTTGAAATGCACGAGAATGGACTCGAAGAAGTCAAAAATCCGAGTGAAATATTTTTAAGCGAGCGCGATGAAAATGTAAACGGTTCAGTTGTTACATCCAGCATTGAAGGAACACGCCCGGTTCTGCTGGAGGTTCAAGCGTTAGTAACACCATCTAATTATGGAAATCCTCAAAGGGTTGCAACGGGATTTGATTACAGAAGATTATCAATTTTATTGGCTGTTTTAGAAAAGCGTGCAAATTTAAGAATTTCATCCCATAATGTTTTTTTGAATATGGCAGGAGGAATTAGAATTGAAGAACCTGCTGTTGATTTGGCAGTTTGCTGTTCAATTGCATCTAGCTTTATGGATAAACCTGCAAAAACTGATATGTTAATTATTGGCGAAGTAGGTCTAGGCGGCGAAATTAGAAGTGTTGGTCACATTGATAAAAGAATTCAAGAAGCTGAAAAGCTTGGATTTAAATCTGTAGTCTTGCCCAAAAACAATTTGAAGTCCATAAAACAAAACAGTAAAATTAAGTTGATTCCGGTTGATTCAATCATCAAGGCAATCAATATTGTCCTATAAAAAAGCAAGTTTGAGCAAAGCAAAAAGAACCTTTTGGATTCTCTGCTTTACTCAAGAATTTCATTATGAGAAACTCTTATCAACTTCCTCGGCAATATCTGGCGAAACAATTAATCGTCCGCAAGACTCACAGGTAAATAATCTTTTATTTCCTCTAACTTCAAGCTGTCTTTGAGGAGGAATTACATTATGACATCCGCTGCAAGCCCCGCGCACTAAGGTCACAATGCCCTTGCCGCCTTTAGCTTTACGAATTCTCATGTAAGTATTATAATCCGGCTTTCTAACTTTTTCAGCAATCTTATCGCGCTTCTCTCTTAATTTTGCTTCTTCACGCTCATTTGTTTTAATGATTTTTTTTAGTTCTTCGCCTTTAATAGAAAGCTCTTCATTTTTTTCATCAAGTTGTGGTTTTATTTCTTCTACTTCAATTTTAATTTTTTCTACCAATTCTTCTAAAGCATCATTTTCATTTGTGAGCTTCTCTACTTCAGATTCGCAATGATCAATCTCTTTTGTTAAAGCATCATACTCTTTATTGTTTCTTACTTGATATAACTGAGCTTTGAACTTTTTGAGATTTTCATTGAGTCTTTCAATTTCTTCTTCATTCTCTTTTCTCTTTTCAATCGACTCAACTTTTTCCTCTTCTTTATCACTAATTTGATTTTGAAGACCTTGAATAAAATTCTTGAGTTCATTTACAGCCGAAGGAAGATCACCACGTAATTCTTCAAGTTCGTCTAACTGATCGTCTATAAGCTGCAACTCATAAAGTGTACTTAATCGGTTTAACAATTTATTTTACTCCTGTATAGTTATAAAAACTTATTGGATTAGTACTTTTTGAGTACTTAAATACTTTTATATTTGATTTATCTTTTTTGATAAATCCTTCGATTCTTTTCTTTACTTCATTTAATGAATGTATTTCAGTTTCATAATGTCCGGCATCAATAAGAAGAATTTTGTCTTCAGCATCTTGAAATGTATGATATTTAATATCTGCCGTTATAAAAGCGTCAGCTTTTTGAGAAATTGCAGATTTCAACATTTCTGAACCGCTTCCACCGCATACGGCTACTTTTTTAATCTTTTTGGAATTTCCTTTTGTAAATCTAAGATTCTTTGCACCAAGCGAATTACACACATGAGCTAAAAAGTCAGCCTGTGTCATTTGATTTTCGAAATCACCAATTGCACCAAATCCATAATTTGCATTATTGTTTTTTAAGACATAAACATCATAAGCCGGTTCTTCATACGGATGAGCTTTAATCATTGCGCTTATAGCTTTATTTAAATTCCACTGATCAATTAAAACCTCTAATCGGATTTCATTAACTTTTTCAAATTTTTCTTTAATCCCGACAGCCGGATTACTTTTTTTCGAACCTTGAAAAGTACCTTCTCCGCTTAATTTAAAGCTGCAATTCTCGTATTCACCAATTTTTCCCGCTCCATTTTCAAATAAAGCTTGTGAAACATTATCTAAATTTTCTTGCGGAACAAAGACAACAATTTTAAATTGATTCTCTTTTTCTTGTTTAAGAAATTTAATGTTTTTAAGTTTTATTATTTTAGCAAGTTCAAAACTAACCCCGTCTTTGGTAAAATCAAGATTTGTATGAGCAGAATAAACAGAAATATCATTTTTTATAAGTTCTCTGATTAATTGTGATTTTTCATCTTGATTAAAATTTAGTGATTTGATTGGTCGGAAAAGAAAAGGGTGATGTGTAAAGATTAGGTTGCAGTTTTTATTTAAAGCTTCACTTAAGACTTTTTGGTTAAGCTCTAAGGCCAAGAGAATGTTGGAAATTTCTGCATTTGGTGATCCAAGCTGCAATCCAACATTATCTTCGTCCCACGCAGCCCCCGGAGGAGCCCATTTTTCGAAATATTTTATAAGTTCTGTCAATTCCATATACAAAAAAAAATGCACCCCAAATATTGAAGTGCATTCTTAAATTTTTTAACCCCAGAAATGAGTTGATGGTTTTGCTTTATAGCCCGTGTAAATAAACTTTTTTTTCATAAACTTTAGATTATAAATATAGTATTATTGTCCAATTTATTCAAGAGATTATATTAAATCTTCTTGAGCAACCCAATTACCATCTTCTTTTATTAAATTAATTAATTCATCAACAGCAAAAGCAGAATCTACACTTTTTCTAACAACTTCTTTTCCGCGATAAAGTGTTATTTTTCCAACACCGGAGCCGACATAACCATAATCAGCATCGGCCATTTCGCCGGGTCCATTTACAATGCAGCCCATAATTCCAATTTTCACCCCTTTCAAATGTTCTGTTCTGCTTCTTATTTTATTTGTAACTTCAACTAAATCAAATAAAGTTCTACCACAAGAAGGACATGCAATATATTCTGTTTTTGAAATTCTTACTCTAGTTGCTTGTAAAATTCCAAACATTGTCCTTTTAATTAAATCAACACTTTCTAAAAATGATTTTGATTCGAAATTATTATTTACTGCCCAAACTCCATTTCCAAAACCCTCTAGTAGCAAACCACCAAAATCAGTTGAAGAATAAATTCTGAACTCATCTAAATCACTTATTGAATATTGTCTTTTGATTATTATCGGATTCTTTATGCTTTTGTTTATTAATTCAAAAAATGCTCTTCTCATTTCCGGCATTGCATGCTCATTTTCAGTGCTTAAAACAAAAACGATCTTTTTATCATTCTGGATTTTTTCAAATTTTTCTGAAAGAATATCTTCGATTGTAATTTGAACAAAATTCAGAAGAAACGATTTCTTATCTGAAATCAAATATTCATCAAAATTATATAATGGGAATCCCTTTGTTTTGTCTGAAAATGAATTCCAAAATTCAAAATCATAAATTGCTTTTATACTATTTGGAATATCGAAAGGAAGATCATTTTTACCGAGATAAATCAAATCCGGAGTTGTTTCTTTCATATTCCATTTATCTAATTCAAGTGAATAAATAAAATCAATCGACTTAAAATCTTCATAATTTTCAACTTTGTAATTACTGAAATCAATCAACACAATAGGAACATTCGTCCCGCCTATATTAGTTACTTCAAAAGTTTCTCTTTGATTATACTCGAAAGGATTAATTGGCGATTCTTCAATTTCTACGATTTCTTTATGAGGAATTCTGTTTAAATATCTATTAGCTAAAGAAATTGCAACGGGAGCTTCAAATTCAGGATCTTCGGTTAAAGAAACACGAATTGTATCGCCAAGTCCATCTTCCAACAGAGTTCCTATTCCAACAGCGGACTTAATTCTGCCATCTTCGCCATCTCCTGCTTCAGTTACTCCAAGGTGAAGCGGATAATTCATTCCTTCTTCAATCATTTTTTGGACTAATAATCGGTATGCCTGAACCATAACTTGTGTATTGCTTGCCTTCATAGAAAGAACAATATTATGATATCTTAAATCTTCGCAAATTCTCAAAAATTCCATTGCAGATTCTACCATTCCTAATGGAGTATCGCCATATCTGCTCATAATTCTATCTGATAAAGAACCGTGATTTGTACCGATTCTCATTGCGGTTCCATATTCTTTGCAAATTTTTACTAAAGGACTAAATTTATTTCTTATTCTTTCAAGTTCGGCAGAATATTCAACATCTGTATATTCAATTTGTTGAAATTTCTTTTTATCAGCATAATTTCCAGGATTTACTCTAACTTTCTCAACAATTCTGGCGGCAAGTTCTGCGGCATTTGGTGTAAAATGAATATCAGCAATTAATGGTGCTTTATATCCGCGCTTTCTCAATTCATTTTTAATATTTTCTAAATTTTGTGCTTCCTTTAAACTTGGTGCGGTAATTCGAATATATTCGCAGCCGGATTCAATCATTCTAATTGATTGCTCAACCGTTCCAATTGTATCCATTGTATCTGTTGTGGTCATCGATTGAATTCTGATGGGATTTTTTCCGCCAAGCGGAATATCTCCAATAAAAACTTCTCTAGTTTCAAATCTTGAATAGCTTGTTAAACTGTTGCAATATTTTTTTATTGAATCAATCATAATATTCCTTATAAATCAATATTTTAAACAGAATGAAAAGTAAAGAAGTTCTAATAAATTTTTAGTTGGTTAATAATAGCATTTATAAAATCAACAGACGAAGAAGGATCTTGCGCAGTAATGATATTGCCACTTACAACAACTTTTTGATCTTTATAAACAACACCACTTTTTTCAAACTCTTTTTTATATTCCGGAAAAACTGTTCCTTCTTTACTATTTAGAATTCCGGACTTTGCCAATAAAACTCCAGCAGCACAAATTGACGAGACAATTTTCCCATTATTAAAAAAGTCCAAAATAGCAGATTTTAGAACCGGATTATTCCAATAATCAATAATTCCCTTTCCACCAATAATAATAAACGCACCAAAATTATTTTTATTGATATTATAAATATTTACATCCGGTCGAACTTTTAATCCATTTCCTCCGATGCAGAGAGAATTTGCATCAGATGAAATAAAAATAGAGAATCCATTTTTTTGCATAATACTTTTTACAGTTAAGTATTCTTGCTCGCAAAAATTCTCCGAAGATAAAAATAGTAATATGCTTTTTTTCTGTATCAACATTTATAATTTGTTTAACTAACAAATATATAAAATAAGAATGGAGTAATTATAGAAATAGCTAAATTTCTATGAGGATTTGTAATTCATTTTTTTTGATTTCTTAATTTTGAGCAAACAGTTGATGTTTCTTTAACTTGCAAAGATTTAAAAGGTATAATTTTTAATCACCTTTTATTTTTTTTGATGAGTTAGTAATTACTTTACTTTATCCTCAGCAAATCTTTACTTTGGTAATGTATAATTCTTATTTTACTATCCCTCAAAATTATAAGAAGTACTATGAGAATTGCGCAAGACAAGATTGATGAAATTAGAAATACCGCTAATATTGCCGATGTGATTTCAAATTACGTTCCGCTTAAAAAACGAGGGAAAAACTATATTGGTTTGTGCCCTTTCCATCCGGAAAAAACACCTTCGTTCACGGTTAATCTTGATCTTCAAATTTATAAATGCTTTGGATGCTCAGCCGGAGGAAATATTTTTTCATTCCTAATGGAATACAAAAATCTTTCTTTCATCGAATCGGTTCAAGAAGTTGCAGAACAGTATGGAATTAAAATTCAATATGAAGAAGAAGCTTTTAATAAACAGCAAGATGAAATTGAAGAATTATTTGATATAAATCTTATTGCTGCTAAATTCTTTTCAGAAAATCTTTTTAAGAAATCTGATGGTGAACCCGCAAAAATATATCTTGAAAAAAGGAAATTAAAACTTCAGACTCAAAAAACATTCGGATTAGGATACGCATTAGATAGCTGGGACTCTTTTTTAAACCTAGCCAAATCCAAATCGATTGACTTGGAAAAAGTAAAACAACTAGGATTAATTGATGTAAACACATCCGGTGGTTATTACGACAAATTTAGAAGCAGAATTATCTTCCCGATTTTTTCACCAAACGGAAGAGTAATTGCTTTTGGCGGAAGAATATTTAAAGAAGGAGAACAAGGAGCAAAATACTTAAACTCTCCTGAATCTCTTGTTTATCACAAGCGAAGTGCGCTTTATGGATTGTATCATGCAAAAGAATCAATACGGGAATTAGACAGAGCAATTCTTGTTGAAGGCTACATGGATCTTATTTCCCTTTACCAGCATGGAGTTAAGAATGTTGTTGCTTCTTCCGGTACTTCTTTAACAGATGAACAGGTAAAACTTCTAAGTAGATTTACAAAAAACATTTACGTTTTATTTGATGCTGATACAGCCGGTCAAAAAGCCGCAGTAAGATCGATTGAAATTTTACTGAAAGAAAATTTTGAAGTAAAAGTTATTACACTCCCGGAAGCTGAAGATCCCGATTCATTTATTAATAATTATGGAAAGGATGAATTTACAGAAAAAGTAAAAAACGCATCTTCATTTTTTGAGTATCACGTTAATCAATTAAAAAAAGCCGGCAAACTTGAAAACGTTAACGATCAAGCAGAAGCAGTTAGAGAAATAGTTAAAAATGTTGCTCTCATAAAAGATGATTTGAGGAGATCTTTCTTAATAAAATCTTTAGCCAGCAAATTTGGATTGCGAGAAAAACTTATTGAGTCCGAATTAGAGAAAGTTATAAACCCTAAATATGAAAAAACAGTTCACCCTTCTTCTAACGAAGCTAAGGACAGAACTATCAGCAAGGCAGAAGCGAGAAATATTCCAGAGCTTGAACAAGAAATTATCAGATTGTTATTTGAAGGAGATCCTGAAATTCTCGGATTAATTCTCGATGAAATTCATGAAGATGATTTTTCTGTAGAAGGTTTTAAAATTCTTTCAATTTTAGTTAGAGAAGAATTTGCAAATAATAAAAATGTTTCAACAAGCTTTTTGATTGAGAAAATTGAAAATCCAAAACTGAAAGACTATGTCGAAAAACTTCTTTTAGAAGATGATCCGATAAGCAAAAAAATGTGGGAAGAATTCACAAATGAAATTGTTGTAAGGAATAATAAAGTACAGTTTGCAGAAGATGTTGTTAAGCGATTTCAAACTTTAACAATTGAAAAGAACATTCAATCAATTCAAAAGCAGCTTGCAAATGAAAAAGATAACGGAATTATTACTGAATTATTGAAAGAAATGGATGCACTAAAACAAGAGAAAAAAAACTTGAGAGCAAATTTGAAAACTCCAAATTATCCTTCGATTTACGAAATTAATACCAGAGTTTGGATTAAACAATTTGGTGAAGAAACAAAACTTAATGATGTTCCTATATCATATTGGCAAGAATTAAAGACGAAAGGTTTTGATCTAATTTGGTTGATGGGAATTTGGAAAGTCAATCAAAAGTCTGTTAAAGAATATTGCTTTGAAGAGGATTTAGTTAATGAATATAAAAGGGCTTTGAAAGACTATAAAGAAAAAGATGTGATCGGATCGCCTTATGCCATTGAAGAATATGAGATTAATGAATCTATTGGAAGCAAAGAGGATTTAATTAATCTAAAGAATACATTAAATAAAATTGGACTCGCATTAATTCTAGATTTTATCTCTAATCATTTCAATGCAAAATCCAAATTGATAAAAGAGAATCCTGAAATATTCCTTATCGCAAATAATCAGTTTCATGAGAATAATCCTTATACATTTTACAAACCTTTTGAAAATGAACTAGTAATTGCGCATGGTCGTGATCCGTTTTTTCCTGCTTGGCAGGATACTGCCCAAGTAAATTATTACTCAGATTCTGCGCGTGAATTTATGATTTCATCTTTACAAAATATTTCTGATTTGTGCGATGGAGTTCGTTGCGATATGGCAATGCTGTCATTGACGAATATTTTCAGAAATACTTGGGCAACCGTTTTAGAAAGCGGAAATTATCAAACACCAAATGAAGAGTTTTGGAAACTTGCTATTGAAAAAGTAAAAGAGAAAAAACAAGATTTTATTTTTATTGCAGAGGCTTATTGGAATCTGGAATGGAAATTACAACAACTCGGTTTCGATTTTATTTATGATAAAGAGTTTTTAGATAGACTTAAAAGTGCAAAATCAATAGATATTAAAGGACATCTTTTAGCCGAAGATGAGTTCCAAAATAAGTCGGTTCGTTTTATTGAAAACCATGATGAAAAAAGAAGTCTAACCGTTTTTGGAAAAGAAAAAGCAATTGCCGCCTCTATTATTTACACTACAATAAAGGGGATGCGGTTTTTTTATGACGGACAATTAAACGGCAAAAAAGTAAAACTTCCTGTTCAACTCGGTAGAGAACCAATTGAAAAACCTTGCGAACTAATTTCAATTCACTATGAAAAACTTCTAAAAATAATTTCTGAGGATATTTTTAAACTTGGTGATTGGGAATTAAAAGAAACTCTTTCTTCTTGGGATGGTAATTCAACTTATCAAAATATTCTTGCTTGGCAATGGAATTATAAGGATGAATACAGATTAATAGCTGTAAATTATTCTGATAAAACTTCAACATGCAGAATAAAACTTGATTTAACCGGTTATCCGGCTGAGTTTCAATTGACTGACTTATATAACAATCTAACATATATTCGTTCTTCAGAAGAACTTCATCATCTAGGCTTGTATATTGAGCTAAAGCCTTATAAAAGTCACATTTTCTCTTTTTAGAAATATAAAATTAAAAACGCCAACGGGATTATAAAACCGGCAATTACAAACCATTTTCCTCTGCCGGAAAAACCATTTTTCCCTTTTATCATAAACATTCCGGTAATTGCCAAAAGAATTAGAGCTATTGCAAAAGCATCGGCAACATATGTCCATAATCTTTTTGGCGCATTTAAATGAAGGAAATTGCTTTCTCTAAGAATTGGTTTATTCGAGACTTTCTCAATTACTGCAATCTTTTTTTCATAATCTGCAGTTACTGTTTTCTTATCAAAAAATAATTGAATTTTTCGAGGACCTGATCTGAAAGCACTTTGCAAAGTATCAGAAATCTGAAATTCTTCAACAGTTATTGCAATCAGACTTTCATTAGTTTCCAGGCTATCGGCAGATGCTTCAATGTTTACGGTATCTCTAGCAATATTATAGTTTGGATTCCAATCTCTTACATGGTTAACAGCAATTCCGGAAATTGAATAAATAAGTGTTAATCCAACTGCCAAATAACCAATATCTCTATGAAAAACATTATTCCATTTGCGCCAATTCACAAAAACCTCATAAAAAAAGCTGGCAAAAGTTTAATTAACGTAATTAAACTTTTGCCAGCCTATTAAAATCAAAAATATCTATTTAATAACTGCGCCTAAACCTTTAATCTGATATACTTTAGCTTCTTTTTCAGAATCAGAACAGCAAGATTTTTCTTCTTTTTTCATTTCGCCTTCTTTATGGCTTTCACCTTCTGCACATTTATGTTCTGTTTGTTTAGTCATTGAATAAACTTCACCTTCAACAACTGCTGTTTTTCCTTTAGCTTCCATTGGAAAAACCATAACACCGTCGTCAACTTTTACCTTTATAGTTTCGTATCCATCGTTGGAAGCTATATCAATCCAGCATCCTCTAGATTCGCAAACATTTACAATTGTTCCTTCGATAAGAACTTTTTTCCCTTCAAAGTTTGCCGGATTTGCAATAATTTCGGCAACTGTTGTTTTTTCAGATAAAGTTATTGCATCACCATATTTTTTTTCGTCTTCAGCATTTATTAAAGAAAATAAAAGTAATAGCAAAATTGTTGATTTAAGAATTTTCATTTCCCATCTCCTATTGTAAAATTTTATACATGATAATCTAACTTTTTGGTCTTTTATTTTCAACAAACATTCTAATTTATTAATTTGAGTTTTCCATTAACTTTTTGATGAGAATATGAAACGAAAAAACTTTCTTAAAATTTCAGCACTTTCTCCAATTGCATTTTCTAATCTAAATGCTTTTAATCTTTTTGAACAGACAAAAGTAAATTCCCCAAAAATCATAAAACCTAAAAAATTAAAAAATGGTGATACAATTGGCTTAGTTTCACCTGCCGGATTTCTTAAGAAAAGTTCTTTAGATGAAGCAATAGAAAGCATGGAAAAACTTGGTTTCAAAGTAAAAGTTGGAGATCATGTTTTAGATCGTAATGGTTATTTAGCGGGAACAGATCAACAACGTGCTGATGATATAAATAATATGTTCAAAGATAATTCCGTTGATGGAATCTTTTGCACTCGCGGTGGTTATGGTGTTGCAAGAATGTTGAATCTTTTGGATTATGGCACAATAAAAAATAATCCCAAAATGCTAATTGGATATAGCGATATAACTGCACTGCTTTATGGAATATTTGCACAGACCGGATTAGTCAGTTTTCATGGGCCTGTTGCAACTTCAACTTTTGATGAATTTTCAACTGAATATTTCAGAAAGGTATTGATGTCAAATTTAAGTCCCCTAGAACTTCCTTTAAATGAAGTGCATAAGGAAGATTCATATGTTATAAGAAGTGGAAAAGCTTCAGGGAAATTAGTCGGCGGTAATTTATCGATTGTAGTTTCTTTAATAGGAACTCCTTATGATGTTGATTTTACTGATTCAATTTTATTTCTAGAAGAAGTTCGCGAAGAACCATATAGAATTGATAGATTTCTAACTCAATTATTAAGTTCCGGAAAACTAGATAAAGTTAACGGAATTGCTCTTGGTGTATTTAAAAATTGCGAAATTGATCCGGATAAACCTTCATTTGAAAGATCGTTTACTTTAAAAGAAGTTCTCTTTGATCGACTTTACCAGCTTGGCGTTCCGGTTGTTTATGGTTTGTCTTTCGGACATATTGCCAATAAATATACTCTTCCTTTTGGAATCAAAGCTGAATTAAATACAATTAATAAAAGCATTACTTTGTTAGAGAATTCTGTTGAATAAATTATTTGCACAAATTGTTTTTCCGTTACCATTTAGGAATTCGTTCACTTATATAATTCCTGATGAACTAAAAGAACTTGTTCAAGTTGGAGTAAGAGCTGTTGTGCCTTTTGGCAAAAGGGTTTTAACCGGATTTATAATTGATGTGTCAGATAAAACAGAAATAACCGGAAAACTAAAACCAATTCAAGATATTCTCGATGATCTTCCAATTTTTGATAAATCCTCACTTAAATTTTATGAATGGATTAGCGAATATTATTTAAGCTCATTGGGAGAAGCTTTAAAAAATTCAGTTCCGTATGGTTCTGATGTTGAATCAAAAAAAACTGTTTTAGGGGATAAAGATAAGTGTGAAGCCGAATATTTAAAGCAGACAAAGAAAAGTAGCGTAACTTCAAAAATTTTATTGGCTCTAACAAAAAAAGAGAAGTGGACAATTTCACAACTTCAAAAAGAAGTAAAAAAGAAAAACATATATTCTAATTTGAAAACTCTTGAAAAAAATGGATTTGTCTCAGTATTAGACTCGATTCAAGATCCTAAAGTACGGGTGAAAAAACTTAAGTTCGCAAAAATAACTGAAGACATAAATGATGTTTATAATTATTTACCTGAGATTGAAAAGCGTTCTCCCAAACAAGTAGTTATTCTCTTAGAATTGTTATCAAAAAAAGGAGAAGATTATTTAGTAAGTGATCTGCTTAAGAAAACAAATTCAAATCATTCTTCCTTATCCTCATTGGAAAAAAAGAATTTAGTTAATGTATTTGAGAAAGAGGTTCAAAGATCATTTACTGAAATTTATGAAGAAGCAATAACTAACTTTAAACTGACAGATGAGCAACAGCTGATTGTTGACAAAGTAAATTCAGCCTCAGCGGTAAATGAGTTCAAGCCATTTTTACTTCATGGAATAACGGGAAGCGGTAAAACTCAAGTTTACATTGAACTTGCAAAGAAAGTGATTTCTGAAGGAAGAAATGTAATAATGCTTGTTCCGGAAATTTCATTAACTCCACAAATAACAACTAGATTTATAAACACATTCGGCGATGAAACCGCAGTCTTTCATAGTAAAATGTCTATTGGTGAGCGCTATGATACATGGCGAAATATTATAAAAGGAAAATACCGAGTTGTAATAGGACCGCGATCAGCATTATTTGTTCCGTTAAATAATATTGGACTTGTAGTTGTTGACGAAGAGCATGATTCAAGCTATAAAAATTATGAAAACACTCCTAAATATCAAGCAAGAGATGCAGCAATAGTTAGAGCAAAATTAAATAATGCAGTAGTAGTTTTGGGCTCAGCCACTCCTTCTTTAGAAAGTATGTATAATGCAGAAACGGGTAAATACGAAAGAGTGCGGCTAACAAAAAGAATTGATGATGCAATTCTTCCTTTAGTAAAACTTGTTGATATGAAATCAGAGATCAAGAAAAAAAAATCAGATGTGATTTTTTCAAAATTTCTTTTAGAGAAAATAAGTGATCGGCTGAATAAAAAAGAAGGCATAATTATTCTTCAGAACCGGCGCGGGTTTTCAACCCAAGTCTATTGTTCTGATTGCGGAGAAATAGAGCTTTGTGATAATTGTTCTGTTGCAATGGTTCACCACATTGATAAAAATTATTTGCAATGTCATTATTGCAATTCTATTCGAACTGTTCCAAAAGCTTGCAGGAACTGCGGATCAGTTGGAATTAAATTTTTTGGAACAGGCACTCAAAGAGTTGAAGATGAATTACTATATCATTTCCCGGATTTAAAACTTGAAAGAATAGATTCAGATTCTATAAGCAAAAGAGGGAAACTAAGTTCAATTCTGAACCAATTCAAAAAGGGTGAAGTTGAATTGCTCGTCGGGACACAAATGGTTTCTAAAGGATTAGATTTTTCGCATGTAACTTTGGTTGGTGTAATTTCTGCCGAAACAACTTTATGGCTTCCCGATTTTAGAGCAGATGAACGCACATTTCAATTATTAACTCAGGTTTCCGGGAGAGCCGGACGAAGTAAAAATCCAGGCGAAGTATTAATCCAAACAGTTAATAAAGATCATTTCGTTTTGAAAAAAGTTTTACTAAACGATTACATCGGCTTTTACGAAAGCGAATTAGATTTAAGGAAAAAGCATCATTACCCGCCATTCATTAGGCTTTGTTTAATAGAAGCAAAAGATGAAAAGGATAAAAATGCTAATGGAGCAATAAGAGATTTTCATAAATTCTTAACTAAATATGAACAAGGAATTTTAATTTCTCCTCCGGCCGAAGCTTTAATTCATATGCTTAAAGGACAATTCAGATATCATTTGCTGATACGATCATCAAAAAGAATCGATCCTTCCGGAAAAATTTTAAGGACAGCAGTAGAAAATGCCTTTGCTGATTTTAATCAAAAAAGTCGTTTCCGAGATGTAAAAATTCAATTTGATATTGATCCGCAAAGTGTAATTTAATTTCAAATTGCTATTTCCTTTTTAGATTTGCTCTTTGCTATTATTTGTAATAATGCATTTACATTTACAACTAAAGAAGAAATGCTTTAATCAGAAAAGTGGTGTCAGAAAAAATAGATTTTTGTTTTTGTAAATATTGGAGATAAATAAATGAGATTAAAAAATAATTATTTGTTAATTCTTTTTGTCAGCTTTATTACGTTTATTTCTTGTTCAAGTACAAAAGATGAACTTGAATTAGTAGATGTAATGCTGAACGATACCTCAAACTTTTTCTATACTGATCTTGATGTTTACAAAAAGAAAAACCCAAATCTGCCAATCGGTATTTTTGATTCCGGAACCGGAGGATTAACCGTTTTTGATGCTATCGTAAATTTTGATAAATACAACAATAACACTCATGGGTACTCTACAAATGGCGATTCAATAAAAGATTTTAATAATGAATCTTTCATTTACCTTGCTGATCAAGCAAATATGCCTTACGGAAATTATGGAGCCCATAATAAAGAACTACTTTTGAAAGAGCATGTTTTGAAAGATGTTCAGTTTTTACTTGGGAACAAATATTACAACTCTGGTGATGATAAAACTTTTCAAAAAGATAAATCACCTATAAAAGCACTTGTAATAGCATGTAATACAGCAACGGCATTTGGGAAAGATGAAATAGAAAAATTTGTAACCAAAGCAAATATTGATTTGAAAGTTATTGGCGTTATTGGCGCCGGTGTAAGAGCTGCGTTAGAAAATATTCCAATTGATGAAAATGTGGGAATTGCTATTATGGCAACAGCGGGAACGGTTTCCTCAAATGGATACGTAAATGAAATAAATACGCAGTTGAGCAGAAGAAATAACACAGGTAATATTTCAATATTTCAGCAAGCCGGAATTGGCTTAGCAGGTGCTATTGATGAGTTAATCGAATTTATTGACAGATCTGCAAATGCTCCAAGAGCTCAATACAAAGGACCATCCGACATAAATAAAAACTTGTTTATCGACATTAAATTATTATCAAGATATAATTTTGATTGGTCGAAAAACCACATGCTTTATAACGGTTCTATAGAGGAACCCAAAAATATTCAAATAAATTCGGTAGATAATTATATAGCATACCATGTAACTACACTTTTAGAAAAAGTAAAAGATGAAAATAATTCATCAAAGCTGAGTAAAATTATTTTAGGTTGTACTCACTATCCTTTTTTTATAGAATTATTCAAAAATAAAATTGAACAATTAAGAAACTATCAAGAAGATTCTATTTTCGTTTATAAGAAGTATCTAGCCGACAAAGTTGATTTTATTGATCCATCAATTTTTACTGCTAAGGAATTATATGATTACTTATCTGAAGAAAGTCTGTTTAATAATGATAATATTTCAAATAGTGAATTTTACATAAGTGTACCGAATATGAGTAACAAAGATGCAATAATTAATGAATCCGGAAATTTTGTTTATGATTACAAATATGGAAGAGAAGAAAATAATATTCAAGAATATGTAAAACGTGTTCCTTTCAATAAGGAGAACATAAATAAAGAAGTGGCAGAAAGACTTTCTTTAACTATTCCTTATACTTATAATCTCATTAGGAATTTTAATTGGAACAATAAAAAAACTAGTTACCTTAAAGAAAATGAACGCTTGGACTAATTCTTTTTGGTTAGTGTTATAACTGACTTTTTCAAAAAAAATTAGATAAGTGGATATTTCTTAACAGCTTTTCTATATGGGAACATTAAGAAAGTGTTTGCTGCAATTCTGCCAAGCATAAATGCAGTTGTTGCGGCAACAGCCCCAACAGCATCAAAGAAATAAATCATTATAAATAATGTAAGAACAATTCCGCTTACTTCAATTATGGTTCCATAATTGATTTGAGTAGTATTTCTTTCATGAACAAGAACCGCTCTTTGGAATGAAATTAAAAAAGTTAAAGATGGCATTACAGCCATTATTATTACCGGCAGTCTTGAAAAATTTGCAAGCTCCAAACTTAATCCGGAAATATCATATAACCATAGTAACGAAAGTGGAGTTAGAGCAATAATCAATAATGTAGATGCTGTTAATATTCCGCCAACAAATGCGAAGTTTCTTAATTTCACATAACCTTCAGCTTTTTTGCCCAATAATGCAATTCCAACTTCTTGATATGACAAACCAATACTTCTAAAAATAAATACTAAAGAATTGATTACAGGCAAAACGGCAAGTGATTCCAGGGACATTTTACTTCGTCCAAGAAAAAATGTAACAATTGGATGAACCCCTAAACTCATAATAGAAGTGAGTGCAAGAGGATAATAAAATTTTATAATTCCACTGTAGCTAAGTTTTTCATCACTAACAAAATCGCTTTCACTAATTTCTTTAACAACACTTACAGTCATAAATCTACTGGCTACAGCCTCAGACATAACTGCAACAGATAGTGCTGATGCCCCCACAACAACACCCGGAAAGTCAAAAAAGGAATAAAGCACTACTGCAGTAATTAACATTGATACAAGTCTTATAATGGTTCCATATGAGACCATTTTGGTGCGATTATACTTTATCAAAATTCCTTGATAAAATCTCCTATAACCTATTGCCCCGGGCCAAGGAATTAATATTATTGAAGCAATGTGAGTGAGGTGAGATACTTTTTCGGGCAGCCCAATTATTTCTTCCGCAATAAAATAAAATACCGGGGGAATTATAAAAATGAGATAAACCAAAGTTAAAATTCCATTTAGAGCATATGTAAAATTGCGAAGTTTTATAAATGAATGTAAATCATTTACAAGTTCTGTGGCTGCGCTTAACAGCATTATTATTGGCGATTCTATAACTAGCGCAAAAGAGAATGCAATTCCGTACGCAGCTAAATTATATTTTGGCTCTGCTAATCTGGCAATTATTGCCGAAAGAAATGGTCCTTCAGCAGACATCATTAACCAAGTTGCAGCTAATGGAATCCAAAAAATAAATATTTTTTTATAAGTTAGATGTGATATGTTTTCAGTTTTTGTCATAAAGAATTACTTATTAAAAAAATACTTACCAAATTGTTTTTAAAATTATGTAAAACAAAAAAAGCAATCTGCTATAAAAATAAAATTGCAGATTGCTTTAGAAAATTAAGCATTTGTTTTATTTATTAATTTCACTCAACCAATAAATATTTATAACTAATCGAATTTATAATTATAGATAAATTATCACGTTCGATTGAATATTTTTGACCTGTAATTAAGTCAGTTAAAAATGTTACGTTGTAAAATTCCGGCAGATTTAAATCAACTTTCTGTTGGTCTTCGCTTTTGTTTAACAAAACAAGAATTCTCTGATTTACATCAGATCTGACGTATGCAAAAACGTTTTCATCAGCAATCAGCTTATAATAATCGCCATACCTCAAAGCTGAATTCTTTAATCTCAAATTTGAAATTATTCTTACATTTTTAAGCATACTTTTTTCATTTGTCGATAATTGTTCATCAAACCTCATCATTCTTCTATTATCGGGATCAGAGGCTCCCGTCATACCAAATTCGCTGCCGTAATAAACTACAGGTAATCCTGGTATTGAAAACATATATGCATAATATAATTCTGCTTTATTATAACTAGAAGGATTATCAACCTTAGGAGGATTATTCCAGCCTTCCTCGCTTGCACTCCATTGTGCAAGTTCTAAATCACCGTCTGCATAAGCCATATATCTATTCTTATCATGGCTGTCCATAATATTTCCCATATAATGAATAGGTCCATACACATCATGATTTTTTTTAATTTCAGTATCTAAATCCTCAAAGGATATTTTTGGATCGATAAAAACAGCTTGAGCAATATTATAAAGATTGAAATTAAATTGTGAGCTCAATTGACCATTGTTTACATAAGAACTAACTAAATCATAGTCGCCAAAAGTTTCGCCAATTTGATAAACTTTTACATTTTTAGGAATTTCAATTTTCTCTTTAATTTCTTTTGTTAATGCCCGCCAAAACTCATTGGGAACATGTTTTACTGCATCATGGCGAAAACCATCCGCGCCTGTTTCCTCAATCCACCAAATAGCATTTTCAACCATTGCGGAAATTGCTTCGGGCGAACCGGGATAATCAAATGAAGGTAGATATGGTTCAAACCAAGTTGTTAAACGATATTCATCCCATTTCCTTAAATTTTTTGTTCCGTCCGGTAAATCTAATTCACCAAACCATTCTCTGTGATTCTTAAAATATGGATGTTGTTCATGAACATGATTGGATACAAAATCCAATAAAATTTTAACATCGTGTTTATGAGCAATACTTACTAGATCTTTAAGCTTTTCCATAGTTCCAAATTTTTCTTCGACTTCATTTGGTGATATAGGCCAATATCCATGGTAGCCTGAGTAATATCTATGCGGCGCAGGATACTCTTGGAATGGTTCATTGGGATTATCATAAACCGGAGAAATCCAAAGAGTATTAATTCCGAGCGAATCAAAATATCCTTCTTCTAACTTGTTGATTATTCCTTGTAAATCTCCCCCCATATAATTGGCTTTGTTTTCAAGTGAATCAAATTGAATTGGAGCATTTATAATTGTGTCACCATCATTAAATCTATCAATCATTAGTGAATAAATATTGGCATCATACCAATTTTTATTTGTTGGTTCATCAGCAGGTTTGCCATCAATAAAAAGAATTCTTTGGATATTTGTTGCACTGCCACCAACAGATATTGCGGCTCTGATATTATTTGTTCCCGATTTATTGATTTTCGATACATCAACAGAAATGGTTTTTCCGTCTATTGAAAAATTTTCAACAGCAATATTTTCATTAAGTATAAATACATTTTCTTTTTTGAGTTCGAATTCATAATTATTTGTTTCAAAATAAAATTTAAGAGTAGAACCATCATAATCATATAAATGCAGATAGTGTTTTGGCTTAATTTCTTTTTCAATTTTTAGAATAGAATTAAAACTTCCCATACCATTTGAAATAGTATTTGAATTATTTGGATCAACAATTTCTTCTCCATCACCATAAAACTTGTATTCATAAACACCGGGTTCTATTGGAATGTTTATTTCATAAATACCATCATTATTATCATCCTTCATTTGAAGAGACTGTCTATCCCAGCTATTAAAACTTCCAAATAATGAAATAAACTTATACTCTTTTTCCGGTTTGAATGAAAAAGTGACTTCATTTATTTTTTTTGTTCTAACCAAAAAATTAAACTTGTTTTCTTCATGAGAAAAATTTAAAAAAGATAGTCCCTCAAAATCCTTTGCTGGCTTGATATATAAGTAACCGTTAGATTTATTAAAATTGATTTCAAAATTTTTGTTTTTTTCAAAAACCAAATTATAATTTTCTGCATAAAACAAATCTGATATATAAATAGAATCTTGCACACCGGAGACCAAATTCTTGACTGGAATTAAATCTTTGATTGAAGTTTCTTTTGCAGTACAGTTCACAAAAAATAAGATTAATGCTACTAATATGATTTTAATTTTTATATATGACTTCATCATGCTTCCCGATTTAATTGGAAGAAATTTATAAAAAAAAGAGGACTTAAAAAGAAATGACTTTCTTAAAATTTACGATTCTGTTTAATGTATTCTTCTAGTTTATCAATTCCCGAAATGTAAATGACATTTTCAAATTTAGACAAAACGCTATTCTGGTCATCCGCAAGAGCTTGTCCACCAACAATAAGTTCTTGTTGCGGAAATTCATTTTTTATTAATTCAATCATTTTTACTAATCGTAAAACATTTATATAAAAACTATTTGAAATTCCCACTAGATCAGGTTTTTTATCTTTGATAATATTTATCACTTCATTTGCGGGAGTGTTTGCGCCAAGGAAAATAGATTCCCATCCGTTTAGTTCAAAAAAATCAGATACAATTCTGGGACCAATTTCGTGAAATTCCTTGTCAACACAAGTCATTACGATTTTTTTCCCGTTGCGCGGGGTTTCCATAATTTTGGGATAAACAAGATTGAGAAGGCTTTCTGTAATTTTTGTTGCAATGTGTTCTTCGGCAATTGAGCTTTTATTACTTTCCCACAAATGACCGATTCTATACATCGATCTCTGGAATAGTTTTGTATAAATATCTTTAACATCAGTATTATCAGCTAAAAGTGTGTTTATTATTCTTGTACATTCAGCCTTTTCGCCATCAAGAAGTGCATTTAAGTAGTGAAGATAAGTAGCTTCCGAAATCATTATATTACCTTAATTATTTATCATATCTAACACAAATTAATTTGATAAAATTCCAAATTTTAACTCATTTTATCAAATTTATTATGAATCTTTTTTGAGATATAAAAAGAAGTAAATGCTACAAAAGGTGCAATTAAAACATCAACAAAATAATGCACATGCATTACTAAAACCGAGAAACCCATAATAATTGTAAGCATCAAAAATGCTAGTCTAATTCTTTTATTAACTGAAGTTAGAAAGAAAATAAAAGAAGTTGCAGTGTGACCAGAAAAAAACAAATCCTTAGTTAATATTTTTCCGCCTCCAAAAAACTCCACAAATGGATCTTTCAATGCAATCATTGTTTCGGGAGGATTAAGCGGCAAAGAGTACATTGCAAGTATTCTGAAAACAACCATAATTGCATATGTAAGAATTGCCAATGTAAAAACTTGCGGAGATTTTAATAGTGAAAACAACGCTAAAACTAACCCGCCATATATCATTCCGAATATTATCCAAGTTAAATCAATTGGATCAAACAAAGACAAAATTGGATCTCTAAAAGAAAATCCATTTCTATTTTCAATTACTTGAAGAAAATTTGTAAAAAATAAAAGAATAACCGAGAGAGAAATAATAATGGAACTAAAAAACAATCTATTCTTTTTAGTTGAGAAATAAATTTTCCAATTTGATTTCATTTGATCGAAATAAGTCATTTCATTCCATCAAATTTGTTAAAGAAATAATTTATTTTGTTTTCAAATTCTTTTTTGTATGGAATGCCTTTGTTAATATTTTCATTAATATAAGATGAATCATTGGTTTCCAAAAACCTCCTAAAGCCTCTATTGTTAAGCCAATAGTAGATTCCCCAGTTTTTAAATGACCAATTTTCATCATATTTATTTATTTCATAATCTATGTAAAATAATTTGTCTTTTTGAATTACAAAATTTGATGGGAAATAATCGATATTTAATTGAGCTTTCATTAATTTTTCTGACAGCTCAATTAATTCAAAAATCTGCTTTTCGGAAATTCTATTTTTTGCTATTTCTTTAGAAGCAATTTCACCGGAAATAAATTCTTTAATCAGATAATTTTCTTCATAATTGTAATCCATAAGCTTAGGAATATTTTCTGATATTTCAATTAAGCGATTATAAGCTTCAATTTCTGCTTCAACTTTATTCCCAGTAAATGAATAATATGGAATTACTTCATGATGCATAATCTTAAGCACAACATCTCGGTTATTCAATTTCCCCAAATAAGAATAACCTGACTTTCCTTTTCCAAGAAATTCTAGAATGTCAATCTCACCAATTTTACTGAAATATTTAGATGAACTTTGGAGCATTATTTAATTACATAAATTTCAGTTTGGTTGTCGGATAAAAACTCACAGCCATCTTTGGTCACAAGAACTTCTTCCTCAATAGTTGCAATGCCATAACCCGGAATTGTTAATCTTGGTTCGATTGTAAAAATCTGGTTTTCTTCAATTTCCAGATAAGGAATATTTCCATAACGTTCCCATTTTGGTCCGAACATTGCACCGCCGTCATGAGCAACTCTTCCAACTTGATGTCCGAGTCCATGCGGATATTCTTCATAACCATTTTCGACAATATAACTTCTTGCAATGTTATCAATTTCCCAGCCTTGCATTCCGGGTTTAACCGCTTTTGCAGCAAGCTGAATTGAATCTTTAATTACATTAAATCCTTTTAGAACTTCAGCCGGAACTTCAGTTTCATTTTCCTTTAAAACATACCAAGTCCGCTGAAGATCAGCACAGTAACCATTTTTCTTAACTCCGAAATCCATATTAATTACATGCCCGCGTTGAATTTTTCTATCTGTCGGACCCGAATGTGCACCTGCTGTATCCGGTCCCGTAAAAACTGCAGGGCAGTGTTCTTCGTCCCAAGCAAAATCAAATCCTTTTTGGTGAACGATATTTCTAACAAAATTTGCCACATCTTTTTCACTTTTTCCGGGAGCGATAAAATTTGTTACTTTATCAAAAATTTCTAACGTTTCTTTTATAGAATCTTTCATTAAACCAATTTCTTTAGCTGATTTTCTTCCGCGCAAAGCTGCAACAATTCCTTCTGAAGAAACAAATCGATCTTTGTAAGGAGTCTCTTTTAGAAGTTCATTTAATTCTAAAAAGCAGCCATAGCTTAAGCCATCAGCCAAACTTGAGTTTCTTGAAAAATTTATTGCTATAGTTTTTGGATCATATTTTTTAAGAATATTTATTAAATCTTCTTTTACAGATTTTAAGTAAGTCACTATATTCTTAAAAGTACCAACACTTTCCATATTAGCTTTTTCAAGTGAACCAATAATTGCAGTTGTATCGCCATCTTTTGTAATTATGAATGCAGAGTACCAGGTAGCTCCGGTTCCAACAATCATATCCAGCATTGGATCTTTTATATTTCCGGTTTCTCTTACAAAAGTCATCCACATATCGATATTTTTTTCATTTAATATTTCAACAGCTTGAGTCTGTTTTTCCAGTATTAATTCTTTTGTCATTTTTTTCCTCGATTATTTTTCATGGGAATTAGAATTTCTTTTTATCAAATAATTATTGAAAAAAACAATAATTACAAATTTATCTCCCAACATATTTTTTTAATGTTTCTTCATCAGTTGTTGATTCAATAATTTCACCACACTTGCTGCAAATAAAATCAACTTTAACCGGCTTTGCACTAATCCCAACATAAAACCAGAATAATCCCCAGCCGGAATAATGACATTTAAAATCGATGTGTTTTAATCCTCTTTTATGTTCAAATTGGCAATTATTTTCACTCATTTACAAAAAACTCCAAATCTTTTTGTTAAAGGTAATTATTATAAATCTCAGCAGCAATTTTGGATATTGAGTATATTTTGAATAAACATTTGAGGATTTGATGAGCAGAGTAGTAAAAACCGCAATTATTGATTTATATAACAACGAAGAAAATCAAGGAATGAGATGCATTAAAGATATTTTAAATGAAACTGATTGCAGATTTCAAGATGTTGATTTACAATATGATGTTTTTGACGCTCGTTATAAAAATGAAATGGCAACAATAGATTATGATATTTTTATTTCATCTGGTGGACCAGGAAGTCCTTTTGAAGGTTTGGGAGAACAATGGGAAACAAAATATTTCGATCTTCTTGATAAGATTTGGGAAAACAATAAAAATCCGGAAAATTCAAAAAAATATATTTTCTTTATTTGTCATTCTTTCCAACTGATGGCAAGGTACTTTAATTTTGGAAAAGTTACTGCAAGAAACTCGAAATCCTTTGGAGTTACGCAGATACATAAAACTAAAGCCGGCGAAAAGGAATTTATACTTAAAAATTTACCAGATCCTTTCTATGCAGCCGATTTTAGAGACTGGCAGGTTATTCGTCCAAATTGGAAAATAATTCAAGAGCTAGGTGCAGAAATTTTATGTCTTGAAAAAGAACGTCCGCATTTACCATACGAAAGAGCAATGATGGCGGTGCGTATTTCTGATGAAATAATTGGAACACAATTCCATCCGGAAGCAGATCCGGCAAGTATGTACCATCATTTTAGAAAACCCGAAAGAAAAGAGCAAGTTGTAAGCAAATACGGAATTGAAAAATATGATGAAATGTTAAGACTTCTAGAAGAACCTGAAGCAATTCCGCTTACAAGAAAAAATGTGATTCCAAATTTTCTATATAATGCAATTAAGAAGTTGAGTTTAGATAAAGTAACTATTTAACAGGTTTTGGCAAAGTAAAAGTAAAAGTGGTTCCTGCTTCCTTTTCACTTTTTACTTTTATTTTTCCACCATTTTTTTCAATTAAATCTTTGCATAAAATTAGTCCAAGTCCTGTTCCAGGTTCGTTATTCGTCCCTTTTGTAGTATGAATTACATCATGTTTGAATATTTTTCCGCATTCCGATTCACTCATTCCAATGCCATTGTCTTTTACTGAGACAGCAATCATATTTTCTTTTTCCTCTGCAGATAATTCAATTTTGCCTGCATAATTCGAAAATTTTATTGCATTACTTAATAAGTTTTGCAGCACGGAACTTATCATATAGACATCGGCCAAAACAAGTAATGACGGGTCAACTTTATTTTCAATAATTATATCTTTACTATGCGCATTGCCTTTGAGCAAATTAATTGTTCTGTTAATTGTTTCCGATAAACTAAATTCTTCGGGCTCAAATTCAATTCTTCCGGTTTGAATTCTTGACCACTGTAATAAGTTTTCTAAAAGAGTAAAAATATTTTTAGAGGATTCATTAATCTTTGCTGAAAATTCCTTGATTTCTTTCCTTGTAAGATCTTCAATATCTTCAATTAAAAATTGCGATAAGCCCATAAGAGAGGTAAAAGGACTTCTTAAATCATGCGCGATGATTGAAAATAATCTATCCTTAGAGGAGTTTAACTTTTCAAGTTCTTCTTGAGATTCATGCAGGCGTTTATTTGCATCAGCTAATTCGCGAATATATTCGTTATATCTTTTTTCGGCAAATTTTTCTTCTGTTATATCTCGTAGAATTCCTCTGTAAAATTTCTTGTCATTTTTTTCATCGTATTCAATAAATGCGGTTTCTAAAAGGAATAATTCTTTCCCTCTCATATTTTTTATTCTGATTTCATAATTCTTAACAAATCCTTTTCTTTCAAGAATTTCTTTGAATCTCGTTCTGTCTTCCGGGTTATAATAAAACTGATGGATTATATCGGTATTTAATAGTTCATCTTTCGAAGAACAACCAAACAATTCAACTCCGGATGGATTTATATCAATTATTTTCCCTTCAGGAGTGCTTTCAAAAATTGCATCCTTAAGATTATAAAATAATTTTTGATATTTATTTTCTGCTGCTTCTAATATTTTCTCTTGCTGTATAGCTTCAGTAATGTCAGTTGCTATGCCAATAAGAGCAATTGGCTTGTTAAAATTATCTGTCACAATTGATGTTTTTAGACTAATTAAAAAATCAGTTCCATCTTTTCTCTTATTAAAAAGTCTACCTTCCCAACCTTTTTCAATCGTCTTTGGAAGGATTTCCTTTACTAGATCAAGGTCATTATTTTCTGAGCGAAGCATAGCTATATTTTGATTAAGCAATTCGCTCTCAGAATAACCATAAATATCGCAAAAAGATTTATTTACATAAATGATATTATCTTCCATATCCGTAACACTAATTCCTTCAGATATGGAATTTAGAATGTGTTCTAGAAAATTAATTTGCATTAAATGAGGGCCGTCATTTTTTTAAAATTATTAAGTAAAATACTAAATTTGTCCACAATTCTACACCAATTATTATTAATATTAGTGCAAAGAATTTTTGGATTTTATTTTGATTGATATTACTTCAGCATTATTGCTTCTTTTTGTAGGTGGTTTAGCCGGATTTATAAATGTAAATGCCGGCGGCGGTTCTTCGCTTACTCTTCCGGTTTTAATTTTTTTAGGACTGGATAGCGCAACTGCAAATGGAACAAACAGAGTCGCAATTTTTATACAAAGTGCTGCGGCAGTTCACTCATTTCAAAAGGAAAATTTTAAGCAATACAAAACCAGCATAAGGCTTTCATTATTTACACTTCCGGGTGCAATTGCCGGTTCGCTTTTTGCCGTTAAACTTGATGATAATTCTTTCCAATTTATTCTTGGTATAGTAATGATTGGAATAATTATTTCGATGCTTCTTCCAAAAAAGAAAGTTGTTACTGATAATAATGCAGATAAAGAATTTAGTTTTCTATCAATTATTTCGATGTTGCTAATAGGGTTTTATGGCGGATTTATTCAAGTTGGCGTTGGTTATTTGCTGATGTTTTCTCTAAGTCAACTTTTAAAGTTTGATCTAATTCATGTAAATATGCATAAAGTGTTTATTGTTTTTTTCTATACTGTTCCTTCAATGCTTGTATTTATAATTACCGGAAATGTAAATTGGGTTTTAGGATTAGTTCTTGCAACCGGAAATGCTTTTGGCGCATGGTGGGGAGCCAAATTGTCAATTAAAAAAGGGGAAGGCTTAATTAAAGCAATTCTCATAATTTCTATAGCAATTATGGCTGCAAAATTATTAAATATTTTTTAGCTGTATTTGTTAACCGCTTTTATTAATCTATCCATAATTGCAATTCCCAAATTTTCTTCGGGAATTCTTTCAACAAGAATTAAATCTAAATCTTCATTTTCAAACTCGTGAAGCATACTAAATAGATTTGATGCTGCTTCAATTAAATTTCTACTTGATGATAAAATTTTTACAACATCAAACTGAATTTCAGAAATTGCTTCTGAAAAAAACAATCCGCCAATTTTTTTATTTGTCAAATCTAAATCAGTAACAGAATCTAAAAATTTAATTTTTACTTTTGGGGCATAATGAAAAGGTAACTGCCCGGGCGCAATTGGATTTTCAATGATTGTTCTTCGTTCCATTTTTCCTACAACTTCTTCAATTAAATCAATCGATAAACCTCCCGGACGAAGAAGCACAAATTTATTTTCAAGAAACGCGACTATTGTTGATTCAACTCCAACATCACATCTACCGCCATCTAAAATTATTTTTACTTTTTCTCCAAGCTGATTATTTACATGAATTGCTTGAGTAGGACTTAACTGCGAAAACTTGTTCGCGCTGGGAGCGGCAATTGGAACTCCTGAAAATTCAATAAGCTTAAGAGCAATATCATTTTTTGGCATTCTTACGGCAACAGTTTCATGTCCCGCAGTTACAATATCCGGAACAATTTTTTTCTTAGGTAAAACAATTGTTAAAGGTCCAGGCCAAAATTTCTCTATTAGATTATGAATTAACTTATTAGGTATATCTGCAATTTGATAAAGTTGTCCTTCTGAATTTATATGAAGAATAAGCGGATTAAATGAAGGTCTGTTTTTCGCTTCAAATATTTTTGCAACTGAATTTGCGTCTAATCCATTTGCGCCAAGCCCATAAACGGTTTCTGTTGGGAATGCGACTAATTCCCCTTCTTTAATGGCTTTTGCAGCTAACTTAATATTTTCTATATCTGCTTTATAAATATTCATTAAAAATGAAACTCTGAATTATCTGAAATGCAAATTTAGAGAATATTTTAATTATTCTTATTGTTCAATCCGTAATAAGAAAAACTTAATTACAAAACAATATTCATTTTCAAACAAATCAATTATTTTGGAAAATAGATTTATAAAAAAAACGGAATCGATTTATGAAATTATTTAAAGAATTTGCTAAAGTTTTAGCCGATGAAAGCGGTAAAATTATTAAAGATTATTTTAGAACCGATATTTCAATAGATACAAAAAATGATGAAAGCCCGGTTACAATTGCCGATAAAAAAGCAGAAGAAAAAATGCGCAGTCTCATAGAAAAATATTTTCCCGATCATGGAATCATTGGCGAGGAATTTGGAAGTACCAATGATGAAGCTGAATATAAATGGGTTCTAGATCCAATTGACGGAACAAAAAGTTTTATCTGCGGAACTGTAACTTTTGGTACTTTGATTGCTCTTCTAAAAAACAACAAACCAATTATTGGAGTTATAAATCAACCAATTTTAAATGAGTTTTTAATTGGAGATAATTCTTCAGCTGAATTAAACAGTCAAATAGTTAAAGTGCGCCAATGCAAAAATATAAATGAAGCAGTTTTGCTGACTACCGATCACTTAAATATTCATCAATTTCAAAATGGTAAAAAGTTTGAAGAGTTAATCCGCAAAGTTAAACTTTACAGAAAATGGGGCGATTGTTACGGTTATTATTTGGTTGCTACAGGTTTTGCCGATATTATGATCGATCCAATAATGAACGATTGGGATAAACTTGCTCTTATTCCAATTATTAACGGCGCCGGCGGAAAAATTACAGATTATCAGGGGAATGATCCTGTAATTGGTGAAAGCACAGTTGCAACATGCGGTTTAATTCATGACGATGTTATAAAACTTTTGAACTAATTATAATTTTTCAAAAATCCTTCTTCTTTCAATGTGGAGAAGGATTTATATACTTTTATTGTTACAGAATATGTTTTGTAAAATCCGGTTGATTCTGCAACAACTCCTTCAACTTCTTTATCAAGTTTAACATCAGCCAGCAATTGATTATTATCAATAAGTTTGCTGTTTATTTTACTTTTGTTCTCAGGAATGTTTTCAAAGGCATAATAAATTCCTTTAACTGCATTTTTATAAGCTGTATCCATTTCCTCATTAAAACTCTGTGCAAAAGAACTGACACTAAACAAAATAAGAAGTAATAATATCTTCATCTTTTAATTCCATTATTTTAAAAATTAATTCATTAATATATTCTGATGAATGAATCTTTTCAACTACTATTTCATCATATTTATGAAAAATTTAAGGATAATTAAAATGAATGAATCAATAATTATTGGAACCGACGCAAATTTTAAAAGTGAAGTTCTAGAATCAAAACTTCCTGTATTGGTTGATTTTTGGGCGCCTTGGTGCGGACCTTGCAGAATGGTTGCTCCAATTGTAGAGGAAATTGCAAATGACTTAAAAGGTCAGCTTAAAGTTGTCAAATTAAATACTGATGAAAATTATACTTCTGCAAGTCAATACAACATCATGAGCATTCCAACTTTAGGAATTTTTATGAACGGACAACTCGTAAATTCAGTTATTGGAGCTGTACCAAAAACTCATTTGATGCAGAAAATTGAACCATATCTTCAAAAAATTAATGCGTAACAATTTATAATATTACACAAGCCTCAAATTAAAAAGACGCAGTAAAATGTGTCTTTTTAATCAAATCACTCAAGAATCAGAATAACAGAAACAACAAATAAAAAACCTAAAATTAAATTGCTGTAAATTTTTGAAGATATTTTCTTGAACAAACTATTTCCTAAAAAATAACCGGAAATAATAAACGGTATAAATTTTAACGCATCAAAAAATATTTGTTTCGTTGAAAGACCAATAATTGCGTGAGTTATAATTATGAAAACTGATGCAAACAGAAAAAATCCGGTGATTGCAGATTTTTGTTCAATCTTCCCTTTTCCCATTAAATAAAAATAAATTAAAATGGGCGGACCGTTGGTATTAAAGGCTCCTCCAAGCATTCCGCTAAAAAGACCAAATAAATATCCCCAGTTTTTATTCAAATTTTTTGGCTTTATGAAATTTGTAAAAGACATAATTACAAAAAGCAAAACCACAATTCCTAAAACTTTTTGGAACAACTCAGGATCAGCTTTTGAGAGAAGAAACACTCCAATTGGAATTCCAACAAAAGAACCGGCATATAAAAAGCGCAGACTTTTAAAATCGATACTTTTTCTTAATTGAACTGAGAGAAGAATATTTACCACAAATCCACCAAGCGCTCCAATTGGAACAGCATATTTAATTCCGGCAATAAGCGAAATTAATGGGATTGAAGTAAGCGCAAATCCAAATCCGGTTAAACCTTGATTAAAAGAAGCTAGAAAAAGGATTAATCCAATAAGCAAAAATGTTGAGGAATAAATATCCATATCACTAGTATTTTATCAGAAATTATTAATTAAGTGCAAAAATCTTTATAGAAATTTTTCATTCTGAAAATACTTATAAATTATTGCTTTAAGAAACTTTACTAAACTTAGTTCGTCTTAATTACAGAAACTAATTCCGGGGGGAAATATGAAACGCACATCAACTGCTTTATTAATAATTTTTTCAATCGCTTTGCTTGCTTCAACTGCTCTGGCAAAAACTGTTTACCAGGAAAAAACTAATTTTACCTTTTACGAAAAGGGAGATAAATACGAAGTCACTTTAAATGATAATGAAAAAATTTCTGAACTTTTTATAAATGGGGAAGAAATTTCTGAAAGCGATTATCATTTATACCAAGATGCAGTGCTGGATCATTATGAAAAAGTAAAAGAGAATTTAAAAGATCTGGATGAAGATTTAAAAGACTTTGATAAAGACATGGACGAACTCATGGAAAATTTATCAAATATTAATATTGAAATTGATTTTAATGGTGAAGATTTGAGCAAAACTATCAACGATGCTTTAGAATCCGTTAAGGATTTGGATATTGATATCAAAATTAACGGCGAAGATTTCAAGATGAATATGGAAAACTTAAAAGAAGAATTGAAAAATCTTGAAAACATAAAAGTACACATTGATGACGAAAACCTAAAAATCAACCTTGAGGATTTAGATGAAAAGCTTAGCAATATCAGTATCGATTTCGAAGGCTTAAAAAATATTAAAGTAGAATTGAAAGAATCCATGAAAAACATGAAAGAAGAAATGAAGGATTTAGATATTGAGCTTAATAACCTTGGAGAATACTTAAAAGAATTAAAAAGCGAATTAGTAAAAGATGGATTAATTGATAATGTAGATGATTCGATTAATATGAAATACAAAAACGGGAAACTTTATATAAATGATAAATTGGTTCCAAAAGATTTGCGTGAAAAATATGAGAAAATGAAAGATGATTATTTGTAAGGAAAAAAGGGAATCGATTTGATTCCCTTTTTTTGAATCTTTTGATATTATTTCAAAAGCATTAATTTCTTTGTTGAAGTAAAATTGCCTGCCGAAAGTTTATAAATGTAAATTCCGCTTGATAGATTTCCTGCATTGAAGTTTAACTTATAATTGCCGGCTTCTTTTTGTTCATTTAATAAATCGGCTACTTCATTGCCAAGAACATCATAAATCTTTAAAGAAACATACTCATTACTTGGTACAGAAAACTCAATACTGGTACTAGGATTAAATGGATTTGGATAATTCTGCAATAATTTAAAATCTTTCGGAAGATTATTAAAATCAACTTCAATAATATTTGAGAATTCAAAATTACCGTCAAAGTCAATTTGTTTTAATCTGTACAAGTAATTTGCTGTACTCACATTTTCATCAATAAAAGAATATTCCTTTGGCGAACTTGAATTTCCATTCCCTTCAATAAAACCAATTTTTTTCCATTCATTTCTGTCATTCTGAACTTGATTCAGAATCTGCCTTTCAATTTCGAATCCATAATTGTTTAATTCAGTTGCTGTTTTCCAATTTAAAATAATATCTCTATTTGAAATAGCAGAAGTAAAAGAAATTAACTCTACTGGCAAAGCATTTCCTTCGGTAGAACCAATTCCAAATTGGCTAAAAGAATTAATTCCCGAGACTAATATTTGGCTTCCATTAATTGTATAATCAACTGGATCCAAAATTGTCCAAACTGAATTTTCATCATCTCTGTGCAAAATTCTTATGTTATTAATATTACTTATTCCACCAACACCCGTTAGATCAAAAGTTATATTTGCATTAAAACTTGAAACTGTAGTTCCAAATTCCCAAAACCTATCAGGACTAATTGCATCAATTCCTACCGGATTTGCTCCACCCGGATTCGTTTCAATTAATCTTAACATAACATTACCAGCGGTTGCATTTAATTCATTTTCTTTAGAAACAGGTTTGGCAGCGCTCGTGAAATTAAACGAAGCATAATACTCTGCCAAATAATTAAATACACCTCCGCCTTGCGGAATGTCCCATCCTACAATTTTTTGTCTATAATTATTAGGTACAATAGAAATTACCGCATCATAAAAAGGATTATTTACAACTGAAGAAAAAGAATTGAAAACGAAATCTACTTGTCCAGTACCGTGTTCATCAAATTCAGCTTCCCACGTATCATCACTGTTTGCTGAATTAATTTCACCCCAGCCACCGCCAGTAGTTTCAAACCCTGCGCCAAAAGGAGCAGGATAAGACACATTTAATCCAATTCTACAATTGGTCAATTCCAGTTTTAACACATCATTTTGATAAATTCTTGCAATTCCATTAATATAAGTTCTTCTATCTCTTTGATCTACTCCAGCAGTTCCTCGTAAATCAAAATCGAAGAGTCTAAAATCATCCATTGTAACCTTAATTCCATCAACTCCATCAAGCAAGGTTGTATTTTCCTCTATTGCGTATGCGTCAGAAATATTTGCGTTCCAATCAAGATTATTATAAGCTCTTACTGGATTTAATAACTCATCTACTACCGCCCCCATTACTGGTCCACTAGCATCATTCGCTTCTAAATTATGAAGTTGAAATTTCATTTTTGCATCAACATCAATACCCGGATTATTATTCAACTCATTTGCAACAGGAATTGCTGTATCATCAAACCCTACTGCTAAACCTTGGCTTCCATCAACTAAAAAAATTGAACCAGCTGCATTTTCTGAATACGCTTCGATCCAAACAGTTAATCGAACATATCTAGTAGCACCAGCAGGTACATTAGAAAATGCAGTTCCTCTTAATGCGTTGTTCAGACTTGCTGTCATATCTCCGGAATCATAAATTGAAGTTCCAATTGTTCCTGAAGAATTAGACTGATTAAGTTGAATTCTGTAATCGCCACTTCCTCCTGAAAAAGTCCCATTCTTTAAAAATTGAATTTGAGGATTAAGGGCATAAAATAAATCTGCGCTTGCAACACCATCATTCCTAAATTCATACAGCATAACGATGTTAAATAATATTTGACAATTCTCCGGTGAGTTATCTCTAAACATTGCATAAAAATTTACCGTTCCAGTAATTTCGTCCCCTTGAACTAAGGGATTTACAGTTGCTCTAGCTTCAACAACAGCTCCGTTTTTTACTCTTGCATCTACTATATTTTCTTGAGCATTTAAAGTATTTGCAACTCCAATACTTGGGAAATCGTTATAAACCGAAGTAGTAGATGGTGTTAAAAACGCGGTAAACGTATTTTGATAAAATTCGTCAACTAATTTAGTTGAAACTACTGTAAATTGAGCTGACAAATTATTTACAAGAATTAGAAATAATATAAGTATTGCATGTTTCATTTTAAGGGCCTTTGTCTTGTTGAAAAATGTTTAAAACAATATTCAGCATTTGCATTAACCTCTACAATCCCATGAATATGGGATAGAAGCTTATAATGTGACAAAGCTCAAGAAAAATGAAACAATTGGGGTTAGCTAAATCACAAAATCACTTTGTTAGAAAGTTCATTTGTATCATCGGCTTTTATTGGAAAATGTTTACTTAGAATTTCACCCACTTTTTCAATTCCAAGTAAAATTCCTTTGGAGAAATCACCTTTAAGAAAGAGTTGTAACATATCATTTTTAACATTTTCCCAAGTAGCGGGATCTACTTTTTCGTTTATTCCTGAATCAGCGAGAATGTAAAATTTCTTTTTTTCTAAAATTACATAAATCAGAATTCCGGTTTTGTCTCTTGTTTTATCCATTTCCAGCTTGAAAAATTCTTCTTCGGCTAACTGCCGCAAATCTTTGTTTGATTTAAGAAACGGGATTTTTTCCTTTACACTTACTCTTATTTCGCCGGAAGTTATTTTTTCCATTTCACTAATTTTATTTGAGATTCTTAAAAAATCATCATCGCTAAAATAATTATATACTAAATCCTTTTGCATGCTTTCCTCTTAAATGGTAACCCAAATTTAATTCACTCAAATTGATTAATCAAACTGCCAATGGTATATTTCATTTTTATTTCGAATAAAATGTTTTTAGAAAAAGGAGTAATAAATGGATTTGAAATTAGAAAGATTAAATGAGTTTGAAGGAAGAAAAGGTCCGGTACTATTAGTAATTATGGATGGAGTTGGTTATGGAAGAATGGATGAAAGTGATGCGGTTTATTTAGCAAAAACTCCAACTCTGGATAAATTAATGAAGGAAATTCCTCTTCAAACAAAATTAAAAGCTCACGGACCCGCAGTAGGCTTGCCTTCTGAAGATGATATGGGGAATAGTGAAGTCGGTCATAATGCGCTTGGTGCCGGAAGAATTTTTGATCAAGGAGCAAAACTTGTAAATCGCTCTTTTGAAACTGGTGCAATTTTTAATTCTGAAAATTGGAAAAATGTTTTATCAAAAGGGAAAAATGGCGGAACTGTTCATTTCATGGGACTTTTATCTGATGGAAATGTGCATTCGCATATTAATCATTGGTTCGCATTGATTAATAAATGTGCCGATGAAGGAATTCCAAAAGTTAGACTTCATGTTTTAATTGATGGGCGCGATGTCGGCGAAAGAAGCGCAATGGATTATGTAACTCCAACTGAAGAATTATTGGCAAAAATAAATTCTGAAAAAGGTTTGGATTATAAAATTGCCTCCGGCGGCGGAAGAATGATTACTACTATGGATAGGTACAATGCCGATTGGTCAATTGTAGAACGCGGATGGAAAGCTCACGTACTTGGCGAAGCAAAACATTTCAAATCAACTTCGCAGGCAATTCAAACTATGTATGATGAAGATCCTAAAATGATTGATCAATATTTAGAATCTTTTGTTATTGTTGATGAAAGCGATAAACCACTTGGTACTATTGAAGATGGCGATGCCGTTGTTTTTATGAATTTCCGCGGCGACCGTGCGATTGAAATTTCGAAAGCGTTTGAAGATGAGGTTTTTGATAAATTCGATAGAAAAATAAAGCCGAATGTTTTTTATGCCGGAATGATGGAATATGACGGCGATTTACATATCCCAAAAAATTATTTGGTTTCTCCCCCTACAATTGACAAAACAATAAGCGAATACTTGTGCAATACCGGAGTAAAATCTTTTGCAATTTCTGAAACTCAAAAATATGGACATGTTACTTATTTTTGGAACGGAAACAGATCGGGTTACATAAATGAAAATTTAGAAACTTATGTAGAAATTCCTTCCGATAAAATTGCTTTTGATAAAGCGCCAAAAATGAAAGCTGCCGAAATTACAGATAAAACAATTGAGTTATTAAAAACCGGAGAATATCAGTTTGGAAGAATTAATTATCCAAATGGTGATATGGTTGGGCATAGCGGAATTATGGAAGCCGCAATAATTGCTGTTGAATCTGTGGATGAAGGCATAAAAAAACTGCTCCCAATAATTGATGAACTTGGCGGCATTGCATTAATTACTGCAGATCATGGAAATGCCGACGAAATGTTTAATATGAAGAGCGGTAAAAAAGATGTAAAAACTGCTCATACATTAAATCCGGTTCCATTTATTATTTATGACCCAAATTATAATGGTGAATACAAAATGGCAAAAATTGAAACTCCCGGATTAACAAATATTGCCGGTACAATTCTAAATTTACTCGGTTATAAAAATGTTGAAGGATATGATCAATCTTTAATATCGTTTGAAAAATAATAGTAGTATCGCATGGGGCTGTCTCATAAGAATTTTTTCATTTTGAGACAGTCCCATGTTTAATGAACTAGCTAGGCTCCTATCAAATTTTAGTAGTTCTTCTATCATTTTTAATAGTCATCTTATAAAAATCATAGGTTTGCCCTTGAATTTTAATGGCTTTCCTTTGAAAATTAAGGACTTGCCCTTTAATTTTTAATGGCTGCTCTATAATAATCAAAGAACGTCCATTGAATTTCAATGCTTATCTTTAGAAAAACAAAGAAATTTCTTCGATATTTAAAGCAAATCCTTTGAAAATCAAAGGACAATCCTTGAAATTTGATTCCCAATTTCTCAGAAACAGAGAAATGTCTTTTATTTTTGAAGATTGTCCTATAAAAACAAATGAACAGCCTATCAATTTTAAGGACTGCTTCTTAAAAAGCAAAGGAATCTACTTCGGTGTCATAGTCGTACCATTACAACAATATTGTGCTATCATTTTCTGTTACGAAGTGGTTTGTGACAGAAAATGAATAATTTTATTTTTTAATAAGTTCACCTTTTAATTATTACTTATTATTATTACTGCTTTTCCACCACCATCTGCTGCTATTAATATTAGATTATTCTTCATTTTTACTGACTTTAAATCATAATTTGTTAATTGTATTTCTCTATATTTTTTCCAACTCGCTCCATTAAAATGAATCGCTTCTCCAAATGATCCTACTGCAAATATGTCATTTATGTCATTACCATAGATTGAGTGAGTATAGTATTGATTAATAAATCCATAAGGATATTTGTACCAATTTGATTCCATCTCAATATCGTGTTTTTTATGTATGCCTGCTCCGGCTATATAATATATTCTGTTTGGTATGAACCAAATGCTTGAAAAATAATTTGCTAATCCATTTGTTGATAACTGCTCAACCTCATTGTTTTTTATTTTCATAACGGTTTTTCCGTCGGCTGCCATTATATTTGAAGCAATTGCAATTATTTCATAATTATTAGTCTTTGGGTTCAGACTACCATAAATATCTTGTATATCTAAATTTGTTCCGCTCTCTATCTTACTCCAACTGCTTCCATTGTAATGGGCAATGTTTCCGCCATTTCCTACCAAATAAAAATTATTACTCGATTCTCCCCACATTGCATTTATACGCCATCCTGTACCGTTTGAAGATAATGGGAAATTATTACTATGTAATGTCAGTTCCTCTCCATTCCACTTTAACAGTCCATCGAACCATACATCATTTTCACCGAAGGCATATACGGTGTTAATTTTCGAGACATTATTTACTCCCACTCTCAGCATCCTTTTCAACTCCCACTCATTCCCATCCCAATGTACCGCATTGTAGGGCTGCTGCCACACTCCATTACTGTCATAAGTATATGTATCTTCTGTAAATATTTCTCCTACTGCCCAAATATCATTCTCATTTATTATTGCTACATCACTTAAAATACTGCTGCTGCCTCCGCTGCCAAAAGCAAATGTTTCCCATGTAAAGTTATGGCTTGTTGTATCCATTGTTGTAAATTCGGTTTGTGTACCTATTCCATCTTGGTTTGTTAGTTTTATTGTGTAGGTTTTGTTTGGCAATAACTCATCAAGATAAACAAGAGTATCTTTCAAATAAAACTGTGTTCTAAATTCATCATTCAAGTAAACACTTCCAAGTTTATTAGCTTGGTCGTTTGCTTTTACATCAATCCATACTTCAGTACAAGATTTATCAAGTACCTCAAGAGTTAGATTTGTTTCTGTTTGTGGTTTTGTTGGTTCTTCTTTGCATGAAAAGAGTAAAAGAAAGAATATTGCTAACAGTTGTTTCATTAATGCTCCTTTATGCTTTAGCTGTATTGATGAGTTTTGTTAAGGATTTGCTGCCTGCTCGGATTTATCATTTGATAAAGATTCCCGCAATTTAGTTAAGTAATGTTAATTCCGGATTGCGGGAATCTTTTATTGTTTGTGTCATTTTATTAAAATCATTTTTCTACTTGAGTTATATTTTCCGCTTCTTATTTGATAAATATAAACTCCGCTTGGTAATTCTCTGCCAACAGACTTTGAATCAAAAGTTACAGTATAAGTTCCGGGAGATTTTTGTTCATTAACTAAAGTTGCTATTTCTCTTCCGAGAATGTCAAAAACTTTTAATGTAACATTATTATTGTCACCCCGAACTTGTTTCGGGGTCTTGCTTTTATTTAGATGCTGAAACGAGTTCAGCATGACAGACGATGACGGAATTGTATATTCTATCGTAGTAGTAGGGTTAAACGGATTTGGATAATTCTGTGATAAATATATTTGCCGCGGATTTAATTTTTCATCTTCAACCGCTCCATAAGGATCAATTCTTTTTACGCCGAATAATTGCAGTTTTCCGTCTAGACTATCTGCCCAAATTGAGTAAGAAACCATTCCATAATTCATTGAAAAACTTCCAATAACCGGCTTGGTATCTTTATATTTAAGCGGAATTGAAACAGGTAAATTATACCATGAATCATTATACTCATCAGTATAAATAAAGGAAGAATCGTCTCTTTGCAAACTATACACATAAGGAAAAAATGGCGCATAATCTCGTTTATCAGGACTAACCGGCAAATCAGCTGTAAACGCATCAAAGTGAATAATTTCGCCATTTACCAAATCAGTTATATCTTCATCCCAATTGAGGCTCAATTTATTTTGAAAATATTCAGGGAAATACAACATTTGTTTAATAGCGCCATTTTCTATGTACTTAATAAAAAATCCACCAAAATCGTATCCCACTCTATTCATATCGTAACTGATTATATTATTGAAAAGAGTTGTATCTAAAACTATTTCTCCGGAAGAATTAAAGATTTTTGCAACAAGTTGTTTTGCAAAATTTATGCTGTCTTTTTCCGCAAGGACCAAAATATTCCCAATATCACCAATTGCTGAATTTATATTTCCATAGCTTACATTTTCATCAGAACTAAAAATTAATTGTTCGTTAACTGCAGAGTCTAAAATCTCTGCTAAATAAAAGTCGTTTTCACGTTCAAAAGTGAACCAATAATTATCTTTTTGAAAATATGTGTCTACTGTTAATCTTGGATTTATTTCGTTCTTATCAGATGCGATTAAAGTATCTGTTTCGCTCCAAACAGAATCATCAATTGGCTTTGTTTTAAAATAAATATTAAAATTTCCAGAGGAATTTGATTCCCATAGCATAATACCATGCCTAGAATAGTATCCGTTACTTGCCGTAGCATTCTTATTTATAAAATCATTATCAGTAATTTTTTCGGCCGGCAAAAACAAATCAGTTAGATGATCATATCGTATCATTCCAATATTGATTGAATTTCCATTATTGATTTCAGTTAATAAAAATGTACTCTCATCACCCCACCAGAATGGAGTATTCCCAAAGTATTGCGGAGTAGATGGATTGTCATAACTTAATGAATCGTTTGTGATTTGTATTGCTTCGTGTGACTGCCCCTTAACTGCAATAATAAAAAGTAGAAACACAATTAATTTGATTGAGGTTTTCATTTTCTTCTCTATTTATTTGCAAGCTTATTTAAAACAACCATTTCCATTTTTGACGAATCAATCAATATTTTTGTTTTATTACAACTACCTACTTCTCGGAATTAAAAAATTCTGCACTTTGTCCTCAATTTAAAAAATGATGATCTGCGTATTTTAAACAGAGCAAAAAATCAAAGTAACTTAACTAATTTTCATTTTATTTAAAGTATTCACTTTTTATAAATGGAACTAGGGCAGTAATTAATCCACTTACATATAATTCTTTTCTTGTCATCACATCATTTGTAAAAAATCCGATTGCGCCTTCATTGTGTTTTGTATTTTCTTTATTTGTAAGCTCGTCAATTACATTACCTAATTCTTTTCCTTCAAGCAATTGAGTAATTACAAATTCGGGCATCGGGAAAAGAGGTGAAGTTCCGAAACCAATTTTCTGATTTTTGTCTAGAATACACATACAGCCAAATCCAAACCAGTTTTCATAAATCTGAATGATACCCCCTTCAATTCCAACGAAAAAATCTACGTTCAGATTTGAATTTTTGTTTAATTCAAATAATTTCAGAGAACGATTTTTGGCGCCGAGAAAAGTATCATCATTTACAGGTTGATCCGGAACATCCGAATCAACGGAAATTCCAATTGTTTCAATATTGTTGAAGTACTTCTTAAATGCTGTTTCAGCAGCGTTAATTTTTACCGGATTTTTAGAACCGACTAATATTTTCATTTGGCAAATAACCATTTTAATGAATAAGGAATTGCGTCTGCCCAAGCAGATTCATTATGATTTGCTTGACCATTAATCACAAATATAAAATCTTTATGCTCTTTATAGCCTTTAGATTCAAGTATTTCAATCATTTTTTCAATGCCCGGCTGAAGTCTTTTCTCCAAACTAATTCCACCATTATAAATGTATAATTTGAAATCTTTCTTAATACCGCCATAGTCATTAACCTGAGATACAAAATCTATTTTATTAATTTTGAATGCTGGAGACATACAAATTGCTTTTGAAAATATATTATTGTAGTTCCATAGAAGATTCATAGCAATAGTTCCACCGGCAGAAGAACCTCCGGTAGCTGTAAATTCCCTCTCGGGTTTTGTTCTATATAGTGAATCAATCATTGGTTTAATTTTTTCGGTAATAAACTTCATATAAACTAAACTTGTATCAGAAGGAAGATATTCGGCACTTCTATTTTTCGAATTGTATATGCCTACAATTATGATTGGACTAATTTCTCCTTGTTTTATAAGGCTCTCGGCAGCTTCATCGATTTGCCAATCGATTCCAAATGCAGAAGTTTTTGGATCAAAAATATTTTGACCGTCATGCATATATAAAACCGGATAATTCTCTTTGCTAGCTTCATAATTTGGCGGAAGCCAAACAATTAAATCTCTTTCAACTAAGAATTTGTATTTAATATTCTTATGATAGTTCACATTTCCGGTTATTTGTCCCGATACAATTTCTTCAATTTGATCAAATTGATCTTTCCAATAATCAATTTTAAATTCGATTGTAGTATCATTGGAAATTTGAGCAGTATAGTTTGGCGGCGTGGAACCAATAGAATCAACCGCTTCAGAATCCCAGCTCCCTTTTGTGAACTTAAATTCAAGTGAAATTGGTTTTTCAAATTCGAATGTTTTAGAAAATGTAGAATCGTTAATTCTGTTTAATTGGACAGATGAAGGGTTCCATCCACCAATAATATTGTTATTGCCTGTTATGAAAACAGACTGATTTTCTGAAACTGATTTTGATACAACTTCAATTTTCAATTGAATTAATTTTGGTGAACATGCCGACAACAGAAATAAAGCAAATAAAATTATAGTTCGAAAGATTTTCATTTTTGATTCACTAACTATTGAAAATAATAATCAAAAATACCAATATATTGCGATAGTGTCATAATAAGATTAAATGAAAACTCTACTGATAATACCGCCATTTACGCAAGTGAATACTTGCTACCCTTCTGTAACACAGCTTTCGGGTTATTTGAAAAGCAAAGGTTATGAATCTTTATCCTATGATCTTTCTCTTGAAGTCTTTTTGAAGATATTTTCAAAAAAAGGTTTTACCAAAATCTTTTCTGAAGCTGAAGAAAAAGGAGTAAATGAGTTTTATAGCGAAAGAATATTAGCTCTAAAAGACAAATATATATACTCAGTAGAACCGATTATTAAATTCTTACAAGGTAAAGATCCAAATCTTGCATACAAGATTGTTAATGAAAATTTTATTCCACAAGGCGAGTCATTTGAAAATATTCCAGATGAAATTGAAGCTTTTGGATATTTCGGAATTCAAGATAAAGCTAAGTATTATTCTTCATTATTTATAAATGATATTTCAAGGTTTATTCAAAAAAATGTTACAGAACATTTTGGACTTTCACGTTATGCCGAAAGAATTTCTGCAAGTAAATCAACATTTGATACGATAAATATTGAACTGCAAAAAGGACCAAATCTTATAGAAGAAATAATTATCGAAGAAACTGAAAAAATTATTTCATCTTTTAAACCGGAATTAGTCGGCTACTCAATTCCTTTCCCAGGTAATTTATTGGGTGGATTAATTTCTGCAAAATATTTGAAGGAGAATTATTCTCAAATAAAAATCGTATTCGGTGGCGGCTATGTAAATACTGAGTTAAGAAAATTATCCGACAAACAAATATTTAATTTTGTTGATTTTATTACTCTTGACGACGGTGAAGAACCAATAATTAATATTATTAAAAATCTAGAAGAGCCAAGAAGAAATAAATTTGTAAGAACTTTTTTGTTAAACAACGATAAAGTCGAATTTAGGAATGATGAATTATTGCAAAATATAAATCACTCTGAATTAACGCCGCCAAATTTAGCAGGAATTAATGCAGATAAGTATGTTGCAATTACTGAACTACTTAATCCAATGCACAGACTTTGGTCTGATGGATATTGGAATAAGCTTGCCGTTGCTCATGGCTGCTATTGGAAAAAATGTACTTTCTGCGATATTAGTCTGGATTATATCGGAAGATATTCTCCGGCTAAAGCCTCTGTAATTGTTGATTGGATGGAAGATTTAATTGCACAAACCGGCAAAACCAGCTTCCACTTTACCGATGAAGCTGCTCCTCCTTCTGTTCTGAAAGAAATCGCATTAGAAATTATTAAAAGGAATTTGTCAATAACATGGTGGGGAAATATTCGATTTGAAAAATCTTTCACTTTAGATTTGTGCAGATTGCTTTCCGCTTCGGGCTGTATTGCAATTAGCGGAGGATTAGAAGTTGCCGATGAAAGACTTTTAGAATTGATTCAAAAAGGTGTTACTCTAGAGCAAGTTGCCATTGTGTGTAATAATTTTAAGCAAGCCGGCATTATGGTTCATGCTTATTTAATGTATGGTTTCCCAACTCAGACCGAGCAAGAAATTATTAACAGTTTGGAGCTGGTCAGACAGTTTATGGAACTTGATTTATTTCAATCAGCTTATTGGCATTTGTTTGCGCTTACAATTCATAGCCCTATTGCTCAAAATCCGAAAAAGTATAAAATCAAAATTTTATCAAATCAGAATAATCCTTTTGGTAACAACGATTTAGTTCATCAAGATTTAACCGGAATTGATTATAACCAATATTCACAAGGTCTTAAGAAAGCTTTATATAATTTTATGCATGGAATTGGATTTGATAAATCTTCCACTAGCTGGTTCAATTTTAGAACCCCCAAAACAACAATAAAACAGAATTTTGTTAAAAACTGTATTAGTTCTTCTGAAGAAAAAATTAAAGAAATCTCTAGAACTGTGTGGCTTGGAAGCGATCCCAAAATTAAAATCGTCAATTCAAAAGTGAGTGAAATATCAGTTTCTCTAAATGATTCTGATGCAGTTTGGGAAATCGATCATGAGATTGCTATTTGGTTATCACAAAACTTATTACAAAGTAAATCCGGAAATGAAATATTTAGAAATTGGCGAGAATCATTTCCACAAAATTTCGAAGAATTTAATCGTTTCTTACAATCTGATGTTTGGTTAGAACTAAAGGAAACCGGACTTTTATTTGTTTAGATTTCTTAAATTGGCATATATAAAAATTGAGTTCTTTTATGAAAAAATTATTCGTTCTAACTCTTTTAATTTTAGTAATCACTTCATGTAATACTTCTGATAATAAAGAAAACATTGTCGAAAATATAACTTTTATAAAAAATGTGAGTTTGCAAATTCCCGAACCGTCCGGCATTGATTTCAATAATGGATTTTTATGGATTGTTAGTGATGAAAATAATTTAGTCTATAAAACCGATACACTTGGGAATATAATTGAATCATTCGAAATTGATGGAAACGATTTAGAAGGAATAACAATAATTTCTGATTCTACAATGGCGGTTGCTCTTGAAAGAAGCAGAACCATTGTTATAGCCAATATTAGCGGGAAAGAATTAAACAGATTTTCAGTAGAAATAAGTGGTGAACTGAATTATGGTTTAGAAGGAATAACTTACAATTCCTCTAATAGTCATTTCTATATTCTAAATGAAAAGCAACCCGGAATTAATATTGAGATCGATCAAGATTACAAAGAAGTAAATCGAATTGAATTATCATTTGCCTCAGATTATTCGGGCATTTGCTATGACGCTGTGAGGGATGCTTTCTGGATTGTAAGCGATGAATCACAATCTATTTCTCTTTGCAATTATAAGTTCGAAGTTATTGAAGATTACAAAGTGAACATTCCACAGATGGAAGGGATATCTTACGATCAAAAAAACAATAAACTTTATATTGTTTCGGATAAATTAGAATCTCTATTTATATATGAACTAAAAAAATGAAGTTTTAACAGAAATTGTTTTACGAAAAATCAGCTTGAGTAATAAGATAATTTACCCAAGCTGATTTGTAAAAAGCAGAATTAGGAATCCACTAATTTCCTATAAATAAAGGTGCATCAGGCCCCATTGGAATTCCCAAAGTCATCCAAATAACTAAAAGAACAGTCCATACTATAAAAAACACAAATGAATACGGAAGCATTGTAGCTATGATTGTTCCAATGCCTGCATTTTTATCATAGCGCTGAATGAATGCAACAATTAGCGCAAAGTAAGACATCATTGGTGAAATAATGTTTGTTACACTATCACCAACTCTGTAAGCTCCTTGAATTAGTTCTGGACTGTACCCAATCAGCATAAACATAGGAATGAAAACAGGAGCCATAATTGCCCATTTAGCAGAAGCACTTCCCATAAACATATTAATTACTGCTGATAGTAGAATGAAAGCAATCATCAATGGAATTGAACCTAATCCGGAAGCTTTTAATAATTCAGCTCCTTCAATTGCAAAAATTAATCCTAAGTTTGTCCATTTAAAATAAGCAACAAATTGAGCAGCAAAGAAAGTAAGAACTATATAAATCCCTAAAGTTTCCATTGCCTTGCCCATTCCTTTCATCACATCGGAATCGCTTTTATAAGTCTTTGCACCTATACCATACGCAATGCCGGCCATTGCCGCACCTATAAAAATAAATGCTACAATTCCCGACATAAATGGAGATCTTAATAAATCACCATTTTCAGGATTTCTCAAATAACCAGTTTCAGGAATTGTTCCTCCTAAAAGAAAAGCTGTAAATGCAACCGATGCAACAAGAGCAAAGATTAATCCACGTTTTTCATCCGGTGTAAGTTTCCTTAATTCTTCAGGTTTTTCATCACCTTTGTATTCACCAAGACGAGGCATAACTAATTTTTCAGTAACCCAAGTTCCTGCGATGGAAATAAAAAATGTTGAAACAACCATGAAATAAAAATTTGCTGCAGGATTAACAACGTAACTAACATCAATAATTCTAGCAGCTTCTTCAGATAAACCGGCAAGAAGCGGATCGATAGTTCCCAATAGCAAATTTGCGCTATAACCTCCGGAAACCCCCGCAAATGCAGCGGCTAATCCACCTATTGGATGTCTTCCGACTGCTAAAAATATTATAGCCCCTAATGGAACAAGAAGAACATATCCAACTTCACTGGCTGTATTTGACAAAATTCCGGCAAATACGATTACAAAAGTTAGAAGTTTTCTTGGAGCCGAAAGAACCATTAAGCGAAGTGTGGTTCCTATTAATCCGCTGCTTTCGGCAATTCCAATTCCCAGCATTGAGACTAAAACTGTTCCAAGCGGAGCAAAACTTGTGAAATTTACTACCATTTCCGTAACTATTAAATGAAGACCTTGAACAGAGATAAGGTTAAACGGAGTTACCGTTTCTCCAGTTCCCGGATGGGTTACTGACAAATCAAACAAGCTTACAATCCAAGAGAGAACTAAAACTAATAATGCGAAAAGTGCAAATAATGTGGCGGGATGCGGAAGAGTATTCCCTACTTTTTCTACAATTTCTAAAAATCTATTTATTCCACTTTTTTTGGCTTTAGCCGAATCAGTCATTTATTTTCCTTTTTTGTTTGAATTCCAATTACAAACAACACATTGTGTCTAAATTTTTAAACTGAACAATTATAATAATATTTTTAAAAGAAAAGTTCATTTGAAATCGATTATTTCGGAACTATTTGGCTATTTTTTGGATAAGAATTTTTGAGGTATTTTGTATATAAAGGCAGTTATATTATTATTTTTTATCATGTTTCAGGTCAAAGGTCAGACAATAATTACAGTATCTGATTCTCTTTCTCAATTGCCGATTACCGATGTATTAATTTCAGCAAATTCAAATAATACAATTACCGATTCTTTCGGTTCTTTCGAACTTGACATTTTTAATGAAAATGATACTTTAATTTTTCAACATGTTAATTATCTTATTAAGAAAATTGCTTATAAAGATTTACTTGGGATAAAAAAAATAAGACTACAGCAAAAAACTTTTTTAGAAGAGGAAATAACAATAAGTGATAAGCATTCAGAATTTTCAAATAAAGAATCATTAGAAATAGGACACAATGAAAAGTTAACAACTTTGAGTCCGGCAGATTTAATAGATAACAACTTATCAGTGTTAGTTAAAGATTACGGCGGAAGAGCCGCATTAAAAACTGTTTCAGTGCGCGGTTTATCTAGTGAAAATACGATTGTTCTTTTTAATGAGGCTAAAGTAAATGATATTTCAACAGGCGGATTTGATTTCTCAAAACTTAGTTCGGTTTCAATTGATAAAATTGAATATCTAAAATCATCTTTGCAAGAGCCAACATCTTCCGGTGGAGTATTAAAATTATTCTCGGGAAATTTTGATAACAACAATGCAAAATCTTTTGGATATAAATATGGTTCGGAAAACTACAATTCTTTTTTTACTACAATAAACCATAAACTAAATAATTTTTCTTTTCAACTTAGAGGGGAAAGAAGTTATTCTCCAAATAATTTTAATTATAATTTTGAAGGGAAGGATTTTAAAAGAGAAAATGCATTTTTCAACAAGTCATTTTTTTCATTCAATACAAATTATTCGGATCAAAGAAATGTTGTCCGGATTTATTTCCATTACTCTTATTTGCACAATGGAATTCCGGGTTATGTAGTTACAAATAATCACAACTCAAGCAGAGCAATAAATAATAATAGAACTTACTTACCAATCTTGAATTATACTTTTAAGATAAATGACAATTTATTTCTTCAATCTACTTTACATTCGCATTTTCAAAATCTTGTATTATCAGACGATCAAAAAAATATAATTGTGAATAACGACAAAAAAGATTCTGATTTATTCGATGGAAGCGCCGATGTAAAACTTGCGTGGGATAACTCGAAACTTTCTTCATTTTTAGAATTTCAATTTGAATATGGTGAATTGCGGAATAAATATTTTGCAGATAAAAAGCAAAGTTCAGAGGATTTCTCTAAGAGAAAATCCAATATCGCAACTGTTTCAACAAATTATTTAATTCAACCGGAAGGCGGAATAATTAGCAGCGCCAATCTTGGAATTAAAGTAACAGCAGTAAATACTAATGAGATTTTAAATAAGAAAAACAAAAATACTTTTGTTAATTATGTGTTCAATCTTGGAATAAATCCTTCTTTCAGTGATAAACTTTCTTTTGGATTTACCTTTTCAAAAAACAATAGATTCCCAACATTTAATGAACGATATTATTCAAATCTTTTTGATAACATAAAACTAAATAATGAAAAATATACGTCCCTTGATTTTGGAGCTGCTTATAAAAATAATAACTCCGAAGCTTCAGTAAACATTTACACAATATCTGGAATCGACCGAATAATATGGGTTCCAACTAGGTTAGCACTCCAAACACCCAAAAACATTGGAGAAGTCCTAACTAGGGGAATTGAGTTTTCCGGAAAGCAAAATTTTCTAAATAATAAAATAAATTTAAGTATCATTTATACATTGACCGATGCAAAAAACAAATCAGATGCGCCAAACAGCAACTCATACAACAAGCAAATTGTGTATATACCAAAGCACAAAATAAGATCCAATATTACTTTTTCTATTTCAAATATTATTCTTAAAACGGATTTAAGTTTTTCAAGTGAATCATTCTTTACATCTGATAATAATCCAATAAACAAGCTAGATTCTTACTTTATAATCAACCAATCATTATTGTATGATTTTTATTTTTACAATTGGCAAAGTACAATTGCCTTAACTGTTTATAATATTTTCAACGAAAAATATTTAGTTGTTCAATCTTATCCTATGCCTTTGAGAAGTTTTAATCTAAGTTTTTTAGTTGAATTAAAATGATGAACAAGTTTCAAAAGAAATTATCTAATTTTAGAAAAACGAATTAAACATTTTTATGAAATACTTTTTAATCATTTTTACATTTTTAATAATTTCTAATTCTGCACAAGATAAAAGCCTCATATTAAATAAGGTCGATCAAGATATTATTATTGACGGAATAATTGATGATCTTTGGTCGCACGCAGATTCTGTTTCTGATTTTGTTCAGCACCAGCCATATCATAATCAAGCGCCACGAAGAAAAACCATTGCAAAAGTTATAACTTCAGAAAAATCCATTTATTGTTTAATGATATGTTTTGATGACAGAAACGACATAGAAATTAGAACCGGCAAGCATGATGATTTTGCCGGAGATATTATTTCATTTATGGTGGACACCTTTAATGATAAAAAAACCGGATACAAATTTGCAGTTTCTGCTTCAGGTGTAAAAGCTGATTCCCGTCTGCTTGATGACGGCAGAAATAGAGATTATAACTGGGATGGAATTTGGTTTGCTGAGACAAAAATTCATAATTGGGGATTTGTTGTTGAAATGGAAATCCCTTATAAATCAATTCAATATGATGAAGAAATTAATTTTTGGGGATTAGATTTTGACAGATGGATTCCTCATTTAAATGAAGATATTTATTGGTGTGCCTACGAAGAAAGTGAGGGGCAAAGAATTTCTAAGTTTGGCAAATTAATTTTTTCCGATTTCAAACCTACGGTTAAGGGAATGAATCTAGAAATTTATCCCGTTGGAATTTCTAAAGCTGATTATCAAGCAAACGATAAGTATAATATTTCAGCCAATGCCGGCTTGGATATTTTCTATAATCCATCTCCGAAACTGACATTACAGTTGACTGCTAATCCCGATTTTGCACAAATTGAAGCCGATCCCTTTTCTTTTAATATCTCTCGTTACGAAAGTTATTTTAATGAAAGAAGACCATTCTTTACTGAAGGGAATGAAATTTTTATGCCTTCAGGAAGAAACAGAAGCTCCGGTTTTTATAGACCAATTGAGCTTTTTTATTCAAGAAGAATCGGAAAGATTTTGCCCAATGGAAATGAAGTCCCATTAATATTGGGAGCCAAAGTCTTTGGAAGATTAGGTAGCTGGGAATATGGAAGTTTCGTTTCACAGACAGGCGAAAAAGAATTTACTGAAGATGGAACAAATCAAATTGAACATGCTGCTACTTACGGATCTGTAAGATTAAAAAAGCAAATCTTGGGAAATTCTACTTTAGGAATGCTCTACGTTGGCAAATTTAGTAATGGGAATCATAGTGGAGTTTTAGACATTGACGGTGCAATTAGAAAATCAAGCTGGCAAATAGCATATCAGTTTGCAGGTTCTTTTAATAATGAAGAAAAAGGATTTGCTACTTCTCTAGGCTTTACGCAGTTTGAAGACAACTACATTATTCTTTCTCGATTAAGACACGTTGGGAAAGGTTTTGATGCAGATGAAATTGGATTTGTCCCGTGGAAAGGAACTACTGAATCTACAATACTGGCAGGACCTAGATGGTTTCAGGATGTTGGTTATATCCGGCAAATTTTAATTTATGCCGGTCCAAGTTTTTATAATGAACTCCAAGATAATTACACTGATGCATCCGGAGTGTTTGGATTTAATATGGCATTTAGAGATAACTGGGGATTTGAAATAAATCTCTCTTATGGAAAATCTAAAGATAACGGGATTTATTTTGATGGATATAGCGGAAATATTAGCAGCTGGTTTAATATGAGCCAAGCCTGGAGCGCCAATTTATATGGTGGTTATGAAAAGACTTATAATTTTTCACGCGATTATCTCGGCTATTTTTCATGGTTTGGAATTTCTTTTAATTATCAGCTTTTTGAAACTCTTAGAGCCGGAACCAGTTACGATATGTATCTTGAAATTGACCCGAATAAAAACATAGAAGATATAACTTATAATGCTCGACCATTTTTATCTTTAACTCCAGTCAATGACGTAAACATGAGGCTTTACATGGACAATGTTTTTGTAAAATCTTCTGACAAAATGCAAAGGATAATTTTGGGATTTTTATTTTCATACAACTTCCTGCCAAAAAGCTGGATTTATTTTGCATTCAATGAAGTACAAGATAGAAGCGATGAATATGATACTAGCGGACTCCTTTTGAGAAACAGACTACACTTAACAAACCGAGCAGCCGTCTTTAAGATTAAGTATTTATACTATTTTTAATTTTGAATTGTGTCCAAAGAAAATTATTTACAAATAAATCCTTTTTATTTTTTAAAGTATTTCCAGCTTAAGTTGATTGATTTTTTCTGAGATGGCTAAATTTTCTTTTTCGTTTTTAGAATATTTTCTCATTTCATTTAATTCTGATAATGCTTCTTCATAAAGCTTCAAATCAACAAGAACTTCAACGAAGAATAATCTTTCTTGAATTAACTCTTTTGTAGAAGGATAATTTCTGTAAGTCTCTTTAGCAACAATAATTGCTGATTCATTATATCCAAACTCGCTTAATTGTTTAGCTCCATTTAATCTTTTAATTCCAAGAGTTATTTCATTTTTTGCTGTTTCATCTTTTGTATTTATTTTAGAACCATAAACCGCAGTATTACCAGCGCTAGAGCCGGTTTTCTTCTGTGGTACATTTCTAATTTCTTCCATTGCCAAAGCAAGCAAAAGATCATTTACTGAAATTTCTTTCAGATAATTCAATCCAAGCGCTGATGATGATTTTAGAATAAACGGTTTTCCGCTTTTATTCAGTTGAATAAATGAGTTTTCTTCTGTCTCAATAAAATCATTTCCATTCAACTTTGTTCCGGGAGAAACAACTTCCCAATTCTCGCTTGTACCTTTTAGATATTTGACATTTCCTTTTACCTTTTCAACCGAAAACTCTTGCGCAAAAAGATTTATTGAAAGAACTAAAATTGCAATAAGTAAATTTTTCATTTGAAACTCCTAATAAATATCTATTATTCTGACGGATCCCTTTACAAGTCCGTAATTTTCTATTCCGCTTTTAATAAACTTCTCGGCACCAATTTCCCAAGCTTCTTCAAAATTTGTAAAAGCTGTTAATTCAATTGGGATCCATACTTCATCATTTCCGAAACTGTTTTTTCTTATAAATATTTTTTTATCATTATTTGTAATTTTGGTTGAATTTTTTGGATTTATCTTTGTGTTAACCAATAAATTAACATGATTAATTTCTTCCTCTTTATAATCCACAAAAGCTGTTTGGATACCAATGCTTTCAAGTAATGCGGCAAAGCTTACAGAAAGATCATCGCAATCTCCTCCTTTAATTTCAAGGGTTTCTATAGGGAATTGTACTTTTTCAATATTCGATCTTGGATCGGAAACATAAAGCATATTTTCTACAAAATTATTGAACAAGATTTTTACTTTTTCAAAATTTGCTAATTCTTCATCAAGCTGATTTAATTTATCATTATTATTTTTTAATACTTTCTTAGAATATTTCTCTGCCGCATTTAAGTCGTGATAAATAAAATACTTAAGAGTTGATACTTCACCATCCCAACTATTTTTATCATAAAGTAAAATTGGTTTTTGAATTTCATCATCAACTTGAGTTCCAGAAGTAGTTATAAAAAATCCTACATTTGTCAAAAAACTTTTGGGAATGTTACCTTGGTTTTCTTCAATAACAGTATAGAAATAAACCGTTGCAGTATCGTTTCCCCTTATAGATACTGATGGAGAATGAACAAGCTCAGAATTCAAATTTTCAACAAAACTTGATGGCTTAACGGTAATTTGTTTATTGCTTAAGTTTAGCACTTTAGCTTTTGCAAACGGCTTATCATAATATTCATCAACAAGAGTTGGATAAATATTGTTAACATATTCAATATCGATAAAGCGAACATTTTTTTCTGGAATAAATGAAAGAGCAATATTTAAGTTGAGCTGCAATTTATCCGGACTAAATCTATTGTTTGTAATATTATAAATATTATCTTCTTGAAATTCATTTAACAAGAAAGTTTGGGTTCTGTCAGTTGTGTATTTAATGTAACTCAATGTTATGCTTAAGACATCATTGGTATAATTCAATTTTGGAATTAAAGAAGCAATAAAGGGCGATTGGTACTCATCGTGCATTGTAGAAATAGAATATCCAATTTTGCCATTAAAGAAATCAATTTCATGAGAAATTGAAAAATTAAAAGAACCGTTATTTTCAAAATTACCAAACACGCTTAATCCATTTAATATATTATACTCAGCTCCAATTTGTAAACCTTTATCCTTCTTCATATCATAGCTTGAAACTGTATCATTCTCATTTAAGATTAGCAGATTAATACTGCTAAAACTTAGAGATAAGTCTTTGAATAAATTATAACGAAATCCAAAATCACCTCGCCAATAGTTAAGTTCCGTGGAAATTGTTTCAGTACTTATATAATTTATAGAATCGCTGGTTAAAATTAGAAGTGGTGATTGTTCATCAAACTTCTGATTAAAATATCTTATTGAAGTACCGACTGTTAAATCATCAGAAATTTTATAAGAGTAACCAAATCCAAAATTTTCACTGTAAGTTAGTTCGGTTGAAAGATCACTTTCTATTTCCAGGTTGTCAAATGTAGAAATTGTTTTTGCGTTTATAAATCTAAACTGAGAATAAATACCCGGTGAAAATCGAGCATAGAAATAGTTATCGCCCATTGCCTTTCCAATTGAAAGGGCGAACAAACCATTTGATGGATCATTCCCTAAAATTGAGTTAAAGGAGGCACCAAGCTGCCAATCCCCTTTATTTATAAAGTTTACGGGGTTGGATTCAAAACTATTAAGCCTGTGCTTATAGTCCCTCAAATCACCATTAAAGGAAAGTAAATCCAAAGAAGATTGTCCATATATATTTATGAACAAGATCATACTCATTAGAAATATTTTCTTTGATTTAGTTTTTGAGATTAATTCTGATATTGTGAATACTTTGTGCTGCAATATAATTATCACTCAAACTGTTTGATGATTCTGTTTTTTCAATTCTTCTAATAAATGAAAAGACTACACTTTCAAAATTTTGATAAGGCACTTGATCTAAAATATTTTTTGGAAGTAAAAACTTACCGTCGTCTGAAACTTTAATTCTGACTAAGGAATAAGGACCGGAATTTCCCGCGATAAAACCGCCAATAATAATATCAATTTTACCGCGTCCTAAGCCATTCCATGCAAAGTTTAGCCCTTTTAATATATTTCCGTCTAATACTTTTTCAATTCTTCCAGAAATTTCTTCCGGGATTTCAATTGATGTCTCAAAAATTGAATTATTATCTTTTGACAACCTGATGTTAATTCTTTCACCTAGATTTGTTGATTGTCGCAGCATTAAATGGTAAAAAACGCCAGCCAAAGAATCGATAAAAGAACTCCCACTTCTAAACCTTATTAAATGAGGGACTTTATTTGCTATGCTGTTGTTAAATTTTACGTCACCTAGATCTTTTGTTCTATAACCAACAATTCTATTATTTCCAGCATTATAAATAGGCTGTTGTTTATCGTAAAAATATGCAGCGGCATTTCCTATTCTATGACCAAAACCTTGCCCTCCTTCACCGGAGTTATGAAGAAGTGTAATTATGAATTCAGAAGATGCCTTAGGTAAAGGATTAGCAATTCCTGTGCTATCATATCCATTTTGATAATCAAACAAATTAGGATCAGTTGAAACAATTTCTAATGAGAAACTATCATCATCACCGGTATTATTCTGTTCTAATTCAATTGGGTTTGGTTTACTACAAGATGAAATTAAAACAACAAATATGACAAAAAATATTTTATGTAAATTTCTTTTCATAACCTTAACTTATTAAAAGAATGCTTAAAAAATCAATCTATTATTAAAGCAAGGAATCCCCGAGGGAATTCCTTACCGTTTGAGTGTGGGGTTTTACGCAACGTGTTTACTAGTGAACAGCGTATGGAATTCCCCAAGAGTTTTGTTCAACCATAGTTGAATCATCAAAAACAACTTGTTTTGGAGTAGCATTAATAACTGCATGTCTAAATCCAGGAATAAAGTGTGTAGTAAATGTTTGTTGATAAACTTTTTTGTAATAAACTCCGTCAAATTCTGAACTCAGCAAATCCATTTTCCTTTTATTTAAATTATGCGGCATTCTATGAATTCCGCCCCAAGTTACAGAAACAAAATCAGTATCCTCATAAGCACTTTGTAGTTCAATATTAATAGAAATTTCCTCCCCACGCCTAAAGACTGGAATTTGATTTGCAAATCCGGGCATTCTTGATAGGTAATATTCATTAGGATTAGTAACATCTATAATTTCACCATCTTGAAAGGTAATTGTCATTTTATTTATTTGAATATTATTTGAAACCTCATCATTTTCAATCATTTCGGCTTCAGGTAAAGAAATTGCTTTTATCCGCCAATTTAAAAAAGGATCTTCTGTTTCGGCAACTTTAATCATTAGAACATTTCTTGTAACTCGTGATGTAAATTCTTTTTGAATTAGTGTATCAATTACATTAAAATCTCCAGGAGAAAATTCATCATACGAGGCTGCAATAAAAAGTGTTCCGTAAAAAATTTTTGTAACTTTTACAAAGGATGAATCACCAACAGTATTTACTTCAACAATTTTATCAGTAAGAATCATTCTTTGTCCTACTCTAACCGGAAAAATTTCTTGCGTAACTTTTCCAAAAAATGTCATTAAATCATCTTCATTAAAGTTTGGCTCAAATGACAAAATTGCTTCATCTTCTTCAATAATTTTTGAAATTGCTGCTTGATCGGATGAGAGATCATTTTGTGGTGAAACTAGCGCATCTTCTTTGCTGCAAGCAGAAAACGCAAATATTAAAAGTATTGCTGAAATCAACAACTTGTTCATGTCTATTCTCCTATTCTTTTTGGATTACCAACTTCTTTTCCAAAAATATGACATGATTTGTGCCACAAAACAAAATCTATTAACTAATTGTTTTATAATAAGTTAGGAGAAAATATTCGACAACGAAATGCCTGAAAATTCAACAAACTGCCTGAAAATTAATTTTCACTTGTTTTGCAAAGTTTTTTTAATATTTCATCTAAATACAGATGATACTTTGAAGGAAGATTTTTATACTTGGAAACAAACTGCTTTTTCACAAAATCGAAATCACTATGTTCTAATTTCTCTATATCTTTTTTTATGTTACTTAGATAAGTCTCCAATTTTGATTTTAGCTTTTCAACAACTTCCGGCTCTTTTGAAATTAAAAGAATAGCAAGATCAATATCAAAACTGGAATTAACATAGCGCTTAAATAAAAATCCACGTAAATTCTCGGAGACTGAAGTTCTGCTAATACTAAGCTCCGCTGCAGTTTCATTTATAGAAGAATGGCTAAAATTTTTGGTAGCAAGCGAATCTATAATTGTATCTTCTAAATTTTCTTTTTTAATTATTGACAATTCATTTGGTAAGTCTTTTATCTGAATTATATTTCTTTCTTCTGATTTTGCATAAATAATTGCACGCTTTATTACTGATTCAAGCTCTCTCACATTTCCACGCCATTCATTCTCGGTTAAAATATCTAAAACAGCTTTTGAAATTAAGAATGAATTGTCTTCTCTTTTCAAGAAATAATCCACAATTAATTTTATATCTTCCTTGCGATCTCTTAATGGAGGAAGTTTGATTTGAATTACATTCAATCTATAATATAAATCTTCTCTAAATTGTTTTGCTTCAACTAAAGCTTTTAAGTCCTTATTTGTTGCGGCAATAATTCTTGTATCAACAGAAATAGTTTTTGTTGAACCAACTTTCTGAATTTCACCGCTTTGCAAAACTCTCAAAAGTTTAGTCTGAAAAATTTCTGAAGTTTCACCTATTTCATCAAGAAAAATTGTTCCATTATCCGCTTCTTCAAACAATCCTTTTTTATCTGTAACTGCGTTGGTGAAAGCACCTTTCAAATATCCAAACAATTCACTTTCTAAAAGTGATTCTGATAATGCGGCGCAATTAACTGCTACAAAATTATTTTTATTTCTGTCACTCATTTTGTGAATTGCTTTTGCAATGAGTTCCTTGCCACTGCCGCTTTCACCTAAAATTAAAATTGTTGCACTTTCCTTAGCAACTTTTTTAATGGTGGAGACAACTTCTTTCATTTCTTTGCTGCTATAAATTATTCCGTTAAAATTGAATACTTCATTATCCACAATAGATTCAACTACTTCAGAATCTCTGCTTCTGTTTCTCAGATCGATAACTTCTTGCTTTAGTTGGGATACTTTTTCTAAAAGTCCATTAGACGAATTTTTTGTTCCAAGCTCTAATTCATTTTCCAATTTCTTAAGCTGCATAGTTTTTACTGAGAGTTCTTCATGTATTAAATCCTTTTCTTTAATAACATTTTCATTCGTTTCATTTTTTGTTATGATAAAAAGAAAAACCAATAAAACTGAATTCAAAATAAAAGGGAAAATGAAGGCTGAATAATCAAGATAAATATTAAGATTATTTAACAGCACAAAAGCAATAACACCAAAAAGCAAAAATATAATTAATGATGAGAGAAATTTTTTCTTTGATATTAAAATCTGTAAAAATGCCAGCAAGAATAATACTACTGATGAAATTCCGAAATATGAATCATTATAAAAATTTTCATTCAGAATATTATCCAGTGCCAAAGCATGGAAGCCAATTCCGGGTAGTTCATCATCATAAAAACTTGATAAATTTTTAGCTAATGATTGTGCAGTAATTCCCACTAAAATTATTTTATTATTTAATTCTTTTAAGGAAGTTTTATCATTTTCAAAAAGGTTAAAAAATTCTAAAAAAGAATATTTTTTGTAACGAGTCCAAGATTTATCAAAATTAATAGTGAGCTGTTTTTTGTTTGATATTTTTTCATTAAAGATTTTTGCAAGACGAAATGAAAATGAATATTCAGAAATACTATCTTTTCTTATTTGTACCGGAAGAACAATTCTTGAATTAATTGTAAGATAGCTGAGATGACCGGTTTTTACGTTTTTAATCTTTTTTACAAAAGGGAAATTTATTGTGTCTGTCTGATAATTATTATCCAAATGTTTAATGTGATTTATAATTGATCCAAATACAAGATTATCAGTTTCTTTTACTTGTTCAAGAAGTACATCACTATAAACTGACTGCGATGAAATTAAATTGGAAAGAAATATTTCAATACCAATTCCATTTACATTCATCTGATTTAATTTGTCAATAAGCAAAGCATAATAACTTCTTTTTAAGGGCCAACCGCCAAGTTGTTGAATATCGGAATCTTCAATAGTAATTAATACAATGTTTGTATCAGCCTCGGATTCTCCGGAAATTGATTTGAGTGTATATTCTAAATTTTTATTTATCAGATTATCCACGGAAGTCAAGGTTAAAAAGAGCAAAGACAGCACAGCACTTAGCAGGAAAAGAAATATTTTATTATTTTTTTTATTCACAGAAAAAATCACTTTATTTGGTTTATAAAGATAAGCATCACTTAAGATTATTTGAAGAGGGAATTATGAAAAAGCAAATTAATAGTTTATCTGTTTTTGAATTTGGGAAAAAAGAAAATCCATCAATTATTTTCGTTCACGGGTTTCCTTTTGATCACACAATGTGGGGAAATCAAATTAAAGAATTGCAAAAAGATTATCATGTTATAGTCTATGATATTAGAGGGTTTGGCGATAGTTATGTGGGTGATGGTCAATATACAATGGAGGCATACGTTAGTGACCTTCTTTCTGTTGTTAATGAAATGAATTTGAACAAACCAACTTTATGCGGACTTTCAATGGGTGGTTATATTGCTCTTCGAGCCGTAGAAGTTGCTCAAGAAAAATTTGGGAGTTTAATTCTACTTGATACTAAATCACAAGGTGATGATGATAAAGGAAGATTAGTCAGATCAATTAATATCAACAAAATAAATGTAGATGGTTTAGAAACTTTTGTAGAAGGTTTTGTATCAAATGTTTTTGCAGAAGAATCAAAAACAGAATTAAAATCTGTTTATACAAAAACACTAAAAACCTCCAAAAGCCATAATCCGCTTGGAGTTAAAGGTGCCTTGTTTGCTATGATTTCTAGAACAGATACAACTAAAAGTCTAAAAAAAATAAGAATCCCAACTTTAGTTATGGGAGGCGCATTTGATAAACTTACTCCGCCATCACAAATGAGAGAAATGGCAGATAAAATTAAAAACTCTGAATTTGCCGTTGTGCCAAGAGCGGGACACATGTCGCCATTAGAAAATCCAAGTTTTGTAAATGATATGATCAGAGGTTTCCTAAAAAGAAATAATAGCTAATAAGCAGACTTTATAAAATTTACCAAGCAAAAAACCCAACTTCATAATTGACAAAATATTCATTAGAAGCTGGGTTTTGTTTTTGAAATTGATTTACTTGATACGATTATAAAACCTCAAAACCGGCAAACAAATTTTTTACAAAATTAAATTCATCATTTGAAAGAGGTTTATCAGCAGCTTCAAGATTTATTTTTACCTGATTTAGATTTCTAAATCCCGGAATAACAGCACCGGTAACTTTATATTGAAGAAGATACTGAAGAGCTACTCTTGCAAGATCTTGCACTGAATTTCCAAATTCATTTTTAAGCTGTTCAATTTTGGGATCTAAACTTGTTAAAAATTCCTTAGAAAATCTTTTTGAATTTTTTCTATGATCTCCATCTTCAAATTTTGGAGGATTTTCTTTATCGTATTTTCCAAGCAACAAGCCTTGGGCTACCGGGCCGAATGCAACAAAAGACATCTTGCGTTCTTCTAGTAAATTTCTGATTGGTGTTCCATCTTCCAAATAATGATCGTCCATGGCACTTGCCGAACTTTGTAATACATCAGGATTTACTTTTGGAACAACTCTTAAAAAATCTTCATTTGTATATGCTGATTGACCGATAGATCTAATCTTTCCTTCTTCTTTTAATCTATTCATTTCTTCTACAGCACCATCGAGGTAAAAATCATTTTCTCCAAAATATGGATGATGAAAATAATAAACGTCAATTACATCTCGTTTCAAATTTTTTAATGACTGTTCACATTGGTGTCTTATGTGAAGCGGATCGTAAGCATTTTCTGCAGTTCCCTGAAACCAGCCAACTTTTGTAGCAATTGTTACATCTTTTGTTTTGTCTCCTAAAATTCTAGCAAGCATCCTTTCTGCTGTTCCATTTCCATATGCATCCGCATTATCAAAATGAGTTACGCCTTTATCCAAGCCATAATATATCGCTTCTTTAATTTCACTTTCGTCAACATCAGCCCAGCCTATAGAATTGCCTTGACTCCAGTTTCTGCCCCCCATAGTCCAGCATCCTAAACTAATCTCTGAAACTTCAATTTCACTTTGTCCTAATTTTCTGTATTTCATAATTACTCCTTAATTTATTTTCCATTCACTTCTGGAAAGAATTTCTCCATCGTTGGGATTTAGAATTATTTCTTCACCTTCTGCTTTATACATTTCAGAGCCAATATTTCCAATTTCCTTCGTTGTTGAAATTATATGCCAAATATATTTTTTTAATTTTCCATGCCAGCGAAAGCTTAAATCCCAATCCCTAATGCCTTTTACTAAATTATTTTGTTCTGCAATTTCAACAGCCATTTCTTTAGTAATATTGAATTCGCAATCTTGCTCGTTTTCTATACAATTAGGAATTCCTTTTATTTCATATTTCTCATTTACTTTACCTAAAGAATCAACAAAAAAGATAATTGGTTCATTTACAAAATCATGATCCATCATGCTTAAAACATAGTGCATCTCGTAATAATCACTAACCATTTTTGTATTAATTAAATCCGGAAAAATATTTTTTTCAAAAAATTCCTTTCCTGTTTTACTAATAATGTATTCTTCTGACCCCTTTTTTACTTTTTCCGGAATTTCAATTAATTCAGATTGTTTACCACAAGTGCTGCAAGTGCATGCCGAAACAATAATTATTATGCTAATTATAAAAAATAACATTACCTTTTTCATAAAACTCCACTATATTTATTCATTATAGAAAGTTAACATTTCATTGCGAAAATGTTAATTAGATAATGTAATTTTACAACCTAATTCACTATTTTAGTAAAGATTTTTGAATTTTTTACGATAATAAAATTGTAACAAAAGGAAATTAGGAATATGTCGGATAACTTAAAAGCTAAACCAAGATTATTGGTTGTTGAAGATGATTATGAAAATCAAAAATTTTTGCAAATATTTTTAAAGAGGAAATTTGATCTTGAAATTTGTGATTCCTCTGATACATTTTACGAAAAATTAAAACAAAGCGAGTTCAATATTATTTTAATGGATATTTCTCTAAGAGGCAAAAAAGACGGCTTACAATTAACCCGCGAAATTAGAGAAATGGACGAATATAAAAACCTTCCTGTAGTTGGTCTTTCTGCTCATGCCTTTCAGCGTGATAAAGATAATGCATATAATGCCGGCGTTGATGTGTTTTTAACCAAGCCTGTTCAAAATGATGTTTTAATGGATACTCTTGTAAAAACACTTGAACAGAAGTCCGGAATTAAAGTAGTCTAAAATTTTTCTCTGTAACAATTTTCATTCTTAATGCGTCTTAATATTAGATGAAAATAATTATGGAGAAAGTATGTTTAAGATTAAGTTTGTATTTCTAGTCTTTTTTATTGCTGCAAGTCTTAGCGCACAAATAGTCAAACCTAATTGGGATGAGTGGGACGATTGGAATGATTTCAAAATTGATTTTGGAAAAAGTCCTTACTTAGAACTTAATTATGGTTTCGGTCAACCAAAATTAAAATCAGTCAACACAGATTTTTCAAAAACTGGTTTAATTGAACTACGGCTGGGTTATAGATCGCAAAATGAACTTTATGATGATTTCATCATAGAGACAAAAGAAAATTATTCTTCATTTATGTATATCTCGCCTGAATTAAAATCTGAGGATCTAAATAATTCTTCTCTTCAAGTTAACGCATGGCGATTTGGTTTTGGAAATTTAAAGGGGATCGGATACCAAATTGGTGAGGTAAGCATTATGCCATACACCGATATGAATTTTAATTGGACAAAACTTGATTTCAAAAATATTTCAGATTATTCTTTATTCTATTTTAATAATCAGTCACAGACTTTAGATACTAAGCAAATTGATTATTACGGAAACAGTTTAAGATTTGGAACCACATCATCGGCAGGAATAAAGTTAGGAGTTGGATCATTTATTTCTGTTAATGCTTCTTATGATGCCTCTGTTGTTTATCCCCGACATTTATTCTGGAAAAATATTGGGAGTTTAGCAATTGAAGCAATTGGCGGAGGTTTTGTAGATTATTTTATTGATGAAGTTATGGATACAACTCCAGAAGCCGGACCAATTCTAAATATTTTGTTAAAAGGAAGTTTATCTTACGCCTTTTATTCTCTAAGAAGAGATGACATGAACTGGCCTTTTGGCGGAATAAGTCCAATTACTTTTGAACATTTTAAAATTGGAATGACTTTTACTTTTTAGTCTTTTGTAATGAATTTTTTAAAATACAAATGCCGGATTAAAATAAAATTAATCCGGCATTGCTGTTTTTATCTTTGTTGCTATGTCTAATTTCTAATTTAGCTATTTGCCTAAAATCTGATTGAAAGTTTCTTCGTCCAAATGTTTTGAAGTGTAAGTGACACCGTTAAATTTTAGAACATTTACAAATGCTTTTAGATGAAATCCGGAAGCTCTTTTAAGATTGTTAAAAGCAAAAATTACATCTGTATTTCCACTTACATCTTCAATTGCTTCTTCTAAGTCTAAAATATCTATTTCTTCAATTTCTGCTCCAACTTGTAAAGCTGCAATAACCGATTCATCACCAAGAGCAATTAATTGATTGTATAAGTTTGATAAATCTTCATTTACAAAAACTCCATAATCGTTCGAGCCAACAGGATCAGTTAGTAAATATCTATCAATCAGAACTTTCATAGCGTTCATGTGAGCTTGTTCACTTTTGCTGATGTTATTAAAAACTCTGTAATTATATTTTTCATAAAATAATGTGTAAACATCTCTTGCTAATTTTTCTTCTTCTCTCATAAATAAAATATGCGCCGCTTCTGTTTCATCTAATTCTTCAAAAGTTATGGCATTGTATTCTGTTAAAAGTGTTTTGGCTAAATCCATATCGTCTGATATATATACATCAGGATTTTCGGGATTTGATGCAATTGTTGATGCGTTTTCTTCACAAGCTGCTAAGAACATTAGTGAAATTAAAAGAACCGAAATTGATTTTAGTATTTTCATTTTATAATTCCGTTGTGTTAATGTTTTATACTATAAAACAAATCTTGTACCAAAACAAAAAGTTGTAAAATGAGATATAATCAGAATGTATGAAAGTGTTCTCGACAATAATGTCGAGCAAAATTGATTTGTTAGTCGTGAATTCCAGTTTTTAGGTAAGCTAATTTGTTTTCCATTTAATTCCGCAACCAATGCTTGGAATTTGGTTTTTATCAACTTCTCTGCCTTCTAAAACTGCTTCTAAGGCATAAATTAAATCAACACCGGTTACGGGTTCATTATTTTTTGGTCTTGAACTATCAAACTGTCCACGATAGACTAATTTCAGGTTACCATCAAAAACAAAAATATCCGGAGTACATTCTGCTTTATAGGCTTTTGCAATTTCTTGCGTTTCATCATAAAGATATGGAAATGGATAACCTAATTTTTTAGCAACCTCTTTCATTTTTTCTGGCGAATCTTCAGGATAATTTTCAATATCATTTGAACTTATTGCAATAAATGAAATTCCTTTCGGATTATAGTTATTTGCTATTTCTACTAATTTTGAATTTATATGAATAACATATGGACAGTGATTGCAAATAAATAAAACTACTGTAGCTTTTTCTGATTTTAAATCTTCGAGAGTTTTTATAGTATTAGAAACAGTATCGAATAATTTAAAATCCGGAGCTTTTGTTCCAAGCTCTAGCATTGAACTTTCTCTTGCTGCCATAATATTCCTTATTAAATTTTTATTTGTATTAATGTAAAAATAATTTTATGATTTGCAAAACATGATAAGTTTCTTCAAATCACTATTTCAATAATTTTAGATTTTTTGATTACATACAAATCTTGAGATTTTCATAAAATATTTTTTTTGATTTTGAATTGAAATTGAACAAGTAATAAACAGAAATGGAATTTATAAGACTTCTTGTGACACCTGCATTTCCTTAAATGAAAATGCAGGTGTTTAAGATAAAAAATTAGATTTGAGTTGAATTACAAAAAACTTATAGAAGATCACTTACTTGATAATTTTGGAAATTGAAATTATCCCACGTAAATCTCCAACTTTGTAATCTCTAGCTTTATCGTTGGGATATTTTTTCAATATTTCTGCACTAACCTCTTCAGAAATATTGTTTTCGCTACCATGACAGCTTAAACAAACACCATCAGTTAAAATCGGTTTTACATACGTAACTTTTGTGATACCCTCTAATTTTGAAATCTCAAATAATTCAGTAGCTTTTGAAAGTGTCCCTTCTTGTTTCATTTTTTCAAATTTAGAAATTGCTTCTAGCTCAAATTCATTTGGCAGATTATTCGAATTCCTATTTTTTGTGGAAACACGTTTTATATAAATGTTATTATTTTCTGCAAATTTACTCGTCAATTTCTGTGCGGTATCAGAGCAAACTGAAACAGCGCTAATAATTCCGTTTTGCTTTATTTCCTTTTGCAGAACGGATTTTAGCTCGCTCATAAAATTATTTGAGTAATCCCGGAAATCTTCAACTTTTGGTTCAGGCTGTTCAAAACTTTGAACAGATAATGAAACAAAAGTAATAATTATAAGTATTTGAAATAATATTCTCATTTTTTACTTCTTAAATAGTGATTCAATTTCACTTACATACTGCGATTTTTCAACATAACCAACATGTTTAGATATAATATAACCCTCCTGGTCAACAACAAAAGAAGTTGGAATATATTGAATACCACCATATTTACCAGGAGTTTGCTCGTCAGTATAAACAACGGGATAATTAATTTTGTAATCTTTTGCAAATTGATCAACTTGATCTATCGTATTACTTCTATCTACAGAAATTCCAATAATTTCAAATCCTTTTTCGCCATAGGTATTTTTTAATTCTACTAAATCCGGAATTCCTTTACGGCATGGACCGCACCAAGTTGCCCAAAAATCTATTATAACTACTTTTCCTTTATAATCATCAAGAGAAATTTTCTCCCCTTCAATAGAATTTAGAGTAAAATTTGCGGCAATTTCTTTTACAGATGAAGTTTCGCTCGGATTATAATTTGGAGGATATGGCCCGCTTTTGGGCTCATTGCCGGAATTATTTACGATAAAGAAAATTCCGAATGCTACAATAAATAAAACAGTATAAAGTCTGCTTCTATTTTTTTTGTCTTCTAAAAATTTTAAAACTTTATTTTCATTTTTTTTCTGATCCATTACAACTCCTTTAATAGAAATAATTATTGAGGCTAATTTACATCGGATAACCTATTAAGTTCCATAATAAATTTTTCAATTTGTTCATCATCAAAACCTTTTTCTTTGGCTGCTTCTTCTAATGTTCCCCAAATTGGTTCACCGCAGCGTAAACATCTGATTCCATTTTCCATTAAGTAGGCAACTGATTTTGGAATTTCTCTAACCAAATCTTCAATCTCAATATCTTTAGTTACCTTCACTTGGTGCCTCTTTTTTAGATTTACTAGGCCAAGAGAGAATTCCGCCAATCAATGCGCCATAAAATGTAGAAATAAACGGGTTACTGGTAATGGGACAAGTTCCGGTGTTACAACCTATAAAGTAATAATAGGCAAATCCTAAAACTGAACCGATTGCTATTGGTAAAACTCTTTTTAATAAAAGCGATTTAATATTTATGTTTTTCATTGATTCCACTTTTCAATTAGAAAATTACAAAATATGTGATGCAATTTTGAGGTAAAAGATTCTATATTGCTCCTTGCTCTTATTAAGCACTTTTAATAATTTTACTAGCTGGAAAGACTTTTATTAACGGAGAAAATATGGCTAAATACGAAAAACATCTATACATGATTGTGTTCCCGATTAATGCGCTTGTTGCATCCCAATTGGAACCGGATCAGTTTGGTGAACATTACACAATTGGCAGTGCAAAACATTTTAGCGGGAAAGTAATTTTTGCTGAATTAGATATCAACTTCAGAAACGATCATTTTGAAATTGACAAGCAATTAGCCGCAACCGTTGAGCATGAAGATGGCGGTCCTAAGAAAACCAAATTTATTAGTTCTTATAATGTTTTGGAACATGTTGATTTAGATGCAATTAAAAAACTCTATTTATGCACTACAAACGGAAAAGTTTTAGGAATTGAACCTACCGAATACACTGCATATAATGCACCGGATCTTTTTAGAATTTATCAAGAAGTCTGCCCACTTGAAAATTTAGTTGCTTCAACAAAAGATCAAAGAGAATTTGGTCAATTCATTACAACCGGAACCAAAAGCAAAGGTGCCCCAAAAATTTGTTTTACTCAAATTGATTTTAATATAGATCATTTCTTTGAAAGTAATAAAAATAAAGAAATCTTTAACATCGATTTGCCGGGCGTAAATCCTTATCGTTTCTATGATTGTATTATGGAATTAAAAGATAATCCAGAGAAATTAACCAAAACAATCAGCCTTGGAAGTTTATTAAGAGATATTTCTTATAAATTTTTAAGACATGGTTTTTGGTTTGCTGAAGGTGAAAAATTAAAATTCTTTGCTATGCCTTCAGAAAATGAATTGGAAAACAAATACTTCTATTGGTGGAAATTTGTAAGATAAATTCATTTTGTTTATAATAATTTAAAAGCTTGTTCTGTTTTTTCGGGGCAAGTTTTTATTTTTTAAATATGATAAAAATTGATCTGTTAAAATATTCTAAAGATATAAAATCAGAAGCTGATAATTTACTTATGAATACTGGGCTTTTGGCATTTCTAAATAATTTTGGGAATGTGATTCTCACCGGAAGTTACAGCTTAGATTTGATGATGAAAAAAGATCTAGATATTTCACTAGTAAATAATAGCTTAACTTTAGAAAATTTCTTTGAAATCGGAAAATTTCTTTCTATAAAATTTAATCCGCACAGCATGTATTTTAGAAATACAATTGAGAAAGAAATATTAAATAGACCGCCAAATTCTTTTTATTGGGGCGTTCAAACTGCAGATTGGAAAATTGATCTTTGGAAAGTTCCGGATTTTTATGCTCAAGAATCTGTCCAATATATTGAAAAAATAAAAAGCAAATTAGATTTTGAGAAAAGAAAAACTATTCTTTCAATAAAATATTTGCTTCAAAATGATCCGGATTATGGAAGGAAATTTTCGAGTAAAGAATTGTATAAAGCTGTTATAGATCATAATATTTCAACTTTGGATGATTTTATATCTTTTGTAAATCGTCCAGTGAAAAGTTAATTCCTCCCTTTCAATAAAAATAATTTTGATAATTATTAAACCAATGCTTTGGAATAAAAATTAGAAATATTTATTTTTCATTTAAACTATAAATTAGGCAAATGAAAGAACTCGATTTTAATCCTTTTAAATCCGGCAAAGAATTTCATAATAATTATAAGCTTCATGATAAGGCTTCGTTTTTGGGCGAAAGTCTTTTAACCCAATGGGGGATTGATTTTCAAGAGTTTGGTAAAGACAATAGATTTCAAAGTGTTTGGGAAAAAGGTGCGGATAAACCGGATTTAATTTTGAAATATAGAAATTTTACTACTTTTTTAGATTGGAAGGCAAAACATCACTCAATCTGGAAAATGAATTTTAGAGCAGCTGCATCATATAAAAGGTGGAGTGATAAATTTAATATTCCGGTTATTATTGCTTTTTTTGTTTTTAATGATTTTGGTGAATTACAAGATAGAAAATTTGCCGTCATAGGAATTCACAATTTTAAATTAGGAAACAATTTAGAATGGGATAAAAACAAAGTTGTTGAGTTTGACGATAAACTTCCTAAATTTACTAAACTAAACCTAACTAAGTCGATGAAATGATAAATATTGAAAAAATATTCAGAAACTCTAATAATAATGATGAGATTTTTGATGCTTTTGCAGATGCAATATCTCAAAAAATATCCGATCTAAACCTTTATAAAATTTTGCTTGGGAACAAATCACTTAGCCAGGATGAAATAATTATGTTTGCCGAAAAAATATGTAAAGAATTTCCAAACCTTTCATATAAAATTTATATATGGATTGCCTCTATTTTTCAAAACAGTCTTCTTGATTTAAACAGACTAAATATTGCGTTTGAATATTACTTAAAAGCTAGTAAAATTAATCCGACTTATTCAAAACCATATCTTGAAATGCTCGATCTTTATACTTATGATTTACATTCTCAGTTAAATAAGAAAATAATTGATGCAATTAAAAAAGCAGAAAAAGTTGTTGAAAAGAAATCTGATTTTTATTACAAACTTGCGGCACATTACAAAAATTTAAATGATGAAATTTCTTTTAAGAAATGTATAAAATTAGCAGAAAAATTTAATAATAGTATCCGATAGTAAAATACAAAAACGTCTCTCCCCAAGTAATTACGTTTTTAGGAAAAGATTCTGTAATAAGAAAACTTTTTCCAATGGAAAAATCTGCTGGTCCAATTGGTGTGTCAAAGGATAAAGTTGCGCCAATTCCATGTCGTAAATCCTTAAATCTTATTTGTTCTCTATTAGCCCAAATTGAACCAAGATCGTATCTAAACTTGAAATATGAATCGAAGAATATTTGAAAAGGAAGCGCAACTCTGTATTCTAAAGATGAAATAAATATTTGTCTTCCTCTAAATTCATGATCTCGATAACCAAAAAAAGAATTTTGACCTCCTAAAGAAAATTGCTGAGTAAGAGGAAGAGTCTCGTCACCAAAACCCACAATAATTTTTGCATTTAAATTATGAAAATGATTTAATGGGAAATAAGAACTGTAATCAAAAAGAAATTTCGTAAATCCTTTATCCGATCTTTCTAATGTATTTGCAGTTTCATAAAAAGTATTAATTAAAAATCCTTTATTTGGATATGGAAATTTATCTTGTGAATCAATGGAAAGACTAAGCTTAAGAGCAATTATGTTAAGAGAAAAAGTGTCTCCGGCATAATCCGATTTGTTTTTTAAAATATTATTTTCATAACGACCTTGCAAAATCATGTTTCCTACTTTTTCAACTTGAGTGCCAACTCCAATTGAAACTCCGTTAAACACTTGTCTGTATTCACTGGTCTTCGATCTGCGGAATTCATTAATGGCTCCGGTTGAATCATCGGAATAAACTTTTACATCATTAAAATTTGTGTAAGCTCTAATTTTGTAAGTAAGATAAGTATCAAAAATTCTGTTTGCTCTGTGTTCAAGAATAAAAGATCTGTTTCTTGTTCCACCTGATAAAATTGCGCCGACTTCCGTTCCGGTACCAAATACGTTTTCATCTCTAAAATCAATTGATGCTTGAGCAAAATTTTCATTATCAATTCTTAATCCAGCTCTTAAAACTGCAGAAGGTTTTTCTTGCACTCTAACTATAATATTATTTTTATCTGCAACCCTTTCAACAACAACATCAATATCTTCAAAAAGATTTGTGCCTCTTAGATTTGCTAAACCTTTTTCTAAATTATCTGAAATAAAATATTCTCCTGCTTCAAAAGACAATTCTCTGGCAATTACCGGCTCATTGGTTTTTTCGTTTCCTTCAATTATTATTTTATCAATTTTTCCATTTATAAAATTCAGCACCAATGATCCGGTTTCTTCATCAAAAGAAAAATCAGAAAAATCAAAAAGTGAAAAACCTTTTTTTCTAAAATCACGAAGGATATAAAGAATTAATTCTTTTACTCTGTATGGATCAAATGGTCTGTTCTGAACTTGTGATAAAACTTTATCTAAATTATAAATCTCAATTGAGTTGGCGCCGGTTATATAAATTTCTTTTACAATTGGGTTTGTTTTAAAATCAATATTTAATTCAGTAACAGATCCATAATTTTTTAACATCAATTTTGGTTCAGAGATATAACCTTCCTCAACAACCTTATTTAATGCATAAATAATTTCTTTGCTACTTAGATTTATTTTGTCTGATAATTGTTCAAAAACTTTTACTTCAATTTCATTTGGATTAGTTTTTAGAACTAATTGATCAAGGAAAGTTTCTTCTTTTATGTTATCAAAATATCTTTGCTTTATACTCTCTTTAATTTTTCCAATTTCATTTTTTGCACTTATGTAACCGGCTGTAATTAGTGAATCGAAATTTGTAAAATCGGTATTTTTATGAAACCCAATATTTGGACTTATGATTGCATCCGAAGCTTTTAAATCTTCTTCTGAAATAATGCTTATGGGAATACTTACTAATTGATCTGCAATTGTCCACGGATATTGTAACTCATCATAATTTCGAAGTGGGCTTGAGGCGTTAATCGTAATAATAAACTCAGAATTTAAATCCCTAGCCACTCGTGCCGGAATATTCGCTACAACTCCGCCGTCAACAAGAAGCATAGAATCTATGCGAACAGGTTCGAGAAAAAAGGATACACTTGAACTTGCCCGCATTGCTAAACTAAGAGAGCCGGAATCAAGAACTACTTTTTGACCTGAAACCAAATCGGAACTAACAGCTCTATATTTATAAAGCAGCGAATCAAAAGAAGTGGAAACATGCATTGGGGCATTAAGAACAAGCATATTTAGGAAGTTGGATACTTTTTGACCTGTGTTAATTGCGGTTGGTATAACCGGAGTAAATCCATCCAATCGCAAAGCTAATATTGCTTTATCTTCCGTTATTTTTTGATCAACAAAAAGCTCGTTTCTTGTTGTTTCAGAAACAGTAAAAAAATCATTCCAGTTAGCTTTGGTTAATAACGAATCAAGCTCGTAAATTGTATATCCGGCTGATAGCAATCCACCGATTATGCTACCCATGCTAGTTCCCACAACCATAGAAAACTTAACATCAGCTTCATCCAGGGCTTTTAAGGCACCAATCTGAGATAGACCTCGTGCGCCGCCACCGCTTAATACTAAAGAAACATTAGGGTAATATTCTGATTGGAGACCAATTAAACCAAAAGGAAGTTCAACTTCCTTAAGGTTTAGGTCTAATTGTTTTGTTTCTTGTGAAAATACTACTTGCAAGAAACTTAGTAAAATTATGAAGCATAAAAGATTTTTTTTCAACATGCCGTTCTTGCTTACGTTCTATGTACCCTTAAAACTTACGTTTCTTTTTAGGTGGATTTTTTTGAGCTTGCGATTGCTTTTCGGCAGCCTCCATCATCTTTGACATAAATCCTTTCTTCTTGTTAGGATTTGCAACAGGTACTAATTCACCATCTGTTTTAGAATGATTTATATAATACTGTTGAATAATCGAAAACAAATTGAACATAAAATAATAGAGATTTAGTCCGGAAGGGAAAGTCATAAATAATAGTGTAAGCATCACAGGCATAATATAGATCAATGCTTTTTGCGATGGATCTTTAACGCTCATCTTTTGTTGGAAGAACATTGTAATTCCAAGCAAGATTGCTAATCCGCTAACTTTATCGAGATTGAAAAACGGAACCTTAAAAGGAAGCGTATAAATCACATCAGGCGCAGATAAATTTGTAATCCAGAGAATAAATGGTTCGTGTCTAATTTCAATTGCAACATTAAACAAACTAAAAAGTGCAAATAGAATAGGCATCTGAAGCAACATTGGAAGACACCCACCCATTGGATTAATCCCATAGGTTGAATAAAGCTTCATAGTTTCTTTCTGAAGCTTCTGAGGTTCATCCTTTAATTTTTCCTTCAGCTCTTTTATTTTCGGTTGAAGAAGTTGCATTTTCTTCATCGATTTATAGCTGGTTTTTGTAAGTGGATAAAGAACAACTTTCAGAATTAATGTAAATACAATAATTACAAATCCGTAATTTGGAATGAAGGAATGAAGGAATGTAAAAAACGGCAATAATATATGTTCTGAAATTGGTCTGATTATAAACTTTAATCCGAATAAACTTCCAAAATCATATAGCGCTTCAAAATTATTATTGTAGCTTTTTAACGTATCGTATTGAACAGGTCCAATATATAAATGGAAAGTGTTCTTTTGCTGTTTTTGATTATCAAAAGGTACCTTTAAACTTGCACTATAATATTCTCTAGTTCCTAGATTAGGAATTTCTTCTCTTGTTCCTTCAAAATATGCGCCGCCATCATCATCAGGTTTATCGGGAGAAATAATTACAGCAAAATATTTATTTCTAACACCAACCCAGTCAACTTTTCCATTTATATCTTTTGTTATTTTTTCACCAACATCAGAAGCATCAACAATAACTTGTTCTTCACCGGAATATGCGCTTGCATTTGAATATGTTGCTTCATCTACAGAATTATTTTCAACAAAATTTATTCCGTTTGACCAAACAACATCATAACGGAAACTGCTTATTATATCATCTAAATTGTTTAACTCAACACTTACTTTAGATTGATATTCGTTTCCATAAAAAACAAAATTCTTAATTATTGATTTACCTTCGGCAATCTGATTTTCAAATTTTACTGAAATAGAATCACCGGCTTTAATTCTATAATATGCTTGATCCAGATTTACATCGAATCCCAGCGAAGCAGTATTAACAAGCCTTCCGTCCTTTGTAACAAAAATGATATTAAAATCACCACCATTTTCACTATTAACAAGCTGAACGTGTTTATCGTAAAAATTTGTTGTGTCTTCAATTTCTCTATAATACCAAGTTTTGTAATCTTTTAAATAATACTTTCTAATTCTAGCGCCCAAAGTATTTACTTCTATTAGAGCTTGGTCTGTTTCGATAGTGATTATTCTTTCATCAAAATCCGAAGGAGTAATTTCAGTTTCTTCTTTTTGTTCTTTTTGAACTTGTTGGGCAAGAGTTTGAAGATTGGAAGAAGTTCCCTTTTGCGAAGGAGAATCTTCTTTGACAATTGTGGTATCTTGAATATTTTTTAAATCTTGCGGAGTTGGTTCCGGCGAGTTAAAATAAAGCCAAACTACTAAAACAATCCCAATTAAAACAAAACCTAATGTTGCTTGTTTATCCATATTAAACCTTTTAATCTAGTGGATCGAATCCGCCCTTATTAAACGGATTACATCTTAAAATTCTCCAAACTGCTTTTGCGAAGCCTTTAAAAACTCCATACTTTTGGAAAGCTTGAGCTGAATATTCTGAACAAGTTGGATAGAAACGGCAAGATGGAGGAAATAGTGGTGAAATTAATTTCTGATAACCCCTTATCAGGAAAATAAATAAATGCTTCATTTAATATCGGACTCAATTTTCTTTAGCAAGTCTATCACTTCTGGCATAACATCATTTAAAGTAACATTTTTATTATATCTTCTATTCAACCGATTTAGCTGTAATACAATAAGAACATTTTTTTTTAGAGAATTAGCTTTTGATAAAATACTGTGTTTGTTTAATCTGAAGGATTCTCTAAGAAGTCTTTTAACCCGATTTCTCCAAAAAGCTTTTCCAGCCTTTTTATAAACACCAAAGGCTACCTTTACATTTGAACTATCGTCTTCATCCAAAATTATGTAAGTAGCCTTTAATATACTTTTAGCAGAATATACTATCTTGCCTGCTTCAAAAATTAACTCAAATTCTTTCTTTTTTTTTATTATTTCAGACTTACTAAGTCCAAACTTTTTCAATTACTATTCGTCACTTACTGATAGTTTTTTTCTTCCTCTTGCTCTTCTTCTTGATAGCAATTTTCTACCGTTTTTGGTAGCCATACGAGCCCTAAAGCCGTGTTTGTTTTTGCGTCTTCTATTACTTGGCTGAAAAGTTCTTTTCATTTTATTGACACCTAATTTTTAACAAAGAATCGAAATTTAATTAAAAACAGAATAAGAAACAATTAATTTCTAAGTCGTTTTATTGTAACAAGTTAGGAAAATTGACTTTATAAAGGCGCGATTAATATATTGCTAAACTTCCAATTTCTATTCTAAATTAATCGCTTTATTTTTGTTCGATCCTTTATTAAACAGTTTTCTGTTCTCGTTTTACTTTTATTTTCACATTTTCATTTAGCAATCAGCTATAACTAATTATAAATATACCTTTTAATTTTTTGAGTAGGCGTTTTTTCAAAAGGCTCTGCTTGTTCAGTCACTTTACTTATCCTAGAAAAAGTTGAAACTCTTGAATTTACTGTATCATGAATATTTGTTAAAATCTCATTTATTTTCTTTCTTGCATCAGTTTCATTCATCTTCTGAATTTCAAAAGTGTTGTCAATTTCTTCGTAATTTAAGTGAACTTTTGCAATAAGCTTGCTGTCTCTTTCCAAGACTAATGATTCAAGCACAAAATCACATCCATTTATTACTGATTCCACTTCTTCAGGATAAATGTTTTTTCCGTTTGCACCAATAATAACATTTTTTGATCTTCCTTTAATAAATAAATATCCGTCATTATCAATTGTTCCTAAATCACCACTTCTAAACCAACCGTCTTCAGTTAAAACTTCATTAGTTTTTTCGGGATCTTTATAATATCCTTGCATAACGTTTGGACCTTTTATTAAAATTTCCCCTTCGTCTGTTCCGGTAAGACTATTATCAATTTTAATTTCCATTCCTACTAAAACTTTTCCGGCAGATCTAAATCTTGTTGTTGCCGGACCAGTTCCGGTTACCAAAGGAGCAGTTTCAGTTAAGCCATATCCAATTGCGTATGGAAATCCACCTTCACGCAAGAATAATTCAACATCCTCTGCAATTGCGGCACCGCCAATTGACATCATTTTTAGATTTCCACCAAATGTTTTAAGGAGTTTTTTACAAGCAATTTTATTTAGTTTTTTTCTAAACATTGGAATTTTATAAAGTCCTCTTGTAATTGCTTTTTTATTTATTTCAGGAAGAATTCTCATCCTATAAATTTTTTCAATTACTAAAGGAACAGCTAGCATAACAGTTGGTTTTACTTTAAGCATAGCTGGTAAAAGTGCTGCAGCTGTTGGTGGTTTATCAATATATGTTACTGAAGCACCGGCTATAAATGGAGTTAAGAAACCAAGTGTTGATTCAATTGTATGGAACAATGGAAGAATAGAAAGCATTTTGTCTTTTTCCAAAACTTCAACTAAAACAAGAGTTGCAAGAGCGTCTGAAATAACATTTTTATGAGTGAGCATTACTCCTTTTGAGTGTCCGGTTGTTCCTGATGTATATAAAATCAATGCTAAATCATCTTCTTTAACATTATCAGAAATAATGCCGGCAAATTTAAACGCAGCAGCTTTAATTTTTGCAAGTTCTTTTTTACCTTCTTTTATAAACTCCTTAAGCTTATCACTACTGGTATTTGGTGGAATAGCTGAGAAATCATCAACTAAAATTCTTAATTGCAGTTCATCGGAAGAATAATCTTCAATTTTATTGAAATATTTTGCAGAAACAAATATTGCTTTGCTTTCTGAATGTCTTAAAATATGATGAACTTCGGATTCGTGAAACTCAGTCATAATTGGAACTGCAATTGCACCAATTGTTGCCACTGCTATATATGCAACTCCCCAATTTGGCTGGTTTTCACTAAGTATTGAAACTTTATCACCGGGAATAACTCCCTGCTCTTTTAAATATCCTGATATTTCTTCTACCTTCTTTTTGAATTCAGAATATGTATAACCTTTTTGACCGACAAAAGAAACAAATTGATTATCGGCATGCTTTTCACATGTTTTATTAAGAACTTCTAAAAGAGTTAGTTTATCTAATTGTATCATTTTTTTCCTATTCTATATGCATTGTATAGCAAAGATAGGAAATATTATTTGCAGGTAAAATAAAAAAGGCGAGTATATTTGCTCGCCTTTCAAAGGGATTTTTGGACAGTTTTAGTTAGAAAACACTAATGCACCAAGAACAACAATTAAAGTAGAAGTTGTAGCAGCAGCCCACAAAGGGAAATACTCATTTTCTACTTTTTGTTTTTCAGTTTTTGTTTTTATTCTTTGTTCCCATTCAACCGGAACCGGTTCGTCAGCTTTTACATATTCAGGAACTTGGTTTTCTGTAAATGTTTTCTCAAGGTCTTTTAATATTTCTGAATTTGAAGTTTCTTTATAAATATGAGAGAAAACTACTTCGCCGGTTTCTGTATCGTAAATATTAAGTCTTACATTTTCTGTCGATCTTCCAACAAAATCAAATGAGAATACATGATCAATTTGATCTTTCTTTATTGATGTAAATGCCGCATTATATCCCGGAAATATTGGATTTCCGCCATTTAATTTTTCTTTCAAAGTCGAGGGCTTTACTAATACGAAAGGGAAATTTTTGTCGCCGCTATCATAACAATCGCAGAATTTATCGATTAATTCATTTTCAGCATTTAGAAGCTGATCTGTATTTTGATAATAAGAATTTATTACGCTAATTTTTTTTAGATTTTTTAGATTAGATGAAACAGCTTGATTATATCCTGCCAGACTATCCTTCCAAACATAAGATTTGGGCATCATAACAGTATCTTGAACAATTACATCCTGATAACTAACCGAATAACATCCTTGAAATGTAATTGAAATAATAGACGAAATTAGCAATAATAAAAGTATCCACTTGTTCTTCATTTTTCTTTCCTCCTGTTTAGGGTTAATTGACTATAATTAAACAAGTGGCGTGCCGTTTTTTTTTGTTTGATTTTATTTCAATTTAGAAACTTTTTTTCGAGGGGTGGTAATTGTTACTTGCATAAATTACAAAATGCTATTTTTTACATTTCCTAAAATAGAAAACGAAAATTTCACACTCATTTAAAATAAAGTTTGTGGATACGTCAAGAAGAAAAAAATTATGAAGATTTTTATTCCATAATTAACTGATATAAATCAAAAACCAAATTTCTCTTTTAGTTTTTCTTCAACAATCTTTGGAACGAAATCACTTATATCGCCTTTAAATTGAGCAAGATTTCTAATTATTGTTGAATTTAGATATGTAAATTTTTCATGCGGCATTAAAAATATTGTTCGCATTGATTCATTTAATTTCCTATTCATCAATGCCATTTGAAATTCATATTCAAAATCACTAATAGCACGCAATCCTCTAATAATTCCAATTGCCCCAACTTCCTCCGCATGATCAACAACAAGTCCGTCAAAGGAATCGACATAAACTTGTGGATATTTTTGGAGACTTACATTCAGCATTTCAATTCTTTCTGATGTTGTAAAAAGGGGAGTTTTACCGGGATTTTTTGCAACTGTAACTATCACTTCATCAAATAAATCTATTGCGCGTTTAACTATGTCAATATGTCCATTTGTAACAGGATCGAATGTTCCCGGATAAATAACTTTTCGCATTTTATTTCTTTTTTTTATTGAAGATACAAAAGAAAAGTAAGTAAATGATTTTAACTTTTCATTAAATTTTACTTTTCAACAACTAATCCTGCACCAAATTCTTCTATTTCTAAAACTTTTTCTACAATATTAGTTGCTGTATTAATAATTCCGATATTGCCAAGATTTCCTTCACCATTTACTTTTATGCTTGGTTTGAAATTCCCGTTTTGATTTCGAGATGAAACATACAGATAATTATCGTCTGTAGTTAAATCGCAGCCATGTAACTGGCTAAAAGCCGGATGTGTAATTGACGATGTAAGATTCCAAACTAAATCTGTTTTGGTAATTACATTTACTATACTATTCATCATTGATACAACATAAATTTTATTTCCGTTGGAACTTACCGCAATATGCATTGGCATTTGAGCAACATCAACAGAATAAATTATGTTTGTTGTGTTTAGATTCATTATTAAAATTTGACTTGTTCCTCTCGCAGATATATAAAGATAATTCTCATCCGGAGAAATTGTTGTCTGCATTGGCTCATAACTAGCACCAAGAGCGATTGGACTTATAACCTCATCGGTTTGCGCATCTATTATATATAAATAATTTTTTATCAAATCAGCACAATAAAGTCTGTCACGATTTTTTGCTAAAGCAATTCCATGCGGAACTCCGGTAAGAATCAAATCAATTTCTTTTATTAAGGATAAATCATCCATGTTAATTGAATAAATACTGCTGTATATTCCGGGAGCTGTTGAAGACCGCGAAACGTAAAGTTTATTTCTTTCAGGATATAACTGAATCATTCCCGGATAAGACAAACCATTTAATTCATTAACAATCTGCAAATCACTTTTCCTAATTTTTAGAAGTTTGCCGGCACTTATCATTGTCACATAAATATAATCGCCATATTCTTTAACCATATGAGGTGCTTCAATTGAATTGTTAAAATCAAGATCAACAATTCGGCTTACAACTTTTTGATCTCCATCTATAACAGAAACTGCATCAGCAGATTGATTACAGACATAAACATTATATCCGGCATTGCTAAATGGAATTTCACCTTGATAATTTTTTGCGCCGTTTTCTATCCAATTTTTTAGTATGTTTTTTTCTGCATCATTTAGCAAAATAGAATGTTTGGGATTTAGTTCTTGTGTATTGCCGGTTACTATTTGGTAAAGCAGACTTTTTTCTGTGTTAAATGGAATGATAACTTCGCCCGAATAATTACCATTTTCTATAGGTTTATTTAAACTCCCTTTTAGCAATTGCGAATAAGTTTCCATGTTCAATCCATGCGCAGTTTCGTTTCCGCCATGGCATCCGGAAGAAGCACAGCTTTTAAATATATCGGCAACTTGCTGAGATTCAAATCCATTATAATCAACCAGTGACTCGTCTTCTTTTAATTCGCAAGAAACAAATGCAAATATTGAGATTCCAAAAAGTAAAATTAACTTTTTCATTTTCCCTCTATTTTACTAAAGTCATTTTTATAGTCTGGACAAAATTATCAACATTTAATCGAGCCAAATAAATGCCAGATGTTAAATTTTGGGCATTAAAATTTAATCTGTAATTTCCTTTTGATTTAAATTCACTTATCAATTCTACTATTTCCTCACCCATTAAATTATATATTTTCAATTCTACAAAACTATCTTTTGGAATTGAATATAAAATTTGTGTTTCCGGATTAAAAGGATTTGGATAATTCTGTTCTAAATTATAATAAAGCTGAGCAGCATCATCTTCAACCAAAGTAGCATTTTCAACATGAATTATATACGTTCTTGAAACTTCATTATAGCCATTAGAAATCAGCATAGTAATATTATCAGTTAAAGGTGGATTTGCAAAAACAGTTGAGTAAGTGTATTCAGACTGTTGCGAAACAGTTTCTCCGTTTTTTTTCCATTTATATTTGATTTCTAAATTGCTTGAATCAATTGCAGAAACTCTGAAATTAATTCTATCACCTTTAAAGATTGTTGTATCTGTAAAACTATGTGATAATTTATTTATCTCCGGAATTCCCGCAATTACAACTTTATAAGAAAAATAATTTTCAGGAGGTATATTCCCTGCCGGATTTACGCCTTCGCCACCAAGTGGCAGAGTAGAAACTTGATTTTTATCATCTAGAGCAGAAAAATAATATTCTACTTTTGTTAAATGTTTTTGTCCGGGAATTTCATATTCTATAGTTGCAAGTTTCCCCGAGATATTTGATCCTTCCAGCATTTGCCAAGAGCTAGTTTCATCATCTAAAATAGTTCTATAGAATAAATTAGATTCTTTCAATTCATTGTCATCTATCACTTTAACAGAAATACTTACCGGATTGGTATTAAAAATTTCAGAATTATTATCAGCATACTCAATTTGAGGTTTTAAATCACTTGGTGAAAAACGCAAAATGAAAAGTCCTTCTTGAATATCTGAAATCAAAATATTTCCGGATGGTAAAAATGGATAACATCCCCAAGCGCCATTATAATTTGAATTGTTTGATAACGGATAAGTATCATAATAACCAGCAACAATTGGATTTTCGGGATCTGAAATATTCAAAACAACATAACCTGATTCGTAATATGAAATATGAGCGTAATCCCCTTGAATAAATAAATTATGTATAATCGTATTTTGTGGATAGTGCCAGTTTCCAACAACAATTTCCCAGCTTGATCTATCTTCTAAATTAAATATTGTTATATCCCTTTGGTTAAATTCATCTGTTCCAAAAAAATATTTTTTGTCGTCCGTCATCCATCCAGAATGTGCATAACCCGGGAGATTTACACTTTGAGAAATTTTCTTAGGATTATTTTTATCTGAAACATCAACTAAATCGTAACTGTTTTCCGCACAAACAATTACAGAATCGCTCCAGGCATAAACATCATGTATGTAACCACTACCGGAATAATATGCGGTTTCAATTGGGTTTGTTGGATTTGACAAATCTAAAATATGCATCCCTCCAATTCCGGGAGTTCCAATTACATAAGCAAATCCATTTTCTATAAAAATATTATGTGCTTTTGTAAATGTTTTATCATAAGTATTTACTAATGATGCGCCGTTGGGAAGATTTGATAAATCGACAATCTGCATACCACTTCCGTTTCCAAATCCTTCTGTAACAATATATGCGTATTGATCATGAACTTTAATATCTCGCCAAATTGAATTTGGTCCGGCAATAAAAGAAACTTGTTTAGGATTTGATGCATCCGTCACATCAATAATATATGTTCCGCTTAAGCTTCCCATTAATGCATATTCTCTTCCATTCTGATCAACATAACCCCAAACATCACTGTAAGAACTATTTGATGGTTTTAATTTTGAGACAAGATCTACATTTTCTTGAGCAAAAATTGAAACTACAATTATTATCAAAATGAATATTTTTAAAGATATTTTAATCAAGATTTTCCTCTTTAATATTTTATATTATGTCCGATTTTGTTGGCTGATAAATCAAAAAAAATTAGAGTCCGCCTTATTTTAGATAAACAATTGGAAGAACAGTTAGAAAACCACTTCCATTTTTGAGTAGAACAAAATAATTGCCGGAAACTAAATTAGAAGATTTTAATTCGATTTTATGATTTCCATTATTTAGAAATCCGGAATAAATAGTTTGAATTTTTTCTCCTAAAATGTTGTAAAGCTCCAAATCATATTGAGATGATTTAGTAACCGATAAATTCAAATTAGTTACACTGTTAAAAGGATTTGGATAATTAGAGATTTTTACTTCATTAATTTTCTCTGATAATTTATCTTCTTTAACTGATGTTACAAAATTATTTCGGTAAAAAAATAATCCCCCCTTTATATTGCCGACAAACAAATCATAGTCACCATCGTTATCAATATCAACAAAGTTGGGAAATGAATCACCACCAAAATTTAACAGGAAATTTTCTTCTTCCAAGATGAATTCATTATTTACATTTTTATAAAGTGACAGATTTCCGCTTCTATTTCCTATTATTAAATCCAAATTACCGTCTTTGTCAATATCATAAAAGGTTGGCGCGCTTTGTTCACCAACATCAATATTTTGGAATTGTGATAAATCTTCAACAAAGGAAAAATTAATTTTGCTTCCTTCATTTTTGTATAATTTCATTTTCCCATTAAATCCGCCTAGAATTAAATCCAAATCATTGTCATTATCAATATCACTGAAAATTGGTCGGACAAAATTGCTGAATTTAATTTTATTATTTGCCGCATCGGTTAAATTTATCGGCTGAGAGAAAGAATAATTTTCCGCAGTTCCTATATTGATGTATAAATCAATTTCGCCAAGAAACTTTCCAACAAATATATCCAAATCATTATCCCCGTCAATATCAGCAAAAGCCGGGGCCACAGAAAGACTAGCCCCAATTTGGTTAAACATACTATCAATAAAAAGAAATTCCGGATTTGCTTCTGTTCCAATATTTTCAAAAAAGTAAATTGAACCATTTGGAGTTTTCTCTGATCCAATAAATAAATCTTTATCATTATCGCCGTCTATATCTGCAAAAACAGGAATGCTTTTACTTCCTACATCAAGTGAACCTAGAAAATCTTTTGTTACTAGTCTATAACCAGAAGTAGGATTTGAATCAAATCTTTCATAAAACATAATTGTTTCATTAACAGAAGCCTCGTAAAGAACAGAAACAAAGAGATCGAGATCATTGTCCTTATCAATGTCAAAAAGACGCGGCATATTGAAACCTTGCGTTTTAACACTGTCTTTATTGATCGGGAAAATATCGTTTTTCAATTTCATAAAAGGGGCTGTTGAATTTCCTTCATTTTCAAGATAGTAGAGGCTTTTACTAAAAAAATCTCCCCAGAGAATATCAAAATCAGAATCATTGTTTATATCACCAAATTCAATTGAACTTGCTCCATGCTGCAAAATATTTTTTGACCCGATAATTGAAATATTTTGCCAATTATTTGTAATAAATCTGAAATTAAATTGAGTTGGGTTACCAATGTTTTCATAAAAAGAAACTGTACCGGATTGGTTACCGGAAATTAAATCAAAATCATTATCTCCGTCAACATCAACAAACACGGGGTTAGAAACAGATTCACTAAATATTGAGTTACCTTCGTTATCTAAAACCGGAGATTTTTCTAATTGGAATTCATGAGTTGAAGGACTTCCAACATTCAACCAAAAACTTAACTGATTATTTTCAGAACTCGTAAAAACATCAAAATCATTGTCGGAATCAATATCAACAAAGAAAAACCAACTTAGAATTTCCAGATTCGATATATAATTTTCTGTATATATAAACGTAGATCCATCATTAATAAATACTACAAAAGTCCCGTCGCTATTGAGGATAAACAAATCAGCATTATTATCATTATTAATATCAATGAATTGAAATTCCGGATTATTTGTTCCGCCAAAGAAAACATTGTTCAAAGTTTTTTGATTTTTTACAAATTTTATCGAAGAAATTTCTCTTTCAAATTCTTGAGAAAATATTGTTGAGGTAAATAAAAAGAAAAGTATATAAATGAAAACTCTCATAAAGTTAACTGATAAATTAAGCTGTCTCCCATTCGTTTTATTGGTTCTGATTTAAAAGCAGCTATATCTTTTTCTTCTGTCTGAATTGATCTTTCAATTATAAATAAACCTTCGCCTTCTAAAAATTCATTTTGAAGTATATTTTTTACAACTTCATGAATGTCATCTTTAAAAAAAGGCGGATCAGCAAATATTATATCGTATTTATCGTGTTCCGCCAAAGTGGAAAACTTTACAGCAGACATTTTAAAAATTCTACAATTTTTCTCGGCATTCATCATTTCAATATTTTCTGTAAGAACTTTTATAACCGGGAAATTCTTTTCAACAAAATGGATATTTGATGCACCTCGACTTAATGATTCCAATCCTAAAGCCCCGGAACCAGCATAGATATCTAGGATTTTCATCTGATCGAAATCAACAATATTATTTAAGTAATTAAATAATGACTCCTTCAATTGATCCGTAGTTGGACGAGTAAATTTGTCCGAAGGAACTTTTAGTTTTCTGCCTTTATGAATTCCGGAAATAATTCTCATTTTAAATTAGTCTGCTAAATTTTTATTACGAATTTCTTTTTTTGATTCAAATATTCTTACAATAACGTAGGCTACAAGAGCAAAAATAAAAAACAATAGAAGCATCCATGCAATTCCTTCTAGGGTTGCAATTATTGTTCTATAAACTTCTAAAACCCATCTGTCAGAAGTAAGAACTAAAATTTGCGAATCCTCATAACTGTTTGGAGTTATATATCTTTCAAGCTCCCAAATTCTAACTCCCGAAGAAATGCCCACAACAAAAATTGCAAACTGAATATACTTTTGAAAAGATTCGCTAATGGTTTCTTCGGTAAGTCTGTCTAATATTTTTTTAATTGATTTATTAAAAAGTCTGGCGATGATAAAACAAGCCAGCAAAGATATTAAAAACGTTATGGCAAGCAATGTAATAAACATAAATCCCTCACAAATTTGATAAGCGAAATGTTATTTAAAGCATTCTTAATGCAATGCCTGCTGCGGCTGAGAAAGAGTTGTAATCAATCCATTGAATAAAATCTTTATCAATATTTTCAGAAAAAGTAAGATTAGCAAAAGGATTAAACTTGATTAGATCAATATGCAATTCGTCTTTAACTCTTTGAAGTAAATTGTCGGGTAAATTATTTCCTGCAACATAATTTTTTGAAGCACGGCTTGAATCAACCCCAACATTATTAAGCGAATCATAGATTTTAAGTATTGCTTCAATAATGTCTGAATCATTTTTATAATCCACTTTTTTAAAATGGAAAGGGTAATTATCAGAAGAAGCAATTAAAGAAATATAATTTGCATTTATATAGAGGGAAATAAAAAAATCATTTTTTGATTTAGGATTGTCAATTGTTACAAACGAGTTAGTAGCGAAATGGAGATTATCTACAAAGCGAAGTTTTAGATTATTCTTAATACAAAATTTATGAATGTATTGCAAAAATGATTTAAAAGCTGCAATTATTATAACACTATTTTCTTTTCTAAAACCTGTTTTATTTACTTCAACAGCTCTAATTACAAAATCATCTGGATTATAATTTGGGAAAAGAGTAGAAATTTCCCATTTATAATGTTCATTTAAATCACTTTTAACAAGGGTTTTATCATAAGGAATTTCAAAAATCTTAAATACTTGATGTGGAAGTGAAAAGGAAACCAAATTGGTTTTTAGCGGTTTGCGCAAAACTAATTGATCGAAAGAATTCTGGAGAATATTGATGAATTTTTGTTCAGGTAAGTTAATGTTCCAACTTTCCGAAAGGAACTCTTCATCAACATTCTCCAGCAAAAGCCTATTTGAATAATTCAGCTCAACAATTTGCAGCTTTTCTTCTGTAAGATTAAATCCAGCATGATTTTCAAATACAGGCATTAATTGTAACTATTCCCAAGACGCAGTATTTAACAGCGCTTGATTAAATAAACTATCGCCAATTTGGCCAAATCCATCAGGATCATTTATAAAATATTTTTGACCGATTGTAACATTACTGTCAATTCTTATAACTCTTCCTCTTCTATCAATAACAGTATCAGGAATTATAAGCGTGTCAACAATCATATAATAATTTTCTAGACTTCTTGGAGTGTGATATAGAGAATCCGGATTAAACTCACCACTTGGTAAATCTTTAAATGGATTAGTAGATCTTTGATTCAAAGTATCAAAACCGGTAATTTTTTTCTGAATTGTTGTATCTGTTTTGATGTAATTTATTAAAGTATCTAAATTATCTGTATACTTTCCATATTCATCTTCAAATAAAATTTGAGCTTGTCTTAAATTAAGCATACGTGCTCTTGACTCAGTTTTATAATATTTTTCTGCTTCAATAACTTCTTTAGGGTCTATAATAGCTACTCTAATCAAAACGTAAGCTAACACAATAATAATTACGTAAAGAACAGCATGTACATACCAAGGTTCCTGTCTTGACATTTTTCCTCCAAGGGTTTTCGATTTTTTTACTCTAAAGTTATAAACTTACTAATTTTATTTAACTTTGCCTCACCAATTCCGGATACTTCAAGCAATTCTTCAATTTTATAAAATTTGCTTTTTCTGTTTCTTAAATTAATTATTTTCTCTGCTGTTTTCTTTCCAATACCAGGGAGAAGTATAAGTTCATCAATGGAGGCAGTATTAATATTTATGCTAGATTCTAAAAGAACTCTATTATCTTCTATAGTTTTATCATTGCTACTAAAATCTAAAAGTTCCTGTTTAGAATCAACTACTTTTTCCATCATTTTTTCATTCTTGTTAACTTCAAAGGAAGAATTATACAGACTGTCTTCCTTTTCATAACTGTAATTCTTATACTCAATATATTCACTTTGATATTTAAAGTGATAAGCAGTCAATCCAATAAAGAAAAATGAAACAAAAAATAAAATTACGGATAATTCAAGATCAGTTAAACTGAGCTTTTTTGAAATTTCCGAGAATATTTTTTTGATTTTAGACATTTTAATGAAATATTCAACTTTGAGGAACTTTAATATTAGGTTGTTTATCTAGTTCTTTCAGCATCTCTTTTTCTTTTGAAGAAACTTTTTTAGGAATATGAATATTTATTTTTACTAATTGATCTCCTGCGCCATGAGAATTTAAATGTTGAATTCCCTTTTCTCTCATTTTTAAATATTTGCCAGGTTCGGTACCGGCTTCAATTTTAAGTTTTGCTCTTCCATTTAATGTTGGTACTTCAACTTCGGTCCCCAATACAGCTTCAGGGTAGCTTAAATAAAGATCATAAATTACATTGTCGTTATCGCGTACAAAATATTCGTGTGGAATTTCTTGAAAGATTACAAGAATATCACCACTTGGACCTCCATTTTTTCCGCAATTTCCTTCACCTCTTAAAGTCATGTAACTACCTTCACTTACTCCTGCCGGCACACTAACTTTAATTGTTGATTCCTCATAAATTCTTCCATCACCTCGACAAGTTGTACAAGGATTTGAAACTGTTTTTCCGCTTCCACTGCAATTGCTACAAGGACTAATATTTACAAATTGCCCAAACAAAGATCTTGAAACTTGCCTTACTTCACCTGCACCATTACAAACCGGACAAGTATTATAAGAGTTAGAATCTTTAGCTCCGGTTCCATCGCATGTTCCGCATTTTCTATATCTCTTCAATTTAATTTTTTTAGTCGTTCCGGAAGCAATTTCTTCAAGAGTTAATTTCAAAGTAACTTTTAGATCTGAACCCGGGGTTCCGGAAGAACGCTGTCTTCCTCTTTGAGTTTGACCGCCGCCAAAGAAATCATCAAAGATTGATGATCCGCCGCCACCACCGCCGCCAAAAGCACTTCCAAAAATATCCGAGAAGTGACTAAAGATATCGTTAGCATCACTAAATCCATGAAAATCTTGTCCACCGCGTAAACCACTATGACCAAATTTATCATACTTTGCTTTTTTATCGTCATTGCTTAAAACTTCATAAGCTTCTGCCGCTTCTTTAAATTTATCTTCAGCTTCTTTATCTCCCGGATTTCTATCGGGATGATATTTCATAGCTAATTTTCTATATGCTTTTTTAATTTCGTCTTTTGTAGCATTTTTTTGAATTTCTAAAATTTCGTAATAATCACGCTTTGCCATCTAACACCTATTAGTTTTTATCTTCATCTTTATTTATATCTGATGTTTCAACTTCTTGACTTACAACAACTTTTGCATGTCTAATAACTTTGTCTTTATACAAATATCCGGGTTCAACTTCTTCTAAAACAATGTCAGCCTCAACACCTTCAACAGGTTGTCTTAAAAGGGCTTCATGAAGATTAAAATCAAACGGATTTCCTTTTGCCTTAATCTTTGTAACTCCTTGTGCATCTAAAGTTTTTGTAAATTTATCATAAACCATCTTAATCCCGTCTTTTACAGAAGAATCATTATCCCCTTTTTCAATATGCTCTAATGATCTTCTTAAATCATCATAAATCTGAAGCATTTTTATTATGAATGCTTCAGCAGCATATTCCAATAAATATTCTTTTTCTTTTTCATTTCTTCTTTTATAGTTTTCAAATTCGGCAGCTTTTCTAAGCAGACTATCCTTCAATTCTAAAACTTGTTGTTCTAATTGTACTATTTTATTTTCCTCGTTATTTTCTTCAGTTTCTTTTTCTTCTACTTCATTAGCATCTGAGTTTATTTCTTCTTGAGAAACTTCTTCATCCATTTTATTTTGTTTATCATTATTTTCAACTTTATCATCATTCATTTTCTTCTTTTCCATTTCCATCATTCTCCTTTTTAACTATTTGATTTTTTTAATTCTTTTGATAATTGTTCTGCAACATAAATAACCGATGCAACTACTTTTGAGTATTCCATTCTTTTGGGACCAACAATGCCAAGTGTTCCCCCAACTTGACCAACTTCATATTTTTTAGAAATCAGACTATATTCGGTAAACTTCTGATCTTGATTTTCTTCACCTATTTTAATTGCGATTTTTCCCTCGGTATCAGTTGTATTCTTGTCCATTATATGAATAATTACATCTTTATTTTCTATCAATTCTATAATGCTTTCAAAATGTTCTTGATCACCAAATTCAGGATATTTTACAATATGTTTAGCTCCGGTAATTATTGCTCTTTCTGAAATTTGAATATCTGCAAATATTTTATCCATAGATTCTAGAAAAACTCTAATAATTGGTTGAGCATCTTCAGTAAGATTATCCTTTATCCTTTCTTTAAAAGTACTTTTTATTTCAGAAAATTTTAATCCGGAAAGTCTTTCATTCAATAATCTTTGAACTTTTTCAAGTTTTACAGAATCTACTTTTGCATTTATTTCTAAAGTAATTGTTCTTACTAAACCTGTTTTAACGGAAATAACAACAAGAACTCTTGTTGATGATATTTGAACAATTTGTATCTTCTCCAATGTAGCGTTATCAAATTTTGGATAAGTTACACAAGCAAGTTGATTTGTTAAATCGCTTAAAATAAAAGAAGTGATTTTTATTAATTCATCAGTTTCCGTATTTGCAGATTCTATATTTGATTTTATTAAATCTTTTTCCTGTTTATTTAACAGAGTAGGCTCCATTAAAGAATCTACGTAAAACCTATACCCTTTATCAGTTGGAACTCTTCCGGCAGAAGTATGAGGATGACCCAAAAATCCAAACTCTTCCAGATCAGACATAATATTGCGGACACTTGCCGGCGACAAACCAACATCATACTTTTTAGATATATTCCTAGAACCGACAGGTGATGCAGTCAATATAAATTGATGAATCACATATCTAAGAATAGATTTTTCTCGTTCGTTAAGTTCGTAAACTTCCATGCCCTGTTAAACCAAAATTATTTAGCTAATAAAAATACCTAAAATCGTGTAAATTATCACTCGGTAAGATGAAATCTTATTTTAGTCGGTTCAAGTTTAGTTAATTCTAACAAAAGCCTAATAAAAAAGTTTCACTTTTCTTTTCCTTAGGCATTATCTTTAAAGTGATTAAAATAAAACACTTAGGAGTTATTTTGGGTAATACTTACAAAGATTCTGGAGTAGATATTCAAGCCGGTGACGAAACAGTTGGAAAAATAAAAAATTTAGTTAAATCTACTTTTAATAAAAATGTTCTTTCCGGCATAGGACATTTTGGAGCTTTTTTTGAAATTGATAATGAAAACTATAAAAAACCAGTTCTAGTTAGCAGCGTTGATGGAGTAGGAACAAAATTAAAAGTTGCTTTTTTGATGGACAAGCATGATACCGTTGGTCAAGATTTAGTAAATCATTGTGTTAACGATATTGCAGTTTGCGGCGCATCTCCTATGTATTTTATGGATTATTTAGCTTTTGGAAAATTGTTCCCCGATAAAGCAGAGCAAATTATAAAAGGATTTTCAATTGCATGCAAAGAAAACGGTGTTGCTTTAATTGGAGGCGAAACCGCTGAGATGCCCGGTTTATATGACGAAAACGAATACGACATGTCAGGTACTATTGTCGGAATTGTTGAAAAAGAAAAAATTATTGACGGAAGCAAAGTTGAAAAAGGAAATGTTCTAATCGGATTTCCATCAACCGGACTTCATACAAATGGCTTTTCACTTGCAAGAAAAGTTCTGTTCCCAAAATTTAGTGTTCATGATAATCATGAAGGTTTAGAATTATCAATTGGTGAAGAACTTTTAAGAGTTCACAAATCTTATCTTCCTATCATAAATGAAATTAAAACTTTGTCAGGACTTAATGCGTTATCTCATATTACCGGCGGTGGAATTTTAGGAAATACTAAAAGAGTAATTCCCGACGGATTAAATCTAAATATTGATTGGACTAGCTGGGACTCTCTTCCTATTTTTGAATTAATTCAAAAAACAGGAAATATTTCTGATGAAGAGATGCGTTACGTTTTTAATATTGGTATTGGTCTAATTGCTGTTTCTTCCAAAGAAAATGCTGATAGAATTTTGGAAATAGCAAAGTCTCTAAATGAAAAAGCAATAGTAATTGGTGAAGTTATTTAAATATTTCATTTAACTAATTTTCAAAGAAAGGTAAAACTTATGAGAAATTTTCTTATAGGAATTTTACTATCTTTTCTGATTTTGAGTTGTGATAAAGGCATTGAGCCAATTGGCGAAGACACACTTATTGGAACAGGATTTCAAGGGAAAATAACATTTGAAGGTAACTGGCCAGAAAATGTTACAAGGACAATAATCGTACTTTTTAAAGATCCACTTGATAGTCCGCTTGATTTTAACATCGTAAATTTGAGATACATAAGTGAAGAAATTCCATATGGCGTTTCTTCGCACGATTATAGTTCGCTTAGAGGTTTTACGGTTGCAAATATAAGCGCCGGTGAATATTCATATTTAGCTGTAGCTCAATCTAAAACGGAAGAGCTTTCATTAAACCGTAACGATTGGTTTGTAGTAGGTCTTTATTCAACAGACCAAAACCAGCAAGCACCTGCCACGCTTACAATAAATAATAATGAAATTAAATCGAATGTAAATATTTTATGCGATTTTAATAATCCTCCAATTCAACCGCCTGGAGGGAATTAATGAAAATAATAATATTACTTTTTCTTCTTTTGTTTTCATTCTCAGTTCAGGCTCAAAATTTATCTCTTAGCGGTTATGTTTATGATTCAAACAAAAATCCTTTAGTCGGAGCAAATGTAATCCTTCAAGCAACTGTCTATGGAACTTCAACAAACAAAGAAGGTTATTTTATTTTTAATAATTTAGAAAAAGGAGTTTATTCTTTAGAAATTTCTATGGTTGGATTTACAAAATTTTCTTCTGACAAAATTGAGTTGACAGATACTGATAAAGAGTTAGACGTTACTCTGAACCAGTCTGATGTTGAATTAAGCGAAATAATTGTTACTGCCGGTAAATACAAACAGTTAGTTAAAGATTTGCCGGTAAGTGCTGAGGTTATCAGTTCTGAATTTATCTCAAGAAAAAATATAATCAAAATTGATGATGCTTTAAGATATGTTCCGGGAGTTCAAGTCACACTAGACCAAGTAAGCATAAGGGGATCAAGCGGATACAGTCGAGGCGCCGGAACAAGAGTGCTTACTGCAATTGACGGGATTCCGCTTTACACTGGAGATACAGGAGAAATTATTTGGGAAATAATTCCTATTTCCGATTTAGAAAGAATAGAAGTTATTAAAGGTGCTGCCAGTTCAATATACGGTTCAACCGCTATTGGCGGTGTTATTAATGTAATTACAAAGGATATTCAAGACAAATCAATAAATACATTAAGCACATATTTTGGCGCTTATGATAAACCTTCATTCAATCAGTGGGATTGGTCCGATAAATACAGAACCTTTAACGGAATTACTTTTTCACACTCAAGTTCTTTGAGTGAAAAACTTGGAGTTTCATTTTCTCTTTCGCGAAAAGAAGACTTGAGCTATAGACAAGGAGGCTGGTTTCATCGTTACTCCGCTTATTTGAAATCAAAATATAATTTCGATGAATCATCTTCATTAACAATTCTTGCAACTGGATATAATCAAGTAAGAGGAAATTTTAATTTCTGGAAAAATCTAAACAACGCTTTAGTGCCGCCGGACGGTGATCAAGGGATTACCGTTCCATCAGAACGATATATTTTCGGCACTACTTTTAATCATGAAATAAATTCAAATTTTAGCTTTCAAATTACTACAAGCTGGTATAGATCAATTTGGAGTGATCAATCAGAATCTGATAATTCTTCTAATTCAAATTTATTCCGTGGCGAATTTCAAACTGATTGGAATATTTCAAAAAGATCTAAATTAATTACCGGAGCTGAATTTATTCAAGGAGAAGTTCATTCAAATATTTTTGGGAATCCAACTTCTAATTTTTTTGGAATTTATTCACAAGTTGAAAATCAGTTAAATAGTTCACTGAAACTATTTGGCGGAATTAGATATGATTTGAATCAGCTTCATAATCTTTCTTCAGAAAATTCAATTTCACCTAAAATTGGGATAAATTATAAAGCAACAAAATCGACAACTGTTAGAGCCAGTTTAGGTAAAGGTTTCCGGGCGCCTAGTCTGGCGGAAGCTTTTACGTCAACTATTACAAGCGGTCTTGTAGTTAGACCAAATCCAAAAATTAAACCGGAATTTAATTATTCATTTGAAATAGGTGTTAATCAAATTATTACAAATTTTATTTCTCTAGATGCTGCTATATTCCAAAATGATTATCATGATTTAATAGAGCCAACTTTTGAACCCGGCGGTCAATATGTAATTTTTGATAATATTACAGAAGCAAGAATTCAAGGCGGTGAAACAAACTTAAAGATAGATGCTGATTTTATAAATTCTAAAATTGGAATTAACCACACTTATCTTTGGGCAAGGGATTTGACAAATGATAAAGCTCTAAAATATCGACCAAGAAATTTATTTTATACAAATATTGAAACTGATTTCAGGTTTTTTCAAACAAGAATTGATTTTAGATACTGGAGCAGAGTTGAAGAAATTGACGATCAACTTTCACGAGTTGTAGCTGACGCTCAATCGAGAGTTCCGGTTTATGTTGTTGATTTCTCAATAGGCACAAACTTATTTCATATTGGAATTCCGGGCAGAATAAATTTATCAATCACAAACATTCTGAATTATAATTATGTTGAAATGATAGGAAACGTTTCACCTATCCGTAATATTTCAGTAAATTTGGATTTGTTATTTTAAAGAGTGAAAATTATGTTTATAGATACACATGCACATTTATTCCTACCAAACTTTAATGGTGAAACCGAACAAGTAATTGAACGAGCCAGAACTTCCGGAATTGATTATATAATTGTTCCCGGGACTGATATTGCTTCTTCAGCTCAAGCTATTGATTTAGCTGAGAAATATGATTTTATTTATGCATCAGTCGGTGTTCACCCTCATGATACAAAAGAATGGAGCGATTCTATAATTGACCAGCTTGAAGAGATGTCAAAACATCCCAAAGTTGTAGCCATTGGCGAAATTGGATTGGATTATTATTATGATTTTTCTCCTAAGGAAATTCAGCTTCATGCTTTTGAAAAACAAATTGAGTTAGCATTAAAAGTTGATTTACCAATAATAGTCCATAGCAGAGAATCAAATGATGATATAATGAAATTTGCAAGAAAATATAAAGACACAACTCTAAGAGCACAATATCATTGTTTTGCCGGGACTGTTGATGATGCGAAAGAATTAATTGCTATGAAACATTTTATTTCCTTTCCCGGAAATATTACTTTTAAAAAAGCCGACGATATTAGAAAAGTATTAAGCAGAATATCTATAGAAAATCTTCTGCTTGAGACTGATTCCCCTTTTATGACACCGGTTCCATTCAGAGGAAAGAGAAATGAACCCTCAAACATTGCTTTGGTAGCACAGCAAATTGCCGAAACACATAACCTTACTCTTGATGATGTAGCAAGAGCTACTTCACTTAATACTTATAAACTTTTTGGAATTGGAGCCAAACCGGAAATTTCATTCACCTATTTAATTGGCAATTCTCTATATATTAATGTGACGAATAGATGTAATGCCGATTGTGTATTCTGCGATCGAAAAGGTGAAGCAACTATTAGCGGTTATAATTTAAAGATGAAAAAGTCTGAAGAACCTCCGGCAGAAAAATACATTGAAGAAATTGGCGACCCCAAAAAGTATTCCGAAATTGTATTCTGCGGTTACGGCGAACCAACTATACGCTGGGAAGTAATAAAGCAAGTTGCTAAATATGTTAAGGATAACGGTGGGAAAACTAGGGTTAATACTGATGGACACGGCAATTTTATAAACAAAAAAGATATTACTCCAGAATTGCATGGATTAATTGATACGGTCTCAATAAGTCTAAATTCTGTTGATCCACAACAATATGCAGATCTTATGAGAGTTGATCCTAAAATGCATGCAGAGATGGTTGACTTTGCAAAAAAAGCAAAAGAACACACAAAAGTTGTAATGTCTATCGTTGGAATCAATAGTGTTGATACTAAAAAGGCTAAAGATTTTGTTACAAATGAAATTGGTGTTTCATTTAGAGAGCGTGAATTCTTTTAACTCCTTATGAGGATAAATAATGAAAAATTTCTTTCTTATTCTAATTGTGTTCTATTCCCAACTTTTTTCTCAATACGAAATAATAACTTCAAAAATTGATGAACTATTAAAAGATGATTTTTTTAATTCAACTGTTGCCGGAATTTCAGCCTTTAATCTTACAACAAACGAACCAATAATTGAGCGTAATGCCAAACTTTTAATGCGCCCGGCTTCTAATATGAAAGTTTTAACTACTGCAACCATGCTTTATTTTTTAGGACCTGAGTATAAATATTATACTGGAATTTATTCTGATGGTTTAGTTAAAAATAATATTCTTTATGGAGATATTTACTTTTACGGAAACGGCGATCCTTCATTTAGCGCTAGTGATCTTGATTCATTAATTGCAATTCTTAAAGAAAAAAATATTTCTGAAATAACCGGAAATATTTATGGAGATGTTTCAGCTTATGATTCTGTTTTTTGGGGAGAAGGCTGGATGTGGGATGACGATCCGGAAACTGAGTTTCCATATTTTACTCCGCTAATATTAAATGAATCTTCCATTGATATTAAACTTGAAAAATCAAATTCAGATGGCACTGTAAACATTTCTATTTTTCCCGAGTCAAATTATTTCAAAGTAACCAATAATGTAGAAATTGTAAATGAAGGCAAAAATAGATTCATAATTTCCAGAGACTGGATTAATAGAAGCAACGATATAATTGTAAAAGGGAAAATCAATAAAGACTTTAACGGTTACACACGTCATATTACGTTATTCAATCCTCAAGATTTCTTCATGTATTATGCGGTTGAAAGACTTAAAGCAAACGAAATCAAAATAAACAGCGATTATAAATTCAAAGATCGTCCGGCTGGCACAAATGAACTTGCTGCAATTGAATCACGATTTGGTGACTTGATTATTAAATTAAACAAAGAAAGCAATAACTTATATGCTGAAGCTGCTCTAAAAGCCATTGCTTTAGAACTAGGCGGTAAACCAGCCTCCTCAAAAAAGGGTGCAAAATTTATAGACAGTTTAGTAACATTAATTGGGTTAGATAAACATTCTTATAATTTTTCTGATGGTTCGGGTGTTTCTCACTATAATTTAGTTAGTGCTGAATTATTAAATAGACTTCTAAATTATTTTTATATCAATCATCCCCAGCTTTTTCAAGTACTTTATGAATCTTTTCCTATTGGCGGTATAGACGGAACTTTAAGAAGAAGAATGAAATCAGAAAAAATATTTAATAATGTTCATGCAAAAACCGGTACATTATCTGGTGTAAGCACTTTAAGCGGATATATGAATGCGCAAAATGGAGACTTAATTTCTTTCTCAATTCTCACTCAAAACTATGTGGGAAGTTCAAGTATAGCAAGAGAATTTCAAGATAAAATTTGTGAGATATTTACCGAGATAAATGAATGAAAACATACAAGGAAATTACTGTATCAACAAGTCCATTCAACACAGAAATTTTAACTAGCGTTCTTTGGGAGCTTGATTTAAGCGGTTTAAGAGAGAACGATAACAGTTTAACTTTATATTGTGAGCAAGACAAAAATGTTTCTATAAGTTCAGTTGAAGAACTTCTTATCAGAATGAAAGAAGAAAATCTTATAAATACTTTTGAAGTAAGTGAAATTTCCTTCGAAGATAGAAATTGGAACGAAGAGTGGGAAAGCACTATTGATGTTGTTGAAGTAAGCGAACGCATTGTAATTAAACCTACATTTAGAGAATATGACGCTAAACCAAACCAGCTCATTTTAACAATAGATCCAAAAATGTCTTTTGGAACCGGCGAACATCAAACAACAAAATTAATGATTCGTTTAATGGAAAAATATATAAAAGGGAATGAAAAAGTTCTTGATGTTGGATCCGGTACTGGCGTGCTTGCGATTGCTTCAATAAAACTTGGTGCTTCAAAAGCTATTGCAATTGATAATAATGAGTGGTGTAAATTAAATGGTGAAGAAAATGTTATTCTAAATTCCGTTGAAGATAAAGTAAATATTTTGTTTGGTGAAATAAACGAAGTTAAAGAAAATGGATTTGATTTAGTTTTGGCAAATATAAATAAAAATGTTCTTATAGACATTCCACATGATTTATTTAAAAAAACAGCCGGAGATGGACTTCTAATCATCTCCGGCATTTTAATAATTGACCTTCTCCATATAAAAGAAGTTTATAATAAACATAATTTTGATTCGCTTGATGAAATGCATCAAGACGATTGGGCCGCCATTATTTTTAGGAAACGGTCTCACTGATTTTGTCTAAGACTTGAATCATTTTTTCAACTTCTTCTTCAGTTAAAACAGCTGCGGTTGCTTTCATATTATTCACATAATTTGAATAGATATCAGCCATTTTTGCCTTTCCTTTTTCAGTAATTTCAGCATGAATTACTCTTCTATCTTGCTTTGAAGGAACTCTTAACACAAGCTCTTCTTTTTCCAAATTATCAACAACACAAGTAATATTAGCGCCAGTTACTAATAAATGTTCGCTAATTCTTTTTAACGGCATCGGACCAGTTTGATTTAACACTTCTAACACGTTAAACTGAGGTGCAGTTAATTTGTGTTTGTAAGTATACTTGGCTTGTGTTTTGCGAAATGCGTCATAAGCTCTAGTTAGCTTATCCCACATCTGAAGTACTTTTTCTTCAGTCATGTTACCTCTCTCTGAATTTGTTTTTAAAAATTAATTATTTCAAAGTTCTATAAGCAAGAGGATAACCCCATTATTCTCATGCACAAATATTACTATTCGAACTTTTACTGTTTGAAAAATAATACATTTAGATTTGATTAGCAATAAGTGCAAAGATCATATGCACTTTTTTTTGATAAAGAATTTGGAATTAGATTTATGAAACATTTTAGGCTAATTTTTAAGTTAATTTGTATATTGATTTTTTTGTTTCTTAATATTTTGCGGATGCAATTGTTTGCTAAATAACAACATTAAAAATATAGTAAGAGATTCATTTAATAATCTTTTTGATAGTGAAAGCTACGTTAGTATAGCCGTTCCTTTGAATACAAGTTTTTCTACAAATATTGAAAAACAGCTTAGCAAAAGTAATTTGAAATTTTTTCACTGGACTCAAATTTCAGTCAATTATTCTTTCACAGCTATCGATTCAATTTTTGATATTTCTATAAATGGAAATAATCGATTAACAAAATCATCGGAGCAAATAGATAACTTAAAAATCCTCTCAAATTGGGAAGACTATAATCTCAAAAGTGTTCCTCTTTTTACAGGGGGAATTAAATTTACACAGGATCATAAAAATTCTATTTGGAGCGACTATTCTGATTCTGATTGGTTCATTCCGAAATTTATTTTGCTTACTTTACAAGAGCGTAATTTTATAATTTTTAATTTTTCTCCTCTAGATAATCCCGAGAATACTGATATAAACTTTAATTCTCTTAATAATTTATTGATTGATTTTGCTAATTGTCCCGAGAAAACTATTCACTCAATTACAATTGACAGTTTTGATTCTGAAGTACATGAAAGAATTAATTGGACAAATAAAGTAAATGAAGCGTTAGATAAAATTGATAAGGGTTTAGCACAAAAAATTGTTTTATCAAGAGAAGTTGTTTTTAGTTTGGAAACAGATTATTGCATTTCCCCAATTCTAAACTATCTAAAAGCTAAGTTTAAGAGATGCTATGTTTTTGCTTATAAAAAAAATGACTCAATATTTTTTGGTGCTTCTCCTGAAAGGTTAGCAAAAATTAATAACGGATGGATTGAAGCAGACGCTTTGGCCGGGTCGATAAAAAGAGGTTCCTCAAAAGAAGAAGATGATATACTAGCAGAAAGTTTGTTAAATTCTCAAAAAAATTTATTGGAGCAAAAAGCAGTTGTTGATTTTATTGCAAACTCTTTTAATTCTTTTTCTGATGAAGTTGTATTTGAACAAACTCCTATAATAAGAAAATTAGAAAATATTCAACATCTTTGGACCAATATTAAAGCAAAGCTCAATGCAGAATATTCCATATTTGAACTTCTAAAAGAAATTCATCCTACTCCTGCAATATGCGGTGTTCCTTGGAATAATGCACTTCAGTTTATCAAAGAACTTGAGGAACATTCACGAGGATTATTTGCCGGTGTAATTGGTTGGTTTAATTTTGAACAACAAGCAGAATTTGCTGTCGCAATTAGATCCGCAATTATTAAAAATAATGAGCTTCATGCTTTTGCCGGCTGCGGTATTGTAAAAGGCTCTGATCCATATGATGAATTTGAAGAGACAAAATTAAAACTTAGTGCTATCCTTTCAAGCTTTAATCATGATAAAATCTATCAATCGTAATTTTTTATGGTCTGATGTTTTTGTAAAACAATTGGAAAAATGTGGAGTTAAAAACATCTGCATTTCCCCTGGCTCCCGAAATACCCCGCTAACAATTGCTTTTAGTAAATCTAAAAAAATTAAAAGCTATGTCATTGTTGATGAAAGAAGCTCATGTTTTTTTGCATTAGGAATTGCAAAATTCTCAAAACAGCCAACCGTTCTGCTTACAACATCCGGCACTGCTGTGGCAAATCTTTATCCCGCTATTATTGAGGCATATAATTCACGGATTCCCTTAATTGTTTTGACGGCAGACCGACCGGATTACCTCTTAAACACGGGAGCAAATCAAACTATAAATCAGATTAATATATTTAAAAATCATATAAGAAATTATTATAGTCCTGGATTACCTATAATTTCAATTTCTGCTTTTAACAAACTTAAAAATATAGCCGTAGATGCATTCTTAACTTCAACTCAAAAGGATATTGGACCTGTTCAAATAAACTTCCCTTTTGAAAAACCTTTTGAACCGTCAATAAACACGGACAAAATCCCTGAAGAAAACATTAAGAAATTTTATTCCTTAATTGATATTAAGAAACTGCAAAATAAATCAGCAGATTTTTCAATAGTTTATGAGAAAATCTGCAAGTATTCAAAAGGCTTGATTATACTAGGCGGAGATAATTATGATAATAAATTTCTAAAAAAACTTTTAACTTTTTCTGATAAAATTAAATTCCCAATTTTTGCTGAAGCTAATTCTTCAATTAGATTTTTAGATAACATAAAAAATGTAACTGCAAATCATACAACATTTCTTAGATCAGAAAAGTTAATGAAAACTCTTTCACCGGAACTTTTGATTTATTTTGGTAATTCTCCTGTATCACAAAGGATGCTTGATTTTATTGGGAAATCTGATGCCGAGAAATTTTTTATTAATGAGAATGGGGATTTGAAAGATCCTTCACAAACAGCAAATCAGGTTCTTAAAACTAGTTATCTAAAATTTGTTGAAGTTGGTTTAAAGACTTGCAAGTTAAAATCTCAAAATGAATATTTTGATTCTATTTTAGAACTCGATCATATTTGTGAGAGAAATAAAATTCAATATTTCAATAGCGGTGACATTTCAGCTGAGCCAAATCTGATTAAAAACTTAATTGAATTTCTGCCGAGCAATTCTAACATATTTGTTTCTAACAGCATGCCTATTAGAGATTTTGACTTTTTTACTTCAAAATCAAAAAAGGAAATACAAGTTTATTCAAACAGAGGTGCAAGTGGAATTGATGGGATAATTTCTACAGCAGCCGGAGTTGCAATAAATTCAATTCATCCAACGTTTTTAATAATTGGTGATTTAGCTTTCCATCATGATACAAACGGTTTACAAATTATTTCAAAGTATAAAATTCCGCTAAAAATAATTTTAATAAACAATGGTGGTGGAAGAATATTTGATTTACTTCCAATTGCAAAAGAAAGAATTGATTTCGGTCAATACTTTAGAACTGAACTGAATATTAATTTTAAATATTTAGTTAAAGCAAACAAAGGGAATTATAAAAAGGTCACATCTCTAAAAAGCCTAAAGAAATTTCTAATAAATGATGCAAAGGATTTCTCAGTTTTCGAAATAAGCACTGACACAGAAAAATCAATTAAGTTCAGAAAAGATTTTTGGAATAAACCGGTTAAGGAATGCGAGAAATATTTATTTCAATAGGTGAAAATAAATTTAGAATTTTTACAAAAAATTTATCATCAAAAAATATTCCTTTAGTTCTTCTTCATGGTTTTGCCGGATCGGCGTATGTTTGGAAAATTCTTTTTGATAAACTGGAAAATTTGTGTCCCATTATAGCAATTGATTTAATTGGTCATGGAAAAACTTGCGCGCCAGACGATCCTAAATTCTATTCTGAAGAATCCCAAATTTCACAGCTCAACAAAATCTTTGAAGAATTGGAAATTGAAAAATTTATTCTTCTTGGTTATTCTATGGGAGGAAGATTAGCTTTATCGTATTCCATAAATAACACAAATAAAATAATTGGACTTATTTTGGAAAGCTCAACAGCCGGAATCCAGAATTATGATTCAAGAAAAGATCGGTATGAAAATGATTTACTTATTTCAGAAAAAATAAGAACAGGGAATCTAATTCATTTTTTTAAAAATTGGTATTCAGCTTCTTTGTTTAATTCTTTAAAGAATATTCCAAACAAACTTGATGAATTAATTTTAAGAAAATCAAAAAACAATAGAACAGGATTAGCAAATTCTCTGATTGGATTTAGTACCGGGAAAATGAAAAATTATTGGTCGGAAATTCAAAAGTTTCCAAAACCGGTTTTACTTATCTGCGGTGATCTTGATCAAAAATATTATGATATCAATTTGAAATTAAATTCATTATTTCCAAATTCAAATTTAGCAGTTATAAAAGATTCAGGCCACATAACTCACTTAGAAAAACCTGATGAATTTGTTAATTTAGTAAATTCATTTTTAAGAACTTTTTATCAACAAGATTAAGTTTATCAATAAAAAGGATTTTTATGAAACACAATTGGATTAAAGCCAAAGATTATAAAGACATTATTTATGAAAAATATGATGGAATTGCAAAGATAAGCATAAACCGACCAGAAGTTAGAAACGCATTTAGACCTGAAACAGTTTTAGAGATGTTTGATGCTTTTAATGATGCAAGAGAAGATAATACTGTAGGAGCTATTTTATTAACCGGCGAAGGACCGGCAAAGGACGGCAAATATGCTTTCTGTTCCGGTGGGGATCAAAAGATTAGAGGTGATCAAGGTTATGTAGGTGGTGATGGAATTCCAAGATTAAATATTCTTGATGTTCAGAAGCAGATTAGAAGCATCCCTAAACCTGTAATTGCTTTAGTAGCGGGTTATGCAATTGGAGGCGGGCATGTGCTTCATGTGGTCTGCGATCTTACAATAGCCGCTGATAATGCAGTCTTTGGACAGACAGGACCCAAAGTAGGCAGTTTTGACGGCGGTTTTGGAGCAAGTTATTTGGCACGAATTGTTGGTCAGAAAAAAGCAAGAGAAATTTGGTTTTTGTGTCGCCAATACAATGCTACTGAAGCTTTAGAAATGGGTTTAGTAAATAAAGTTGTTCCGGTTGAAGAACTAGAAGATGAAGGAGTTCAATGGGCAAAAGAAATTCTTGAGATGAGTCCATTGGCAATTAGACTTTTAAAATCAGCATTTAATGCTGAGCTTGACGGACAAGCCGGAATCCAAGAATTAGCAGGAAACGCAACTCTTTTATACTATATGTCTGAAGAAGCTCAAGAAGGCAAAAATGCTTATGTAGAAAAGCGCAAACCCGATTTTTCAAAATTCCCGAGAGTACCTTAGTGCAAAATAATTCGACTCTAAAAATGTCAAAAGTCCAAAGCTGGATTTTGGCAAGCAGACCAAAAACATTACTTGCTGCAATTGTTCCTGTAATCATTGGAACAGCGCTGGCAGCCAACATGGGTAAATTTCATTTGCTCGCTGCTTCAGTAGCTTTATTGTGCTCAGTATTAATCCAAGTTGCTACTAATTTTGTGAATGATTTATACGACCACTTAAAAGGTTCGGATACCGAGGAAAGAGTCGGCCCACAAAGAGCTTTAGCTACCGGACTTATTTCTGTTAGAGAAATGAAGTTTGGAATATTTTTCACTTTTGGATTGGCGTTTTTACTCGGATTATATTTGGTATATATAGGCGGGTGGATAATTCTTTTGGTTGGCATTTTATCCATACTTGCCGGAATTGCATACACTGCCGGTCCTTATCCCCTAGCATACAACGGATTGGGTGATCTTTTTGTATTTGTATTTTTTGGAGTAGTGGGAACCGTGGGAACTTTTTATATTCAAACTCATTTCCTTGAACCAATTGTATTTTGGGCTTCAATTCCAGTTGGTGCATTGATTACTAACATTTTAGTTGTAAACAATTACAGAGATATTGAACAAGATAGAGCAGCATCCAAACAAACTTTGGCAGTAAAATATGGACCTAATTTTGCCAGACTTCAATATTTGTTTTCACTAGTTTTGTCTTTTTGTGTTCCGGTTATTGCCTACTTCACATTTAAAAATGATTTGATAATTTTATTACCTTTATTGTCAATTCCACTTGCAATAAAACTTGTAAGGATGATTTACACTCTTAAAGGAACTGCCCTCAATAAAACGCTAGAATTAACCGCCAAGCTTTCTGCCATTTATGGATTATTATTCGCCTTAGGCATTTTAATATGAAGTTGGAGGTTATTAAATACTTTCAATATTCTTATCATTTTTCAACTCCATTTATCACTTCACAAAAAACTTATAATTTCCGTAATGGTTTTATTCTTAAAGTTCAAGACAGTAGCGGGAATATAGGCTTTGGTGAAGCGGCTCCACTTGATGGATATGGAGAAGAATCTTTAATTGAAGCTAAGGATAGTATCGACAATTTAGTTTCTCTTTTAAACAATATCACATTTATAGATTTTGAAGAACTCCAAAATAAATTAAGTGAAGAGAATATATCTAATTCTGTAATGGCCGCTATCATGTTTGCTGCATTGCAGATTTACAATTCTAATGCAGAAATAAAAAACGATTTTTTCAATAAATATAATTTTACAAACATAATACATCTAAATGGAGTTATTGGTTTTGGTGATTTATCAGAAATAATTCAAAAAGTAAACTCACTTGTAACCAAAGGGTTTAGAGTAATAAAAATAAAAATTGGAAGAGAAGTTTTTAATGATGATTTAAAAATCATAAATACAATTAATGATTTTTATTCGGAAATCAATTTACGTTTAGACGTAAATGGGAAATGGAATTTTGCAGAAGCTCTTATAAATATTGAAAAACTAAACCGCTATAATATTGAATACATTGAGGATCCTGTAAGTGGAATAAAAGATTTAATAAAGTTAAGTGATGAATTACATAAAAATTCAGATCTAAATATTGCTGTTGATGAACCGATGCAGAATTATTCAGAGGCAAAAAATATAATTACAAACTCAAATCTAAATTATGTAATAATTAAGCCTTCATTAGTTGGAGGAGTTTTTCGAACACTTGAATTACAAAGGCTGGCTTCTCAAAATAATAAAACACTTATAATTTCATCTGCTCTTGAATCTTCTTTGGGAAGATACCAAAATGCAATAATCGCTGCTTTATTAAATAACAATTCAGCACATGGAATTGATACTACTAATTTCTTGCAAAATGATTTATCAGAAAATTTTTACATTGCAAAAAATAATTTTCTTGAATTGGATTTTGAGAATTTTCCTAAAATTATCAACGATAAATTATGCTAAATATTTTTGAAGGAAATGAACATATGGCTTTTATTTCTGATGAAACTAGAAAAATTAGTTTTCAGAAATTTATAGAAGATATATCTACTCTTTCATTCCCGGATTATTTTCTTGAACAAAAATATATAGCTGTAATTTCTAAAAACAATTATGAATTTATTCTTTCAGTTGCGGCTCTTTGGGAAGTTGGATTAATTCCGGTTCCGATAAATTATAATCTCAAAGTTGAACAAATATCTCAAATGCTAAAATCGATCAACTGTAATGCAGCATTGGTTGAAAGCTGTTTTTATTCTGAATTTAGAAATGTTTGTAGTTCTGTTTTTACGTTTAAAGATTTGGAAAAATCTTCGAATAAAAAAATCATTTCTTTTAATGAAACAGCAGTTGTTCTCTTCACTTCGGGAAGTACTGATTTGCCAAAAGCAGTTCCGTTAACTTTTTCCAATTTCTTACATCATTTTGATTTTGTAAAAAATATATTTAATCTTTTTGAAACAGATAATTGGCTTGCTTCACTACCTTTTTATCACATCGGCGGATTTGCAATTATTCTTCGCACTTTAATAAGTAAATCCTCACTAAGTATTATTCCTAATTTTGGAAGTGATCAAATTATTCCATCAATTGAAAAATTTAATCCAAGTCATATTTCACTTGTCCCAACACAGCTTTACGAAATTGTTAAAAAAAGCATTTTACCGAATGTGGATCACAAATATTTATTTCTTGGAGGTGGACCAAGCGAAGAGTCTATAGTCCTCTCAGCAATAAATCTTGGATGGAATATTATAAAAGTTTATGGATCAACAGAGACTTGTTCAATGGTGGCTTCAGTGAATATAAATGAGTTTCCTTCAAAAATAAAAAGTTCCGGTAAAGCTTTTGTTGATCATTCTATCTTAATTGTTGACAATAAATTGCAAGAACTTTCAAATAATGATTTAGGACAAATTGCAGTTAAAGCTGAATCCTTAACAAGCGGATATATAAAGATAGATTCAAATCAATTTTCAAATGGCATGTTTTTTACGGGTGATTTTGGCTTTCTTGATGAAGATGGATTTCTTTTCATTGAAATGAGAAGAGAGGATTTAATTATTTCCGGAGGTGAAAACATTAATCCTACTGAAATTGAGCTGGCAATTAAAAAATTAAAATACGTTAAAGACTGTGTAGTTGTTGGACTTGAGGATGTTAAGTGGGGACAAATAATTTGCGCAGTTGTTCATGCATCACATGTTATTTTAGAATCTGAACTTCAAGAAGAATTAAAACAATATCTACCTTCATTCAAGATTCCTAAAAAAATAATTTTTCTTGATAATATTGCAAGAAACGAAATTGGAAAAATTAATAGGAATAGTGTTAAAAAATTATTTGTGCAAAGCTAATTTTTCTTTCAATTCTGAGTTAAGTAAAATTTTTTCAAAATTTTCTTTGTTAACAGAAACATGAACAGTTTTTACGGTAGCATTTATATTTCTATTTTCATCAACAAAAAAGTAAGTCAACTCAAAAGAAGAATCACGCAACGATGAAACAAGAACTTCAATATTAATGACATCACCGGCAACAAGAATATTTTTGTAATCAGCTTCTGCTTGAATAATTGGAAGGACTATTTTATCATTATCAAAGAAATCAACTTCTAATTCTAGAAATTCCAAGAATTGTTCATATGCTTGATGGGCTTTCTTAAAAATATTGGCGTAAAATAAAATGCCAGCCGGATCACAATCGTAAAAATTAATTCTGGTTTCAATACTGTACATAATTTTCCCTTTATAAGTTGAATGATAATTACTAAACTAACGCCAAAAATTATATCTTTGTTCAATTAAAAATAACAACATACTAATGCAAATGAAATCAATACTTTTCTTTATAATTCTCGCTGTAACATTAAGTGCCCAAACATTACAAATAAAAAAGACCTTTTACGATAACGGAAAATTAAAATCCGAAGGAGCTTATTTAGGTGAAATTAAACATGGAACTTATAAAGAATATTATGAAAGCGGACAGCTTTGGAAAGTATGGGATTTTGTTGAAGGGGAAGAAGAAGGAATTTCTTCATGGTATTTTGAAGATGGAACTTTAAGCATGGAATGGAATTATGTAAATGGAAAACTTGAAGGAATTTCCAAATGGTACTATGAAACCGGAGAGCTTTGGGCAGAACCCAATTATACAAATAATATTCAAGATGGCTTTTCAAAGACATATTATAAAAGCGGTGTAGTGCAAGCAATTTGGAATTATGAAAACGGCTACTTAAATGGGAATTCAAAAATATTCTTTGAGAGCGGCGGAGTTGAAGTCGAGCGTAATTATAAGAATAACAAGCTTGATGGAATTAGTAAAGTTTACTATGACTTTGGAAATGTTGCATTAGCCGCCAATTATAAAGATGATCTGCTAGAAGGCAACACATATTTCTATTATTCAGACGGATCAATAAAAGTAATTGATACTTATGAAAAGGGACAAATTGTTAAACGTGAAAGATATGATATAGTAGGCGAGTTTGAAAAAGTTGAAGAATCATTTAATGATTTTTTCCCCGAAGGAACTATGTCTTCTCAAGTTAGTTTTCGCGAAGGGAAAAAAGACGGCGTCAATAAAGAGTTTTATAGAAATGGGTATGCTAAAAGAATCGGCGAGTTTTCTGAAGGGAACGAAATTGGAGTTTTTAGAAATTTTTATGAAGATGGTATTTTAGCTTCGGAAATTAATTATCTAAATGGTGATAGAGACGGAACTGCATTTTTCTATAATAATAATGGCGAAAAAGAATCTGAAAAGATTTTTGTTAATAATGAATTAAATGGAAAAGCCGTTGAATATTACCCCGGTGGAGAAGTCAAAAGTATATATTCATTTAAAAATGATTTGATTGACGGAGAGAAAGAAACCTTTTTTATCAATGGTGTCAAGTTAAGTAAAGTGAATTATTTAAATGGAATTAAAAGTGGCTTTGCAACGTATTATTATGACAACGGTGAAATATCAGATCAATTTAATTTTGCAAATAATTTATTGAATGGTGAACAGTTCAGCTATTTTCGGAATGGCAAACTAAAAAGTAAAATGATTTATGAAAGTGGAGTGTTATTAAACAAAACTGAATTTTCAGAATCCGGCGAACAGCTTTCTATTAAATAATTTTATAAAAATAAAATCGAATATATCTTAAACGGCTTATCTTTATTGGTCATAGAGCTATTTCAAAATTTCATGTTTTTCGGAGTTGTTTATAAGTAAACTTAAATCGCTATCAGTTATTTTCAATTCTGCCGCTTCATATTTCTTATTTATACTTTTTATGGATTCTAATTTGTTATTCAAAACAGAATACTTTTTTAAATCTAAATTTGAGTAATTCCATTTATTGTTTTCAAATCTTGGCAAATCTGATTCCAAAAAAAACACTTCCCCATTAAATATTTCTAAATCAAAAATAACTTTATCATTTATTGAAATATTTTGAAGAATCTCATTTTCAAACAAATCAATAATTAGAAGTGATTTGTTTGAAAATCCGGCAAAAATATTATTATCAATCTTGGCTTCGGAAAAAACATTATTTGCTTGAAAGTTTATTTTACCATCCGTATTAATTCCTAAAGTATTTTTTTCAAGTTCGATATCATTCCAATTTAAAGATGAATAAACAATTAAATCTTTTTCTTGGTTATATAGAATTCCCTTGCCATTGCTGCCTTTAGCAGATAATGTTTTTATTTTATTGCCATATTTCGAATAAATTTCAATTCGTGATTCACTGGTTTTTTCATTAGAAATTAAAAATGCAGCTTCATCTAAATCCGCATCAAAATAAATTGTTTTTTCGTAACTGTATTTTTCATCATCAATGTTATCAACCGTAGAAATAATATTTCCGGTATTTGAGTAAAAATCTATTTTATTTAGAAATGAATTTACTATTGCCAATGAACCATCATTAAACAATTTGGCTTCCGAAAAAGGATCATCATAATTTAGAATTCTTTCAATCGAAAAAATCTTCTGGTCATTTTCATAAACATTAAATATCTCTTTATTCTTTTCTCCAAATTTTTCGGCTCCTCCAAAAATTAATCTTTCAACTTTATATTGAGCATTTAGACAAATAATTGAGGCAATAATTATAATTATAAACTTTTTCATTTAGCACCTTACTTTAAAAAAATCATCTTTTTTGTAGAGACAAAACTTCCGGCTTTTAATCTGTATAGATAAACTCCGCTTGCAAACTGATTTGCAGAAAATTCAACTTCATAAACTCCCGGCTGCATTTCTTGGTTAACTAAAGTTTTAACTTCTCTGCCAAGCATGTCATAAATTTTCAACGAAACATTTTCTTTACTTTTTAAATTGTACTTTATTTTTGTTGCTGGATTGAAAGGATTTGGATAATTCTGGCTAAGTGAAAATTCAAAAGGAATATTCTGATCTTCAACTTCATCAACAAAAAGAGGCGCATCAAAATATCCAATTACCTTTGTAATTAAAGAAAGCATTGAACCAAATGAGCCAGTTGATTCTGCAGCAAAGCCGCAATAGACCATTCTTCCAATTTCACTACTTTCACCAAAGTATCCTGTGAATGCGATTCCGGCTTTTCTAAATTCTGTTGCATTACGCATAACATTGTAATTTAGAACAGTTTCTGCATCATTAATCGGGTCGATGTCATCCGGAAAATCTTCTTCGTATGCTTGTCCAAATAATATTGATGCTCCTTCAAATAAAGTTCCTTCTACACCAACAGCTTTGTTCATTGTTGAATTACCGTCATAAATATGCTTTGCTTTTAAATAATGACTATAAAACAACGTATCAGTAGGTTCACTGTTTCCATGAGTTCTTTCTAAATCCCAGCCAATTTCTGAACCGCTTATAAAAACATATCCACCATTTTCTAAATAATCAATTATGGCAGTTTGCTCTTTTGAAGTAAACGTATTGTCATCTGTCGATTCATCACCTATAAACCAAAGAACATACCTGTAATCATTCAAATCAATAATTGAATTTTCAATTGCTTCATTAGAAGCAGAAGAAACGACAGTTCCACCTAAAATAGTTAAAGCGCCAAAGTATGTTGTATTAAAACTGTGAGTTGGCAAACTCCAGCTTCCTGAGCCGCCATATCTGTTAAATCCATCAACAATAAGAGCTTTGGGAAAATCTGTTACATCATTAAATGTTGATCTTGTATAAACATCACTTCCTTTGCTTTCATTTAATGCTGAATCTACCGCAACTAGTTTGAAAAAATAAGCCGGATTTGACGGTACTTCAATAAAATTATCTGAGGATTCAATCTCAAATTCATTTACAGTATTAGTTAATTGATTTTCATCAGCAGCTAATTTCCAGCCCGTTAAGGTAGCGTTTTCAGAATAATATAATCTGTAACCAAGAATGTCCGTCTCTTCATTTGATTTCCATAGAACTTTGACTGAATTTTTATTGTCAGTATTTAGAATCCCCAATAAAATAGGCTCAGATGGAGGGACAACATCTTGATTTGTAATTGTAATCGGCATAAAATAATTTGTATAGTTTTCGCGCGTATCTTCTGAAAAAATTTCCAGCTGATAATTATTTGGTTCAAGTAAATCTGAATCGAAATAATTTTGATTTACCACTCCGTTTTCATTTATAAAACTCTGCCCGTTTCCGTTCGTAAGAATATAAACCGGATCGCTTAATGTTGCCAATCCTTTTACAAAAACTCTATGGACATTTGAATCAAATGGTTTGCTGTCAAATCTATATTTAACGCCATTATCATCAGGTTCATAAACAATTTCAGTTTTTTCTTCATTCCAAATTCTATAGCCCAAAATGAATGTTCCATTATTTCTGCTTATCGCATCAGAACCATTTTGTTCTTCAACTTTAATAATAATATCAACTTTATCAGAAATACCATTTGCCGGTAATTGATAATCAGTTCCGTGCAATTTAAACTGCAGTGTATTCGAATGAATTATTGGCGGGAAAGTATCATAGTATGGATTTAATCCGCCATTATTTCTGAGCGAATTTATTTCTACAACATATTCTCCTACAGTATTGCCAAGCTCTCTATCAATTAAATGAACATGACCCTGTCCGCTGTAAACGGTTCCCAAAACTGTAACCCCTTTAGTTACAACTGATCCTGCTGAAAGAGAAGTATTCGGGACAATGTGAACATAAGTTAAATGTTTCCATTTTCCGGCTACAAATGTTCTTACTCTTACATAAGAGTTTGATCCAACATTTCCCACACTGTGCACAATTCCATCTAAGCAAGAATAAATTGGATAACCATCAGGCTCGCCAATATCGGTTCCATTGTGGAAATGACCGTCGGGACTTGTATCACGATATTCGCAAAAAGTACCGTTAATTCCTTTTGATTGATTAAACGGGGGTTCTGGCCATTGATACTTTATTGTATCAGCTTGCGCAAAAAGAGAATTGATAATAATTAGGAAAGCGATTGAGTATAGTTTTTTCATAGCATCTTAAGTGATTTTATTAATTGTGAAATTATCAAATAATATGATGGAATTAAAGGAAAGAGTTTTACGCTTTACTAAATTTTACAATAAATTTAGTACCGACACCCTTTTGACTTTCAACTGTAATTTCGCCTTTATTTAGAGATACATAATTCTTAACTAATGCTAAACCTAAACCAGTTCCTTCAAATTTTCTAGTGTAACCTGTTTCTTCTTGTGAAAAAGGTGAAAAGACAGAAGGTAAAAATTCTTTAGAAATCCCAATTCCTGTATCCGAAACTTCCACAAAAATATAATTTTCATCAGAACTTGATTTTATATTTATCTCACCTTCAAGTGTGTACTTTATTGCATTGTCCACTAAATTCATAAATATTTGACCAAGAGTATAACTATCTCCCTCGATCAATTTCATGCTGTTTTCAATTTCATAATTTAGTTTAATATTTTTAGATTCAGCAAATGATTTTAATTCGCTATAAATTGAAGACAAAATTTCATTATCAAGGTTAATGGTTGTAAAATTTGGTTGATATGCATCAGTTTGAATTTGACTCATATTTAGAATTAAATCAATTGTTCTAATTAATCTTCTTCCGCCATTTTCAATTACATTGAAACTATCTTTTAAATCCGGATCAACTTTTTCTTCACAATCTTCTTTTATTAATGAAGCAAAGTTTAATATTGTATTTATGGGCGTTCTTATTTCATGGGAAACTTGAGCTAGAAATTCTGATTTTAGTTTATCTGATTGTTCGGCTTGTTCTTTGGCTTCAATTAGCTGTTGTTCAGATTCTTTTCTTTCTGAAATATCTCTTAAAATAAATAAAACCTTTTTCTCGCTACTAACAATTACTCTGGCTTCATAAAACAGTTTCTTATTATTTCTAACTAAGAAAAACTCTTTTAATTGAATTTTACCGCTTACTAAGGCTCTTGTAATTAATAGCTTAGCAAATCTTTGTAGTGAGCGAGGCAGAAATTCAGCTATGTTTTTTCCAATAAGTTTTAAAGGATGAATTAAAATTGGAGAATTTTCCGGCAAATGATAATCAATCAGAATTCCATTTTCGTCCAGCTCAAACATTGTATCGGGTAAAGTATTAGTAAGTGCGCGTAATCTTGCTTCACTTTTAACTATCTTTTCCTGCGCCATCTTAACCGCTGTTACATCTTTAAGAGTTCCAATTGTTGTAACTTTCCCTTCATAGTCAAAAGTGCCAACATGCATATTTACATAAACTCTTGAAAAACCATTTTTGTGTAAAAGTCTAAACTCATATTCCGCCGGAACTAGTTCATGCCTTAGTCTTTTTTCATATCTATCCTTAACTATATGAAGATCTTCCGGAGCAATAAACTTTCCGAAATTTTGATTGATAACTTCATCATATTCGTAACCAATTAAATTCAAAAATGCTTCATTTATAAATATCATTTTTGAATCTTGGATTACAAAAACAGCATCTTGAATTCTGTTTAATAAATTTTTGTATTTATTTTCAGATTCGCTTAGTTGGCTCGATCTTTTTTCAACTTCCTCCTCAAGATATTTAGCTTGTCGCTTTCTTTCAAAATATCTTATTGTTATATAAATAAAGGGCATGAAAAGAATTATTGAGGAAATATAGAACCACCATTTTTCATAATATGGTGTACTTATTGTAATATTTGAAAAAATTGTTAAATCACTTCTTTTTTGGAATGGGTTTAGCGATGACGCTTCAAAATGATAACTACCGCTTTCTAAATTCTGGACAGATATAAAAGGATTTTCTTTTGGATAAATTGTAATTTCTTCTGACCGTACATTATCCAGTTTATAATTAATTTTATTGTTGTATTCGTTTATGAATGAAACTGTGCTTACGTATAATTCGATGTTACTAAAATCGTGATCTCTTTTAATTTCTTTATTTAAAGGAATATATTTCCCGTTTTCTTGAATAAGTGTTATAATCTTCGGTGAAGTTTTTTGGTAATTAATTAAAAAATCGCTTTCAAATGAAGAAACACCTTTTGCTGTTCCAACCCACATTGTTCCTTTAGAATCTATATAACCAGCATCTCTATTTGTTTCGTAGCCTAACAAACCAATCCTTGTTGATAAATGGAAATAACCATTCGGCTGTGTTATAAATACCCCATTATCAGTTCCAATCCAAAAATTATTATTCAAATCTTTTGTAATAAAATAAATTGGACGGCTAACTTTGAATCTATTTTCCATCTGTTTTAATGAATCACCCGAAATGAAAAATAATCCATTCATTGTCCCTACATAGGAAATTTTATCATCATTGAAATATGCGAAAGTATAATTGGAATTCTTATTTAGATTTGACTTGTACTGTTTAGTATTTCCATTTTTTCCAATAACAATAATTCCGTTTCCCATTGTTGCAACAACAATATCACCGGTTTCGTTTGTAAATATTTTTCGAATAGTTGCTTGAAAGTCTTTACTTATTTCATGTTTAAGTACAAAATTATTTCCATCAAACTCATAAATATTTTGTGAAGTTGCAGCAATAAGTGAACCGTTTTTTAATAGCACTAATGAATGTGCATTTTCACTTTTTTTGAAATCAGCATTATACCATTTTTCAATTTTATCGGATTTATTTAGCTTTCCAAATCCTAAACTTGGGATTGCGATCCAGATATTTTCTTCTGAATCCAAGCAAAGATCTAAAACCCGTTCTTCAAAGAAATTATAACTTTTTTTAAATTCAATAGTTTTGAAATTTTTGCCATCATAAATTGTTAGTCCGTTTTCATGAGAAAAATAATATTTGTTATTTCTTTCAATTACAGAAGTAACTTCGTCTGTAAGTAAACCGGATTTTTCATTAAAAGTATTTATGAAAGTCGTTTGCATTTTCAACAAACCACGCTTTCCGGAAATCCACAAATTTTGTTCATAATCTATAAAAAATGAAAGCGGCCCAACTTCCTTTATTTTACTGTTGATGTCGACAGTTCTGATTTTTTGTTTTAGTATGTTGTATTCGAAAATAAGAGACGAGTTGCCAAAAAATATCTTTCCCAAATAATTTGGTACTAAAAAAAATCTATCAGAATAATTATTTGAAAACTTCTGTAGGTTATCTGCAAGCGGAATGACTTTTCCATTTTTAATTTGGACAAGATTTCCGTTTCCAAAAGCAATAAAGTTGGTGTCTGAATTACTAATTCTTTCAATTGAATAAGGAAAGAAATTAAGACCAAGTTTTTTTTCATAACTATATGTTAATTTCGACGTATTGCGGTCAAAACTAACAATTCCGTTTGACGTGCAAACAAGAAGTTTATCTGATAAAACCAATAAAGAAAAAATATTTACATCTTTTTCATTTATTTCCTTTAGTGAATAGAGTTGCCACAATCCCTTATTAAAGATTGAAATTTCATTTTTGTTTCCGCAAAATGCAATTAAAGTATCATTTCCATTAACATCCACTTTAAGATTATTTATAACTTGGTATTTCCCTTTAACAGATTGCGGCAGATTATATTTTGACCATTCTTCATTTTTAAAGAAATATAGTTCATTAATATCTGATTGATTTATAGTCCATATAGTTCCGTTTCCATCAAGCGCTAATCTAACAAAACTAAGTTGGTTAAAAACTTTTTTATCATTAAAATAATTCCACCTGGAAGCATCATAAGAAACAATTCCGTTGCGCGTAGCAAACCACATTCGCCCAAGTGAATCTTGCGCAATATCAAAAACAGTTCCTGAAGGAAGTCCATCTTCTTCATTATATTCTTTGAAAAAATAACTTTGAGCTGTTATTTCAAAAGTGAAAAACACAAATAAAAGAAAATGAAGTATTTGTTTATATGTATTGTATCTTTTTTTCAATAAGACAAAACCTTTGTAAAAGAATTATCGTAAATAATAATGAAGAAGTTAAATTTTAGATTACGACTTCCTTTCAACAAAAATAATTTTGGGTATTAAACTTCTATTTTTTTTTGATGAAACACGAAAAAGAATTAAATAGTAAGAAGATAAAATTGAAATGCCAAAAAGGAAAGAATAACCTTCAATATATTTAGAAGGATTAAAAACATATAATCCGAATAAAATTGAAATTATTAATAGGATTAGAGGTAATCCATATAAAGTAAATGAGGCAAAAACAATAGATTTTCCTTCAACAGAAATTTTAACCTTATCTCCCGCTGATACTCCATATGGATCTTCGACTTGTAATTTATTTTTTTCTGAATCTTCAGGTTTACAAAATGGTTTTGCTCCGCAAGAATGACAATTTTCGTTACTGATTAACTGAATAACAGCTTTGCCATTTTTGCTGTCTAATACAATTCCTTCTTCAACCAAAGTTTCTGATGTCATATTAATTCAAATGAACTTTTTTAATAGCACCGGTTCTGCATTTTTCAAATGGAATTTTAGAATCATCCAATTTTGTGTAATCTATATTTGGTAAATAATTATCCATTTCAATTGCACCATCAGAAGGACGCGCACAAATTCCGCAACCTAAACAGGCTACTTTGCAGACTTCTTTTGCAGTTTTGGGATCATCATGATTTTTACAGAAAACAAATACTTCTCTATCTGCAGGATGCATTTCAATTACATCTCTGGGGCAAGCTTTTACGCACATTCCACATCCCGTGCATAATTCGTTTATAACTTCCGGAATTCCATCTTCATTCATAATCATTGCATTGAACGGACAAGCTACAACACAATCACCCCCACCTAAACAGCCATAATAACACTGCTTATCACCACCGGAAACCAAATGCATAGCAGAACAGCTAATCGGTCCATAATACTCAGCCATTTTCGTTGCAGCTTCACTAATTCCGCCTTGGCATAAAACAACAGGAAGCATTTTAACAGAACCGCTGGAATCAACTCCCATAATATTTGCAAGCAATTGTGCGGTTTCCTCTCCACCGACAGGGCAGCCGGTAACTGCTGCTTTTCCTTCAACAACTCTAACGGCAAAATCATAACATCCTGCAGAGCCGCATCCGCCGCAGTTCGCACCGGGAAGAGCTTCGTTTACCTTTGCTATTAATGGATTTTCTTCAACACGAAGTTTTTTATCAGCTAAAGCTAAACCTCCTGCAAAAATAAATCCTAATCCACCCATCGTAGCAATCGCTATTATTAATGTAGCATCCATTTAATTCCTCCTAAAAAATTTATTTAATCCGGATGAAGTCAAAATTTCTCCGGAACTATTAACTATTATACCTTCTACATTTTTTAATTGTTCAATCAATTTCATCCCATTGATAGGGCCCAACACAAAAATTCCTGTTGAAAGCGCATCGGCAGCTTCTGCATTTTCGGCAATTATTGTAACTGCTTCTGTATCTTCAACCGGAAGTCCATTTAGTGGATTTATCAAGTGTGAATATCGCTTACCATTTTCTTCAAAATATTGTTGATAATCACCGGAAGTTGCAACTCCAAATCCATCAGCAATTATAACTCCCAATATTTCATTTTTATTTCTTGGGTGTTGAATGCCTATTTTCCAATCTTTCCCTTTTGAAATAATTTCTCCGCCGCCATTAATTAAATAATCTTTAATCCCACTTTCTTCTAGTATTTCAGACATTTTATCAACAGCATAGCCGGCAACAATAGCGTTAAAACTAATTTTAATTTCACCATTTTTTACTAACAGATTCTTTTTAGAAATATCTACTTTTTTCCACCCAACATTTTTAAGAACATCTAATATTTCTTTTTGTGATGGCAGTTTTGGTGAACCCTTTTCAAAGCCTAATAATTCTATATAGTTTCCAATTGCAGGATCGTAAGCGCCATTTGTTAATTTATAAAATTTTTCAGATTGCTTTAGCAGATAGTAAGTTTCGTCATCAACCTTTATGGAATCTTTAGTATTATTTATTTGCCACATCCAATTACTATCTATATATGTTGAATATTTTTGATTCAGTCTTTCAATTTCTTTAAATGCTTTTGAAATTCCATTATCAGCAATTTCCTTAGAAACACCTTTTACTTGAATATCAATTGTTGTTCCCATTGAAAAAGTTGATCTTTTATAAATTTCATTTTTATCTGAGCATGAAGAAAGAGTGACTAATAAAAAAACTAAAATTATTTTTTTTGATTTATTAAACAAGAGATTCCGGTATTCAGCAAAAGCAGAGGCCGGAATGACGTTTGGTCCTATAAATTTATCAATATTTAGTTTATTATTTTTCATTCAAATTTAGACAGAAATCATTCCTGAGAACCCCATAAAAGCTAGCGCTAATATTCCGGCAACAATTAATGTAATAGCCGCACCTTGAAAAGGTTTTGGAACATCTGCTAAATCCAGTTCTTCTCTTATTCCGGCCATAATTGAAATTGCTAAAGTAAAACCAGCGCCGGCACCTAAACCGTAAAAAATTCCTTCTACAAAACTATATTCTCTTAAAATAATAAACAGTGCCAATCCAAGTATTGCGCAATTTGTAGTTATAAGCGGAAGAAAAATTCCAAGCGCTCTATAAAGAGGTTGACTAACTTTTTTAATGAACATTTCTACAAATTGAACTAAAGAAGCAATTACCAAAATGAAAGAAACATACTGCAGAAATTCTAAATGAAAAGGGACTAAAATCATGTGATAAATAAGCCAGGTAACAATTGAAGTTATTGTCATAACAAAAGTTGTTGCCATACCCATCGATACTGCCGAAGACAATTTACTAGAAACACCAATGAATGGACAAATTCCTAAAAAGTATGCTAGAACAAAATTGTTAACAATTGCAGCCGATAAAAAAATTAAAAAGAGTTCCATTATGCTTCTCCTCCTTCAACTGCCATTTCTTTTTTTGCGCTTAAATGCTTTTGTAAAATCGCTTCTCTTTCTCTTGACTTTTTGTTGATATCTCTATTGTTGAAAAAAGCCATTAACAAACCTAAAGTTAAAAATGCACCTGCCGGTAAAATCATAACAAGCCAAGGTTCATAAAAATTTGGAAGAACTTGAAAACCAAGTAAAGTTCTTGAACCCAATATTTCCCTTACTCCGCCAAGCATAAACAGAGAAAGCAGAAATCCGCCTCCCATACCAAGAGCATCAAGCACGGATCTAAAAACACCATTCTTTGATGAGAATGCTTCTTGTCTTCCTAAGATTAAACAGTTAACTACTATCAATGGAATATATGGTCCTAATGCCTTACTCAAATCGGGGAATTGTGCTTTCATTACCAAATCAACTATTGTTACAAAAGTTGCAATTATTAAAATGTATGAAGCAATCCTAACTTGAGTTGGAATTAATTTTCTAATCATTGAAATAAGCATGCTGGAAAAGACCAAAACAAATGTTGTAGCCAGCGCCATTGCAATTCCGTTTATAGCTGAAACAGTAACTGCAAGAGTTGGACACATTCCTAAAACTTGTTTGAAAACAGCATTCTGTTCCCATAATCCTTTTGTAAAATCTTTTGCCGCTGTTATATTTTTACTCATCTCGCTTCTCCATTTTGAACAGTTGTACGAAGCTCACTTAATCCATTATTAATTATTGCTACGACAGCTTTTGATGAAATTGTAGCACCGGTAATTGTTTGAATTTCAGAATTCTTTTTACTGGCTTCTCCTTTTGTCCAATTTATTTCTGGCTCCGCACTTAATCCGTTAAACTGATTTGTAAAAGGTTTTTCAGTAACTTTTGTTCCTAAGCCGGGAGTTTCAACTTGTTCAAGAACTTCTAAACCAACTAATTCTTTTAAATCGTTTTTCACTCCAACCATTAATCTAATTTTTCCTTGAAAGCCGTTTCCTTCAAAGGGAAGAGCGTAACCTAGTGATTCTGATTTTTCTTCATCTTTAAAAACTTGATAAAGTTCAAACTTTGCTGCTTCAATTTTATTATAAGATTTTGCATCAGGCTGAACTAGAAAAATTGCTCTTTCGGTTTCTAATTTTCTGTTCATTTCGATTTTGGGTTCTGCCCAATTGCTAATCTGCGATAAAAGCCCTCCGGAAATAATTCCGACTATGGTCAAAGTCATTAGCATCTTTACTATTGTATTCATTTTTCAGCTCCAAAAACTTTAGGGCGAGTATATCTATTAATAAGAGGAACAAATGCATTCATGAATAATATTGCATACATAACACCTTCCGGAAGTCCTCCAAAAAGTCTAATCATTACAATTATAAGAGCAATACTAAATCCAAAAATCCACATTCCTTTCAATGTATAAGGAGAAGAAACCCAGTCGGTAGCCATAAAAAAAGCACCAAATAGAAATCCTCCGGCAAATAAATGGAAAATTGGATTTGGATAAGTCATCGGATCAACTAACCAAAATATTCCACCAAAGACTAAAACTCCCAAAGTCATTGCTAAAGGAACTCTCCAATTTGCCACTCCTGCAAACAGCAAAAATAAACCGCCTATTAAAATTGCAACAGAAGATGTTTCCCCAATAGAGCCGGCAATATTTCCAACAAATAGATTTGAGACATCAACAAAAACTTTATCGAATTTAAATGCCGAGAGTGGAGTTGCAGAAGTTATTGTGTCAACATTTGCAAAGTTGGGCTGTTTCCAAGTAGTCATATGCACCGGGAAAGCCGCTTGCAGAAAGGCTCTTCCAACTAAAGCCGGATTAAAAACATTATATCCTAATCCGCCAAAAACCTCTTTGCCAATTGCAATTGCAAAAATTGAACCGAGTGCCGTAAAAGCTAAATTAAAATTTGGCGGAAGAATTAAACCCAACAACAATCCTGTTATTGCAGCGCTTCCATCCATTAGTGTTGCTTTACGTTTCCGTATTTTTTTGATTACATACTCTGTTCCTAAACAGAAAAATAAACTCACTCCAATTACAATCAATTGATAAAAGCCAAAAAAGATTACTGCTGAAACTATTGAAGGAATCAAAGCAAAAACAACCATCCACATTGCCTGCTTAGTATTCCAGCGTGAGTGAATATGGGGAGAGCTTGTTAATTCTAATTTGTAAGTAGGATTTACCGTAGTTGTACTCATTTTTTCATTATCTGCTATTTATTCTAAAAGTTGATTTCATTTAATTCAATTAGGCTGACTGTTTCTCTTTCTGCAACTTTATAACTTTTTGTTTTCCTAATCTAATCCACTGCACTAAAGGGATATTTGCTGGACAAGTAAAAGTACAAGTTCCGCATTCCATGCAAGTTGTTATATCAAATAATTCTGCTTCTTCCCATTTTTCCAATTGAGAATAGCGGGCTAATTTTGTTGGTACTAAATTTAATGGACAAGCTTCAACGCATTTACCGCATTTCAAACAAGCTGTTTCTTCGTGTTCATTTAATTCTTCTTCTGTGAGGATTAATATTCCTGAAGTGGCTTTCATAACCGGAGCTGAGAAATCATATTGAGCTGTTCCCATCATTGGGCCCCCAACAATCACTTTTCTGGCTTTATTTGTAACTCCGCCGCAATATTCAATAATTTCTTTTAGCGGAGTTCCAACTTTTACAATTAAATTTTTCGGATTTACAATTCCCAATCCGGAAACTGTTAGCGCAGCAGTGATTTGTGATTCTCCCTTAATAACTGCGTCACTAATGGCAATTGCGGTTCCAATATTTTGAATTACAACACCGGAATCTAAAGGAAGTTTTCCCGGAGGAACTTCTCTTCCGGTAATTGCTTTTATCAACATTTTTTCAGCACCTTGCGGATATTTGGTTTTAACAACTTCAATATCAATATGCTCTTCATTCTTAACTAAGTCTCTTAATTTCTGAATGGCTTCCGGTTTATTGTCTTCAATTCCTATTGCGCCATTTTTAACACCAAGTGCTTTCATAATAAGTTTTAGACCAGAAAGAATTTCTTTTGGTCTTTCCAGCATATATCTATAATCCCTTGTTAAATAAGGCTCACACTCGGCACCGTTTATAATAACATAGTCAATCACTTTATCTTTAGGTGGTGTTAGTTTTACAAAAGTTGGGAAAGCAGCTCCACCTTGTCCAACAATTCCCGCTTCTCTTACTCTTTCTCTAATTTCTTCCGGAGTTATTTCATTGGGATTAAGAGAATTCATTCTAATAACTTCTACATCTCCATTTGGCTTTATTAGAATTGCTTCAACAGGAAAACCACTTGCATTATTTTCTCTATGCAAATTTAAAACCATTCCACTTACTGAAGAATGAATTGGCGATGAAATAAATCCATCCGGTTCAGCAATTACTTGTCCGGCTTTTACTTCATCTTTTTTCTTTACAAGGGGTTTTGATTCTTTACCAATATGCTGTCTAATTGGAATTATTACTTCTTTAGGATTTGGCATTATTTCAAATGCTAAATTTTCGGTTAATTCTTTATATTCTATCGGGTGAACTCCACCGCGGAATGTTTTTATCGATTGAAGTAAACTCATACTTTTTCCTAATTTTCAGTTTTATATGCTATAAGTCATAATTTATGCCATAATTTGTATAAAATTTTAGTGTGACTTTAACTTTTTAAACGAACTGTTTTAATAAGATTTTGACTCGAATAATGCTGTTTTCGTGTTGATTTGATTGAGTTTTTGATGAATTTTTATGTTTCATGAAGTACTATTGTTTGAAGAAAGGAAGTAATTGCTTCGTTCAAAGTGAATATATAGAATTTGCAAAACTGTACATCCAATTAATTTTTCAATTTTGAAAAAAACTATAAAACTTTGAGAATATTATTTAGCAAACTCTTGAAACAATTGAACATTTTCAACTTGTTTGAGATCGTTTGAATCGGGAGGAATTACAATTGAAGTTTTCTCTGAACTGTATAATCCAAAATTCTTTAACATTGCTTTCAAAATTTCATAATCATCCGCATTTGAATTGTCTGAAATGTCACCGGTAATTACAAGGTGATCGAAAGATTCCTGAATTGCCCTTCGCAATATTTTCTTCGTTTTTGCAATATTCTCTCTTTTAAAAGAAGTACAGAAGTGCAAATCTGATAAATGAAGTATCTTCATGCTTTTTTATTGCAAAGATAATCTAATGATATTAAGCAGAAGTAAAATGATTGTTAACAAACTATTAACAACATTAAATTAACAATAAGTTAAAAGTTCTTTAATACTCACATAATATTCTCATAACATTAATACAATAACTTTGCTGTCAACTAAAAGAAACATTGATGCTATAAAAAAGAAAATGTTTCTAAAATAAAAGAGCTTTTTGATTATGAATGAAATCAGTATTCAAACAATTATTGAAGAACGCTATCCAAATTTTCTTAAAGATAAATCCAGCTTCTTCAAAAGAAATTTACTTAATATTTTGAATCGACTTCTTTATATAAATGAAATAAATAAAATTCTAAAAAAGAATAGTGATTTAAAGAGCTTTGATTTTATAGAAGAAGTTTTTGAATACTTAAATTTTTCATTTGCTTTATCAAATAAAGATATTAAACGTATTCCATCAGAAGGTCGATTGATAATTGTTGCAAATCATCCAATAGGAAGTCTAGACAGTTTAGCACTTTTAAAAGCTATTTCAGAAATAAGAACCGATGTAAAAATTATTGCTAATGATATTCTAACTAGATTTGAAAACATTAAAGATCTTCTGCTGCCATATAATATTGATTCTATAAAAATGCAGCGATCAAACATTGCTGCAATTCAAGCTTCTCTTGATAAAGAAGAAGCTGTAATTATTTTTCCCGCAGCCGAAGTTTCACGACTTAAATTATTAACTGTAAGCGATTCAAAATGGCATAAGGGAGCAGTATATTTTGCTAAAAAATTTAATTCGCCCGTTTTGCCAATCTATATAAATGCTAAAAATTCAGTTTTCTTCTATTTGGTTTCGGCAGTAAACAAAGGCATTTCACGTGTTTTACTTGCTCATGAGTTATTCAATAAAAGGAACAAAACCATTCAAATAAAAATTGGTGATCCAATTCCGGCAAAAGCATTTTCGGCAAATTATCTAAATGATCAAATCCAAATAAAATTGTTAAAAAAGCACGTTTATTCCCTATATAAAGGTAAAGGTGCAATTTATCTGACTGAAAAAAACGTCATTCATCCTGTTGATAGAAAAACTATAAAACGGGAATTATCAAACGCAGCAGAGATTGGGAAAACACGTGATGCTAAAAAAATTATAATCACTGATATTAATGAATCTCCAAATGTACTTAATGAAATTGCAAGGCTTAGAGAACTTACTTTTAGAAAAGTTGGCGAAGGAACCGGACGGAAAAGGGATTTTGATGATTTTGATAAACACTATAAGCATCTTATAGTATGGGACGAAAGCGAGCTTGAAATTGTTGGTTCTTATCGAATTGGAGTTGGGAAAGATATTTTAGATTCTGAAGGAAAATCCGGATTATATACTTCTACTCTTTTTGATTTTTCCACAAAATTTGAGACGGATATTATTAAAGAATCTATTGAGCTTGGAAGAAGCTTTGTTCAAAAAAAATATTGGAATACAAATGCATTAAATTATTTGTGGCAAGGCATTGGAGCGTTTTTAGCACATAATGATTGGGTAAAATACTTATACGGTGGAGTTAGTATAAGCAATAATTATCCTGAAAGCGCTAAAAATCAGATAGTTTTTTACTTTAATAAATGGTTTGGCGATCAAGATAATTTGGCTAAATCAAAAAATCGATTTTTACTTACTGAGAACTTGCAAAAGGAATTTCGCAATATTTTTACTTCATTAAACTATAAAGATGATTATAAAATTCTAAAGAATCTTCTTCGACCAACAGGATTTTCTGTTCCAATTCTTTATAAGCATTATTCCGAATTATGTAATGATGACGGAGTTAAATTTTTAGATTTTGGAGTTGATCCCGATTTTGAAAACTGCATAGACGGATTAATTCTTGTTGACGTAGAAAAGATTAAAGATGAAAAAAGGGAAAGATTTATTTGTGCTTCAAATTAATAAAATTTAGAAATCTGTTTAATAAAGCGAACCGCTATATTTATATAAACCAAACTGAACTAGGTGATGAGAAAGATGTTTAATATGGTATTTTATCCACTCATCTTTGTTCATAAATCCTAACAGAGGGTGCATAGTTTTGCTTTCAGAGTCTTTATTAAAAAACTTCTTAAAAGTTTCAAATTCTTCAAACAATTTTTTCTTGGCTGTAGCAATTTCATTAAACACCAAGGGAGAGGGTTCATCGCCAAGCATAGGATTCTTTAGATTTTTTTCAAATGGTTCATCTTTTAGGATTATTTCTTTGTAGAGATCAAGTTGCTTTTCATCAACAAGCAGATTTACTTTTATCTTTCCGGTACTAATTTTTAGCATTAGAATAAGATGTTCAACCATATGCTGAATATGCATTTTGCCCCATTCAGACTCCTCATCACCGGTTACGGTTCTTACTTTATCTATTAATAAATCTAATTTATCCAACAATTTTTCTTTCTTATTTTGATACTAAAAATTTGTTCAGAACTTTTAGGAATAATTCTTTCTCTTCATAAAAAGGATAGTGTCCGCTACGTTCAAATAATTGATAAGTTGCATTTGCAAATTTTTCTAAATGATTTTCCATCATGTAATGGGGGACTAAATAATCATGCTTCCCTTGTAAAATCAAAACCGGGCAAGTTATACTTTCAAATTTTGAAGAAGGATCATATTCAGAAAGCAATTCATAGAAAAGTGTTTTTAATGCATTTGCTTTTAAAGCATTATTTTCCCAGATCCAATTACAATTATAATTTTTATCAGCCCAATATTTTGGTCCGCTTGCTGTATATTCACCAATAATTTTTTCTTCTTCGGTAAGATTTGACAAATCCGACTTTTTAAAATTTCTTAACTGTTCTTCTAAAACTTTTTTTCTATTATCAGATGCTGCAACTTCCCAATATTTATTTTGTTCTTCAAACAGTTCAGCTTTATAATGCGGTGGAACTCCAGATAAAATAAGGTGAGAAACACTTCCGGTATATTTTAACGCATATTCTAAAGCCAAATAACCGTTTGCAGACCAGCCAAAAAAAGCAACTTTCTTCAGATTTAAATCCTTACGCAGTGTTTCAAAATCATCTGAAAGAATATCGAAAGTAATCTTAGTTCCATTTTCCGATCTGCCGGAACCGCGTGGTTCAATAAAAACCAATTTATATTTTTCTCTTAATTCACTCGGAAGTAATCTTTGGAAATGTAGATTCCCACCAAAGGACGGGAGGAATATTGCACTTTCTCCTTTCCCTTCGCTGTCAATCCAAATTTTCGATCCGTTAATTTCTGTAAACATTATGAAAGAAGCTCTTTTATTTTTGAATTGAGTTCGTCCAAAGTAACATCCATTCTTTCACCGGTTTTGCGGATTTTAATTTCAACTTTATTCTCAGCAAGTTTTTTATCACCAACAATAATATGAACCGGCATTCCTAAAAGATCAGCTTCGTTAAACTTAAATCCGGCTTGAACATTGCTCCTGTCATCAAACAAAACTTCATATCCCAGTGATCTTAAATCTGCATACAATTTTTCCGAAGCTTCAATCACGGATTCTTTTTTCATATTCAAGCCCATTAAATGGATTTGAAATGGAGCTAAAGTTTTATCCCAAGCAATTCCATTATCATCATAATTTTGCTCTAGATAACAAGCCAAAACTCTTTCAACACCAATTCCGTAACTTCCCATCACAATTGGATTTTCTTTTCCGTTTTCATCTAAAAAGTTTGCGCCTAATCCTTCAGAATATTTTGTTCCGAGTTTAAAAATATGTCCTAACTCAATAGCTTTAAATACATCTAATTTTTCACCGCAACTTGTGCAAGTTTCACCGGATTGAATTGTGCGTAAATCGAAATATTCAACATTTGCAACATCGCGCTTCATATCAATTCCGCCAACGTGAAAATCATTTTTATTTGCACCGCTGTATAAATTGTTTGCATCCTTTAATCTAAGATCGGCAATAATACGATGTTTAAATCCAATTGGGCCAATAGAACCGGCATCAGCACCGGTTATTTCTTTTAATTCCTCTGCATGACCAGGGCGAATATTTCCGCCTAAAATTGATTCAAGTTTTGTTTCGTTTACTTCATCATTGCCAACCATTAAAACTAGAACCGGTTTTTCATCATGAATGTAAACTCTTGATTTTGCAGTTTCTGTCTCATCGATTTTTAAATATTCACAAAGTTCATCAATACTTTTAATATTTGGTGTGCTTATTTCAAAAACTTCTTTCGTTTCCGGATGATTAGGGACCGAATTTACTACAGAGGTAGCAACCTCAACATTGGCAGCATATTTACAGCTTTCGCAAAACGCGACAGTATCTTCGCCGGCATCAGATTTCACCATAAATTCTTCTGATTTGCTTCCTCCCATTGCGCCGCTTGAAGCTCCTACAACAAAATATTTAATTCCGCATCTGTCAAATATTTTTCTGTAAGCTTTATCATGAAGTTCATAAGATTTATCTAAATTTTCAAAAGAAGAATCGAAAGAATAAGCATCTTTCATTAAAAATTGTCTGCCTCTTATTACTCCGCTTCTTGGTCTAGGTTCATTTCTAAATTTAGTTTGAATTTGATACCAAATTTGCGGCAGTTCTTTATAAGATTTCAAAACACCTTTTGCATGATAAGTCATAATTTCTTCATGTGTTGGAGCTAAAACATAATCTCTATTTTTTATATGAAACATAGTATCGCCAAAAGCTTCCACACGATTAGTTTGTTCCCAAATATCAATTGGATTTAATGCGGGAAGATGAAATTCTTGTCCGCCAATTGCATCCATTTCTTCACGAATAATTTCTGAAATTTTCTTAACAACTTTATATCCTAAAGGAAGAAAAGAATAAATTCCCGCGGAAAGCATTCTAACCATTCCTGCTCTTAACATTAAAATATGACTAGGAATAACAGCGTCAGTTGGTACTTCTTTTAAAGTGGGCACAAAAGATTTACTTAACTTCATAACTACCTTATAAATTTGATTTTAAGCTTGTAAAAATACGCAATGTGAAGTGCATTTCAAATCGCAATAAGACACATCAATATTTAACATTTCGATTTGAACAATTACAATTATTCGTTTCATAAAAATTTATCAATTCAAAAAGTTTTTAAATTCTTAAAGAATATTTATATCGGTAATTGAACTTAATTTTCATCTTAATGGTTTTGCTATTTATTGAAACTAAATTGATGAATCTCTAAAAATGAAAAAAGCATTAATTATTGGCTCAGGATTAGGTGGACTTTCAACAGCACTAAGGTTAGCCAAGAAAGGTTATAAAGTTACTATACTTGAAAAACATTCAACCCCCGGCGGAAGAATGAATATTATAGAAATGGAAAAGTATCGTTTTGATATGGGTCCATCTTTTATGAGTATGACTTATGAACTTGACGAACTATTTAATAGTATTGGCAAAGAAGTTCCTGTAAAGCTTGAAGAACTTGATCCATTATATCAAGTCTTTTTTGAAGGACAAGATAAACCCAGAAAAATTTATAAAGATTTACAAAAACTTGAAAAAGAATTTGCAGATATAGAACCAAATTTAGCAGAGAAAGTTGACAAATATTTAACAAGAGCCGGACAGTTTTTTCATGATACCGAAGACAAAGTTGTAAAAGCTAACTTTTCTAATAAGCTTGAATACATTTTAAAATTAAGCAGAGTTCCACTGAAACATCTTCCATATTTGTTTAAAACAATGTGGGGAGAAGTTGATAAAACTTTTAAATCAGAAGAAGTTAAAATTATTTTTTCTTTGGTAGCTTTCTTTTTAGGTGCAACACCTTTCAATACTCCGGCAATATATTCTCTATTGAATTACACAGAAATGAGAAATAATGGTTACTGGAAAGTTAAGGGCGGAATGTATAAGCTTGTTGAAGAAATAATGAAAATCTTAAATGAATTTGGAGTTGAAATTCATTACAACACGGAAATAGTTTCTATTGCAAATAACAACGGTAAACTTAATCAAGTCATTGATCAAAACGGTAAAGTCTGGGAAGCAGATATTTTTGTTTCAAATTCTGATGCAGCTTCATTTAGAGGGCAGATTTTAGGACGAAAAAAATTCACAAATGAGAAACTTGATAAAATGCATTGGACTCTTGCTCCTTTTACGGTTTATCTTGGTATTAAGGGGAAAATTGATAAATTAATGCATCACAATTATTTCTTAGGTAGTAATTTTAAAGGTTATGCCGATACAATTTTTACATCTTCTATAAATCCGCAAAAACCTTATTATTATGTGAATGTTCTTTCAAAATCAGATCCTGAAACTGCACCGGATGGTTGTGAAAATTTATTTATACTTTGCCCAGTTCCGGATCTTAGATATAAAAAGGATTGGTCGGATAAAGAAGAACTCGCACAAAATATAATTGATGATCTTTCTGAAAGAGTTGGTTACGATATTTCATCAAATATAGAAGTTAAGAAGATTTTATCTCCGGAAGATTGGGCAAAAACCTTAAATCTTTACAAGGGAAGCGGTTTAGGACTTGCTCACGATATTGATCAAGTTGGAGCTTTCAGACCTCGCAATAAAGATGAAGTATTTAATAATCTTTATTATGTTGGCGCTTCAACTACTCCCGGCACGGGATTGCCAATGGTAATAATTAGTTCACGCTTAGTAACAGAAAGAATTGAGGTGGATCATGCTTCAGCTTTTTAATGAAACTTCTTTTAGGTTAAGCAAAAAACTTACTAATGCTTACAGCACATCTTTCAGCTGGGGAATTAAAGCATTTGCATCGGAATATCGAGATTATATTTATTCGATTTATGGTTACGTTCGGCTTGCTGATGAAATTGTTGACTCATTTCATGGTTTCGATAAAGAAAAACTTTTAAGAGATCTTAAAGCAGATACTTGGAAAGCTCTGGATGATGGTGTTTCAACAAATCCGATTTTGCATTCTTTTCAAATAACCGTTAATAAATTTGATATCGATAGAAAACTTATTGAAGCATTTTTAATGAGTATGGAAATGGATTTAAGTAATTCATTTTATCAAAGAGATGTGTATGATAATTATATTTACGGTTCGGCAGAAGTTGTTGGTCTTATGTGTTTAAAAGTTTTTGTTCATGGAAATAATGAGAAGTATAATGACTTAATGTTTCCGGCAAAACAATTAGGTGCAGCTTTTCAAAAAGTAAATTTTTTAAGAGATATAAAAAGCGACATTCAAGAGCGCGGAAGAATTTACTTGCCCGATGTAAACGATGAAGTTTTTATTACTAACAACGGTAAGAAAAAACTCGAGTCTGAAGTTGAACAAGAATTTAAAGATGCTTTAATTGGAATTATGCGCCTTCCTATGGGCGTTAAACTTGGCGTTTATTCAGCCTATTTGTATTATTACTTTTTGTTTAAGAAAATTAAAAGTTTAGATGTAAATGAGCTTCTAAAAAGACGTGTTAGAATCTCAAATTTTAAGAAATTTTTATTATTTATAAAATCAATCATAGAAGTAAAAGTACTTCGGTTAACTTAAAAATGTACATTATAATTTTTCTTATCGGATTGGCATTTTCTTTATTTGCTTCAGATGAAGCGGGGGGCAATAATACTGTTTCCAAAGACTTGATTGAAAAAATAAGAACAACTTATTATAGCGGAGTTGAAAATGAGGATTATGTTGATTCTCTCCAAACATTAATAAACACAAACTTCTCAGAGAATAAAAAAAATTACCCGACTATTGTTTTAGCCTATTCCGCTGGAATTGAAGCCCTTAAATCAAAGCATGCTTTTTGGCCATTTAATAAAATGAGCTACTTAAATAGTTCTATGGATTTATTTGCCGAAGCATTATTACAAGATCCTAATAATTTAGAAATTAGATTTATGCGATTCTCTATTCTACACTACGTTCCAGGAATTTTAGGTTATAGTAAAGAACGAGAAGAAGATCAAAAAGTTATTTTTAATTTACTTTCACAAAATACTGCCCAGAATATTCCTTTCGAATTGAAAGAAGGTATTATTAGTTTTTTAATTGATAGCGGTAGATTAAGCGATTTAGAAATCAAATCTTTAAAAAATATTAAAATCTCTTTAACCAAATGAGTGAATACCTTCTAATAAATATTCTAATAATTATTTTCCCTATAGTTCTAAGCTTCGAAAAAAAATTAAAATTCTATAAAAATCTTCCTTATGTTTTTTTAGCAACATTTATTGTCGGTGGAGTTTATATCTATTGGGATGTTCTTGCAACCGCACGTGGTGACTGGGCTTTTAACGATGATTACTTAATTGGACTTAGATTTTTTGGACTTCCATTAGAAGAAATTCTCTTTTTTATAACAGTTCCATACGCAATGATTTTTCTTTTTGAGACTTTTAATTTTTATATAAAAGATAAGCGTCTAAAATTTAATTGCCGCAATATGTACTTTGTTGCATTTTTCTTTTTCTTGATCGCTCTAAATAATTATACACAGCCTTACACATTTACCGTTATGATTTTTATGTCATTATTTTTTGTTCTTGCAAATCTTTCTAATTCTGATTTGCTTAATTCAAAAAACTTTTGGCTCTTTATGATCTTAAGTTATATTCCATTTGGCACAGTTAATTATATTTTAACTTCGCTGCCAATTGTTACTTATGGCAAAAGTGCAATTTGGAATTTCCGCATAACTACAATTCCTGTTGAAGATTTCTTTTATTCTTTTTCAATGATCGGCTTGAATATTTTGATTTATACACTAGCTAAAAGGCAATGGAAAAGAAACTGAGAATTGCCATAATTGGAGCGGGTTTGGGAGGTTTATCCGCTGCAATAAGATTGGCTCATAAAGGTCATTCAGTAAAAATTTTTGAAGCAAATGAATTTGTAGGCGGAAAAGCCGGTTCGTTTAATAATAATGGTTATCGATTTGATACCGGTCCTTCTTTACTTACAATGAAATTTGTTTTAGATGATCTTTTTTCTTCAGTTAATGAAAAAATTGATGATCATATTGAATTAGAAAAATTAAATCCCACTTGTAAATATTTTTATCCCGACAAAACAATTCTGAATGCTTACGCAGACATTAACAAGTTTGCTAAAGAAATTGAAACGAATACAACTGATTCAGCAAAAGCTGTTTTGGAATATTTTGCTTATTCAAAACGAATTTACGACTTAACCTCTGAACTGTTTTTATTCAAAAGTTTTTCTGAATCATCAACATTTACAAACTTAAAAGCACTTAAAACACTTGTCAATCTTAAGTCTCTAGATACAATGCGCTCTATGCACAAAGCTAATTCTTCCTTTTTTAAGGATGAAAAAACTATTCAACTTTTTGATAGATATGCAACATACAATGGATCAAACCCTTTTACGGCACCAGCAACGCTTAATATAATTCAACATGTTGAGTTTGGATTAGGGGCTTACATTCCTAAAAAGGGAATATTTTCTATTTCTGAAGAATTGTATAATCTTGCTGTTAATAAAGGAGTTGAGTTTTTATTCAACACAAAAGTAAACCAAATTTTTATTGAAAAAAGCGTAGTAACCGGAATAAAAGCTAATAATAAAGAAGAGTTTTTTGATGTTGTAATTTCTAATTCTGATGTAACAAATACTTATGAAAATCTGATTCCAAAATCAAAATCTAAGATTTACAAAAGGTACAAAAAACTTGAGCCTTCAACTTCAGCGTTAGTCTTTTATTGGGGAATAAAAGGAATTCACAATGAATTAGAGACTCATAATATTTTCTTTTCTGAAAATTATAAATTAGAATTTAGTGACTTATTCGAAAAGAAAATTATTCCTAAAGATCCTACAACTTATGTTTATATTTCTGCCAAATATCAACCGAATGATGCTCCAAGCGGTTGTGAAAACTGGTTTGTAATGGTTAACGCACCTTATATTGAAAATCAAAATTGGGAAGAAGAACTTTCAAAAACTAGAAAATCAGTCATCAAAAAAATTAACCTTTCTTTAGGAATTGATATCAACGAGAAAATTGAATTTGAGAGAATTCTTACTCCTATTGAAATTCAAAAAAGAACCGGAAGTTATAAAGGAAGTTTATATGGAATTTCTTCAAACACAAAAATGGCAGCTTTTTTAAGACAACAAAATAGATCAAAAGACTATAAAGGTCTTTATTTTGTTGGAGGAAGCGCACATCCCGGCGGCGGAATTCCTCTTGTTATTCTTTCCGGAAAAATTGCTTCTGAATTGATTGCTAAATATGAAGGCTGAAGGGAACGATTAACAAATTTGTATGTTCTGATTAATGCTAAATTGAAAGCTACTTTAATTTATAAAATTACCCGTTTAATTCTGCAAGAGCTTCTTTTATTAAATCTTCTATAGTGATGTTTGCATCTTTGACAATTGCGTTTCTTACTGCTTTTTCTGCCGATTTAAGATTGTAGCCCAAGCTAACAAGTGCTGCAATTGAATCACTTTTAATTTTATAATTTTCTGTTGGCGAAGCTTCTATGCTTGAAGCAAGCGAATCAACTTTATCTCGTAATTCAATCAATAATCTTTCACCGGTTTTTCTTCCAATTCCCGGGATAGAAATTAATCTTGATAAATTGCCCGTCTTTATTGCCTCTTTAAGTTCATTAATCTGAATTCCGGAAAGAATTGACAGTCCAAGTTTTGGTCCAATTCCATTTACGCTTATTAAAAGTTGATACATTTCTTTTTCATCAATAGATGAAAAACCATATAAATCCAAGGCATCTTCTCTAACAGCCAGATAAGTAAAAAGTGAAACGGCACTTTGCTGGTTAGAAATTTTCTCAAAAGTATTGAGAGAAATATGAACTAAATAGCCAACTCCGTTTACATCAAGCAAAACTTCAGTTGGTTTGATGGAGATTATTTTTCCTGTTAAATAGCCGATCATAATATTTCTTTTAATTTTATGAAATTCAGTTTATTCAATTATTCTATCCGGATTTGCGGCAATAAAGGATTTCCAACTTCCGCTTTTATTTGTAAGCGAATTTAACTTAAGTGCATGACAAATTGCAACCGCAATTGCATCTGTTTCATCAAGTTTCATTTTCTCGGTTTCTATATTTAATAATTTGGAAACCATATATTCTACTTGTTCTTTTGAAGCGGCACCATTTCCCACAACGGCTTTTTTTACTTCCCTTGGTGAATATTCGTTAGCGGGAACTTTATTATGTACAGCCGCAAGAAGTGAAACTCCTCTTGCATAGCCTATTTTCATTGCCGATTGTACATTCTTTCCATAAAAAGCAGTCTCTATCGAAAACTCGTCAGGCTTATAAGTTTTTATAAGTTTATCAAGTTCATCGTAAATTAATTCTAATTTGTCTGAGAGTATTGGAAATTTGGAAGGTTTGAGTATACCGGAATTTATGTAGTGGAATTCATTTTTATAATATTTAATGATCCCGAAACCTGTTGTCAAAGTTCCGGGATCAACACCAAGTATAATCATCTTAATTATTCTTCGTCTGCAAAATCTGCATTTGAATAAACATTTTGAACATCATCATTATCTTCAAGCATATCAATAAGTTTCATAACTTTTTCAGCGGCTTCACCTTCAACGGTAATTTCATTTTTAGCAACCCATTGCAAAGAAGCATTTTCCGGAGTTAATCCAATAGATACTATTTGTTTTCTTACGGTTTCAAAATCCTCAATAGAAGTTTTTATTTCAAAATAATCTTCTTCTGATTGTAGATCTTCTGCTCCGGCTTCCAAAACAATTTCCATCATTTCATCTTCGGATTTTCCTTCAGCAGGTAGAGTGATAACACCTTTACGTTCAAACATCCATGCAACCGCGCCGGTTTCAGCCATGCTACCTCCCAGCTTGCTAAAAGCATGTCTAACTTCAGCAACAGTTCTGTTTTTATTGTCAGTTAAGCATTCAACAATAACGGCTACTCCGCTTGGACCGTAACCTTCGTAAGTAAGTTCGGAATAACTTACTCCAGCAAGTTCTCCTGTTGCTTTTTTAATTGCTCTTTCAATATTATCGGAAGGCATATTTGCAGCTTTTGCGTTATCAACAGACAACCGCAATCTAGGATTTCCTTCAATATCTCCGCCTCCTTCACGCGCAGCAACTGTAATTTCTTTTATAAGCTTTGTAAATATTTTGCCTCTTTTTGAATCTATTGCAGCTTTTTTTCTTTTGATTGTTGACCATTTGGAATGACCGGACATAACTTCACCTCAAGCTAATTAACTGTCTTTTATTTTAATATCTTTAATACGCAATTGTGGAAATACTCTTCCATCTTTAGATAATTTTTCAATTGTGAACACAATATCTATCAAATTATCTTTATTCGCAATAACTTCTGTAAAATGACCAAGATTAAATCCTATTGAGTCAAATATTTTTTCATGACCGGATTGTTTAAAACATGCCAGCAAATGATTTGTACCAACGATTCTTGGGTTATTTACAACTTTAACATCTTCCGCCCAAAATACCGGTCTTAAATTACCGGGACCAAAGGGAGCAAATTGATCTAAAATTCTAACAAACTTTGGTGTTATTTCAGAAAATGTAATTTTAGTATCAATTGATATTTCAGGAAGAATATCATCTCCATTCATATTTACCGCAAGAGCTTTATTAAATCGTTTTCTAAATTCATCAATTTTATCAATTTCTAGAGCCAGTCCTGCAGCGGCTTCATGTCCGCCAAATTGAAGGAGTAAATCACTTGAACTTTCTAAAGCTTCATAAATATTAAATCCATTTATACTTCTTGCAGAACCTTTTGCCACGCCGTCAATAGTTGTTAATAAAACTGTTGGTCTATAATATTTTTCAACTAAACGAGAAGCCACAATTCCAATTACACCGGGATGCCAATTATCGTGATGAAGAACTATTCCCAAATCATTTTCTAAATCAATTTGCTTTTCTACAAGTTCAATTGAATGAGAAAAAGTAACTTCATCAATTTTTCTTCTTTCAATATTTTCTCCTTCAAGAACTTGAGCAAGTTTTTCGGCTTCTTTTTCATCGCTTGCAATAAATAAATCGACAGCTCTAATTGCATCACCTAATCTTCCAACTGCATTAATTCTTGGAGCAATTGTAAATACAACTTGTCCTGCTGATAAATTGCCGGGTGTCATTCTGGCAATTTTGATTAGTGATAGAATGCCGGGACGTGGATTACTATTAATAAGTTCTAAACCGGTTTTCACTAAAATTCTATTCTCGTCAACCAAAGGGACAATATCTGCAGCACCGGCTAAAGCAACCAAATCAAGATACTTTAATACATCTTGTTTTCTTCCTATTCTATCACTTACGGCTCTGGCTAATTTAAATGCAACTCCTGCTCCGGATAAATATTTAAAGGGATAATTATCTCCAGGTTTTAGAGGGTCTAAAATTGCATATGCTTTTGGAAGCTCTTCTTTAGGTTGATGATGATCGCAAATAATTGTATCAATATTCAATTTGTTTGCATGAGCAACTTCTTCAACTGCGGTTATGCCGCAATCAACAGAAATTATTAAACTCACTCCTCTTTTTGAAATTGCATCAATACTTGCAATTGATATTCCATAACCTTCAGTTAGTCTATTAGGAATATAAACAAAAACATCCGAGTCCAATTCCTTAAGAAAGCTATACATTAAAGAAGCAGCGCACGTGCCATCAACATCATAATCGCCAAAGACACAAATTTTTTCATTATTTGCAATTGCATTTATCACCCTAATAGAAGCTTCTTCCATTCCATTCATTAAGAACGGATCATAAAGAGCATCTAAGGAGGGTCTAAAATAAATTTTTGCATCAAGGAATGTTTTAACGCCTCGCCTAATCAATAAGTTAGCGAGCACATTTGAAATATTTAGACTGTCGGCAAGAGCTAATATATCTTGCTGTTCAGCACTTTCTCGTAATTTCCACCGCTTTTTTAGCATTATCTTTTTTCAAGCGGAAAAAATAATGATAATCCAAACATGTAAGCCGAATTCTGTTTCCCGTAAACGGGAAGGCAATTATTTATCTACTTCCAACATTACTATTGGAATCTAGCGATCCACCCGAAAGATATAATGACGAACAGCCACCATCTCCTAGGAGAAATCTTTCTTACTTGACCTTGCTCCGAGCGGGGTTTACACTGATCCTTTAAAAGGATTCCTTTTTTACAAGGACCACTGCCGTTACCGACAGTGCGGTAGGCTCTTACCCTGCCTTTTCACCCTTATCCCAAATTAATGGGACGGTATGTTTTCTGTTGCACTTTCCATAGCTATACAAATATTGCATAGCTCCCGGGGGTTACCCGGCGCTCTGTTCTTTGGAGTTCGGACTTTCCTCTACTCTTTAAATTTAAAGAGCAGCAATTGCCTTGTTTGGATTATCAATACTTCTTCTACTATTTTTTTATTAAAAAATTTTCTATTGTACAAAAGATAACAAAAATTTAATCTTTATTCATTAGCAAAAATTGGAATTGCGACATGACGTCAATATTTCTTTATGTAATTAAGGAAAATTAATTTTATGATCATATTTAGCATTTTCAAACAACTACAATTTACTTTAATATTATTATCAAATAGACTAACCTAAAAATATTTCATTCTTTTTATCATTCTGATAACTGACAATTATTACTTTAATAAGATTTGCCAATTATTTCATTCAAAAATTTAGGAAAACACAACATTATATTTGGCGTGATTTGTGACCTATTTATTCAAACTATCAATCAAATATATTTATTCTTAACATCTATATTTAGTAATTAGAAGCTCTGTTTATTAACAAATACAATGGATCCAAAATGAAAAAAAATACTTTACTTTATTCTTTACTCAGCCTCATGTTTATAACCTCATTATTTTGCAATCCTTCAGGTGATAATCAAAATTTTACAACCGAAGGAAAATCCGTAACAGTTTATACAACTGCATCAAACACCAATTTAAGATTAGCATTAACAGGGAACAAAGTTTTTAATAAAGCTGAACAAGCTGTTGAATCTGAAGTTTCAATTTTCGTTAATCCTAAAAAAGAATTCCAAAAATTCTGGGGAATTGGTGGAGCAATAACTGATGCTTCTGCAGAAGTTTTTGCAAAATTATCAGCCGAGAAACAAGAAGAACTCTTAAATGCATATTATAATTCCGAAACCGGAATTGGATACACCTTGGCAAGAGTCAGCATCCACAGTTGCGATTTCAGCAGTGGAAGTTTTACTTATGTTTCTGATAATGATAAGGAATTAAAAACCTTCAGCATTGATCATGACAGAGAATTCAGAATTCCTTTTATAAAAAGAGCCATAGAAAAAGCCGGAGGAAATCTACCTTTATACGCAAGTCCATGGAGTCCTCCAGCATTTATGAAAAGCAATAATAATATGCTTCAAGGAGGAAAATTATTGCCGGAATATTATGAATCATGGGCAATGTATTATACAAAATTTATAAAGGCTTATGAAAAAGCAGAAATTCCAATTTGGGGAATTACAATTCAGAATGAACCAATGGCAACACAGAGATGGGAATCTTGTATTTATACAGCGGAAGAAGAGCGCGATTTTCTGAAAAATTATTTAGGTCCAATAATGGAACGTGAAGGACTTGGAGATAAAAATATTGTTGTTTGGGATCATAACAGAGATTTAATTAATGATAGAGCAAACACAATTTTTGAAGATCCTGAAGCTTCAAAATATGCGTGGGGAATTGGATTTCATTGGTATGAAACTTGGGCCGGCGGTGAACCGATGTTTGATAACTTAAGTAATGTTGCTGAATCTTTTCCATCAAAAAAATTGCTTTTTACTGAAGGATGCGCTGAGAGTTTTCGTGCAGATCATTATCAATACTGGCCAAATGCTGAACGTTATGGAGAATCAATGATTAACGATTTTAATAGAGGAACTGTCGGTTGGACAGATTGGAATATTTTATTAGATGAAACAGGCGGACCTAATCATGTAAGCAATTTATGTTTTGCTCCTGTTCATGCCGACACAAAAACCGGTGAAATTATTTATACTCCTTCTTATTATTATATTGGTCATTTTTCTAAATTTATTAGACCTAATGCAAAAAGAATAAGTACAGCAAGCAGCAGAAGTCACTTACTTAGCACATCATTTATGAATGAAAATGGAAAAATAGTTACTGTTATTATGAATCAAAGTGATTTAGAAATAACTTATAAATTATATATTGGTCAAAATGCAGTAGAGGAAACAATTTTACCGCACTCAATCCAAACACTTGTTTATTAAATTTGCCCATTGAATTATTTTTGTAATAATCACTAAGTCTTTTAATGATTTAGTGATTATTGCTTTTTGATAAACAAAATTTTCTAAGTGAAAAGTTTGGTATTTGTCAAAAAAGAAGATTTTTAGTTAATTGTTTTGACAACATTTATATTTTAATCATGTTATTCAAATGAGTCCAAATATGCAAAATAATAATCTGGAAATTAAAGTAGCGCTTCAAATTAGTAAACCTGTAAATTTAGTTTTTGATGCGATAATTGAGCCGGATAAAATGTCAAATTACTTCATTTCAAAAAGTAGCGGCAAAATGATAGAGGGAAAAGAAGTTGTTTGGAATTTTCCGGAATTTGAAGTTGATTCTCTAATTAAAATCGGTAAAATAGAAGAGAATAAATACATTTCATTTTATTGGAAAATTGACGAAGACGATCTTTTAGTAGAAATAACTCTCAACCAAAAAGAAAACAATTCAACTTTAGTTACAATTACAGAAAAAAGTAAACCATATAATGAAGCCGGTATTAATTGGCTTAAATTAAATACAGAAGGCTGGGCAAATTTTCTTGCTTGCTTAAAAGCATATCTTGAATATGGAATAAATTTACGAAAAGGTGCTTTTGATTTTTTAAAATCTTGAGAACTAATTCGACATTAAATCACTCATAAATCTAAGATTTTTTGAGTTGGAATTTGAAATAACTAATTTAATAATTGCCGTAAGCGGAACAGATAAAATCATTCCGATAATTCCCCAAATATATCCCCAAATTAAAAGCGAAATTAAAATAACAATTGGATTTAGACCAAGCCTATCGCCAAATATTTTTGGCTCTAAAATATTACCGATAACATTTTGAATTATCACTACAACTACCCCAACCAATAAGGCATAACCAAAAGATTCATATTGTACAAGCGCCATAAGTGTCGGCAAAATTACCGCAATTACTGAACCAATATTCGGAATAAAATTTAAAATAAGAGTTAAGAACGCCCATAAAACAAAAAATCTAACATCAAAAAGCCAAAGTGTAAATCCAACAATAATTCCAGTTGAAAGACTAATTAAGAATTTAGTAGCAATATATTTCTGTACTTGTTCAATAATATCTTTAAATGTTTTTTCAACTTTTTCTGCTCTATCATTTTTTATTTTCGCAATATCTTCTTCATCATTTGATAAATCGCCATGCTTACTTTCCTTGTTTATTTTTTTTAAGGAAGCCTTAATGTTTTTCTCAACATATCTTTTTTTGATTACTTCATAAACTTTCGCATGACCGCTGCTAATAAAAATGAAAAAGAAAAGAACAAAAAAAACAGAAGAAAAAATTGAAATTGTAGAACTAAAAAATCCACTTGCAAGCCCACCGTAATCTAACGTTTGCAGAATTTCCGAAATTTTAAAATTGGTAAGCATCGGATCAGAAATACCGAACGAAGAAATAGTTTCGCTAATTATATTATTCAACTTAAGTTCATATTCCGGTAATTGATTTCCAAATTTGCTAAACGCATCTATTAAAATTCTTGATAATCCCCAGACAAGACTTACAACAATTATTATATCAGTCAATATTAACAAGGCTGATGGGAATTTTCTTTTTGCTAGGATCTTATTTAGCGGTTCAAAAATAAAATACAAAAAATATGCTATCACAAATGGAATAAATATATGCTGAAGTTCTTTAAACACTATTGAAATAAGGACTATTCCAATTACACTTATAAAAAAATTCATTATCGGGTCGCCTAAAACTCTTTTCATATTAAAATGATTTATTATTTTTACAAAAGATATTTATAATTATTGATTAACACTATAAATTTTACTTGAATTTCTAAAAAGGGAAAAAATGTATAAAAAAAAGATTCTGATTTTAATTTTTGTCTTCACATTTATTTCATTTGCACAGACTAAGGAACATCCGGAGTGGAGTAAAAATGGGGTGATTTATGAAGTTAATCTTCGACAATATTCTGAAGCCGGAACTTTTAAAGAATTTCAAAAACATCTACCCAGAATAAAATCTTTAGGAGTTGATATTATTTGGTTAATGCCAATTCATCCAATCGGTGAAGTAAATCGGAAAGGAACTTTGGGAAGTTATTATTCTGTGAAAGATTATCTAGATGTCAATCCCGAGCATGGGACCAAAGAAGATTTTAAGGATTTGGTTAAACAAATTCATGCACTAGGTATGTATGTAATAATTGATTGGGTTGCAAATCATACCGCATGGGATAATGAATTAACGAAAACAAATCCGGATTTTTACACAAAAGATTCTACCGGAAATTTTCTTCCGCCGGTTGCCGATTGGCATGATGTAATCGATCTGAATTATGAGAATAAGGAATTATGGTCTTACATGACAAATGCTCTAAAATATTGGGTTGATGAATTTAATATTGACGGTTATAGGTGTGATGTTGCAGGAATGGTTCCAACTGAGTTTTGGACTTTTGCTGTCCCCAAAATTGAAGAAACAAAGCAAGTTTTTATGCTTGCAGAAGAAAATAAACCGGAATTACATTCAGCTTTTAATATGACTTACGCTTGGGATTTTCATCATCTTATGAATGATATTGCCAAAGGTAAAAAGAATGCTGCCGACGTTATTAAATATTTTAAAGATGATAATGAGAAATATCCTTCGGATGCATACAGAATGATTTTTACTTCTAACCATGATGAAAATTCTTGGAATGGAACTGTATTTGAAAGAATGAATGACGCTGCAGAAACAATGCTGGTTCTATCAACAGTTGTTGAAGGAATGCCTCTTGTTTATTCCGGACAAGAAGCCGGAATGGATCAACGCTTGGATTTTTTTGAAAAAGATGTAATTAATTGGAAAGATCATAAATTTTCCAATTTGTACAAATCTTTGTTCAAATTAAAAAATGATAATAAAGCTTTGTGGAATGGAAATTTTGGCGCAAGAATGGAATTTATTGAGAACTCTGATAGTGAAAATGTTTTGACTTTTATTAGAGAAAAAGAACAAGACAAACTTTTTGCAATCTTTAATCTTTCAGATAAAAGCACCAAAATTAATTTGAATGATGAAAAAATTATGGGAAGTTACATTAATCTTTTTACAAAGCAACTTTCTGATATTTCTAAAGAAATTTCGTTTGAATTAAATTCGTGGGAATACATTATTTTATATAAAAATTAATTAAAATGATTTAACAAAAAAAGGCTGCTCGTTATTAGAGACAGCCTTTTTTTAATACATACTTCCTAATTATTTAGTTTCTGTTTCTTCAATCACTTCTTCTTTTTCAACCCATTCACGCAAATCTAAATCATTTTCTAATTCACTTTGAACAAATTCACTCACAATAACTTTATTTTCAGTTAAACGGGATTTGAAAAGTTTTGCAAAATTACTTAATTCTGCTTCAGTTAATTTGCCTTCATCATAATGTTTTAACTGTAAGAAAACTTCCTTGTAATGAACCTTATGATGTTCTTTATATTTTTCTAAAGTAACGCCCCCGCTCAACCAAGCAAAGTTCATTGGATATTCACTTGGTCTAAATATAACAAAGAACCAATGCCATACAATAATTGCTAAAGTTGCCAAAATTGCTTCATAGAAGTGAATTATTTCGCTCACTTTAATTAACCAAGTTGGAGCCCAATCGCCTACAATAGTTGGGAACCATAAAATAAATCCGGTAACACCCATAACAATTGTACCCCAAATCAATGCCCAATATTCAGCTTTTTCCGCATAATCATATTTGTGGTATGTCGGATGTTTTTTCGAAAGTCTCAAATAATACATCAAACTGTCAATAACATCAGTTAAATCTCTAAATCTAGGAAGAAGATTGTAAAGTACATCTCTTCCTCTTGCTGTAAATAATAAATATCCAACATGATAAAAACCGACAGCAAGCATAATAATTGCTGAAATTCTATGCGTCCATTGGCGAACAGTTTCAGTCATTCCAACGTTTAATAATAATTCCGCCCACCAGCTTTCGTGGAATTTCAAGGCAAAACCGGTAATTGCTAAAGTAATAAATGATACTAGAAGGAGCATATGCTGAATCATTTCTCCTTTTGTAAATCGAGGAACTGTGATTTCAGTTTTTTGTCTCTTGTACGATTTTTTAACTTCATAAAAATAAATTAATAAGTTATGTAAAATCATTCCGCCAATAACAACAATTACAAGCCAGAAATATAAATTAGTAACCAAAGCTTCTATATAAGCAGCTTCTTCAGATTGACTAACGTGCGAATAACTTTGCGAAAATGTTGGTGTTGCTTCAGGATGACAAGTTTGGCAAGTCTGAGTAACATTAGCTTCGCTTACTGTTGATTCCGGATGTGATTTAGGTAAAATTTTATGAACTGAATGACAATCAACACAAAGAGCAGATTCTTCAGATCCGCGCATTGCAGCTAAACCATGATAACTATCTTGATATTGCAAAGCTTGTCCGCCATTTTTGCCAAACTTTTCTGCCATTCTTGGATCTTGATGACAGATCATACAAGTTTGTTCTTGTAGCAGTTTTGCAGCAGCTTTATCTTTTACAACATTTATAGAATGAATACTGTGTTCATTATGACAATCATTACAAACCGGCGCCTCCCTAATTCCTTTAACTGCATAAAGCCAGTGAATTGATTGAGTATATTCTTCAGTTTCTTTTTCATGACATTGACCGCAAGTTTCAGGAAGATTAAAACTAGAGATTGTTGATTCCGGTTGAATTCTATTTTTAATATTATGAGTTCCATGACAATTTATGCATGTTGGTGCTTCCTCTGAACCTTCGGTAAGTAACCTTCCGTGAACAGAAGTAGAATATTGTAATCCCGGACTGGTTATTGTCATATTATGCTTTTTCTGGAAATTAGGATCATCATGACAATAACCGCAAGTGTTTACTAAATTTGTATAATAAACCGGACTATTTGGATCTGACACTTTTACAATTTCGTGACTTCCATGGCAATCCCAGCATTTTGCAGCATCTTCCATTCCGGCTAAAATTGAAATTCCATGAATACTTTCTTTATGTTCTTTTGCAATATCAGAGTGACAAACGTAACAATCGGCAACTTTTGTTAAATCCAAATTTGATGGATGATCTTCAAGTTCCGAAGAAATATTTCCATGACAATCTACGCAATTCAAAGTGCTATGAACAGAAGCCTGAACAAGCGGAGGATATTCCTTTTCTGTATGACAATCTTGGCACTGCGAATCACTAACTGGAGGTCTATGATAAGAGCTTGTTAAAACCATGCTGCTATGGCAAGAATTACACATAACTTTTGCCGGATTTTTCATGGTTGAAGGAGAAATTACATCGTGAGTACCGTGGCATGTTTTACAAGTAGGAGCATTTTCCACTTTTAATCTGTGGTGAATATCAGTTTCTACCATTTCTTCATATTCATCGTGACAATCGGCACATGTTACTTTTTTAGCTCCATCTTCCATATGAACTTCATCTTCAACATCACTATGGCAATCTTGACAAGCAATTACTTCATTATGAATAGATTTCTCAGTAAAGTTTTCGTGACAATCCATACAATCAAAATCTTGAGCTGAAATGTTTGTATTCATCAAAAAGAGCAAAAAAGTTAAAATCAGCATTATCATAACTTTTTTAGAATTTAAGGGAAACTTCATTATTCTTCTCCGTAATAATATTTTTTTGGCTATTTTGTACTAAATTCTTGTTTTAGCACAATTTCATCCTATTTCAAAAGGTAAATTACATCAAAAACTGTGCTTAATTTTTTGCTTGGATAAACGGATTAAAAGATGTGTTTTTGCTTAAAAGTGAGACAATAATTTGTCACTGGAATCCCATTCTTACTACTTTTGAGAATCTTAATTACAAATTGGAGTTTTTTATCTGTTGTCTTGGGGGACTAATGACTAATTTTATGTTCTTTTTTAACTACAAATAGGAAACGCTTTATTTCAAATCTTTACAATTACTTATTGAACGTGTCGGAATATTAATCAAATAAAAATCATTTTATATGATAATTTTTCTTTTGAGTTTTGATTTAAAAAATGCTTGCTAAAGTTTTATATCTCAATCCAATTTTTCCATATTTCCGGATCATAACCGACTGTAACTTGGTTTCCATTTCTAACAATGGGAGTTCTAAATAGAAGAGGATCTTCAAGAAGTTCGTTTTCAATATTATGAAGAATGTATTTCAAATTTCTCTTTTTGTACTGCTTTCCTTCTGTATCGATCAAATCTTCAATTTCAAAAACTTTATTAATACTTTCTAGTTCACCTTTACTAATACCTTTTTCCGCTAAATCTCTATAATGAAATTGAATTCCTCTTTCTTTAAAAAATCTTTCAGCTTTTTTTGTATCACTACATTTTTTTGTGCCGAATATTTGAATATTCATCTAACTTCCTTTTTTATATTTTTCACATTAAAAATAATAATATACTTTGAAAATTCTAGTAACTCTATTTTTTGCATTCACATTAAATGCCCAATCGGCAAAATTCGATTCTTTGGTAACAAGTGGAATTGAGCAAATCTATAATTTAAAATTTTCTGCTGCAGAAAAAACATTTAAAGTTGTTAAAGTAGATTTTCCTAAAAATCCTGCTGGAATTTTTTTTGATGCAATGATTGACTGGTGGAAAATAATGATGGATTTTGAAAATGAATCCTACGATGACCAGTTCTACGATAAGCTTGAAGAAGTAATTGATATGTGCGATGAAATTCTCGATAAAAAGCCTAATAATATTGACGCAATATTTTTCAAAGGTGGCGCATTAGGATTTAGAGGAAGATTGAAAGCCGTACGTGAAGACTGGCTGGATGCGGCTTTTGACGGAAAAGATGCGCTTCCTCTTGTTTACAATGCTTATAAAATTGATTCAACCAATATTGATATTCAATTTGGATTGGGAATTTATAATTATTACGCGGATGTAATTCCAAATCAGTATGAATTTATAAAACCTTTAATGTTTTTATTTCCCAAAGGAGATAAAAGCAAAGGAATAAATCAGCTTAAAAACAGTGCAGAAAATGGGAAATATGCAAAGTACGAAGCTCAATATTTTTTAATGACTTTATATTTCAGATATGAAAATGATTCAAAAAAAGCATTGAATTATGCAGAAAAACTTTTTGAAAAATTTCCTGATAATCCGGCATTCGAAAAATATATTGGAAGAATTTTTGTAAAACAGAACAATTACAATGAAGCTGAAAATGTTTTCAGCAGAATGATAGAAAAACATAAACAGAAAAAATTTGGCTACAATGATATAATTTATCGAGAAGCGGTTTATTATTTAGCCTACAATAATTATCAAAAACGGAATGACGAAAAAGCTTTGAAATATTTTAAGGAATGCGAAAAATTCTCAATCAAATTTGATGAAGGAGATTCAGGTTTTCTGGTAAATTCAATTTTATACTCTGCAATGATTTATGATAGACAAGGCAAAAGAGAAATTGCAATAAAAAAATATGAAGAAGTTCTTGATCTGGACGAATTCAGAAATTCTCACGAAAAAGCTGAGAAATTCTTAAAGAAGCCATTTCGCTAAAACGAAGTTGAAATTCCGACTCTGTGCATTGCTCCAATTAATCCCATTGAAGAGAATCCATAATCGAACATATAATCAGAAATTTTTATTCCCAAACCCATATTAAATCCGGCTAAACCAGCACTGGAGCCAACTTTAAGCTCTTTACGTTTTTGGTTATCATAACCTAAACGAAGTCTTAAAGTGTTGCTTAATTTAAACTCTCCGCCAAAAGTAAATTGAGTAAATCTGTCGCCAAATTTCTCATGCTTTTCGTTCAATTTATTTAACGATGCAAAGAATGTTAAAGGTAAGTTTTGAAGAGTTTTAGCAAAACCAAACCTTACATCTAATGGTAAATTTTCAGTTGTGTTTACATAAGAAGTAAGCTGCGAACCCAAATTTAAAATTGAAAATCCAAACGACCATCTTTCTTCAGGAATATGATATTGTAAACCAATATCGGTTGCTAAACCGGTTGAGCTATAATCTGCAATAGAAGAATAAATAAATTTAACATTAACACCATAAAAGAAATTTTCATCTAATTGATTTGCGTAACCCAAAGTTAAAGCTAAATCGCCCGCACCAAACTCACCAAGTTTATTTGCAAATTGATCAGCCTCAATAAAATTACCATAGTTTATATATTGAATTCCTGCAGCAAATCTTCCCCAATCATTAATTTCTTGAGAATAAACTAAACTTGCAGAATTTATATCTTCGAGGTGTTTAAGAAATGAAAAAGAAGCAGGCTTATTCTGAAGAGCTTTAATTCCGGCAGGATTATAAAACATAACATTCGGATCGTCGCCATTAGCAACAAAACTTCCTGCTAAAGCGGCAGCTCTCGGTGAATTATCTAGTCTCAAAAATTCATATATATTTTGAGCTTGATTTGAAGCTGTTAAAAGTATTATAAACACAAACAAAAACTTTTTCATATATCTCTCAATTTGCAAACAATTATTTTAAAGATTAAAAGCAATAATGGCAAGACAATTTACTATGCAAAAGGAACAAAGATTTCAATTTTTGTGTTAAATTTGCTAATGAATAAAATAAAGGAAAAAAGATGAACGCATTAAAAACCGTTTTTTTGATGACTGCAATGATGATGCTTTTCTTGCTGGTTGGTTCTGCTCTCGGCGGTCAACAGGGAATGGTAATTGCATTTGTAATTTCACTTGCTATGAACTTTGGTTCTTATTGGTTTTCGGATAAAATTGTACTAAAAATGTATAAAGCTAAGCAAGTAACAAGAAATGAAGCACCGGCCTTATATGATTTGGTTGAAAATCTTAGTTCCAAAGCTGATTTGCCGATGCCTAAAGTTTATATCATGAATAATCCAACGCCAAATGCATTTGCGACCGGAAGAAACCCACAAAATGGTGCTGTAGCCGTTACAACCGGAATTATGAACTTGCTAAACAAAGAAGAACTTGCCGGAGTAATTGCTCATGAACTCGCTCATATAAAAAACAGAGATATTTTAACAGGAACAATTACCGCTACGTTAGTAGGTACTATAACTTTTATAGCTCGATTGGCAGGCTGGGCTGCAATATTCAGCTCAGGTAGGGATAGAGAAGATGGAAATGGAATCAGCGATTTAATTCTGATGCTTTTAGCTCCAATAATAGCAGTTCTTATTCAATTGGCAATTTCAAGATCAAGGGAATTTGCGGCTGACGCAGGAGGTGCGGCAATTAGCGGAAAACCTTTGGCGCTGGCTTCTGCACTAAACAAGCTTACTATGGGAAACCAACGAGCACCAATGAAAAATGCAGGAACATCTTCGGCTCATATGTTTATTGTAAATCCATTAAGCGGAAAATCTATAATGAAATTATTTTCTACACATCCGCCTATGGAAGAAAGAATTTCTAGACTTCAAGAAATTGAAGACGGAAGGAGAATTTAATTTTACACTTACGGCTCAATTCATATCTTGTTTTGAGCCGGTCTATTCTATAAATTGTTGATTAATTTTTAAATTATAACAAAACCAAAACTCAATTTGAAAAAAATAATTCTCACACTAATATTTTTTATAAGTATAATTTCTGCTCAAGAAAAAACTAATTTTGAAGTTATTCAATCGGGATTAGATTCAGTTGTAAATAATCTTATAAGCAACATAGATGAGAATAAGAGCTATATTTTAAATATTGAATCAGCCGATGAATATTCAGTTTTTGCTTCATCAATAAAAAATTCTTTTGCAGATAAAATAAAAATTGTTGACGAGCAAAATTCAGACAAACTAAATTTCACCATAAATGAAATAAAACTGAATTACAATGATTGTTTTAGAGATGGACTTTTTGGTGATTTTTTTACAGAACGAGTTGTAACTGTAAATTCATCATATAATATAAATAAAATTGAAAAAGCTTTGAGCGGAGAAAATATAGTTACAACTCTAAAAGACACTGTAAAATTGGATGAAATTCAAAAGTTGGAAAACTCTGCATATCGTTTTACAAAATCTGAAAAACCGAAAGAACCATTTCTTTCCGGATTAACGGAACCAATAATTGCAGTTTCAGCGATAGCCGTCAGCATTTATTTATTATTTTCAGTAAGAAGTAATTGAGATACAAATTGGTATTTGTGCCCTCATCTAATTTGTTTATTTTTGAAGTTTAGTTCGAAATCTTAAAGAAGGATATATAGTTTAATGAAAAGATTATTAGGTTTTATTTTATTGTTAGTTTTGATAAACGCTTGTTCTAGTTATTTGGATACAACTTCGTTAACTCCCGAGCAGCATCTTGATTATGCTGTTTCACTTTATAATGATGAAGACTATTTAGAAGCGAAAAAAGAATTTGAATCAATTCTAATTCAATTTCCCGGAAATGCCGTTAATGACGATGCTCGTTATTATTTAGGAATGACATATTTTAAAAGTGATCAGTTTTTATTGGCAGCATACGAATTCAGTAAATTAATAAGCGACATTCCTGCAAGTCCCTTTGTTCCGGATGCTCAGTTTATGCTGGCCGAATCTTATTATGAATTATCTCCGTCTTATCAACTTGATCAAAGATATACTGCAAAAGCGGTTGAAGAATTTCAGGCATTTATTGATTTTTTTCCTTTAAATGCTAAAGTTGATGAAGCAGAAACAAAAATTAATGAGATGAATTATAAGCTTGCGCGTAAGGCTTATCAGCAAGCAGTTATTTACGAAAAAATGGAATATTACACTGCTGCTTTAAAATATTTTCAATCCGTTGTTGATGTTTACCATGATACTGAATTTGCGCCATTAGCAATTGAAAGCAAAGTTGATATTCTTATAATGAAAGAAAGAATTTCTGACGCCGTAAAAGACATTAATCATTTTCTTGCAAATTATCCTGATCATCCCGATGCTGAAAAAATGCAAAAACTTCAACTTGAATTAAACGGTGAAGTTAATGGATGAAGTAAAAATTATTAAGCGCGTTGCAGATTCAAATATTATTATGACTGAACTTGTGCTGCCACATCACACAAATCAATTGGGCAATTTATTAGGCGGACAGTTAATGCACTGGATAGATATTTGTTGTGCGCTTTCTGCTTCTAAACATTCACAAAGAGTTTGTGTTACTGCTTCGGTTGATAGAATTGATTTTCATCATCCAATTAAACTTGGCGATGTTGTAAATTTGGTTGCCTCAGTAAATAGAGCATTTAATACTTCTATGGAAGTTGGGGTTAAAGTTTATTCAGAAAATCATGCTAAAGGAATTAGAGTTCACACAAACACTGCATATTTAACTTTTGTCGGTGTTGATAAAGATGGAAAGCCGGTTCCAACTTTTGAAATTTTACCAGAAACTGATGATGAAAAAAGAAGATTTGATGAAGCACTTAGTAGAAGGAAATCTAGACTTATCTCTCGACAGTCATAATTTTTTATTATTTCTAATTTTCCTTTTTTCATTCAATTTTATTAGCGCTCAAACTAACACGAATTCCTTTCTGAATGTTGATAAAATTGATGTTCAACCTGAATTTAATCGAATTTATGATTTAGATTTTGATAACGACAAGCTTATTGATCTTCTGTTAATCAATAAATCTAATCGTGATTATTCATTAATCAGAAACCTCTTCACTAAAGATCAAAGAATAATTGCTAATAAATTTTGGCTGAATCTCAATTCAATTACAAAGTTTAAAGAAGCAAATAATATTAATTATTATTTGCTGACATCACGCAAGGATAAATCTGTTAGTTTAGTTTTCTTTACAAACTATGGTTCTCTAATTCTGCAAGAACAATTGCTGCTTAAATCTTATCCTTCTAAATCTTTTACAGCCGATTTTGGAAACAGCGGAAGAACTCGCGCCGTAATTTACGGACCTTCATTCAATGGGCTTTCAATTATTTCTGAAAATAAATATAAGCTGTCAGAAAAAATTATTACAGACAAAGAAAGTTACAGCGAAGCTTTTCCTAATGATTTTAATGGTGATCTTTATTTAGATATTGCTGCTCTTAAGAGCAATCAAAATCAAATAGATATTTTTACGAACGATCAAGAAGAAAATTTTTTCTTTGAGAGAGAAATTAATTTCAACGATAAGGAAACTTTCCAACTATTTACTGATTTAGATAACGATAGTTTTACTGACATTGTAACTAGTATTAAAAACGAAATAATAGTCTATTATGGCGACTCAGTTTATTCTTACAGTTCAACAAAAAAATATACTTTTAAAAACTCAATTAAAAAAATTATTGCCGCTGATATTAATTACAACAATGTAAAAGACCTTATTTTTATTGATGATTTAGGGGAAAAAGTATTAATAAGCTTTAGTGATCAACAAGGCAATTTTCAAAAACCAATTTGCGTTTTAAATGGAAAAAATTTCGAAGATATTAGAATAACAAGGAAAGGAATTCTAAACCGACTTCTGGCAGTCGATTCTTCCGGTGAACTTTTTTCAATTAGTTATGTGAAAAATAATGATTTTAATTTTAGCATTTCCCCATCTGATACTATTTCAAATTTATTCTCGTTTGATAATTTGATTGGTTTTATTTCACCAAATGAAAATAAATTTTATCTGATTAAAAACGAGAACAACTTGCTTTATTTTTTTGATTTTAAAATTTCATATCCGTTTAGCAAAGTTCTTGTTTATTCAAACAAAGAAAATTATTTCTTTTATTTCTACGACGAAGTCAAAAAATTAGTTGAGTTTTTTCAGATTGATAAAAATCTAAATCTGACCAACAAAAAAAACTTTTACTCGGAGTATAATATTTCTTCGCTGGTAAAAGAGAGTACACATGAAAACGTAACTGCCTTTTTAATAAATGAATCATCTTTCTTTTTCAATTCAGTAGATGACTTGAAAAATTATAATTCATCTAAAATGAATCAAGAATATTTAGTAACTAGCAAATTAATAAAAGCTGACATATCAATTACGGATACTACTTATATAACATATATCGATTCTAAGAATGGCACGTTGAATTATAACTTATCGAAAAAATATAATTTGTTATACAAAGATATATTCAAAGTTGGTATTGGAAATTTAGAAAATGAAATAACGCTAAATTCATTTAACAGAAATGGAAAGTTTTTTTCAATTGTAACTCTTGATAATTCTCTAGAATACTTAGTGAATTATAATGGCTTAATGAAAAAGTTTAATTCCGATTTTCAATTTAATCCGGAAAAGCTAAAATTAATTACATATAAAAAAAGAGATCGATTTATTTATCTTGATGAAAAAAATAAAGAGCTTTACTGGATAAAAACAAGTCTGGCAAATAGAGAATTTATTTCAAAAAAAATACTAAAAAATATTTATGCAAAAGATTTTGCATTATTTATTTATAATTATATTCCTGTGATAATTTATTTTGATACTGAAACTAAGCTATTAAATTTTAGAAGAATTCCTTTTGATGATTAAAAAAATTTTTACAATCATATTGTTTACAGCAAATTTATTTTCACAAAATTTGGATTCACTTTATAATCAATTACAAATTATAAAAAACGATATCCCAATAAAACATAATCATCTTTCGCATGAAGATAATATCAAATGCGGCTTTGGCACAATTGCAAATATCCGGTCAAATTTTGAATCCTATGATTTATTGAAGCAGAATGAAATAGCTTCAGTTTTATCAAGACCTTCGACTCAAAATTCAATTGTTTCGCCGAATGGATTTTTCAGAATTCACTATGATGAAACCGGTGCAAACGCAATTGGTTATGATATTAATGAATTGGCAGAAGCCTTAGATTCCGCTTATAATTTTGAGGTGATTAAACTAGGTTATCTTGCGCCTCCATCAGATAATGGATTGGGCGGGGATGATTTATATGATGTTTACGTGCAAAATTTAGGTTCGGGAACTTACGGTTATACAGATCCGGAAAATTTGGTTTCCGGGAGCAACAGTTATTACACAAGCTATTTAATGATTGATAATGATTTCGGTTCGGGCTATCCAACTAATGGAATTGATGCGGCAAGAGTTACTGCAGCGCATGAGTTTCATCACGCAATTCAAGTTGGAAATTATTCGTCAAATTTTGATGATCTTTTTTATTTTGAAATTACCTCAACCGCTATGGAAGAATTTGTTTATGACGACATAAATGATTATTACTATTATCTTCCTTCATTCTTTGCTGATCCGGCAAAAAGATTTTATTATGTTCAAGGAAATAATGCCGGCTACAACCGTGCAATTTGGAATATTTTTTTAAGTGACAAATTTGGATTTGATATAATTAAATCCAGCTGGGAAAAGATGAGAAACAACAGAGCCATTGAAGCAATAGCTTCTGCCATTAGTGATAACGGATCATCTTTCAAAACAGTTTTTAAGGAGTTTGCCACATGGATTTGGTTTACCGGAAGTAGAGCCGTTCCATACGAATTTTTTAAAGAAGCAGCATTTTATCCGCAAGTAAAGTCGAAAGCATCCTATCAATTAAGCTCAACCGAAATTTCTTTTAGCGCAGAGCATATTGCAAATGAATTTTTGCTATTTGAAAGCAGTAATTCTAATGATTCACTTTTAGTTATAGTCTCTGAATGTGATATTAATTCCGCAATTAATTCTTCATCTTCAACAACTTCTTATCGACTTAAATTAAGTTCTTCATCTAATTCCGGAGATATAAAAATTGATGATAATAATTTTTATTCTATCTCATTGGAAAGCCCCAGTTTAGGAATGTTTGAAACTGTTTGGATTTTAAACAATAATATTCAGCAAGGTAATAATTCTTTATATGAACTTGAGTTTGCTTACCCGCAGCCATATGTTTATTCAAAATATACTAACTTATTTTTACCGGTTTCAAATGCCAGCAATGGCGATGCGGAATTATATGTTTATAGTTCTGATATGAATTTAGTATTTTCGGAATCGTTAAAAGTTTTTGTAATTGATAAAGCAAAAGTTATTTGGGATGCAAAAGATAATTCAGGCAGCAAGCTTTCAACCGGGATTTATTACTTTGTTACAAATTCAAATGAAAACATCAAAAAAGGGAAAATAGTTATAATTAATGACTAACTATAAATTACAGCTCGATAAAGTTACAATGATCTTTGGAAGACGACTAATTTTCAAAGAAATAAATTTCGAATTTGAGAGTGGAAAAGTTTACGGAATTGCCGGACATAATGGTTCCGGAAAATCTACTTTGGCTAAAATTATTTCCGGAATAATAGCGCCCACAAAGGGGAAAGTGATTCATTCAAATAGTGAAAAGAAAATTATTCCGGAAAAGCTTCATGATTATTTAGGCTTTGTTTCTCCATACCTTATCCTCTATGATGAATTTTCTGCAGAGGAAAATCTAATACATTTTTCAAAAATTAGAGGCGGAAAATTTGATGCGGAAAAAGCTAAAAGCCTTTTAAATCATTTTGGAATTTATGATAGACGAAATGATTTGCTGAAAGGATATTCTTCCGGAATGAAGCAAAGAATGAAATTTGTGTTTGCCATGATGCACAATCCCCGCTTGCTTTTACTGGATGAACCCACTTCAAACCTTGATAATGAAGGGAAAGAAAGTGTTTACCAAATAATTGAAGAACAATCAAAAGAAAATTTAGTAATTGTTGCATCAAATGAAGAGACCGATTTAAGCTACTGTAACGAAGTTTTAGAAGTTGAAATGTTCAAGAATAATAACGGTATTAAATGAAAGCAATTGCACTTTTTCAAAAAGATTGGAAATCAGAATTACGAACCCGCTACGCAATAAATGCTTTGGCAATGTTTATTTTAGTAACAATAAGTGTTATACTTTTTTCAATCGGTAATGAAAAAATATCTGAATATTTAACCGGAGGTTTGCTTTGGGTTGTAATATTTTTTTCTGCAATGTCCGGTTTATCAAGAGCCTTCGTTTCCGAAGAAGAACGTGGAACTACTCTTACTCTTCAACTAATTGCAGCACCCTCAACTGTATTTTCAGGTAAATTGCTTTTTAATGTTTTATTAGTTTTTTTGATGAACATTGTAATAACTTTTCTTTACGAAATTTTATTTGAGTCGTTCATTATAGAAAATTATTCACTTTTTGCTTTGGCATTTGTTTTTGGAAATATCGGAATTGCTGTTTCATCAACTATGATAGCGGCAATAATTTCAAAGGCAAGTTCTAAAGGAACTCTTTATCCAGTGCTTTCATTCCCAATTTTGCTTCCGCTTATTCTTACACTTCTCGAACTAACTAAATTTTCTATGGACGGTAAATCGATTGAAGCGTCGTTTGTTGAGCTTGCCGTGCTTATCTGTTACGATGTTATAATGTTAACTGCCGGTTACATGCTTTTTGATTTTATTTGGAAAGAATAGTTCAATCCTACATATGAGATAACTATGCAAATATTTTTGTGGGTTGGTTTTTTAATTTTTGTAATTTTTCTTCTTGTTTTAGATCTTGGAGTTTTTCACAAAAAAGATCATGTAATTTCTGTTAAAGAAGCTCTTGGCTGGACGTTTTTCTGGATTGTACTTTCTTTGCTTTTCGGCATATTTATTTACTACGCTTATGAAGATCACTTCTTCGGAATTTCCATTGATTCGCATGTAATTAAAAACGGGACAGATGCGTTATTAAAATATTACACCGGTTATATAATTGAGAAATCCTTAAGTCTGGATAATATTTTTGTTATAGCTGTAATATTTTCTTATTTCGGCATTCCGCTTGAATATCAACATAGAGTTTTATTTTATGGAATTTTAGGGGCACTGGTTTTGCGCGCTATTATGATTCTTGCCGGAACTGCATTAATACAAAATTTTTCTTGGATGATTTACGTTTTCGGAGGAATTTTAATTATTACTGCAATAAAAATGCTTTTTTCAAAAGATGAAAGTATTGAACCGGAAAAAAATGCTCTCGTTAAACTGACAAAAAGAATATTTCCGGTAAGCAATAAATTGGACGGGCACAATTTCTTCACAAAAATAGATGGAAAACTTGCTATCACTCCGCTTTTTATAGTTTTAGTTGTAATTGAAAACACAGATGTAATTTTTGCAGTTGATTCGATTCCGGCAATTTTTGCAGTAACAACCGATCCATTTATTGTTTTTACATCAAATGTTTTTGCAATCCTTGGATTGAGATCTCTCTATTTCGCGTTAGCCGCAATGATTAATAAATTCAAGTATTTGAAAATCAGTTTAGTTTTCATTCTTGCTTATGTAGGTGTAAAAATGATGATTTCAAATATTTATCATATTCCGACTTTTGTTTCTCTTCTAGTAATTATTTCGGTTCTTGCAATTGGAATTGGAGCTTCACTTCTTCGGAAGGATAAATAATTCTATAAATAATTGCGCGAAATTATTCTTCATATAATTTGCGCAATTATAAATCATGAAAAATTATCGTAGCATAAATTCTGCTTCGTAATTTAGATATTCTTTCAATCCATTTTGATATCCAAAAAGTAATTTTTTTGTGCTGTTAGCAACATTAATACTTACTTCACAAATTTTTACAGCTTCAGCTTTTGCTCTTTCAATAAATTCATTTTCCGGGAAATAATCATTTATAAGTTCTAAACTTTTTAACTCATGAGCAGAAAGCTTTTCTCCTCTGTATAATAGCTCGGTTACTTTTGATTTGCATAAATACATCGGTAGAAAGAAAGGTAAAGCTCCGCTTGGATGAAGTCGGTATTTGATATGTGAAATAACAAAATTTGTATTTGAAGAAGCAAATCGAAAATCTGCTGCAAGCGAAAGACCAAAGAAAGGAGAAACTATGTCGCCATTTATTCCGATAATTAATATTTTGCGGAACGACATTACTCTTCTGATTATATTTCCCAAAATTGTTATTTCTCGATTGCGAATTTCATTTTTTACAAAGCGAGAAATCTCTTTGGGATTTTCCGGATCAAATTCATCACCAACAATTTCTTTTAGAAAATCAATGTAAGCTTTGTCGGACATTGAATCATTTTCATTCAGCACTAAAACTCCTCTAATTTCATTTGATTTTTCAACATTATCAAACCAAGGAATTATATCAAAATTTCTGGCAAGTGAGGAAATGCTTGTAAATGCGTTTCCCTTAATGGTTAATATTGCTAAACCGTTTTCTATAACGCATCTAAATTCTTCAGAATTAATTTCAATATTGCTCGATTCTTTCATGATCTCCTCCAAAGTTATAAGTTGAAGCCTTCTCAAATGTTTTGAGAAAGCCTCTAAAATTTATTTTTTTAGATCATTTATTTTTTCTATCTTCAAAAATATAGTAGAAAGCCGGTACAACAAATAAAGTAAGAACTGTAGAAACAAGCAAACCGCCAATTGCTACAACTCCAAGCGGCTGGCGCATTTCAACACCAGATGAACCAACACCAATTGCTAAAGGAAGCATTCCCAAAATGATTGCTAAAGTTGACATAATAATTGGTTTCAATTTTGTTGGGCAAGCTGCTATTAATGCGTCTTTTACTTTCATATCCTGGTCTCTTACAAGCTGATTTGTATAATCTAACATAAGTATAGCATTATTTACAACTATTCCAATAAGCATAATTATTGCCATTAAAGAAGTTATTGCAAATGAAATTCCGGTATAATAAAGTGACCCCAAAACTCCTATAATTGCGAGTGGAACCGTTAAAAGAATAAATATCGGTTGTACAAAACTTTCCAAAATTGCTGCTAATAATAAATAAGTTAGCAGCATTGCCAAAATAAATGCGAATGACATATCTGCCACCATTTCTTTCATCATTTCTGCAGTTCCGGCCCATTTGATTTTATATCCGGTTGGGAAATTAATTTCTTGAATTCGGTTTTCAATTTCGTTGGTAATATTGCCCAAGGGAATTCCCGGCGCCGGCGAACCGGTAAATTGAATTGCCACATATTTATCACGATGTAAAATTTTAGAATAACTTTTTGTAAAATTTACATCGGCTAATTGTGAAATTCTATAGATATTTCCATTTCTAGAAGGAATTGATATTTTACCTATTTTTTCCGGGGAATCTACCGATGCATCATTCATAGTTACGGTTATATCGTATTCTTCGCCTTCTTCCAGATATTTTGAAGCTGTAATTCCTTCTAAAGCAGCTCTTACGGTTAATGCTATTTCTTGAACTGTTATACCGCTTTCGCTAAGTTTCTTTCTGTTTGGTACTATCGTAATTTCAGGTTTCCCTTCTCGTGAACTTTGATCAAGATTTATTAATCCGGGAATATCCTCTATCTTAGAAAAGATTTCGTTTTTCAGACTGCTGAGTACTTCTAAATCTTGACCCATCAAAAAGAATTGAATTGGTTCTCCACCTCCACCAAATGATTTGTAATTTATTGTAATCAATCGGGCATTAGGAATTACAGAAAGTTCGTTTACAAAAGAAGAAATATAATAATCGAGTTTGTTTTCACGCTTATCAGCAAGAACCAAATTAACATCCATCCGTGCAACGTTTGTTCCGGTATTTACATCTGTAATTTTACCAAGTTCAGTTACAATATTTGTAATTCCGGGATACGATTTTATTTTATCTTCCATTACTTTTAATACATCACCTGTTTCATGAATATTATATTCTTGTGGAAGTTCAACAGTAATTTGCAATTGCCCGTTATCAGAATGCGGCATCATATCAAATCCAATTTTTGGACCAAAAAACATGACCGACATTATGAACAACACAAAAGAGACAGCAATTATAATTAGACTGAAAAATTTGTTTTTTAACGATTTAGCTAAAATTGTGCGATAAATATTATCCCACATCATATAAAATTCATCAGCTTTTTTAGCTAATTTGTTTACTTTTCCATCTTTCCTAATCATTAATGAAGCTAACATAGGTGTTAATGTAAAAGAGAATAAAAGTGAAAATAAAGTTGAAAAAGCTGCGGCAAGAGCAAGCTCTTTCATAAACATTCCAACCATTGAAGACATATTTGCGATTGGTAGAAATACAACAACGTTCGTTAATGTTGCGGCAATTACAGCAATAGCAACTTCCGAAGTTCCTTTTAAAGCAGAATCTTTTGGTGTGTTTCCCATATCTTTGTGTCTGAAAATATTTTCCAGCACAACAACGGAATTTGATACAAGCACACCAACCGAAACGGAAATTCCCATCAAGGACATTACATTTAAGCTCATATCAAACCATTGAAATAACAAGAATGTAGATATTATAGATGCCGGCATTGAAAGAGCAACAATAATTGTTGATCGGATATTAAATAGAAAAAGAAATAAAATTATTGATGTAAGTATAACTCCAAGTGAAATATTGCTTGTTGTATCTTCAACCGAACTGCGAGTAAAAATTGAGTTATCACTTACAATTTTTAAGTTTACGCCATTTGGCAGAGACGCAAGAATTTCCGGTAATGCTTCGTGAACTGCATCAGAAACATCAACTTCATTTCCATCAGTACTTTTAATAATTGATAAGCGAACTGCATTTGAATCCGACACTCCGGATTCGCTGTCAAAAAATATCGCTCTTCTGCGGATTTCTTTCCCGCTATCTTCAATATTTGCAATTTGGGCAAGTCTTTTATCTCCAAAAGCAGTTGGAATTTCAAGATTTTTTAGCTCATCAATATTTTGAAATTTTCCTCTAACGCGGACTGAATATTCTTTATTGTATAATTTAAAAGTTCCGCTTGGTAAATCAATGTTTTGTGAGGAAAGTAATTCGAGCATTTGTGGCAATGAAATTAAATTTTGATAAACTACTTTATTCTCAAGCTCAACTCGTATTTCTCTTTCTTGACCTCCGGTAATTTTAACATCTGCAACACCTGTAATTTGCGATATTCTATCTTTTAGTCTTGTTGATGCAATTTGATAAAGCTCTCTTGAATCTTTTTCACCGCTTAAAATTAGATCCATAATTGGAGCGGCATTTATGTCAATTTTTTGAATGATTGGCTTTTCGGCATCGGAGGGAAGTTCATTTAAAATTTGATCAACTTTATCTTTTACTTCTTGATTAGCAACATCAACATCTTTTGCAAGATCAAATTCAAGAAGAGTAATTGCTGCCCCATCCATATTGTAAGATTCTATTCTCTTAATCTGGCTAATTGTTGAAACCGCATCTTCTACTTTTTTAGTAATAAGTGTTTCGTTTTCTTTTGGACCGGCGCCGGGATAAACCGTTGTTACTGTCACAAAAGGAATTTCTACTTTTGGCATATTATTAAGATTGAGAGTGTTAAACGCCAATCCGCCAAAAATTATGAAGACCATCAAAATAACAGTAGTAAGTACCGGACGGTCAACAGAAAGTTTTATTAAATTCATGTTGTCTCCCTTACTTAACTACTTTTATTTTTGAACCATCATTTAATTTAACAGCTCCTTCAACTATTAGAGAATCTCCAATTCTTAGTCCATCACTAATTTCATAATCAGTTCCGTTTTCATTTGAGATTTTTACATAATTTTTCTTTGCAAAATTTCCGTTTGCCATATAAACATATTTCTTTCCATTTTCATCATTTACTAGATTACGCGGTAATTGAATTGCGTTATCATTTTCATAAATAATAATTTTTACATCTGCCGTTGTTCCGGCTAGAATTTCCTTTTTATTGTTGTCAAAAATTAAATCGGCATAAAATGATTGTGTTACCGGATTTACACTTAGCGAAAGTTCTAAAACTTTTCCTTCAAAAGTTTTATTGCTTACTGTTGCAGATGCTTTCATTCCTTTTTTAATCATCATTCTTTCAGAATCCGAAAGCCAAATTCTGATCTTCATTTTGTTCAATTTTGCAATTGTAAAGAGCATTGTTTTTTCTTTTACATTATCCCCTTCATGAACCATAATTTCTGTTATTGTTCCATCGTAAGGGGCATCAAGTTTTAACATATCTTTCATTGTTTCATAATTTCTTTTATCAACAGAATATTGCGTTTCAACTCCGTCAAATTGTGCTTGAGCAATTTCCCCTTTTTCATAAAGAGCTTTCATACGTTCATAAGTCTTTTGAGAATTTTCATAAGCAGATTTTGCTTGTTCGTATTGCGAAGCCGGAGAATCTTCAGGGAATTGAATTATTACATCATTTTTCTTTACATAATCACCGGGACGAAAATTGATTTTTTCAATTCTTCCGCCAATCATTGAACCAACAATAGTTTCATTTTCGCCGCTAAATTTGCCGAAATACGTTAAATGTTTCACAAAACGTTCTGTAGAAACTTTTTCTACAGTAACCGGAATTCCTTCTTCTTTTTGTATTTGTTCCATACTTCTGGCTTCTTGTTCATCTTCACCGGAACAACCTGAAAACACAAAAACTGTCAAAAGAAAAACCAATGCGAAATAGAATAAAACCTTCATTCCATGTTTCATAATTTTTACCTTATTTTTAATATTATTTTTCTAATTTTCTAAATAGTCTGATACAAAATCGAAATAATCATTATTTACATTCCCTAAAAGATTATCCAATAAAGCTTTTGCAACAAGATAATCATGAACTGCATTTGTATAATTTGTTCTTGATTCACTCAAAGAAACGTCAGCATCTTTAACTTCAAGTTCACTTCCCAATCCTTCTTTGTATCTATCTTGAGCAATTTTATAAGCTCTTTCAGCCAAAGAAATATTTCTTTTCATAGCTTCAATTTGTTTTTTTATTTTATTTAGATTATTAAGATTAGACTTCACTTGCATTTCAGTTGCATCCGTTAAAATATTAATCTGCTCCAAAGTCTGTTTTGAAACAATAATATCTTGTTCAACTTTATTTTTTGTTCTTCCGCCTTGAAATAGATTAATTGTAAAATTTAATCCAACTGTGGTTGATGAATAATTTTGAAAATCCCAACTATCACTGGCACCCGAATAAGTGTAATTTCCAAATGCAGAAATTGTTGGCCAATAATCACTTCTGCCAATTGTTACATATTCTTCATCAAGTTGATTTTTAATTTTTAGAGCGCGCAATGAAAAATTTGAAGTCTTGGCTTCAGTAATTAATTCAGATTCTGCCGGAAGCTGTTCTTCATTATAAATCATTTCTCCAATGACTACAATTTCTTCTGACTGCGGAATATTCAGCAAAATTTTCAATCCGTTTTCTGCATCAATAATTGCATTTTCTAATTGTACAAGCTGAGGTTTAATATTTTCCACTTGAACTTCAACCTGCATTTCTGCAAACTCAGAAACCAAACCTTGCTTTTGCATTGCTTTAATATTACTAAGATGTTCATTTGCGTTTTGAAATCTGGCTTTTGCTATTCTGTATAAATCTCTTGTCAATAAAACTCCATAAAACGCTTTTTTAATATCTAAAACTGTATTTGCAATTGTGCTTTTCAAGTTTTCAGATGAATAATTACGATAAATTTGTGATGCACCAATTCCGGTAAACACTGCTGAATTAAATAAAATTTGCGTTAACTGAGCTTGTGTTTGAAAATTATTGGCTTGTGAGAAAGTCTGCAATTTAAAATCCAACGGTAAAAACTTATTTTCATCACGCGGAATAATTGCTTCATCAAACAACACACTATAAGTTGAATTATTAAGCATTGCTCCAAAATCCGGGAATAATGTTTTTGGTTTTTGAATAAAATGCGTAAAACCGCCTGAAATATCTAAAGAAGGCAAAGCATAACCAAAAGCTTCAGAAACAGCAGCATCAGCTTTATCAACTTCCATTTTAGCAATTTCAATTTGTCTATTGTTTTTAATTGCCAGAATAATGGCTTCATTTAAATCAATCGTTGTTTTTTGCGCAAATAATGGACTAATACTTAGCAAAACTCCGATTACAATCAAGATTTTTTTCATAATTTGATCACACTCCAGTCTTATATTTTTACTTTAATTCCATCAATTAAATAATTTATAAGTCTCTTTATCAGAAGAATTATGTCATTAAAATTTATCTCATGTACGAACTCAACTTCCGAATCTGCATAATGACTTCTAAAAATTGCATGAACAAGATTAGAAATGTCTCTCGCAAGAAGTTTGGAATTGTGCTGAATGAATAATCCTTCTTCAACACCTTCACTTAAAAGTGACTCGATTAAATTGCATTCATTCTCTTTGAAATCTTGGAATTCAGTTTTAATCACTTTGGTAAGTTCGATGTATGCGCTAAGTTTAATTGTATATTTTAATGTTCTTTGCCAAATAAATTCGGAAAGAGTTGAAATAATTTGAATGATTTTTTTATCGCTTGGTAAATCAGTAGCAGTAATTTTATTTAGAATTTCAAGATGTTCTGAAATTTCATCCTCAATTAATTCACGGAAAAGTGCCTCCTTACTATCATAGTAGTAATAAAGAGAGTTTTTTTTCATTCCGAGCATACTTGCAATATCTTCCAAAGTTGTTTTCGAATAGCCATAAGCTGTGAAAGATTTAATACCGGCAGCTTTTATTTCATTCTTCTTTTTATCAAATTTATCTTTTTTCATTTTTTCGACACTTTTATATTAAAGTTCGAAAAGTAGAATAATCGACAATCTTTGTCAAGTTGAAAATCAAAATAGATTCTTAACATATAGCTTCTTAGCAGATATATGCCTATTCTCAATAAATGATTTTCCTTATTTTTAATAGATTTTATTGGTCTTTATATTACCTTGATATTAGACTAGTGACGGCATTATTTTAGCAGTTGATATTTATATCGAAAGCAACTCTTGTAAACTTTTTTGAAAAAGGTCGTGTAATTTAGACCAAATATTGGGGAGAATATGAAAAAGTTATTTTCATTAATACTTTTAGGATTATTTATAATTTCATGCCGGCAATCTACAGAACCAATAACCGAAGACAATAATTTGCCCGAAGTTCCGGATTCTGCCGAAGTAACTTTTAATTCTGAAGGCTGGGCTGAAATTAGAAGTCTTCCCAATAATTTAATTTACAATAATATTAGACTTGTTGAGGCAGCAAGCAAAAATGTTGCTTGGGTTTCTGATTGGGATATTGGCACAATATATAAAACAGAAAACGGCGGGAAATCTTGGATTACAATAAATCCACCAATTTCAGGGAAAATGTTTTATATGGAATCTTTAGATTCTCTTAATATTTGGATTGGAACGCAGGTTGGTGAAATCTTAAAATCCAATGATGGCGGTTATAATTGGACCAAGCAGCATGATTCATATTTTATAAATTATATAGAATTTTTTGATGATCAGAATGGTGTTGCCATGGGTGATTCTCCAATTTCCAACTCAGAACCAATTGAAATTATTCACACAACAGACGGCGGAAATACTTGGACAAATAAAAATAATCTGCTTTTTGGGTTTACTACAAATATGGCGGTTTCTTTCGCAGATCCAAACAATGGATTTATGCGACTTACAGAATCATCCGGAATACTTCTGAAAACAACCGACGGCGGTTCATCATGGTCGCAATTATCACCTCCAGTAACGGGTTCAAATATTTATACACTAGTAACACTTTCAAGTGATATTGCTTTAATTTCATTTGGAACTTCCGCAATAACAAAAGACGGAGGAGCAACTTGGGAACAGCAAGATTTGCCTACTTTTCCAACAAATTTTTCTAAAGTCAGAAATGAGCCCAATTATTTGTTTACAATTGCCGGAACTGTTCATCGTTCTTCAAATAGCGGACAAAATTGGGAAGCATTGAATACAGGAATTTCGACTATTTGGCAGTCAGTTTCAACTCCAAAGAAAAATGTAGTTTGGTTATCGGGTAAATTTGGAAAAATTACATACAAAGTACTTTAAAATTAAAAACCCGGTAAATTGGAATTTCCGGGTTTTTCTTCTGAGATAATTTAACTAATACTAAACATGCAAGTAAGTTTGACCAATTTCATCAAGACCAATTTTTAATCCATAATTAGATGCAGATTTATTCATCCATTCAATTGGTTCATTAAATGGCTCGCTTCCTTGTTTAAATGTTTTACAGTGCATCGGAATAAAAACTTTTGCTCCAATTTCTGAAGTCATTCTTAAAGCTTCTTCCGGATTGCAATGAGCTTGTTTCCAAGGATTGTATGCGCCGATTGGCATTAGAGCGACATCAATTGCCTCTTCCTTTAACGGCTTTAATAATTCTGTATCTGAAGTGTCACCGCCAAATAAAATCTTTTTTCCATTGTAATCAATCACATATGAATTGTAACTTCTTCCGTCTTCAAAATATCCGCGCGATCTGTCTTTTTCCCAAGGAACTCGCCAGCCAAAATGTTTAACTTCATTGGCTTTTATTCTTACGTTTGAAACTGTTGATTCATCTTCCCAATCAAGCACGGTAATATTTTTCCAAGGTAAATCTTCAATTACATCCTTTGTGAAATATGCAACCACAACTTCAATTTCATTTAGATAAAGATTTGTAATGTCTCGTAAAGTTGGATAATCCGTATGATCCATATGCGCATGCGAAAGTAAAATTATATCCGGCTTTGGAAGTTCTTCTATTGAAAGTGCAGGAGGCGTTAATCTGGAAGGACCAATGCTTGAGCCCATAAAATAAAGACCAACTCTGTCATGCAAAACGGGATCTGTTAAAATCCATTTATCATAAAATTTAATTAGCATGGTTGAATGCCCCAACCAGGCAATTCTAATTGAATTGTCATCCCATTCAGAAATATTAGGTTTATAATTTAATGCGGAAGGAGTCGATGTTTCTGCATAAAGCTTTGCAAGAACACCCGGAAAAAGGGAAAGAGCAAAACCTCCGGCAAACAATTTTTTTAGAAATTTTCTTCTGTTTTGTTTCATAGTTTTAAAGAACAAAGATAATGTGTCAAGAATTCAAAATGAAGTGAAGAAATTTTTCCACAGCACAATTAAGTCTTCTAAGTCTTCTTTTTTTTTATAATTTTACATTAAAAATATTAATCTGATTTTTAAACTCATTCTAAACTTTGCTTAAAAACTATTTAGAGAGAAAAATTGTATAAAATACTTCCTTTACTTTGGTTAATAACTTTCAGCTTATTTGCGCAAACCGATTCAACCGAGACTATTATTTTTAAAAAAGTTTTATTGAAAGATGGGGAATTCTTTGAAGGTTATATTGTCAATCAAGATTCTCAAAATGTTTTTTTAAAAAGAATAGACAGTGTAGTTATTAAAATACCTCAACGACTTGTAAAAAGAATTTCTGAAACTGAAGGAATTTTAATTGATTCAACTTTCTTTAAAAAAGATAGAAATGAAAGCAGATTATTTTTTGCGCAAACAGGAAAAAGTTTGCGAGGGGGAGAAGTAATTTTTAATATTTCTGAAATCTTTTTCCCTTTTATAAATGTTGGCGTAACAGATTTTGCGTCAATAAGTGGCGGCATTTCTCTTTTCCCAACATTTGGAGATCAGTTCTTTTATATTGCTCCAAAAATAAAATTTCTTGATATCGACAAGTATTCTTTATCGGCAAATTTATTATACATGAATAATTTCAGAAATAATAAAAGTGGATTTGGTCTTGGATATACAAGCTTTACTGCAACTTATCCAAAAGCAGCTCTTACATTTGGTTTAGGATTCTCATACAACAATGAAGACATTTCAGAACGGCCCTTTGTATTAATTGGATTTGCATTTAAGACCGGTACAAGTTCAAAAATAATTTCAGAAAACTGGATTATTCAAGGTGAATTACCAAACCTTTTTTCAATTGGATTTAGAACATATAGTTCAAACTTGGCTTGGGATTTTGGGTTTATCATTCCCGCAAGCGAACATGGTGGTGTTTTCATTCCTTGGTTAGGAATTGCTTACAGCTTTGGTTATAATAAATAACCTACAAATGAAAATACATTTTATAAGTTGCGCGCAGATTAAATCCGGCTTCAGGAAGAATTACTTTTATTCTAGACAAATGATTTCTGTATTCAGTGTTTAAAATATTATCCAAGTTTATTGAGATATTGTGGATTAAACTTCCGCTGTAAATTGAATATTGACCATAAGCATTAAATATTATGTAGCCGGCTGTTGGTTCTTCAAAAGCATCAACATAATTTTGATTAGAAGTCATTTCACTATTTGCACCAAATGAAAATGTATCATTGGTATAGCTCAATCCAATTATTCCTTTGAGTGGAGGAATTTGCGGCAATGATCCACCGGATTTAAATTCTCCTCTTGTAAAACTTACAGATGTACTTAATTTTATTTCATCAGTTATATTCCAATCAATTTGATTTTCAATTCCGTACATCAAAGCACCAACACCGTATGTTTTGTAAATTGGCAAAAATGTAGCGAAGTTTTTTTCACCGGTATTTCTAGGAATAATGTAATATGATAAATCGTTTCTAAAAACATTCAGATTGAAATAGAGATCTTTAAATTTGTGGTAAATAAAAATTTCTGAACCAAATCCTCTTTCATCTTCTAATTCAGGATTTCCAACTTCGTAAGAATAAGCTGCCAAATGGGGTCCTTCAGAAAACAGCTCTTCAATTGTAGGAACTCGTGATGAACGATTAATATTAAATCCGATATAAACAATGTTTGAAAGCTCATACAAAGTGGAAAAAGATAAAGAATAAGTGTTAAAAATTTTCTCTCGAATATATCCAATTTTTGCATCCGGCTTTTCTTTATTTGGAGTGATTCTATCATAATTATATCTCGCTCCAAATTCAAAACTAAATTTATTGTAAGAAAAACTTTCAAAAATATACGCTGCTAAATTGAAAGATTTACTTTGCGGAGTAAACACAAATCCGCCTACTGTAAAATCTCTTACTTCAAAACTTAATCCGTAAGTGCCGCTGTTGAAAAACAAAATTTCGTTATGATTAAAATTCGTGTATCCAAAATAATTTTGAATTTTAAATTCAGATCCAATTCTTCCGCTTGCTTCAAATTCTTTATGGCGATATGTACTTTGACTTAAATGGAATTCAATATTATCAATAACTTCATAATCCAAATCAATTTTCCCCTTAATATTATTTTGGATTCTATACATTTCAATATCAACGCCATTAGGATGAGCACCAATAAATCCGCCGGGAACACCATATTTTAGATCAAAATTTCTAAATGAATATCCTAAAAATCCAAAATCCGGAATTATTGAAGCACCAATTCCATAATTCAAATTTTCAGAAAAAGAATTTTTCAGAACTCCTTTTGGAGAGTTCAAATCACTTGTTTTTCGCTTGCTTAAATCTCCTTTAATTGCAAAATCGCCAATTGGAACCTCAGTTGTGATAGAACCTAAAAATCCTTTGTTAGCAGTTTCGCCATAAATTCCTGCTGTTCCAAATATTTCGTTATGAAGTACTTCAGGAATTTCATTCCGGATAATATTTACAACTCCGCCAATTGTAGTAGGTGATTTAAGAAGCACTTTAGGTCCACGTAAAACTTCAATTCGAGAAACAGAAAATGGTTCAATAGAAACTGCATGATCCGGAGAAGTTGAAGAAAGATCTGTTGTTTTATTTCCATCTTCCGAAACGTGAACTCTATCCCCGCCAAGCCCTCTTATTACGGGTCTAGCCGGAGCAGGCCCCATTGATCTTATAGCTAAACCGGTTTCATTTTTTAAAGTTGCAGCTAATGTTTGTCCCAAATCTTTTTCTAATTCTTTTCCCTTTAAAACATTTGTCACTTCATAAAGATCATCAAATTTTGATTGAGGTGTTTGCCCCGTTATAATTACCGGAGAAATTTCAATTGTTTTGGGAATCAAATAAATGATGATTTTTTTTTGATCGGTAGAATTGTATTTGACCTTTGTTAAATATTCTTGATAAGCCACGTGAGTGACCTTAAGAGAATGTTCACTATGATCAATTGAGGTAAATTTAAATTCGCCATTCAGATTGGTAGTAGTAAAAATATTGTCATCAATAAGAGAAACTTCAGCAGAAAAAACCGGTTTATTTGTTTCTGAATCTATTACAATCCCTTGAAGTATTTCATCTTTAGTTTGCAATCCAAACAGGTCGATTATAAAGAAAAATGATAGAATGAATATGTATTTATTTTTCATGATTGTACTATAAAATAAAAATGCAAATTTTTGCAGAAGCATCAAAGAAATGCTTCTGCATGAAAATTAATTTATAATTATTGAAATGTTTGCAAAGGTTTTTTCAACAGAACCATTATGAAGCAAAGCAATTGCAAGTTGAGTTGTCCCAGCTGATTTTCCTTCAATTTTAAATGCGTATGGTTCGGCAGAATCTTGTCCGGTTATAGAAGCAATATTTGCATCACTAATTGTTAGTTGTATTCCATGCTCGGGAGCCGGGGGCTGAAATTCAATGTTGTCCTCATCAAAAAATTTCACAACTAGATGATCGGTAGTTGTCCCATTTAAAAGAGAAATATTTCCAACAACAGATGCATCTGAATTAACTTTTGCAACTTGGTTTCCGCTCTCTTCGTCAAAAATTATTAAACCGACCGGTTCACCATAAGCACCATCAACATGTTCAATTTTAACCGGAATTTTTCCGGATCTAAAATCAGAATGCCCTTCATGCATTATAAAAAATTCAATATGGGATTCACCTTCTTTTAATCCTTTCACATGAAATTCAAATCCCCCTTCTTCGCCGGGATGCTGCCAAATTTCGAAAATTGAAGGATCATCAATTTCCCAAGCCAGTGCCGGATTTGAAGGTGGAGCAATCTCATTTTCATTTTCATCAAAAAATGTTATATCAAGAGCATCGCCAATTGCTCCTTCCGGACCCGTTAAAGTATCAGTTGTTACTCCGCGCAATATTGAAGCTACTTCAATTCCCGATGTTCTAAACATCATGCCAATGGCTTCAAAATGGTCTTCTTGGGATGTTACCGGATCATCATTTTTGTCGCATGCAGTAAATGATATTAAAGTAAATATTAATAAGGCAAAAACTAAAAATCTTTTTTTTAGAATAGACATACAAATTCCTCCAATTTAGAATTAATTCGAAAATATTATTTTTTCTGATTTACGAATTAATAACGGGAGGCGCTCTAAGATTGCTTGAAAGGTAGGTATTACTAAGTAAGTGTAATTTATTAGACTCTAACTTTGTAGTTACTTCACATAAGTGTTCATCAAAGATAAATGATTGTTTTACTAAAGATTGATAGCCCGTAAAATGAAATATTGTACATTTTGAGGGATCATGAACATTTTTGCTTGTCCCCTCATTTTGACCGGTCAAAGAAATTTCTGTGTTATAATTTATTGCAGTATTATGATAATGCAGTGAAGTAACGGCAACTAAAAATAAATACGAAAACAACACCAATGCAGATGTTATTTTTCTAAAATTTATATGGTGTAAATTTTTACTCAAATTGAAAAAATATTTCCATTTTATAAATACTTGTAACAGCAATATATAACTAAAAATTCAATTTGTTGAGTGATAAAATGAGATCATGTATCAAATTTCATCACTTAAATTAGAATTAATTATAATTTTTTGGGCAGAATTTGTCAGTTCCGGTACTAATTCATTATTAAATTTTACAGTCTTAGTTTGAGGAAATGATAATCCATGAACAAACTTAAAATCACTAAAATATATTTCAAGGTTTCCATAAAAACTATTTGGTCCACGTCCCCTATAAGAAATGCTAACTACTTTCTCATTTTTTAGATCTAAAAAAATCTTATTTAACGATCCATTAAAATGAATGTAAAGTAATGCATTTTTGTTCGAATCTAATTCTGCATTGATTCCGGCAAAAGCAAGAAAACCAGCTTCATCTCTGGCTTTTAGCAAATAGAATAAATCATGTGATTTATTTCGATAGAATTCTTTAAGCTGAGATTCATACATTTTTCTTTCTGATCCATTCGTAATAATTACCCCCTCATTCTTATTAACTTTATTTCCCCATGAATAATTATCCCAAGTATAAAGTTCTAAAAAGCTATAAGGATATTGGTAAATCTGAGTTTCTGTTTGATGAACATTTTCGCCTTTATACTCAACATCCTTTTCATAAATAATTTTGTAATTAGAAAGGCTGCAAAGATTTTCTTCGCCTCCTACAAACTGAATTAATTTATCAAGCAGATATTTTCCTTTCTCAGACTGGTCAAAAGATAACCTTGGAAGAGGATCATCCCTTTCAATAAGCTTATCAGAGTTTCCTAAAAATGTGCTTTTACATTGTTGAGAAGCAAATATGTAGAGTTTGTTATCATGAATTGCAAAAATTTCCGGATTCCCCAAACCACTTAAAGAACCCATTCTGCCGCAGCCTCCACCAAATTGAATCTCATATTTTGATAAATTATTTTCAAACTCTTTTAAGTTCACTTCAGTGGAAAATAAGTATAAAAAACCTTCATGTTCTCTCTGGAACTGAAGAGTTCCTTGTGTTTCTATTTTGCTAATTAAATTAACAGCATCATATTTTAGTGTATCATTTATTTGACCTAGCAAAATTATATTTGCAAGTAATAGCATGAACAATATTTTTCTCATTTAATTTTTCCCATACTTTAACTCTGATAACTCAATCATAATTTTCTCATGAATTTTTGAAATATTGCTTGAGCTGCCACTATAATTATTAGCGATAAAGGAAAAAGCAATCATTCTTCCATTTTTATCTTTTATATAGCCCGAATGCGAACGGACTCCGCCAATAAATCCAGATTTAATTCTTCCATTTTTTTCTAAGGAAGTTCCGGTTCCATAATTTCCAAATGCCGCAATATCATCTTTGTCGCCTGTAATACCAAGTGAATTATAAAATGCATCAAAAGATTTTGACTTGTACATGTATTCTAAAAATTCCACAAATGTTCTAGCCGTAATTGCATTAGATCTACTTAAGCCACTTCCGTCAAATAAATTCAGTCCTTTTGTAGATATTTTATTTTTTTCTAGAAATTCATTTATAGTTTTAATTCCTGCTTGAGTACTGCCTTCTTTATTTTTAATAAATCCAATTTCTCTTAAAAGCATTTCCGTATAGAAATTAAAACTTTTCTTATTAATTATATAAACGATATTCTCCAATGCAGGCGAGGCTTTTTCAAATATCATATTTTTTAAAAAATATTCTTTTTCAATATTTAATATTTTTGATTCACCTTCAATTTCAATTCCATTTTCTTTTAATGTTTTTGCAAGAAACTGAGCTGTAAATAAAGGAGGATTTGGAATTGATCCCTTTATAGAAAACTCATTTACTCCTGCCGGAACAGTTCCTCTTAGAATTGCATTAAATTGATTTGGTGCATTAAAAATATATCCATTATCACCGGAACCTTTTGCTCCGGTTTTTACAAGATTAGTAAATGTTAAATTTTGAATTTCTGGATCAGTCCTCAAAACTTTAGTTTCGTCACCTTTATTCTTGCCCGGCTTAAAGTAAAGTTCATAAAGATTATCATTCAGAGATAACGCTGTATTGCTTGTTCCATAGTAGTTACCTATATCAACCCAATACCAATTATTTGGAATTGGATTTTCTTCGTATCTAAAATTATCCGCAAAAATATTTCCTTCAATTTTTTTAATACCAAGAATTAAAAATGATTTTGCAATTTCTCTTGATAATTCTTCTAAACCTAATGCACCATTTACTCTTGATGAACCAAGAGTTGGATCACCGCCACCGACAAAGTAAATATTACCGAGTAAAACTCCGTTCTTAATTTCTCCATCATAAAATATTCTTGAAAAATAGTTGTAGTCTTTTCCTAATAATTCTAAACCAACACCGCTCGTTATAATTTTCAATCCTGAGGCGGGTGCCAAAGCTTTATTGCTATTTAATTCAATTATTGAACTACTGGCATCCACATACTTTGCATAAATTCCCCAAACGGCATTTTCTAAATTTTCTGATCGGGAATAATTCAGAATTTTATTTTGAAGTTCTTTATTAGTTTGTGAACAAACAATGGATGTGAAAATGATAAATGCCAAAAAAATATTTTTCATAACAATTCTTAATTATTTTTAGAATAAACAAATTTATTAAATTGGAAAACAAAACAAATCATTTTAAGGAAAACTAATGTTAAAATTACCTCATACTAATCTTAATTCATCAAAAATTATTTATGGCTGTATGAATATTGCAAATTCTTGGGATGATTCTCCAATAACTTCCGAAGCAATTAGCAACACAATTGAATTAGTAAAAACCGCAACAGAAAATAAAATTAATTTTTTCGATCATGCAGATATTTATTGTCGTGGAAAATCAGAAGAAGTTTTTTCTCATGTTTGGAGTGAGCTTGGAATAAATAGAAAAGATGTAATACTTCAATCAAAATGTGGAATCCGTTTCGCAGACAGTAATTCACCGCAAAGATTTGATTTTAGTTATGATCATATTATGTATTCAGTTGAACAGAGTTTGAGCCGTTTGAAAACTGACTACTTAGATATTCTACTTCTTCATCGCCCCGATCCGCTTGTTGATCCGGTTGAAGTAGCTAAAGCTTTTAATCAACTTAAAGAAAATGGTACTGTTAAATTTTTTGGCGTTAGCAATCATACAAGATATGGTATTGAATTATTGCAAAAATTCTTAAGTATGCCATTAGTTATTAATCAGCTCGAATTTAATATTGTTCATAATTATTTAATAAATGAGGCAATAACTTTTAATAATGATCAAGCACAAAGTATTCATGGTTATGGAACTTTAGAATATTGCAGACTGCAAGATATAACCGTTCAAGCTTGGTCGCCATTGGGCAAAGGCGCATATTTAAATCCGGATAAATTTCAGGATGGAATTTCGAAAAATGTTTTTGAAGAAATCAATAAAATTGCAACCGAGAAGAATGTTTCTCCAGAAGCCATAGCTATAGCATGGATACTAAGACATCCGGCTAAAATGCAGACTGTAGTTGGCACTACAAATGTTGAACGACTTAAAAAGATTTGTCAAGCAGACGATGTAAATTTAACTCGTGATGAATGGTTTAAAATATTTATTGCAGGACGTGGAAATAAATTGCCATAAAAACAAAACCTCCAAAGCTTCAGAAGCTTTGGAGGTTTTTTGTGTTACTAAACAACAATTAATTACTTTACTTCAAATCTTGCATCTTCAATATTAGTATTAAATTCAGCTGACAATAAAGACAATTCGTTGGTCATTGGTCCTACGTTCTGAACCAATTTTTGTGCAACTTTAACTCCATCAAAATCTTTGTAATCACTCATCATAATTGTTTGAGTAAATGCACCTTGCGGAGTTTTTAATGTTGATTCCTGCTGAGCCAGTAAACCACTTTCAACATCATAATAATTAATTGTTTTATCCCCGTTTGGCATTGTTAATTCTACCTTATAAGCATCTTTCCCGGAAACTTTTTCAACACCTTTAAGTTCAGCAGTAATTCCATTTTTCGAGAAATCTAGAAATGGAAAAAACAATGACTGGTTTTTCAAAGTCTCCAAAGCTTCTCCCACTAATGGGTTTGACTGACCATTAACAACAACCGCCCCTTTTTCACCATCATACAAAGTAACTTGTTTGAAAACTGACGCATCAACTTCTTGGTAAAGTTTATTTGGCGCTTTTTGAATTGATGTTAAGGTTATATCCATACCTTGTGCTTTGCCTTTATAAACTATCTTTTGATCATTTATGGAGACTAATTTTTCTCTTCCACCCATCGCAGAAATAAGTCCATCTATAACAGTTTCAACAGTAACTCCTTCGGGAAGATTTTTAACATTTGGATCATATTCATTTCCATACATATCATAATAACCAATTTTTCCGCTTAGACTAAATTTTTTCAAATTATCTGCTACTTCTTCGGCTTTGCCAACTATAACAACATATGCATTGTCCGGCATTAAATATTTCTTTGCAACATTCTGAATATCTTCTTTTGTAACTTCATTTATTTTTTGAAGATACGTTTTATAATAATCTTCAGACAAATTTTCCATTTGAACATTTAATGCAAACTCAGCAATAGTCTGAGGACTTTCTAAACTTCTTGCAAAACTTCCTATTAAAAATTTCTTTGCTGATTCTAATTCGGCGTCAGTTACTTTTTCATTTCTCATACTTTTTAGTTCACCAAGCATTTCAGTTACTACACTATCGGTAACAGAATTTCTCGCTTCTGTGCTGGCAATAAAGTTCCCGACAATTTTATCCGGACCAATTGAAGCTCTTGCTCCGTAAGTCCATCCTTTAGCTTCTCTCAAATTTTGGTTAATTCTAGATGAAAAATATCCGCCAAGTATCATGCTCATTACTCTTACTTTTATTGCATCTTCGCTAGATAATTTAAGATTGAGTGGATAAGCAACATTAATAACGGATTGAACCGCGTTTGGTCTATCCACTAAAGCTACTTTAGTAACCAATGGCGCTTCAACTTTTGGAGCAGTGTAAGTAGGAACTTCTCCTTTTTTCCAACTTCCAAAATATTTTTGAACTAAATCTTTTGCGTCATCAACAGTTATATCGCCAACAACCGCCATATAAGAAACATTTGGTTTGAAATATGTATCATAATAATTCTTGCACATTTCTAGAGAAATATTATTTACTGTTTCTTCTGTTGTCTGCTCTCCGTAAGGATGATCAGTTCCATAAGACAATGCTCTTCTAACATTTCCGGCAATTGCATTCGGATCGTCTTTTTCTGCTTGCAAACCTGAGAGAGTTTGTTTCTTAAGTTTTTCTAATTCTTCTTCTTTGAAGTCTGCATTTAAAACAACATCCGACATTATAGTTAAAAGCTCGTCAACATGTTTCGTTAATGAAGAACCGGTTACTGTTGAAGAAGTTGTAAATAGATTTGCCCCAATAAAATCAACCAGTTCATCAATTTGATCTTTTGTTTTGGTTGTAGTTCCGGTTCTTAAAAGATTTCCGGTCATTTGAACATAACCTGAATTTTCACCTTCCAAAATTGGATCACGATCAATAACCAATCTGAATGTAACTCTTGGAAGTTTATTGTTTTCCACAACATAAACTTTGAGACCATTTTCTAATTGGAAAGATTCAAAATCACCTAATTGAATTTCCGGCGCCGGTCCCGGTTCCGGCATTTTACTTCTATCAACTTGAGCAATAATGCTTGTAGAAAACATCATTAATGTTAGCAACAAAACTTTAATTCTCATCTTAACTCCTTTATAAATTTTCAAACTTTTAGTTTAGCTTTGTTTTTGTGATTTAGGTAAATAATAAAGCACAACTCTGTTATTTTCATTTAAATACTTTTGAGCAACTCTTTGAATATCTTCACGAGTAACTTTCATATACCTTTCAAGTTCAGTGTTTACAAGGTTCGCATCGCCAAAGTAAACATGATAATTTGCTAAACTTTCTGCAATTCCATTTACTGTTGAATTTGAACTTACAAAATCATCTTCAATCTGATTTTTTATTTTTTGGAATTCACTTTCTGAAATTAGTTCATTTCTTACTTTGTTAAATTCTTCCTGCATTGCGCTTTCTAAATCACTTGGATCAACACCGGCATTTGTAATTCCAAAAGCTAAAAACAAACCCGGATCCTCCAATGCCAATGGGAAAGAACCGACTTGAAGCCCTTTCTGCTGTTTATCAACAATCTCTTTATACATTCTTGAACTTTGTCCGCTTGAAAGCAAAGTTGTAAGCATATTCAATGCATAATAATCATCTGTACCTTGTGCCGGAATATGATATGCTTGAATAACTGCCGGCAATTGAATATTGTCATAAACAGTATCTCTTACTTCAGCAACCATGGGTGGCTCAATAATTGTTGGTCTTGGAATTTCATTTGTTCCTTTTGGAATCGAAGCAAAATAATCATCAATCCATTCTTTGGTTTGATCAATATCTAAATCACCTGCAACCGTAAGAGTAGAGTTTTGCGGCACATAAAAAGTTTTATAAAAATCCACAAATTCATCTAATGTAGCTTGATCAATATATTGCGCTGAACCAATTGGAGTCCATTGATATGGATGTTCTTTATACGCATGTGAAAACGTCTGTTCTAAAATTGATCCATAAGGTTGATTATCTAGTCTTTGTTTTCTTTCTTCCTTAACAACTTTGCGCTGAGTTTCTACGCCCATAGAATCGATTTTTGCATGAAGTAATCTTTCTGATTCCATCCATAAACCGAGCTTTAACTGATTTGATGGCAGCACTTGATAATAATATGTTCTGTCAAAAGAAGTGTTTGCGTTTAAAGTTCCGCCATTGCTTTGAATTAATTTGAAGTATTCACCTCTTTCAATATTCTTTGTTCCTTCAAACATTAGATGTTCAAAAAAGTGAGCAAATCCGGTTCTTTTAGGGTCTTCATTCTTTGATCCTACATGATACATAAGTCCCACGGCAACTATTGGCGTTGAATTATCTTGATGTAATATTACATGCAAACCATTATCCAGTGTGTATTCAACAAACTCAATTTTTCTTGCATCTGATGCATTTAGCATCGTTACAAACAAAATCATTGCAAGCAATGAATAAATTTTGTTTCTCATTTGTTACCCTTTTATTTTGATGATTGATTAATTAAAAACATGAAGTGTTGTTGTTTCATAATTTTTAAATTTATGAGTTTCTATGATATTTTGTTTTTCTAAAGTTAAATTTAATTAATTGCATAGTTGTAACAAACCGATATTCATTTTATTTTCACACTGCTTAAAAATAAATAGAGAATTTAAATGAGAGTAATTCTTTTCTTAGTTGTTTCATTGATTATTTTTTCATGCAGCAGTAATGTCTCAAATAATTTTAAAGAGGACTTAAAAAATAACAGATGGGTATTAAAATCCGTTGATAAAAAATCTATTACTGATTTGGAATTTCATAAAGAAGCTTTCATTCAATTTCCTGCTGATTCCGAAGATCAATTTCGCGGTTTTGCCGGCTGTAATAATATTTTTGGCGGTTATGAATTAAATCAAGATTCACTAAAGTTTATAAATGTTGCCTCAACAAGAATGGCTTGCGATAAAATGGATTTTGAAGCAAAATTTTTGAAGAAGTTACAAACGATAAATAATTACAAAATTGAAAAAGATATTTTATGGTTATTTTCAGAAAATGAAGAAGTGATGAAATTTCAATCCATTTTTTATAACTAAAGATATGAGCAAATTATGCAAACAATATTAGGTTCAGGAGGATGTGTTGGTTCTTTACTTGCTAAAGAACTTCTTACGTATGATTCTAAAATCAGAGTAGTTTCTAGAAATCCTAAAAAAGTTAATCCCATGGATGAAACTCTATCCGCTGATTTTAAGAACAAAGAGCAAACTTCAAAAGCAATTGAAGGTTCTGATGTTGTTTATCTTCTTGTAGGAATTGAATATAAATACAAAGTATGGAAAGAAGTCTGGCCTTTAATAATGGAAAATGTTATAGATGGCTGTCTGCTCCACAATGCAAAACTTGTTTTCCTAGATAATATTTACATGCTTGGTAAAGAAAGTTTAAGAAATGTTAAAGAAGATTCTGAAATAAATCCTTGCAGTAAAAAAGGATTAGTAAGAGCAGAAATTAATCGGATGATATTTGATGCAATTGAAAGAAAAGGACTAAAAGCAATTATTGCAAGATCAGGAGATTTTTACGGTCCGCAACCAAACCAAAACAGCTTTTTAATGCTGATGGTTTTCAACAAATTAATAGAAGGCAAAAAACCACAATGGCCGGTTGATGTAAATAAAAAACATGCCTTTACTTATACTCCGGATATTGCAAAAGCTCTAGCAAAATTAGGAAATACAGATTCAGCATTTAATCAAGTTTGGAATATGCCGACTGATAAAAATGCTCCAACCGGAAAAGAGTGGATTGAAACGATAGCGAGGAAACTAAATAAAGAACCGAAATATCAAGTGCTGCCAAGTTTGATGTTCAGTCTTTTATCACCATTCATTCCTATGATCAAAGAATTAAAGGAAATGAATTACCAATTCACAAATGATTACATAATAAATAGCGATAAAATTGAAAAGGAATTAGGTTTAAAACCAACTAATTTTGAAGATGGAATAAACGAATTGGCAAAATTACACGATTAGTGCGCTGGAACAGGAAATCAAACCTTTTAAAATATCAAACCTCAGAGGTTTTGAAAACCTCTGAGGTTTTGAAAACCTCTGAGGTTTTTTAATTCAGAACTGTTATAATAAATTAGAATTACTAACTAGCTAAAACGGCAGTAACTTTTTCAGCGGCATCTTTTAAAGTTGCGGCAACTTCAAATTTTAATCCGCTTTTCTTCAATAAAACCTGTGCTTCTTCGGCGTTCGTTCCATCAAGTCTAACTATAACCGGAATTTCAACTTTAACTTCTTTTACTGCATCAATTACACCTTGAGCAACTCTATCGCATCTTACAATTCCGCCAAAAATATTTATAAGAATTGCTTTAACATTTTTATCCGAAAGAATAATCTTAAATCCGTTTGCAACAGTTTCTTTATTTGCAGTTCCGCCTACATCTAAAAAGTTTGCTGGTTCGCCGCCGGCTAATTTAATAATATCCATTGTAGCCATTGCTAATCCTGCTCCGTTAACCATGCATCCAACGTTTCCGTCAAGTTTTATGTAGTTCAAATTAAATTTTGAGGCTTCAATTTCGTGTGCATCTTCTTCATCTAAATCTCTGAAAGCAGCAATTTCTTTTTGGCGATACAAAGCATTATCATCAAAATTCATTTTTGCATCTAATGCAACAACTTGATCATCATTTGTAATAACTAAAGGATTAATTTCTAACATTGAAGAATCTGTTTCAACATAAGCTTTATATAATTTTTGAACAAATCCTACAAAACTTTTAAATGCTGTTCCTTCAAGTCCTAAAGCAAAAGCTAATTTTCTTGCTTGATATGCTTGAATTCCAACTGCAGGATCAACCCATTCTTTAATAATTTTTTCGGGAGTTTCTTCAGCCACTTTTTCAATTTCAACTCCTCCTTCAGTAGAAGCCATAATTACATTTTTTGAAACTGCTCTATCTAAAAGAATACTTAAGTAAAATTCTTTCTTGTAATCTAATCCTTCAGTAATGAAAAGGGTTTTAACAATTTTTCCTTCAGCGCCGGTTTGATGTGTAACCAAAAGATTGCCAAGCATTTTTGATGCATAATCTTTTGCTTTATCAGCAGAAGTTGTAAACTTAACTCCCCCTTCCAAAATTACTTCTTCTCTGTTTTTTGGATTGTAAAGAATTCCTTTGCCTCTTCCGCCGGCATGGATTTGTGATTTTACAACAAATTGATTTATTCCTTGTTTCTGAAGTTTAGAAATTGCCTTATCAAATTGTGACATTTTTCTTATTGCAATTCCATCTTGAATTGCTACATTATACTTCTTTAAAAGTTCTTTGGCTTGATACTCGTGAATTTTCATTTTGCCCTTAACATTTAGTTTATCAGATAAACAAATTTATTAAGAAATTACTTTTTATCGAAATTTAATTTTGCTTTTTATTTGAATGGATCATTTCTATCAATTATCAATGGGAATTGTATCCATCCCCCTTTCCCAACTGCATGGACACAATTCATCAGTTTGAAGTGCATCCAATGTTCTTACAACTTCCTTTACACTTCTTCCAACATTAAGATCATAAACACTAACCCATCTTATTATTCCTTGAGGATCAACAATAAATGTTGCTCTGTAAGCTACTCTTTCTTCGGCTTCTAAAATTCCTAATTCTTCGGCTAAAGATTTTGAAGTATCCGCAAGTAAGGGAAATTTCAGTTCTTTTAAGTCTTCGTGCTCTCTTCTCCATGCTGCATGAGCAAGTTCTGAATCTGTTGAGGCTCCAATTAATATTGCGTTTCTATCCGTAAAATCTTCAAAGAAACTATTAAACTCAGCAATTTCAGTTGGACAAACAAAAGTGAAATCTTTGGGATACCAAAACATCACCATCCACTTTCCGGCTTCTTTATGATCTTTAGAATTAAGTTCAGTAAATTCTTTTCCTTTTTCGATTGATACAACTGCTTTCTTTTTAAATTCAGGAAATTTTTGTCCAATTGTTAGCATACTAAGCTACCTCCGTGTTAGATTTTTCTGTAAAGGTATTTTTAATTAATTACCACAATTATAGATGTTTTGTTTTTATCAATCAAATTGAAGAAATGTTTAAAGCACGAGAGAATATCTAAATTTGTTATCTGTAAACCGTAAAAGGGAAAAGTAACAATACTGAATTATTGGAATCGGCTCTATCCACAAGCTGATTATAATTTATGCTTTTATAAATATACTCACCGCTGTTAAGTGTATCTGCCAAAACTCCAATAATAATTTCTTCATTTTCATTCAGTTCAAAATTTCTTCTTTCAATTACCCAGCCTTTTGAACAAGTAGTTCTTTCATAAAACTCTTCTTGTTTTACTGAAGAATTTAAAATTACTGATTCGTGAAAAAAGATTTCAATATTTGGCTGAGGATAAATCTTGAAGTCTTTATCAAGCACATAAACTTCAGTTGATAACTCAACATCTAAAGGAGTGGAAATTTTTGGTTCAGTAACTTTCTCATCGCAGCTTGTTAAAAACAACACACATATTATCATTAAGATTAATTTTGCCCGAACTTTAACTACGTTGAAATTCATTTTTTTTCTACCTTCGAAATCTTCATTACTTAAAAAGTATAATACATTTTTATGACTTGTAAAAGATACTTGTAAAAATAATTAGAATTAATCATTGCTTGCTAATGATTGATCTCATAATTCATTGAGTATTAAGGTAGCAAAAATCTCTTCCGTTGCATTTATTCAGTTTATAGTGGGGAGAAGAGTTAATGTTTACTATTTTTGTAGTGTAATACAAAAGGGAATAAATGATTAACACAAATAAAATTATTGTGGTGGGTGATAAAGTTTTAATTAAGCCCGAAGAAAATTTAGATAAAACTAACAGTGGTTTGTATCTTCCTCCCGGAGTTGCTGAAAAAGAAAAAGTTCAAGGTGGATATGTTATAAAAGTTGGCCCGGGTTACCCAATTGCTGCGCCTTCCGATGAAGAACCGTGGAAAGAAAACAACAGCACAAAATATATTTCTCTTCAAGCAAAAGAAGGCGATTTTGCTTTGTACTTGAAAAAAGATTCTATCCCTATTGAATTAGAACATGAAAAACTAATTATCGTTTCTCAAAATGCAATTCTGTTATTAATACGCGATGAAGATTTACTAAACTAAAAACTAAAAGGATCAAGAATGCAAAATGATTTCCATAATTTTTTAGAAGAATATGAAAATAAAGTTATAGAATTAAGTAAGAACGCAAATGAAGCATATTTCAATGCGTCAATAAGCGGTAAAGAGGAAGATTATAAAAGAGCCTCAGAACTTCAAACAAAATTAAGTAAGATTTATGCCGATAAAAATGATTTCGCAAAACTCCAAGAAATTAAATCAAATGGTAAGATTGATGATCCAATTTTAGAAAGAGAATTTCAATTAGTTTATAATGATTACGCCGGACATCAATTTGATGAAGAACTTCTTGAAAAAATAATTAACCTTTCAACTGAAGTTGAACAAAAATTTGCGACTTATAGAGCAGAGATTGACGGTAAAAAATTATCCGATAACGAAATTGATGACTTTCTTAAAGAGTCAAACGATAGTTCCCAATTGGAAAATGTTTGGAAAGCAAGCAAACAAATTGGCAAAATTGTAAATGACGATGTAATAAAACTTGTTAAAATGCGCAATGAATCAGCTCATAAGCTAGGTTATAAAAATTATCATGAAATGAGTCTGCTTTTAAGCGAACAAACATATGAACATCTTGATAATTTATTTGACGAACTAAATAATCTTACTAAAGATGCTTTTGCAAAATTAAAAGCTGAAATTGATGAACATCTTTCTCAAAAATTGAATATCAAAAAAGAAGATTTAATGCCGTGGCATTATCAAGATAAATTTTTTCAGCAAGGTCCGCAGATTTATAAAACAGATTTAGACAAATTTTTTAAGAATCAAGATTTAGTAAAAATCACAAAAGAATATTTTAACGGAATCAACTTAAACTGCGATGACCTAATTGAGAAAAGTGATTTATTTGAAAAAGAAGGAAAATATCAACACGCATTTTGTATGGATGTTGATAGAAGCGGCGATGTTAGAGTTGTCTGTAATGTAAAATCAAATCATCGCTGGATGTCAACAATGCTGCATGAATATGGTCATGCAGTTTATGATAAATACATTTCACCAAAACTTCCCTGGAGCTTGAGACAACCCGCTCATATTTTTGCAACCGAAGCAATTGCAATGCTGTTTGGCAGATTTGCATCAAATCCTATTTGGTTTAAAGATGTTTTAAATATTTCACAAAATGAAGTAGAAGAAATTTCTAAAGATTGCTTTAATTCATTGCGCCTAGAGCAGCTTGCTTTTTCAAGGTGGGTGCAAGTTATGTACAGATTTGAAAAGGAAATGTATGCTAATCCGGATCAAAATTTAAATTCGCTTTGGTGGAATTTAGTTGAAGAATATCAACTTATAAAAAAACCCGAAGGACGGGATGAGCCAGACTGGGCTTCGAAAATTCATGTTGCACTATATCCGGCTTACTATCATAATTATATGCTTGGTGAACTTTTAGCTTCGCAGCTTTATTACTACATAAAAAATAAAGTTATTAAATCTGATGAGCCCGAAGTTAGTTTTCATAATAACGAGCAAGTTGGCGAATATCTAAAGCATTTATATTTCTCCTACGGCTCTTTGTATAAATGGAATGATCTTATTGAAAATTCCACCGGAGAAAAATTAAATCCAAAATATTATGCAGATCAGTTTGTTGGAAATGAATAATGGTTAATTGCAAAATCTGTTCAGCTGAATCCAAATATTTTGGCAGCACTCTTGTTCTTAATAAATATGATGTAAAATATTTTCAGTGTCCAAACTGCCGATTCGTTCAAACAGAAGAGCCATATTGGCTAAATGAAGCTTACAGCAATGCAATTTCAGCCGTTGATGTTGGTATTGTAAAGAGGAATTTAGAATTATCTGAAGTAACAAAATCTTTAATCCAAAATTATTTTAAAAATGAAAAATCCTTTTTGGATTACGGTGCGGGTTACGGATTATTTGTTAGATTAATGCGTGATAAAGGTTTTGATTTTCGATGGTACGATAAATTTGCTGAAAATCTTTTCAGCAGAAATTTTGAAGCTGAAGAAAATTACAAATATAATCTGATTACAGCATTTGAAGTTTTTGAACATCTTGTTGATCCGCATGCTGAATTAAAAGAAATGTTAAAGAAAGGAAAGTCAGTTTTTTTTAGTACTACACTTCTTCCTAAAGGCAATCCAAAACCGGGAGAGTGGTGGTATTATTCTGTTTTTGCCGGTCAGCATGTTTCAATATTTACAAAAAAGTCTTTAGAAATTTTAGCCGACGCCCACAATCTAAAATTATTTTCTGATGGCAAAAATTTACATTTATTTACCGATAAAGATATTTCAAAAAATAAATTCAGAATTGTAGTAAATAAAAAATTGGCACCAATTTTAAATTTATTTCAAAACAAAAAATCATTAATTGATAATGACTTTGAATCGATAACCGGAGTTTTAAAAAGAAAAATTAAATAATTTGGAAATCTTCAGAAAATAATTCATTTCATATTGAACCAGCTTCCTTTCTTGAAGTTTATTTTCATATCTCAAAATGTTGTTTTTGAAATCACAAAAGAATGTAATGCTAACGAAGGTCAAACTCGTCTTTCTGAATTTATTTCTACGTCTTAAAAAATAGCATCGAATTATTATTTTTTAATTATTATTTCCAAATAAAAGTCTATAATCTTTTTTCATTCCCTTGAACCAAAATTCTTGTGGGATTACTTTCCAGTTTCTGTTAACAGCCGGATTTACTTCTCCTTTTTCTTCAATCCAATTCATCATATAAAAACGTAAATCTCTTTCTGTTGAATTTACAATTCTGCTGCTAAGTTTTTCTTGAGGAATTTTTGCACCTTTCGTTAGATGATTACCGCCGCCATTGCCGCGGTATGAGTTTAGTGCAACTTTATATTTACTTTTATTATCAAAATCATTTCCGTTTGCAAATGAAATAATTGTAATTCTTTCACCAACCGGTTTTGTAATATCTACTTCGTAAATCAGTCCACCGGCAGAATCAAAATTGTAAAATCTTTCTTTCAACTGAGGAGAATTTGATCTGTTTGAAAAAATTATTTTTCCCTCTTTGTCTCTTTCAAATAAAAGCAAATTATCATTTTCATCTTTCATTTGATTAAACCAATTTCCGTATGAAAACTCTAAATAATCTTTTATTTCTTTTCCGGTTAGTTCCATTGTGTAGAGTAAATTTTCGTAACGGTAAAGCTTAAACATATCTTTTACAAAAATTTCCCCTTCACTTATTGTAGTATTAAATGAAAGCGGAGCTGTAAAGGAAATATCTGCATTCGTAAGTTCAAGTTGAATTGTGTGTATCAAATCAACAAAAGCCGAATTGCCAAAAATTGCTTCTTGAGATAATATCTCTTTAGTAAATTTTCCAATTTTTCTAGAAACAAAAGCTTTGGTTTTATCAAAATCTTCCCGAAATATTTTTAGAAATTCTTTGTCGGATTCTTCATTTGATAAATCATACAAATACCCGTCAACATTTTTATTTATTTTATTTTCTGTTTTTGAAAGAGTGACTTCAGCAACAGCAATATTTCTAGCTGATGAAGTTGTTCCTAAAATTTGGACTTCATTTCCATAATCATTTGTAATTACAGTATCCCAACCTTGATGATCATGTCCGACAAAAACAATATCAAAGCCATCAACTTTTTTTGCAACTAACTGCGACGCATTTTCATTTTTAAAAGTTGCTCCACTTTGATTTCCATAAGTAAAATCAAATCCGGCATGAAAAAGTCCAATTATTAAATCCGGGTTTTCAACTTTCTTAACTTCCTTAATCCACTTTTTTGCTGATTCAATCATATCTTCAAAGTACATTCCTTTCCAAATATTTTCCGGAAGCCAATGAGGAATGTGCGGAGTAATTAATCCAATTACTGCAATTTTAAATTCCTCTTTTTCTATTATTTGATATGGCTGGAAATATGGTTTTTTATCTGTAACATTTACAGCATTTGCCGCAAGCCAAGGGAAATTAATTTGTGTCCTAAATTTATCATAAACTGCATGTCCGGTTTCAATATCATGATTCCCAATAGTTGCCGCATTATAATTCAAAAAATTCATTACTTTGGCGAAAGCATGAACTGTATTTGTATCAATAAAATTAGAATAATAAACAAGAGGAGTTCCTTGTAAAATATCACCATTATCCAAAAGAATTTCTGTAAAACTTGTGTCTGCACGCTCTTTATTCAAATATGAGGATAAATGCGCTAATGAATAATTTGTTTCCCTTTCATTTAGAAAATCATAGGGAAATACCATTCCGTGAACGTCGCTCGTTTCAATAATTTTTAATTTTAGTGATTGTGCATTTATCGAAGCAGCAATAAAAATTGATGTGAGAATCAGCAGTAATTTTTTCATTTATTCCTCATTATAAAATATTTTCCAGAACACTTTGATAGATTTTATGTTTTCCTTTGTACAAAACTAAATTGTGTTTTATTCTATTTTCATTCAAAAATGTCTTTTCTTGATCGATTCTTTCGCTGGAAATAAATTCATCTTCATCACCGATACAAATAAAGATTTTACATTTTTTTGATATTTCTGAAATTTTAATCAAATCGCAATCGTTTGGAATTGATCCACCCCAAAGTATCAATTTATTTGGGATAAACTCAGAATTTAAAATCCACCTTACAGCCGTAGCTGTCCCTTGCGAAAAGCCAAAAACAATTTTCTCTGTTGATTTATAAAAACTATCATCTTTAAACATTTGGATAATATTGTTCAGATATAATGTCTGATCTAAAATTTCATCATCTCTTTCTTCTTTAGTCATCCAAGTTGCTCCAACTTTACCGTGAAAACCTTTTAAGTAAAATCTATTTAAAGCTTCCGGTGCAATTATCATGTTTTCTTCAAAATCTAGAAAACTAAAATTCCGAATAAAATTTTCAGCAAGCTCTCCATAACCATGAAGGGCAATTATTAACTTACTAAGTTTTGATGAATTGGTGTTTCCATCTATTAGAATTTTGGCTGTTTTTACGATTTTGATTTTTCTTATTGTCATAGATTAAAATTATATAAAATAATTACGATAATAAAACATGATAAAAATTGTTTACTGTAGAAACTTTGCCTTTGTTTTTAATTCATAATTTGGTTATAATCAGAACCAATAATCTGATTTAGATTTTTACATAAAATGCTGTAAAATGGGAAAAAATACAATCTACTTAAAAAAGATTTTTTATCGGCATTGAATTTGATATTCTTAAGTAAGAATAATTTTAATGAGGTTACTATGTGGTTTGCAATATTATTTCTTTCAATAGTTTTCATTTTGTTTGCAATTATGGTTGCACAAGCTCCAGTTGGTTATGAAGATGAAGAAGGTTTTCATTACGGCTCAAAATTAGATAACCAAGAAATCAATTAGCCAGATAAAGTTTTGCTAATTTTCTGGCTAATTCTAAAGTATTTCCTTCATCTCTGTTGGAAAGAAAAATGATAACTAATTTTTCTGACGGAACTCGATATATTATATTTCTAAATCCGGTTGAACTGCCGGTATGATAAACAACCCCATAATCTTCAAGCTTTTCAAGTCTCCAGCCGTATCCGTAATCAAAAACTTCATTATTACTTGTTACTCCTCTTTGCTGAGATTCTTCAATTAAGCTCTTAGGAAGAAGTTTTTCTGTATATAAACTTGATTCCCACTTTAGCATATCTTCAACATTAGAATAAATTCCGCCATCACCTAAAACAGCACTTGTTATATTCTGATCAGCGAAAATTATTTCATCATTTTCAAATTTATATCCAAAGGCTCTATTTTTTACAAGATTTTCGCCTTCAACAAATGCAATAGAATTTTCCATTTTAAGCGGATCAAAAATTCTTTCTTTGAGGAAATACGGGTAAGATTTACCTGTAATTTTTTCTACAATTACGGTCAAAATTGCATAACCGGTATTGCTATATTGATGTTTTGTTCCGGGTTCGAAATAAGTGCTGTCTTGTTCTAACATTAACTGAAAAACATCTTTATCATGAAGTTGAGCAGATTGATTTTCCGGAATTACAGATTCATAATCAATTAATCCGGATGTATGCTGTAAAATATTTTTTATTGTTATCTCTTTTCCATAATCCGGAAATTTTGGGAAAATCTGTTTTAGTTTTGTATCAAAATTTAATTTCCCTTCATTTATCAGCATTAAAATTGAAAAAGCTGTAAACTGTTTTGTAATTGAAGCGAGCCTAAAATTTGTTAAGCTGTCAATCTGCGATTTAATTTCAACACTTGATAATCCATTATATTTTTTGACTAAAACTTCACCATTTTTTGCAATAAGCAAACTATAACCCGGTTTGTTCGCATCCTCATAATCAACTAAGATTTCATTCATTTCTTTTTCCACATTTTTTGAACATGCTAAAAACGAAAACAACGTAATTAATAAAATTATTTTCTTAATCATTTATTTACTCAATTTATTTCTAAAAAATCCGATAATACAATACAGTAAAATTAAGAATTATGTATAAGATTATTTTAATAATATTTTTCTCGGCTTCATTATTTGCGCAAACTACAAATGATTTGCGTCCAAATGCCATTTATAAAAACTTTAAACCTTTTGAAACACCAAGAACAACCGGACGACCGGGAACTGTTTTCAGAATCGATACAAATTTTGTAAAATATTATGTTGAAGATGTAAAAGCCATCAAATCTTTCGAAAGCAACGAAGGAGATGTTAAAGGAAGAATGTATTTCAAAAAAAGTGAGCTTCTTTCCTTATTGAATTTAGATTTTTCTACAGATGAATTAATTCCGGTTGAAGTAGAATTAATAAATGTTGTAAGAGAATACAATGAACAATCTACTCTAGACCGAGTTTTGTGGGAAGATGATAAAGCCGAAAACTTAATTTTAGACAGATACAGCAGCTACTTTATAATTAGAGAGGCTGTTTTATGCAATGGCGCCACATTTAAATTTAGTAATGCAACAATTCAAGAATTAATTTCGGGCAAATATCAATTAAGCGAAGTAAAAATGAAAGGAGATCAAGTAGATGAATTTCCATTTTCTATAACAATTCAATTTGATCAGCCAAAAAGATTGTTTTTTCTTGAACAAGAATTTTGGCTAAATCCTTACGAAAAACGACCGCCGCTTAATGACTAATTAAAAAATTTAACTAAGGAATTTCCTTTATAATTTTTCCCCATTTTGGATTTAGCTTTAAGATTTTCGAATCAATAATTTCATCATTAAGTAAATCATAGTATTTTTTATTCTCTGCAAAATTAAGTTCGATACTTTGTTCATTACTGCTGTTATTAATCAATACAAATATTTTTTCATTATGGTAATTTCTTTCAAATCCTAAAACTCCTTTTTCATCATCAGTAATTATAGCTTTATAATTACCAAGTTTAAGTGCTTCACTATTATTTCTAATATTGATAAGCTTTTTATAATGATCAAATAATTCATGTTGAATTTTTACTTCATAAGAATTTTCTCGTTTAGTTTGATTTGGATTAACAGCTTCCGACTCATAAAGAAAATCATCCCAAAGCATTGGTTTTCTGCAGCATGGATCATTTGCTCCCCATATTCCAACTTCATCACCATAATAAATCATTGGAGCGCCAATGTATGTCATTTGCATAATTACCATTAATTTCATAATTGCAATTTCTTGTTGATTAGGCGCTCTCGTTATAAACTGTGGATTATCTCCTTTCGAAATTCCAAAGTAATTTCCCCAATCTCTCATTTTGTGAATATCTTTATTTACAATTTGAGAAAGAAGTCTGGCGGTATCATGCGAATCAAATAAATTCTGCATCACATAAGCAACTTCTTTTGGATATGCATTACGAAGTTTTTCTAATTTTTTATTATAATCAGAAGCTGTAATTCCGGTTTTATCATCAATAAAAAATTCCGAAGATGCAAAAGCAAAATTGTAATTCATTACAGCATCAAACTCATCGCCTAATAAATATGATTTATTTGCTTCTACAGAATCAATAATTTCAGCAGTTATGTAGGCGTTTGGATTTATACTTTTTACATGTTTCCGCCAATCTTTCCAAAAAGGATGCTTAACCATAAAAGCCACATCCAAGCGCCAGCCATCAATTCCGTCTTCATAATTTCCGTCGTTATTTGGATCCATCCATCGTTTTGTTATATCAAAAATATATTTTTTGGGTCCGTTAAAAATTCCGTTTTCATCCTGCATTAATTCGGGAAGTTCTCTAACTCCATACCAGCCTTCATATTCAAACTTTGTTCCTTTCGTTTTATCATCCCAACTTTTTATTTTAAACCAATCTTTATAAAGAGATTTTTTTTGATTTTTGACAACATCTTTAAATGCCCAAGAATTAATTCCCATATGGTTAAAAACGCCGTCAATAATAATTTTCATTTCTCTTTTGTGAACTTCTTTAATTAGCTCCAGAAAAAGTTTATCTGCTTCTGTCCAAACCCAAGTTGAAGGATCATGAGGAATTTCGGATTGAATTAATTTTCTATCTTCAATTGGATTAGGACCAAAATTTGGATCGATATGATGAAAAGTTGCGCCGTCATATTTATGCATTGAAGGCGATTCAAAAATTGGATTCAAATAAATTGCATTAATTCCTAAATCTTTCAGATAATCAAGCTTATCAATTATTCCTTGTAAATCTCCGCCATATCTTCTTCTTTGGATATTAAACCAAATATCTTTTTCATTTAACTTTTCATAAGGCTGTAATTTATACCAATCAGAATTCCACGGATGAATTTCCCAAGGTGAATCTGCATCTTGCGGCCAAGCTCCTTTAATGTTTTCAACTATTGGATCATTTAATTGATCCCCGTTTCTAAATCTTTCGGGAAATATTTGATACCAAATTGCACTTTTTGCCCATTCCGGTACAAATGATTTTTTATTCATTTCAGAATCCAAACTTTGTGGCAAAATTTTGGTGATTAAAACCAATACTAAAATTAATAATTTCATGTTGAGTTTAATTTTCTTTATTTATCTTACTAAGTTAGATGTTAAATTTGTTTAAAAAATAAATGAGATTTTAAAATAATGATTATCGATAAAATAATAATAAATGATGTAGCAATTATAAAAGTAAATACAGCGCGAGCAACTATAGAAAAAGTACCCGAATATAAAACAATTATTCAAGAAGTTTTAGACGAAAATTATTCAAAAATAATTGTTGATTTATCAGCATGCGATTTTATAGACTCTACTTTTTTAGGTTCTTTAGTCATGACTCAAAAAAAATTACGAACACTTGGGCAAGAAGTCAGATTAATTACTATTAAAGATTCCCTTTCTGCAATCTTTGTAATTACCAGCATGGAAAAAATATTTAAACAATTCAGCTCGGTTGAAAATGCGCTTGAAAGTTTTTTAGATTAACTCCTTAGTGCCTCACAACCTTATAAACTTGGTCACGCGGTCTTATTTTTTGTTCGCAAATAAATGTTATTTCATCCCCTTTATTCGCTTCTAAAATTTCTTTTTCATCTTTAACAATTGATTTCAATTCCAGCTCAATTAATCCGGTTGAATTGCCCATGATATAAATTTTATCTCCCATTAAGAGTTTTTCGGCTTCAAGTTTAACATGCGCAATTTTATTTTTACTGTAATAGTTTATTACTTTTCCGGCATAAACTTTCTTTGTTTTTGCTACACTTCCGTATTCAGTTGCAAAATCTTCTGCATCCGGTTCATCAAAATAAAAGCCTTTTGAATATCCTCTGTTATAAATATCGCCAAGTTCATCAAGCATATTAGTTTTATTTTCTCTAGTAAGATTTCCTTCGAAGTATAAATCAATTGCTTTTCTATACATTGAAATTACTTTTGCTGCATATTCCGGACTTCTTTTTCGTCCTTCAATTTTGAATGAATCAATTCCCGCTTCTATTAATTTGTCAATAAATTCTATTGTGTTTAAATCCTTAGGAGACATTATATAGTCTGAACCAAGAATTAATTTATTCCCGCTGTCTTTATCAATTACTTCATATTCTCTTCTGCAAGGCTGGATGCACTCACCTCGGTTTGCACTTTTGTTAAAAAGTTCATGACTCATAAAACATCTTCCGCTTACGGCAACACACATTGCGCCGTGAATAAATGTTTCAATCTCAATATTTACTTTCTCCTTAATGTCTTTTATTTGTACAAGTGAAAGTTCTCTGGCAAGAACGATTCTTTCTGCTCCTAAATCTTTATAAAATTGAGCCGCATCACTGTTAGAAATTGAAGCTTGGGTACTTATACAAAATGGCATTTCGTATTTTCTGCATTTGTTAATTACAGCTGCATCCCAGCAAATAATAAATCTTACACCAGCTTTTTTAGCAGATAAAATTAATTCATCAAGTTCATCAAGTTCGTTTTCATAAACGATTGTATTTACGGTTATGTGAACATCAACACTGTGTTTGTTGCAGAAAGAAACAATTTCTTCCAGCTCATCAATTTTAAAATTTTTTGATTTTGCACGCATATTTAGGTTTTCAACTCCCAAATAAACGGCATCAGCTCCATTATTTACAGCAGTGCGGAGCATTGTCCAATTTCCTGCAGGAGCTAATAATTCAGGCTTCTTTATTTCCATATTCATATAGTTGATTTCATTCTCATTATTAAACATATTTTGTTATATTTTGATACATGTTACATGTTTCGGAAAATTATCCAAATCTATAAATGACTAAAATTAACGAAAATATAAGCAAATTAATTTTGTCTATTTCAAAGGCAGATTTTCTTTTTCTTATTGAGGAAGATAAAGGAAATGTTTCAATTCTCCATGCCTATGGAAATTTGGAAATTTCTCAGCAAGATTTAGAAAAGCTAACTTTAGAAGTTATTAAAGATCATACAAATTTAACATCTTCTGCAACTTTTAACGAATTCAAAAATAATTATTCTTTTAGTGATATTTATTTAAGCAGAATTAATTATTTGGATTGCAGATTTTCGCTTGTCTTAATAAGCAAACAATATTTTGAAAAATCAGAAAATATCGTTTCCCAAATAGAAATTTCAAATAAAGTTCTTATCGATATAATTTATTCCAACAAAGAAACTGATCTGATAAAAGACACTTTTGATAATGTTGATGCGGTTATTTATGCTGTAAATAAGGCAAATAAGAAATTTGTTTTTATGAAAGGAACGTTAAAAAATCTATATGGATTTATTCCGGAATCAATAATTTCCAATCCAATGGGTGCCCGAAAAATAATTGATAAAGAATTCTTTAATGATTTTATTGAATTCAATAAAAAATCTCTTGCCGGCGAAAAATCAACTCTTGAATATAAAATTATAGACAAATTAGGAAATAAGCATTTTATAAGGCACACTACAATTCCGGTTAATGTTGATGGTAAAGCGGAATATATTATTGGAATTGTAAATGATATTTCAGACGAAAGGAAATTCAAAAAACTGCTTGAATCATCCGAAGCCAAATTTAAACAACTTATTGAAACTGCCGATGATTTAATTTTTTCATTAAATAAAAATGGTTATTTCCAATCGATTAATAAAAGTGGTTCTAATGCTTTAGGGTATTCGCCCGAGGAAGTTTTAGACAAACATTTCCTAGAGTTTATTGATGATGATTCAAAAGCTGAAATTGCTGTTGTTTTTCAAGAAATGTTAAACAATGAAAATGTAACAACTTTTGAAACAACTTTTTTGGAGCGATACGGTTCAAAAATAGTTTTTGAAGTTCAAGCAAGTCCGGTTTTAGAAGACAAAACATTAATCGGATTAATTGGAATTGGTCGCGATATTACAAAACGCCGTCAAGATGAAGTAAAACTTAAAGAGCTAAACACAAAATTTATCGAAGCAAATAGAATTATTTCAATTGAACGAGATAGAGCTAAGCATCAAATAACTGTTTTAGAGGAATTAAATAAACTTAAAAACGAATTTATTTCTAATGTTTCTCACGAGCTTAGAACACCGCTTGCTTCTATTGTAGGATTTGCCGAAACAATTTCCAGCGATTCTGAACTACCGCAAGAAACAGTTGCAGAGTTTAATAATATTATTCTTACTGAAGGAAAAAGATTAGCCAGACTTGTAAATGATATTTTAGATTTTTCAAAATTAGAATCGGGTGATCAGATTCTTAATTCATCGGATTTCAATTTCATAGATCTATTAAATGATGTAATTGCAACTTTTAGAGAAAGTTCTGCCCAAAAAGGAGTTTTAATAAATAGCGAAATTCCCGATGCCCATATTTCAATGCACGCTGATAAAGAACGTTTGCATAAAGCTCTTTCAAACATTATTGCTAATGGAATTAAGTTTACGGAAAAAGGTGGAAGAGTAAGCATTATTGTTCAAGATTTTCTTAAAGAAGTAGAAGTGATAATAAGTGATACTGGAATTGGAATTCCACAAGAAAAAATTCCCGATCTTTTTCAGAAATTTAGTAAAGTTAACCGACCCGGTTCGCAAATACCAGGTGCCGGCTTTGGATTAGTTACGGTCAAACAAATTATTGATCTTCATAAAGGACTTATTCAAGTAAAAAGTGAAGTAAATAATGGGACATCTTTCATAATAAGATTACCAAAGAAAAACTAAGAGGATCTATTGGAAAAACTTATTTTTATTGTAGATGACGAACCCTCAATATTAAAACTGCTTGCCCATTGGGTAAAAAATACATGGAACTACAAAGTTGAAAGTTTTGAAAACGCAGAAAGTATGTTGAGAGAATTTGATAAAAAACCGGATTTAATTCTTCTTGATATAATGCTTCCGGATATTAACGGGAATGAAGTTCTGGCAATAATCAAACAAAAAAATAAATTGGTTCCGGTTATAATGCTTTCTGCACAAGGGAACATTAATGTTGCTTTAGAATCATTAAGGCTGGGCGCATATGATTATTTCACAAAACCAATTGATAAAGAGCGTTTAGAACGTGTAATTGCAAACGCATTAAGAACATACGATTTAGAAAAAGAAATTATCCGCTTAAATGAAAAACTAAGTGAACGCTATTCTTTTGAGAGTATCATTTCTAAGAATGAATCTATGCAAGAAGTTTTTAGAATGGTTACAAAAGTTCTTGATAACGACGTAACAGTCTTAATCCATGGAGAAAGCGGAACCGGAAAGGAATTAATTGCTAGAGCTATTCATTATAACGGAGTAAGAAAATCCAATCCATTTATTGTTGTAAATTGCGCTTCCATTCCAAGAGAACTTCTAGAAAGTGAATTATTTGGACATGAAAAGGGAGCCTTTACCGGTGCGCATCAACGTAAAATTGGTAAATTTGAGCTTGCCGATGGCGGCACTATTTTTCTTGATGAAATTGGTGAAATGGAAATGTCGCTTCAAGCAAAAATTCTTAGAGTAATTCAGCAAAGAGAATTTGAAAGAGTTGGCGGAAATGAATTATTGAAAGCTGATGTAAGAATTATTTCGGCCACAAACAAAGACCTTAAAGAAGCGGTTGCTAATAAAGAATTTCGAGAAGATTTATTTTATAGATTGAGTTCATTCCCAATTAATATTCCTCCATTAAGAGAAAGAAGAAGTGACATTGTAATTTTAATAGATCATTTTGTAGATTTTTTTAATAAAAAACTTAACAAGAAAATTTCCGGTCTATCTAAAAATGCATTAAAGATGATGTATGATTATGATTGGCCGGGCAATGTGCGTGAATTGGAAAATTCAATAGAACGCTGCATTATTTTAAGCGACGGAGATAAAATTGAATTGGATTCATTACCTCCACAGATAAAAACTCAAACGCCTTTTACAGAAATAAAAGTGAGCGGTGATGTATTTTCTGAGAATTCACCCATTATTCCTTTTGAAAAATTAAAGGAGGAAGCTATTAAACATGCAATAAAAGTTGCCAACGGAAACATGGTTGAAGCTTCCAAAAAATTGCGAATTGGAAGAGCTACGCTTTATAGATTAATAGAAAAATATAAAATTGATATTCCAAAAAACTGAGTAAAAAAATGGAAATAATTGAAGAAGTTATTGGAGATGTTGTTGTTGCAATTATTAATTCGGATAGAGCAACATTAAACGAATCGAACTATTTAAAAGAAACACTGCAAAGAAAATTTGAAGTAGGATACAGCAAGTTTATTATAGATCTTTCTGTTTGCGAATTTATTGATTCTACTTTTCTGGGGATTCTAGTTAGCAGCCTAAAAAAAGCCGCAAAAGCAAATGGCGATTTAAGATTAGTAGGATTCAAACCCGTGGTCAGATCAATGTTTGAACTGACAAGAATGTTTAGAGTATTTTCAAGTTATTCAGATCTTCAAGAAGCAATTAAGAGTTTTAGATAATGGAAGAGCCAAAAAAAATATTAGTTGTAGAAGACGAACCAAACGTCGCAATTCTTCTAAAGCACAATTTAAAACGTGCGGGATTTATTTGTGAAGTTGCCGAAAATGGATTAATAGGTTTTGAAAAAGTTCAAACTTTTAAACCGGATTTAATCGTCAGCGATATAATGATGCCGGAATTAAACGGTTTTGAATTCCGACAAAAGCTAATCAGCGATCCAGAACTAGGCAGAATTCCATTTATATTTTTAACTGCTAAAAGCGCAGATGAAGATATGATGGATGGATATGATTTAGAAATAGATGACTACATTATAAAAACTGCTAGTCCGAAAATTATAGTTGCCAAAATAAATAACATCCTTAAAAATAAAATTAAACAAAGAACCGAAGCCGAGAAAGAAATTACAACAGCCGCAAACGTTATGCGAAGTACTCTTTCGCCGGAAAGCGCTCCTAAATTAGAAAGCTATTTTGTAAGTCATATTTCAACTCCTTATAAAAATATTCCCGGTGGAGATTTTGTAGATTATTATAAGATTGATGACAACAATACCCTTGTAATTCTTGGCGATGTAATGGGTAAACGCTGGGGAGCCTCTTATTTTGCTGTCGCATACGCCGGTTATGTTAGAAGTTCAATAAGAGTAGCTATTGATTCCCTTACAGAAATTAGACCTTCACAAATAATTAAAAAAGTAAACGAGTCTGTCTTTAATGACGATAGAATCAGTGATGTCTTTATTGCCCTTTCTTTACTGCTTATCAGTGGAGATAATAAAATTTTATATAGCGGAGCCGGGGATTTGCCGCTTTTGAAAAAATCCGGTCACTCAGTTGAAGAATTAAAATCGAATGGAATTTTACTTGGCTTTAATAAAGAGTATAATTATGAAGATGTTGAATTCGAACTAAACTCAGGGGAATTTATTCTAATTTTTACCGACGGTGTTACTGATTCAAGAAATACTGAAGGTGAGTCTTTAGGAATAGATACTTTAAAAAATATTTTGATAAACATTGAGAATGAACATGAGCCAATTCAAAAGATTTATAAACTTATATCAGATTTTACAGCAAACACTTTTGATGACGATACAAGTTTGATTTGTATTCAAAAGAAATAGTTATCTCATCAATTTAACAATTTGCTCAAGTTTTTCTTTGCTAATGCTAACTTGATTAAAAATATTTTCAATTATTTCTTTTGTGATTTTATTAAAATCTTCTTCGCGCGGAGTTATGCAAATCCCTCCCAAATCAACACTTGCCGGACTTAGTAAAATTTGATTTTCATTCTCCTCAAAATATTGAGCTGGTCTGTGTTTCTCACGTGGAAAAATAATTATCCTCCAACTTTCATTTTGAAATAAAGCAATTAAATTCAGCATCGGTTCTTCTTCAGTATTGTCAAGGCTTTCAAGCGCATTATAAATTCTATTAAATTCTATAACAATCGATTCTTTATTATTGCCCTCTATCGAAATAAAATTTCTTAAGTAATTTTCTGTGTATGATGTTTTTACATCATCATCACTTTTAATTAAGATTTTATTAAGGTTATCAAATTCATTATCAATCGGCATAAATGATTTTAGTCCGGCTTGAAAATGCATATGATCCGGAGCAGAAGCACCGCATTTTGGTCCATTATAAAAAACCGCATAACGATCGCATAAATCTTTACTTAAATCTAGAATATCAGTAAAATTTTCTTTAATTCTTTGCGGTACATGTTCAACTTTTGGAATTGTAAAATGCTCGGGAAAAATTGGGAATGGATTTACTAAAATCAAATAATGTGAATTAAAGCTTATTCCCTTTTGTTCTTGGGGTAAATTGGCCGGACACAAAAAACATTTTCTTTCTTTAATGGATTTTGCATCAACTTTTGCAGAAGTAGAAATCATTCGACTTGGATTAAATTGAACCTTTATCGTAAATCCATCAAACAAAAATTCTTTAACTTTTACCGATTCTAAACCAATGTAATTATTTTTTGCTAAATCCCATTCTTTTATTTGCTCACTTAAAAGTTCTTTGGATTGTTCGGAAAGAGTTTTTGTGTTACTCAAATTATCACTGTGCATAACGGGTTTCTCATTTTTCGGATTTTTAATTTTGATTAATTCTTGAAAGTCTGCAAGAGTTGAACATTATTGTTTATATAGAAGCAATCCGAAAACTTTTACGGATTGCTTCATAAAATTGGAATTACTTTTTATTCTTATTCATTCTGGCGATTAATTCAATAGTTCTAACTTTGTCTTTGTAAAGATTATGAGCATTCATTTTCTGCACGTCAAGAGCAGCATCAGAATTTCCTTCCCATCTTCTGCACATATAAATTGGATGATAGATTCTACCAATTTGATGATCACGGGAAATCGCTAATCCAACAGCGTAATCTTCACCATAACTAATATTTGGAATTTTTATTTTTCTTAATAATGGAGTATAAAAAGCTCGAGGTGCACCAAGTCCATTTATTCTGAGTGCATTATTTCTTCCGTTTTCCGGAGTCCATTCTTTATGGTCAATAATTCCCGGAGGAATTTCTTCCAACTTGAAATTTGTCATTTTGTAAGTACCTACAACCATTCCGCATTTTTGTTCATAAAAAGCATCCACTAAAGTTTGGAGAGTATTTTCATCTGCATAAACATCATCGCTATCTAATTGAGCAGAAAATTTTCCACAAAATTTACTATGAACCGCTTCGTTCCAGCATCCGCCAATTCCTAAATCTTTTCTTTCCGGGATTAAATGAATAACTCTTTCATCCTTATCAGCAAAGGCTTTTATAGCTTCTGTAGTTCCGTCATTTGAATAATTATCAACAATAATTAAGTTGAATTTGAAATCTGTTTTCTGTTTTAACACTGATTCAATAGCGTCGTTTACTGTGTTAACTCTGTTTTTAATTGGAATTATAACAGAAGCTTCAAATTCGAAATCACTTTCTTCAAATTTCACATCTGCAAAATTAGGTTCTAAGTATCCACCGATATTTTTTAAATGTTCTGTAACCGCTTCTTCCATTTCAATCTGAACTTTGCGGTTTTTAGGATCTACATAATCAAATTGCTTTTGTCCCGATTTTCTCAAATCAGTTTCAATTTTTGTATAAAGCATTTCCGGAATTCTGAAAAGAGGGTAGTTTTCAGAAACTTTTAGACGAAGATCATAGAGTCCTGCAAAATCATATTCAGCATTCATCCTTGAAGCGGCTTCTTTAATTGCAGTTGCATTGTAAAATAGTACTGAGCCAAAATTGAAATCATCTCTCAAACTTCCCTTTTGATAATCAATTACAGGGTGCTGAGTTCTTTCTTCATCCTTGACTTCATAATAATCGGAATAAACCATTCCGGCTTCAATCGCTTCAGATATATTGTAAAATCTTTCAACTGCAAATTGACCTAATTCAGTTTTTGTTTCATTTGTAATTATTATGGAATATTCGGTATCAGATTTTTCAGCAATTTTCTTAATAGTTTCCGAACTCCAAAGTTCATTTACAATTATCGTTTCAGAATCTACTAAATCAACATTTTCTTTCGATAGAAGAAAAACCTTCCCGGTTAAATCTGATTTTTTTAATTCACTTATTAATTCAACTACATTTTCCTGTCCGCTGTAAGGAATAAAACTATTAACTTTACTCATTATTTCCCCGTAATTCAATTATTTTTCAAGTTCAAAATTAGCCAAAATAAGAGATAGAACAAAGGCAACTACTAAAAGATGTAGCAAACTATTAGCTTTTCGGTTTATTTGGGACAAACAGTTTCATTTTGTATCATTAATAACAATTGCTCGGTTGAGAATTTCCCCCTTGATTTTATAATCATATTTATCAATTTTCACTATGCTTATTCACATTATTTAGTTTTTCGGGGAATTCATGAAAATAAAGCTCCTAGCAGGCTTTGGAATATTAATATTAACTTTTAATTTTTTATCTGCACAAACAGTAGTTGGAAAATACGCGGGCGAATTTTTAGCCATTGGCGTTGGCGGAAAAGCTTCAGGAATGGGAAGCGCTCAAGTTGCCTTAGCAAGCGATGCCACTTCAGGTTATTGGAATCCAGCCGGATTGGCTCATTTAAACTATCCTCAAATTTCACTTATGCATGAAGAATATTTAGGTGATCTTGTGAATTATAATTATGCTTCGGTTGCAATTCCTTATGGCGAAGATATGAGTTTCGGAATTAGTGCGATAAGATTAAGCGTTGATGGAATTCCGGATACACGAGAAGCTTTAATTGATAGAGTTACCGGACAAGTAATTTACGATATAAATAATCCCGCAGCTCGCATTGATCCAAGCTTGGTTAAAGAATTTAGCAATACTGATTATGCTTTTTATTTAACATTTGCAAAACGCCAATCGGATGAATTTTATTGGGGCGCAAATGTAAAAGTTATCAGCAGAGATATTGCAGAATACAGCGCATTAGGAGTTGGCTTTGATGTTGGTGCAGTTTATATGCCAATGAAAGATTTATACTTAGGCGCAAATTTAATGGATATTACAACAACGCTTGTTGCATGGAGCACGGGTAGAAACGAACTTATTACTCCAACTGCAAAAATTGGCGCTGCTTATGGAATTCATTTTCTTGGCGGTACTTTTATGCCTGCGGTAGATTTTGATGTTCGTTTTGAAAACAGACAGTTCGCTTCAACTTTCAATATTGGCGCTGTTAGTTTTGATGTTAAAGGCGGATTAGAATATAACTTTCAAAATATTTTTGCTGTGAGAGCCGGCTACAACGACTTAAACCAGTTTACTGTTGGTGCCGGTATAAAACTTCCTAAATTAAATATAGATTATTCATTTGCAAGATTTAATGAATCTTCTGCTACAAGATTTGATGATTCACATAGAATTTCTTTAATTCTGACTTTAGAAGAACCAAGATTTTTAAGAGATGGTTTATAATATTTGAGTAATTATTCGCTCGAACAAAAACGGAAATATATTTGTAATGAGGTTGTCTCAAAGCTGTCATTCCGGGTTCAATCCGGAATCTAATCTTTCGATTTTGATTGAGAATAATATGCTGAATCAAGTTCAGCATGACAATTATGAACTTTTGCAACAGCGTCATCTCTTTGTTGCAGTTAAACAAAAACCATTTTATTCTAAATTTTTAATCTTCTCTAAGATTTTATTCTTGCTCAGTATAATCCTTTTTATTACCGGATGTTCCTCAGGCTCACGGTTTTCTAAGGAGTCCTTAATTTCAAACACACGCCTTTTTTCAATTGACAAATCATTTTCCGCTTTGCTACCTCTTAACTATAAACTTATTGAAGACAACTTAAACGAGACTGTGTTAATTTGGTTTGTAAATAACAACAATGAAGAATCACTAATTATCAAAGAAATTAATTCTGTTGATAAAGAATTGCAGACAATTGCAGCGATTGTAAAAGCATCAAAAAAACAAATTGCAAAAAGCCAAAATGTGACTGAAACAGAATTTCTGACAATCGAAAATAAAAAATCTGCTTACTTCCTTTTAGAAGGAAATGAACTTCAATACGTTTTTATTTTTGGGCATAAAAATAAATTTTATGAAATTTCTTCAATAAGTAAAATTTCAAACTCCGAAAGAAAAGAGAAACTCTTTCATCTTACCAAAGAAATTATTTCTTCAATAAAATAAATTAATACGGAAACAATTTGTAAACTACTGCATCTTCCCTATTAGGAAAAAGAAAATACTAATTGCGCAATAACAAAAACATACAAGAGTTTACCGGTTATTATAATCTGTATAAAAAGCGGATTTATAATTTCATATTTAAAATGGTAAATGATAGATCTTTAACTGAAGACATTTTTCAAAACACTTTTATGAAATTGTATGAAAATCTAGATAAGATATACAGCGAAAACTCTGTTTTGTATTGGCTCTTTACTACAGCTCGCAATCAAGTTTATGTTCATTATAGAGGGAAAAATTATAAAGTAGATCAATTCAATTATAGTGATGTTGACGAGATTGAAATTGACTCAAAATATAATCTAGAGAAGAAAATTGAACAAAAGGAATTAAGAGATTTGGTTCTAAAAGAATTAGAAAAGCTTCCTTTTGAGCAGAAAGAAGTTTATTTGCTAAAAGAATACAGTGAATTTAAATATAAAGAAATAGCTGAGATGCTTAGTATTGAAGAGGCTTTAGTAAAGAGCAGATTATTCAAAGCCCGACAAAAATTAATAAAACGAATAGCAAAATATTTTTAGAGGAAGTTATGAACGAAGAAAAGATTTTTGATTTGATAAATCGATACTTCGATAATGAAACATCACCCGAAGAAGAAAATTTTCTTTTTTCTGTCCTTTCAAAAGATGATAGTGCAAAAAAATATTTCAAAGGATTTCTCTTTTTGAAAAATGAAAAAGATAATTTGGAAGAAGAAATTCCATTAAAACTTGATAGAAAGGTTTTGGAAAATCTTCCGAAATCAATAAATGATTTTCGTTTTTATCAAGCAGTAAAGACCAAATTTACTTATGTGGCAACAACTCTAACGATTGTATTCTTTCTTCTCTCAATACTTTTTTATTCTGAAAAAGAAAATTATAAAGAAGAGTTTATTAATATGTCTCGCAACAATATAAAGCAGGAAAGAGTTATTGAAGCCTTATATCAAGCGCTTCCTAGTGCTGTTGTTGAACCAAAATCGGAAATGGAAATTATTGTAAGTCCGTTATAATTTTCATAAAAATGATAAATCAAAAAGAGGTTGTTATGAAAAAGTTATTACTTATAATTATTGTTTTTGTGTTTGCTTCATGTACGGAAAAACAAAATAAAATCGAACCGGATTTTGAAAAAGTTTATACAGCCGCTGAAGATGTTACTGAATTCCAAGGGCCAATTAATTCTAATCTAGACCTTAACCTTGATGAAGTTATTGATTTAGCTTTTAGAACCATAAAAGGGAATAAAAAATATTTCACTTCTACACATAGAATTTTCATTAATGAAAATGGGGATGTTGACAGAATAAAAATTTTATCCGATGAAGTAACTAAATTAAATCAGCTTATTGCCAAAGCACAACTGAAAATGAAATTCAAACCTGCTTTAATGAATGGCATACCCGTAAAATCCAAATATGATTGGCTCGTTATAGTTCCACTAAACAAAGAAGAAAAGGCTAATATTGAAGTAACCTTAAACTATACACCGCCGGAAATTTATAAAGCAGAAGCCGAGAAATCTCCAGAGCCAATTGGGGGAATAAAAGGAATTGCTGAAAATGTTATTTATCCTGAAGAAGCTAAGAAAAATAATATTCAAGGAAGAGTATTTATAAAAGCATTCATTAATGAAGAAGGATTAGTAGAAAAAGCTGAAGTAATAAAAGGCATAGGCTCCGGTTGTGACGAAGCAGCCCTCAACGCAGTTAAAAACACCAAATTTATTCCCGGTATGAATGACGGGAAACCAATTAAAGCTCAAATTGCAATTCCAATAATGTTCAAGCTACAATAACAAAACTAGGGGGAATCAATGAAACTAACTAAATCCATTTTAATATTTTTACTATTTGCATTTATGTTATTAAATGCTCAGGAAAAGCCGCCGTTTCCAAAGGGGGGATTGGAAGCTATTATGGAAAATGTTGAATATCCAAAAGCTGCTAAAGAAGCTGATGTGCAAGGCAAAGTATTAATAAAAGCAGTTGTTGATAAGGAAGGAAATGTTATTAAAACAGAAGTTCTAGAATCTGTTAATCCCGATTTGGACAATGCCGCCGTAAAAGCTGTCGAATTAACTAAATTTATTCCGGGTGAAAAAGATGGTAAAAAAGTAAAATCTGAAGTAGTAATTCCAATCATGTTTAAGCTAAAATAAAAATTAAGTTACTTTTAGGTGATAATTGTTTTTGACATACTGAAACCAGCCTGCCAGTCGAGCAGACTGGTTCAGCATGTCAACTAATTATTTATTTATCAGCCCTTATTTTTTTACAAACAAAAAAATCAAATTACAGTTTTTCAAAAGATAAACTTCCAGCTGCATTTTGTGTGATCTTTATTGTATCACCACTAATAAAGTGATTCATTAGCAAATGAGTTGACAAAGGATTTATAACATACTTCTGAATTGTTCGCTTCATTGGTCTAGCGCCGTATGTAATATCATATCCAACTGCTAAAAGAAATTCTTTGGCATCATCCGTTATTTCTAAGGTAATATTTTTTTCGAAAAGCATCTTTGCTACTTTAGAAATTTGAATGTCGATTATTTTTTTTACTTCATTTTTGAGTAACGGTTTAAAGAAAATAATTTCATCAATTCTGTTTAAAAATTCCGGACGGATTGTATTACGTAATAATTGAGATAAACTTACTCTAATCTGTCCCATAAGGTCATCATAATTATTTTCGTCAAATTTACTTAGTTTTTCTTGAATTAAATGCGAACCTAAATTTGAAGTCATAATTATAATTGTATTTTTAAAATCTACTGTTCTACCTTGGTTATCCGTTAATCTTCCTTCGTCTAAAACTTGAAGAAGAATATTAAAAACTTCCGGGTGAGCTTTTTCAATTTCATCTAAAAGTAAAACCGAATATGGTCTCCGTCTAACTGCTTCTGTTAACTGTCCCCCTTCTTCGTATCCAACATATCCCGGAGGTGCTCCAACTAATCTAGAAACAGAATGTTTTTCCATATATTCCGACATATCAATTCTTATCATCGCTTGTTCATCATTAAATAGAAAATCCGCTAAACTTCTTGCAAGTTCAGTTTTACCAACTCCTGTAGTTCCAATAAATATGAATGAACCAATGGGTCGATTTACATCCTGAAGCCCCGCTCTGGATCTTCTAAGCGCATTTGAAACAGCTGTTACGGCAACATCTTGTCCAATTATTCTTGAATGAAGAACTTCTTCCATTCTTATTAATTTCGATCTTTCACTTTCAAGCATTCGGCTAACAGGAATACCGGTCCACTTTGCAACTATTTCCGCAACATCTTCGGCGTCAACTTCCTCTTTAAGCATTTTACTTTTTTTCTGTATTTCAGAAAGAGCGCTAGTTTCAGCATCTAATTGCTTTTGTAAAGAGGCAATTTTTCCATATCTAATTTCTGCAACTTTTCCTAAATCGCCTTCTCGCTCATATTTTTCTGAATCCGATTTTGCTTTTTCTATTTCACTCTTCATACTTCTAATTTTTTGAATCTTTTCTTTTTCTAAAGTCCAATGCCCTTTTAAAATTGTTCTTTGATCTTCAAGTTCAATAAGTTCTTTTTGAAGTTCTTCTAATCGCGCTTTAGAATCTTCATCGCTTTCTCTTTTTAAAGCTTCTTTTTCTATTTCCAACTGTTTTACTTTTCTTTCCAAAACATCAAGCTCTTCCGGCATTGAATCTATTTCTATTCTAAGCTTTGAAGCTGATTCATCAATTAAATCAATCGCTTTATCAGGTAAAAATCTATCTGTTATATATCTGTTAGAAAGCTGAACCGCAGCTACAATCGCTCCATCGGTAATACGAACACCGTGGTGAACTTCATAGCGTTCTTTTAATCCGCGTAAAATTGAAATAGCGTCTTCTTCGTTTGGTTCACTGACTAATACCGGCTGGAACCTTCTTTCTAGAGCGGCATCTTTTTCAATATATTTTCTGTATTCATCCAAAGTAGTGGCACCAATTACATGAAGTTCTCCACGAGACAATGCAGGCTTAAGAATATTTGCAGCATCCATTGCGCCGTCAGTTCTACCGGCGCCTACAAGCTGATGAAGTTCATCAATAAATAAAATTACTTCGCCGTTTGAGTTTTGAACTTCTTTTATAACTGCTTTTAAACGCTCTTCAAATTGTCCGCGAAATTGAGTTCCGGCAACCAAAGCACCTAAATCCAATGTAACCAAAGTTTTAGTTTTTAGAGTTTCCGGAACATCGCCCGAAATTATTCTGTGAGCAATTCCCTCGGCAATTGCAGTTTTTCCAACGCCAGGTTCACCAATTAGCACCGGATTATTTTTCGTCCGACGCGAAAGCACTTGAAGAACTCTTCTTATTTCTTCATCTCTTCCAATTACGGGATCCAGCTTACCATTTCTTGCTTCGCTATTTAAATCACGTCCAAATTTTTTTAATGATTGATAAGTATCTTCAGCATTTTGAGATGTTACTCTTTGATTTCCTCTTATATCTTTTAGTGCGGTAAGAATTAAATCTTTTGTAATTCCCAATTCATTTAAGGATTTGCCGCAAGAAGTGCTTTCTTGTGTCATGGCCAAAAGAATGTGCTCGGTGGAAATATATTCATCCTTTAAATTTTTTGCTTCATCGGCAGATTTATCCAGTAACTTTGCGCTGTTTGTAGAAAGCTGCTGATTCCCAACTCCGGCACCGGTTACTTTCGGAAGCTTTTCTAAAAATCCACTCACTTTTAATTTTAGCTGATTTAAATTTGTGCCGCTTTTCTGAATTATTGAAACAGCAACATTTGCGGGATCTTGAATCATTGCGGCCAAAATATGTTCGGGTTCAACAATTTGATTGTTATAACTTTGTGCTATCTCAACCGCATTCTGGATGGTTTCTTGTGCTTTTACAGTTAACTTATTGAAATTAAATGACGCCATAATTATCACCTTTTAATTACGTTCATAAAATTACACATTTAAACGAAAGCATAATACAATTAGTTTATTTTGATTGTTTCTTTTGTATCGATTTGTAAAGTAATTTTTTTTGTGATTTTTGAAGTTACCTTGAAAGCAAAAAGTTTGACACAATTTAATATTCAGTCCTTGCGAGGTGTTTTTACCGAATCAATCTCGCGTCATAAAATAATGTCGCCTTAAATTTGGTGTTTTCATAGAATGATTACCTGCCTTGCTGAAGCAAAGCGAGGCAGGCATCACATAAAGCATTCGCAATTAAGGCAAAAACTACAACCACAAAAACTGCAGTTGAAAACACAAAAAACTTTAGCATCACTACTTCAAATCATAAAGCTGATTCTGTAGAAAATGTTTTTTGTATTTAGCTCAATTCAGCTAAAATAGATTTTAATTTGTCTATTGAACTTTGCCAATCTTCTTTTTTACTTCTCTCGTTTTCCACAACCTCTGCCGGAGCATTATTAACAAATCTTTCGTTGGAAAGTTTTTTCTCAACACCAACCAGCATTCCAGTTAATCTGTTAATTTCTTTTTCTAATTTTTCTCTTTCTACCTTAATATCAATCAATCCTTCAAGCGGAATAAATATTTCCGCATCTTTAATAACTGCGTTTGCAGATGCTTGCGGTTTTTCGAGATCTTTTGCAAACTTAAATTCTTCAACTCTTCCTAAAGATTTTATGTAATTAATTTGGCTCTCTTTTACTTTATCTGATTTGATATAAAGATTTATTTTTTTTGATGGCGGTATATTCATTTCACCGCGAATATTTCTTATTGCTGTTACTACATCCTGAATAAATTCCATTTCTGCTTCAGCTTCTATATCAATTAGATTTTCATTTAATTCCGGCATATCAGTAATAGAAATACTCTCGCCGTCATTTCTTTGTTTTAACAAATGCCAAATTTCCTCTGTAATAAAAGGCATAATTGGGTGTAGCATTTTTAACATATCATCAAAAAGCGAAAGTGAGCGGACAAGAACCGCAGCTTTAATTTCTTTATCCTCTGAATAAAGTCTGTTTTTAATCAACTCGATATACCAATCGCAGAAATCATTCCAGATAAAAGAATAAATCATTTTAGTTGCGCCGGTTACATCAAAACTATCCCAAGCTTTATCAACATTTTTAATCGTACTTTGAAATTTCGAAAGAATCCACTTATCGGCAAAATCTTGATGTTTATCTTTTAGTTCTTCTTTTAATTCAACACCTTCGGTATTCATCAAAAGAAATCTTGCGGCGTTCCAAATCTTATTTGCAAAATTTCTTCCGAGTACACATTTGTCTTCGCTGAAAAGAACATCTTGCCCAAGCGGTGCAATGTATGTGATTGTAAATCTTAAAGCGTCAGCACCAAATTCTTCAATTACATCAATAGGATCAGGAGAATTGCCGAGCGATTTGCTCATTTTTCTTCCTTGGTCATCACGTACAATACTTGTGAAATAAACATCTTTAAATGGAACTTCATTCATAAATTCCATACCCGCCATAATCATTCTGGCAACCCAAAAGAAAATTATATCCGGACCGGTTACAAGCAAATCCGTTGGATAATAGTATTTTTGATCTTTCTGATTTGTAAAAACATCTTGCGCCCAAAGCCAACTTGAAGCCCAAGTATCTAGCACATCTTCTTCACGATGCCAGTTTTCAATATCGCTTGGTGGATTAACTTCGCAATAAATTTCACCGGTATCTTGGTGATACCAAACAGGAATTTGATGTCCCCACCACAACTGACGTGAAATACACCAATCCTTAATATTTGTCATCCAATGTTCATAAGTCTTTATCCAATGTGCCGGATGAAATTTTACTTTTCCTTCACGAACAACTTCAATTGCCGGTTTGGAAAGTTCATCCATTTTCATAAACCACTGTTCGGATAAATAAGGCTCAATCGGAACATTTCCTCTTTGTGAATAACCTACTTTGTTAATATGATCTTCAGTTTTTACAAGAAGTTCAAGTTCTTCCATTCTTTCAATAACTTTTCTGCGTGCTTCAAATCTATCCAAACCTTTAAATTCACCCGGGACATTATGATTCAAAGTTGCGTCATCATTTAGAATATTTATAAATTCTAACTCATGGCGTTTTCCCATTTCATAATCATTTATATCGTGTGCCGGAGTGACTTTTACGCAACCGGTACCAAATTCCAAATCAACATAATCATCAGCAAAAACCGGAATTTCCCTTCCGACAATTGGAAGAATTACTTTTTTGCCTATCAAGTGTTTGTATCTCTCATCATTTGGATTTACGGCAATTCCTGTATCTCCAAGCATTGTTTCAGGTCTAGTTGTTGCAACAATTACATATTCATTTTCTTCTTTGACTTTGTATTTGAAATACCAAAGCTTACCATTTTGAGTTTGATAAATAACTTCTTCATCCGAAATTGCAGATTTACTTGCGGGGCACCAATTTACCATTCTATAGCCACGGTAAATCATATCTTTTTTATAAAGAGTAACAAAAGCTTCAACTACTTTTTTATAATAATGATCATCCATTGTAAAGCGTTCGCGGTCCCAGTCTAAGCTTGCTCCTAATTTTCGTAATTGCTTTATTATAATTCCGCCGTATTTATCAGTCCATTCCCAGCAATGTTTTAGAAATTCATCTCTGCCAATTTGATATTTATCAATTCCCTCTTCTTTTAATTTTGCAATTACTTTGGATTCAGTAGCTATAGAAGCGTGGTCGGTTCCTGGAACCCAGCATGCATTAAAGCCTTTCATTCTTTTGTAGCGAATGTAAATATCTTGCAAAGTATTATTTAAAACATGACCGAGATGAAGCATGCCTGTAACGTTTGGCGGTGGAATTACAATTGTATACGACGGTTTGGTTTCATCAACTTCTGAGTGAAATAATTTATTATCTTCCCAGTATTTATACCATTTATCTTCAACATTTTTAGGATCGTAAGCTTTTGGAATTTCATTAATTTTTGAGTTATCCATCATTTTCTCATTAGTTTTAAAATAAAAAGCAAATATACTAAATAATGGAAAGAAATAATTCAGGCGGGCTAATACGATTTGTAATTTTGTTTGAATTTGTCATCTTCAAAACCTTTGAGGAACTAAAAATCTCAAAGGTTTTGATTTAATTATCAAAGCAAATTACTTGCAATTTCGGCTAATTGCGAGCGCTCTCCTTTTTCTAAATTGATATGCGCATAAAGTTTCTGTCCTTTAAAATGATCTATCAAATATGATAATCCATTAGATTGTGTATCTAAATAAGGATGATCAATTTGATAGATATCTCCGGTCAATACTATCTTTGCCCCTTCTCCGGCGCGTGTTATAATGGTTTTAATTTCATGAGGAGTTAAGTTTTGAGCTTCATCAACAATAAAGAAAATTCGTTGTAAACTTCTTCCTCTTATGTAACTTAGCGGCTCAACAACAAGCTTTTCATCTTTTATCATCTGTGTAATTGTTATATGGCTTTTATCGGATTCTTTAAACTGATCTTGAATAACTTTTACATTATCCCATAATGGCTGCATATAAGGACCAAGTTTACTTTCAACATCACCGGGTAAAAATCCTAAATCCTTATTACTTAAAGGAACTACCGGACGAGCAATATAAATTTGTCGGTAATGTTTTCTTACATGAAGTGCGCTTGCCAAAGCCAGCAAAGTCTTTCCGGTACCGGCTTTTCCGGTCATTGAAACTAAAGGAATATCATTATTTATTAATGCGTCTATAGCAAAAGTTTGCTCTGCATTTCTAGGATTTATCCCGTAAACATTAAACTTGTCAATTCGCTTTAATACTTCTCCTTCTTGATCAAGATGAGCTAGCACAGATCTGCTATTATTCCTAATAATAAAATATTTGTTTGGAACAGCTTCTGTTTTAGTTTTCTTAAATATTTTTTTTGATTCAACTTCATAGGGAGGCGAGAAAAATTTCTGAATTAAATCATCTTCTACATTTTCCACAAACTCTTTTCCGCTGTATAATTCATCAACACTACCAACTCTATCAGTTGTATAATCTTCGGCAAGAATTCCAAGCGCTTTTGCTTTCATCCGTAGATTCACATCTTTCGTGACTAAAACTACTTTTCCATTTGCTTTAGTTGTTTTATGAATTTCATAAGCGGCAGTAAGCACACGGTGATCAGGATTATCTTCAATAAATGCTTCTTTAATTTCTTTGCTTAACCCTTTGGTTATAACAATGCGAACCTTGCCTTTTCCTTTTCCCAGAGAAACTCCGCCGTTAAAAATTGCGTTTCCGGTAATTGTGTCTAGAGTTCTTGCAAATTCTCTGGCATTAAGGTTTATAACTTGGTTACCCCGTTTGAAATGATCAATTTCTGAAATTACTGCTAAGGGAATTACAATATTATTTTCTTGAAATTGATTTATACAAGTGGGATCGTGAAGAATTACGTTTGTATCAAGTATAAAAGTTTTGGGTGATTTTGTGCGTGCCATATATTTTAGAATTTTATTTTGAGAAAACTAAATTATAATATTGAACTTAATAAATTTACACAGTAATTCTAAAATAAAATTATATTAAGTTTTTCTTTAGAGCCATAAGGTATTATCAAATTTATTTTTTCAAAAAGATTATTTTAATTTGTCTAAAAAAATATTTTGCGATTAGTTTTTATGTTTACAAATCAGAAAGTTAATGAAAATATGCTCGATCATATAAAAAATAAGTCTGACAATAATCTTGATTTATCAAGAGAGGATTTAAAATATATTCTTCAAATTGAAGACGTTGAAGAGATGAAAAAACTTTTTGAAATCTCATATAATGTAAAAGAAAAAAACATCGGCAAAAAAGTTTGGTTTAGGGGAATTATTGAATTCAGCAATATCTGTAAAAAAGATTGTTTCTACTGCGGAATTAGAAAAAGCAATAAAGCTGTTAAACGCTTTACAATGAAAGAAGAGGAAATTCTCAAAGGTGCTCAATGGGCTTATGATCATAATTACGGATCAATTGTTCTCCAATCGGGCGAAAGAGATGATGATACTTTTATTGAATTTCTTACTTCTGTAATCAAAAAGATTAAAAATCTATCAGACGGTAAACTTGGTATTACGCTTTCTCTTGGCGAACAGAATTTAGATACTTATAAGCAATGGTTTGAAGCAGGCGCTCATCGTTATTTATTAAGAATTGAAACAACTAATCCGGAGTTATACAAAAAACTTCACCCTTCTGATCATGATTTTGAACATCGGAAAACATGTTTATACTTGCTTAAAGAAGCGGGTTATCAAGTTGGAACAGGCGTAATGATTGGTCTGCCCGGACAAACAATTGACGATTTAGTGAATGATCTTTTTTTCTTCAAAGAACTTGATGTTGATATGATTGGCATGGGTCCTTATCTGGTAAGCGAAAATACTCCAACCGGAAAATTAATTGAAAATTTTGAATCAATTAAAGAACATCAATATCAACTTGGGCTTAAAATGATTGCTGCTGCAAGGTTATTTCTTAAAGATGTAAATATTGCCTCAACTACTGCACTTCAAGCTCTTAAAACGTATGGAAGAGAAATGGGTTTGAAAGCCGGTGCAAATATTATTATGCCCAATGTAACGGACACATTTTATCGCCCAAATTATCAACTCTATAATGATAAACCATGTGTTGATGAAAATTCAGATTTGTGTATTGACTGCTTGGAAAGTAGAATTCTAAAAATTGACGAAGAAATTGGTTTTGGTGAATGGGGGGATTCCCCTCATTTTCTTAATAAAAATTTATAATTACAGATTGATCCAAATAAGTATTTTTTTTAAAAATAAATTAAATAATGTTTTTATTGATGATTAAGTATTTATTGCACATATTAGTTTTTTAAAAATATTAAGACCAAATATAGATTATGACTTTATCAAAAAATATTTCAATTCTGCTTGTTATATCAATTCTATTTGTTTCTTCTTGTAATAATCAAGAAGTTGAACCAAAAGACTCAATAAAGTTCAATCTTGATTCCGCATTAATTAATGAATCAGATACTTTAAGTGTTGTTAACATTTTTATTGCCTCTCCAAAAAATTGGTTATCCACAGATGAACAATTGATGGAAAAAATATCATCAAAACTGGGTCAAGTTATTGATTCCAATTTTGCATACAAATATAAACTAATGAAAATATATTTTGATTCAACATCCGCATCTTTATTAACCATTGGTATTATAAGTCAGGATAAATATAAAAACACAGATTCGTTAATCAACGATTATGCATCACTAATTGAAACTAAATTTTCTGGTTCAAATATCAAAAAAGGTTTTTACAGAAAAGATAATATTGACATAACCCAATTATTGATTCAAGAAAAAGAGACAATTACTTTTAAGCTGTTATTTATTAATAACAGAAAAAATTTAGTTCAAGTTGACTATATACTTGATTCTAAAAACTATCTGGATCTAGTTAAAAAAGCTGAATCCAGCATAGCATCTATCAAACTAATCACTAACAAATAACTAGGGAGTTATTATGAAGAGACTTTTTGCAATTTTATTAATTGTAGTTCTTTCATTTTACGCAACAGGATGCTACACAATGGAGCATGTTGTTGGAGACGGCGCTAAATCTGGTGTTACAGAAGAAGCAAGACAGTGGTATGTACTTTGGGGCTTAGTTCCTATTAATTCTGTTGATTCAAAAACAATGGCTGGCGGCGCTTCAGACTATAAAGTAACAACTCAAATGACTTTTGTTGACGTAGTAATTGGAATTTTTACAAGTATAGTAACTGTTTCTCCAATGACTGTTAAAGTTACAAAATAATTTATTCTGAAAAGGAAGGCTTTGCAAAAAGTCTTCCTTTTCTCATTTCTTTCTTATCCAAAATATTTTATCCCCTTCATTTATATTATGCTTGGAAGTAAACCCAGCATTTACCTCAACAATAAATATAGCAGGATCAAACGAAGGATAAGATTGAGTGGAATAAGGTGTTGTGTTTTTGTGAATCTTCACAATTTCTCTTTTAGTATTTACAAAAATTATATCCAAAGATAGTATTGTGTTTTTCATCCAGAAAGACTGCGGTTCTTCATAAGGAAAAATGAAAAGCATCCCTTCATTTTCTGCCATCTCATCTCTAAACATCAGTCCCAATGTGCGTTTATCATTTGTTTCGGCAAACTCAATATCAATTTTTGCTAAAGAATCGCCCTCTTCAGTTGTAAAAACAAGTTCACCCTGCTTTTCAAATTCATATTCATTTTTCATACTTTTAGTTTCTTGGGGATTATAATAAGTTTTACTTTTTTGAGGTGATTGCTGCAGGAAATAAAATGCTACAATACTAACAAAGACAACAAGCAAAACAATCGATATTACTTTATTGATGTTGGAAGTAGAATTTGTTTTTGTGTTTTTTGATTTAGACATTGGCTTCAATCATTTCATTTTTTAATTGACTAAATTAATGAATATTGTTGAATTATTTTTTTCGATGTAAAAAAATAATTCCGAACAATTAACAACCAACTTGGTTAGTAAGAATTTACAAATATAATTTCAAAGAATTATCAACTTGGGGCATTTATGAAATCTACAATTTTAGAAAGAAATGAAGTTATTCTAAATGATACACAAACGAAAATTGCCAGAAGCGGCTGGGGAAGAGATGCAATCGATAATTCGACAGTTGAGAAGATTACTTATTCATCAGATGGACTTAAAGTAAAAGGGTACGTTGCTTATCCAAATACAATTGAGCTTAATGAAAAACTTCCTTGTGTTATTTGGTGCAGAGGCGGAATTGGTAACTCAGGCGCTATTGACAGCTTTAACGCAAAAGGAATTTTTGGTCAACTTGCTAGCTGGGGATACGTTGTTTTTTCCTCTCAATATAGAGGCAACGAAGGAGGAGAAGGAAAGGATGAGTTTGGTGGCGATGATGTAAATGATGTTCTAAATCTGATTGACTTAGCTGATACATTTGATTTTGCCGACAGTACTATTTGGGGAATTGAAGGATGGAGCCGCGGCGGAATGATGACTTATCTCTCGCTTACAAAATCTAATATTTTTAAAGCAGCGGTGGTTATAGGGGGAATTGCTAATTTAAGATGCAACTCGGATGAAAGTAAATTTATGCGAAAGCTTTACGAAGTTACAATGGGAGAACATGGTTCAGAAGGCTTTAATGAAAAATGTCAATCAAGATCAATTGTAAATTCTGTTGAGCAGTTAAATGAAAAAACTCCAATGTTGATTATTCATGGAACTGCCGATAACCGCGTCCTTCCTCATGATTCTCTTGATCTTTCATACGAACTCCTTAGACTCCAAAGAGAGTTCAGATTAGTTATGCTTGAAAACGGTGATCATTTTTTGAAAAAACATCGACAAACTGTTGATAGCTTAAGAAAAGACTGGTTTGAAAAATATCTAAAATAATTTATTCTGCTAACATATTAAGAATTGAAGATAATTCTAGATTTACGAACTTTTACGTTTCTTTTACAATTTCGAAATAAAATAATTAGCATTTTTCGTCTAACAAAATGAACCATTAAAAGAGAAAAATGTAAATGCTATATTCTAATATTTACCAAAAGCTAAAAACTGCGTTTGATAAGCCTGAGAAAGAAATCCAAATAGATTCACTAAATTTAATTATTAGAAAACTTGATTTTAATTCTGATTGGGACAATGGAAATTCCTCAAAATCTTTAATGGACGATTCGGCAATTGAAAGCAATAATTCATTTCAATATTACCTTTTTGAGAACCTAGACAAACAAAAACCTAAGGGAGTAATTTTTCTATTTCACGGATTAAATGAAAAGAAATGGGATAAATATTTACCTTGGGCTTATCAGCTTACAAAACAAACGGGGAAATCAGTTTTACTTTTTCCAATTGCATTTCATATGAATCGTGCGCCTCTTAGTTGGTCTGATGTTCGTCTGATGAAAACGGTTTCAACAGCTCGAAATGAAAAATCAGAAAACACAAATTCTTCATTTGCTAATGCAGCATTAAGCGAAAGGTTAGAGTCTTATCCTGAAAGATTTTATTTGTCGGGTTTGCAGACATACATAGATGTATGCAAATTAATTGAATTAATTAAAGCCAATGAAATAAAAGAAATTCCAGCTGTGACTAACTTCGATTTGTTCGGTTATTCAATCGGTGCATTTCTTTCTCTCTTATTATTGATGGATAATCCTTTAGGATTTTTCACAAACTCCAAATTATTCATGTTCTGCGGAGGAACTACAATAGATAGAATTTTTCCGGTCTCAAAATACATTTTAGATAAACTTGCATATGATTCCGTTACGGAATATTTTAATAATTTTTTATGTGAAAGAATTATTCATACTAGCATGTTAGATAATGAACTTGGTAAGTTTCTATGCAATGAAAGCTATTTCCAAAGTTTGATTAGCTGCAATCTTGAAAAAGAATTACGAGAAAAAAGACTGACAGAAATAGGTGAAAGAATTAGTACAATCGTATTAAATCAAGATGAAGTAATCCCTCCAGATGGAGTAATAGCCGAGCTTAAAGGTCAATACAGTAAAGTCAAAGCAAAATTTGAAATTAGAGATTTTGATTATCCTTATAACCACGCAATTCCCTTTCCCTTATTGGAAAAATACAAGTTACGAGTAGATAATTCATTCAAATCATTGTTCGATAATGCTGCTGGATTTTTAGTTTAAAAGTAAATTTTGCTTTTTATAAATGAAATTAATTTTTCAAATTTTTGTTATAATTGTGTTAAATACAATTATCATTTTCGGAGTAATAAATGTCAAAAAAATACTGGCTTATGAAATCTGAACCGGATGTTTTTTCAATTGATGATTTGAAGAAAAATAAAAAAACTCATTGGGATGGCGTTCGTAATTATCAAGCAAGAAATTTTATGCGCGATGATATGAAAATTGGCGATCAAGTCCTTTTCTATCATAGCAATACTGATGTTCCAGGAGTTTATGGAATTGCGGAAATTGTAAAAGAGGGATATCCGGATTTTACTGCTTTCGACCCCGAAGATAAACACTACGATCCCAAAAGCAAACATGACAGTCCTACTTGGATTATGGTTGATATAAAATTTGTAGAAAAATTTAAGAATCCCGCATCACTTGATTCCATTAAAGAAAACAAAAAACTACAAAACATGAAATTAGTTCAACGCGGAAATCGTTTATCAGTTATGCCTGTTGCAAAAGCAGAGTTTGATGAAATTGTGAAGATGGGAAAATAAATTCTTTCAAGACTCAGATCCGAGATTAATGGCCTGGGTTCTGAGTTTTTTTAAAAAAATTATTTACTTCATCAAAATTATTTTATGGGAAACTATAGAATTCTTATTTTCTAAAACTACCAGATAAACTCCTGATGATAATCTTGAACCATCAAAGGAAAATTTATATTTACCCGTTTGAAATTCTTGATCAGCCAGAACTGAAATCTGCTCGCCAAGTGTATTATAAACGCTAATTTTATTTTTGCCGGGATTTGATATTGAAACAACAATGTTTGTTAAGGGATTAAATGGATTTGGATAATTTGAAATCTCATATAAATCCGGCACAACTTCTCCATCTGCAAACAGATTTTCAACATCAGAAATTAACCACTTGTTTTTTAATGCTATAACTCGGTTATATGCAGTGTCAATTGTAGCAATACTAATTTCGCCATCATTTACTTTTTGAGCCACCAAATTAATTACATGATTAACGATTGATTTTCCCTCAAACTCATTAGTCCTAAATAGCAGAATATCTGTACCCGCATTTACGGCTCTGACAACTGCTTCATCAAAACCAAAATTATTGGTTATTGCCTGCATAAACATTTCATCGCTCATAACAACGCCCTTAAAACCTAGACTGTCTCTAAGAATATTTTTTATTGCATAGTCAGAAAGTGAAGCCGGATAAAGAGAATCCCAGTTTGCATTGTATAAATGTCCCGTCATTACTATGTCTTCGTAGCCATCGGCAAAAAGTTCCGTATAAGGAATCAATTCTTTATCCGTCCAAGTATTTGTAATATCTGTAAATCCCAAATGCGAATCAGTTTGTGCACTTCCATGTCCGGGGAAATGCTTAAATGTTGTTGCAATATTTTTATTGTGAAATTCTTCAATAAAAAAAGTTGCATGCTGATATACAAGAAAAGGATCTGATGAAAAACTTCTGTTTAATTTTCCGATAGCCGGACTTGTTGGATCTACATTTACATCAACAACCGGAGCTAAATTTACATTAATTCCGCTATCTTTTAGCCAGCCCGCCATTAAAGAGGATTGCGCTCTTGTTGAATCTTCCGAATTAAAAATCGTTCCTAATTGAAAGGCAGAGTAAGTTGTCGCAAATCCATTTATTGCTTTTAACCTAGCAACTACTCCACCCTCTTGATCGGTTGAGATAAATAATGGTGTTTCAGCAGGCAGTTTAAGTTCGGTTGTTAAGTCAATAATTTGAGTCGGGTTTTCTAAATTATGTCCAAATAAAATTACACCACCTAAATTTCGATTTGCAATATCATAAAGAAGAGAATCTTTCAATCCATCTGTATCTTGAAAACCAACCATTATCATCTGACCGATTTTAGAATGAAGTGTTTCCTGAGAATTTGTAGTTATATTTGAAAGCATAATTGTGAATAAAACCAGTAATATTTTTTTCATTAAACGAATCCATTTTTAAGAATAGTGAAGCTAAAAATACTGAACCATTCTGCTAATAAAAACCACATTGATTGATAGTATTAAATTGAGTTACAATTTATTTGTAGGATTTCAGTGAAGATAATTTCTATTATGAATTTTTAGTAAAAATGTATTGTTAAGAAATAAAGTTCATTCGGAATTAAATTTAGAAAATAATTCAAAGTAAAAAATTAATGAATAATAATAGATTAAGAATTCTGCAGAACGGCATCAAAAAAAAAGGAGTTATAATTTATTGGATGCAAAGAGATCAAAGAGTAAATGACAACTGGGCGTTAATTTATGCTTATACTAAAGCTAAAGAGACAAATAATAAGCTTGTTGTTATTTTTAATTTAGTTCCGGAATTTTTAGAAGCAACAATCCGGCAATATGGTTTTATGATTAAGGGATTAAAGGAAGTTGAAGAAAATTTAGCGAATCTTAATATTTCTTTTATTCTTACTTTGGGAAATCCGGCAAATGAAATTCCAAAACAAATTGAAAATCTTGATGCTTCGCTTTTAGTTACTGATTTTAATCCCCTAAAAATTTCTAGAATTTGGAAACGTGATGTTTCAAAGAAAATTCAAATTCCCTTTCATGAAGTTGACGCGCACAATATTGTTCCAACGCTTTATGTTTCAGATAAATTGGAATATGCAGCTTATACAATCAGACCAAAAATAAAGAAGCTGCTATACGTATTTTTAGATGATTTTCCGATTTTAGAAAGTTTTAGTAAATCTAATCTGGTTTCTAAAGAAAATGTAAATTGGGAGAAAGCTGAAAAATCACTTAAAATTAATTTTGAAGTAAAAGAAGTAACTTGGTTACTTCCTGGTGAAAAAGCAGCTTTAGATACCATGAATTTGTTCTTTTCAGAAAAACTAAAAGATTATAATGAAAATAGAAATGATCCAAACAACGATGCTCTTTCTAACATTTCCCCTTATTTGCATTTTGGACAAATTTCAGCTCAGCGCATTGCGTTAGAAGCAAAAAAGTATGAAATGGATTTTCAAGAATCCGTAAACTCTTATCTTGAAGAAATGATTGTGCGCAGAGAATTATCTGATAATTTCTGCTATTTTAATCCAAAATACGATTTATTTGAAGGTTTTCACGAATGGGCACAGCTCAGCTTAAATGTGCACAGAAAAGATAAGCGAGATTTTATTTATTCTTTAGAAGAGTTTGAAACCGCTAAAACTCATGACGACCTTTGGAATGCTGCTCAATTACAAATGGTTAATAATGGTAAAATGCATGGATATATGAGAATGTATTGGGCAAAAAAAATACTAGAATGGACCGAAACTCCGGAACAAGCTCTAGAATTTGCAATATTTCTGAATGACAAATATGAACTTGACGGGAGAGATCCAAACGGATATGCTGGAGTTGCATGGTCAATTGGCGGAGTTCATGACAGAGCATGGAGCGAGCGCGCTGTTTTTGGTAAAATCAGATATATGAATTATAATGGCTGTAAGCGAAAATTCAATATCCAAGCATATATTCAAAAAAATTTTAATAATAGCATTTTGTTTTGAAACAATTGAATAAATCATTCGTCTAATTTTTTACTGAAATTATACCTTTTTGAGGAAAATAATGTTTGTTAGTTTTAGAAAATTTATAATTATAGCAATTTTTAGTTCGTTTTTCATGATTTCATGTAGTGATCAATCTGATATTCCGCCAAAAATATCTATTGAAGACTTTTTTAGAAATCCCGAACAAACAAAAATTCAGCTTTCTCCCTGCGGTGATTTTATTACTTATTTAAAACCTGTTAATAAACGAATGAATATCTTTATAGAAAATCTAAAAGATAGCGCAGTAACTCAATTATCAAATTCCGAATATGATATTATTGAATATCTCTGGGCAAATTCTTCTAGAATTTTGTTCATAATTGACGAAACCGGAGCAGAAAAATATAAGTTATTTTCTATTGATTTAAGTGACAACAGTGTTACAGATATTTCTCCAAAAGATAGTGCTTCGGTTTATATTATCGATCCTTTGCACAAAATTGAAGATGAACTTATTGTTGCCATCAATCAAAGAGATCCCAAAATATTTGATGTTTACAGGCTAAATCTAAGAACTAATAAATATACTCTTGTAATTGAAAATCCCGGCAATATTACAAAATGGATTACTGATAACGACGGAAATTTAAGAGCCGCATTAAAAACTGATGGTGTAAATACCGGACTTTTATATAGAAGCAGTGAAAACGAACCTTTCATTCTTATCGAAAAAAGCAATTTTAGAGAAACATTTGTTCCCTTAATGTTCTCTTTCGATAATAAATATTTATATATAAAATCGAATAGAAATCGTGATAAGATTTCTTTAGTTAAATATGATCCGGAAAAAAGAGAAGAAGTTGAAACAATTTTTGAAAACTCAGAAGTTGATTTGGATAATGCAATAATTTCAACAAAAAAACAAAAAGTACTTGGTGTAACTTATACAACTTATAAAAAACAGACTAAGTTTTTTGACAAAGAAAGAGAAGAAATTCAAAAGTATTTAGAATCTCAGCTGGGAAATTATCAAGTTGAGATAGTCAGTTCAAATAATGATGAGAATAAATATCTTATAAAAACTTACAACGATAAGTCTTTAGGTTCTTTCTATTATTATAATGTTGAAACAAGTGAGTTAAAAAAAATTGCAGATGAAAGTCCATGGCTAAACGAAAATCAACTTTCTTCAATGAAGCCAATTACTTATAGAGCTAGAGACGGCATTACAATACATGGTTATTTAACTCTTCCTAAAGGATATGAACCGGAAGATTTGCCAATTATTGTTTATCCGCATGGTGGTCCTTGGACACGCGATTATTGGGGATTTAATCCTGTTGTTCAACTTTTTGCCAACAGAGGTTATGCGGTTCTTCAAATGAATTACAGAGGTTCTAAGGGTTATGGTAAGGAATTTTGGGAAAAAGGATTTAAAGAATGGGGACGTAATATGCAGTTTGATATTGCCGATGGAGTTGACTGGCTGATTAGACAAGAGATTGCAGATCCCGATAAAATTGGGATCTACGGTTATTCTTTTGGCGGATATTCTGCTTTGATGAATGTTTCTATTTTTCCAGATAAATATCAGTTTGCTGTAAGTCTAAATGGCGTAGTTGATTTGGCTGATCTAATAAACTCAATCCCGCCATTTTGGGCACCATTCCAAGAAATGTTTTTTGAAATGGTTGGGAATCCAAGTAAAGATTCATTATTAGTTGCTGCTTATTCTCCTACTAAAATTGCAGACAGTGTTAAAGTCCCTATTTTTATTGGACAAGGTAAACATGATACTAGAGTGAAAGCCACCGATGTTAATAAATACGTAGCGAAATTAAAATCAAACAATGTATATGTAAAATATTTCTTTATGGAAGATGAAGGTCATACAATAATTAAAGAAGAAAATAGAATTGAGTTTTTTAAGGAATCCGAAAAGTTTATTAACAAAGTTTTCACGAACCAATTAAAATAAAACAGAATTGAACTATTCTTTATTCATTTCGTTTTTTAATATAAAAACGAAATCCGATGAAAAATATAATAATAATTTTATTTGTTGCAATTACGCTTTCGGCGCAAGTAAAGATTGAAGAAGCATTTCCTAATCTCAGTTTTGATCGTCCGGTTGAAATAATTTCTCCAAATGATAATACGAATCGATTATTTGTTCTATCTCAATCAGGAAAAATATTTTCCTTTGAAGCAATAAAAACTATTGAAAATACAAACCTCTTTTTAGACATTGAAAGCGATGTTCTAAGTGGTGGCGAACTTGGACTTTTAGGACTGGCGTTTCATCCAGATTTTGTAGAAAATAATTTGTTTTACCTCTATTATAATGTTGATAGTCCAAGAAGAAGTATCATCTCAAAAATGTCTGTAAAATCTTCAAATCCCAACGAAGCTGATTTAAATTCAGAAGAAATTCTTTTAGAGATTGAACAGCCATATTCAAATCATAATGGCGGAAAAATTGCATTTGGTCTGGATGGTTATTTATACATTTCTTTGGGAGACGGCGGTTCCGGAGGGGATCCCGATAATAATGGTCAAAATCTTTCTACTTTGCTCGGTTCATTTTTAAGAATTGATATCGATAGCAAGAGTAACGGAAGAAATTATTTAATTCCAGATGATAATCCTTTCATAAATAATCCTTCGGCAAAACATGAAATTTATGCTTACGGTTTAAGAAATGTTTGGAAGTTTTCTTTTGATTTTCAGACAAATAAATTGTGGGCTGCAGATGTAGGGCAAAATAAATATGAAGAAATAAACATAATTGAAAAAGGGGGAAATTACGGCTGGCGTTTGATGGAAGGATTCCACTGCTACAATCCGAGTAATTGCGATCAATCCGGGCTAGCTCTTCCACTTCATGAGTATGAGCACAATGATTTGGGAGGATACTCAATTACCGGCGGTTATGTTTATAGAGGTAATGAGGCAGAAGAACTTTTTGGAAAATATATTTATGGCGATTTTGTTACCGGAAATATTTGGGCACTTAAAGTTGAAAATGGAGAAGTAATTAGTAATGAAAGAATTTTTGATACTAATTATTCAATTGCTGCTTTTGGCGAAGATGAAAAAAAGAATTTATATTTTTCCTCTTTTGGAAGCGGAAAAATTTATAAAATTAGCGGAACTCCGGCAACTTCAGTAAAAGAGGGTATTATTCCCACAGAATTTCAGCTGTTTCAGAATTTCCCAAATCCTTTTAATCCAACAACAATTATTGAGTATTCAATATTAAGTAACGAGCATATTAGTTTGAAAGTTTATGATGTTTTGGGAAATGAAATTGCAACCTTAATAAACAAAGTACAATCTGCAGGAAGTTATCAAGCTGCATTTGATGCAAGCAACTTTACAAGCGGAGTTTATTATTATAAACTGGAAACAGATAATTTTTCATCTGTAAAAAAGATGATTCTACTTAAATAAATCGCGAGATGAATTATTTATAAATTGTGGTTTTTCTTCATAAACTTTCCTCTCAATTGAAACAAGTACATCATGAATACTAAAAACCGCAATTGCTCCTTCACACACTAATCTCCATGCTAAATTCCCGACAAAAAAAGTTGCTAATCCAATTAAAATTGAACCACTGAAAATCTCATAAACTGCATAACTAGTGATTGATATAATTCCGATTACATAAAGAATTTTTATTATCAGACTGCTAACCATCAATCGAAAAGTAAAAAAGTTCTTCATATTATTTCCTTATTAAAATTTAGCATATTGAATATAAATCAAGTTTAGCAATTAATAAACATTAGTGTTAACACATATCAATCGTAAATCGATTTAGGAAATTTGAGATTTTGAAAATTTAGTTTGCAGCAAGAATTGAAAAATAAATCCCCGATTTTATAAAATAGAAAATCGGGGTTTAAATGCATATTAATGATATTCAAAAGTGCTTCCGCCAATAAATTCTCTTATTACAGAATTATGCGGAACCGGAGAATCATCATCTATTGAAATAACTTCATTAAGAAGTTTGCTTATTCGCTTTGCCCTTTCAAAGGCGTCAACTCTTAATGGATTACCCTCATACTCTTTTTCCCATTTAGCAAAATGTTCTTTTAACCTATGCGCATAAAGTGGAAGTTCGTAAGGCATTGCGCTGTTTATAATATAATCTGCCGTGCTTTGATAAGGAATAATACTTCGGAGTTCGCTTGAACGCACATAGTGCCAATGCTCTAAAGTTTGCTGCGGATTATAAGCACGCTGAACTGAATCACGCAGCATTCTGCGCATAAGTCTTATGTCTGTCCATCTTATAAATTCATCATCTTCATTTTTCATTTGAAGAAGCGGTTCAAGAAAAAGCAAAAATTTATTTTCGGCTGGAATCGCTTCGCTAAACTTTGGATAAAGCCCGTGCAGACTGTCGATCAGAAGGATTTCGTTTTTCTCTAATTTCATTTTTGTATGATCTAGTTTTCTGGTTCCGGTTTTAAAATCATAAGCCGGAATTCCAACTTCTTCACCTTCGCTTAATCTTTTTAGATGATCATTTATTAATTCCAAATCAAGCGCTTGAGGAGTTTCAAAATCATAATCCCCAAATTCATCTTTTGGATGAAATTCCAAATCGAAAAAATAATTATCAACAATTAATGCTCTAAATTTCATTCCCATTTCTTGAAGCTTCTGCTCCAACTTTAATGTGGTTGTAGTTTTTCCGGAAGACGAAGGACCGCTAATCATTACCATTTTTATTTGATTTAATCTTTCCTCAATCATTTCAGATGCAGTCAAAATATCTTCTTCATAAGCCGCTTCTGATTCATGAACAATATGAGCATAATCTCCTTTTAGAATTCTCTCGTTTAACTTCTTTGTTGTGTTTAAGCCTTTATCAACTGACCAATCGAGCACATGCCACATTTTTTGCCAAGGAACATTTTCATCTATTCTTGACGCAAATTTAGACTCAATTCGCCTTTTTTGCGATCTTTCTTCTCTGTATAAAATAAAATTTTTTGCAACTTTCGCATGACCGTTTTCAATCAATATTTTTTCTACGGCATCTTGTATTTCTTCAATTTGAGGCACGCAATCTTCACTACATGTTCTTTCTAAGTATTCAAATACTTTTGCCGATAGCTGAGAAGCTTTATCTTTATCGCGCCCGCCAACGGCAACTGCGGCGCGGTATATAGCATTTGTAATTCTTTCCGGATTGAAAGGAACAACTGCTCCGCTTCGCTTAATTACATGTGAAATCTTTACCATATCTTTTATCCTTATTTACTAAAAAGACTATTCATAAAAATTTGTTTTCAATATTTTTCAATTGCAAAATAAATTCTGAATCGTACGTCTAAATTATTTCATTAAAATTATTTTTTTGGCAGAAGTAAAATCATCTGTCTGCATTCTGTACAAATAAACCCCGCTTGTAAGGTATGATCCATCAAATTCAACTTTATAAATCCCGGGAGTTTTTTGCTGATTTACTAAAACTGCTATTTCGTTTCCAAGTACATCATAAATTGACAACTTCACGTTTGAGGCTTCACCATTGAACTTTTCCGGAATTGCATATCTTATTGTAGTTACCGGATTGAATGGATTAGGGAAATTTTGTTCTAATCTATATTCATCTGGAAAAACTTTTGATTGATTTATATTTGTCAAATTTTTAAAACTAAAATCTACAACTGTCGGTAAATGATCTGCCGCATTTACAACATCTTCTTTTTGCAAATTATATGCTGACAACGAATCAGCCGGAAGCGCTCTTGTGAACAGAGCAAAACTATTTTCTTCGGTCATTACGGAATTTGAGAAAACGATATAATCTAATCTTCCCGGGAAAAAACTGCTTCCTTCATTAAACCAAGTAAAAGTTCCGGTTGTATTTGTGGTTACCGGTTTTGCGTCTTCTAAAGGAGTTTCGTCCCAATCCGGGTTAAAATCTGCGCCATAAATACCTTCATAAAAAATATCACCGGTAATTAATGTAGTTTGTTGTCTTTTAAATCCAACTAAATTCATATCCCCAACAATTACAATTGGTGTATTTTCTTCAATAGGAATTGAACTTGTTCCGTTTTTTGAATCTCTTAAGAAAGACATAAAATTATCTATTTCCTCTTGTCGCCCCGTGTTATTAGTGCAGCAAGGAGTATGAGCACTTATAAAGAATAAATCAGAATCAAATTTTGGTCTTAAGTCTAAAAGAAAAATTCCATTGCCGTCTGTCTGTGCAGTTTTTGTTATTGGAAATTTACTAACAACAATAATATCGGGAACTGTTTTTGAACTGTACCAAGTTTCGTCAGGTAAAATTGAAGCAACAAAATTCTGTGCATCTAAAGCTGAATGATCATAAATCTCTTGAAATCCAATTACATCGGGATTTATAGCTTTTATTATTCTTTCAAAATAGGCTTTCTTGCTTGGGTCAAAGGGTGAATCGCGCTCAACATTATAAGATAAAACTCTTAATTGATTTTCATCTTTTTTACTTATTGAATATTCTTTGAACTGTATAGTAGAATTTTTCATAACATAATTTATTCCATTTTCATCCGGAAGTCTATCGCTGCTTGGATCTTGCACAAACAAATGAATTGTATCAGATGGAAAAACCAAATTATTAGAAATTACTGCATCCTTGCTCAACATCAGCTCAAACTTATTTGATGAAACAGTTGGCGAATTTATTAAACCAATGTCATCATGATAAATAAAAACAGATGAACCATTTGGGAAATAAAGCTTTCCACGCTTGTCACCGAAAGTAAATTCAAAATCAATTCCCAAATTATCTTTTGAAAGACCCGTAGAAGGATTATTATCCGTATCAATAAAAAGTGTAATTGAATTATTCTCTTGAAGATTAATTTCCGGTCCAACCTCTAAAAGAAAATATATGAACCTTTCGTCATCATTTACATAAAAGCTACCAAAGTCAATACTGGCTTGGTTATCATTCAGTAAATCAGAAAAAAGAAGAGTCTCATCTGTCCAATCACTAAAATCTTCATCGAGATTAATTTGTTGAGCAAAAGAGATTGTGAAAAATATCATGTAAGATATTAGTAATTTAGTCATTCAAATTATCCTTTTAAATATCATAAAATCATTGAAACTTTTGAATTAATATTTCATCCAACAATTATAAAAATAGCTAATTACAATGAAAAAAATCTTATCAGTATTACTTATTACTTTCTTTATTATTTCATGCGGAGAACAACTTCCAATTGAAGATAATTATTCCAATTTAGAAACCCCACTATTAAACCAAGATAGTTCGGAAGTCAGTTTTAATGAAGTTCTTCTGGGAAAAAATACCGTAATTGGTTACATCTTCACTAACTGTCCGGATATTTGCCCATTAACGACAAACAATATGCGATTGATTCAAGAAAAGGCAAATGAAGAGGGAATACAAAATTTGCAATTTGTTTCTGTTTCTTTCGATCCGGAAGTTGACCATCCTTCAGTTCTAAAAAAATATTCTGAGATTAGAAATCTTGATACTTCAAACTGGACTTTCTTAACGGGAGAAAAAGAAGAAATTGATACGCTAATGAAACGGATTGGAATTATTGCTGTAGTCGGGGATTCCAGCATTACTTCTGACGGAAACTCTGTTTACTTTTATGTTCACACAGACAGAATTGCTCTTATTGATTCTGAGGGACAGTTACGAAAAAATTACAAAGGAAGTGAATTAGACAAAAATTTAGTTGTAAACGATATTAAATTATTAAAGGAGTAATCATGAAATATTTATCAGTATTATTATTTGTATTATTTGCAATGACCCTTTCTGCACAAGAGAAAAGTGAAATGCAAATTAAAGAAGCATGGATTAGACCGGCAGCAACCGGAATGAACACAGCACTATTTTTTCATTTAACAAATAACTCAGAAGTTACAGACACACTTTTTGACGCTTCATCTGACGCAGCCGATATTGTTGAAGTCCACGAAACTTATAAAGACGGCGATAAAATGGGAATGCGCAGAACTATGGCTGTTGTTAAAGCAGGAGAATCAATTGAATTTAAACCCCGTAGCTTACATGTAATGTTTATAAAACTTTTGAAGGATTTAAAAATTGGCGACAAAGAAAATGTAACTTTACATTTCAAAAAAGCCGGCGATGTTACTATTGAAGTTGAAGTAAAAGATAACATGATGAAGCAAATGAAAAATAAAATGCAGCACTAATTTTTATAAGGGGCTGTCTCAAATATCCCAAAATGTAGTTGCGAAGAGTTTTTTGCTAAAAAGTTAAATCACTTCGCATCGCTCTTGATGACAAAAGAATATATGAAACAGCCCCTTTTAGTAATTCGTAAAATGCAAATCCTTTTTAAATTTTAATGTCTAAAAAAAATCTTTCCCATCTCTTCAAATCATTAATTTATATTTTTTTTTCAGCCCTCTTTTTTACAACCTTTTTGCTTTCTTGCAGTCTAATTTCTTAGATTAAGAATGTAAATGACAACTGAAAAAGAAATAATCTTAAAAGCCCAAAAGGGTGATTCAAAAGCTTTTGAAGAACTTGTTTATTTGTACGATAGACAAGTGTTAAGCATTGCTGCATCTTTCCGCAATAATGAAGATGACGCTAAAGATATTTATCAAGAAGTATTTGTAAGAGTTTATAAGGGATTAAAGAATTTTCAGTTTAAAAGTGAATTTTCAACTTGGCTTTTTAGAATTACAAAAAATGTTTGCATTACTCATTATTCTCAAAAAAAGAAAGAAAGCAATGTTGATTCGTTGGATAAAAATATTTATGCCGAAGATGATGAAACTTCTTTTTCTGATACGATAAATTCAGGATTAAGTACTGATGATTTTCTCTTGAACGACGAACTTTCTGAAAACATAAATTATGCTATTGAAACTTTACCGAAACAGCAGAAATATGCTTTTGTGTTGAAGCATTTTGAAAATCTAAAAATTAAAGAGATTGCTAAAATGATGCAGTGCAACGAAGGAACCGTTAAACGATATTTATTTAATGCTTCCGCAAAATTGCGCAAACAGTTAAAAGAATTCTCGGAGTAAAAAATGAAATATGAATTTGATGAATTTGCTTATCTCTATTTAAATGATGAGTTAAGCGAAAATGAAAAAATAGATTTCGAAAATCTGATTGCAGAAGACTCAAATCTTAATAATGAATTTGAGTTGATAAAAAAATTTAATAACGAAATTAGTTCTGCAAAAAGATTGGAAGTTTCGGACAAACTATTAACCGATGCCCGCAGAAATTTGCGTTTAACTATATCTGAAATTGAAAATCAAGAATCAACCTCATCAAATATTTTAAATTATATAAGCGGCTTTTTCACAAAAAAATATTCAACGGCATTTTCTGCGGCTTTTTCATTGATGATTGGGTTGTTTGTTGGATATTTAATTTTTTCCGAAAATCAAAATGATATTAATAATTTGAACGGATTTGATCTGGATCAAGCATTAGCCAATGATTACAAAATTAGCAATATTCAATTTCTCGAGGAGGAAAATTCGAATAAGAATTTAACTCTTCATTTTGAAGCTGTAAAACCTGTGGTTATCAGCGGAAATATTAGTGATCCGGAAATTAAAAGAATATTGACTTCCGCAATTATAAATTCGGATAATGCCGGATTAAAAATGAGATCAATAAATAAATTGGCTGAAGAGAAAAATTCAGTTTTACTAAATGATTCTAAAATCAAAGAGGCTCTTATTACGGCGGTGCAGTCCGATCCAAATCCCGGTGTGCGAAAGGAAGCTCTTCATACTTTAGAATTATTCAATTATGATAATCAAGTAAGAGATGCATATTTATTTGTTTTGAAAAATGATTCAAATTCAGGATTAAGAATTATCGCAATTAATGCTTTATCAAAAATGAAATTGGAAGGTTTTTCTTTAGATGAAAATATTTATGATAATCTGAGCAACCAAATTGAAAATGAAAAGTCTGACTATATAAAGCTAAGAACAACAGCATTATTGGGGGAATCAAAATGAACAGCAAGAAATTATTAATAATAATTATACTTTCACTTTTTGCTTTAACATTCGTTTTGCGTGCGGAAGAAAATCAAATTGATAAGAGCGAATCCTATAAAGTTAAAACAGGGGACAATGTTTCTGTAAATATTAGTTCCGGCGATGTATTATTAAAAACTTGGGATAAAGATGAAGTACTCGTTCAAATAGTTGATTATGATGATGAAGTAAAAGGATACAAAGCCGAACAAAGAAATAATCAACTTCAAATCACATTTAATGGATCTATGAATTGGGCAGCAGAAAATAATTTTATAATCACTGTCCCTTCCGGTTTATTTATAGATGTAAAAACCGGTGCGGGTGATCTAAAAATTGAAAATCGTTTTTCCGGCTCAATTAAAATGCATACAAACGCCGGAGATGTTTTTACAGAAAATATTAGAGGCGATATAAAACTATCAAGCGCCGGCGGCGATATTACATGCGGCAAAGTTGAAGGGAATTTATACATCTCAACTATGGGAGGCGAAATTCAAATTTCGGATGTAACCGGAAACTGTTCTATTGAAACCAAGGGGGGAGATATAAGAACTAAAAATGTTTCCGGTAAACTAAATGCTGTTACTTATGGCGGTGATTTAAATATTGGAATTATAAGTGATGAGCTTTCACTTACTACTTATGGAGGAGAAATTATTGTTGAAGCCACAAATAAAAATGCAAAAGTAGTTTCTTACGCCGGAGATATTTTAGTCTTTAAATCTATTGGCAAGATTGAAATAAATGCTTCTGCCGGAGACGTTCAACTAAATAACAGTGAAGGCTCTGTTGATATAAAATCACTTTCCGGTGATGTTTTTGTTTCACTTATTCCGAAAGATCATTCAAATATAAAATCAAGCTTTGGTGATATTGAGATTAGAATTCCTGCAGACTCAAAAGTAAAGATTAATGCAGCTGCAAAAACTGCTTTTGAAGATGAAAAACTTATCATTTCAGATTTTGAATCATTCTTAAAAGAAGGTTCTTCGGGGAAAGGAAAATCTCAAAAAGAATATTTGATAAATGGTGGTGGTAACGCTTCTATTGATTTGAAAACAAACAACGCTAAAATATTTATCAAGAAGAAATAATAAGCTTCGGTAAAGAGAAATCTTTTGCAAACCCTTTAAAGATTTCTCTTTATTTAATTTCATAAAAACGTAGAAATCTCATCTAAACTTTTCTTTTTAATCTTAGGAACAACCGCATTTTCAGCCGGATAACCAACAACTAAAAGCAAAAATGGTTTTTCGTTTGAAGGACGATTTAAAATTTTATTTAGAAAATTCATCGGACTAGGAGTGTGTGTTAAAGTTGCTAATCCGCTTTGGTGAAGCGCTGTAATTAAGAAACCACTGGCAATTCCAACAGATTCTTTTGTATAGTAATATTTCTTTTTATTTCCGCTTTCTGTTTCACCAAATTTCTTTTCAAAAACTGCAATTAAAAAAGGTGCTTTTTCGAGGAATGGTTTTTCTTCATTTGTACCTAAAGGCGATAAATCATTCAACCATTCTTGAGGCGCTTTTCCATTGTAGAATTCTCTTTCTTCCTCTTCTGCCGCAATCCTAATTTCCTTTTTTATATTTGGATTTGAAACAACAACAAAATGCCACGGCTGCATATTAGCACCATTTGGAGCTGTTCCGGCTGATTTTAATGCATTCTCAATAATTATTTTTGAGACTTTTTTATCAGAAAAATCTCTTACCGATCTTCTTAATTTTATTGAATTATAAAATTCTTCCGATCTGTTAATCATTTCTGTTTCGTCGAGAGAATTAAAATTTAGAGGAGAAAAGTTTTGATCCATTTTTCTTTCTTTTTGTTTAGGAAGAAAAATAATGAAGTGTTATGCTAATGTCTAATTGCGGTTATCTCAGAAAAGGAAATAAACATTACTTTTTCTGTTTCCCTTGATTTGGCGAGACAAATCTATATTCTTCTCTTGGAAAAATTTCTTGATGTTTCGTTTTTCTTCCTTGAGTTCTTTTGCGCCACATTTCAAATGAGGATTTTTTCATATTGCTACGCATTAATTTTATTACTTCGCCATTTGATAAGCCATATTCACGCTCAATTGCTTCAAACGGAGTTCGGTCTTCCCAAGCCATTTCAATAATTCTGCTTGTATCCTGTATAGAAATATTTTTGCTCATATAAAAATAACATTCAGTAAAAATCAAAAGTTCTAGATTTTTGAGAAAAATAATTTATACATTTCTTACATATTTTGATTTACCATCACTAATAAAACCGGCTTTCAATAAATATTTTTGATGAGCAGTTTTATCGCTTTCAACATACATTTTCTTAAAACCTTTACTCTTCAGGTAGGTTGTTTCAGATGAATAAAAATATTTCGAATTGCTAAAATCGCGGTAATCCGGAATTGCGTAATCTAATTTTATTTCTATAGAATCATCTGAAATTTGGTTATAAATAAATAATCCGGCAGGAACCATATTCCTCAGAATGAATACAAATTTAGAATCCAGCAATTGATCTTTCTGAAAATCCGGGAAAAACTTTTTTATATCATTCTTGTAATATTCTATAAAAGTATTCAGATAGGAACTATGTTTCGGATCAATTTCAACAATCGAGAAAAAATCTTTCTTATTATAAATTTGGATTAAATGATATACATCAATCATAGTGATGAAACTGTTTAAGATTAAAACCGGATAAGCCCCTATAATTCCACCGTAAACAGCAAAAGTTGATGCACCAAATAAATTTATCCATCTTAATTTTACAATGTTGCTCATCATCAATGAAACTGCAATTAAAAACGAGCCAACGTAACCAACTAATTGAACATCTATCATAATTCAAACTTCCTTTGAAAATAAAAATATTTTAATAAGACATCGAAACTTTTATTAAATTAATGCGTCAATTCGGGTGACAATTTAACATAAAAAGGAGACTTAAAAATGAAAAGATTTCTAAAATTCTCCGGAATAATTATAGGCTTTCTATCTGTATTAATTCTCGCAATCATTTCATATATATATATTGCTTTCCCAAATGTCGATCCGCCAAAAAGAATTTCTGTGGAAACTACACCGGAAAAATTAAGCAGAGGCGAATATTTAGCAAACCATGTAACTGTTTGCATGGACTGTCATTCAGAAAGAGATTGGAGCAAATTTTCAGGTCCGCCAAAACCGGAAACTTTTGGTAAAGGCGGCGATAGATTTGATCATTCAATGGGTTTTCCCGGAATTCTTTACTCTAAAAATATAACTTCGGCTGCACTTTCAAATTGGAGTGACGGCGAAATATTGCGCGCTTTTACGCAGGGAGTTAATAAAACTAATGATCCTATATTTCCGGTTATGCCTTATAATTCTTACAATAAAATGACTGAAGAAGATGCTTATTCAATTGTTGCTTATATAAAATCTCTTCAACCAATAAATGGAACTTCGGCAAATGCTGCTCTAGATTTTCCCGTGAATTTTCTTGTGAGAACAATGCCCGTAAAAAGCTGGGAACCGACAATAAAAGTTGATAAAAGCAATAAACTTGAATACGGAAAATATTTAACCACAATTGCTGCTTGTGCCGATTGCCACACACCGGCAGAAAAAGGCGAGCCAATTCCAAATATGGATTTTGCAGGGGGAAATTTATATCAATTGCCCGGCGGCGATTTGAGAGCTATGAATATTACTCCGCATAAAGAAAATGGAATTGGAAGCTGGACTGAGGAAACTTTTATTGACCGATTTAAAATGTATGATCCGGATAGCGTTAATTATATTTCAACAAGTATGAATGATTTTAATTCTATTATGCCATGGACAATGTACGCCGGAATGACAAAAGAGGATTTAAGCGCTATTTATACTTATCTGATGAGTGTAAAACCAAATGCAAATATAGTGAATCGATGGGAACCGAATTAATTTTCAAAAGTGTTCCTTTTTTTCTTCACTTTACGACCATTATAAGATTGGAAAAATATCCGGGCAAAATGAGAACACTGCTGTTTTGAGATATGAAATAAACAGCTCTCTTTTGCCCGGAAAAAATTATGAATCTGTTTTACTATTCAGTAAAAAATGAAAAAATTATATAAACTATAGACATAACTGCGGATACGGCAATGGCACCTAAAAATATATATAAAAACAAATCACTGGTTTTATCTTTTTGAATATTATTGGTTTGCATTTTTAACCTCTCTTTATAATTGTTAATAAAATACTATTCAATATGTAAGAGAGATGTCAAGTACCCGTTGCAAATTCCATTGTTAGAAAGGTTTTAATCTGAATGCTTTGCTTAAACTGCGCATGATAATTAGTAAGCGGGTTTCTTTTGCTAAAAATAAAAAGATCAAAAAATGAATAGACTTTTAGAAAATGATTAACAGTTAATTTGCTGTTTTCATTTTCTCTGTTAATACTTATTAAGAAATTATCTTTATTGTCGTAATTGCCTAATGTATGTTTTTCACTTTTTAATAAATTAAAATGGCTTGGCGAAGGAATTAAACCTAAAATGAAGATTAAGAGAAAAAGGTAAACTAAGATTCTATTTTTATTATTCAACTATGTTCTTGAAAAAATTGACTAAGAATAATTATGAGAAATTTTTGAGATTTCCTATTAAAATTTTGCTAGGAAGTAATGAACTGCTGAGGCTGTCTCAAAACATAAATAAAAATATTTAAATATATTTACGAAAAGAAACTATCCCAAAGAGCAATGCGCATAAAACCTGATTATTCGAAAATATATTTACTACCCCCATCAATAGTGGTCTGGGTTTCTGAGAATCATCCAGTCCGTTTCATTCGAGAATTTGTAGATTCAATAGATTTATCTGCTTATGGATTCGAAGAAAATGAGATAGAAGAAGGAAGAAGAAGAATTGAGCGTTATGACTTTGAGGATCCATTAGAAAGACAGCGAAATAAACGAAAGGAATAAGCAAAGAGTGAATTATTAAAAACACGCTCAAGGATAATTGGGCCCATCTTTAGTTGGATCAAAAATAATGGAAACTTTCACAGATGGTCATATCGTGGTTTAGGTTCAGTTGACGCCCAATGGCAGTTGTCATGTAGTTCGGTTAATCTGAGAAAATTATACTGAGTTTGGTCCGAAAAAGAGCTGATTTGGAGTTAAAATCAGCTGCTTTACCTTTTTTCTGCAAAAATAAAATTCAGCTTACAAAGAAGTCAAAACCACTTATAAAATGATTTCCATTAGACTAAAATCTATGACTTTTGAGACCGCCTCAAATTACTTGGCTAACAAAAACAAGACCAAAACAGATTGAAGATTATTGGAACAAAGAATATCCCGAAATAGAAACAGCCCCCAATAAAATCAGTGTAATTGAGAATAATGGTTATTCACTTGTTGGATATTTTTCATTGAAGCAAAACAGCTGGCTAAAAAATTATTATGAACCAATGAAAAACAGATTTTCTTCTTTTCTTGAAAAACATAATAATTCAGATTTGGCTAAATCAATTGTTGAAGAAAGTATTGATGAAATTAAAACCTACGAAATGAATAAAGATTATTTTAGTTACGGCTTTTATGTTGCAAAGAAATTATAAAATCAATATGTGAAATAAACAGAATAAAATAAAATTTATAAAAGCCGCAAACCCCTTTAGATTTGCGGCTTAAGCTTATTACATATCGTACCGTATTCCCATATAAACCATTCTTCCGTTTACGGGTCCCCAAATTAAAGAGGCATCAAAATAATTTCCATAAGGATTTTGCGGATCGATTATTAAATCATTCTGCCGGAAATCAAACAAATTTTCTACACCCAAATAAACATCAAGATTTGCAATAAAATTTCTGGTCACCTGCGCATTCACTACGGCAAAAGCCGGAGACTTTTCACTCATTTGATATTGTGCGGGATTTATTGATGTTGACGGAACACGTTTATTGCCAAACCAATTAATTGTTAAATCATAATTCATCTTCGCGCTGTTGCTTGGAAACCCGCCTGTTTGGTAAGCCAAATTAAGCAAAAAACGATGATCGGAAGTAAAAGGTTTTTTCTTCCAATCATTATTTATTTTCTGCTTTACATCAAGAAATCTATATGAAAATCGAAAATCAAAATTTTCAAATAATTTTGTATTTAATTCGGCTTGAAAACTGTTTGAGTAGGAGCCTTTATTTACAGAACTAAAAAGTATGCTTTGTGGATTCGTATCGAAATCCGCTATAGTAGCATTGCTAAAATCGGTTCTATAATAGTCAAGCGTAATTGAGCTTTCTCTAAAATTGAACAAGAAATAATGTGTAAGTGAAACTCCGTAATTCCAAGCTGATTCTTGTTCTAAGCCATAACCAAAATTATTTTGATTGCTAATTGATACGACTCTCGAACTTGCAAAGGATGAGAAATAATCAGTAAAAATATTTGAAGTTCTATATCCTTTACCTGCAGTAGCTCTAAAAACCCAATCAATATTTGGCGCATACCTTAAATGAATTCTTGGAGTAATCATACTGCCATAATGATTATGATGATCTGCTCTAATTCCCGCATTGGCAGTAAAAATTTCATTCGGAGAAAAGGTATATTCTAAAAACCCACCTGGAATATTTTCATTTCTTTTAAAATTTGATGTGAGATAATCTTCATCAAGATTGTCATGTAAAAAACTAATTCCGGTTTTTATTTTATGCTCTGTCCCGATTAAATCTGCTTGATAAATTAAATTCAGGTAAACAGTATTCTGATTTCCGGCATAATTTTTTCTTCCAAAAAGAGAAGTTGTTTTAAAATTGTTTAACGACCATTGAAATCCGATTGATTGCACCTTTTCACTTTCGAAGACATATCCAACTTTACCAAAGAGATAAACTTGATCAGAATTGGTCTTATAGCTATACAAAGAACCGTTAAAAGTTCCGCCCGATTTTCTATCTTTAACAATTTGAAAACCCAGCTGAGCCTCAAGTCCGCTCTCTGCTTGGTATTTAACTCTTTGCATAAAATTTAAAACAGAAAACTTTGGCATATCAATAAAGTTATCGTTGTTTATATCAAATTTGTGTTGACGAGAACTTGCATGAAATAATGAAACAGAAGAAATCTTGTCATTAATATCATATCTGTAATTCAAGTTTCCTTCAATTCTCTGATCAAAATCGCCATAAATATTTAGGGAAAAAGGATTCTCATCGGCAAAAGGTTCTTTGATATCAATATCAATCATTCCGGTAACCGATTCAAAACCATTTGCAACAGAACCGATTCCTTTTGAAACATTAATTGCATCAATCCAAGAACCGGGAACATAATTCAATCCTTGCGAAGAAGATAATCCTCTTAAATACGGCATACTTTCCGCAGTTGTCTGCGTGTAAATTCCGGCTAAACCAAGCATTTCAATTTGGCGGGAACCAGTAATTGCATCCGTAAAGGTTGCATCAACCGAAGCATTTGTTTCAAAGCTTTCAGAAAGTGTGCAGCAAGCTGCTTTCTTTAATTCTTTAGAAGTTATTATTGATTTATTTGCAATACTGCTGAAATCGGCAATTGTAGAAGCAGTTTCACCAACCACATAAACCTCATCGGTTAGAAATTCTTCTAATTTTAGATTTACAATAATATTATTTTTGTTTCCGACAGAAATTGTATCAGAGTTATAACCGATAAAAGAAATTATTAATTTATCGGTTTCAGAAACTCTTTTAATTCTAAAACTTCCGTTATCGTCAGAAGTTGTGCCTATTTCTGTTCCAAGCCAATGTATGTTTGCACCGACTAGCGGAGTTTCTTTTTCTTTATGCAGCTCATTTATTTTTCCGGTTAAAAATTCTTGTGCAGAAAAATTAGTCGAAAGTAAAATGAGCAATAAAATAAATTGCAATTTCATTTTTGCCTCCAAGCGATTAATGAGTTTTTACACCGTCTCTGTATAAGCAGCAGCCGGGCAAATTTTTGTAAATATCGTTTGGAGCTTTGTGGTTTTCAGTATCATGACCAACAGCAGCAATTCTTTTTTGAAGGGAATCGGCAGTAACAGCCGGATAAAGAAAAGCTGTTTTTAAGATTTTGGAATTTTTATCCCATTTCACATATCTCACTTCTTCAATTTTTAATGCTTTTTCAATTCGCGATTTACACATTCCGCAAATTCCGGAAACTGAAAATTCGGCTTGAACTACTTTGTTGTCTTGTGCAAACAAAATGGAAAATAAAAATGTGAAAACGAATAAAGTTATAGCTTTCATGGTAAAATCTCCTTAGGGAATTTTATAAAAATAAATTTCAAAAAATGAAAAGGTAAAAGGAGATTAATTCTAAATAAGCCAACTGCAGTTTTTTATTGGAATATCAAGTTGAGGTAATTCTATTGTTTTATATGTTGATGTGACTAATGAAGATTTTTCAGAAACATGTAAATCCGAGTAAGAAATGTTTTTTTGATAGACTACTGTTTTTTCAAACGAAATAGATTTTGATTCTTTCTGATAATCAACAATTTGAATTTTTACATCTTCATTTTTACAGCAATCGTTTTCTTCGGCTCCTTCACAACAGTTTTCCGGTTCGGCAGGAAGCATAATATTTACATCAACAGAGACTAAATAATCACCGCAAAAGTGAGATGAAATGTGAATCCCAAGAATTGAAAAGACATAAATTGCTAAAAATGATATTTGTAAAAATTTTTTCATATGTAAATGTAAAACAAATCCAGTATTATTTTAATTCAATTAACAGTAAACAAACTTGTTTTTATTTCGGTTCCCACTCAATGCCATCACAAGGAATAAAATCTCTTGTAGGGTGAACATCAAGCTTAGAACACAAAACAGCAGTTTGTTCAAAGTGTTTACAAGACGAACACAAAGTGTCCAAAATTATTTCTCTGTTTTGCTCCATAAAGCGCTGATATTGTAAAATAGCCGGATGAATAATAACTCCGTAAACAGACATTGTTATAAGAAGCCACCAATATTGAAATTCCAAATAATTTACGGCAAGCCATAAAGTTGGAATTAATATTGCCGTTCTAATTATTCCCCAAAATATTATTGATCCCATAGGACTTATTAAGTTTAATTTTATTTTGTATCTTTAGTTACAATTAATAATCAATTTTATAACATTACTTAAACTACTGTGGCTGAACAAGAACAACAACAAGCGAACAAGAAAGATAATTCTTCTTTTCCGAAAAAGAACTATAAAAGAAGATATTATAAAAAACCAAAACCCAAAACCGACAATTCTGTTGATGAAGAAAATAGTTTTGGCAATAAGATAAAAACTATATTTAGAAAAGTTACAATATTAGTCCCGCTTTATAACGAAGAAGAATCTCTCCATCCATTATACAAAGCTATAAAGGATTCTCTAAACAAAATTGAATGCGATCAAGAAATTTTATTTATTGATGACGGAAGCAACGATAGATCAATAAACATTTTGCGGGAACTTGCCGGAAAAGACAACCGTGTAAAATTTATAAGCTTTAGAAAAAATTACGGTAAATCTGCTGCGCTTCATGTTGGCTTTAAAGCAGCTACCGGAAATGTTGTTATTACAATGGATGCTGATTTACAAGACGATCCGGATGAAATTCCAAATCTAATTGAAAAACTGGAAGAAGGATATGACTTAGTCTCAGGCTGGAAAAAGAAAAGATTTGATCCTTTTATAAAGAGGCAGTCATCAAAATTTTTCAATTATGTAACAAGAGTTTTAACAAAAATTAAAATTCATGATTTTAATTGCGGACTAAAAGCTTACAGAAAAGATGTTGTAAAAAATGTTGAAGTTTATGGTGAGCTTCACAGATATATTCCAGTACTGGCGTCACATCAGGGTTTTAGGGTTACCGAAATTCCGGTAAAACATCATCCGCGCCGTTATGGAAAAACCAAATTTGGTATATCAAGATTTTTTAAAGGTTTTGTAGATTTAATTACAGTTCTGTTTAATACAAGATATATAACCAGACCAATGCATTTGTTTGGGTTTTTAGGTGCAGCCTCATTCTTTGTGGGCTTTCTTGTAAACGCATTTCTTACTTACGAAAAATTATTTCTTGATAAAGCAATAGGCAACAGACCCTTGTTATTCTTGGGTATGCTGTTGATTATTGTTGGAGCTCAATTTTTCTCCGTTGGTCTGTTAGGAGAAATTTTAGTTCATAATTTTAGTAAAGATCGAGAATATTCAATAAAAGAAAAGAAATAATCTCAGTTTCATTTTCTATGAATAATTATAAATTTATATTCAGCGTGATTGTGCCAACATACAATCGCGCTGATGAAATTATTGAATTACTGGATTCTTTTGAAAAACAATCCATTCCCAAAATGGATTTTGAAGTTATTATTGTTGATGACGGCTCAACCGACAACACTGAAAAAATTATAAACGATTATATCACAAATCAAAAAATTAACATTTCTTTTATTAAGCAAAATCATAAAGGACCAGGCGAAGCAAGAAATTTAGGAATGCAAAATGCTAAAGGTAATTACTTCCTATTTATTGACAGCGATTGTATTGCAGATGAAAATTGGCTCTTGGCTTATAAGGATGCAATAAAAAATATTTTGCCGGCAGGATTTGGCGGTCCCGATAAAGTTCTGCCAAACTTTTCTCCGGTTCAAAAGGCAATTGATTATTCTATGACATCCTTTATAACCACAGGCGGAATTAGAGGAAGCAGTAAAAAGAAAATTTCTAAATATTATCCGCGTAGTTTTAATATGGGCGTACGTGCCGATGTGGTTGAAAAAATTGGCGGAATGGGAAAACTTCGGCACGGGCAGGATATTGAGTTCAGCCATAGAATTTTAAATACCGGTGAACCCGTTATAAAAGTTAACGATGCCGTGGTTTATCATAAAAGACGAATGTCTATAAAGAAATTTTTTAGACAAGTTTTTAACTGGGGAGTTGCACGAATTAATCTTTATAAAATTGATAAAGGAATGCTTGAAGCTGTTCATTTCTTTCCAGCAATAGGAACTTTGATTTCCATAGTAACTATAATACTTGCAATAATTTTTCCGATAACATTTGGATGGTTTATCCTTGTTGGAATTTCAATTTTGCTTTTAATGGCTTTTCATGGAGTTGTTAAATATAAAGATTTGAGAGTTTTTCCTTTTATCCCGATTATTGTTCCCACTCAAATATTTGGTTACGGACTTGGTTTTATTTTAGCATTTGTAAGAAGAATAATTTTAAAGCAAAATGAGTTTACAGGTTTTGTAAAAAAATATTATAAGTAAATTTTAAAATAATTCGCACTGTTTTTATTCATTAAACAACATAAACGATACTTTGAAAAAAGTTTTTTTCATAACATATTACTGGCCTCCATCCGGAAAAGCATCTTTACATTTTCCGTTGGGACTGATAAAGCATCTGCCAAAATTTAACTGGGAGCCACTTGTTTTAACAGTTTCAGAAGAATCGTTTACAAAAAAAGATGAAAGCTTGCTTTCTGAAATAGATCCAAATCTCAAAGTATGCAAATCCAAGAATTTCGAAGTTTTTAATTTTTACAAAAAATTTTTAGGCAAGAAAAAGGATGAATCTCTTTCGGTTTCAGAAGTAATGTCAAAAGAAGGAAGCTGGAAGCACAAACTTTCGCTTTGGATTAGGATGAACTTATTTATTCCCGATGCAAGAGTAACATGGTATTTTTCTGCGGTTAAAGATGGAAATAATTTCATAAACGAAAATGGCGGAGTGATTGACGCAGTAATTTCAATAGGCACACCGCACAGTACTCATTTAATAGGCAGAAAAATTGCAAACCGATTTAATTCCAAACACATTCCGGTATTTACAGATCCTTGGACTTCAATTTCTTATTACAAACATTTTAAGAGAAATTGGATTTCGGAAAGTGTTGATAATTATTTCGAGAGACTCGTTCTTAATGAATGCAGTCATTCTATTTTTGTAACCGAAAACACTAAAAATGAATATGTTGACAAATATCCATTCCTAAAAGAGAAAAGTTCTACTCTTTATTGGGGTTTTAATGAAGAACAATTTTTAGATTTTTCATTCATTAAAAAAACGACTGAAGAAGAAACGCTTGTCCATACCGGAAATTTATTTGATTATCAAAACCCAAAAAAACTTTGGGAAACTTTGAGAGAAAGAAAAGAAAGCGGGATTAAGTTACGTTTGGTTTTTACAGGAACTGTTGGTCCTCAAATTATTAAGTCGATTAAGGAAAATAATTTAGAAGAAAATTTCGATTACAAAGGATTTCTAAATTATCCCGATTTAATTAGTGAATTAGCAAAAGCAGATTATTTGCTTATGTGTTCTTATGATAAGCGACATGTTCCCGGAAAACTGTTTGAATATTTACGAACTGGAAAACCAATTGTTTCTTTTGGTGAAAATGATGAAATAGCAAAAATTTTAAAAGAAGCAAATGCAGGAAAACAATTTTCTTATAGCAACAGCGGAAAAGATTTTTTTGATGAATTGGATACATTTAATACAAATCAAGAGAGTATTAAAAAGTATAATAGATTTGAAATCACAAAACAACTAAGTCATATTTTGGATAATTTAGCATAATCTAATAAAAGAAAATTTTCAAAGGAGATTTCTTTGGCAAAGAGAAAATCAGCACAAAAGGAAAACACAAATTCATTTTTTAATACAGTTGATTTTGAAAAAATTATTCCTTCAAAATATCATGTTCTATCAGCATTTGTAATAATGACATTACTGATAGTAATCTTTTTTGCACCAACTTATTTTGACGGAAAAGTTTTTCAGTCCGGTGATATTGTTACACAAAAAAGTTATCAAACACTGTTAGAAAAAAATGAAAGCGTTCATTGGAACCCATACATTTTTACAGGAATGCCGTTTTTTGGCGGTGCGGGTTGGAACGATATTATTGGAAACACAATTAGACACATCAGAATTGGTTTTACGGCTTTGCTAAGCAATCCTTACGCCGGATTTTCATTTTATATTTTTATTCTTGGTTTTGCAGCTTTTTATTTAGCAAGATATTTTAAAGCAAATGTTGGAGTAAGCCTTTTTGTAACGGTTTCAACAATTTTTAGTATCGGATTAATTTCGCTTTTATTTGAAGGACACGTAAACAAACTTTCCACCGCCGCAATAATTCCCTTGATTTTATTGATGATTCTACGCCTCAGTGATAAAATAAAATTGCTTGATACAATAATTTTAATTCTTGCATTAAAGTATTTATTCAGCCAATGGCATGTTCAGATTATATTTTATACGTATTCTCTGCTGGTGGTTTACTTTGCCTATTACATTGTTAGAGCTTTTGTTAAGAAAGAAAATTCAAAAATTCCACAATACTTAAAAGTTGGCGGAATATTAACCGTTGCAACTATTCTTTCTTTTTCAATGCATTATTACAGACTTGGACAAATGTATGAATACACGGCTTATTCAACACGTGGAGAAAAAAGTGTATTAGATTTAGAAACTCAAAACAAAGAAAAATCAGAAGAAGATTATTATCAATACTCAACAAACTGGTCCTTCTCTCCCGGTGAAGTTTTAACATTTGTTATACCATCATATTATGGATTTGGAAAATCAATTTATAAAGGACCCTTAACGCAAGGACAAGAAGTAGAAGTATCAACATATTTTGGACAAATGCCCTTTACTCACGCACCAATGTACATGGGAATAATTGTGCTTGCTCTTGCCTTATTCGCAATATTCATGAGGTGGAAAGAACCATTCGTTCAGTTTTTAACAATTTCAACCGTGCTAATAATTATAGTTTCTTTTGGAAGAAATTTTCCTTTGTTGTTTGATATTCTTTTCTTCAACATGCCCTTCTTCGATAAATTCCGCGCACCATCTATGATTCTGCACATAATTCAAATAACCTCGCCATTGTTGGCCGGACTAGGATTGATGAGCCTAATTGAACTTGGAAGAGCAGACAATCAAAAAATAAAAAAAGTAATTCTTTTTTCATTGATTGGATTTGGTGCTGTTTTATTTATTTCGGTAGTAGCTAGCTCAGGAATTTCAGATTGGTTTATCGACAGAATTAAAGAAGCGGGTCAAAAAGGAACAAGACTTCAACCACTTTTTGATTATATGGGAAATATGTTTGTTACTGATTTTCAATTAGCATTTTTGTTCTTAACTCTTTTTTCAATTTCAGCATACGCTTTTATAAATAATAAAATTAATTCTCAAGTGTTGGTTGGAGTAATTTTTGTTTTATCACTAATTGATATTTGGAGAATTAACGATAGAGCACTAAACTATGAAGACGGATCGGCAATAGAAAAGCAGTTTGAAAAACCAAACTATATTAAAGTAATACAAGAGCAGAACGATAAAGAACCACACAGACTTTTTAATATAAAACAAGATCAATCACTTGGATCATTAAATTACAATTCTAATTTTCATGTTCATTTTCTTGAAGAAGATTTTTACGGTTACTCTGCTCTAAAGCCAAGATCATATCAAGATTATATTGATGTTGCCGGAGTAGCAAATTTAACAATGTGGAGAATGCTGAACGTTAAATATTTAATTTCGGAAAAACCACTTGGTTATCCCGGCGTAATTCCAATTTATCAAGATGAGAACACGGTAGTTAGTTTAAATGAATCAGCTTTACCAAGAGCATATTTTATTGATTCGCTTTCTCAGGCCGGCGGATTGGAGATGTTGAACAAAGTTAAGCAAAACTCGTTTGATCCAAAAAGGGTTGGATTTGTTGAAGAACTACCAAATACTAAAATTGAAAAAACTGATAACTCCGCAAAAATAGAAATCATAAAATATGATGAAGAAACAGTTCACCTTAAAGTTAATGCATCCGGAAACAACTTGGTCTTTATTGGCAACACGTATTATCCGCTTGGTTGGAACGCCTATATTGATGATATTGACACCGAAATATTAAAAGTAAATCATGGTTATATGGGAATAGTTGTTCCCAAAGGAGAACATATTATTCGCTTAGAATATTTACCTGCTACTTATAAATTTGGAAAATACTTAGCACTAATTTTAAATTTATTATTGATTGCCGGAATTGGTTTGGTTGTTGTAAAAAGCAGAAGAAAATAAAAATTGTCTAAGCAAAACAGTAACAAAATAGATTATAAAGGCTCTGCTTTTAAGAAATATTTTTTCAATACTTCTTGGTTGTTTTCAGAAAAAGCAATTAGGCTTGTCACTAATTTTTTAGTTGGAATTTTTGTAGTTCGCTACCTTGGTGCTGAATTAAACGGCGTCTTTGCTTATGCAACAAGCTTAATTGGAATTTTAATTGCAGTTGCCGGCTTAGGGCTGACAAATATTATTACAAGAGAATTTGTAAAAAACGAAACTGATTCAGATGTGGTTTTAGGAACAGCGTTCATTTTAAAAACCGCATCATCGTTTCTTTTATTTTTTTTGATTGCGACATTTTACTTTTTCAGCAGTTCTTATGAAAATTTAATTCTTCTAATTGTTAGTGCTTCTTTGGTTTTAAGCATCTTCGACCAAATTGAGTTTTTCTTTAATGCCAATGTTGAAGCTAAATTTCCTGTAATTGTTAAGTTTTTCTCCTTTATAGTTGTAGATATATTAAAGATTACTGCCATAGTTCTCCAGTTGGATTTAGTTTATTTTGCGGCAATTTTCAGCCTTGAAAAATTATTTTTAAGCATTGGTTTGTGGCTGCTTTATCAAAAAAGAAAAGGTTCTATATTAAATTGGAGTTTTGATAAAACAAGAGCAATGCAGCTTTTAAGAGACTCATGGCCATTAATGTTTTCTACAATTGCAGTAACAATCTATATGCGTATTGATAAAGTCATCTTAAAAGAATTAATGAATTCCGAAGCTGTGGGAATTTATGATGCTGCCGTAAGGCTTTGTGAGGGATGGTATTTTATTCCGATGGCAATTTCATCTTCTCTTTTTCCGGCGATAGTAAACGCAAAAAAGAAGAGCGAATCATTTTATAATAACCGCTTACAAAAACTATATGATTTAATGGTTTTTATTTCCGTAGGAATAGCGATTCCCATAACAATATTTTCTGAGCAAATTATAACACTAGCTTATGGGATTGAATTTATAGATGCAGCATCGGTATTAACTATTTATATTTGGGCAGGAGTTCCGGTGTTTTTAGGAACTGCCAATAGTCAATTTTTAATAAATGAAAACTTCACAAAAATATCCTTGGCGAGAACAGTTATTGGAATGGTATTAAATATTGCGCTTAATTTCTTACTAATTCCGGCCTATGGTTTAATAGGTTCTGCGTGGGCAACTTTAATTTCATATTTTATTTCAGTTTTCTTTATAATTTTAATACCTAAATCAAGGAGCGAGGGTTTAAGATTACTTTCCTCTTTGTTCTTAATTAAACCAATTATCAGATTGTTGAAATGATCAAAAAAACAAAAGACATAGTTAAAAACATACTGAAACTATATAAGAACAACTCATTCTCACAAGAAGGTGAAGACCTCATTTTACATAAAATATTTCCAGATAAGACAAATGGTTTTTATATAGATGTTGGTGCTCATCATCCATATAGATTTTCAAACACATATTATTTTTATCGTAAAGGCTGGAGGGGAATTAACATTGATGCCGCTCCTGGATCAATGAAATTATTTAATAAGTTTAGGAAAAGAGACATAAATTTAGAAGCAGCAATTTCAAATGAAGAGGCCGAACTGATTTTTTATAAATTTAATGATCCTGCGCTTAATACATTTGATAAAGATTTAGCTTTATCGAGAGTTGGAGTAAAATACAGAATTATTAAAGAGGAAATAATATTAACAAGAAACTTAAAAACTATTCTTGATAATTATCAAGTTCCACAAATAGATTTCATGAGTATTGATGTTGAAGGATTAGAGCTGAAAGTTCTAGAATCAAATGACTGGAATTTATATAAACCACAAATATTATTGGTCGAGTTTATTTCCACAGATCTTGAATCAATTTATGATACAAAGTTATTTAAATATGTAAAATCATTAGAATATACATTATTCGCTAAAACTTATAACACATTGTTTTTTAGCAAAAATGAATAATTTATCTCCCATAATTCTTTTTGTTTACAATAGACCGGAACACACACAAAGAACTATTGAGTCTTTGTTAAAATGTAATTTTGCGTCTGACTCAACTCTTTATGTTTTTTCTGATGCAGCAAAAAATAATTCCGAAAAGGCCAAAGTTGATTTAGTAAGAAATTATATTCATTCAGCTGAGGGCTTCAAAAAGATAATAGTTGAAGAAGCAGAAACAAACAAAGGACTTGCAAGCTCAGTTATAACAGGTGTTTCAAAGGTTTTGCTTGATAATAAATCGGCAATTGTCTTAGAAGATGATTTAGTCTTTTCTGTACACTTTCTTGAATTTATGAACGAAGCAATAAAAGCATTTGAAACTGATAAATATATTTTTAGTATTTCAGGATATTCGTTTCCAATAAAGATTCCAAAGAGTTATCATAATGATGTATTTATTTCACATCGTTCGTCTTCTTGGGGTTGGGCAACTTGGAGAGACAGATGGGAAAAGGCTGATTGGAGCAATTCATATTTTAATGAAATTTTAAAAAACAAAAATTTTCAGAAAAAATTTAATAGAGCTGGTAATGATTATTCGCCAATGCTTTTCAAACAGCTTTACAGAAGGATTAATTCTTGGGCAATAAGATGGGCTTATGTTCAAATGATAAACAATGCTTATACACTTTTCCCAATAAAATCGCTTGTTAAAAACATTGGACTGGATGGTTCGGGAACGCATTCAACTAAACGGAAAAGATATGTTGTTGATTTAGAAGACTTTAATCCAAAAAATGGAATCGGAGAAAAATTGAATTTGGATGAAGAAATAAACTCCAGAATTAGAAAGCTGAATTCCTTAAGTGTTTATAGGCGAATAAGGAATTTTATTTCTTATGGAATTTATTAATTGCGGTTTTGTATGCATTTGTAAAATCATTAATTGATTCTATTTTTGTATAGTAAGCCATCCTTTCTTTAGAGTTAGCAAGATTTTCTTCTCTAAATTTTTTATCAAATAAACCTTTAAATATTTTGTCAGAAATGTCGGCTGCATCATAGGGATTAAAAACAAACTCTAGTTTTACAATTGTTTCAGGAAGCGATGTAACGTTTGAGCAAACAACAGGCGCTTCATAACGCATTGCCTCAAACAAAGGGCCGCTTCCTGCTTCGTAGAGTGTAGGAATGGCGCAGAGTGCTGTTGATTTGTATAAACCAATTAAATCCTCTTCGGGAACAATTCCTAAAAATTTTACATTTTCTTCTAAATCATTTTCTTTAATATATTTTTCTAGGAAAGGATAATGTTCCGTTTTGTTTCCGGTGCATATAAGCTGGATAGAATTATCTTTTTCTTTTAGCAGCTTAATTGCTTCTAATAATTTCGCATGATTTTTATGCTGCCATGTAGCAGCCGGATATAAGATAAAACTATTATGCAAATTATATTTTTTTAACAAATCTTCTTTTGAAGTAATATTTTCGCTTGCAAACCAGCTTTGTTTTAATGGTAGTTTACAAACGCTTACTTTATCTTGCTCAGTACTGAAATATTTTATTAAATCTTTTTTTACATGATTGAAAGAAACAATAATGTGGTCGGATTGATCAATAGCAATTTTGTATGCCAAAGCTCTATCCAGTCTTTGTTGGCTTGTGAAAAATTCCGGGAAATGAATTTCTTGAACATCATGTAAGGTCACAAAAACAGGTTTTCTAATTTCATAAATTGGAGAGATTTTAAAGGGCACATGCAAAAGTTCTATATCTTGTTTCTCAATAATTATTTTTAACGGATTAATATAATTTGCAGCTCTTTTAATATTTTTTGCAATGGAAGATTTTGGGAAATATTTATCAAGATAAGTTTTATAAACAAAAGCATTTGTATATAAAAAGAAAGATAAAATTGACATGTATTTAAAGGAAGCCTTGTTTCTATTGACTTCAACCGGAAATGTTTTTTTGTGATTTATAAATTCTTGAAGTTTTTCTTTTTGCTCGGTTTGATAAAACAAAACAATTTTTTCAATTTCATTTGCGTTAAGTAGTTCCTTTAATAATCCAACAGAGTATGTGAAAATCCCTCCTGCTTTCATATTTGCATAATCTAAATAAAAGCCAATTTTCATTTTAGATCCTTGAACATAATCATATTAGAGTTTTTGGGATCCATTCCTTCTTGTTGAAAACCATATTTTTCATAAAGAGTTTTTGCTGTTTTGTTTTCAGGATGAACTTTCAGCATAATTCTTTTTTTGTTTAATAATTTTGAAAGAGAAATTGCATGATCCAAGGAGAGCTTACCCAGTCCTTTAGAAGAAAATTCTTCTTTTATAAAAACGCCATAAGATGGTATTTCGTATCCCTCATCAAATCCGCGCAGCATATAAAAGCCGACTAATTCATTCGAAAAAAATATTCCATAAAAGTAATCTTTCTTTGTATTGATAAGGATGTTGTAAATTGTTTTTTCATCAAACAAGAATGGAATAAAATGTTGATTATATTCTATTGAAGAAGAGGAAAGCATATTGCTCAATTGTGAAGAAAAGCTTTGGTCAATTTTTTTTATTTCTAGATCAAGCATTGTCAAAAAAATAATCTTTTATTTTTGAACAAATAAACTCAACATCTTCTTTTTTTAAATCCGGATAACTTGGAAGATTAATTCCACGCCAGCCTAAATATTCGGCAACCGGCAGTTTGTGATATTTTTGTGAATACATTGGCATTGTGTGTATCGGATAAAAAGTTGGACGAGTTTCAATTCCAAAATCTCTTAAAAATTCTCTTAGTCCATCTCTTGTATTTGGATCATCAACTAAAATGTTTATCATCCAAAAAGTGTGAGTTGTATTTTGAACTTCTTTGTGTAATTCAATAGAAAGATCTTTTAGAAATTCTTTATACCAGAAAAAAATCTCTCTTTTCTTTTGAATAATTTCATCTGCTTGTTCAAGCTGAGCCAAACCAATGGCTGCAACAATATTTGTCATTCTATAATTATAACCAATTACATCATGCCAATACTCTCTGTATTTTGCAAGCCCTTGTCCCTTAAGGTGAACGGCTCTTTCATATAAAGTTTTATCATTAGTAACCACCATACCGCCTTCACCTGTTGTAATAGTTTTATTTCCAAAAAAACTAAAACAAGAAATATCGCCAAATGTACCGGCATACTTATTTTTGAATTTGCTGCCAAAGGCTTCTGCGCAATCTTCAATAATAAATAAGTTGTTTTGTTTTGCAATTTTTACCAACTCATCCATATCACAAAGCTGTCCGTATAAATGAACCGGCATAATTGCTCTAGTTTTATCGGTAATTTTTCTTTTTACATCTTCCGGATTCATCTGCCATGATTCTCTTTCGGAATCAACAAAAACCGGTGTTGCTCCCGTATAAGAAATTGCATTAACCGAAGCTATGTAGGTAAAAGAAGGAACAATAACTTCATCTCCTTCTCCAACTCCCAACGCCAATAGAGCCAGGTGTAACGCAATTGTTCCATTTGAAACTCCAGCGGCAAATTTGACGTCAATAAATTTTGCAAACGAGGTTTCAAAATTTTTAATAAATTCTCCTTTAGAAGAAATCCAAGTAGAATCAAGGCATTCATTAACATATTTCTTTTCATTACCGTGAAGATAAGGCTGGTAAACGGGATACTTAATTTCACTCATTTTCATTTTCCAGATATGGATTTTTTATTAAATCAATTACTTGATAATTTTCTTTTTCTAATTGTGATTTTGTGTTCTGTTCTACAGAGTCTTTAAAAATTACTGTGATTAAAATTGAAGGTTTTAAAAATCCCAAAGAACACAAAAAATCTTGAAGCTTTATAATTGCTTTTAATTTTGTAAAGCCCCAGCTTTTCTTGTTAACTTTTTCAGTTCCAATTCCCGGTATAAAAAAATCATTCATGCCAAAAAAAGCTATAGTCTTAAGAGATAAGCCATAAGCAAGTTTTTCAACTTCACGCTTTGAAAGACGATAAACATAATTGCCCGAAGTTTCAAAATCATTTCTTATGCTTCTATTCTTAAATTTCCGTCTTAAAAAATCTTTTAGATTTCTAAATGGAATTTGTAAAATTGAACTGTCAACATATTGATCCGCCGGCTCAATAAGAATGATTCCTTTCTTTGCCACTCGAAGCATTTCATAAACAGCAATATATGGGCGGGGAAAATGATGATAGGATTCTTTACAAAGAACAAAATCAAATTCTTGATCACTAAAAGATAGCTTTTCAGCATTTTCTTTTTGATACTTTTTAATAAAACCTTGTTGAAATGCTTTGGACAAAATTGTATCGGAAATGTCGGTTGCAATAACGTCAACGCCTTTAGATTCAAGGAAGTGCGCATCGCTGCCCATTCTACCGTCACCAACCGTAAGCCATTTGGGATTACTTGTAGAATGAATAAGCGGAATTAATTTATTATACATTCTGAGATGACGCCATTCATCAATGGTGCCGTCTAGAAGCCAGGTTTTTGCATGTTCAGATAATTCACCGTTTACAAGAAAAGTATCGTAATGCGATTCTTGTGCGGCATAACTCTTATTTATTAAATCCTTTACCATAAAAACTTGTTTGACTGTTTAGTTATTCTTTCATATTTTAATTAAGGACATTCAAGATTAGTTTGACTGATTAAAATATTGAAGTCAGTTTTAAGATTTAAAACAAAATTAACTAGCAATATAGCATTTTTTGAGTGAAATGATAAATCAAATTAGGTGGTAAAGTAGACTACTTTATGAAAATAAAACTCACAATTTTATTATTATTATTTTTCTTTCATAGTTGTTCTGATGAAAAAGTAACAAACCCACCCCAACAAAACAGAGGATCGGCACAATTTTCAATACCAAAAAGCACTATTCCAAGTAATGTTTTTTCTATTGTAGTTGAGTTGTCTCAAAATGGATTTAATTCAATTTCGGAAACAGTAATTATTGATGAAGATTACGAGGACGTGATTTTTTTAAATTATATTCCAGTAGGCTTATGGAATATAAGTATAGAAGCAAAAAGTATACAAGGCGTCACTCTTTATTCTGGAGAATCAACAGTTGAAATATTAGATAATCAAACGGTTTTACTGACAATTACGCTTGAGCCAATTGAGCAAGGGGAAAACACCGGTTCTTTGCTTATTTCGGTTAAATGGGGAACTAAAGGACTTCCAGATAATTGGGAATATTTTGAAAACAATCCAATAGTAGAGAAGCATGGTACATATTATGATGATAGAGGAGTAAGTGTTCCTTTTATTTTGAAAGAGCCTGATGGATTTAAAATGTGGTATGCCTCATTTCCCCAAGAAACAGGAGGCAAAATGTATGTTTTTTACGCATTTTCACAGGATGGTTTAAAGTGGGAAAGATACTCAGATGAACCGGTACTATTACCAGGACAAGCGGGAGAATGGGATGATGGACATGTTGGTGAACCCACTGTAATTAAGATTGAAAACAAATATATTATGTATTATGGTGGCTTTAGTTCAGAATCAAGTAATCTTTGGAACATTGGACGTGCGGAATCTTTTGATGGAATAGTATGGACAAAGGACGAATTACCAATTTTACAAAGTGGCAATTTCTGGGATGGAATGATATCTCCACAATCCGTCTTAGAAATAAATGGTCTTTATTTTTTGTATTACTCTGGAAGAAATTATAATGAAAGTAATTATTCGATTGGATTGGCTATTTCTCAAGATGGAAAGAGTTGGGAAAAATATACAAACAACCCAATTATAACTGCAAGTCAAAGCTGGGAAGGTCTTGGCACATATTATCCTGAAGTTCATGTTTTAGAAAATGGTTTGTTTGAAATGTATTATATGAATGCATTTACATATTTGAGTTCGTTTGGAAGAGCATATTCTTCTAATGGAATAGATTGGGAAAAGGATCCTCTAAACCCATATTTAACTTTAGAAAGCCTCTTAGATGTTAATTTAGATAAAATTGCATATCCTCGCTTTATACAAAAAGAAAATACAGATTTACTTTATTTTACAGAATTCGATGTTAATAATAATAAAACTATAAATCTTCTTTTTCGTAACAACTAATTTATTTTATTCTCTATACCTATAAGATTTATTATTTAACCAACATCATTTTATTTACCTGTGAAAAGTTTCCTACTTGAATTCTGTATATATAAATTCCGCTTGTTAAGTTTGTTGCATCAAAAGTAACTTTGTGGTTTCCCGCCGATTTTAATTCATTTACTAGTTCTGTAACTTTTCTTCCAAGAATATCATAAACTGTAAGGTTTACAAGCTCATCGCTATTTAAGTTGTATTCAATATTTGTAACCGGATTAAAAGGGTTTGGATAATTTTGCAATAATGAAAAACTTGTTGGAATTTTATTGCTTTCAACAGAAGTTACATCTCCGCTTCTTATTATTCTGAAAGCATCAGCAACGATATTGCCGGAAGCACCATCATTAATTTTTATTGATAAACTTCCTTGATCATATAATGACATGGATGCTAAATAATTCCACTGTCCGCCATTTTCTTTTAAAGTCTTGGTGATTTCCATGTTATCATCACCGTTTGAAATTTGAAATTTTGCGTCAAAAGCGTTTCCGCTGTTAGATGGCCACATTGAATAAATATTATATACTCCGGTATCTAATATTGGAGAATTGAAAACTACGCTGGAGCTGCCATCACCTGGAATTTTAAATAAGAAATCATCGCTAAAAAATTCTAATGAATTTTCATTTATACTTGTCCAATCACCTTCTACAATAGCATCTTTATTATCAAGAATCAAATGGTTGGGATGACTAAGTTCTAAATATTCTGCAATTGCATAAACGGTTCTTTGTCCAATCTCCTTAAGATTATCGGTAGTTACCCATTCATCGCTTGAATACTGGTCATATGGAGTTTCGTATGTAAGCGCCATTACTTTGTCACCATATAAATTCCACAACCAACCTTCCGGGAAATAAGGTTTTAATGTTGATTCGCTATAATCGTTTATAGAAAAATAAGGATTATCGGAAGTATTAAGATTTGCAAACTGATATTCTCTTCTATAAAAATAATTAGAAGTTGTTGTCCATTCGTGAATCCAAAAAGTACAGAACGATGAGGCTTGAGAATGCATATTTAAAAATACATCAAGAGTATCTTCAGCGCTGTGTTGCAGAATTCTGCTTTTTAAAATTTTTACTTCTGTAGTTGTTTCTTCGTCTGAATAATTCCAATCCCGTTCTAAATCAACTCCGTCAAAGTTTACTCTTGATTTTCCATAATAAACGCCGTCTGGATTTGTAAAAGGAACTATATAAAAAACCATTTTTTGCAGATAAAATTTTATTACCGGATCATCATTTAAAAGAGTTTCAATTATTCCTTCGGTCTGCCAAGAACTTGGTGTTTCGCTGGGATGCGTTCTAGCATGAATCCAAACTTTATACTTCCCTTCATCAGAAACAAAAGGATCAGTTATTTTTATTTCTTGAATTGCTAATTCTCTATCTGTTTTTCCAAGCTCGGTTAATTCAACGTAAGGGTTTTGTTTCCATTCTTCAATTCTTTCTTGCAGATAACCAAAATTATAGGGAGTATAATAGGCAACGTAAACGGTATCTTTTTCAAACGTTTTCTGAAAAGTAGAAAACGAAGGAGTTTCTTCCGAAGAAAACCTTATATAGTCTTTATCGTTATATGAATAAACGGCTCTGGAAAAATCCGAATTTGGAATATTAACCTTGATGAATTTATTTTCCATTCCGGAAATTCTAAAATAAAACCAACGCCCTACAATATCGCCTATAGATCTAACAGTGTAGTTTACGGAATCAATTGTTGATACAGAACCAATGTTACCGCTTTCAAAATCAGCATCAAATTTAATTTGTGATTTTAGAGTTACAGAAAGAAGAATAATTATAATAAAAATTTTCATATTAAATTATCGTTAAGTGAAAGATTTTTTTTGCAACTAATTGAAGTATAGCAAATATTTACTATATTTGAATTCACAAATTAGCCCTCGATTTGTAATATTCCAAATGTTATGTGTATCACAGTTTTTTAAGTAAGAATAAAACATATTTACAAACGTTAAATCGGGGTAGAGGGTTTTTATGAGAGATGCTTATATTACAAAAAGCATTAAAGTAAACAAAACAACAAGAAAAGCTAAAACTGTTCTAAACAATTTCTTTTGGAAACCATTAAAATCAGGTTCTTTGGGTTTTATTGCATTCTTTTCTGTTTTACTAATTACTAAACTTTTAAGCTATCTAATTGGAACGAGAGACGTTTTTGTTATTGAAATTGAAGATTTGACCGTTTCGCTTATTGGGTTTATTTTATTATATCTATTTACGCTTGTGGAACAATTTAAACACAAAAACGAAAACAAGAGCTAAGAACCTCGCAGTTTTTCGGTTCTATCCCAAATCTTTAATTTTTCAATTAAGTCGCTAATTTCTCCATCCATTGCTTCGGCTAGATTGTAAAGCGTAAGCCCCATTCTGTGGTCTGTTATTCTGTTTTGAGGAAAGTTATAAGTTCTAATTTTATCACTCCTGTCACCACTTTTTACCATCGACTTTCTTTGCGCTGCAATTTCGCTGTTTTGCTCGCTGGATTTTAAATCATAAAGTCTTGCTTTTAAAACTTTCATTGCTTTCATTTTGTTTTTTAGCTGAGATCTTTCATCTTGGCATTGAACAACAAGCCCTGTGGGAATATGAGTTAATCTAATTGCAGTTTCAACCTTATTAACATTTTGCCCGCCAGCACCGCCGCTTCTATAAACATCAACTCTAATTTCACCTGGATCAATATCTACTTCAACATCTTCTACTTCCGGCAATACCACAACTGATGCAGCCGATGTATGAACTCTTCCGCTTGCTTCCGTTTGCGGAACTCTTTGCACCCTATGTACGCCGCTTTCAAATTTTAAATTTCCAAAAACACCTGTTCCGCTAATATTCAAAACAGCTTCTTTAACTCCGCCAACTCCTGTTTCATTCAAATCAATTAATTCAGCTTTCCAACCTTTTATTTCCGAATAACGCGTGTACATTCTTAAAAGATCTCCGGCAAAAAGTCCGGCTTCGTCTCCACCGGTGCCAGCGCGTATTTCCATGATAATACTTTTGTCGTCGTTTGGATCTTTTGGAACCAAAAGGAATTTGATCGATTCCTCCAGGTTAAATTTTTCATCTTTTAATTCGGCAAGCTCTTCTTCTGCAAATGTTAAAATCTCTTCATCATCAGAAGTTTTTATAATTTCTGTATTTCCCTCAATATTTTTAAGAACTTCCATATATTTTTTATAAGCTACTACAATGTCTTCAAGCTCGCTTCGTTCTCTACTAATTTGAACAACTCTTTTTTGGTTGGATAAAATATCGGGATCGCTTAACTGATTTGTTAAATTTTCAAATTTATCTTTTAATTCTCTTAGCTTATCTAAAAAATCCATTTATTCCTCATAAAATTGCAACTTTTAAAATAACAAAAGAAAGCATGAAAAACTAAGAGTGGATTAAGCCAGCAAACGCAATATTTCTAAATATTCTAATTGAGTTTTTATTTCCGGAATTTTCTCATTGCGGATAGGAATTTTATTGTGATTTATTAATCTGAATATATTGTCTAACTCATCAAACATATTTCCTAACGGGTACTCATGATCTCTTAAATGATGAATTAATTTTAGAGTTCTAAATCCATCAAACCAAATTTTCTTTTGTTTTAGAATCTGTTCTTTTTGCTTTGTGTTTTCCAATATTTTAGTCCATGATTTTTCAAAATCATTTATGATTAAAAATTGATATAATTCTGCCGAAATGGATTTTGATGAATTTAAATAAAAATTTGAGTCGTTTATTTCTGAGGTATTAAAAACGGTCAACCAGTTTTTGAGAATCTCAAATCCCTTAGCTGAGTATAGAAGAAATTCGTTTTGCGTTCCTTCAAGAAAACGATTTACTCTTTGACCCGTTCCAAATGGAACGCGCCAAGAAGGTCTTGGCGATGGATAAACGAATGCATTTCTAATCTCGGCTATACTGAAATTTTTTGAAAGCTTTTCCATAAAATAAAAATCTTCTGCAGCTTTGCGTTTATTCATGCCTTCTATTTTTATATAAGATTCATAATCACAAAACATGGTTGAACCAATAGTGTGAAAGGCATAAGGAGAGTTTGCAAATTTCAAACCAAGCAGATAATACCGCAGAAAAATTTCATAAATTATTATGGCTTCATTGATTTTGTTGTCATTAACCAAATTGTGTTTATAACGCACATAACCGGCTTGCAAATTATTTTTATTGATGTTTGTAAAAAGTTCATCCAGATAATTATTGCTTATTGTGCAGTCGCCGTCTAAACAAACCAAAAACTTTTTTAGATTTGAATCATAATTAAAATAGAGAAGTGCAGTATCCATCCCAATTTTACGGGCTAATCCCACTCCGGCAATTTTATCGGGTAGTTCTTTTCCTTTGGAAGAAGCATCAATAATTGCAATGTTTAATTGATAAGTTTTCTGGGATTCTTTTAGAAAAGAAATACTTTGTTGATTGTTTTCTCTTACTTCGTCAGAAATTAATTCAGTATTATTTACTACAAAAAGAAAAAGGGATTTACTTTTATAAAAATCATTTTGCGCATTTAGTGAATCAATAAGGCCGGGAAAATTTTCATATTCGTCAAGTATAGGAATTACAACAATACACTCAAAAGTTTTTGTGAGAGACAAATCATCAATTCTGTATGAGTATTTTTGTAAATATTTATTTACTGATTTAGGAAGAATTTTATTTTTATAGTTCTGCATCAATTATTTTTTTTACATCATCAAAGTTGTTATTGTTTATTCTATTAAGGATAATTCCTTCGCGTTCCATTTTTCTTAACCATGTTGATTGTCTTTTGGCAAAAGCATGAATTGCAGAATTTAGCTTTTGAAACATGTCGTTATAATTTAATTCACTTTTTAAATAACAGCCAATAAATTTGTACTCTAATCCAAAATAGTTTAGTCTTTCATAGCTGGCTTTTCCGCTTTCAAGAAGAGTTTTCACTTCTTCTATCATTCCGCTGTTAAGTCTAGATTTTAAGCGGGAAGTAATCCGTTTCTTAATTTCTTCTCTTGGTAAATCAACACAAATATTTAAAGAGTTAACTTGAGGAAAAGTTTTTTGTTCACGTTCTGTTTTTGCTACTAAAATTGCTTTTGCAATTCTTTCTTTATCGGTTAAGTCGGTTGAATTATGAAGAGATTTATTTGTTTCCAGCAATATTTTTTTTAAGTCATCAGTTGATTTTTGCATCAAGCTTTCAAAATCTTTTGAATTAAATTTTACATCACTCATATCATATTTTTTTAGAACTGAATGAATGTAGAGATTTGTTCCTCCGCATAAAACCGGTATTTTATTTTGTCCGGTTATTTCTGAAAAAACATCAAAGAAATTTTTCTGAAACTCATAAACACTGTAATCTTCGCTTGGATCAAGGATATCGACTAAGTTGTATTTTATTTTTGTGTTGTTAACTATATAATCATCGTAATCTTTTCCGGTTCCCAAATCCATTCCGCGATAAACTTGTCTGGAATCAGCAGATATGATTTCGCCATTATAGTGATATGCAATTTCGGCGGCAAGTTTGGTTTTGCCCGCTGCTGTTGTGCCCAAAACAGATATTAAATTATACTTCATTTTAAAATGATGATGCAATTGGCAGAGAAACAATAAACGTAGTTCCTTCACCTAAATCGCTTTTAACTAAAATTGATCCCGAATGATTTTCTATAATTTTTTTTGTTATTGATAAACCCAGTCCGGTTCCTTCTTTTTTTCCATACGACATAAATGGTTCAAATATTTTATCAATTATAGTATCCGGAATTCCTAATCCGCTGTCTTTAAAAGAAATATTAACATTCTCTTCTTTTCTATCGGTTATAATAGAAATTGAACCGCCATCAGGCATTGCTTCACAAGCGTTTTTAATAAGATGGTTGAAACATTGAAAAAATTCTTTAAGATCAACTTTTACATTTACGTCAATATCGTATTGTGTGGTTATTGAACAGCCTTTGTTTCTTAAATATGCGTCAACACGATTAATATAATCATCTAAGGTTTCATTAAGACTTGTGCTTACTGTTCTTAACAAAGTTTTGCCTTCAGAATAGCTTGATGTTGTTTGAACAATATCTGCAACATGGTTTAATTGTTCAAGCATCATTTCTAATACTTGTTTAACGTCTTTCGGAACGTCTTTGCTAATAAGATGTTCAGCATATCTTTTGCTTACTAAGACAGGTTTTTTTATATCCTGAATTAAGAAATTTGCCATTTTTCCTAAAGATGTAACACGCTCAGATTTTAGAAGTTTTTCAACAAGCTCTGCATTTATTAAGGCCGCAGAAGCATGAGCAGAAAGAGCATTTAAAAATTGCTCGTCTTTATTGGAGAAACTACCGTTTTTACTATTTAGAAGTTGAATAACTCCAATAATATTATTCTCTTTATTCTTTAACGGAAAGCAAATCATATTTTTAGTTTTATATCCGCTCGAACGGTCGAAATCTCTTTTAAATCTTTGGTCGTTATCAACATTTGCAATATTTACAATTTCACCGCTGCCGGCAACCCATCCTGCTATTCCTTCCCCAATGTTTAAGCGGATTTCTCGCACTTCGCTTTCTGTTACAATTTTAGACCAAAGTTCATTGCTCTCTTTATCAACAAGATATAGTGTTCCGCGGTCTGCTCCGGTAAGTTCGCATGCGGCTTCTACAATATTATTAAGCACTTCTTCAATTTTAACATTTGATGTAACAGAGTGCGCAGCTTTATTTATCATCCTGAGCTGATCTGAAGTAAGTTCTTTGCTTTCTAGTTCAAGGTTTTCATTTTCAGTATCTATTAAATCAATATTTGCTGTTGCTTTTTCCTCGGATGAAATATTAGATTTTTCTTCTTCGAGTAATGTTTCGTTGTTTTCTTCGAAGTATTCTTCTTCGAAAACATCTTCCTTTATTATTTCGGTTGGATATTCATCATCTATTGTAAATCTGTCTTGCATTTTTAGTTTATCATCATCAGGTTCGTTAATATTTTCCAATTCTTCAGAAGGGATTAAAGACTCGTCTGACAAATTAGAATTGTTGTCCTTTTCTAATCCCGCAAAAAATGCTTCATCTTCTTCATTGAATTGAGATGTTTCATTGTTGTTTGGTTTTTCAGAATTTATATCCGATACACGATTTTTCCCGGAATATTTTTCTTTGGGGATTTCATCATCCGCTTCAGTTAATTTGCTTATTTCTGAATGGTCTTTTGGTTCTTCTAAATGAAAATGATCTTCATCATCACTAAGAGGATCTTTAATTTCAAATTCGCCAGGCCCAACCTGTTCTAAAATTAATCCATCTAAATCATCAGTTTCTTCTTCTAAGTCTTCTTCTAATTTATTTGAAGGCTCTTGAAGTTCAACCTCTTCTTGATCTTCATTAAAAGGTTCTTGAAATTGAACTTCTTCTTCAAAATCAACATCATCATTAAGAAGTTCGTCAAGTTCGTTTTCCGGAATCTCAAAATCTTCAATTGCAGAATCCACTTTTTCTTCTTCTTTACTTTCAAAGCTAATATCTTTTTCTGCGCCTCTTATATTTTTTTCTATTTTGTCCGATTGGCTCATCAGATGCCCAACCTCAGTGATGCTAAGCTCAATTAAATATGTATCTCTTAATGCAACAGCGGTTGAAGTTCTCATTCCTCCATCAACAATTTCATTATAACCAAAACAATCGTTATCAGAAAAAATAATTGATTGAGATTTTCCATAAAGATTTTTCTTTAAAACATTTAATTCGCCACTTATAATTAGGAAAATCGATTCAGCCTTAAATCCTTCTCGGTATAAAATTGCACCTTGATTTAATGTTTTAAGCTGTCCTCTAATCTGACTGAAATCAAGTTCTGAAGATTCAATATTCTTCAATAACCTATTTTGTTTGATTGCTAAAAGCGACTGTCTTTCCATTTCTTATCTTCTTGTTAATCTTTGGAATCGTTTTGTAATCAACATTAATAAAAATGAATCTGATTTTCAATTTAATGCTTTATTAAATAAAAAAATTGTACGATTTTTTCTTTTATCAAGCTCATCACTTTGGATATACATTTCATAAAATGTTAAATTGCATTACTATTTTTTGAAAAAGGTTTTTACAAATTATTGAATTTTTAATACTGTTGCTTTGTTGAATCGTTATAAAATGGAATGCATCAAATATGAACGAACTAGAACTTATTGAAAAAGCTCAGAGTGGTGATAAAAAATCTCTTGCAGAACTTGTAAAAAATTACGAGCAGACTGTTTATAATTTTTCGTTTAAGATTTGCAGAGATAAAGAAAAAGCTGAACATACCATGCAAGAAACTTTTATGAGCATGGTAAAAAACATTAAGCAGTTTAGTGGAAAATCAAAACTTTCTACTTGGCTTTATACAGTTGTTTCAAATCATTGTTTAATGCTTGCAAGATCAAGTCGTAAACATGATTACGCTTCATCGTTTGATGATGAAGAAGCTTTGATTGATGAAAAAAGTGTTGCCGATTGGAGCGTGACTCCGGATAAGGTAACAGAAAATTATGAACTAAAAAAAATTCTTGATAAAGCGATTGAAAAACTTCCTGCTGATTATAGAATTGTTTTTTTATTGCGAGATGTTGAGGGATTATCAACCGAAGAAACCGGAAAAATTGTTGAGCTCTCTATTCCGGCCGTAAAATCAAGGCTGCATAGGGCAAGAGCTTTTTTAAGAAATGAGTTAAACCAAAAATTGAAATATGAAACAGCATAAAGAAATAAATTGCAAAATAGTTATGAGTCACATTTGTGATAATTTAGGTGAAGACCTTGAATCACCAAGATGTGTGGAGATTAAATCTCATCTAGATGGATGTGAAAGCTGCCAGACATATTTTAAGTCTGTTGATAACACGATTCAATTTTATAAAAAATATAATGTCGAGCTTACTGATGATGCCCATAATCGATTAATAGATTACCTTGGCTTAAAAGAAGATTAATTTTTGAAACCAACCAACCTCGTTTTTCATCCTATTAAAAAACATAAAGGATGTTAAATGGAAAACACATTTTTTTACAACACAACAGTTGAATGGTCTGAAGGAAGAAAAGGATTTTTATCAGAACCAACCTTACCCAAAATTGAAATTGCAACTCCGCCGGATTTTCCAAAAGGGGAACCAAATATTTGGTCACCAGAACATTTATTTGTTGCTTCGGTAAACGTTTGTTTAATGACAACTTTTTTAGCAATTTCAGAAAACTCAAAATTAAATTTCACTTCTTACAAAAGCGACAGTACCGGGAAACTTGAAAAAGTTGATGGGCGTTTTATGATAAGCGAAATAGTCTTAAGGCCTATAATTATTGTTGAAGACGAAAAAGATATTGACCGCGCCGAAAGAATAATTCATAAATCAGAAAATCATTGTTTGATTTCCAATTCAATAAAAACTAAAGTAATTTTAGAGCCGATAATAAAAACGGCTTAGTTAATGAACAACAATATTTCAACAATAGTATTTGATTTAGGAATGGTGTTAATTCCCTTCGATTACAAAATTATGCTGAATAAACTTGATAAGATTGAAGCGGGCTTGGGCGATAAGTATTACAAAATTTATCAAGAAAACATTGGCGTTTATAAAGAGTATGAAAAATGGTCAATTACAGATGATGAATTTTGTAAGATAAATCTTGATTGGCTTGATAATAAAATTGACGCAGAAGAATTTAAAATTATGTGGAGTGATATTTTTCTTAAAGAAACAAGGCTTACTTCACTTTTGCCAAAGCTAAAAGAAAAATATAAACTTGTTTTGATGTCAAACACATGTTTTATCCATCAAAAATATGGATGGGAAAAATATGAATTCCTAAATTATTTCGATAAGCTTATTCTTTCTCATGAAATAAACGCTTACAAACCAATGAATAAAATTTATCAATCTGTTGAAGACTATACAAACGAGCCGGCAAAAAACCATTTATATATTGATGATGTTAAAGAGTATATAGATGCAGCTGTTGATAGAGGCTGGAATGCGTTTCAATATTTTAATGAAGATGATGCGTATGAAAAATTAGTAGATTTTCTAAAACTGCAGTAAAAAAGGGGCTGTCTCATATAT